>Ga0189291_100019_pt1 | contig 389325 bp, 361 predicted proteins | sample UW1redminimetaG_FD_130331 | JGI IMG/M metagenome (GOLD analysis project Ga0189291, IMG submission 130331) | Marine microbial communities from the Costa Rica Dome - UW179B-red mini metaG | ecosystem: Environmental > Aquatic > Marine > Oceanic > Photic zone | place: Costa Rica: the Eastern... | reverse complement strand
GGCAGCAAAGAAAACCACAAAGGAGGCCACAACATTGACCAAAACGTAACTGCTGATAAACAATAAAGGCGGGTCAAATCTCGGTGACAATACCGGGTCAGTTCTCAATGACATTCAACAGTCTGAAATTTCGGATGGATTTCGGGTGGATTTCCTGTGGTCCCTTCGCAGACCAACTAACTTCGCAATCAATTCCTTGAGCCAAGAGGTTCTCTTGGAAGAAACAAGATGTTAAAAGCGAAGGATATTGCGATGATAAATTTTAGGACTGCACTGGCTAGCGCGGTTGTTGCGTTTTTCCTGACGCCGTTTGCGGCTCAGGCCGATCCGGTTGATGATTTCGGTTGGATCTTAGTCGCCCAAGTCCACGCAGGAATTGAAAGCTCTGCGGTTGATGCGATGATCACAGACATCATGGATGCAGCACGCGGTAACACCGGGGCTCTAGTTTTCAATTTTGCGCGGGTGGACGATAAGATCTACGGCTACGAGATGTTTGACAATGAAGCTGCCTTTTTTGAGCACCTTTCGCGCGTAGAGCCATTGGTTCCACAGTTGTTGGAGCTCTGGGCGCCGACCTCCGTCGTACCGACTCACGCGCTGCCAGAGAACGTCTTGGCAGTGATGCAGCAAATGGGTGCAATTCAGCCGGATATGGCATCTGCCCTTGTTCATTGATTGCGAAGGGTAAAGACCAAAGTTCGGTCTTTGATCAAGGATAACTGGCCAGCCAACTGAAAGGTCAAAAATGCAAAGCTGTCGTTAGCGCACACAGTTGACGGGTTCAAGCGTTGTCCTTGCGCCATAAAAACCCATCCGCGAGAACGGGATCGTGCTGGCTTGATTGAGCTCACCAGTAGATTTCGAATACCTGGCAATGGCCTGACCTGACGGCGTCGAACCTGCGTCATGCTCCTGTGCAATGATTGCGGCAGCTATCATGGTTTCCGCTGTACGGCTGACGCCGCCTCGACGCCGAGGCTGGTGATTTGAAAGTTAATACCGCGCTCTTTCAGGTGATCAGCATGTATGAGCGCATCTTTTGTGTTGCGGAACGCGCGATCCAAGTCCCACACCACGAGCGTGTCACCAGCGGCCAAACTGGCCACAACGGCTTCAAATATGGGGCGTGACTTGGCGACGGCAGACAGGGTTTCTACGTGCAACTCGTCACAGATTGGCCGCAGTGCATCGGCTTGCCGAGCAAGGTTTTGATCTTCTGTACTGACGCGTAAGTAACCTATCTTCATGTATATCAATGCCTTAACGCGGAAAGTTGAGCTGATAACCGCTCAACGTAAACGATCCTTTCTGCGTTAAGGTCTGGGGTGGGCTGTTTTACCTATGGAAAACCGCCAAATGCCCCGATTTCCTTCCTTGTCTTATCATTTTAACAGATTTGAGGTAAGACATTCAAATATCACGCAAATGATAGTTTATGCGGTGCGTGAAACAGGCAAAATTAACCAGTTCTTCATCATTTGTTGCGATGATACTGACAGCCGCAGTTTCCCTGTCATTTGCCAAGGAAACTGCGGCTCTTCCAGCCGAAGATGTGCTGAGTAAAATGTCTCAGGATCAACGGCATGGATATATTTCCGGGATTGTCGACGGGCTGACTTATGCAAGATGGCTTGCGGATCGCCCAGACGATACGGGAATGCAGTGCATTTACAGCTGGTACTACGGCGGCGGCACCGAAAAATGTGCGCTGATCACCCAGTGGCTGGAGCGGCATTTGGACAAGCCCGTGGATGCGTTGATGTATGTTTTGATCAAAAAAGAATGTGGAGAATAGATGGTTGCATTAGGTGAACACTTTAAAAGCGAGGATCGCGGTCGCCATTCAGAATGGTTGCGGCAACAACGCTGGTTCATCAAGGCCAGACAAGATCACCAGCGCCGCGAAGAGATTGCCGACAAGATTGAAAACAGCGTGACCGCATTGGCGACGGAAGTCGTCATGGCGACCCAAACCCAGATCAAATCATTCGAGGTCAAACTGGACAGCTACGACGAGGCAACTGTCGTTGCCCTCATGGAAAATCAGGAACTGATCGACGCTGTCCAAGACCGCATCTCTGACATGCTGGCCCGCGCCTATTTCATGGACGACGGACGCCGCGTGTTCAAAACCGAAGACGGCACGCAGGTGTTTGATGAATTCGGCGTCGAAGTTTCCCCCGATGATTTGGACCCCGATCTGATCGACGACAACCGCCCGACTTACGAGGAATATGCGGCAGACGTTGCCGCTCTCGCAGCGTTGGAAGCCGGGCGTACTGAGATTATAGAATTCCAGGAACGTGTCGATGCCGCCCGTGAAGACATCGCCGATGGCGAAATCTCCGAAGCGGAATTGGAAGAGCTTGATGCTGAGTTATTGGATGCCATGCCACCAACCGTGCGCGGCCATGTGTCAGGACTGGAGCCAACAACACTTCAGACAAATCGCACTGTCGAAGCCGCCGACCAACCCACTGCGCCGACAAGGCACACGCAATCATTTGAAACAGCAAGCCCCGCGCCAGCCCCCTTCTAATAACAGGAATCACGCATTTCAGCACCCCGCACGAAAGGCCAATCTAACATGAACCGACCTTCGCTGCACAATCGATGAACTGGCAAGATGCGGACAAAGCGGCCCTTGCCAACCACGTGGTCAATGTCCTCTTTTGAAATGCCGCGCTGCGAGTCAGACGCACCATGGGCGGAAAGCGGTTGTTCGCCGTGCTAACCACAAAAGCTTGTTTCGCGGAAGTCGCGGACTAGAACAGAAGCGGCTAACCCCACGCGCAGGGTGGGGGATTTGGCGGGCCAGAACCTAGCCTATTTCTGGGAAGACGCTCGTTCGCTTAACAACGCCGTACACAAAGCTAGTATCGATCGAGCTGATGCCGCCGATCGAATGCAGACGTTCGCGAACGAAGCGCTCATAGTCTTCGAGGTCGCTCACAATGACCCGTAGAAGATAGTCGGACTGGCCCGTTATCACGAAGCATTCCAGCACCTCGGGAATGTCTCGCATACGCTTTTCAAAGCGCTCGACCGTTTTATCAATGTGCTTTTCCAATCGGATTTGGACCATGACCTCTACGGGCAAGCCATATGTTTTGGCGTCCACATTCACGCTGTATCCCTTGATGGCTCCGTTGGCTTCGAGGTTACGCAGACGTCTTAGGCACGGCGAAGGGGACAGGTTCACCTCGGTGGCCAAATCTAGATTCGTTATGCGCCCATTGCGCTGCAAGACTCTTAGGATCTTACGGTCTGTCGCGTCAATTTCAGGCCTTCTTGACATAAAATGCTAATCCTTGGTTACTTTAGGATCAATATAGCAACTAAATGCCTGTCGAACTAGTGAATAGTATTCTTGTCAATTTAGGGAATACGTCATGGGCTCCACCTTCGATTTTGCAACGCGCGCCATTCATCACGGGTACGATGCCCGCTCGGCTCAAGGGGCGTTGAACCCGCCGGTATACATGACGTCGACTTTTACCTTCGAATCAACTGAAGACGGCGGCGCGATGTTTGCAGGCGAAAAAGAAGGGCATTTCTATTCGCGCATTTCCAACCCGACGCTTGACCACCTTGAGCAGCGTATCGCCAACCTCGAGGGCGGGCAGGCAGGGCTTTCTACCGCCTCTGGCATGGGTGCGATCACATCAATCATGTGGTCTCTTCTTGAAGCCGGCGACGAAATCATCATCGACAAGACGCTCTACGGCTGCACCTTTGCTTTTATGACCCATGGCCTGCCGCGTTTCGGCGTGAAGGTCACCCTCGTTGACATGACAGACCCTGCAAACCTGTCCGCCGCGATGAGCCCGAAGACCAAGATCGTCTATTTCGAAACTCCAGCCAACCCGAACAATCGCCTTGTTGATATTGCCGCCGTTTCCAAGATTGCCCATCGCGCGGGTGCCAAGGTCGTGGTCGATAACACCTACGCGACCCCTGTGTTGACCCGCCCGATCGAACATGGCGCGGATATCGTTGTGCATTCCGCCACCAAGTTTCTGAGTGGCCACGGGGATGTTATTGCTGGCCTAATTGTTGGCTCAACCGAGGACATCACGCAAATCCGGCTGATTGGTCTGAAGGATATGACCGGCGCTGTGATGTCGCCGCTGACCGCGATGCTGTTGCTGCGCGGGATCAAGACACTGGAGCTGCGCATGGAGCGGCACTGCCAGACTGCAAGCAAAGTGGCGCAAATGCTAGAAGCGCATCCCGCCGTTGTCAGCGTCTCCTACCCTGGCCTTGATAGCTTTGCGCAGGGTGATTTGGCCCGTCGGCAAATGGATGGTTTTGGCGGGATGATCCCGTTCGAAGTGACCGGCGGCAAGGCTGGCGGCATCGCTATGATGAACCGTTTAAAGTTGATCCAGCGCGCCGTGAGCCTAGGAGATGCGGAAAGCCTAATCCAACACCCCGCAAGCATGACCCACGCGACCTACACCCCCGAAGAACGTGCCTCCCATGGCATTGCTGAAGGGCTTGTACGGCTTTCGGTCGGCCTTGAATCGGCTGGTGATATTATCGCCGATTTGACCGCCGCTTTGAACGCGCACAACAAATAAATCGATTGCCCCCAACATTCTGGAGCACCCAATGACCAAGACAAAGACTCTAGGCGACCCGAACAGCGTCAAGCCGTCCAACACCTCCGGTGGTTGGCTCAATGATCTGGATCGCAAACGCCAATCCGGCCCGCATTTGGCAGGCCATTCCGTCGATGCGCAGGGCATGTCGACAATGGCCGTGCACGCAGGCACCCATGATGACCCGCGCACTGGTGCCGTTGGCACGCCTATCTATCAGGCCTCGACCTTTGTTTTGGCAGACGGCCAATATCAATCGGTCGAAGAGGGCTATGCGCGGGATCGTTTTATCTATTCGCGCTACGGCAACCCGTCGCAGTGGGCCGTGCAAGAAAAGCTCGCCGCGCTTGAAGGCGCTGAATCCGCGATTGTCTTTAGTTCGGGCATGGCCGCAATCACCAGCACAGTCATGGCCTTGATGGACAAAGGCGCGCATGTGGTGGCGTCCAGCGATCTTTATGGCGGCACCTACAACCTGTTCAACCAAGAGTTTCCGACCCTTGGCATGTCGGCCACCATGGTAGATTCCTACGACTTTGACGCCATTGAGGCCGCCATTCGGCCCAACACCCAGCTGATGTATTTTGAGGCCATCACCAACCCGCTGCTTAAGGTTATCGACATCCCGCGACTGGCCGAGATTGCCAAACGCCGCAATGTCCGCCTTGTCGTTGATGCGACCTTTGCCCCGCCCATTGCCATGCGCACGTTGGAACATGGCGTTGATGTTGTGATCCATTCGGCGTCCAAATACCTGAACGGTCATAGTGATCTGATCGCAGGCGTTGCAGCTGGGCCGCGCAAGTTGATTGATATGATCTGGCCGCGCTTGTTAAACTACGGCGGCTCGCTTGATCCGCATGCGTGTTTCTTGCTGGAACGCGGGTTGAAAACCCTTGCCGTGCGGATGCGCGCCCATGAAGAAAGCGCGACTGCGCTGGCGCATTATCTGGAAGGCCATCCACGGGTTCAGAAAGTGTTCTACCCCTTTCTGGAAAGCCATCCCGATTACGCCACTGCAAAACGTTTGCTGAAAAATGGCACCGGCAATATCACCTTTATGATCGAGGGGGGGGATGCGGCGGCACTACGCCTCGTCAACGCGCTCAAGATTCCTAAACAAGCCACCAGCCTCGGCGGCGTCGAAAGCCTGATCAGCCTACCTTTCAATACCTCGCAGGCGACATTCACATCGCGCCAGCGCGCCGACGTCGGGATTGATCCGGGCTGTGTGCGCCTGTCCGTCGGCATCGAAGACGCCGCTGACCTTATCGCCGATTTTGAACAAGCTTTGGCTGCCATCTATTCAAACAAGGAAACGTCCCATGCGTAACAGCATCCCCACCGCCGCGCTTAGCGAGTTCGTCAACGAAGTGTCAGATGCCCCCGAAGAGGCACTGATGGACTACGGTATCGAAATCAACTGGGAAAGCGGCACGCGTTCTCGGACAGAAACAAAACCGATGAAAGTTGGGCCCCATCAAGTCAGCCGTTCCTTCAGCTGGAAATCTGACGAGCCGCGCCAGTTGATGGGCAATAACCACGGGCCGAACCCGCAAGAGCTGCTTCTTTCAGGCTTGGGGTCGTGCATGATGGTCAGCTTTATCGCTGGCGCAACTGCTGCAGGTATTCAGCTTGAAACCGTCAAGATCGACTTTGACGCGACGCTTGATTTGCGTGGGTTTATGGGGCTGAATACAAACACGGCCGTTGGTTTCCCTGAAATCAGCTACAAGATCCACGTGACCGGTGATGCAACGCCCGAACAATTCGAAGAACTGCATCGCAAATCCGTTGCCCATAGCCCCAATGCGCAAACGATCCTCAACCCTGTTGGTCTAACGGGTGAGATCATCAGCACCCAAATCGACAGCTAAACCCCAGCAGATGGAATCCGCCCATGGCACATCGTGATCAAACCCAACTGAAGTCCATCGAACAGCGTCTGTTGTGGCTGTCCCACTGGATGATCCACAACGCCAATCACATTCGCCCCAAGGCGGGCGGGATCAAAGTCGGGGGCCATCAGGCGTCCTCGGCGTCTATGGTCTCGATCATGACGGCGCTCTATTTTAGCGCCTTGCGTCCTGAGGACCGCGTCGCGGTCAAACCCCATGCCTCGCCAGTTTTCCACGCGATCCAGTACTTGATGGGCAACCAGACCAAAGAAAAGATGGAAAACTTCCGCGGGTTCCATGGTGTGCAAAGCTATCCAAGTCGGACCAAAGACATTGACGATGTTGATTTCTCCACGGGCTCTGTCGGGCTTGGCGTTGCGATAACCTCGTTTGCGTCGATCGTGCAGGATTACATCAGCACGAAAAGTTGGGGCAATGACATCCCGCTTGGGCGGATGGTTGCCCTTGTCGGGGACGCCGAACTGGACGAAGGCAACATCTATGAGGCTTTGCAAGAAGGCTGGAAGAACGATCTGCGCAACACGTGGTGGATCATCGACTACAACCGCCAATCCCTTGACGGGGTGGTTCGTGAAGGCCTGTTCAAACGGATCGAGCAGATTTTTGACGCCTTTGGCTGGGATGTTGTGCGGGTCAAATACGGCGTGCTTCAGCAGGCTGCGTTCAAGGAATCGGGCGGTGAAAAGCTGCGCGAGTGGATCGATAACTGCCCCAACCAGCTGTATTCCGCGCTGACCTTTATGGGCGGTGCCGTTTGGCGCGAACGCCTGATGGAGGCCTTGGGGGATCAAGGCGACGTCAGCGCCCTGATCGCGGCGCGCTCGGATGCCGAGCTGGCCGAGTTGATGGAAAACCTTGGCGGCAACTGCGTTGAAACGATGGCCGAAACCTTCAATGCGATTGATCACGACCGCCCCGTTTGTTTCCTCGCCTATACTGTCAAAGGTTGGGGCACGCCGATTGCGGGCCACAAAGACAACCACGGCGGGTTGATGAACAAAACCCAGATGGCCGCATGGCAGGAACACATGGGTGTGCCACAGGGCGAAGAATGGGAAAAATTCGCAACGATTGATAACCCCGCTGCGCTGCAAACGTTTCTGGATGAAACGGCGTTCTTCTCCAAAGGTCGCCGCCGCTATTCCGACGATGTTTTGGACGTGCCAAAGGTTGAACTGTCATCGGATCGCGAGATTTCGACCCAAATGGCGTTCGGTAAAGTTCTGGATGACTTGTCCAAGGGCGACAGCGATCTGGCCGAACGGATCGTCACCATGTCCCCCGACGTTACGGGCACAACCAACCTTGGCCCATGGGTGAACCGGCGCAAACTGTTTGCGCGCGACCATCAGCCGGACACGTTCAAAGACGAAAAGATCCCATCGACCGCGAAATGGGAATTCACGCCCGAAGGCCAGCACATCGAATTGGGCATCGCAGAGATGAACCTGTTCTTGCTGCTGGGCGCTGCGGGCCTGTCCCATTCCGTGTTCGGTAAGCGGGTAATCCCCATCGGGACCGTCTATGACCCCTTTGTTGCCCGTGGCTTGGATGCGCTGAACTATGCCTGCTACCAAGACGCGCGGTTCATGATCGTAGGCACACCGTCCGGCGTCACGCTGGCGCCCGAAGGGGGCGCGCACCAATCCATCGGGTCGCCCCTCATCGGGATGAGCCAAGACGGATTGGCCAGCTTTGAACCCGCCTTTGCCGATGAATTGGCCGTGATCATGCAATGGGCGTTCGAGTATCTACAAAAAGACGGCGAAGGCGACCCGGACGAACGCACATGGTTGCGCGACGAAACCGGTGGGTCCGTCTATCTGCGCCTCACGACCAACCCGATCGAACAGCCGGGCAAACGCGTTGACGAAGACTTCCGCCAAGGGGCGATTGACGGGGCCTATTGGCTGCGCAAACCCGGCCCGAATTGCGAAGTTGTAATCGCCTATCAAGGCGCCGTGGCGCCCGAGGCCGTCAAGGCGGCGGGCATCATTGCTCAAGGTCGCCGCGACGTGGGTGTCCTTGCGGTGACTTCGGCGGATCGTCTGAATGCGGGCTGGACAGCGGCGCAACGCGCACGGGCGCGGGGCAATGCAGCTGCCGAAAGCCACATCGAAACCATGCTTGGCGACCTGCCGCGCGATTGTAAGTTGGTCACCGTGATTGATGGCCACCCTGCAACTCTGTCTTGGCTTGGCTCTGTCGTTGGCCACCAAACGGTGCCTTTGGGTGTCGAACACTTTGGCCAAACCGGAACCATCGCGGATCTGTACAACCATTTCGGAATTGATGCCAAATCGATCGTGGAAAAGGTGCAAGGGCTGACCCACGGTCGCCAAGTTCTGCACCGGATGTCCGGCTAAACAGAAGCCCCTCTCAGGGCATTGGAGCGCGATAATTTGCGATACGCCCCCGGCGTCACATCGGTCCATCTTTTGAAGGCACGGTGAAAGTTGGCGGCAGAGGCAAATCCGATGTCCTGAGAGATCGCCTCGATACTTTTGGTGCTTTGCGTCAGGTCCCGAATGGCAATATCTCGGCGCAAACCATCCTTGATGCTTTGAAACGACGTCGCCTCGGCGTCGAGCCGCCGCATCAACGTGCGGGGGGTCAGGTTTAACAGCCTTGCTGTTTCATTCAGGCCCGTTTCCAAATGATCGGACAGCAGCAACAATTCCCGAACGCGCAAGGGTAATGCGTGTTCGTGCAAGCTGGTGAAAATCCAATCCCGTGGTGCGCGCGCTAGAAACTCCTGCATTTCAGGCTCGCTGCGTTCCACGGGCAGATTGCTGTGAACCGCGTCGAAAGAAATAGAAGATTGGACAAGCCCAAACCGAATAGGTGCAGGGAAAAGCACGGGATAATCTTCGGCAAAATCGGGCCGCTCAAAGGCGAAACTAACGTCCAGCAAAGGCAACTCATGGCCCACAAGCCAAGACGCGACACCATGTGTCAGCTTTAACAACAGCATATGCCCGAACCTGTTTGGCACCGCATCGCCGCTTGAGGCTAAGGAAATGCACATCGTCTCTGGGTGATGTTCCAACGTCATTTGGAAATCATCCAGAAGAAGGTTCCAGAACGACGTGAAGCGAAACAGCGCCGCTGACAAGGACGATGCACCGCGCACCGACGCGCAAAGAAGCTTCAACGCGCCTGGGCGAATGGGGCGGCTCCACAAGCCCATCATTTCGTCCCCCGATGCGGCCACCACTTCTTGGTACAATCGTACGATCTGATCATGTGTCACACGTGCCCGCGATTGGGGTTCTTCGGACAATCCGGACCGTTCTAGCAGGGCCTCCAATCGTAGCGGCGCGCAGTTGCCCTTCAGGACGGCAAGCCAATCCTCAAGAACGGCGCGCGACACTGTCGGGAATATTTTTACGGTATCCGGCGTATTCATCCGCGTTTACGTCTCAAGTTTTGTCACTTTATGCAAGTTTTCCGTCCATTGCAGAGATAGCCTCGCAGGGGCGTTCTTGTATGAAGTGCATCAAGAATTCGTCAAAAGGAGACCCCAAGATGTTCACGGCCCCGACCAAAGACATGCTCTTTAATATCGAACATATCTCAGGGTGGTCCGATCTTGTGGCCCTGCCAGCCTATTGCGCACTTGAGCTGGAAGACGCCGCAGCTGTTCTGGAAGAATTCGGGCGTTTCTGCACAGACGAGATTGCGCCCTTGAATGCCAGCGGTGACTTTTCCGGAGCGAAATACGACAAAGGCCGCGTCACCATGCCGGACGGGTTTGTCGAAGCGTACGGACGTTTCGTTGATATGGGCTGGCAGAGCCTGCAACATCCTGAAGAATTTGGCGGTCAGGGACTGCCCAGATGCATCGGGGCAGCGGCGACTGAAATGCTCAATGCCGCCAATATGAGTTTTGCTTTGTGCCCCTTGCTAACCGATGGCGCGATCGAGGCCCTTTTGACGGCTGGCTCGGACGCGCAGAAGGAGACATATCTTGCCAAATTGGTGTCTGGCGCATGGTCCGGCACGATGAACCTGACGGAGCCACAAGCGGGCAGTGATCTGGCGCGGATCAAATCCAAAGCCGTGGCGCAAGATGACGGCACTTATTACGTTTCGGGCACGAAGATATTCATCACCTATGGTGAACACGACATGTCCGAGAACACGATCCACCTTGTGTTGGCGCGTACCCCGGATGCGCCGGCCGGGGTCAAAGGCATCAGCCTGTTTCTGGTCCCCAAATTCATCGTAAACTCAGATGGCACTTTGGGCGCGCGTAATACGGTCTCCTGCGTCAGCATCGAACACAAACTCGGAATCAAGGCGAGCCCGACAGCGATTATGGAATTTGAAGGTGCCACCGGATTCCTCATTGGCGAGGAAAACTCGGGACTGAGCTATATGTTCGAAATGATGAACGCCGCCCGCTATGCGGTTGGCCTTCAAGGTGTCGCCATCGGCGAACGTGCCTATCAACAGGCTTTGTCCTATGCAAAAGAACGGGTGCAAAGCGCCCCTGTCGACGGGTCCACGCGCGATGCGGTCGCGATTGTCCATCATCCCGATGTGCGTCGCTTGTTGGCCAGGATGCAGGTCCTGACCGAGGGCGGCCGCGCCCTGGCTGCCTATGCCGCGGGCTGGCAGGATTTGGCCCGCCACGGCGCAACTCCGCAAGAACGGGCCGAGGCCACAGCAGTCTCGGAATTCCTGACACCCCTGTTCAAAGGGTATTGCACGGAAAACGGGGCCGAAGTCGCTTCCGCCGGGATTCAGGTACATGGCGGCATGGGTTTTATCGAAGAAACCGGTGCGGCTCAGCATTTTCGCGACGCTCGGATTTTGCCGATTTACGAAGGAACAACGGCCATACAAGCCAATGATTTCATCGGCCGAAAGACATTGCGCGACGGGGGAGCCACCGCGATGAAGATGGCTTATCGGATCAAGGCAACCGAACGGCAGCTTGTGGCCGGATCAGCCGCAGCGCAGGCCGTCGGAGCCCGCTTAAGCGTCGCCCGTGAAGCCTTTGAGGCTGTTGTCGCCCATATCGTGAACACAGCCAAAGACACACTAAATGCCGCTTATGGCAGCGCTGTGCCCTACCTCTTGCTTGCTGGCAATCTGATGTCGGGATGGCAAATGGCCCGCTCGCTGCTTGCCGCTGAAACAGCACTGCTTTCGGGCCGTGATGCCGAATTCATGACGGCCAAAATTGCCTCGGCCCGGTTCTACGCGGATCACATCTTATGTGATGTAGCGTCTCAAAGTTCGCGCATAATGGAAGGCTCTGACAGCCTGTTGGCTATGGCGATATAGGACCCACAATTCGATACGATTGGACTGGACCCAGACTGTTCATCCCTTCGCACTTATTCATTCTTTCACCTGAAAAGGACACCTCATGAGCGCCCAAATCGACATCTCCCGTTTTAAGAAACTCGCCCTTGACGCCCAAGAGGATGGCGTCTGGGTGGTCACGCTGAACCGCCCTGAAAAGCGTAATGCACTGGATATCGACACGATCGAAGAATTGGTTGATTTCTTTTCTCTGGCACCGCGTGCAGGGGTTAAATCCGTGGTGCTGGCAGGTTCGGGGGATCACTTTTGTGCAGGACTTGACCTGATCGAACATCACGACGAAGACCGCTCGCCCGCGGATTTTATGCACGTTTGCTTACGTTGGCACGAAGCTTTCAACAAGATGGAGTATGGCGGCGTTCCGGTCTTTGCCGCGCTTCAAGGTGCCGTTGTCGGCGGCGGACTCGAATTGGCCAGTTCGGCTCATGTGCGCGTGATGGATCAATCCTGTTACTTTGCGCTGCCCGAAGGCCAGCGTGGATTGTTCACCGGAGGTGGCGCAACATTCCGCGTTGCCGATCTGGTCGGTAAATCACGGATGATCGACATGATGTTGACCGGACGGGTATATCAGGGTCAAGAAGCCGTAGATTTGGGTCTGGCACAGTACCTTGTCGAAGAATCCAGTTTCGACAAAGCGATGGAACTGGCCCGCAAGGCAGCCCAAAACCTGCCACTGACAAATTTCGCTATTTGTTCTGCGATCAGTCACATGCAAAACATGTCGGCCCTTGATGCCGCTTATGCCGAAGCCGTGGTGGCCGGAGTAGTTAACACACAGCCAGACGCACGCGCCCGGCTTGCAGCATTTGCAGATAAAACCGCCGCGAGGGTGCGCCCGAACAGCTAAGGGACCTTGGTCAAGGCCTTTTGAAGCCCCCACAAAGCCCAACGTGAAGCGATTGGATTGCGCATCGAGCGCAACATTTTTCTGCAACGAACACGTGCCACGGGAAAACTGAATGCACACATTGGGCCTAGACCGCACATGAGCTGCATGCCGCTCCAATGTCGACTTCGGGCCTTGATCCCGGGGGGAATTCGTCTGTTTCATGAAGGCGGACGTTAGCTGCGGCACAGAAAATCGGGAGAGTTGGCTCTTCGGGAGCCTTCGCCGCGTTGATCACGAGTGACCGATTCGGGAAATACTACATTTCGCTGCATGGCGCATGTACTGGTAAGATGTGGGCTTTCTCGACCTTCACAGCGACAACGACAGCTTTAGAATTTTGCCAGATTATTGATTTGGCAGACCACAAGATCCTAAGCCTGCACCATAGCGTAGAGATGACCTCGAACGGCGAGGATTGCGACGCCAAGCAGAACGCAGCCGCTGGTCAAAAAGATCGTGGCATTTAGCCCCATAAAGTCCACCAGATAACCCATTCCAGCTGTCCCCAAAGTCGCGAGACCCCAGAACGCCGTCTGGTCGACTGCAACAAATAGGCCGCGTTCGCGTTCAGGGCTGTTGTGGAGGTATTTGCCGTATACCAACGCCTTGCCAACTTTGACTCCACCAAAGATCATTACCGTTAAGCAAAGCACCGGAAAACTGCCAACGACAGTCAGAAAGAGCAAGCCGACACCATAGGTGCCCCAAATCAGCAATGATATGGCCCCCGGTTTTGCAATTTTGAAAGACAGACGCTTCACGATAGCCGTTGTCACGATTGCACCAATCCAGGACGAAATTCCAATCAAGGCGATCAGGTCACCGTTCTCCGGAAACCTTTCGCGTAAGGTTAAGGGTATCAAGATATATCCTGCCGGAACGATGATCAAACCAAGCAACGCACTGGAAAAGAGGATGTCAAGATTTTCGGGGCAAAGGCGGTAATGCGCAATAATGCGTGCGACAATCCGGTGTTGAGGTTCAACCGTCTGAACAGCCGAGGCATTGGTTTCTCTGATTTGACGACCATGCGAGCCGAGAAAAATCACACTGAGCAGCATCAACACGCCGTTAAGAACAAACCCGCCCATTGCAGTGAGCAAAGGCAGAAGCAGCCCCGTCAGATTTCCAGTGAGTTTTGCAATGTTATGCGCGGTCGCCGCCAACAGGCTGTTGTCCTGAACGCGTTGCTCGGTAGCGCACAGAATAAAGGTGTCGATTGCCGGGTTCGAAATTGCACTGACGATCCCGGCGCATACACAATATAGGAAGAACAGTTCGGCAACGAACCCAAAATAATGATCTAGAAGCCCATAAGAGATTAAAATTGCGGCAAAAACACTGGTTGAAATTACGTAGCTAAGTCCAGCTCCGGTCCGATCAGTGATCGCGCCGCCTGCAATGGTGAAGACCAGAAACGGTGAAAGGATGAGCGCTTGATAGAAGCCTATTTGCGTGGCGCTCAGTTCGGCATGAAAGGCCATGTACCAGGTGAAAAGGACAGTCTGAAGACCTTCGCCCCAGTGCCAGAAGCCATAAGCCTTGAAAAAATTGCTCTTGAACAACATCGATTTCTATCCGTCACGGGGAGGAAAACTGAAAAGCTAGGCGATCAGCTTCACATTTCGCCAAATTCATCATAAAAGCTAGCTGACAAATACACTTTGATCATAATTTATCAATATTAATTGTGATGAGAATTCTAGAATGAGGTGAGGCCCATCATGAACAAGAGAGCCACCCAAACAATTATTGGCACGCGCATGCGCGAGTTGCGCAAGGCCAAGGGGTTAACTCTAAAACAATTGGCGGAGCGGACAGAGCTGTCAGTCGGCTATCTCAGCCAGCTTGAGCGGCAGGATGCAGACCCGTCCGTGCGCGCCTTGAACATGATTGGAAAGGCACTGGGTGTTGGGATTAACTGGTTCTTTCCTGACCCGGAGGAGGAGGCGAACCCAGAAAGCGGCATTGTCGTGCGCAGCACGCGAAGGCGGGCGCTGAGGTTTGAATCCGGGGTTAAAGACGAGCTACTTTGCCCGTCGCTCAGTGGTCAGCTTGAGATGATCCTGACAACCTTTGCGCCCGGTGCCAGTTCTGGCGACACGCTCTATTCCCACAAAGGCGAAGAAGGCGGTTATCTGACGGGAGGCACCCTTGAGCTGACAGTGGAAGATCAAGTCATGGTCCTTCGACCGGGAGATTCCTTCCGCTTCGCGTCAACCAAGCCGCATCGGTACCACAACATTGGTGAAACCGATGCTGTGCTTGTCTGGGCCGTGACGCCCCCCCACTATTGAATGGCTTTTGTCCATCAACCGACAAAACTGACATCAGTAGACGTCGCAGCATCCGGTAAAGAGGGCTCATTTTCCTCTTTCGTCGCATGATTCACGAACGACAATTCTAAGATGAACTGCCTTTCGCTGCGCGGCGCACGAACTGGTAAGACGCGGACAACTTACCAGCTTATCTAGTCCAACCCTAGCTTGAGTAATGCATAGACAAGCAACAATGCACATGCGGCGGCAGCAGACATAAACGTTACACGCAGCGCGACTTCACGGCCAAAATCCTGCTCCAACACCGAGACCAGAACGCCGCCAGTCACGGCCCCTAACGGCATCGACCCCCAACCGAAGAAGCGGTAAATACTATTGACGCGGCCCAATAGCTCAGATGAAATTCGTCTTTGTCGCCAAGAGACCGTGACCACATTCCACAGCATCGCTGCTGCCATCACAAAGAACAGAGCCACGGCCATTGCAATTCCAGAGTGACTTAGCCCGATGGCTCCATAGCCGATGCCCCATATGGCGATTGAAAGGTACAAACACATTTGGGTTCCAAGCACAGAGATGATCCGAGGCGCGAGAAGGCTTCCGGTGATGGCTCCTACTGCAGCGACAGAGAGGACCATCCCGTAGGAATATGCAGATAAGGTCAATACATCTTGGGCAAAGAGAACCTGAATAGTGATGGTTGCTGTTGCGATGAAATTAGCGATCCCCAAAACCACTGCCAACCGCAACAACAGTGGATCACGGCGCATGAAGGCGATACCTTCGATCAGTGCCGTTCTAAAGCCCGTCTTGCTCCGTTCCCTTGGCTGGAGCGAGATCATCCAAACAAACCCTGCCGATAGAACGAGCAAAGCAGCATCAAGGCCAAAGGGGATGCCGATGCCTGCTGCGATCAATACACCCGCCAATGGCGGCCCGATGAACTGCCCTGTGAGCTGCTCACTACTCAAGAGTTGGCCGTTGGCTATCTCCAGATCATTGGAGTCGACAATTGAAGGGAGCATGGTTTGGGCAGCATTGTCCCTTAACACTTCAGCGGAGCCCAATAGAAAGGCAAGTCCCGCTAACACCCAGACTGCGCCCTGAACCCGCTCATTCATAGCCAACATTAAGATTGCCAACACAATCACCGCACGTAGAAGATCGGCACGCGCGATGAGCTTTCTATGATCGGCATCGTCGATGATGACACCTGCCGGGATTGCAAAGAATAACCAAGGCAGCCGACCGGCAGCTGCCACCGCTCCGATGGCAACCGGATTTTGTGTCATGAGCGTCGCGAGCCAAGGCAACGCAAGCACAACCAAACCATCACCAAGATTGGTCAATGTGCCCGCGCTAAACAGCAGGCGATAGTTTCGGTTTCTGATTAGAAGTGGTGCTGCCATTTGAACCCGTCATCTCTGTTATGGTCAATCGTCGCCTGGCAATACAATCGCGACAAACCAGTGAAGACAAGGCGAGAGTCACTTGCCAATACCCCGTTACCTGCCATTCAAGAGTATCGTCGCATCCGGTAAAGTGAGCTCTAATCCACTATTTACCGCAGGTCAGACGAAGGTTCGCACTGGAGTTTTGGCCAGACGCCAAGAGAATTCACCGTGATCGTGTCGGCGCGCGCGGCCTTGGTTTGATCTCCATAATCGGTTGCTGTTCCAGCCGTGATCTTCGAGGCGCGATATCGGGTGCCGTGTAGAATGTCGTTTCCTCCTTGTGTCGCGTCAGGGCGACGTAGGTCAGGCTTTTGTCCATCGTTTGGCTAGACAGAACATAGGTTTTGTCGACGGTGCAGCCTTGTGAACGGTGGATGCTGACGGCAAAGCCGTGGTCGATGGATGAGAATTCACGTGGTTTGAAGGTCAGTTGTCGTTCAGAGTTACCATTCCCTATGTCTAGGCGGATGGTGAGTTTTGCATCGCCAACCTTTTCAACCTTGCCAAGCATGCCGTTTCGAACGCCAAGCGTGGCGTCGTTGCGGGTGAACAGGATGTGGTCTCCCACGGCAAATGCCCGTGGGCCATGGTCCGTGTGAAACAGGGTTTCCTCAATGCCGACCCCCGACAGTTTTCGCGCCGCACGAATAGCCTGATTGATGGCGTGGACGTCTTTTCGGCGGTGAGCCAGTGCAAGGCGAGACTTCGTGTTATCGAGCGATTTGCCATCGGCTACATAGTCAGCAACCAGTTTGGCTATCGCCCGATCTCGGTCTTCCACTTGCTTTACGCCGCCATAATCGGCGTAGGATTGCAGGGCAATTTCGGTGTGACCATCAGCCAATTCACGTGAGGCCTGACGCTGCCATGCTGAGTGTTGACGCCGGATTTCAGTGAGGCGGGATGCGCCGATGTTTTCTACAATTTCCCGAAACGGTATTCCGGCCTCAATGGGCTGGAGTTGGTCAGGATCACCTACCAAAACCAATTTGCAACCACGTTGCTGAAGCTGTTCTGTAACGCGCGCCAATTGGCGGCTGCCAACCATGCCCGCTTCGTCAATCACCACCACATCACCACAGCCGACAGGTTCATAGCCGCTTTTCCAACTGGCCTCCAGTGAAGCCAGCGTGCGGGATGGAATGCCTGAGGCGGAGTACAGGCTGTCAGCGGCTTTGCCCGCTAAAGCGGCACCGTGAACGCGGAATCCTTGTCTTTCCCATGCGTCTCTTGCCGTTGCCAGCAACGTGCTTTTGCCGGTTCCTGCGAGTCCGACAACGGAACAGAGCTGGTTGGGTGACAACGCATGTTGGATGGAATTGATTTCTTCAGAACTGAGGCTAGCCCCCACTTCTTTCATGAGAACAGCATTCTGATTTTTGATCGCAACATCGATATGGCGATGGCTTACGCGGAAGCCACCGCTTTGAGCCAGTTCATTCGTCCGCTGTCGCAGATTCAGTTCAACAGTTTGAAACGCCCGCGTTGTGAATATCTCACCATTTCTGCCTGACAGTTCCACCAACTCTGCCGACGAAAGGGCCTTGTCAGATGCCGCGCGCAATTGTGCGGGATCGGGGATGAACTCTGCCAGTCCGCGCAAGATATCATTGCGGGTGAAACGGGCTTTCTTCTCTGACAGATGAGCGAGAATAAGGTCCGGTTGCCGTTTGAGCTGTTCTGGCGTAAACGCCGCCGTTTCGCGGGGCAGGATCAGAGGCTGGTCTGGGTCGGGTTGATATTGAGGTGGTGATCCGTGTCCCGACCTTTCCCGGAATTCTTGTTCGAAAGCATGCTGCGCTTCGATGAATGCCCAGTCTCGGTCCAGCGCACGGCGTTCGGTCAGATGGCGGTCTATCAGCGATTGATGTTCTCGTTGATCATGATGCGAACAGGATAGAGCTTCCTCCGCCAATTGTTGACAAATACGTTGATACTGTCCGGTCAACCGTGCCCATGTTGCCTTCAAGCCGGTGGGCAATCTTTTCTGACGCGCCTTTAGGTCAGAGATGCGTCGGGCTTCGTGTTTCTCTGACAGGTCGGCGCGTTCTGTGCGCTGGCGTGCCACCAGACTCGCGACTTTGGCCGCGTGTTCTTTGCGTGCAAGTTGATGATCGGTATTCTGTGCTTGCTCTGGTGCCATACCTTGCAACTGCGCGACGGCTTCCTCAACATTAGGCAGATCAGTAAATCCCCCAAGTCGGGCCTTCAGATCTTTAGTCTTCGGCCCCAACCAGCGTGAGAGTGAATAGACCTCGCCTTGTGCATCGACCGCAACAAAGCCGCGACGATCCCCACGAGCGAGGCAAAGTCCATGCTCCAGAAGTGCATTGGCGAAGGCAGGTTTGGAATCCGATGCGTCCCAGCAGGACTTAAGCAGTTTTTTGAGGTCAGCTGGATCGCGCTTAACCCGTTTCGCCTGACCAGCTTCTTCCGCCGAATAGTTCAGTGGATCGCGGTCTTCTGCTTTTTGCAGGCCAGCGGGCATTTCCCAACCATGCTGCAGATAAAGCTCGCGCGAGATATCGCGGAGCCGCAGCTTGTAGTGGGACAGATTGATCGCCCGCATCTGGTCAACATTGATCCGCGACCAGACGCAATGGGCGTGCCGCCGGCCTTTCTTCTCGTGAAACACAATCGCACGGGGCTGGCCTGTCAGACCCACCCGACGTTCGATCTCACCAATGACACGTTCAAACTCTGCCACGGAAACCTTGGCAGATTGCGGCGGGTTAAGGCTCAACGAGAACAGATATTGCTGACATTTTGTTCCAAGCGAAATGGCTTCGGTTTCCTTGAAGGCATCAATCAGGCCATCGGCCAGAAACCCACGCAACTCATGGATCACCGCATGCTCATTGTCTTCGACATTCATGAGATGCAGCGCCAACTCCCGCCCGTTTGCCCGCTGGTTGCCTTTAAGTATCATCCCTGCATGCCAAACGCTTTGAGCAGTGTCTGGCGCAGAAAGAGGATTTGATCATAGGCTTCGTCGATCTGCGCCTGCGTTGCATCATCCATCGCCAGCGAGCCGACATTGGCATGACCGGCGTATCGGATTTCAACTTTGGACCGTGATACTTCCAAGCAGTAAGATGCCTGTTGGCTTAATGGTTTGTAGGTCGATCATTAGAAACACCGCGCGCGCCACGCATAGCGGTATCCGATCCTGACACCTCACGATCAGTCAGATCGTTTTCAGCGCGAAATGCAGGCGGGTGCTTTACGCCGCACCGGGGATCTGCACCCGGCGGCCACCTTCCTGAAACGCGTCCATGCCAAGGCTCCATGTTGTGCCGGGCCAACGGATTTCCATCTGGCCCAGACGCGGCCGATAGACTGCCGTGTAAAGCGTGCCGAAACCGGCGTTGAAAGCTGTGGAATAAAGCGGCGGGCGCAGGAAGGCGCTGATGAACTTGTCCTCTGGATCACGATGCAGGGTCAGGCGCTGCAACAGGAACCTTTCGCGTTCCACAGTTGCCGTGAAACGTGCATGGCTGATCCATTCGACATTTTCTTGATGGTTGGTGGCCACAGCCGCATGGGTGATGATCGCCGGACGGTCAGGGGCCAGCATCGCCGTCAGATAATTGCGTTTGGCGTCCAGCACGGTGACGTTATAGCTCATATGGGTCGGAACCCGGGCCAGTACCGCACCGGCCTCTTTTGCCGTGGTGCAGGTTTGCAGCACATACCGCAGGATCAGCGGCACACCAAAACCAGTGCCCACCACGCGCCGCCCGCCGAAGGTCAGCGATATGGCAAGGCCCGCGTCGTTCATCCCGTCTACCAGTCCCCACAACCCATCAGAGGTGCCGATCACCCGTCGTCCCTGCCAGTTGGTGCGCAGGACCAGGCTGTCAAAGGCATCAGGATTGTAATCATAGTTGCGCACCATGACCGGTTCTTCACCGGTCCAGATCGCTTGGGAACAGCCAGCCAGATAGGGCGGCGGGCAGTAGAAACTAAGGAAACGTGCCGCTTGATCCCCGCCACCGGCAAGCTCGCAAAGCGAGTCATAGAGCGGCAGGATTTCCGGCATATGCGTGCCCAAGGCGCGCCGGCTGACCAGATAGCTTGCCCGCGCCGCATCGCCCTCTTTCAACCACCAGCGCTGGTAGTCCGGCCAATATTCGGCGAAAAGCCCGGCCCACTTGGGACCGGGCGTATCTTCGCTGAGGGCGCGCCAATACATGGCTTCTCCTTACAGGATCTTGAAAGCGGGGTCCGCCAGTACCGGACCCGCATTTGCCGCAGGCAGGGGTTTGCCTTCAACGGTTTTCTTGATGCCGTGGATCCACTTTTTCGCCCGCTCGTTCAACTGGAAAGATTTCGTCATTGAACGCCCCCGTGTCACCAGAATGCCGATGTCAGCCCCTTCATAGCGATAATCCCCCGGTTGCAGGATGCGCAGGAAGAAGGCCTCGTTTTCGGATTCAACAGCGCGGCGGTGATAGTCAAAGCGGTCATAGACCACGCTGCCGTCTTCCAGCATTTTGTAGATGCCGGTTTCCGGGGCCTCGGTGCAGATATCAACACTGTCCTCGGTATGCTTGATCACCATCTGTGACCAGCTGTCGATCATATTGGGGTCTGCCCAGCGGTCGTTCAGCTCCGATGTATCAAGGTCGAATTTCTTCTTCGAGAACTCCAGCAGGTGGAACAGGAACAGCGGTGCATCCGCATGGGCGAAAGCGGCGTGGTTTGTCATCGAGGACGCGCCGGTGATGCGTGGGTTCAGCTCGCCCAGCCAGATATCGCCGGTCTTTTTATCAATGAGGAAGTCGAGTTCGAAATACCCGCGATAGCCTTCTTTGCGCAGTTGTTCACCGAATTTAAACGTCAGCTCGCGCGCTTTCTGGCGGACCTTGGGCGGAAAGGCGGTAGACAGGATTTCATTGCCACACCAGCCACCGCGATAGGGGGTCAATTCCTTGAAGCCCACAAGTTCGGTCATCAGCGGGCCAACAATGGTACCTTCCTTGGTGGCGCAGGCCTCGATCGCTGAACCGCGGCAATCGATCCGCTTCATGATCTTGATCTCGCCCTCGCCGACAATCTCGTGTTCGTGACGGCGGAAGTCGGCCTCTGATTTGATAAAGAAGGTTGTATGCCCTGAATCGCCAAAGGCGGATTGCAGCACCAGATCATGACCAATACCGGCTTTCTCGCAGGTTTTTTGCAGGTCTGCGTAATCCTTCACCTCGGCCAGCACATTGGGCACTGAAGGCACACCCGCCTTATTGCCGATGCGCACGGTTTCGATTTTGTTGTCCATGCTGGAACGCAGCTTGGCCTTGGGGAACCAGACATCCGCGCCAAGTTCCTTGGACAGACGTTCGGTTTCCTCGTCGAACATCAGGAAAACAAATTTGGGCTTGCCGCCACGGCGTTTGATGAAGTCGATGACTTCCTTGTGCTGAAGCAGGTAATTGTTGATGTCTTCAATCGACTGGAATTCCGCATGGGGTTGTTCAGACGGGCAGAAAACGTTTGGATGTTTGCCGCCGTAACAGTCGATATAACAGATATACTTAAAGTTCTTTACCCATTCATCGAGGCCCAAAAGGTTAAAGTTGGTCGCCGAGATGAAGTAGACCGGATCTTCGTTGCGGTGAAAAAACCGGCGGATTTCCGAGATATTTTTGAGAACTGTTGGCATAATTTTTCCTTTTCTTATTCGGCGGCAGGTTTAAGTTTTTTCGGGCTTTGGACGCTTTCCAAAGCTTCCGGCGTAAAGACACGCAGCCCCAGATCGGCGCGGTATCCGTGAATTTCGCTGACATCCAAGGCCCGCATGAAGGCGAGGATTTCCTTGCTGACAACTTGTCCCGGCACGAGGATCGGGAAACCGGGGGGGTAGGGGATGATGAACCCGGCCGAGACCACCTCCTGATCGGCATCCAGTGCTTCCTGCAGGGAGCCCTCCAGCTCCAGATAGTCGCAATTCGCCTCGTTGTAGCTGAGATAATACGCGGTGCGCATATCCCCTTCCGGTGTCACGTCGTCAGGACGGAAGGCATCATGAAAGCGGCTGAAATCGGGCAGGGGCGGATAGTTTTCGGTGAGGTTCTTCACCCTGCGATCAAACGACAGGCGCTCCATCTTGGAGGCATCGTCAAGCAGTTCGTCCAGCTCATTGGCGATCTCGACCAGCACCTCGATCAGATAGGCAACAGAGGAGCGTGTCGTGCCAATATTGGTCATGAACAGGACCGTATTGCGCGAGGTCTTGTTGATCTGGATGCCGTATTTATCCATCAAAATCTGGGTCTTGAAGGTATCGCCATCCCATCCGGTACCACCCACCGCCAGCGTGACCCTTGTGGCGTCCAGCACAAAATCGTCCTGCTCCCAGCAGTCCCACATGTCGGTCCAGCCCTGATCGTTGTCGAAGTAGCTGGACACGCCGCTTTGTCGGTGGTGTTCAGGGATCATGTCGCCAGCGGTCAGCACCCTGAAGTATTTTTGCAGCATCGGGTGGCTGCTGATCGCCTTGCGCATCGACATTGCCGCTTCGATCTGGCGCTGGACAAACTCAAAGCCTTCCAGTTCGACCTGCCGGCGGCCCACATCAAGCGAGGCAATGATCTGATAGTTCGGTGAGGTTGACGTGTGCGTCATATAGGCCTCGTGAAACGATTGTTCGACTTCGCCTTTAAAGTCCTGATCGTTCACATGGATCATCGAGCCTTGCCTGAGCGAGGTCAGGGTTTTGTGGGTCGATTGCGTGGCATAGACCCTGATCCGCGCATCGGGCGGGGCTATCAGCCGGGTGTTGAGCATGGTCTCGTCTGACGCACCTTCCAGCTCAAGCTGCTGCAATTCATAGTCGCGTTGGTGTTCCTCTGTGCGCAGACGTTTGCGCAGGTTATTGGCTGTGCGCATGCCTGTGCGTTGGCGGTAGGTGGGGCTGAAACGGGCAAAGGCAAACCATGCTTCATCCCAAAGGAATACAAGATCCGGCTTGATCGCCAGGCATTCCTCCATCACCCGTTCTACATTATAGACCAGCCCGTCAAAGGTGCAGTTGGTCAGCAGCAGCATCCGCACACGATCCAGCTTGCCTGCCGCTTTGAGCGCCAGCAGCTGATGTTTGATCTCGCGCAGCGGCACTGCACCATACATCGAATATTCATTCAGCGGGTAGCTGTCGAGATAGACCACCTCGGCCCCCGCCAGCACCATGCCGTAGTGATGCGATTTATGGCAGTCACGATCGACCAGCACGATATCACCGGGGCGCACCACCGCCTGCACAACGATCTTGTTACAGGTCGAGGTACCATTGGTGGCAAAGAAGGTTTGTTTTGACCCGAAGGCGCGGCTGGCCAGCTCCTGTGCCTCTTTGATCGGACCATGCGGTTCCAGCAATGAATCCAATCCGCCGGAGGTGGCAGAGGTTTCCGCAAGGAAGATGTTCGGCCCGTAAAACGCGCCCATGTCCTGAATCCAATGCGAGCGGGTGATGGATTTGCCACGGCTGATCGGCATTGCGTGAAACACACCGGTGGGCTGTTTGGAATACTCAACAAGTGCGGTGAAGAACGGGGTTTTGTTCCGCGCTGCCACCCCGCGCAGGATGTTCAGGTGCAGCTCCATAAAGTCTTCTTGGTTATAGAAAACCCGCCGGCAAATCCCCAGATCAAGGCCCGCAATGTCCTCGACTGACCGTTCGGTGACCAGATAGGCATCCAGCTCGGGGCGTACACGCGCGATCAACCGACACAATTCGGGGCCGTAATCTTCGGGCATCATCGTGTCGATTGAATCTGTGTGGCTGGCATTGTGGATGTATTTCGCCAGAATTTCATTGTCGTTCTTTGATTTCAGCACCAGGCCGGGGCGCACGACAATCGCCTGAATATTGTGGTTGAACAGCACTGCGATCAGCGCATCTTCAAGGCTGGGCACCACCACGGCCTCGTAATGGAAGGGATCTTCCGGGCGGCGCATACGCGAGACATTGCTTTTCAGCCAGCGGTCCTGCTGGTCGTTCACATTGTCAACGATCAACACCTCGAAATAGGGGCGGGCCATGGCGCGGGCCTCTGGGGACAGCATGGCCTCGTCGTTATGTTCCTCGTCATCGGAACTGTCGCGGGCCAGCGGAATGGTACGCCGCCGATAGGCCCCGGTTGTCAGCGCCCGTTTTACACGATTGGTGGTAAAGGACAGGTCGTCGAAATGGCCGTATTCAAACTGCCGGCGCATGTGGTCAAAAGCGGCCATGCCGGGAAAGGCCCAATAGGGTTCGATCAGCGCCAGCGAGTCAAACAGCTCTTCGATTTTCTTTTTAAGTGCCGCCACCTTCCGGCTGTTGCCCTCCCGGCAGAGTGAAATCACGCTTTCGCGCAAGGCACTCCACCGGTCGGCGCGCAATTGAGTCGCGGAATAGTAATCGCTGACGGAATCCATCGGTCGTACTCCCTATATGAGCCGATACAGATGGTCCGTAGCTTGTGCTACAAATCCTCTGCTCAGCTTCCTGTTGTTTTGCCCATGACAGGCGAAATCCCGATCCCTAGTTTGGGTTCGCGATCGTTTAGTTCGGCCTCTGCCGTTGCCGGCAGGTCCACATGCAAGCCTGCACGTGACCCTTGTTGTGGCACTGCCAGAGGGCCCAAAGTGTTCAGATAGCTGTCGACGCCACTATTTCGATCATAAACTGAAAAATCTGCCGGACGGTCGCGGAAGGACTTTAGAACCTGACCCAGACCTTTCATGCCGGTTTCGCGCTGACGGCGGACCATCGAGAGGTCAATTTCAATCGGGAACATGTCTTCCTGCCCCTGTGACTGGTGCAGCACCAGCGAGGTCGGATCAACAATGCAGGACCGGCCGACACCGCCCGCACCCAGGCCGTTGACATCAATGACATAGCACTGGAATTGCGCAGCGGTCGCGCGGGCAATCGCCAGCTCCGCGTCGCGGTCTGTGGTGCCGGTCAACACCGGGTGCAGTAACACTTCCACGCCCTGCGACGTCAGTTGCCGCGTGGTTTCGGGGAACCACATGTCATAACAGATCGACAGGCCAAAGCGCCCCACCTCCGGCACGTCAAACACACAGAAATCAGTGCCTGCCGCAACGCCTGCCTCATAAGGCAGGAAGGGGAACATCTTGGCATAGCGGCGGATCACATCACCATCCGGGTTGATCACCAGCGAGGTGTTGCGCACCAGCCCGTCATCAGGGTCTGTCAGGAACATCGATCCGGGGATTAGCCAGATCTTGTGACGTCTGGCGGCCTCGCAGAATTTGTCGATGATGTCATTTTCCGGCGGCAGCTTGAATTCCTCAAGCGGGCCAAAGGGGGCAAGTTCGCTGAACAACACCATCTGCGTCCAGGGAAAGCGCATCATCAGCACATCAAGGCGCTGCAGCATGCCTTCGACATTGGGGTGAAGGGCGTTGACGTACATCTGAACGCCGGCAATTGCAAAAGGGGTCATATCAAGGAAGCTCCGTAAAAGCAGAGGCGTCCCATGGGGGCCGTCAATATCTCTGCGTTACGCATCCTTTATGCCCTTATGGCCGGGACGGAAACAGGTGAAATAGGTCCCGTACGCCCATAATGCACAGCGGGCGGAAACCAGCGCGCGCGGCATGGTGTTCTTGGCACTGCTTCTGTCATTCCCCCCCCCGTTTCGCTGCCTTTACAATCGGTTGCGCAGAGTCACTTTTTGGCGACACAGACTTTTGCTCGCGACTGTCTGGTGGGCGTGTTGGGTGAACAACGCATCCGCCCTCTTTGTGACGGTCAAGCTGCCAACACCAGAAAGCAGCGGTATTAGGAAGCCTGACGACTCACTGCGATGCTTGCAACTGAAAATGTCAATTTCAAGCAAATATGTTTAATATTATTATCAAGGCGCTTAATTTTTGGGGTGAATTCGGCGGCTGCGCTGCTGTTGCGCTGCCTTCGCGCATTGCTGCACCCACCCAATATAGGGGGAGAGAATCGAGAATTGCCAATGTTATCTGGTGATTGACGCTAGGTCATGTGGTGGCAGGGGCTGGAACGAGAAAGGGCGGCCCAATTCGGACCGCCCCAGATATTATGTCAATGACGTGGCTCAGACCTGCTGTTCAGCAATCGCGGCGGCCAATGCCGCCTCAAAGATTGCGATACCTTCGTCGATGATGGCATCCGATGCGGTCAGCGGCACCATGATCCGCAGGGCGTTGCCATGCATGCCACAGGCCAAGAGGATCAAACCACGCTGCAAAGCATGTGCCACAACCGCTTTGGTCAGGGCCGCATCCGGTGTTGCTGTTTCAAAGTCGGTCACAAATTCGACCGCCAGCATCGCACCCAACCCGCGAATGTCCCACATGCGGAAAGGGGCCACACGGGCACCGATTTCGGCAAACCGGTCGCGGAAGGTCTGACCCAAAGCAGTGGAACGGGCCAGCAGGTCCTCTTCTTCGATTGCCTCAATGGCCGCCAGAGCCGCAGCACATGCGACAGGGTTGCCACCATAGGTGCCGCCCAAACCGCCCGGAATAACCGCATCCATCACCTCGGCACGGCCAATCACGCCCGCAATCGGGTAACCGCCGGCCATAGATTTTGCCACAGTGATCAAATCCGGCACCACGCCGGAATGTTCAATTGCAAACCATGTGCCAGTCCGGCCAAAGCCCGCCTGAATTTCGTCTGCAATCAACATGATACCATGCTGGTCACAGATCTCGCGCAGGGCGGTCAGCATCTCGAAAGGCACTGGTGTATAGCCGCCTTCGCCCAAGACGGGTTCGATGATGATACAGGCGATACGCTCTGGCTGCGCATCTGTCAGGAACAGATTTTGCAGGCCGGTCAGGGCGTCCTGAACGGTGATACCGTCACGCTGGGAAGGGAAGGGCGCACGGAAGATGTCTGACGGGAAGGGCCCCACGTCTTTTTTGTAAGGCGATACTTTGCCGGTCATGCCCAGCGTCAGTAGCGTGCGGCCGTGATAACCACCGGTAAAGGCGATAACACCGGGACGGCCCGTGGCCGCGCGCGCGATCTTTACCGCATTCTCAACCGCTTCCGCACCAGTGGTGACCAACAGGGATTTCTTGGCGTGATCACCCGGTGCCAGCGCGTTCAGCTTTTCCGCCAGCGCGACATAGGGTTCATAGGGCACAACCTGAAAGCTGGTGTGTGTATAATGATCTTCCTGCGCCTTGGCGGCGGCAATCACCTTGGGGTGACGGTGCCCGGTGTTCAGAACCGCGATACCACCGGCGAAATCTACATAACGGTTGCCTTCGACGTCCCAAAGCTCCGCATTCTCTGCGTGATCCGCAAAGACCGGCGCAGCAGATGCAACACCACGCGCAACCGCAGCTTCACGGCGGGCAATCAGCTCTGCGTTGCTTTTGCCGGTTGTCGTGGTGACGGCAACGTCCGGTACAACTGACATCACTGGCTTTGTTTTGGCTTTGGTTGTGGCCTTGCGGGACTTCTTCTTTACAGTGTTCGACATGGCGAGGCTCCTACGGCATCAGAACATGAAAGCCCCCAAGGATGATTCCATTGGTGGGGGTGTTTAAAATTCTCATAGTGCGTTTATTATAGCTGTCAATACACAACAGTGGCCTGCTGCAGCTGTCAATTGTTACAATTTCCCGAAAGCGCCCATTTGGCTTTTGACCAAGTTCAAGATGCGTTAGAGAAGCGGCGAAACCAAAAAAAACGAACCAATGAGGGAAAGCCTTGTGAACATTGGGAAAAGACTACAGGAATTGCGCAAGGCGCAGGGGTTGTCGCAACGCGAGCTGGCTGCGCGGGCAGGTTTGACCAATGGCACGATTTCGCTCATTGAACAGAACAAGACCAGCCCCTCGGTTGCCTCCCTCAAAAGCTTGCTGGACGCGATTCCCATGAGCATCGCCGAATTTTTCGCCAATATCGAAGAAGAAACCCAGCCCACCTATTTCTACAAAGCGGAAGAATTTGTCGAAATCGCCCCGCAATCGGGGGTGCAGGGGGTGTCTTTGCGCCAGCTTGGCGACGCCAGCACACATTCGTTGCAGGTTTTGGATGAAACCTATCCGCCGCAGGCAGATACCGGGCCAGAATTACTGACCCATGCGGGTGAAGAAGCTGGGATTGTAACGGCGGGCGAAATCGAAATCACTGTCGCGGATCAGGTCAGGGTGCTGCGGGCTGGTGAGGGGTACCTGTTTGACAGCCGCTTGCCACACAGGTTCCGCAATATCAGTGATGCCCCTTGCAAGATCATCAGCGCCTGCACGCCGCCAAGTTTTTAGGTCGCGTCCCACGCGGCAGCTTGCCATGCCCGCGTCACATTGGTCAATTTCGGGCAAGCTGCTGTCAATCCTGCCACGATCCGCTAAATCTGAGGGTCACGGGAGATGGCCATGCTGTTAGAATTCGACAAGGTCGAGAAATCATTTCCAAGCAATGACGGGCCAGTGCCAGTGCTGCGCGGGGTCAGCTTTGATCTGGCGGCGGGGCAGACATTGGCGCTGACCGGGGAATCCGGCAGTGGCAAAAGCACGCTTTTGCATGTGGCCGCCGGGCTGGAGGCGTTCGACAGCGGCACTGTCAAGGTTGCAGGTCAAAACCTTGGCCCGATGGAAGACGGTGCCCTTGCGCAGCTGCGCCGTACCGATATCGCATTGGTTTTTCAACAATTTAACCTCATCCCCTCGCTGACAGTTGCCGCCAATATTGCGTTTCAGGCGCGCCTTGCCGGGCGGGGGGATGCCAGCCACATCGCCCATGTCAGCGCAGCCTTGGGGTTGGCTGATCATTTGAACGCCTACCCCGAAACCCTGTCCGGGGGGCAACAACAGCGTGTGGCGATTGCCCGTGCGCTTGCCGCCAAACCGAAACTCTTGCTGGCGGATGAACCCACGGGGAATCTGGACGAGGGCACAGCAGAAGAGGTGCTGGAACAGATGCTGGATCTTGTCACGCAGACCGGGGCGGGGCTGATGTTGGTGACCCATTCGCCAGCCATCGCCGCCCGCATGCAGCGCCGCTTGCATCTGAAAAGCGGCCTGCTGGCATGATAGGGGCCTGTTTTTCGGCGCTTTTGTCGCATTGGCGGCGCAACCCGATCCAGCTGTTTGCCTATCTCGCGGGATTGGCGCTGGCCACTGCCTTATGGTCCGGTGTGCAGGCGATCAACGCAGAGGCCCGCGCGAGTTATGACAACGCCGCAGCAACTGTGGGCGAGGGGCAGTTTGACCAGTTGGTGCCACGGCAAGGCAGTCGCATTCCGCAGGAGACGTATATCACGCTCAGGCGGGCTGGCTGGCTGGTCTCGCCGGTGATCGAGGGGCGGCTTCAGGGGCTGCGCATCATCGGGGTTGATCCCGTCACCACCCCCGGCGGGCTTGGTGGGCTGCAACCGGAACGGCTTTTGACAGTGGGTGCCGCTGGTGCGGAACAGGTGTTTGTGAATCCACAGACCGCAGAGCGTTTGCAAGCGGATCTGACGGTCACCGTGGATGCCAGCATTGCACCGGGCATTGCCATCGCCGACATTGGCACCGTGCAAACCCTGTTGAACCGCAATGATCTGTCCCGCCTGATCGTTCTGCCAGATCAACCGCTTGGCAGGCCGGATCTGTCCACTGTCGCCCCTGCGCTGCGTCTGCAAGCCGCAGCGCAGGGGGCGGACATCGGGCAATTGACCGATAGTTTCCATCTGAACCTCACCGCCTTTGGCTTGCTCAGCTTTGCCGTGGGTCTGTTTATTGTGCACAGCACCATCGGCCTTGCGTTTGAACAGCGTCGGGGGATGATCCGCACGCTGCGCTCTTTGGGCGTGCCTTTGCGCCTGTTGCTCACGATGATTGCGGTTGAGATGATGACATTGGCCGCCATTGGTGCGGCGTTGGGGGTGATTGCGGGCTATCTTATTGCGGCGCTTTTGCTGCCCGATGTCGCCGCCACCCTGCGCGGGCTTTATGGGGCAGAAATTTCCGGCAAGCTGCACATCCGCGTCGAATGGTGGCTGTCGGGTCTGTTGATAGCGCTGCTTGGCACCGCCATCGCATTGGCAGGGCGGATCTGGCAGATCAGCCATATGCCCTTGCTGGCCAGTGTGCGCCCACGTGCTTGGGTCATGGCCTCGGCCGCGCGGTTCCGGTTTCAGACACAGGGGGCCATGGTCCTGCTGGGCGCAGCGCTGCTTCTGGCCATATTCGGCAAGGGGTTGATCGCGGGCTTTGCCTTGCTGGGCTGTCTGTTGATCGGGGCCGCCCTTGCGCTTCCCGTTGTCACCGCCCTGATGCTATCTATATGCGAGACCCGCGCCCGCGCCCCGTTGTGGCAATGGTTCTGGGCCGATACGCGGCAGCAATTGCCGGGGCTGAGCCTTGCCCTGATGGCGCTGTTGCTGGCGGTCGCGGCCAATATTGGTGTGTCGACCATGGTATCGAGTTTCAGGCTGACCTTTATTGGCTTTCTTGATCAACGGCTTGCGCCGGAGTTGTTTGTGCAGGTTGAAACCGCAGAGGAAAGTGCCGCGCTGCTGTCCTATCTGGATGCAAAGGCCATTGAGGCGCTGCCACTGATGTCGGTGCAAACACGCATCACCCGTCGCCCGACCGAATTATATAGTGTCCGGGTTGGGCCCACCTATCGTGACAACTGGGTGTTTCTGGCGGCGGCGGCACAGCCATGGGATGCGGTTGCGGCGGGACAGGCGGTGGTGGTGAATGAACAACTGGCCCGCCGTGCGGGGTTGTGGGTGGGTGATGATGTCGAGATTGACGCGAAGCTGACCTTGCCCATTGCAGCGGTTGTCGGCGATTACGGCAATCCCAACGGGCAGGTTGTGATTGCGCAATCGCTGTTTGAAAGGCTGCATCCGTCGCTGGTGCCGCTGCGCTTTGGCATACGCAGCGCGGACCCGGCGGCCTTGCGCGAGGATCTGACGCAGGCGCTTGGCATTGCACCCAATGCGATCACCGATCAGGCGGCGATCAAGGCGCTGTCGATGCAGGTTTTTGAGCGAACATTCACCGTCACCGCCGCGCTGAACGCGCTGACCCTGATGGTTGCCGGTTTCGCGATTTTGATGAGCCTGCTGACTTTGGCCGATCTGCGTGTGCCGCAGCTTGCCCCGGTCTGGGCCTTGGGCCTGACGCGGCGGATGTTGGGCTGGCTTGAGGTGCTGCGCGCCGTGGCGCTGGCCACGCTGGTGTTTCTCTGTGCCGTGCCCTTGGGGCTGGCCCTCGCTTGGATTCTGCTCAGCATTATCAATGTAGAGGCTTTTGGCTGGCAACTGCCCATGTATCTGTTCCCGGTCGAATATTTCTGGCTGGGCACCTATGCGCTGATCGCGGCGGTATTGGCTGCCCTATGGCCGGCAATGCGCCTGATGCGCAAACCGCCCTCCGCTTTGCTAAAGGTTTTTGCCAATGAACGTTAGGCTGTTTGTCTTCCTTTGTCTGTTTCCGGTGACCCTTTGGGCGCAGGGTTTTTCTGGCCTTGGCGCGGATGTAAAAGGTTTTGCGACACCAGCGCCGGATCCGGTTTTTAGCTTTCCCAGGGATCACGGCCCCCACCCCGAGTATCGCATCGAATGGTGGTATCTGACGGCCAATCTGACAGGGCCGGATGGCACGCCCTATGGGCTGCAATGGACCCTATTTCGCACCGCACTTGCACCGGGAGAGGCAGCGGGCTGGGGCTCTCCTCAGGTGTGGTTTGCCCATGCAGCTGTCACCACGCCGGATGCGCATTTTGCCAGTGAACGTTTTGCCCGTGGCGGGATTGGGCAAGCGGGGGTAGAGGCGGCACCGTTTCATGCGTGGATTGATGAATGGGCCATGAAGGGGGCGGATTTCGACGCGATGACACTGACGGCCTCCGGCCCGGATTTTGCCTATGACATGATGTTGAGCGCGAAAGGTCCATTGGTGTTTCACGGGGCAGACGGTTACTCTGTCAAGTCACAGCAGGGGCAGGCGAGCTACTATTATTCCCAGCCGTTTTTCGACATCGCGGGCAGCCTGAACTTGCCCGAGGGCAAGGTGGCTGTCACCGGCTCAGCATGGCTGGACCGCGAATGGTCTTCCCAACCTTTGGGCGAGACGCAAACCGGTTGGGATTGGTTTTCCCTGTCGTTTGATGACGGGGCCAAGCTGATGGGATTCCAGCTGCGCCAGTCGGATGGTGAGGGATATAGCGCCTCCACCTGGATTGCACCGGACGGCACAACAAGCAATATGCCTGCGGGGGTATTTACAGCGAAACCTTTGGAAAATCATCAGGTTGCGGGGCGTGAGATGCCGGTTGAATGGCAGGTGAAACTGCCCGAACGCGGGGTGGATGTGACGGTGTCGGCGCTGAACCGGGATGCCTGGATGGGCCTGTCGATCCCCTATTGGGAGGGGCCGGTCACATTTCGTGGCAGTCACAGTGGCACAGGGTATTTGGAAATGACGGGTTATGAGTGATCCAAATGATCTGAAGGCATTTTGGAATGATGCCTGGGCGCATCTGGCACAGGGGGTTGCAGATGGGACTTCGCCAGCGCGCTATCCCACCTTTGCCACGGTGGGGCCGGACAGTGTGCCGCAAGCGCGGACAGTGGTCTTGCGCGGTGCGGATCGTGCGGCTGCGTCGGTTGAGGTGCATACAGATATTGAAACAGATAAGGTCGCGGCCCTGCGTCACACCCCGATGGCAGCATTGCACATCTGGCTGCCTGCCGCAGACCTGCAGATCAGGTTGACCGCGCGGGTCGAGATTTTGACCGGAGCGAAGGTTGAGGCAGCTTGGGCACAGGTGCCCGTTACCGCGCGCGTGTCCTATGGCACGCAGCCTGTACCGGGCACGCCGATTGCAGAGGTCCATGCCTATGAAAAAACCGCAGATCGCAGCCGGTTTGCGGTGTTGAAATGTCAATTGACGCAGATGGATTTGGTGCATCTGGATGTACGTCACCGCCGCGCGGTGTTTGCAGCGCAGGATGGCTGGCAAGGTCGGTGGCTGGCCCCATGAACCGACCACGAAACAGGCCCTCCTGATTGCTCAGAAGGGCCTGTGTTATCAATTTTTCAAAGGTTTACACCAGATCGAAACGATCCGCGTTCATCACCTTGTTCCAGGCTTTCACAAAATCAGCGACAAAACGGTCCTTTGCATCGTCACTGCCATAGGCTTCGGCCAAGGCCCGCAGTTGCGAGTTGGAGCCAAAGACCAGATCGGTGCGTGTGCCGGTGCGGACAGGCGCACCCGATTTGCGGTCCCGCGCTTCGAACACCTCTTCGCCTTCAATGGCATGCCATGTGACATCCATATCCAGAATGGTCTTGAAGAAATCGTTGCTCAGGCTGCCGGGGGTGTCGGTGAACACGCCGTGCTTTTGGCCGCCGTAATTCGCACCGATCACCCGCAAACCACCCAGCAGTACCGTCATTTCAGGCGCGGTGAGGGTCAGCAGTTGCGCACGATCCACCAGCAGTTTCTCTGTCGGCACGGTAAAGCCTACCGCCAGATAGTTGCGGAAACCGTCTGCCTTTGGCTCAAGCGGTTCAAAGCCTTCGACATCGGTTTGCTCCGCTGTTGCATCGGTGCGTCCCGGTGCAAAAGGCACGTTCACGGTGTGGCCCGCAGCCTTTGCCGCCTGCTCAACACCCGTATTGCCGCCCAGAACGATCAGATCGGCAAGGGATACTTTCTTGCCCCCGGACGCCCCTGCGTTAAAGGTGGTTTGCACCTCTTCCAGCGCGGCCAGAACCTTTGCCAGCTTGGCTGGTTCGTTGACCTCCCAATCCTTTTGCGGGGCCAGTCGGATACGGGCACCATTGGCCCCGCCACGGTGATCCGACCCGCGATAGGTGGAGGCAGAGGCCCATGCCACCGAGACCAGCTCTGACACACTCAGTCCGGTTGCAAGGATCTTGGCCTTCAAATCCACGATGTCCTGATCATCGATCAACGGGTGATCAACCGCAGGCAGCGGGTCTTGCCAGATCAGATCTTCGGCCGGCACTTCCTTGCCCAGATAACGGGCTTTTGGCCCCATGTCGCGATGGGTCAGTTTGAACCAGGCGCGGGCATAGGCATCGGCGAATACCTCTGGGTTGGCGTGATAGTGCTTGGAAATGCGCAGGTATTCAGGGTCGGTGCGCATGGCCATATCCGCGGTGGTCATCATCGGCTGATATGCCGCTTTGCCGGTGGCAGCATCCGGCACGGTATTGGCCATGGCATCGCCTTTGGGTTTCCACTGCTTTGCGCCGGCCGGGCTTTTGGTCAGCTCCCATTCGGTGCCCAACAACGTGTCGAAATAGGACATGTCCCAGGTGGTTGGCGTTGGCGTCCAGGCCCCTTCGATCCCGGATGTCGTGCTATGCGCACCCAGCCCGGTTTCGAATTTATTGGCCCAGCCAAAGCCCATGGCTTCGATCCCGGCAGCTTCAGGCTCTGCGCCCACCAGCGTTGGATCACCAGCACCATGTGCCTTGCCAAAGGTGTGGCCACCTGCGGTCAGGGCGACGGTTTCCTCGTCGTTCATACCCATGCGGGCAAAGGTGTCGCGGATGTCATTGGCCGAAAGTTGTGGATCAGGGTTGCCGTCCGGCCCTTCGGGATTGACATAGATCAGCCCCATCTGCACCGCCGCCAGCGGGTTTTCCAGCTCTCGATCACCGGAATAACGGCTGTTCTCACCACCAGAGGGTTCCAGCCACTCTGTTTCCGTTCCCCAATAGATGTCTTCTTCGGGCTCCCAGACATCGGCGCGGCCACCGGCGAAACCGAAACATTTAAAGCCCATGGTCTCCATGGCGACATTGCCGGTCAGCACAAACAGGTCAGCCCATGACAACTGACGCCCGTATTTCTGCTTAACGGGCCACAGCAGGCGGCGGGCCTTATCAAGGTTGCCGTTATCGGGCCATGAATTCAGCGGCGCAAAACGCTGTGATCCTGATCCCGCGCCACCGCGACCATCTGCCGTGCGGTAGGTGCCGGCTGAATGCCATGCCATACGCACAAACAACGGACCGTAATGACCATAATCCGCAGGCCACCAATCTTGCGAATCTGTCATCAGCGCCGCGAGATCTTTTTTTACCGCATCCAGATCCAGCTTTTTGAACTCTGCGGCATAGTCGAAATCTTCGCCCATCGGGTCACCCAATGGGGTATTCTGGTGCAAAATCTTGAGGTTAAGTTGATTTGGCCACCAGTCTTTGTTGGTGCGCGCATCATGTGTGACGTGCTTGGTGCTGCCGTGCATCACCGGGCATTTGCCGCCCGCTTCATAATCATTGCCATCCATTGATCTTTTCCTTTCAGGTGATTTGGGGAGAGCTTACCAAAGCTGAACGGTAGTTATAAGTTGGATTATCTGATGGTTGTGATAGTTTTAGGTTATGGCAAATTTCACTATCCGGCAGCTACGATATTTTGAAGCGCTTGCGCAACACCGCCATTTTGGCCGGGCGGCAGAGGCGTCTTCGGTTTCGCAACCCGCCTTATCTGTTCAGATCAAGGAGTTGGAGGAAAGTCTTGGCACGCAACTGGTTGAACGTGCGGCGCGTCAAATACAGCTCACCGCATTTGGCGAAGCCTTTCTGGAACGGGTCACTGCGATTCTGCGGTCCGTGGATGAGCTGGATGATTTCGCCCGCGCCGCCAAAGGGCAGTTGACCGGGCGTTTTCGTCTGGGAGTGATTCCGACAATCGCGCCATACCTGCTGCCTACCTTGATCGGTAAGCTGAACCAAAGCCATCCGGCGCTGGATCTGCATGTGCGCGAAACCCTGACGCCGCGTCTGGTGCAGGAGGTACAGAAAGGTCAGTTGGACACGGCGATTGTGGCCTTGCCGGTTTCGGAACCGACCTTGACCGAAACCGCACTGTTCAGCGAAAACTTTCTGTTGGTGCGGCCCCGGAGTGCGGCAAGCGAACCCGCGCCCAAAGGCGAGGATTTGCGCGATATGCGGTTGTTATTGCTGGAAGAGGGGCATTGTTTTCGTGACCAGACTCTGGGCTTTTGTAACGCACCTTCTGCCATGCCCCGTGATGGGCTGGATGGCAGCTCCCTGTCGACATTGGTGCAGATGGTTGGGGCAGGGATTGGGGTGACGGTGATCCCGCAGATGGCAGTTGAGGTGGAAACCCGTTCTGCCAATGTCAGCTGTACCTCCTTTGCTGGACCGCAGCCCGGGCGCACAGTTGGCATGATTTGGCGAAAATCCAACCCATTATCCGAAGCTTTCGCAGAGGTTGCCGGTGTCGTTCGCGCCTGTGGTCAGTTGGATCATCAGGGATGTTAATCGGCTGGAAATAAATGTCTGCCTAAAACCCGCGCAACCGGTCCCCAGGGGCCATCCGTCGCGTGAAGGAAATGCAGCATGTCCGAAAACACCACCCAAGAGACCCGCGTTCCTTTCTTAAAGAGCCTCTTTTTCCAAAGTACATTTATCGTGACGCTTTGTGTGGCCTTGGTTGTGTCGGTCATCGAATACAAGAACCACACGGTGATGCTGGAAAAGACAGAAACGACCACAACCGTGCGCGCGCAGGAGGTGACGGAACTTTTGGCGATGCAAATGGGCGGGTCCATCAAGTTTACCAACATTGATGCCTTGTCTGAAATTGTCAGTGGCGTTCTTGAGAATTCGGGAGAGGCGGCCCTTGGTGGTGTGGTGCTTGATGCGGGCGGAAAGGTGGTGTTCCAGACCGGCGAAGGCGTGCCAGAGACGGTGGCAGTGCAAATGACCGGCCTTGGCCAGGAGGCATTACAGACGGGTGCCGCCGTATTGTCGGCCGATGGGATGATTGCGGCCATCCCAAGCCGCTTTGGCGGGCAGGATGAAATTGTTGGCGTGGTGGTGACGGCCTGGACGATGGCACCTGCATTGGCAGTTCTTGCGCAGGACGAAATGACCATTCTGGCGTTCGGCTTTGTGGTTTTCCTGATCTCTCTGACGTTTGCGACCATATTCCTGCGCCTGCGCATGTCGCAGCCATTGGCAAAGCTGGGTCATGCGATGGGATCTGTTGCTCAAGGGCAATATGATACCGTGATCCCCTATGCGACCCGACGTGACGAAATTGGTGTCATGGCAGAGCGACTGGATCAGTTTCGCGCCAAACTGGCTGATGCGCGGGAGCAGGAGTTCGAGAACCTGTTTAAAAGCGCGGCATTAGAAGGCTCTGCCGCAGCGATGATGATTGTGGACATGTCGTTCAAGATTACCTTTGTAAATCCGGCCTGTGTTGATCTGATGGAAAACCTGTTGCCGGACATCAGGGAAGCCTGGCCGGATATAAAACCGGACAGCCTAGTGGATGAGGATCTGGGTAAGCTTGCGCAGTTGAAAACCATGCTGGTCAAGGTCACCGATCCGACCATCAAACTGTCCAAGGAAGAGCATAGCGTGAATATGCGCTCGGGCGGGCGAATCCTGCGTTTGAACATCAACCCGGTGCATAATGCGGAGGGGCAATTGTTTGGCTGTGTGGTCGAATGGGATGACCGTACAAATACCGCACAGGATGCCGCATTGGTTCAGGCGATAAATGCCGCACAGGCCCGGATCGTCTTTAACAGGGCTGGCAAGGTCATTGATGCCAATGATATTTTCCTGTCGATGATCAACGGCACCTTTGCGGATACCGATGTCTGCAGCCTCGACAGCATTTTCAAAGGGAATTTGCCGGGGGATGCAAATGGTGACGAATTTGCACGGCAGGTTCTGAGCGAGGATATTCAGCAAGGCCGGTTCAGCGCCTACAGCAAGTTTGCGGATAAGACCTATACGGTTGACGGAAGTTTTGCCGTGACCAAAAACGAAGAGGGTGCGCCGGATCGCGTGACCTTTATCGGCACTGATGTCACGGATCAGGACAAGGCGATCAAGGCGGCAGAGGCCGAGCGGCTGCGTGCGACAGAGGAACAGACCAAAGTTGTGCAGATACTCGGCATCGGTCTCAATAAATTGTCGGACGGCAACCTTGAATGTGACATTACGGAAGATGTGCCCGATGTTTACCTGCAATTGCGCAATGACTTTAACGCCACGGTCAAATCCCTTCGCGATGCGATTTCGGCAGTAATCCACAACTCCGATTCCATTCGCAATGAAACGGGGGAAATCACATCTGCTGCGGATGATCTGTCACGCCGGACAGAGAAACAGGCGGCGACCCTTGAAGAGACTGCCGCCGCGCTGGACGAATTGACGGTTTCTGTCCGCTCCGCCGCTGAAAGCGCCGATCACGCCAGCAAGATGTCTGCGGATGCACAACGCAATGCCGATCAGGGCGGGGAGGTTGCCCGCAAGGCGGTGACCGCCATGGACGAGATCAAGAATTCCTCGCAGGAGATTTCCAAGATCACCAGCGTGATCGACGATATTGCCTTTCAGACCAACCTCTTGGCACTGAATGCCGGGGTTGAGGCCGCCCGTGCAGGCGAGGCGGGGCGTGGGTTTGCGGTTGTCGCAACCGAAGTGCGCGCCCTTGCTCAGCGTTCCTCTGACGCGGCGCGAGAAATCAACGAGCTGATCAATTCAAGTGGCGAACAGGTGCAGCAGGGCGTTGATCTGGTTGATCGCACCGGCAAGGCGTTGGCGTCAATTGTGACATCCGTCGCCGAGATTTCCAGCCGGGTGTCCAATATTGCAACCTCTGCGCGTGAGCAGTCCAGCGGGCTGGCTGAAATCAACACCGCGGTGAATGAGCTGGATCATGTCACCCAACAGAATGCCGCAATGTTTGAAGAGACCACCGCCGCGAGCCACGCCTTGACGTCAGAAGCCGATGCTTTGGTTCAGGCCGTGTCGCGTTTCAAGCTGGATATGCACCGCGAAGGTCCCCGAAAAACGCCAGCGGCAAAACCTGCCCCGCCAATGCCGGCCCCCCCGCGCGCAGGTTCGCACGGCAATGCAGCGCTGGCGGCAAGCGCCGACCTTGCCGCAGAGGGGTGGGAGGAATTCTAGTCGCCTGATTATGGCAACTGAATCATCGCATCCCGTGCCGGGCTACGCCCTTGTGCCAGCGAAACGTTCGGCCCAATCGGTGACATTGTCATCAGTGATTTTGGCAAACAGCACCTCGGGTACCTCAAAGGTGTGACCGGGGGCAAGACGGGCCAGCGCCGCGGGCACATCGTCGGGCCAACCCGCGTCTTCGACTTTCATCGCTGCAAGCATTGAGGCCGCAGCGGTTGGGATAAAGGGGGCGGACAGGCTGGCATAAAGCGGTATAAGGTTCAGGGCCAGACGCACCTGCGCGGCAGCCTTGTCAGGATCGGTCTTGAAGGTGGTCCAGGGGGCCTCTGCCTGCAGGTATTCGTTGCCCGCAGCCCAGATCGCTCGCAGCTCCTGTGCAGATTTGCGCACTTCAATCGCATCCATATGATCCTGATAGCGCGCCACACGGGCGGTGATATCCGCAATCAACGCTTCTTCGGGCGCACCGTAACTGCCTGCCTCTGGTACAGCCTCGCCGAATTTGGAACGGCAGAACTTGGTAATGCGGCTGATGAAATTGCCCAGAACATCCGCCAGATCCTTGTTCACAGAGGACTGGAAGTTCTCCCAAGTGAATTCCGCATCCGAAGTTTCCGGTGCGTGGCTCAGCAACCACCAGCGCCAGTAATCTGCCGGCAGGATTTCCAGCGCCTGATCCATAAACACACCCCGCCCGCGCGAGGTGGAGAACTGCCCGCCATCATAGGTCAGGTAGTTGAAAGATTTGATATAATCGACCAGCTTCCAAGGCTCGCCGGAGCCCATGATGGTGGCCGGAAAGCTCAGCGTATGGAAGGGCACATTGTCCTTACCCATGAACTGTGTATAGCGCACGTCATCGGCACCTTTGTCGGTGCGCCACCAGCGCTCCCAATCAGTGCCTTTGCCGGCCTCGACCCATTCCGCACCACATGCGATATATTCAATCGGCGCGTCGAACCAGACGTAGAACACCTTGCCTTCCATGCCCGGCCAGTCCGCATCCCCGCGTTTCACCGGCACGCCCCAGTTGAGGTCACGGGTGATGCCACGGTCGCGCAGCCCGTCGCCGTCATGCAGCCATTTCTTGGCAATCGAGGTGGTCAGCACCGGCCAATCGGTCTTGCCATCAATCCATGTATCCAGTTGGTCCTTCATCTGGCTTTGACGCAGGAACAGGTGTTTGGTGTCGCGCATTTCCAGATCGGTGGAGCCGGAAATGGTGCTGCGCGGGTTGATCAGATCAACCGGGTCCAACTGTTTGGTGCAATTGTCACATTGATCGCCACGGGCAGAGTCAAAGCCGCAGTTGGGGCAGGTGCCCTCGATATAGCGATCCGGCAGGAAGCGTTCATCCGCGTTGGAATAGACCTGTTTCTCTGTCACTTCCTCGATCATGCCCTGATCCGCCAGCACCCCGGCAAAATGCTGGGTCAGCGCATGGTTTTGCGGCGAAGAAGAGCGCCCGAAATGATCAAAGGACAGGCCGAAATCCCCGGCGATACGTTCCTGAACCGCGTGCATTTCCTTGCAATATTCAGCTACCGGTTTGCCCGCCTTGGTCGCGGCCAGTTCAGCCGGCGTGCCGTGCTCATCAGTGGCGCAGAGGAACAGAACCTCGTTGCCGCGCGTGCGCAGATACCGTGCATAAAGGTCAGCGGGCAGCTGACTTCCCACGAGGTTACCAAGGTGTTTGATGCCATTGATATAGGGAATGGCAGAAGTGATGAGGTGGCGGGCCATGTCTTTTCCTTTACGCGGGTCTGCCTGACATAGACTGCAAGTGATGCGGGATCAATCAGGGCATTTGGGGGATAATGGCCGCGCGTAGGTCGCGATATGCGGTGTTGGGCAATTGACCTTGCCAGTTTACGACAAATGTGGTCCCCGTTTCGGTCATGACAAACAATGCGCCATGCTGGCGGGCTGGTTTTTTGCTGCGCCACATCCCATTGTGCTGGATCGCTTTTCCTGTTGGTGTTTTTCTGTGAAAAACACCCAGCCCTGCACCACTTTTGCTGTCATAGCCAAAATTCTCAGGTGCCAGCATCCAAGCTTGCTCGGGGGCAAACCAATGCATCAAGAAACGAGCATAGTCTTCGGTTGATGCGGACCAACCGCCAAAACCGCCAGTGGCCCACATACGTCCTGCCACGGCGGCTTGCGATGCGCCCGCAGTCCCCATAATCCGTGCCTTGCAGATTTCACCGTATGGCCTGCCGGAAAGAACTGAAATGATCTGTCCAAGCACGGCGAAGTTGGTGTTCGAGTAGGTAAAGCTGTGGTCCGCGGATTGATGTGCCGGGTTGGTCAGGGCTTCACGGGCAAAGTGCTGTTGGGTGTAGAGGTTGCGCCCTTCGCCAGCGGTTTCAGTTGCGGCGATGTTCTTGGGCCAACCGGTGGTATGTGTAACCAGATCGCCAAGCGAAAGCGCAGTTGCACCGGGGTGTGGGGGCATGTGGTGCTTGGTCAGGGCTGGGGCCAGATCACCAAGTGTGCTTGACCAACTCAGGTCAAAGGCATCCATGATGTCATTTAGGCACATGGCGGTGATGGCCTTGGACAGGCTGGCGATGGGATAGGCGGTATCGGCGCGTCTGCCTTCGCCCATGCTGTGAAGAATTTGACCGCCGCGGCCCAGTGTCATCGCGCTGGCCCTGATATTGTATCGGGACATCCAATCACGCCATGCGCCTTCAATGCCGGAAACATCAATAGTCGCCTTTTCAGATGGGGTTCGTGAAGCGGGTTTTTCCTCTACTGCGGGGGCTGTTAAGGCGATCGGGGCCGCATCAGGTGGCAATTGTGAAGACGTACCGTCAGGGGCCAGCAATATGGTCAACGCTAAAGCGAACAGAATGGCTACAGCAGCGGTAAGAAATTTCATATATCCGATCCTTTTCGTGAGGAGCGGATAGCGGTTCAGGAAGGTAGCGCTGTGGTGAAACTATGGCGTTTTAGTGGGTGGTTCTCGAGGTTTATCACGATCCTTGCCCAACAACCGCCCGATGACAAAGGAGGTGCGCGGCGCGTAGACATAGCGGGTGCGATCGGTCTGTGCTGGGCGTGCGCGCATCCGCACCAGCCCGAAGATCACCAGCAGGGCGTGGCCAACCGAAATCATGATGAAAAGGGCGGCGGGCCCATAGCTTTCGATCAGCACAGAGGCAGCATAGGGCGCGAAAATCGCCCCTGACGCAAACCAGAACATCAGCGCGGCAGAAAGTTCGACACGTTCGTCATCGCTGGCGAAATCATGAGCATGGGCGGCGGCAACCGAATAGATCGGGAATGTCGTCAGACCAAACAGCCCCGCCGACAGCATGATGCCCGTGGTGCCAAGCCCGCTGGACATCATGGTCACGCCGCAGCTGAGGATCGCCGCCGCGGACAGCCAGATCAGCACCCAGCGGCGGTCGTATTTATCTGCCAGCCAGCCAACCGGGAATTGCGCCAAAGCGCCGCCCAGCACAAAGGCCGACAGGAACCATGCGATCTGGCCCGCACTCAGCCCGACTTCCTGACCATAGATCGGCCCAACCATACGAAACGACGCGCTGGACAGGGCCGCGACCACCACCCCCGCCGCGGCCAGCGGAGAACGGTCAAAGGCAAGGCGCGGACGCAACCGGGGCGAGTCCGGTGTTTTGGGCTGTTTGATAGTGGTCAAGGTCAGCGGTAGCAGGGCCGCACAACACCCGATGGCCAGCAGATTGTAGGACACATAGGATGCAGGGGCGAGGATCCCGACAATCATCTGCGCGCCCAGACTGCCGGTCATGTCAACAACGCGGTAGATCCCCATGGTGCGCCCACGTGTCTCATTGGTGACTTTGGCCTGCAACCAGGCCTCGATCACCGTATAACACCCCGCCACGCAAAGCCCTGACGCCACGCGCATCAACGCCCATGCATAGGCGTCAACCACCAGCATATGCGCCATCAGCCCGATGGCCCCCATGGCGGTGAAAGCGGCAAAAGCACGGCTGTGGCCAACCGAGCCCATCAGCCGCGGTGACCACCAGCAGCCAATGAAAAAGCCCAGAAAATGAGCCGAGCCCAAGAGGCCGATTTCCTGCCGGGAAAAGCCCAATACAGTGCCGGAAAGCACATCAATGGGACCAACACCGCCAGAGGAAAGTTGCAGCAGGATGACGGAGAGGAAGAGGGCGGCAAAGGAAATAAGCAAACGCATAGGTGCTTTAACGCATTTTTGATCCAGCTGCCCAAGTCGAAACTCGACAATTGACGTCGTTTCCTGCGCGTCTTGGGATTTGTTTAGAAAATTGTGGCAAAGGGCGGGTGGGTTTTGGTCTTGAAGGCACGTTTCAGTGGCTTAGGGTGGCGGAAAATATGAGGGATGGTGATGAAGAAGAATGATCTTGGCGGCAGTGGCCTGATGGTTTCCGAGCTGTGTTTGGGCTCGATGACATGGGGAACGCAGAACACGGTGGACGAGGCCCATGCACAGATTGACCGCGCGCTGGAGGCCGGTATCAATTTTATCGACACCGCCGAGATGTATCCGGTCAACCCGATCAGCGCGGAAACTACCGGCCGGACCGAGCGGATCATCGGTCTGTGGAACGAACGCGACGGGCGGCGCGATGACGTCGTGTTGGCGACCAAACACTCAGGCGCAGGTGTCGCACATATCCGCGATGGTGCGCCGATTTCATCCCAAACAATTGCCCAAACGATCGAGGGGTCGCTGCGCCGTCTCAAGACGGATTGGATTGATCTCTATCAGTTTCACTGGCCCAACCGGGGCAGCTATATGTTTCGCAAGAACTGGACATACGACCCTTCCGATCAGAACCGCGCAGAGACCATGGCGCATATGGAAGACACGCTGGGCGCGTTGCAGGCAGAGGTAAAACGCGGCACGATCCGCCACTTCGGTCTGAGCAATGAAAGCGCCTGGGGCATGGCACAATGGGCCGAGGCCGCCAAGCGCACAGGCGGGCCGCGTCCGATATCCGTGCAGAACGAATATTCGCTGATGTGCCGGATGGCGGACACGGATGTAGCGGAGGCATGTATCAATGAACGCATTGATATGTTTGCATTTTCACCGCTTGCGACAGGGCTGTTGACCGGTAAATATCAAGGTGGGGCGGTGCCCGAGGGATCGCGCCTGTCGCTGAATGAAGACCTTGGTGGACGCAAGGGGCCGCGTGCCTTTGAGGCCGTGGATGCCTATCTGAAAGTGGCGGAAACCCATGGACTGGATCCGGTCCATATGGCACTGGCCTGGTGTTGTCAGCGGCCCTTTATGGGGTCTGTGATCTTTGGCGCAACAAAGATGTCGCAACTGGAGACCGCGCTTGGCGCCGCTGATCTGCGGCTGAGCGATGAGGTGCTGACCGCCCTTGATGAGGTCAACAGGGCCCATCCGCTGCCCTATTGAGCGGGCGGAAGTTAACCAAAATCCGGGGCGTCTTCTTACAGGAAAACACCCCGCTGCGCAGCCGTCGTTCTTGAGGACGCAATCTGTCGCATTCGGCATGGCGCAGGCCGTCTTCCTGGGCCATGGTTCGTGAAAACCCTAACCTCACACGCAAGGAGCACCCCATGCCACTTACCATGAATCGCGAGGTCTTTATCACCTGCGCTGTCACAGGCTCTGGCGCGACCCAGGACCGAAGCCCGCATGTGCCACGCTCGCCACAGCAGATTGCCGAAAGCGCCATTGCGGCGGCCAAGGCGGGGGCGGCGGTGGTGCATTGTCATGTGCGTGATCCCGATACCGGCAAACCTAGCCGGGATCTGGCGCTATATCGTGAAGTCACCGAACGCATCCGTGACAGCGACACGGATGTGGTGTTGAACCTGACCGCCGGCATGGGGGGGGATATTGTTTTTGGCGATGTGGAAAATCCGTTTCCGACCCGCGAGGGTACTGACATGGTAGGGGCCACTGAACGGGTGGCGCATGTCGCGCAATGTCTGCCAGAGATCTGCACATTGGATTGCGGCACGATGAATTTTGCAGAGGCCGATTATGTGATGACCAACACGCCCGGCATGTTGACGGCGATGGGCAGTATGATGACCAAGCTGGGCGTGAAACCCGAGATTGAAGCCTTTGACACGGGTCATTTATGGTATGCAAAACAACTGGTTGCCGATGGTGTGCTGGAAAGCCCCGCGCTGGTGCAGCTATGTATGGGGGTGCCCTGGGGCGCACCGGATGATCTGAATACCTTTATGGCCATGGTGAATAACGTGCCTGACGACTGGCATTTTTCCGGCTTTGGATTGGGGCGCAACCAGATGGCCTATGTCGCCGCAAGCGTGCTGGCGGGGGGGAATGTGCGGGTCGGATTGGAAGATAATCTGTGGCTGGACAAGGGAGTTCTGGCGGAGAACTGGCAACTGGTCGAGCGGGCGGGAAGCATCATTGAGAATATGGGCGCACGGGTCATCGGACCAGCAGAGGTGCGCGAAAAACTGGGGCTGAGCAAGCGGGCCCCGAAGTGAGTGCAGGCGCAGAAACTGTTGTGAAAACGGGGGGGCACCCCCGGTACACCCCTGATGCACCCCCTATACACCGCCGCATCGCAGCAATTGTGATGCTGGCGGTACTGACGGGATGTGTGGCTGAACCTGCACCGGATGTTCTGATCGGGCTGCGCAACCCGACGGTGGCTTTTGGCGGCACCAGCCGCTTTGACCGTGACCGTTTTGCCGGTGCATGGCAGACGGTGGCCTGTCTGGGGAGCTGCACCAGATCGGAGGAATATCGGGCGGCGTCCGGTGGTGTCTACCTGCGTCGGACGCGGGAGGCAGAGACGGCATATGAGATTTCCGCGCCCGGTGTGTTGCGCGAGATGGGCGGCGAAGACACATTGGTTGTCATGTGGGTCGATGAAGGGTTTCGCACAGCGGCGATTGGCGATGCGGAGGGGCGCTGGGCGGCGATCCTGAACCGCAGCCGCAAACCGGCAGGCGACCGGATCCGGGCGGCAACAGAGATTTTGGATTTTAATGGCTGGGATGTCAGCAAATTGCGGGTGGTGAAATGACGAAGACAGCAGCGATCATTGGTGGTGGGGTGATTGGCGGCGGCTGGGCCGCGCGGTTTGTGTTGAACGGCTGGAATGTGCGGGTATTTGATCCTGACCCGGAAGCAGAGCGCAAGATTGGTGAGGTCATGGCCAATGCGCGGCGCTCCTTGCCCGGTCTGACCGATGTGGCGTTGCCTGATGAGGGAATGTTGAGTTTTCATGGCTCGATCGCCGAGGCGGTTGAGGGCGCAGAGTGGATTCAGGAAAGCGTGCCAGAGCGGCTGGAAATCAAACACGCAACTTTCGCGCAAGTTCAGGCGGCCTGTGACGCCGAGGCGGTGATTGGATCGTCGACCTCTGGTTTCAAGCCAAGCGAGTTACAGCAGGGGGCGGCACGCCCCGGGCAGATCATGGTCGCCCATCCGTTTAACCCGGTCTACCTGTTGCCGCTGATTGAGCTGGTGCCGGGCGAGGCCGGGGAGGCAGCGCTTATTGAGAAGACCAAGGCCGTTCTCGCTTCGCTGGGGATGCATGCGCTGCATTTGAAGAAAGAGATCGATGCCCATGTGGCGGATCGGTTTCTGGAGGCGGTCTGGCGCGAGGCCCTGTGGCTGGTCAAGGATGGCATTGCCACCACGGAAGAGATCGACGATGCGATCCGCTATGGTTTTGGCATCCGCTGGGCGCAGATGGGGTTGTTTGAGACCTATCGCGTGGCGGGAGGCGAAGCGGGCATGAAACATTTCATGGCGCAGTTTGGGCCGGCGTTGAAATGGCCCTGGACCAAGCTGATGGATGTGCCTGAGTTTACCGACGAGCTGGTCGATTTGATTGCCGGGCAGTCGGATGCGCAATCGGGACATCATTCGATCCGCGAGCTGGAGCGGATCCGGGACAATAATCTGGTCACCATGATGCGCGGGTTAAAGGCGCAGGATTGGGGAGCGGGGGCGTTGATCAATGCGCAGGAAAAGATGATGCGCGCAGGCACGGCGCTGGGTGCCCATGCGGATGAGGTGGAGGCGGATCAGCCGGTGCTGACGGCGCGGCGCACGGTGCCGCTGGATTGGACGGATTACAACGGTCATATGACCGAAAGCCGGTATCTACAGGCCTTCGCCGATGCGACGGACCGGTTTATGGAGATGATCGGCTGTGATGCGGACTATATTTCCAAGGGCGGGAGTTATTTCACCGCCGAGACCCACATCCGGCATCTGGACGAGGTGCATGCAGGTGCGGTGATCGAAATCACCACGCAGGTGATTTTGGGCGCAGGCAAGAAGATGCATCTGTTCCACGAGATGCGCGAGGGCGCGCGGGTGCTGGCCAGCGGGGAGCATTTCCTGCTGCATGTGAGCCTTGAGACGCGCAAGCCCAGCCCACCGTCACCGGCGATTGAGGCGGCGCTGGGGCGGATTGCGCAGGGGCATGCTGGATTGCCGCGCCCTGAAGGTCTGGGGCGTGCGATTGGCGGGGCGCGGTGAAACGGGTTCTGATCACGGCGGGTGCGTCAGGCATTGGCCGTGCGATGGGCGAGGGCTTTGCCGCTGCAGGGCTTGAGGTCTGGGTGACGGATGTGGACGGTGCTGCCCTGGCGGCCTGTCCCGACGACTGGCGAGGGTTTCAGGTGGATGCAACGGATGAGCCCGCGATGGCGGCGGTGTTTGCGCAGATGGACCGCTTGGACGTCTTATGCGCCAATGCGGGTATCGCAGGGCCGACCGCGTTGGTTGAGGATGTCGCGCTGGAAGATTGGCGCAGATGTGTAAGCATCAATCTGGAAGGGGCGTTTCTGGCCGCGAAATACGCGGCCCCGGTGATGAAGGCCGCCGGGGCGGGCGCGATTGTACTGACCTCGTCTACGGCTGGTCTTTATGGCTATCCCAACCGTGCGCCCTATGCGGCGGCGAAATGGGCGATGATCGGATTGATGAAGACATTGGCGATGGAGTTGGGGCCATTTGGCGTTCGGGTCAATGCGATCTGTCCGGGATCTGTTGAAGGCGCGCGCATGGAGGGGGTTCTGGCGCGTGAGGCGGCGGTCAAGGGCATGACACGCGATCAGGTTTATGCGGGCTATGCGGCAGGCACCTCGATGCGATCATTTGTGCAGCCGCGCGACATTGCCGATATGGCGGTATTTCTGGGGTCTGATCAGGCACGGATGGTTTCGGGGCAGGTCATCGCGGTGGATGGGCATACGGAGAACCCTGATCCGAAAGTTTAAAGAGTGCAGGCGCTGAAGAGGGAGGGTGCCGAAAGGGACGCGGCGCTGCAGGGCTTTCCTTTCCGAAAGACCTTTCAGACCAGATCCGTCTTTGCGCGAGCCGGTTTGCACCGGCCCCGTCTTGCGCTCAAGTAAAATAGCCGTCTCCCGCAAGCGGGGCCCGCGGCGATTTTTCTTGATCGAAAGCCGCGTCCGGCGCGGCACAGGTTCACGCAAAGGCGGCTCCGGTCCGAAAGGAGATCAGCGGATCATCTGGCGCATTTCGGTGAGCAGGGTGGGGAAATCGCGGGCGGTGTATTGGGCTTCGCGGATCAGCGTGTCAAAATCGCTGGTGAAGGTTTCGATCCGGCGGCGGTCGCGGAAGGCCATGTAATGGCCGCCGGTGTAAAAGACCGCAAGCAGCGGGCCAAAGATGGTGACCGGTGCGGAATAAAGCCGGCGGGCGTCAAACTGGTAGATGCGCAAGCGCGGGTAAAGCTGTTCGGTAAGCGTGATCAGCCGGTCGGTCTGTGCACGGCGGATGGCAGCGGGCAGACCGGTGTAATAGCCGGTGGCCCGGATGAAACAGTCGATTTCATAAAGCGGCAGGGCGATTTCATATTCCGAACCGGTCTGGCGCATCCAGTTCAGCCGGTCCTGTGAGGCATTGATGGCCTGTTTTGCGGTGCGGCCCAGATGCGGGCCATATTCCCATGTCAGCATCTCATCGGTCTTGAGCATATCGGGCAGGGTTGCGGGCACATGGCGGATTTTATAGCCGGCGGCCTCGCGGTGCCAATCGAAGATCTGTTCGTCGACAAGGGCGCGGGGGGCGTGGCTGACCTCAAAGCTGTTGGAGAGCAGATCAGCGGCGGTTTCCGGGCGGTCCGACAGCCCCAGAAGCCAATCCGAAGAGACCCCAAGCACACTGGCACAGGCCCCGATCACATGAGCCCCGGGCAGGCGGGTGCCGGTATCGCCAAGCGCCTGAGACAGGGTGGAACGATCGGTGCCGATGGCGCGGGCGAGGGCGCTTTGGGTGATGCCTGCAGCTTTTATGGCCTGTACGAGGCGCAGACGAAATTCTTGGGCGCGGGTGAGTTTGTTGGGTATTTCAGACATATGGTGATTTATATCACGCATTTGGGAGGTTGTTAATCATTATTGGAATGGCCGAGGCGACGGCGCTGCCGCATGCAGGGCGAAACAAAAAACCGCAGGACTGATATGAATGCCCCTCTTTTGAGCGATCTTGAAACCGCTGTTCTGAACCGGGAGGATGTCGGATGGCGCTGGCCGACCTTTGGGGTGCTGTCCCTCTGCGCGGTGGTTTGGGGCGGGGCGCTGTTATTGCCAGCAGGTTGGGAAGGGCTGCAATGGGGATTGTTGGTTTTTGCGCTGACGTTACATTCCTCACTCAGCCATGAGATTTTGCACGATGGGTTTTTCCGCAGCACAGGGGCGAACAGCGCCCTGGGGCTGTTTCAGCCGGGATTATTTGTGCCCTATCTGCGGTTTCGTGCCCTGCATCTGGAACATCATCGGGATGCGGATCTGACCGACCCTTATGATGATCCCGAAAGCGCCTATCTGGATCCGGCGGTCTGGCGCAGCTTGCCGGTCTGGCAGCAGCATGTGCTGCGGTTCAATAATACGCTATTGGGGCGGATGGTGGTGGGGCCGGTGATCGGCATGGCGGGATTTCTGCGCGGGGATCTGCGCCGCATCCGACATGGCGCGCGGGAGGTGATCTGGCATTGGCTGGCCCATCTGCCGGGAGTTGTGCTGACGCTGTGGCTGGTGTCGCTGTCCTCGGTCTCTCTCTGGGCCTATCTGGGGGCCTGTTACGGCGCAATGTCGGTTCTGCGCATCCGCACCTTTCTGGAGCATCGCGCCCATGAGCGCAGTGCAGGCCGGTCGGTGGTGATCGAGGATCGGGGAGTATTGGCGTTTTTGTTTCTGAACAATAACTTCCATGCGGTGCACCATGCCCATCCACAGGTGGCCTGGTATCATCTGCCCGCGCTTTATCGGGCGGGCAAGGATAAGTTTCTGCTGGGCAATCAGGGCTATGTCTATCGATCTTATGGCCAGATCATCGCGCGGTATTTTCTAAGGGCAAAAGACCCCGTGGCACATCCGCTCTGGCAGCCGAAAGAGAATTAAGCCTATAGGGGAGGCATGACAGCGTTTTTGCCTGACCTTTGGATCCTCATTTCCCTGACTGCGGCGGTTTTCCAGACCGTGCGCTTTATGCTGCAAAAGCATCTGGCCACTGCAACGCTGAGCGCGGCGGGGGCGACGTTTTCGCGGTTCTTTTATGCGCTGCCTTTTGTAACCCTGTTGCTGCTGGCTTATCTCGCGGTTGAAAACGCCACCCTGCCGGAGGTCGGTGCGGGTTTTTGGGGGTTTGGGCTGCTGGGGGCCTGTTCGCAGATCACCGCAACGGTCTGTGCGGTGCTGTTGTTCAAGCAACGCAATTTTGCGGTGGGCATGACCTTTACCAAGACAGAGGTGATCCAGACGGTGCTGGTGGGCTGGCTGTTGCTGGGTGAAGGTGTGTCGGCCTTTGGCTTTGTGGCGATTGCGATCGGGATTGTCGGGCTGTTGCTGTTATCCGCTGTGCCCAATGCGACCGGATTCAAGCTGCGTGATCTGGGCAACCGGGCCTCGGCGCTGGGGATTGCATCGGGGGTGTTGTTTGCCTTTTCCGCGGTCAGTTATCGCGGCGCGACCCTTGCCGTTGCGGCAGATGATCCGTTTTTGCGGGCGGGGCTGACGCTGGCGGTGGTGGTGGCGATGCAGACGGTGATCATGCTGGTCTGGTTGCGGCTGCGCGAACCGGGGCAGATCGGCGCGGTCTGGCGCGCGCGCAAAGTGGCGGTCTGGATCGGGTTGACCTCGATGGCGGGATCGCTGTGTTGGTTCATCGCTTTCGCCTTGCAGAACGCAGCCTATGTCAAAGCGGTGGGTCAGGTGGAGATTATTTTCAGCATTGCGGCTTCGGTTCTGTTCTTTCGTGAAAAGATCTCGGCAAGAGAGTGGCTTGGTATGGCGATCCTGCTGGTGTCGATCCTGCTGCTGATTTTGGTGATCTGACCGGGCCGGTTCATCCGCAGTCCACGGGCGAAGGCCAAAGGCGTAATGTTCGGGTGCAGTTGGACGTTTACATTAGCCGTTCATCGGTCTGCCACGCAGGCGTAGAAACAGGCTTTCTTCGTCGTTGTTTTTGAAAAACGGCACGGACTCTGGTGGGGTGCGGTCTTTGGCGCGGGCTTCAACCTCGGCCATCACCACCTCTGTGATAAACGGCATGTCAAAGGATCGTGCCTCGCTGAGGGGCACCCATTGCAGATGGCTCAGCTCGTCAGAGGCGGCCTCAAAATCATCCAGATCAGAGGCAATGTCATCTGCATCCACCAGAAAGAACCTTGCGTCAAACCGGCGCGGGCGGCCCGGTGGGGTCAGGGCACGGAAGCTGAATTGCAGGGCGGAGGCGGCGGGCAGGTGGCCAGTGGCGGCGAAAGTTTCCCAATCGGCGGGCGGGGGCCGGTCCCAGTCGCCCTTGGTACCAAGGATCAGGCCGGTTTCTTCCCAAAGCTCGCGTATGGCGGCGACGGCGATGGCATGGGCCAATGTCGCATCCGCATCTTCACACAGGCGTGTGGCGCAGAGATCGGGCAGCGGGCTGGCCAGCGGAATATCAGCGTCACCGGCATCTACGGCACCGCCGGGGAAAACGAATTTATTGGGCATAAACACAGCCTTGGCCCCGCGCTGCCCCATCAGGATGCGTGGTGCGTCAAATCTGTCGCGCAACACGATCACCGTGGCTGCATTGCGTATCTGGCTTTTGTCGATGCTCATGCCTTTATCCCTTTACAAGGGATGTCAGGTATCGTCCCCGAAACCGCCCATGCCCTTGGCCCACTGAAATCCGATCATTGCGCCTTTCAGTCTGGGCAGAAGGTAGAGGGACAAGCCGACGCAGCCAACCGCAAAAATGCTGAACAGGGTCAGTGGCTCGGGGCGCCAGGTGACAAAGACGATATGCAACAGCGGTGCCAGCAAGTGGCCGACGATCAGGATGGTCAGATAAGCCGGCCCGTCATCCGCGCGGTGGTGGTGGAATTCCTGACGGCACACGGCGCAGTCGTGATTGACCTTGAGATATCCGTTAAGCAACGGACCGGAGCCGCAGTTGGGGCATTTCCCACGCCAGCCGCGCAGCATCGCCTGCCAACGGGGACGTTCGGTGCTGGGCGCAGAAAAGTCGGCAGGGGTGTCTGCGAGATGTGCGTGCTCGGTCATAGGTATTCCTTTTGATGTCTTTCATTTGCGCCTCATTCGGCGGGAAATAAAGGGCACAGGCGGAAATTGCGGCGCGATGTCGCAAGTTTCTACAAAAAATGTGAAATATCTGCGACGGAATTCAGCGAACCGTCCGTTTGATGATCACTGGACCCGAAACAATGGGCCCCAAGATCACAAATGGAGTAACCCAATGATCAATGCGACATATATCAAGATTGCCTTGCTGGCGGGACTTATTGCCGTCGGCGGTACTGCACAGGCCAAGAGCGGTGACAAGGATACCAAAGCGATGTTCGAGCAGATCGACGCAGATGGCAATGGCGCGGTCACACCTGAAGAGTTGAACGCACATGCGCAGGCTCGTTTTGCGGCGGCGGATGCGGATAGTGACGGGTTTCTGACTGCTGAGGAAATGCAGGCGCAACGTGTCGATCGTGGCAGCAAGCGTGCCGCCAAGATGCTGGAACGCCATGACACCAACAAGGATGGCAAACTGGATGCGGCAGAGCTGGAAGCCGCCTCGGAAGGGCGTCACGGCAAACGGGCGGCCAAGATGATGAAGCGCGTCGATGCCAATGGCGATGGCAAGCTGTCCTATGAGGAGATGAACGCGCGGCGCGATCCGGCCAAGATGTTCGCCAAACTGGATGCCAATGATGATGGCAGCCTGAGTGCGGAGGAATTTGACAAGGCCCGCAAGCATCTGGGCCGGGGGCACCACGGTAAAGATCACGCGCGCAAAGCTGACTGAGGTATGGACCGGGGGCGCTTGATTTGCGCCCCCGAGACGCTTAGCGATGATGGATATGTCCAACTCTCCTCAGACTGCGCCGGGTGATGATGCCGAGGCGGCCTTGTTGCAGCGCTATGCAGCAGGGGATGGTGCAGCGGCAAGGATGTTGGCGACGGCGCTGACGCCGCGACTTTACGGGCATGCGCTGCGCGTCTTGGGCGATACGGCCGAGGCAGAGGATGTCACACAAGATGCCTTGTTGCGTCTGTGGAAGATTGCGCCGGATTGGCGCAGTGGTGAGGCCAAGGTAAGCACATGGCTCTACCGTGTGGTGGCCAATCTCTGTACCGACCGCCTGCGCAAGCGGCGCAGCACCGGGTTGGATGATATTGATGAACCTGCTGATACGGCGGCCAGTGTGGAACAACGGATGCAGGATGCGGCCCGCGCGGATGCCTTGCAAAAGGCGTTGGATTGTTTGCCGGACCGGCAGAGACAGGCGGTGGTCTTGCGCCACATTGATGGGTTGGCCAACCCAGAGATTGCAGTGATTCTGGAGACCGGAATCGAAGCGGTGGAAAGCCTGACCGCGCGGGGGAAACGAGCGCTGACGCAGGCCTTGGCCGGACAACGGGATGCCTTGGGGTATGAGAATGATGGATGAGAATGTGAACGACACGGAGCTTGAGGCCTTGTTTCAACAGGCCCGCGCCACAGCGCCGCAGATGCCTGACGGGTTGCTGGCACGGGTGCTGTCTGACGCTGAAACCATGCAGCCCGCCCCCCCGCGTCGGGGCTGGCAGGCGGTGTTCAGCGCCTTGGGCGGTTTGCCGGGTATGGGCGGTTTGATCACGGCAAGCTGTCTGGGGTTTTGGCTGGGCGTGGCACCGCCCACAGGTTTGCCCGATCTGGCGGGCACGGTTCTGGGGATAGAGAACACGTTGGAGGCGTATATCAATGTGAGTACGTTGACCGCATTCGGTTGGGATATTGAGGAAAGCTAGGATGACACAGACACCACAGCCACGGCGCACAAGGGGGCGTGTTCTAAAATGGGCTTTTGGGATATCCTTGGCGTTGAACCTTGTTTTTGTGGGAATTTTCGCCGGTGCGGCCCTGCGTCATGCCGGGGGTAAACGTGGCTGGCACCCCAAATCGGAGGCGGGGCATTCTTCCGGCGTGTCTTTTGTGCGGTCCTTGTCGCAGGAAGACAGGCGGGCGCTGCGTGATGATCTGAAGGACGGGGAAAGGGATTTGCCAAGCCGTGCGGAGCGGCGTGCCCTGCATCAGGAGTTGATCGCGGTTCTGCGCGCCGAACAGTTTGACGCGGCAAAGCTGGAGCAATTGCTGGCGGCGCAGACGGCGGCGGCGGAACAGTTTTCCGGAGAGGTACAGGCCGCGTGGTTGCGACGTGTCAGCACCCTGTCGTTGCAGGAGCGTCAAGAGGTGGCGGAAAGGTTGGACGAGATGCTGAAACGCCCCAAGCGCAAAGGGCCTAAACGCCCGTGAGCGCGGGTTCGCTTGCCCATGGCTGCGGCGCGGGGTAGGGAGCCTGTGGTCAACGCGGAGCTGTGACAGTGGAATTCAAAGACGAAAACGAAGTTCTTGCCGTGGCGCGGGCCTCAACAGGGCGGCGCATTCTGGGGCTGACGTCCCTTGGATTGCTGGGCGTATTGTTGATTTACATCGCTTTTGTCCGACCCCCGTCGCTGGGTTGGCAGGTGTTCTTGATCGCGCTGGGCGCGGCGTCTCTGTGGCTTACCGACAGGATGCGCAAGTCGACCGCCAGCTGGATCGAGCTGACCCCGACGGAATTGCGCGATGGTGATGGCACGGTAATCGCGCGCGTGGCCGATATTCAAACCATGGACCGCGGCGTTTTTGCCTTCAAACCCTCGAACGGTTTCCTGCTCAAGACCGCAGGCGCATCGCAGGATGCACCACGTGCCTGGCGGCCCGGTCTGTGGTGGCGCACAGGGCGGCGCATCGGGATTGGCGGGATGACACCGGGCAGTCAGACCAAATTCATGTCCGAAGTCTTATCCGCTATGATGGCAACACGCGGCCCGCACCAATAGGGCGGACCGCGTGCGTTTGGGGTAAACAAATACTGGTTACGTGAACGTGCCGTTGCTCACCGGGACTTAATTACATTCGAGCCAGCAGACCCGTGGGGCAAAGCGCGGGCGAGTGAAGACAAAGTTGGTGATCTCGCGTTGTTCCAGCCCTGTTTTGAAGGGCGGCTCATAGGTGCTCCAGGTTTCGACGAGCATGATGCGTTCATTGTCGGGGATCGTCGGCAGCCTGTTGACCCAGTCTCTGACGTCGCCATTGCTGAGTTCCGGCTTGCCACCGCTGGATTTTGACCAATCCCGATAGAAGCGGGCATTGTCCGCGTCAAAGTAAAGCGAGGTCACCCGCAGTGCGGAATGGCTTCGGCTGTTGGACATATAGTTAAACAGCTGCAGCGACCCATCCAAATAGGCCTGATCCAGCGGTGCCGTCTCACGCGAGATGGAGTCACCGATTGAAAAAGCGGCCTTGTGGTTGATGCTATAGGTTCTGAAGGCGTGGAAGATCGAAAACACCGACAGGAAGGTCCAGAACATCACCGGCAAGATGATCATTGCTTCAACCGCAATGGTGCCGTCATCATTGCGCAGAAAGCCGCGCAGCCGGGTTTTTACACGTGCAATCCACATCTTTACGGCTCCTGTACAAAGGCGGCGATCGAGACCATTTTGGCCCGTCCAGTCCCGTCTTTTTCAAATTCACGGCCCAGACCGGTGGTCGGATAGACCGGATTAAACCTGACGCAGGCGCGCAGCATCATCATCTGGTTGGCCTCGCCAAGGGTGAAACCGCGCACGGGCTTTGCTGGCTGAGAGGTGTCAACACAGTCGACTTCCGGGTCAAAGCGGGTGAAGGCGCGTGGGTCCACAGTTGTCATCTCAAGGCGCAGTGTCTCGTCGCAGTTTTCAAGCCACCCCGAATTGTCACAGATCAACTGTTTGATCTCGTTATGCGTAAACGTCCGGTTGGTGTTCAGGCGGACGTAACGCACCGCAATGTCGAGCCCGCGATCAAGATACATCTGCCGCATGGAGTAGATGCCCATTTCGATCGCCATCAGGAAGACACTGAACAGCAGGGGAACGAAGATCGCGAATTCGATCAGAAGGGCGGCGCCGTCTTCATCACGGCGGAACCGTCGCAGAAACTTATGTACGGGCTGTATCATTGTGTGAGCCTCAACTGGTTGATCTGGCGGGCGATGGAGTCAAACGCTTCTGTGATCTCGATACCTTCCACCCGGAAGAAATGGCTGGGTGAGGAGGCGCAATCACGCATCACGTTGGCACCATGGTCTGTCACTTCGAACCCGATAGACCAGATTACGATATTGTTTTCCTTGGCCGCGTCGCAGATGTCGCTGAGCAGGCTGTCGGCAAAACTTGGCGTGTATTTGGTGTACTTCCAGCGCCAGTGGTCACGAGAGCGGACATGCCGGTTCAGGTAATAGTTCAGCGGGTATTTGCTCCAGTGCAACCAGTGGCTTTCGCGGGCATAGACATATTCCTTGACGATGCGCTGGGTCGAAACGTTTTCACCATCGGTCATCAGGATGATGGTTTTCAATGTTTCGTTTGTGCCGGGGGCATCTGGATCGGGATAGGCGGCAGGCCGGTCGCGGAAGGCTTCGTCAACTTCCGGCAGCGCCGAATTAAATGCCTGCCATGCCGGATCAAGCATGCCAACACCCCATTTCATGCCCAGATGGATGGCCGTGTTCGCGCGCGGACGGAACTGGTTGATCTGGGCTTTCAGGGCTTCTTTGTCCTGTGAGAAGGCAGTGATTGCCTCATAGGGCTGTTTCGGGCAGCCTGGGTTGGTGATTGCATTCTCTGACCGGCTGCCATTCCAGCTATAGCCTGCATCAAAATGCTGCATGTGTTCATAGGGTTCACTGCCCTGAACATGGCCGGCGTAGATGGCAGGGTAGCCGAAATCAGCATCGGTGAAATCGATGCAGTGGGAATAATCATGGGTCTGGTCGACATCCATCAGATCAAAGATATCTTCGCCAGCGTTCACCTGTGCGGTGTAGGGCACAACGGAGACAGAAATCAGGTCTCTGGTTTCCTCTTTCAGGACGGCATCCAGAAAGGACCCTGCGGCGTCATGCAGGTTTGACATCTTGTTGTTGTGGCGCATGGAACCGGAGATATCGAGTACCATCGAGATCTCGACCTTGTTTACCTTTTCTTCGGCAGTCGAAACACTTGGCACTGACAATGAGTCAACACCAAGGAAGTCCATGAATTGCGTGTCGACATTGGCTGTGGCATCAACTGTTACCGTACGGTAGTTCAGCCCCTGATCCACAGTCACTTCGGAAACGAAGTCGGCCATGCCAGATTTGGCAAAGTAATCCCGCACAACCGCTTCGGGTTGCAGTCGCTGGTCCAGATCGGCGGCAGCAAGAACAGCACGGTCGGCCACCGCTTGAATGCGGGTCCGTTCCATTTCGTGGCGCATCATGTCCACGCCGATGCCACCAACCATGATCATCATGAAAACCATGAAACAGGCAAAGATGGTGACAACCCCGTCCTCGTCCTTTGCAAAATTGCGATAGAATGTCGCCAGATCACTTAGATCAGCGCGTTTTTTACGCAGTAGTTGTGTCATCGTAGTTAACCTTTCCAGCCAAACCCCTTAAGGGCGTCCCAGACAAGCGGGCGGACTTTTCCTTGCGACTGTTGTGACGTGCCAACGTGGCGGAAATGGGGCGAATTATTGGCAAATACGGGCATTTTATGTGGTTTTTAATCAACTGTGAGGCCGGAATCATGGGGGCTGTTTCCGGCTTGTGGACAGTCCTCGCTTTGTCGCCTGATTCTTGCCCTGCACAAGAGATGGCATGTTAACGATGAATAAAGTCGCACCTTGCAAACTCGGGGGTTAGGGTAACGGCGGGGCATCCAACAGGTTGCTGAGTCGCAACAGCGATGAGGCACCCAGACCGCTGCCCTCGAACATGGACAGGAGAGACCGATGCAGTCATCAAACGAACCGAGTTTTCGCGAAAGCGTGGATATCATGTTTAACCGCGCCGTTGCATTGATGGATCTGCCGCCGGGGCTGGAAGAGAAAATCCGCGTTTGCAACGCCACCTACACTGTGCGTTTTGGTGTGCGTCTGCGCGGCAAGATCCAGACATTCACCGGTTACCGTTCGGTCCATTCCGAACATATGGAGCCGGTCAAAGGCGGTATCCGTTATTCGCTTGGGGTGAATCAGGATGAGGTTGAAGCGCTGGCCGCTTTGATGACCTATAAATGTTCATTGGTGGAGGCCCCCTTTGGTGGGTCCAAAGGCGGGCTGTGTATTGATCCGCGTGAATATGACGAACATGAGCTTGAATTGATCACCCGCCGCTTTGCCTATGAGTTGATCAAGCGCGATATGATCAACCCGGCCCAGAACGTGCCCGCCCCCGATATGGGCACCGGCGAGCGCGAAATGGCCTGGATTGCGGATCAGTACAAACGCATGAACACCACCGACATCAACGGCGTGGCCTGTGTGACCGGGAAACCGACCAATGCGGGCGGCATTCAGGGCCGCACCGAAGCGACCGGGCGCGGCGTGCAATATGCGCTGCACGCATTTTTCCGCGACAAACAGGGTATGGAAAAGGCCGGGCTGACTGGCAAGCTGAAGGACAAGCGGGTTGTTGTGCAGGGGCTGGGCAACGTGGGCTATCACGCGGCCAAGTTCCTGAGCGAGGAAGACGGTTGCAAGATCACCGCGATCATTGAGCGCGACGGTGCCTTGCATGATGAAAACGGGCTGGATGTGCAGGCGGTTTATGATTGGATCGGCAAACATGGCACGATTACCGGCTATCCAGACAGCAAGATGGAGGAGAATGGTGCGAAGCTGCTGGAGCTGGACTGTGACATCCTGATCCCGGCGGCGCTTGAAGGGGTGATCAACCTGAGCAATGCGGAACGCATCAAGGCACCACTGATTATCGAGGCCGCTAACGGACCGGTGACAGCGGGCGCGGATGAGATCCTGCGCGACAAGGGCTGTGTCATTATCCCGGATATGTATGCCAACGCGGGTGGTGTGACGGTGTCCTACTTTGAGTGGGTCAAGAACCTGAGCCATATCCGCTTTGGCCGGATGCAGCGCCGTCAGGAGGAATCGCGTCACCAGCTGGTGGTGGACGAGTTGGAGCGGCTGTCAGCAGACAGCGGCATCGGCTGGGAGCTGAGTCCGAACTTCAAAGAGAAGTATCTGCGCGGCGCGGGCGAGCTGGAGCTGGTGCGTTCCGGTTTGGATGACACAATGTCGACGGCCTATCAGTCGATGGCGGATGTCTGGCACGGGCGCGACGATGTAAAGGACCTGCGCACGGCGGCCTATCTGGTGTCGATTGACAAAGTGGCGGCAAGCTATCGCGCCAAAGGTTTGTGATACCGGCGAGATAAAAGGAAAGGGCGAGTGCCGCCCTTTCCAGACTGACAGGGCTGTTGACACGATGTGTTCGGGCCTGAAACATCTGATGAATTTTCACTTTCTTGAATAGACGCCCGATCATGGGCGGACAGGCTGTGCGCGGCGCGCTATGCCTGTGTCATGATGTTTGATCTTCCAGATGATGCGGCGCTTTATGCGGCCCTGCTGGCGCAGGATGCGCGGTTTGACGGGCGGGCCTATGTCGGCGTGACCTCTACCGGTGTGTTCTGCCGCCTGACCTGTCCCGCGCGTAAACCCAAACGCGAGAACTGTGTGTTCTTTGACACGATGGGGGCCTGTATCGAAGCGGGGTTTCGCCCCTGCAAACGCTGCCACCCGATGGCACCGGCAGCAGAGGGTGAACCGGCCATAGCGGCCTTGTTGACGGCATTGCGCGATGATCCGGCACGGCGCTGGCAGGAGAATGATGTCATTGCCATGGGGTTGGACCCGTCAACGGTGCGGCGCGCCTTCAAACGCCATTTCGGCATGACCTTCCTTGAGATGGCGCGGCTGACGCGGCTGCGCACGGGGGCGGCCGTTTTGCCGGAAGGCGGGCGGGTTATCGATGCACAGATGGAGGCATCTTATGACAGCCCCGCTGCCTTTCGACGTGCCTTTGGCAAATGGCTGGGGCTGGCCCCGTCGAAGTTTGTGCCGGATGCCACATTGCGGGCCGATTGGATCGAGACCAAGCTGGGGCCGATGATTGCGGTCAGCGATAAACATGCGCTGCATTTGCTGGAATTTGCCGAACGCAAGGCGCTGCCGGCGGAGTTGAAACGACTGTATGGTTTTGCCAAAGGGTCGCTGGGCTTTGGCCGCTTTGCCCCGACAGACCAGATAGAGGCCGAGATGGCGGCGTTTATGGCGGGGCAATCTGCCGATTTCCAGACTCGGCTGGCGCCTCTGGGCACAGCATTCACTCAAGAGGTCTGGCGGGCCTTGCGCGAGATACCGGCGGGGCAAACCCGCTCTTACGGGGAGGTGGCCAAAGCTATGGGCCGTCCCGAGGCGACACGGGCGGTGGCGCGGGCCAATGGGGCGAACCCGATTGCAATTGTGATTCCCTGTCATCGCGTGATTGGCGCGGATGGGGCGCTGACCGGATATGGTGGTGGTTTGTGGCGCAAACAGGCGTTGATCGAAATGGAGCGCAGATTTGCGCAGGGAACAGGAGAAAGATGATGGGATTTTCAGAAAAAGCGGCGGCGTTCCGGGGCTTGCATGTGAAGGGGGACCCGCTGGTTTTGCACAATATTTGGGATGCGGGATCGGCCAAGGCAGTGGCGGATGCAGGGGCCAGTGCGGTGGCAACGGGCAGCTGGGCCGTGGCCGCCGCACAGGGGTTTGCGGATGGTGAGGCGCTGCCGATGGCGGATGCCTTACGGGTGGCGGGGCAGGTGGCGGGGGCTGTGGAGGTGCCAGTCTCGGTGGATTTTGAAGGCGGGTATGCGCTGACCCCGACAGAGGTGGCGGTGAACGCTGTGTTGCTGCGCGAGGCCGGGGCGGTTGGTATGAATTTCGAGGACCGCGTTGTCGGTGGCGAGGGGCTGCACCCTGTGCGCGATCAGGCCGCGCGGATTGCGGCGATCAGGGCGGCGCTGGGGCCCGCATTTTTCATCAATGCGCGCACGGATGTGTTTTTCTGCGGCGATACCGCGCCAGCGGCGGATCTGATGGCGCAGGCGGTTGCGCGCGCCAAGGCCTATGCCGAGGCCGGGGCAGATGGGATATTCGTGCCCGGTCTGGCGGATGCGGATCTGATCGCGCAGTTTTGCGGCGCGCAGGAACTGCCGGTCAATGTGATGCGGATGGGCGATGCCCTGCCGATTGAGGAGCTGGCCAAAGCGGGTGTTGCACGGATCAGCCATGGGCCGGGGCCCTATATTGCTGCGATGAAGGCAATAGGTGCTGCTGCGGCGGTTTAATGTCGCTGATGGACCAGCTGGTGTAAAAAGCCGTTGTACCCTCGGGCTGGTGCTGCCTTTATGGCGGTAGGGCTAGAGAGGTTTTCATCATGCGGTTTTCAGGGTTGCGTGTGCTGCGCGAGGGGTTGAGCGGCAACAAGGGCTGGACGCCCCATTGGCGTGATCCTGAACCCAAGGCCGAATATGATGCGGTGATCATCGGCGGTGGCGGACATGGGTTAAGCACCGCATATTATCTGGCCAAGAACCACGGCATGACCAATATCGCGGTGTTGGAAAAAGGCTATCTTGGCGGCGGCAACGTCGGGCGCAACACCACGATTGTGCGGGCGAACTACGGGCTTGAGGGCAATTCGCAGTTTTATTCCCATTCGCTGAAGCTGTGGGAAGGGCTGGAGCAGGATCTAAACTACAATGCGATGATGTCGCAGCGCGGAATTATCAACCTTTGTCATTCCGACGGTCAGCGCGACGCCTTTGCGCGGCGCGGCAATATGATGGTGTCACAGGGTGATGATGCGGAATTGCTGAGCACAGAGGCGGTGCGCCATATGCTGCCCTATCTGGATTTCGACAATATCCGTTTTCCGATTTACGGCGGTTTGCTGCACCGGCGCGGCGGCACGGCGCGCCATGATGCGGTGGCCTGGGGGTTTGCGCGCGGGGCCGATCAACGTGGCGTGGATCTGATCCAGCAGTGTGAGGTGACGGGGATCGACATCGAGAACGGTGTTGTGAAAGGCGTGCAGACCACCCGTGGGCCGATCCGCGCGAAAAAGGTAGGGGTGGTCGTCGCCGGGCGGTCGGGGCAGGTGGCGGCAATGGCCGGGATGCGCTTGCCGATTGAAAGCCATGTTTTGCAGGCCTTTGTCACCGAAGGGATCAAGCCGGTGATCGACCATGTTGTCAGCTTTGGCATGGGGCATTTCTATATCAGCCAGTCAGATAAAGGCGGATTGGTCTTTGGCGGTGATCTGGATTTTTATGCCTCTTATGCGCAGCGTGGCAATATGCCGATGATGGAGCATGTGATGGAGGCAGGGATGACCCTGATGCCGATGATCGGCAAGGCCAAGGTGCTGCGTTCTTGGGGTGGTATCATGGATATGACGCCGGATGGATCGCCCATCATCGACAAGACCGAGACCGAAGGTTTGTTTATCAATTGCGGCTGGTGTTACGGCGGCTTCAAGGCAGTGCCGGGATCGGGGGATGTTTTTGCGCATTTGATGGCTACGGGCAATCGCCATGAAGCGGCGGCAAAATACAGATTGGACCGGTTCCGCACCGGGGTCGGTTTGATGGATGAAGAGGCGACCGGGTCGCAGCATAACCTGCACTAGCGCGGGATGAGAGTGCGGACAGTATATAAGGCCAAAAAGAGGGGCAAGTGGGTGCTTTGTTGGGAGGGATCACGTGAGAATTGAATGTCCGTTATGTGGAGATCGGGACCGGCGTGAGTTTTATTATCAAGGTGCGGCAGTGATGTTGGCACGCCCTGAGGTAGAGGCCTCGGCAGAGGCATGGGATCACTATTTGCATCTGCGCGAGAACCCGGCAGGGGTGACCGAGGAATTATGGCATCATGAAGCGGGGTGCGGGGCCTGGCTGGTGGTGAAACGCGACACGCGCAGCCATGAGATTTCGGATGTGAAACTGGCGGCGGATGTGAAGCGGACCATGGGAGAAGCATCATGAGGGTTGCGGGCAAGGGCATTGTGGATCGCGGTCAGCCGGTGCGGTTTACCTTTGATGGTGTGGGGTATGACGGTTTTGCGGGGGATAGTCTTGCCTCGGCCCTTTTGGCGAATGGTGTGAGTTTGATGGGGCGGTCGTTCAAATACCACCGTCCGCGCGGGGTGCTGACGGCGGGCAGCGAAGAGCCGAATGCGCTGATCACGCTGGGGCAGGGCGCTGAGGCGGAGCCGAATTTGCGTGCCACACAAGTGGAGGTTTTTGAAGGGATGGTGGCGAAGAGCCAGAATGCCTGGCCGTCGCTGGATTTTGACGTGATGGCGGTGAATGATCTGGCGGCCCCGTTTCTGGGGGCCGGGTTTTATTACAAAACCTTTATGTGGCCCCGGAAGTTCTGGGAAGCGATTTACGAGCCGGTGATCCGCAAGGCGGCGGGTTTGGGTGCCTTGAGCGGGCAGAGCAATACGGACACCTATGAGAAGGCCTTTGCCTTTTGTGATCTGCTGGTGATTGGTGCGGGGCCTGCGGGGTTGATGGCGGCGCTGACCGCGGGGCGCAGCGGTCTGGATGTGATTCTGGCGGATGAAGACAGCGTGATGGGCGGGCGGTTGAACGCGGAAAGTGACGCCGTGGGACATCAGGCCGGCGCGGTTTGGGCGGCGGAGGTCGTGGCGGAACTGGCGGGCATGGAGAATGTGCGGTTGATGTCGCGTACCACCGTGACCGGCGTTTATGACGGCGGCATGTATGGGGCGCTTGAGCGGGTGAACCAGCATACCGGGCAGCGGACAGGCGGCGCACCGCTGGAGTGTTTCTGGCGGATTGCGGCGAAACAGTCGGTGCTGGCAGCCGGGGCAATCGAGCGGCCTGTGGCGTTTCAGAACAATGACCGGCCTGGGATCATGATGGCCGGGGCGGTGCGGGCCTATCTGAACCGTTGGGGGGTAAGTCCCGGCAAACGGGTTGCGGTGTTTGGCAACAATGATGATGCGCACCGCACGGCGCGGGATCTGGTCAAGGCCGGTGTACATGTGGTGGCGCTGATCGACAGCCGCGCGGATGCGGTTGTTGAAGGGGCCGGATTTGCCATCTTCAAAGGCGTGCAGGTGTGTAATTCCGGCGGGCGCAAGGCGCTGGAGAGCATCACGCTGCGGCTGGCCTCGGGTGAAAAAGAGACCTTGCAGGTGGATTGTCTGGCCATGTCGGGGGGCTGGAACCCAACGGTGAACCTGACCTGTCATACCGGTGGGCGGCCAAGCTGGCGCGAGGATCTTCAGGCCTTTGTGCCAAGCGAAGTGGCTGTGGAGAATATGACTGTGGCGGGGGCCTGTAACGGGGTGCTCTCCACATTGGCCTGTCTGAAAGACGGTGTTGCGGCGGGCACAGCGGCGGTGAAGGCGCTGGGTAGGAAGGCGGCGGATGTGGATCTGCCGGTGGCAGAGGATGCGGCGTACCGTATGGCACCGCTGTGGGCTGTGGCGGGCAAAGGGCGGGCCTGGCTAGATTTCCAGAACGATGTGTCCGTGAAGGACGTCAAACAGGCGGCTGTGGAGAATTTCAAATCTGTCGAGCATATGAAACGCTATACCACGCAGGGCATGGCGACGGATCAGGGGAAGAATTCGAACGTGGCCGCCTTGGCCATTCTGGCGGATGCCACAGGGCGCGGGATAGCGGAGACAGGGACAACCACGTTCCGACCACCCTACACGCCGGTCAGCATCGCGGCGATGGGAGCGGGCAGTCAGGGGCATGGGTTTGCGCCGGAACGCTGGACCACCTCGCATCAGGCGTCGGTGGAACGGGGGGCACCGATGATTGAGGCGGGGCTGTGGTACAGGCCAAGCTATTTCCCGAAGGCGGGAGAAGCGACATGGCGTGAAAGCTGTGATCGTGAGGTCGCGTATGTGCGCCGCGCGGTTGGTGTCTGTGATGTCTCGACGCTGGGCAAGATCGACATTCAGGGGCCAGATGCGGCGCAGCTGCTGGATTTTGTCTATACCAATATGTTTTCGACGCTGAAGGTCGGGCGGGTGCGCTATGGGCTGATGCTGCGCGAGGATGGGCATGTCATGGATGACGGCACCTGTGCGCGACTGGGTGAGCAGCATTTTGTCATGACCACCACAACGGCGGCGGCAGGCAATGTCATGCGGCATCTGGAGTTTGTAACCCAATGTCTGCATCCTGAATGGCAGGTCGCTTTTACCTCTGTCACCGAACAATGGGCGCAGTTTGCGATTGCTGGCCCCAAGGCGCGGGAGCTGTTGAACGGGCTGCTGGATGTGCCGATTGATGGCGAGAGCTGGCCGTTTATGGCTTGTGGTGGTGTCAGTGTTGGCGGGGTTCAGGGACGGTTGTTTCGGATCTCTTTCTCGGGTGAGCATGCTTATGAATTGGCGGTGCCTTCGCGCTTTGGAGCCAGCCTGTTTGATGTGCTGACAGCGCGGGCAGAGGCACTGGGCGGTGGGCCTTACGGCATGGAAGCGCTGAACGTGCTGCGGATCGAAAAAGGGTTCATCACCCATGCGGAGATTGAGGGGCGCGCAACGGCTTTTGATATTGGCATGGGGCGGATGATTTCTGCCAAGAAAGACTGTGTTGGCAAGGTGATGGCGGCGCGGGAGGGGCTGGTGGATGAGGACCGGCCACAGTTGGTCGGGGTGAAACCTGTTGAGGCGGAGGGCAAGCTGAGCGGCGGTGCGTTTCTGTTTGATCGCGCCGCGGATGCGATCCGGGTGAACCATCAGGGGCATGTGTCCTCTGTCGGGTATTCGCCGGACTGCGGGCGGATGATTGGTCTGGCGTTCCTGCGGCGCGGGCCAGAGAGGCTGGGCGAGGTGGTGCGCATGGTGGATCATATGCGCGGTATCGAAACCGAGGTGGAGATTTGTAATCCGGTGTTTGTGGATGAAGCAGGGGAGAGGGTGCGTGGTTGAATTAAAGGAACGAAGCGCCTGTGCGGGGCTGGTGCCGTTGAGTTTGGGCGCTGTCACGGTTGAGGAAGCGGGGTTTGCACCGATGGCCTCTCTGTCTGCCTTTGGCGACACATCGGGATTGTCGGCTGCGCTGGAACGGGCGCATGGGGTAAAATTGCCGGCGGCGGGGCGCAGCACGGGCAAGGGCGGTCTGCGCTGTCTTTTGTTCGGGCGCGACGAGGTGATGTTGATCGGCGCTGCACCGGATGCGGCGCTGGCTGATCATGCTGCTGTGGTGGATCAATCCGATGCCTGGGCGGTGGTGAACATCAGCGGTGCGGGCGCGGTGGATGTGTTGGCACGGCTGGTGCCGCTGGACCTGCGGCCAGGCACGTTCAAACGGGGCCATACGGCGCGCAGTCAGCTGGGGCATATGAATGCCTCGATCACCCGCACCGGGCCGGAAAGCTTTCAGATTATGGTGTTCCGCTCGATGGCCGGCACCTTATTGCATGATCTGAAACAGGCTATGGCGGCGGTGGCGTCACGCGGTTAACCTTTGGTTAAATCGAATCTGACGGGATGGTTTCAAGAAATGACACGTGTATTGGTACTGGCAGCTGTTGCTGCATCATCGCTGGCGCTGCCCCTTTGGGCAAAGGACGCCGCCAAGGTTGAAAGCTGCGGCCATCAGGCAAGTGTCGTGGCTGCGATCCAGCAGGCGCGGCTGGACCGGGTCAAGGAACGCAAGGTGCAGGCGCATGTGCTGGAAAACGCCACTTGGCCAGAGAATTTCAACACCGCCATCCCGCTGCTGACACCATGGGTCTATGAGATGAAGATGCGTGACATCCGGCAACAGAACCTTGCCGATGCCTGGACGGAGCTGTGTTTGCAGCAATAAGCGGCGCGCCATATGGACTTCGCCCTTAGCCGTCCGATATAAAGACGCATGAGCCTTCCACCCGGATTTTTAGACGAGTTACGTACAAGATCGAGCCTGTCGCAGGTTGTCGGGCGCAAAGTTGTGTGGGATCCTCGCAAGTCCAATCAGGGCAAGGGCGACATGTGGGCACCATGCCCGTTTCATCAGGAAAAATCCGCCAGTTTTCATGTCGATGACCGCAAGGGATTCTATTACTGCTTTGGTTGTCACGCAAAGGGTGATGCGATTTCCTTTGTCCGCGAGACAGAGAATGTCGGGTTTATGGAAGCCGTGGAGATTCTGGCACGTGAGGCCGGGATGCCGGTGCCGAAACAGGACCCAAGGGCGCAGGAAAAGGCGGATAAACGCACAGAGCTGGCCGATGTGATGGAGCTGGCGGTGCGCTGGTTCCGTTTGCAGCTCAAGACCAATGCGGGGGCCGAGGCGCGGGCCTATCTGGACAAGCGCGGGTTGAATGATGCGGCGCTGGAACGCTGGGAAATCGGGTTTGCGCCGGACACATGGCAGGGGCTGTGGGATGCGCTGAAGGGCAAGGATATTGACGACAAGCTGATCCTTGGTGCCGGGCTGGCCAAACCCTCGACCAAGGGCGGCAAACCCTATGACACTTTTCGCGGGCGGATCATGTTCCCGATCCGGGATGCGCGGGGGCGGGCGATTGCCTTTGGCGGGCGCGCGATGGACCCCAATGACAACGCGAAATATCTGAATTCCCCAGAGACGGAATTGTTCGACAAGGGGCGCAGCCTTTACAATGTGAAGGAGGCGCGCACGGCGGCGGGCAAGGGGCAGCCCTTGCTGGTGGCCGAAGGGTATATGGACGTGATTGCGCTGCAACAGGCGGGGTTTGAGGCGGGGGTCGCCCCCTTGGGTACGGCGATCACGGAAAACCAGCTGGCTATGCTGTGGCGGATTGATCCTGAACCGATCATTACGCTGGATGGCGACACGGCAGGGCAACGCGCGGCGTTGCGGCTGATTGATCTGGCACTGCCCTTGATCGAGGCGGGCAAATCCCTGCGGTTTGCGATGATGCCGGAAGGGCAGGACCCGGATGATCTGTTGAAATCTGCTGGCAAGGGGGCGTTTCAAAAGCTGATCGACGGGGCGGTGCCGATGGTGCAATTGCTGTGGCAGCGCGAGACCGAAGGCAAGGTGTTCGACAGTCCCGAACGCAAGGCGGCGCTGGACAAGGCGCTACGCGAAAAGATCAAGTTGATACAAGATCCGTCGATCCGCAGCCATTATGGACAGGAAATCAAAGACCTGCGCTGGAAGCTGTTCCGCCCGCAAACCGGCGGGCGCACGGCGGTGGCACGGGGTAAAACCGGGAAATGGGGCAAGGAGCCGCCCTATAAGGCCAGCCATACAGCAAAGTCGTCGATGCTGGTTGCGGCCACCGATGCCGGCATGACCGAATACTTGCGCGAGGCGGTGATTTTGGCAGCATGTGCCACCAATCCCCAGATTGTCGAGAGGTTCGAAAGCGGCTTGGAAGGGATGACCTGCGCGGATGACATGCACCGCCGGTTGCGGGATGTGATGCTGCGCCATGCCCATGACACATCTGAGGTGTTGCGCGAAAAGATTTCCGGCGCACTGGGGGAGGAGGCCCTTGAAAACCTGCTGTCCCAGCGCCACGTAGCCATCACACCCTGTATCCGTAATCCCGGCGATGCCGAGATGGCGCGGCTGACGGTGGCGGAGGAACTGGCAAAACTGGAAGCGGCGCGGGGGCTGAACGCAGAGATTGCCGAAGCGGCTGAGGATCTGAATGGGGTAGCGGACGAAGGCGTCACATGGCGTCTGTCAGAGGCCGCGCGTGCCGCCAATGAGGCGAGCCGGTCGGGGCAGCAGGAATCGGCGGAATATCTGGTGGGCGACAATGGTGCGCATATCGATAAAGACGAGCGTAGTGCATGGGATACGCTGATGGAGAAGATCATTTTTAGTAAATCCAAAGGCGGCAGCTGAAGGCTGAAAAGGGCAGACAGTGATCTTTTGGCAGGCACTTTAGGAAAAAGCAGGATATCGGGTTTAAGAATCACGCTGAAACCCGCATGATTCGGCATTAACGAATCACCGGACACTGATTCGCGCGTTTGCGCTGGAGGGACTTACATGGCCGCGAAAGACACCAACGAAGACACCAAGCGCGAAGACGGCGATAACGGTCATTCCCTGGACATGAGCCAGGCCGCAGTCAAAAAGATGATCTCGGAGGCCCGCGAGAAGGGCTATATCACCTATGGTCAGCTGAATACGGTGCTGCCGCCTGATCAGGTTGGATCCGAACAAATCGAAGACGTGATGTCGATGCTGTCTGAAATGGGCATCAACATCATCGAAGATGAGGACGCCGAGGAAGAAGAAGCCAAAGGCGGCACCGAGCTTGCCACCACGGACAGCAACAAGGAAGTCACGCTGTCCTCCGGCACCACGGAAAAGCTGGACCGCACTGATGACCCGGTACGCATGTATCTGCGTGAGATGGGTTCGGTTGAGCTGCTGAGTCGTGAAGGCGAAATCGCCATTGCCAAACGCATCGAGGCGGGCCGCAATACGATGATCGCGGGCCTGTGTGAAAGCCCGCTGACCTTTCAGGCGATTACGATCTGGCGCGACGAACTTTTGTCCGAAGATATTCTGCTGCGCGATGTGATCGACCTTGAGGCGACTTTTGGCGATCAGATGGGCGAGGACGGTGAAACAACGCCGGTTGTGCCTGCGGTTGGTGGCGTGACAGACACCAAGAGCGAAGAGCAAAAGCAGGAACTTGACGCGGACGGCAACCCGATCTCCACAGATGATGACGACGATGATGATGACGAACAGGCCAATATGTCGCTGGCCGCGATGGAAGCAGCGCTGAAACCGCAGGTTCTGGAAGCGCTGGACATCATTGCCGATGATTACGTCAAGCTGAGCGAGATGCAGGACAGCCGGATTTCCGCGACATTGAATGAAGACAATTCATTCACCAAGAAGCAGGAAGACAAATATCAGAAGCTGCGGGCGGAAATTGTGTTGCTGGTCAACGACCTGCACCTGCACAACAACCGTATCGAAGCCTTGATTGACCAGCTATACGGGATCAACCGCCGGATCATGCAGATCGACTCTGCCATGGTGAAACTGGCGGATCAGGCGCGCATCAATCGCAAGGAATTTGTTGACGCCTATCGCGGGTATGAGCTGGATCCGAACTGGATGGAGCGGATGGCGGAAAAGCCCGGTCGCGGTTGGCAGATGTTCATTGAGAAATCCACTGATAAGGTTGAAGAACTGCGCGCGGATATGGCGCAGGTCGGTCAATATGTCGGTCTGGATATCCCTGAATTCCGCCGCATCGTGCAGCAGGTTCAGAAGGGCGAGAAAGAGGCCCGTCAGGCCAAGAAAGAAATGGTCGAGGCCAACCTGCGTCTGGTGATTTCGATCGCCAAGAAATACACCAACCGCGGTCTGCAATTCCTTGATCTTATTCAGGAAGGTAACATCGGCCTGATGAAGGCGGTGGATAAGTTTGAATACCGTCGCGGTTATAAGTTCAGCACCTATGCCACATGGTGGATCCGTCAAGCGATCACGCGCTCGATTGCCGATCAGGCGCGCACCATCCGTATCCCGGTGCATATGATCGAGACCATCAACAAGCTGGTGCGTACAGGTCGCCAGATGTTGCACGAGATTGGCCGCGAGCCGACGCCGGAAGAATTGGCCGAAAAGCTGCAAATGCCGTTGGAAAAAGTCCGCAAGGTGATGAAAATCGCCAAGGAGCCGATTTCACTGGAGACCCCGATTGGCGACGAAGAAGACAGCCAGCTTGGCGATTTCATCGAGGACAAGAATGCCGTGCTGCCGCTGGACAGTGCCATTCAGGAGAACCTCAAGGAAACCACAACACGGGTGCTGGCAAGCCTGACACCGCGCGAGGAACGTGTGCTGCGGATGCGTTTCGGCATCGGCATGAACACCGATCACACGCTGGAAGAAGTTGGCCAGCAGTTCAGCGTGACGCGTGAACGTATTCGCCAGATCGAGGCCAAGGCGCTGCGCAAGCTCAAGCATCCCAGCCGGTCGCGCAAGCTGCGGTCCTTCCTTGATCAGTGATCAGGATGACGGTTTAACAAGTCGGGGGTCGCCTTTTGGGGCGGCCCTTTTTCGTTTGGCACGCACGGGCTCGTGACTTTGCCCTTTCGTCAGTATGCCCTAAGTTAGGTGTTGAACCTGAAGGAGCCTTCCTATGCGACGTCTATGCCTTTCTTTGATCTGTGCGGCCCTGCCGGTTTCGGCAATGGCGCAATCCTATCTGGCGGTGAACCGGTTGAATGTTGTTCCGATCAGCGCCACCTCTTTCGAAGTGATCGAGAGCCGCGGCGAAGGCGCGCGCGGCATGTGGTGCGCGGCGGCTGACTATGTGTTGAATGGTCAGCGGCAAGCGGGGGACCAACGGCTCTTTGTGCAATCGGCACGCGGGCCATCGGTAACGGCACCGGGCCGCAAGGGGGCAGTGTTTACCACGGACGTGAACGCATTGCCGGGTGGGGCAAAGCAATCTTATTCGGTCAGTGTCAGAACGGCGGGTCTGGGTCTGCCGCTGCGCCATGCCTATCAGTTCTGTAAGGACTATCAGATCGAATTGGAAGACATCCTGCTGCGCCGGTCGGGATCGTGAGCATGATCCGCAAGCTGCTGGTTCTGTCGGTTGTAATCGGGTGTTCCACCCCGCTTGCCGCAGAGGTGTTTCGGGCTGAGAACCATGTAAAAGTCACGGGCACCGCCGGAGGTTTTGAGGTCGCAAATGGAGGTGGATATGGTGCGCGGGGCATGTGGTGCGCCGCTGCGGATTATGCGCGTCGTGTTTTGGGCGCGCCTGGAAATGCACGGATGTACATCGCTGAAGGGCGCGTGCCGGGGTTGGGGCAGCGGGCACCGGTGCGCTTTACCCTTGATCCCACAGGGCTGAACCCGTCACCGGTTGTCATTGTGGGCGCATCGCTGCGCAAGGCGGGGGCCTCCCTGTCGGTGGATCATGCCCATCAGTTCTGCGCGGATGCCCGGTTGAGCAATCGATGAGGATGGCGGGTGTCGGGCTGTTTCTGGCCCTGATCCCATATGCCCTGGGCGCGAATACCGATGGGGAAGAGGACCGGATTGTCATTGCCCCGCTTGGCAACACCGATTTCGAGGTGATTCAGGGGACAAACTTTGGTGCGGCGGAATATTGGTGTGGTGCCGCAACCTATGTCGAACGCCGCCGGGGATGGCCCGAAACCACGCCAATCTATGTCAAGAAACCGGAGGGGCCCAGCGCGACAGCGCCGGGTCGTAAAGGTGTGATCTTTACCACCGCGCCAACAGATGTGGCGCAGGCCCCCAGCGGTTTGACGCTTTCTGTCGACAAGGCCGGGGCGATGCGTAAATCTGCGGTTGCACGGCGCTATTGTCGTGATGCATTTACCCGATCAACCAAATAGGGATCCGGATGCAAACCACCTTTCAAATCACAACATCGGGGCAGGGGCTTTACGAGTTTACCCGCGAAGTGGCCCTTTGGCTGGGCGGGCAGGGCGACGGGTTGCTGACACTGATGGTCCGCCACACCTCCGCCTCGCTGTTGATACAGGAAAATGCGGACCCAGAGGTGCAGGCCGATCTTCTGGCTTATTTTCAGCGGCTTGTGCCGCCTACCACCGATCCTTCAATGCAGTATCTGACCCATACCTATGAAGGCCCTGACGATATGCCGGGCCATATCAAAGCGGCGATGCTGCCGATCAACCTGTCCATTCCGGTGGCGGCGGGGCAGATGCGTTTGGGGCAATGGCAGGGGATCTATCTGTTTGAACACCGTGACGCCCGCCATACCCGCAGCGTGGCGGCGCATTTCGCATCGGATTAGACAGTGCGGGGGCAAACAGCGTTGCCCACAAGACTCAAGCTGACCCCCAAGATGTTGCGCAGCAATTCTCCCCTACCCAAAACCTCGCGGCTCCCCTATACCTGTAGGGAAGCGGGAGAGACGTCCCACAAGTGCGGTTGTAACAGGAAAAGAAGGGGGACGGCCCATGCGCTGCCCGTTTTGTGGAAACATTGATACTCAGGTAAAAGACAGCCGTCCGGCAGAGGACCATGTGTCGATCCGGCGCAGGCGTTTCTGTCCGGCCTGTGGTGGACGTTTTACCACATATGAACGGGTGCAGCTGCGCGATCTGGTGGTCATCAAGACCTCGGGCAAGCGCGAGGATTTTGACCGCGACAAGCTGGAACGCTCTATCCGTATCTCCATGCAGAAACGCCCAATTGATCCGGAGCGGATCGACCAGATGATCAGCGGCATCGTGCGCCGACTGGAAAGCATGGGTGAAACCGACATAGGGTCCAAGCAGATCGGCGAGATCGTAATGGAAGCCTTGGCGCGGATCGACACGGTGGCCTATGTGCGCTTTGCCAGTGTTTACAAAAACTTCCAGGCGGCGGATGATTTCGACAAATTTGTTCAGGAATTGCGTCCAGACCAACCGTCGGAAGAGTGAGCAAACCGGCCCTGAACGACACCCGTTTCATGGGATTGGCGCTGAGTTTGGGGCGTCGGGGGATGGGCCGCGTCTGGCCCAATCCTGCGGTCGGCTGTGTGATCGTCAAAAACGGGCGCATAGTCGGTCGCGGCTGGACCAAGGACGGCGGCAGGCCACATGGCGAAACCGAAGCACTGGCGCAGGCCGGTGAGGCGGCACGCGGTGCGACGGTCTATGTCACGTTGGAACCCTGTTCTCATCATGGTAAAACCCCGCCCTGCGCCGAGGCGCTGATTGCGGCAGGTGTGGCAAGGGTGGTTGTTGCCATCACTGACAGAGACGCGCGGGTTGACGGCAAAGGCATCGCGATGCTGCGCGACGCAGGCATCAAGGTGGATCTGGGCGAAGGCGCGCAGCAGGCCGCGCGGGATCACGCCGGGTTCTTTGCCCGCACTGAATTGGGCCGTCCTTTCCTGACATTGAAGCTGGCAAACTCCTTTGACGGGCGCATCGCCACCGGCACCGGCGAAAGCCAGTGGATCACCGGTGCGCAAGCCCGCCGGGAGGTGCACGCCATGCGTAGCCGTCATGATGCGGTGATGGTGGGCGGCGGCACCGCCCGCAAGGATGATCCCAGCCTGACAGTGCGCGATCTGGGCATCGCCCATCAACCGGCACGCATTGTGGTGTCCCGCCGGCTTGATCTGCCCTTGATGGGAAAGCTGGCGCGCAGCGCCAATGAAGTGCCGCTGATCCTGTGCCATGGGACAGATGCGGACAGCATGCTGGTGCAGACATGGCGCGATCTGGGGGCCACCTTGCTGGCGTGTAGGGCCAAAGGGTCGCAGTTGGATCCAGCAGATGTTCTGCAGCAATTGGGCAGCCACGGATTGACACGTGTATTTTGTGAAGGCGGTGGGGCGTTGGCTGCCTCTTTGCTGGAGGCGGATCTGGTCGATGATCTGGTCGGTTTTACCGCCGGCGTGGTGATCGGCGCAGAGGGGCTGCCGGGGATTGGCGCAATGGGGGTGGCAAGGCTAAGTGAGGCCCCGCGTTTTGTGCTGCGCTCTACCCGTGCAGTGGGCGCTGATGTGGTGCAGGTCTGGTCGCGGAGCTAAAGCGTTTCGCTGAAAATCTGATACGCAGAGCATCAGGTAACATGTTGAAATTTCTGATTTCAGGCCGCGTTGGGTGAGCCAAGTTTTCCGCGAAGTGCGATAGTGTTTGCAGCTCAGGACCGCCGCCAGAGATGCGCTTGTGTGGCGAACAGACCTTGCAGTTTTGACAGCATGCGATTGGCGGGACCGGGGCGCGGCACGGTGCCAGTGGCCAGCCGTTGCACGATCACCTCAACCGGGCAGGGCAGGCCGGTCAGCGGGTCACGGTAGCGCGGATAGTCGATGAGGGCGGCATGCACCAACCCTTCGATTGAGGGCTCTGCACGGCGGCGCGGGGGCACATCCCCCTTATCCACCGTCAGCCCCCAGCCTGCGTAGAAAGGCGCGCCCAATGTGGTGACGGGGATGCCGCGCAGCAGCGCCTCAAACCCCAGCAGGGAGGTCATGGTCCAGACCTCATCCACCTGCCCCAGAAGTGCAATGGGATCGCACTGGGGCAGGATCACATCAGCCAGACCCGTGGCATCAATGGCTCCGCTACGCAGCCCCGCTTCGACATCGGGGTGTGGCTTATAGAGGATCACAGCGTCAGGATGGGCCGCGCGGACCGTCTCCAGCAGGGCGCGGTTGGTTCGCACCAGATCAGCGCCACTGCGGATCGAGGCGTCATCCTCGACCTGACCGGGCACAAGGATACGGCGGCCCTTGGCCAGACCGGAAAGATCCGGTGCACTGGCGTTTAGGTTGTATTTGCTCAGGCCGTCTTCGGTCAACCGTTCGATCAAGCGGCGTGCACGGGTCTGTTGGTCGGCGCGCAGGGTGGCGCGTTTCTCGATCCATTTCTCAAGGCGGCTGGGGCGAGAAGGATCATAATAGATGCCCAGATCGTCGCAGACGAGGGATAGGGGCGGGATCAGCGCCGCGCCCAAGCCCTTGGATCGCAGAAAGCCATCCTCGACGGAAATAGCATCGGCGTGGCCGACCTGTGCCTTGCCGGCCCAGACCATCCATGGGGTGCCGGTCTGGCGGGCCTTGGCCGGATCGTCCTCAAAGGTCACGGGTTTGTACTGGCCAAAGAAGCCCTGCAACGGGTTGCGTTTCCACATGCGCATGGCAGAGGCGGTCCAGCCTTGGTGATCCTCGCGCCAGCTGCGTGTCTGGGCGGCCAGCGCCTCAATCGCGTCTTCCAGTGTGCCAAGGCGGTCATGGAATGGGTCGTACCATTTTGGGTAGAGGATCATCGTGGCGGCAAAAAGCTGTGGGCGGGTCAGGCTGCGCTGGCGGCGGGGGACGGGAAATTCATCCGACGTCAGCCCCCAGCCAGCATAAAATGGCTGTCCAAAAACACGCGGCCTGTGACCGGCAAAGATCGCCTCGAACCCCATTTGCGATGAGACGGTATAGACACCCACCGCTCCCTCAAACAGTTTCCACGGGCTGATCGGGTCACTCATCAGAGTGATGCGGTCATTGGCATCTTCAGCGCTGAAATACCCCTTGCGATAGCCAGCCCGCGTTTCGGGATGGGTTTTGATGATGACCCGCGCGCCGGGATGTTCCTCTTGCGCGAAAACCAGCATCTCCATAAACCGCGCGCGATCTGCGCCACAGGCGGTGACAGAGGCGTCGCCAAATGTCTGGTCAATCACCAGCACATAGCCGGGATCGGGGGCGGGGGTATCCGCATCGAAACCGGTGTATTTCGTCAGATGTGTTTCGGTCAGCCGCGCAATGGCACCGCGGGCGCGGTTCAGCAGGGCGGTGTCATCCAGCGGATGGCTGGCCAGCAGCTCTTCCAGCTCGGATGGGGTTGAGGGGTCAAAATGCACGCCCTTGCTGTCGATCAGCAGACCCAGGGGCGGTTCACCTGCGCGGCCCGGATGCAGGGAACGCAGCAAGGCATCTTCGACGCGAACAACGGGGGCGTCGTATTTTTCGGCGACTCGCAATCCGCGATGGGCGGTGGGGGAGTTGCCCCAGATTGCCACGCTGTCACCCGCGCGGGGCAGACCAAGGTGCAGTGAATAGCCCGAGAGTTGCAGGATGCGCCGTACCCGTCGTTGGGTCAGAAAGCCACCGTTATAGACGAAAAGTCGCCGGTCCTGTGCAGGGCCGGCAACGGGTGTGTCATATATCTCGGGCCCGAGAGCCACGCGGATCAGCCGCCTGACAGGGTTGTCAGACCAGCAGCGGAGGTTGCTGTGCCGGTGATCGCCGAAATGACCTTGTTCCACTGGGTGAAGGGGGCCTCGGTGACATAAAGCGTGTCGCCGTCGCGGATCACAAAGTCACGGGCCATGAACATGCCGTTGGGTTTGGTCAGGTCCAGCACGTAAACCATGCGCTGTGCCCCGACCAGATCATTGCGGCCCAACACCTGTGAGGCCACTTCGACGGGTTCGTTGCGGAAGACAAACACGCCGGTAGGGTCGGCGGTGGCGGCGTTCAACCCGCCGACCTGTGCAATGCCTTCAAGGGCAGAGAGGGTTTGAGATTCAAATGGCACCTGCGCCTGACCGCCGGTGGCGCCAAGGGCGGTGAAGGAACGGGTGTCTTCTTCAACCAGAATACGGTCGCCGGAACGCAGGGCGATGTCCAGCTCGGGGTGGTCATAAAGATCTTCAAACCAGATCTTGCCGCGCTGCTTGCCCCGGATCACGGTAACCTGTGCGATGGCCGGTTCAATGGTCACACCGCCAGCCCGCGCCAGCATCGTACCCAAAGTGCGGGTGGGACGTTCAATCGGATAGACGCCCTGTGCTCCGATGGAGCCGATCAGGGAAACGGTTGATCCATCCCCTGCCGCCCGGCGCACTTCGACCTGCGGATCGGGTGTCTGTTCGCCCAGCTTGTTGGTGATGATGCGGCGGATGGCGTCCGGCGTATTGCCTGCCGCCTTGATCCGGCCAGCGTATGGGATGAAGATGAAACCAGCCCCGTCGACCTGAACCTCTTCCAAAAGTGCGGCGGGGGTTCCCTCGACACCCAGCAGGGGGTCGTCGACGTTTTCATAGACGGTAATGCCCAGAACATCGCCGGCGCGGATTGTGTCAGAGCCAAGCCGTGCGGCGTTCTTGAAGGAATCAGAAAAGCCCAATGCAGGAACCACTGCGGTGGCGCGGGTTACCCGGTCGTTGACCGAAACCACAAATGCATCGCCCTCCTTCTGGACCGAACCGGCATAGATCTGGCGCTTGTTCGGACCAACCTGCGGCAAGCCACATGACGAAACAACGGCCAAGGCCGCGACGGTTGCGATGGGACGCGCCCACCGGAAAAATATGGATTTCACTGCCCGGTCTCCTCGACCTGTTCAACTCTGCCTCAAAATTCGCCGATTGTTTCGACGTAATTACGCCCACGCTACCCTAGGGAGATTTGAAAATCCAGTGGGACGAGGTGGTTAGATCAGGTGACAAGGCGCAACTGTTGCCGTGGGGCCGCGGTGCCCGATTGCAGCGCATCATAGGGATCTTCGCCGGAAAGCATCATATCAACCACCTGTCGCAGCAATTGGCGGCGGCCACGGGAGGAATAGAAACCACCGGGAACCTGTGATGTTTCAAGGAGATAGCGGCGAAAGTCCTTATAGGCCTTGTTGTCAGGGCGCGAGGCTTGCGCAAAGAACTCTGCCAATGGTTGATCTGATACAAATTCCGGCTGGGCATAGACCGCGCGGCCGAAAACCTTCAGCGGGATGCCGCGCCATAGCACCTGTTGACCGGCCGTGGAATTGACGGTCACGGCTGTGCGGGCATCATTGAGCAGCTGCGCCAGCTTGCCGCCGCGCACAAAATGCACGCGATTTGCGATCCCAAGTTTGGCGGCCAGACGCTTGACATCACGGCGCACAGGCACGCGGCCATCTTCAAGCGGATGGGCCTTGATCACAAGGTGATGGTGTTTGGGTGCGCCTTCGGCAAATCCTTTGATCACCAGCTCAAGGAAATCAGCCATTGTATTGAAAGGCGAGTGTTTTTGGAAAGAGCTGTCATGTTCCAGTTGCAGCAGCGCCAGATGATAGGGAAATCCGCCCAGCCGGATGCGCATTGTGGCCAGCAGGCGATCTGCCGCCAGCAGCGGCATCAGCAACAGGCGTTTGATGTATAGTGTGAATTCCTTGGTCACAGGCAGGCTGCGGTGGGGGCGGAAATTGCGGTACTCCGCGTTACGGAACATCACAAACCAATGATATAGTGCGCCGTAAAAGATATGTTGGCGCATGTCGCCCCAATGGCCGGGGGGCAGGGGGGCCTCCATGTCTGATTGGGCCAGTGCGGCCTGCATCTGCGGGATTGTCATCTCCATCAGGCGTGAATTGCCGTTGGATCCACCCCGTTCATAGGTCACCCAATAGGGGCGCATATAGCCTTCTTCAAAGACATGTACGGTAATGCCGCGCCGTTTGGCCTCTGCGACCGCGCTGGCGTGGATCGGGCGGGTATCGCCATATAGCACAACATCGGTGACGCTTTTTTCGTTTAGGAGTGTGGCAAAGGTATCATTCCATTCGCCTGCTGCGCCGTGAAAGGGGATATAGCTGGCCGGATGGAACCAGAAAGCGCGGTCCCCCGCGTTGAACCCTACACGCCATACCTCTGCCCCCGCCAGCCGCAGCATTTTGCCGAGCCGGTGAAAGAAGGGACCATGCGGCCCTTGCAAAAAGAGGAAGACCCGCTTGTCGGGTTCTGTCGTGCTCATCAGGGCCTCTTTATTATGCGTTTTCTTAATTTTATATTAAATCTGGGCGAAAATAAGGCAACAGATTTGCTCTGTTGTGCGGCTCTCTTGTCAGCGTAGGCTACGGGGGATACGTCAAGGGAAGATGTATAGGAGAGGGCCGCCATGTTTACCGGAATAATCACCGACGTTGGAAGTATCGCTGCGTTACAGCAGGACGGCGATCTGCGGGCGCGGATCACTACGGGGTATGACACCAGCCGCATTGACATGGGGGCGTCGATTGCCAGCGACGGGGTGTGCCTGACTGTCGTGGATCTGGGACCGGATTGGTACGAGGTGCAGATCAGCGCCGAAACCGTCAGCAAGACCAACCTCGACGGGTGGATTGAAGGACGGCGGGTCAATCTGGAGCGCGCGCTGAAAGTAGGGGATGAACTGGGCGGGCATATCGTGTCGGGCCATGTGGATGGTGTGGCCGAGGTTGTCGCCATCGTCGATGAGGGGGACAGCACGCGGGTGACCCTGCGCGCGCCCAAAGAGCTGGCGCGCTTCATTGCGCCCAAGGGCTCGGTTGCCTTGAACGGCACCTCTTTGACGGTGAACGAGGTGGCGGATTGTGATTTCGGCATCAATTTCATTCCGCATACCAAAGAGGTGACCACCTGGGGTGATGTGACGCTTGGTGATCGGATTAATCTGGAGATCGACACCTTGGCCCGTTATGTGGCGCGTCTGGCGGAAATGTCATGATTGCGGGGATCGGTCATAATCAGGGGCCAACCATGGAGCGGGGCGGTAAATACCGCGCGTTCCAGTGGCAAAAGGCCCGGGATGCGGCGATGCCCAAGGCGGTGCCCTTGATGGTGGTCAAAATGCATGTGGCACGGGCGCGCGCACTTGGGCTGGATTACCCGACCTATGCGGCAGTGCGCAAAGCCACGGGGCGTGATGTGATGGGGTTGTTGTTTTCGTCAAACGCCTTGCGGATTGTGCGGGCAGATGCGCCGGCTATGCCGGTGGCACGTGGCGAGGTTGTCAGCGCAGTGCAGGGCGCACGCAAGCTGGCGCTGGTGCATGCGCCGTTGCGGGCCGATGTGGTAGCCACGGCCAATCCGATGCTGGATCATGTGGCGATGGCACCGAAGTTCACTGACAACTGGGCCGATATGCGTGAGCATCTGGGTGGGGTGATCACCGGTCAGCGTCTTAGCCGGGATCAGGTGCTGATCATTGGCGACACGGGTTTTGAGCGTGACTGGAGCACGGCGGCGCAGGCGGCGGGCTATCTGGAAACCGCACGGTATTTTGCTTAAGGTCCGGCGGGGCAGGTTTGGTTTTGGCCACGGGTTGAACGCAGCTGTTTGTCGATTTGGCGGGCTGCGGGATCGAGTTTAAGGGCAAGATGAAGGGGCTGTGGCCGGGCACCTTCTGGTGACGCAGCGGCGGGTTGCGAGCGGTGGTACGGCACTGGTCAAGACAGGTGTGCTGAGGTATCAGCGGGGCATAGACGCGAGGAAATGTCATGAACTTTGAAACACCCGGACCCGTGGAAGAGCAGCTGTCAGCAGCCATTGCTCCGATCCAGGAGATTATCGAAGAAGCGCGGGCTGGCCGGATGTTTATTCTGGTGGATCATGAGGACCGCGAGAATGAAGGCGATCTGGTGATCCCGGCACAGTTTGCTGATGCGGATGCGATCAACTTTATGGCGACCCATGGGCGCGGGTTGATCTGTTTACCGATGACCGCAGAGCGGATTGCCACGCTGGAATTGCCGATGATGGCGATGAACAACTCTTCGCGTCACGAGACAGCCTTTACCGTCAGCATCGAGGCCCGCGAGGGGGTCACCACGGGGATTTCAGCCGCTGACCGGGCGTTGACCGTGGCCGTGGCGATTGACGAGGAAAACGGCGCGGCGGATATTGCCACGCCGGGGCATGTGTTTCCCTTGCGTGCACGTGATGGCGGGGTGCTGGTGCGCGCCGGTCATACCGAGGCGGCGGTTGATATCAGCCGCTTGGCAGGGCTACATCCCTCGGGCGTGATTTGCGAGATCATGAAAGAAGATGGCACCATGGCGCGTCTGCCGGATCTGGTGGAGTTTGGCGCGGCACATGGTCTGAAAATCGGCACGATCAGCGATCTGATTGCCTATCGTCATGCGCATGACAATCTGTTGGTAGAACGCGACAGCCGTAAGGTGACTTCGGCCTATGGCGGGGAATGGCAGATGCGGGTGTTTGCCGATCAGATCACCGGTACGGACCATGTGGTGCTGAGCAAGGGCGATATTTCCACGGATGATCCTGTGCTGGTGCGCACCCATGCGATCAACGCGCTGGAGGATATTCTGGGTCTTGGGCCCAGCCCGGCAGATGAATTGCCCCGCGCGATGCAGATCATTGCAGAGGAAGGGCGCGGCGCGGTTTTGCTGTTCCGTGATCCCTATCCAAAATTGCGCCTGGACGATGAGGACGAAGGGCCGCGCACGGTCAAGAACACCGGTTTGGGCGCGCAGATACTCTCTACGCTGGGGCTGCGCAAGTTGGTGTTGCTGACGGATAATCCTGAAACGCGATATTTAGGATTGGACGCCTATCACATTGAAATCGTGGGCACCCGCCCGATTGCGGAAGGTTAAGACATGGCATCCTCGGAAGAACACACCGTCCTTGCACGGCCCGAATTTGACAAGCCTGTGAAGGTGTTGATCGTGGTGTCGCCCTATTACAGCGATATTGCCCATGGGTTGTTGACTGGCGCCAAGGCTGAATTGAGCGCCGCGGGTGCGGATTTTGAGGTCGTGGAAATGCCCGGTGCGCTGGAAATTCCGACGGCCATCGGCATCAGTGACCGGCGCAGCAACTTTGACGGATACGTTGCATTGGGCTGTGTTATCCGTGGGGAAACCACCCATTATGAAACCGTCTGCAATGACAGCAGCCGTGCGCTGCAATTGCTGGGCCTGCAGGGGCTGTGTATTGGCAATGGCATCCTGACAGTAGAGAACAAAAAGCAGGCGGAAGTGCGCGCGGATCCTGAGGGGCAGAACAAAGGCGGCGGCGCAGCAGCGGCGGCCTTGCATCTGATCGCACTGGCCCGTAAGTGGGCGCACACCAGCAAGGGTATCGGCTTCAAACCACGGGGCGAGGATACGCTGATGGCTGGCGACACAGATGGAAGTAAAATCGCATGACGACTGGCCTGTCGGGGAATCAGAAACGCAAGATGAAATCCGCCGCGCGGCTCTATGCTGTGCAGGCGCTGTTTCAGATGGAGCATTCGTCGCTGACCGTTGAAAAAGTGCGTGCCGAGTTTCTGGACCACCGATTTGGCGCGACCTTGGATGGTGTTGAAATGCAGGACGGTGATATTGCGCATTTCTCGCAGGTCCTTGATGATGCTGTGAATTATCAGGCCCCGATTGACCAGATGACCGATCGTGGGTTGGTGGCCAAATGGGCAATTGCGCGGATTGACCCGACCTTGCGTGCGCTGTTCCGTGCCGCCGGTGCGGAACTGCGCGACACGGGCACACCGCCGAAAGTGGTGATTTCAGAATACGTCGACATTGCCCGCGCGTTCTTTCCCGAGGGTAAGGAACCGAGTTTTGTAAACGCGGTGCTGGATCACATGGCCCGCGAGGCACGCCCCGAGGCGTTTTGACCAATTTTGAAAGCGGCGGTTTTAGGCTATATTGGTCTAAAGGAGGCGCCTCATGCCGGTTATCTTTCGATTCTACATCAAACATTGTGTGATTGGTTTTGCCCTTTCCGCCATTTTTATCGCGGGGTTGTTGTGGCTGAACATCGCAAACCTGTGGCATCTGATCAGCACCTCTGACATCGGATTGATGGCGCTGGTGGTGTTCTGGGTGCTGAACGGGATTGTCTTTGCCGGGGTGCAAACCGGCGTTGCGGTGATGCTGATGAGTGAGGAAAACCGCGAGGACAAAGGGCCCAAAGGTGGCACGCCTGCCGGGCTGACACCACTGCGGGTAAGGGCCGGAGAGCCGCGCAACTGAGTGCATTCATGGGTTTTTGGTAAGGTGGGTGTGACGGGACCACCATTGCCGGTCGGTTTTTTATTCCCGGGGACCTGTATGTACAGGTGGGCGCCAGATAAACGAACCAGGGCTCGAACAGAGCCAGCTCCCTAGGATTTGCTTAAGGCCACTGGAATGTAACGTCTCACGAACAGGGTAGAACCCGCCACCCCTCATAGGTAGGGCGCGGGCAGGGGGCGCGCAAGGGCGCAGACGGGGTTATTTGTCCCGCCTGCGTTTTTCGATTTAGGTATCCTCGTTGATATATCCGCGCATGCGGCCCATGTGTTCGTCCCAGCCTTTGTCCAGCGATAGCAGCAGACCAAATGCCGCGTCACCTGTGGGCAGGCCCTCATGGCGCAGATGCAGACGGGTGCCGCCGGTAACCTCATCCAAGGTCCATTTGACAGTACTGGTGGCATCCCCCATCGGGCCGACGGTGAAAGTATATTCCAGATATTCCGGTGCACGGGCTGTGATGACATCTCCCCAGATCAATTTATCTCCGGACTCGGCGCCGAACATGGCAAGCGGTTGGCCTTCGGTGAGTGGTGTTTTTGGGGGGTGGAACCACAAGGCCAGTTTGTCCGGCTGGGTCAGATACTCCCAGACATCGGCGCGGGGGGCCATCAGGAAGATGGTTTTTTCGATTACGGGGTGGGTCATGTATTGTCCTTTTCGATGGCGTTTTTCAGGGCGTCGAGGCGGTCGTCCCAGAAGTTGTCAAAGACTTCGAGCCAGCTGAGGACCGGTGCAAAGCCGTTTGGATTGATGCTGTTGATGCGTTCACGGCCGCGCGGGGTGATGGTGATCAACCCGCCGTCGCTGAGCACGGTGAGGTGTTTCTTGACCGCCGCGCGGGTCATGTCGAATTGATCCGAGACATCCGCGATGGTCATGTCCTTGGTACGCAGAAGGGCAAGGATGTCGCGCCGAGTCGGATCAGCGAGAGCGCGAAAGGTCATCTGTGTGCTGTCGGGCATGGAGGCTCCTCTTTGTGATACCTTATGGTTTCATATATGCGAAACCATAAGGTATCATGTCAAGCAATTTAAGCGGCGGATCTGGTGATCAAGCGGGCAATGGGACAAGCTCCCTTGCAAATGTTCATGAAATGTTCATGATTGTCATATGTCTATTGTCGAACACGCAGTGCCCCCTTTGTCGCTTCAACCCGGCCAGCTTTTGGCGCGGGGGGTGGCGCGGCATTTGGTCAGCCACGGCTTTGCCTGCGTTGAGGAGCTGGTGCCCACGCGCGGTTTGCGGGTGGATGTGATGGCGCTGGGTCCTAAGGGAGAGATCTGGGTGGTGGAATGTAAATCCTCGCGCGCGGATTACATGTCAGACAGCAAATGGCGCGGCTATCTTGAATGGGCAGACCGGTTTTTCTGGGCGGTGGACAGTGATTTTCCAACCGAGCTGCTGCCCGATGACAGCGGTTTGATCATTGCCGACGCCTATGGCGGGGAGATCATTCGCATGGGGCCGGAAAGCCGATTGGCCGCTGCACGGCGCAAGGTCATGGTGCAGAAGTTCGCTTTCCATGCGGCGCGGCGGCTGCACTTGCTGCGCGATCCCGACATGCACCCGCAGTGGGACTAAACCAATGGGTGTTAACGGTTGGCTTTGCTGCCGCTGACCCGATTGGCGGCCGCGGTGATTTCTTCAGCAATTTCATAGGCCTCTTCCGGGGTGAAATCCATCGGGATCTCAATGCCATCGCCTTCAACGAAGAGGCGCACCATGCCCGCATCGGTGGGGCCGATCTGAAGGTTGGCTTCGATGTCGCGTTCGGTGTTGATGCCCATGGCTGCCTCCAAAATCTCGGATGCATCGCTAACCTGTACAGGCTTGAAAGGCAAGCACCTGTGCGGGCAGGGTGACAGGATGGAGAATGTCGAGATTCGCAAATTTATGGCGCAGGACCGGGATTGGCTGGCGGCAGAGCACCGCGAGTCCTATGCGCGCGCAGAAGGGTTTGACACCAGTTTTGGTGTCTTGGTGGCCAGTATTCTGGATGATTTCCTTTATCAGCATGATCCCACATGTGAACGGGGCTGGATCGCATGGCAGGAGGGGCAGCGGCTGGGCAGTATCTTTTGTGTGAAACTGGATGATCAGACTGCAAAGCTGCGGTTGTTTTTGTTGACGGAGAAGGCGCGTGGCAAGGGGCTGGGACAGCGGATGCTGGCGCAATGTATGGGATTCGCCCAGGCGCAGGGATATAGCGAGATGAAGCTCTGGACCCATGAATCCCACCGCGCGGCAGGCGCGCTTTATGCCAAAAACGGCTGGCAGCTGATGTCATCAGAGCCAGTTGTCTCCTTTGGCCAGCCTTTGATCGAACAGCATTGGGAAATCACGCTTTAAGCGGTGCCTTTGGTCTTGCAATCTTTGTGAGGGGCCGCTAAATCGGCCTCGTGTGCCGCCTTAGCTCAGTTGGTTAGAGCACTGGTTTGTGGAACCAGGGGTCCCCCGTTCAAGCCGGGGAGGCGGTACCATTTTCAACAAAATCAACGATTTTTTTTGAAAGCGGTGGGTGTGAGTCTTTGCGTAGCAAAGGCGCGGCCCAGCTGAGAAGGTATGCTGGGCAATATTTTGCCTTGAGGTCACTTGTTGCAAATGTTGTTGGGGCTCTGCCCCATCGATCAAAGATCGATTCCCCGCAGGATATACGGCCAAAAAGAGGGGCGATCAGTCGATCTGGAGGGTCTGTCGTAAACCACCCGTGAGGCGGTCATAGATCAGGATCTCATCCTCTGAAGTGACGATGGCATACCAATCCGGGCCTTGGGTGAAAGCACGGGCGGTTTTTCCTTCGGGCAGGGTGATCTGGTCGGGCAAAACCGGCGTATCCCGGTTCAATCGCGTGACAAGCAGGCCAATCACCACTAGAACGCCCGCAATCATCACCACGGTCAGCACCGTCACCAACCGCCGTAAGAACCGCAGGTTTGCAGGCTCAATGGGATCATCCATGTCAATTCACCGCCGTATTTCATTTGTCCTGCGGGAAAGCCCGCCCCCCCGTCTTGATAAGGCTCTGGCGCGGGATGTGCCAGAGGAGGCGAACCTGTCGCGCACGAGGCTGGGCAAGTTGATCGAGCAGGGTGCGGTGAGGGTGGCCGGCGAGGTGGTCCGCGATCCGCGTGCAAGGGTTGCCGAAGGCCAGATGGTCGAGATTGGTGTGGAGGAGGCGGAGGAGAGCCATATTCAGGCCGAGGTGATTCCACTGGATGTGGTGTTTGAAGATGATGATCTGGTGGTCGTCAACAAACCTGCGGGTATGGTGGTGCATCCGGCACCGGGATCACCTTCGGGGACTTTGGTGAATGCCCTGATGGCGCATTGCGGGGACAACCTGTCTGGGGTTGGTGGCATGAAACGTCCCGGCATTGTGCATCGGATTGATAAGGAAACCAGTGGCTTGCTGGTGGTGGCAAAATCGGATGCGGCGCATCATGGCCTGGCCAGGCAGTTTGAGAAACACACGGTTGAACGGTATTATAAGGCGCTGGTCTACGGTGTGCCTGATGGCAATGACCCGCGCTTGCGGGGCATCAAGGGGGCATCGTTTGAATCCGGCAATATCTTGAAGCTGACCACGCAGCTGGCGCGGCACAAGACCGACCGGCAGCGGCAGGCGGTGTTGTTTAATGGCGGGCGTCACGCGGTGACGCGGGCCCGCACGGTGGAAAGTTTCGGCACGCCACCGGTCTTGGCCTTGATGGAATGCTGGTTGGAAACCGGGCGCACCCATCAGATCAGGGTGCATATGGCCCATGCGGGACATGCGCTGGTGGGGGATCCGACCTATGGCGGGCGACGCAAACTGCCCAAGGCAGCCCTGCCACAGATTGCCGCCGAGACGGTCAAGGGGTTTCCCCGGCAGGCGCTGCATGCGGCGGTCCTTGGGTTTGAGCATCCGGTGTCAGGGCAGATGATGCGGTTTGAGGCGCAGTTGCCACAGGATATGGCCGATCTCTTGGATGTGGTCCGCCTGGCGGTTTGAAGGGAACTGCACAAGCACGTGAGCGCCCTGTAAGGTAACTTCCCATTCATCAATCTTATGCCAATATTAACAAAACCGATGCAGATGGTCTTGTAAAAGAAACGGGGCGGCCCATATTGATGTTAAGCCCGTAAACATCAGTTCTTGAAAAGCGGGATCTTCAGGGAAAGGGACCAGTTATGGCCAATTATGCAAATCTGCCGGCACCCACACCGGAAGGCGGTTTGAACCGCTATATGCAGGAGATCCGTAAGTTTCCACTGCTGGAGCCGGAAGAGGAATATATGCTGGCCAAGGCCTGGGTGGAAAAAGAGGATACCGAAGCCGCGCATAAGATGGTGACATCGCATTTGCGTTTGGCGGCCAAGATCGCCATGGGCTATCGGGGCTATGGTTTGCCGCAGGCCGAGGTGATTTCAGAGGCGAATGTCGGCCTGATGCAGGCGGTGAAACGGTTCGACCCCGAAAAAGGGTTCCGGCTGGCCACCTATGCGATGTGGTGGATCAGGGCATCGATTCAGGAATATATCCTGCGTTCGTGGTCCTTGGTGAAACTGGGCACCACATCCGGCCAGAAGAAACTGTTCTTTAACCTGCGCAAGGCCAAGAACAAGATTGGCGCGCTGGAAGAGGGTGATCTGCGCCCGGAAAATGTGAAAACCATCGCCAACCAGCTGGGCGTGACAGAGGCCGAGGTCATCTCGATGAACCGGCGCATGTCGGGGGGCGATGCCTCGCTGAATGCACAGGTCGGCTCTGAAGGCGAGGGCACCATGCAATGGCAGGACTGGCTGGAGGATGAAAACGCCGATCAAGCCGGTGATTACGCCGAACGTGACGAGCTTGAGACGCGGCGCGAGATGCTGGCGGATGCGATGGAAGTGTTGAACGAGCGTGAACGCGATATCCTGACCCAGCGCCGGTTGAGCGACCAGACCATCACGCTGGAGGATCTGAGCAGCAAATATGACGTCAGCCGCGAGCGGATCCGCCAGATTGAGGTGCGGGCGTTTGAAAAACTGCAAAAGCGGATGCGCGAATTGGCCAAGGAAAAGGGCATGCTCGCCACGGCGTAAATGCGGGCCTGAGGATTGGCTGACTTGACGAGATTGAAACCCTGCCCACATCATAGGGCAGGGTTTTTTCATGAAAAGGGCAGGGTATGGCAGGCGGATGGGCAAAGGATGGTGCGGTATCCGAACAGATCGAGGCATCCATCAACGATGAACTGGCGCGATTGAAGGCGCGTAAAACACTGGTGGGCGAGAGCCGGAGCCACTGCGCAGAATGCGAAGAACCGATCCCAGAGGCGCGGCGCGCGGCTTTGCCGGGGGTGAAACTTTGTATTGAGTGCGTGCGTGAACGGGACCAGCAGTTTCAGGCGCGGGGCGGCATCAATCGGCGCGGCTCGAAAGACAGTCAGTTGAAGTAGCGTGACCTGGGGATTTCTGGTAAGCTGCTGTATGCTAAAGCGCGACTGCATCCCCTTTCACAGCGGCGAAATGGCCCTTCACGCTGCTATTCTTTCATTTCTTGTCATCGGCTTACCACTCGCGGCTGATGCGGGGCCATCTTGCGAGGCGCATCCCGGGTTCACAGTGATTGACGCCTCACATCCGTTGACTGACATTCTACCGCGCGCTGGCAGGCCTGCGATGGCAGCGATCCGTGATTTGGGGGTGGATACGATCATTCGCTATTATGACAATGTCGCGGAAACCCTGCCGTGCAAGACATTGGTGCCGGAGGAAACCCACGCAATTTTGCAGGCGGGTTTCAGCCTGCTGGCGGTGTTCCAGCATAACAATGACAATCCGATGACCTTTGTTACGCCGGGGCGCGGTACGCTGGATGCGCAGCGCGCGATTGAGCTGGCGCTCGCCAACGGGCAACCCAGCGGCTCGGCGATCTACTTCGGGGTGGATGGTGTGGACGGGGCGATACAATCGGCCAATTACGAATACGCTAAAAGCGCTGGTGGAGAGATTTCGCCATCGCGCCAAGCGACGTTGAAAGCGAGTATGGGAGCGGGATCGTTCCGCAAACATCAGGAATTCTACGACATTTACCGCGAAGAGGCGGTGGACCTGTTCGGTGGCACGGCGGGCAAACACGGGCCGCACGATATCCTGCCCTATATTGACACATATTTCCGCGATATTCAGACGATATTCACAAATTTCGGCAATCAAACCGGCATCCGCTACAAAATCGGCGGCTATGGCGGCGGGCTGGTGTGCGAGCACCTGCTTTCATCGGGAATGGTGGAATATTGCTGGCTGTCGCAGTCGAAAGGGCTGGCTGGTTACCAGAGTTTTGAAGCTTCGCAAAAATGGGTGATGCGGCAGGAGCTGACCACCATCTGCAAAGGCTGGAAATTTGGCACCGGAGGGGATTTTCAGTTTGATTTCAATACGGTGAACCCGCGCACCCCTGATTTTGGCCAATGGAACACGCAGGTGGATTATGCCGTGCCCTTCAGCCGCCCCCTGAAAAGGGACGGCGTGGGGTGTTATGCGTGGCGTGATTAATCCTCCATCGCTTCCAATTCGTCGATGAAGCCAGAAATCATCGACAACCCCTTATCCCAGAACGCCGGATCGCTGGCATCTAGGCCGAAAGGGGCCAGCAACTCCTTGTGGTGCTTTGATCCACCAGCCTTGAGCATATCGAAGTATTTCTCTTCAAAGCCCTCTTCACCCTCTGCATAGACCGCATAAAGCGCGTTCACGAGGCCATCGCCAAAGGCATAGGCGTAGACGTAGAAGGGTGAATGCACGAAATGCGGGATATAGGCCCAGAAGTGTTTATACCCGTCCATAAACTCAAAGGCCGGTCCAAGGGATTCACCCTGCACGGACATCCACAGGGCGTCGATGTCATCGGGGGTCAGCTCCCCGTTACGCCGGGCCGCATGCAGTTTGCATTCGAAATCGTAAAACGCGATTTGGCGCACAACTGTGTTGATCATGTCCTCGACCTTGCCGGCCAGCAGGACCTTGCGTTCTGCCTGGGTCTTGGCCCCATCCAGCATTTTGCGGAAGGTCAGCATCTCGCCAAAGACGCTTGCGGTTTCTGCCAGCGTCAAGGGGGTGGAGGACAACATTTCGCCCTGATCTGCCGCCAAAACCTGATGCACACCATGGCCCAACTCATGCGCCAGGGTCATGACATCACGGGGTTTTCCCAGATAGTTCAGCATCACATAGGGATGCACATCGGTGACTGTGGGATGGGCGAATGCCCCCGGTGCCTTGCCCGGTTTTACCGCCGCATCAATCCAGCCTTTGGTAAAGAAGGGCGCGGCCAGTTCACCCATGCGCGGATCAAAGGCGTTATAGGCCTCCATCACGGTTTTTTCGGCCGAAGCCCAATCCACCACGCGGGGATCTTCCATCGGCAGGGGGGCGTTGCGGTCCCAGACCTGCATCTTGTCCAGCCCCAGCCATTTGCGTTTCAGCTCGTAGTAACGGTGGCTTAGCTTGGGGTAGGCGGCGACAACCGCATCGCGCAGCGCCTCGACGACCTCAGGTTCAACCTGATTGCTCAGGTGACGGCCGGTCTGCGCGGTTTCCATCCCGCGCCACCGGTCGATGATCTCTTTTTCCTTGGCTTGAGTGTTATGTACACGGGCGAAGGTCTTGATATTGCTGCCCAAAACATCCGCTAATTCGCGTGCGCCCGCCTCGCGTTTTTCGCGCACAGGATCGGTCAGCAGGTTCAATGTGCCCTCAATGCCCAGCTGTTCACCGTCAACTTCGAACTCAAGACCGGCGATGGTTTCATCGAACATCCGTTCCCATGCGTCACCAACCACACCCAGATCATGCATGAACTTCTCAAGCTCGTCAGACAGCTGATAGGGCTTCATCGCGCGGATGCGGTCAAAGATTGGCTTGTATCGTGCCAGATCAACGTTCTGCGCCAGCAGTTTGCCCATGTGATCATCGGGCAGTTTGTTCAGTTCCAGCGTGAAGAACACCAGCGGTGTGGTGAAATTGGTGATTTTCTCCTGCATGTCGGACATGAATTTCGCCCGACCCGCGTCCGTGGTCAGTTGATAATAACGCAGACCAGCAAAGGACATGATGCGGCCAGCAATCTGGTTGATCTTTTCGTTGCGCAGCACGCATTCCAGCAATCCGGCAGCATCCAGCGCCTCCAGTTTGCCTTCGTAGTCGCTGGCGAAACTGGCGCAAGCCTGCTCCAGCCAGTCCAGATCGCGTTTCAATTCCGGCGCATCTTCGCCCGTATATAGATCACTTAGATCCCATTCGGGCAGATCGCCCAGGTTTTTATCGCCATGGCTGGCGTTTACGTCACGAAGGGGGAAGGGGAGTTGGAACATCGGATACCTCATCTGTTTCAACCTACCTAAGCGTGGCAGGGCAGAGGGACAAGCGCCCGGTCAGCCATAAATGCGCAGCATTTCGTTCAGATCGTCCAACGTGTTCGCCTCGGCCAGTGGCTTGTCCTTGCGCCAGCGTTTCATCCGCGGAAAGCGCAGGGCTACGCCGGATTTGTGGCGTGTGCTTGGCTGGATACCCTCAAAGGCAATTTCGAACACATGGTGCGGGGTGACCTGACGCACGGGGCCGAATTTTTGCAGGGTGTTTTTGCGCACCCAAGCGGTGATCTGGCGAAACTCCGCGTCGGTCAGTCCCGAATACGCCTTGGTGAATGGGACAAGATCATCACCATTGCGCACGGCAAAAGTGAAATCAGTGAACAGGTTGGCCCGCCGCCCGGATCCCGACTGTGCATAGATCATCACCGCGTCAATGGTGAGCGGGTCCAGTTTCCATTTCCACCAATCCCCCTTCTTACGACCGGCAAGATAGGGGCTGTCGGCGCGTTTCAGCATCAGACCTTCGGCATGGGCTGCCCGCGCATTGCGGCGATAGTCGGCCAGCCTGTCCCAGCTGGTAAATTCAAGCTGTGGCGAAAGCCTGATGGGGGCGTCAACTGGTAGATCGGCACAGGCGGTTTCCAACAAGGCGCGGCGTTCGGCAAAGGGTAGATTGCGGATGTCTTGGCCCTGCCATTCCAGCAGATCATAGGCGTGCAGCACCACCGGTGCTTCGGCCAGCAGTTTTTTTGGCACCGTCTTGCGCCCGATACGGGGTTGCAGGGCGTTGAAGGAGGCGGGGCTGTCCATGCCTGCCTGCCAGACCAGCAGTTCACCATCCAGTACCGTGCCGCCCGGTAGATGATCGATTGCGCGGGCCAGTTCCGGAAAGCGATCGGTCATCAGTTCCTCACCACGTGACCAGACAAAGTAACCGCCATCGCGCAGGATCAGCTGACCACGGATGCCATCCCATTTCCATTCCGCACGCCAATCTTCGGGTGCGCCCAAGGCCTGTGGTTCCTGTTCCAGACCATAGGCCAGATAGAACGGATAGGGCCGCGAGGCGTCGGCACTGGCGTCTTCGGCTTCAATCAGGCTGTGCCAGCTGTGGGTGTCCGGATGCCAGTTTCCCATCAGGCGATGTGCAAGCTCCGCCTCCGGTTTGTCAGTGGCCTGTGCCAATGCGCGGGTCATCAGTTTCTGGCTGACCCCCATCCGAAACCCGCCGGTGATCAGCTTGTTAAAGACGAACCGCTCGGTGCCGCCCAAGCGTTGCCAGGCATTCAGAACAAAGGCCTTCCGTTCAGGCTCTTCCACATTAGAAAGATCGCGTAAGGCGTTGATCCAATGTGAAAGTGGGCGATTGTCGCTCGATCTGGTCACGGGTAAAATCAAGGAGATGGTTTCGGCCAGATCCCCGACAATTGCATAGCTGTCCTCAAACAGCCAAAGCGGCACATCCGCGACCTCTGCCGCCCATTCGCGCAGCCGTGTGGTCGTCACAGCACGTTTCGGACGTCGGCCCGAGAACAGCGCAACCGTCCACAACCGGTCAAGATCATCCGCCTGTGCAAAATAATCGGCTAAGGCGGCGACTTTCACCGTGGTTTTGGTGCTTTGGTCAATGGCGTTGAACAGGGTGGCAAAACGTTTCATGTGTCTTCTTGCGCCTCCAGTGTTTCGCCTTCAAACTGGGTTGGGACGACCTGTGATTGCCAACCGTTTTCATTAAGGTATCGGTTGAAGATATCCGTGTAGCCGTGTGTTACATATATATTTTCTGCACCAGTTTCTTTGATTGCAGCCAGCAACCCAGCCCAATCCGCGTGATCGGAAATGACAAAGCCGCGGTCCCCTGCGCGACGTCGGCGAATGCCGCGAACCGCCATCCAGCCGGAGGCAAAGCCGGTTTCCTGTGGCCCGTACTTGCGCGCCCATGCACTGCCCATGGCAGAGGGCGGGCAAATCACAATCGCACCGGGGTGTTCCTTTGGGTTCAGATCCGCATTGGCAAGGATCGTATCAGGCAAGGCATAGCCCTGTTCCCGCAGCACCCGGTTGGTGTTTTCAACGGCGGTATGGGTCAGGATCGGACCGATCTGCGGATCCAGCATAGACATCAACCGCTGCGCCTTGCCCAAGGCGTAAGCCCCTAGAAACGCAGTCTTTCCCACAGCGGCACATCTGGCCCACCATGCGTTGATTTCCGCTGCCACGGCGTTTTGGTCTGCCCAGCGGAACACGGGCAGACCAAAGGTGCTTTCGGTGATGAAATGATGGCATTTTACTGTCTCAAACGGTTCGGACAGCCCGTCATTGGTGGTCTTGTAGTCGCCAGAGGCCACCCAGATTTCGCCGCCGACCTCCACCCGGATCTGCGCAGAGCCCGGAACATGCCCCGCCGGATGAAAGGAAACCTGCGCATCCCCGATCCGCAGCGCTTGTCCATATGCGATGCTGCTGGCAGAGATATCCCCAAGCCGGTGGCGCATTATTGGCAATGTGCCACCTGTGGCCAGATATGTCCCCATGCCGGGGCGTGCATGGTCCGCATGGGCATGGGTGATCAAGGCACGCTCTACCGGTCGCCAGGGATCGATATAGAAATCACCAGCGGCGCAATAGATGCCCTTGTCTGTGAAGCTCAGGATGGGTTCGCGTGTCATAGGCCTAACCTAGTCCAAACGCGCGTATTTCAAAGTGACGAGGGTTGTTTTAACTTGTCACCGTCCCGAGGAACAGCTTTTCGATCCCGTCAAACGCCTGTGTGCGGATTTGCGGATGTTCCATAAGGATCTCATGCTCGCCGCCTTCGACCAGTTCAAGCCGCCCGCCGACCCAATGTTCCATGCGCGTGTGAATAGGCGGCACATTGACGATACGCTCATTGGTGCCCAGCCATGTCACCGCCGGCAGGTTGGGAGCCGCGCGTTCGGCAAGGTGGCGGGTTTCTGCCAGCGCCTCGCGCAGCCAGATGTAGCTTGGGCCGCCCAGCGACAATTCAGGATGGGCGGCCAGTTGATCGCGCATCATGTCGTACATTTCCACATCTGTGGTCAGCAGGTTGTCCTCAAACGGGGCGCTGATCACATAGGGTTCTTTTGTGGTGCCGGGGGGCAGCTGGTGGCCCTTGCCAAATCGCGGCATCACATTGGCAAGGAATTGTGCCACGCCGCGCAGATGCGGCTTGAGATAGATTCCCCACATCGGACCGGTAAAGGCGGCGGCTTGAACGCCCATCCCCTCCATCACCGCGCGCAATCCGATACAGCCGCCCATCGAATGGGCCAACAGAAAGTAGGGCCGTGGCAGTGCCAGTGCCCGCGCGGCCCGCATCAGGGCAGCGACATCTTTTTGATAGTCGGAAAAACTGTCGACATGCCCGACAAGCGGATCGTCAAGCAGCCGGTCCGACAGCCCCTGTCCGCGCCAGTCAATACAGAGTGTGGCCAAGCCGCGCCCGGCAAGTTCGCGCGCAGTTTGTCCATATTTTTCAATATATTCAGTGCGGCCGGGGAACATCAGCACAGTGCCTTTGGCACCGGTCAGCGGCCAGTGGGCGACCCTGATCCGCTTGCCGTCAGAGGTGACAGCCCAATGCGCAACCCCGCCCTCGGGGCCGGGGAACACATCCGTAAACAGAGGCGCCGCAGTCAGGTCCATCAGGCCAGAACAGAGGCCAGTTTCATTGCCATGCCCATGTCGCCATCAACCTTTAGCTTGCCAGTCATAAAGGCAGAGGTCGGGTTGGTTTCACCGTCAAGAATTTCCTTAAACGTATCGGCATCCGCGCTCAGCGTGACATCGGCGTCTTCGTCAGCGGCACGTGCGCCAGAACCGTCGATCATTACGGCACCTTCGCCCTCAATGTCGAATTTGGCAGATCCGTCAAAATCAGCCCCCGCCAGCTTTGCATTCAGTACAGTGACAGCTTCGTTCACAATATCGCTCATCTTCAGCCCTTTTTGGCAAAATGGTGCCGGTCACGTCTGGATTTGTGGCGGCAGCCTGTTACATTCACTGTTGTTATGCGCAACTTACCCGTCAACCTCAAACGTCACCTTGCGGCACTCGGTGCCTTTGTGTTGCTGTGCAGCACAGGTTTTGCGGGGACTGTGGCACCGGAAGTCTTCGATAGGTTGAAAAACGCCAATGAAATTGATGCGCCCCGCGTGGCCAAGGAAATCGAGCTGGAGTGGTCAAAATCCGGCTCAGCGGCGATGGATTTGCTGTTGCGGCGCGGGCGAGAGGCCTTGTCAGATGGGCAATACCCTCTGGCGATCGAACATCTGACAGCCTTGACCGACCATGCGCCAGATTTCGCCGAAGGGTTCCATGCTCGCGCCGAAGCCTATTTTAGGGCCAATCTTTATGGCCCGGCGCTGGATGATCTTGAAACCACTCTGGCCCTGAATCCACTGCATTATGAGGCAATGTTCGGTTTGGGGGTGATATTGCAGGAATTTGGGGATCTGCGCAGAGCGGCGCAGCTTTATCGCAAAGTCTTGGCGATTTACCCTAGCCATGGGAATTCACGCGAGGCATTAAGCCGATTGAAACGCGACGGCATTGGCCGCGAACTCTGATCGGATAAAAAGTGTCAGGCAATGGAAAGGTTGTGGCCGTGTTGGGCCCGACCAACACAGGCAAAACCAGCTATGCAATCGAACGGATGCTGGGGCATCGTACCGGCATCATCGGATTGCCGCTGCGCCTTTTGGCGCGCGAGGTCTATGACCGGATCGTTGCGATCCGTGGTCCCTCCGTTGTGGCGCTTGTCACCGGAGAGGAGCGTATCGTGCCGCCGCGCACGCAATACTGGGTCTGCACCGTAGAGGCGATGCCCGAAGGAATGGGCGCGGATTGCGTTGCAATTGACGAGATCCAGCTTTGTGCCGATCCGGAGCGCGGGCACGTGTTTACCGACCGTCTGCTGCGCTATCGGGGTTTGCATGAAACCCTGTTTCTGGGGGCAAGCACCATGCGTGGCAGCATTGCGGCACTGGTGCCTGAGGTGCATTTTGTCACTCGCGAGCGGATGTCCGAACTCACCCATATAGGTCAGAAAAAGATAAGCCGGATGAAGCCTCGCAGTGCGATTGTGGGGTTTTCGGTTGAGAATGTATATGCCATCGCAGAGTTGATCCGCCGCCAGAAGGGCGGAGCCGCGGTGGTGATGGGCGCACTCAGCCCGCGCACGCGCAATGCGCAGGTCGACATGTATCAAAACGGTGAGGTTGATTATCTGGTGGCGACAGATGCCATCGGGATGGGGCTGAATCTGGACGTAGATCACGTGGCCTTTTCCGCGCTCAGCAAATTTGACGGGCGCCGGATGCGACCGTTGGCACCAAATGAGCTGGCGCAGATCGCCGGGCGGGCGGGACGCGGTTTCAAAAGCGGGACCTTTGGCACAACCGGTGACGCACCGGCGCTGGATGACGGCGTGGCGCAGGCGATCATGGACCATAACTTCACGCCACAAAACAAGTTGAATTGGCGCAACCATGCCTTGCAATTCGGCTCAATTGACCGTTTAATTTCAACTCTAGAGGTAAGTCCCAAGGAGGAAAGACTGGTCCGTGCCCGCGAGGCGGACGACCTGAAAGCGCTGAAAACCCTCGGACAGCTTGATGAGGTTTATGCCCGTTGTACCAATGGTCCTTCGGTGAAATTGCTGTGGGATGTATGCCGTATTCCCGATTTTCGCGGCATCAGCAGTGCGGAACACGCGGCCCTTCTGGAGAGTATTTTCATCGACCTGCATCAGAGAGGTGAAATTTCCGAGGATTGGCTGGCGCGTCAGGTCAAACGCATCGACCGTACCGATGGGGATATCGATGCCCTGTCCAAGCGATTGGCGTTTATCCGCACATGGACCTATGTCGCGCAGCGCAAAGACTGGACCAGGGACGAAAGCCATTGGCGCGGGGCAACTCGTGTCGTAGAAGACCGCCTATCGGACGCCCTGCACGAGCGTTTGACACAAAGATTTGTAGACCGGCGCACATCCGTGCTTTTGCGCCGGCTAGGACAGAAGGAAGCCATGGTGGCCGAAGTAAGCGATACCGGTGAAGTGACCGTCGAAGGCGAATTTGTAGGCAAGCTGGACGGTTTCCGTTTCCGCGCCGACAAAGGGGCAGGCGGCGCCGAAGAGAAGACAATCAAGACCGCAGCGCTTCAGGCGTTGGTTCCGCAGTTTCATCTGCGTGCGGACCGGTTTTACAATGCGCCCGACACGGAAATTGATTTCACCGAACAGGGCGGCCTGATGTGGGGCGCTTCTGCGGTGGGCAAGCTGGTCGCGTGGCAGGATCCGCTGAAACCGCAGGTCGAAGTATTTGTCGATGATGTTGCTGGCCCCGAGGTTGTGCAGAAGGTGCAGCGCCGTTTGCAGCACTTCATTGATCGCAAGGTTGCCGCGCTGTTCGAACCGCTTCTGGCGCTGTCCAAGGATGAGACACTGAACGGGCTGGCCCGTGGCTTTGCCTTTCAGATGGTTGAAAACTTTGGCATTATTCCCCGCGCGCGGGTGACAGAGGATGTCAAATCGCTGGATCAGGATGCCCGTGGTGCGCTGCGCAAACATGGCATTCGTTTTGGTCAGTTCACCATCTTTATGCCTTTGCTGCTCAAACCTGCGCCAACCCGGTTGCGTCTGGTGTTGTGGTCGCTTTCCAAAGGCTTGTCAGAATTCCCTGAAGCGCCGCCGCCCGGATTGGTGACTATTCCGGTGGATGCCGGTGCGCCCGAAGGTGCCGACACAATGTCAGGATATCGCAACGCAGGCACCCGTGCGATCCGCATTGATATGTTGGAGCGTCTGGCCGACATGCTGCGCAGTGAAAACTCGCGCAGCGGGTTTGAGGCCAAGGCGGATATGTTGTCGATCACTGGCATGACGCTTGAGCAATTTGCCGATCTGATGGGCGGGTTGGGCTATCATGCGGAAAAGGAAGAGCGCAGCAAGGTAAAGCCGGTCACAGAGGTGATGCCAAAAGCTGGTGAGGCCAAGGCGGACACGCCGGTGATGGATGCAAATGCCGCACCGGAAGGGGCAATTACCGAATCCCCTGCACCGGACACGACAGCAGAAATCGCCGATGCGGGCGTGGCACCGATTGCAGAAACGCCAGTTGAAATCCCTGAAGTGGCGGCAGCCTTGCCGGAAACCCCTGCCGAGGAAATCCTGCCCGGCACGGCACCTGATGCAGATGTGGCCGAAGTAGAGATGGAAGTGTTTTACACTTTCACCTGGGGTCGCCCCGCGCGTAACACTGGCAACCCGCGCCGCAGTAATGACAAGCCACGTGGCAAAGGCAAGCCGTCGCAGGGCAAGGGCCGCAAAGGCGGACCAAAGGGTGATAAGGGCAACAAGGCCCAGAACTTCTCTGCCCGTCCACCCAAGAAGGAAAAGGCGATTGACCCTGACAATCCTTTCGCCGCGGCCTTGATGGGGTTGAAGGACAGTAAATAAGTGTCTGAAATGACCGAAAAACTGCGCGTGGACAAATGGCTATGGCACGCGCGGTTTTTCAAGACACGCACATTGGCCGCGGCACAGGTTAAGGCCGGTGTGCTGCGCATCAATGGCATCGTTTCAAAGAAACCGGCCAGCACGGTATCACCCGCTGATGTGCTGACCTTCGCGCGGGGCGATCATATTCGCGTGATCCAGATCGACGCCTTGGGGATCCGGCGTGGTCCGGCCCCGGAAGCACAGGCGCTTTACACCGATCTGTCCCCGCCAGAGCCCAAAACCCAGAACAAACCACCCGAAAACCCCGGCTTTGACGGGAAAGGGCGCCCAAGTAAGAAGGATCGCCGCACGCTTGATCTTTCTAAGGCCCGCTATCTTGAATGATCGCGCGCCCTGATTTACTTCACGCCAAAGCATTCCTGACAGAGATCCTCCCATGACCTACATCGTGAACGACGCCTGCATCGCCTGCAAATACACCGACTGCGTCGAGGTATGTCCGGTGGATTGCTTCTACGAAGGCGAAAACATGCTGGTGATTCACCCTGATGAATGCATCGATTGTGGCGTCTGTGAACCTGAATGCCCCGCTGACGCAATCCGCCCCGATACAGAGCCGGATGCGGAGAAATGGGTCGAGTTCAACCGCAAGTATTCGGAGCTGTGGCCGGTGATCATCACCAAGAAAGACCAGCTGCCCGAAGCGGAAGAGCGTGACGGCGAAACCGGAAAGCTGGAAAAATACTTTTCCGAAGCCCCCGGCGAGGGCGGCTGATTCGCGCAAGATTCGTGATAATCCGCCCCTAGCGCCTTGTTTTACAGGGGAATCGCGTCAAATCTGGTGAACTTTCGGAACGGCCGTTTTTGTGGTATAGTAAGTGAAAGCTGAAACAGACGATCGGTCACCAATGCATCACTTCTCTTTGCGAAACTGCTGCCACAACTGACCATTCTATTCCGACTTAGACGCACCCCATCGCGGGCCATATGGCTGCGATTGGATGCGTTATTTCGTGTCTGCCACAGCCCAACTATTTACTGCGGGTTCGCCCGCGCCACAGGAGCCACTACATGTCTAAATCGAAAAAGCTTGATTTCCGCCCCAATGAATTTGTCGTCTACCCCGCGCATGGCGTTGGGCAGGTCGTATCCGTTGAGGAGCAGGAAGTCGCCGGCATCACGCTGGAGCTGTTTGTGATTGCCTTTGAAAAAGACAAGATGACCCTGCGTGTCCCGACGCATAAGGCGACTGAAATCGGCATGCGCGCCCTGTCATCACCTGATGTCATTGCCCATGCGATGAAGACGCTGAAGGGCAAGGCCAAGGTTAAACGGGCCATGTGGTCGCGCCGTGCGCAGGAATACGAGCAGAAGATCAACTCGGGCGATCTGATTGCGATTGCTGAGGTGGTACGCGACCTGCACCGCACAGACGATCAGCGCGAGCAAAGCTATTCTGAGCGTCAGCTTTATGAAGCGGCACTTGAGCGGCTGACCCGCGAAGTCGGCGCTGTGGGGGGCGGTGATGAGGTTGCCGCGGCCAAGCAGATCGGTGACGTGCTGGAAAGCCGCATCGCAGCCTAAGCGATTGTGAATAATCCGAAAACGCCGTCCCTGAAACGGGGCGGCGTTTTTCTATGCCAGTGTGGCAAGGAAACTTAGCAGCACGGCAATTTCCGTCACCTGTTGCGTCGCCCCCAGCACATCCCCGGTTTGCCCACCAACCTTGGCACGGGCGACAAGTGCCACAGCCATCGTTGTAACCAGCACGGGCAATAAGGTGATGGGCAGTATCAGCGTTGCGGCAATAACTCCCGATAGCACCGCTATGACCATCGCGGATTTCGGCGGACGTCCGGTATTGCCCGATAGGCCGGAAGGGCGGGCCGCAGGCAGACCATACATCACCGCAACCATTGCCGCCCGCGACATCACCGCGGCGCAGAGCAAGGCCACCACATATCCACCAGCCTCAAGCAGCGCGGTAAGGGCGAGCCAGCGCAAGGCCAGCGCCAGCACCAGTGCAATCACGCCATAGGTGCCAATCTGGCTGTCTTTCATGATCTCCAACCGCCGTTCCCGCGTCCAGCCGCCCCAGAAGCCATCGGCGCAATCGGCCAGACCGTCCTCATGCATGGCGCCGGTGCTGATGATGCTGGCCAGCAGCATGAACAAAGCGGCGGCAGCTGGCGGCAGACCAAGCGATAGGGTCAACCATCCGGCAAAAGCCGACAGGCTGGCGATGACCACCCCGACCAGCGGATAGGCCCATGCAGCATGGGCCGCGGGCCGGGTCTGATCCGTTGTGAAGACCGAGGAGGGCAAAGGCAGCCGCGTCAACAACCCCAGGGCGGTTGTCAGATCGGCAAAACGGGGGCGAAATTTGATGATGTCGTTTCCAGTCACTTTTCTGCCTTTTGGCCTCTTCCTGTGGTGCGGTGTGGTGGATAGACAGGAGGCAACGCAATCCAAAGCCAGAGCATGCCCATGACCCATGATTTTGCAACCCTGTCTGATTTTCGCACCCGTCTGGCCGGGTGCACCCCTGCGGATGACGATATGCGTGCTGCTGCCGATGCGCACAACATGCAATTGACCAAACCGCGCGGTGCCTTGGGCCAGCTGGAGGATCTTGCCCTGTGGTATCGCAGCTGGCGCGGTGGTGAAAATACCGAGATTTCCACGCCACAAGTCATTGTTTTCGCGGGTAACCATGGGGTTGCTGCGCGGGGTGTTTCGGCATTCCCTGCCGAGGTGACCGCACAGATGGTGATGAATTTCCAACATGGCGGGGCAGCGATTAACCAGATTGCGCGGGTGAACGGGGCAACATTGGACGTGGTTGCGCTGGATCTTGATCAGCCGACGGCAGATTTTACCCAAGCCCCCGCAATGTCCGAAGAAGAACTTGTCGCGGCTTTGCAGACGGGATGGGACGCGGTGAACGCGGATGCTGATCTGCTGGTTGTGGGGGAGATGGGGATCGCCAATACAACCTCTGCCGCTGCGCTGGCCTGTGCCCTGCTGGGGGGAGAGGCGGCGGAATGGACCGGACGCGGCACGGGTGTTAATGATGCGGGGCTTAGTGTGAAAACACAGGTCGTTGCAGAGGGTGTGACCCTGCACAAGGGGCAGGGGGATGGGTTAGAAACCCTGCGCCGTCTGGGCGGGCGTGAATTGGCCGCAATGGCAGGGGCGATGGCGCGGGCACGTGATTTGCGCATCCCGGTCATTCTGGATGGGTTCATCTGCTGCGCTGCTGCCCTCTGTCTGGAGCATACGCAAAAAGGTGCGTTAGATCATACGGTTGCCGGCCATCAAAGCGCCGAGGCCGGGCATGCCCGCCTGCTGGAGGCTTTGGGCAAACCTCCCTTGTTGCAGCTGGGTTTGCGGCTGGGTGAAGCATCTGGTGCGGCTTTGGCGATTGGTGTTTTGAAAGGCGCGATGGCCTGTCACGCCAGCATGGCCACCTTTGCACAGGCGGGTGTCAGCGACAGCTAAACGCGACGGATCGAAGTAAGGAAAGGGAAGGGCCGCAGAGTGCTGCCCCTCCCTATTTTTCACGCGCGTTTCTTTTCCGTGTCATCGCCACGATTGAGGAAGGCGGTTTCAAGGTCCTTTTGCAATTCCTTGGCGCGGGCCACGTATTCCTTATTGGCAGAAGGTTCGACATCTGCCCGCCACAGGGCGGCCAATTCGCGCACCGACATGCGGTCATGCGCGTAGAACATCCGTTCTGCCTCATGTGCCTCGAACTCTGACAGGCCCATGTTTTCCAACACGTAACGACCCGCCCGAAGGGAGCTGTCAAACATCTCGCGCACGATGTCATTGGCACCGGCCTGATATTGGCGGTACACCTCTGTGCGGTCGCGTGCGCGGGTGATGATGTGCAGATCCGGGCGTTCCTTGCGGGCATAGGTGATCAGCCCCAGCGCAGCTTTGGGGTCGTCCAGCGCCACTACCAGCACACGTGCATCCTTGATGCCCGCCTTGCGCAGGATATCTGGGCGGGTCGGGTCGCCCAAGTAGGCCTTGAACCCAAACCGGCGCATCACCGCAATTGCCTCCGGGTTGTGATCCAGAACAACGGTCTGAAAGCCGCTGGTCTGTACCAAACGGTTCACGACCTGACCAAAGCGCCCGATCCCCGCGATGATTACAGGACCGTCATCTTCGATATCATCCGGTTCCGCCGTGCCGCCGGTATCCTCCATCCGTTTGTGAATCACATCATAAAGGATGAACAACAGCGGCGTGATCAGCATCGACAGGGCAATCACCAAGAGCAGGGTTTCGGCAACCACGCTGGGCATCACGCCGGTGGTCACCGAGAAGCTGACCAGTACAAATCCAAATTCACCGGCCTGCGCTAACCCCAAGGCAAACAACCATTGGTCCCGCCCGCGCAGTTTGAAGATACGGGCCAACCCATAGAGGATCATCCCTTTGACGATGATCACCAGCAGCGCCATGCCAATGATGATCACCGCGTCAGAAAACAGCAGCTCAAAATTGATACCCGCGCCTACGGTGATGAAAAACAGCCCCAACAGCAGCCCTTTGAAGGGTTCAAGGTCGGTTTCCAGCTCGTGGCGGAATTCAGAGCTGGCCAGGACCACGCCCGCAAGAAAGGCACCCAATGCAGGTGACAGCCCCACCAGCATCATCAGAAACGAGATACCGGTGACGATCAGTAGGGCGATGGCGGTATACATCTCGCGCAGATTGGCCGAGTGGATATAGCGGAACACGGGCCGTGTGAAAAACACGCCAACAACAATAATGGCGGCGATGGCGGCGATGGTCACAAGTGTGACCCCCCAGCCGGGCAGGTTTTGCACAAAGGAGAACGCAGCTTCGGCGGCGGCGGGGCCATGGGTGTCTTCGGTGGACTTGTGGGCGGCGTCGACTTTCTCGGGGTCAACCGAGATTGATCCGTCCGGCATGACCCCCGCAACCGTCGAGATCGCCAGCAGCGGCAAAAAAGCAAGGATCGGGATCACGGCGATATCCTGCGTTAACAACACCGAAAACACAGAGCGCCCGCCGCTGGTGCGCATCAGGTTCTTTTCTGACAGGGTTTGCAGCACAATCGCCGTAGAGGATAAGGCCAGCGTCAAACCAATCGCCAGCGCCACATTCCACGGTTGATCATAGGCCATGGCAATGCCCATCAGCGCTGCGGTAGAAATCACCACCTGCAATCCGCCAAGGCCCAACAGCCGGTGTCGCATGTCCCAAAGGGCGCGTGGTTCCAATTCAAGCCCGATCAGGAACAGCATCATCACCACGCCGAATTCGGCGAAATGTTGCAGATCCTTGGTTTCGGAACCCACAAGCCCCAGCACGGGACCAATCAGGATACCTGCCGCCAGATATCCCAGCACAGACCCCAACCCCAACCGTGCGGCAATCGGCACCGCGATGACAGCAGCTGCAAGGTAGATGGTGGCTTGAAACAGGAAACCTTCCATGTCGGTCCTTTCAAAGGAATAGAGGCTTGGGGCGATCAGGTGCCATATAGGTCGAAAGAGTGGGCATGCTATCAGGTGGGCAGCGGCCCGTCGGGTTTAAGCTGGTCCATCACAATTTGGCTGTTCACGCGCGAGACTGCCGGATGGGGCAGCAAGACCTCGTGAATAAGCCGGTTGAGGCTGGGCAGATCTGCACAATAGACCCGTAACAGGTAATCTGCATCCCCTGTCATCGTCCAGACACTCACGATTTCGGCACGTGCGGCCATCAATTGCCCGAAACTGCGGGAGTTTTCCGGCCCATGGGTCGTCAGATGGACCTGCACAAACCCCTGAACGTTCAACCCCAGCCGCAAGGGATCAAGTCGCGCGGTGTATCCTTTGATAAATCCCTCTGCCTCCAGCCGTTGACGCCGTCGCCCGGCCTGTGAGGCCGACAGATTCAAGCGTTCGCTTAACTCCTGCGCAGTCAAATGTGCGTCTTTTTGCAGGGCGGCCAAAAGGCGGGTGTCAATTTCATCCAGCATGGTGCGGGTTTCTCGCGTGGTTTTCGACATTCCTGCGGGAATTGAACGGAAATTGCCAGACGAAAGCGACAGAATGCGGAAACTTGGCGGGTCGTTGCTTATATAACGGTCGCCAACGCCATTTCCACATTCAAGGAGTTGCCCCATGGGCCCTTTCCCGCATGACGCCCCCAAATCTATCATCTCGGCAGAGAATCCGGCTGGTACGGATGGTTTTGAATTTGTTGAATTCGCCAGTTCCGAACCGCAAGAGCTGCGCGATCTCTTCACCCGGATGGGTTATGCCCATGTGGCCAACCACAAGACCCAGAAAATCGAACTCTGGCAGCAGGGGGACATCACCTATGTGCTGAACGCGGAGCCATCGAGTTTTGCTGCGAAATTCGTGGAAGAACACGGCCCCTGTGCCCCCTCAATGGGCTGGCGTGTTGTGGATGCGCAAAAGGCATTGGCCCATGCCATCGCCAATGGGGCAGAGGAATACACTGGGGACGGCAAGGTGCTGGATGTACCCGCGATTATGGGGATCGGCGGGTCACTGATCTACTTTGTGGATCAGTATTACGATACATCGCCCTACAACTGGGAATATGACTGGATCACCCAGTCCAAGCCTGAAGGGGTTGGCTTTTACTATCTCGATCACCTGACCCACAATGTGTTCAAGGGCAATATGGACGTCTGGTTCAAGTTCTATGGCGACCTGTTCAACTTCCGTGAAATCCGTTTCTTTGACATTTCGGGCAAGTTTACCGGCCTGACATCACGCGCCTTGACCTCTCCCTGTGGTCGCATCCGCATTCCAATCAATGAGGACCGGGATGAAAAGGGCCAGATCGTTGCCTATCTGAAGAAATATAAGGGTGAGGGCATTCAGCACATCGCAGTGGGCGCGCGTGATATCTATGAGGCCACGGATGCGATTGCCGACAAAGGTGTGAAATTCATGCCCGGCCCGCCTGCGACCTATTACGATATGAGCAAGGCACGTGTGAAAGACCACGACGAACCTCTGGACCGGATGCGTAAACACGGCATCCTGATCGACGGTGAAGGCGTCGTGGATGGCGGTGAGACGCGGATCTTGTTGCAGATCTTTTCAAAAACCGTGATTGGTCCGATCTTTTTCGAATTCATCGAACGCAAGGGGGATGACGGGTTCGGTGAAGGGAACTTCAAAGCGCTGTTCGAAAGCATCGAACAGGAGCAGATCGACAACGGTGAGTTAAAAGACGCCTCCTGACGGCGGGGGCGCGGGATAGGGCGGTATAAAGCTGCCCTATCTTGGCATCTTGAGGACCAGATCACGGCCTCTTTTCTTGTAGCGTAATTCACTTTCGCCAATTGCGGATACCCGTCCACCATCAATCCTGTCGCCAACAACAACTTTTTGATAGCGCCCGTTGCCCAGACGGACCAAGGCGCGGCGGCTGGAGGGTTTGCCGTAAACCCCAATCAGGTTCACCTTGCGCAGGTTGAGCGCGTTTTTGACCGTGGCCCGTTTCGCGACAGAGGCGCTTGACGGGATCTTGGGTGTGACGCTGCGCGGGGCGATGGTTGCTGCGCTGGCGACGCGAACGGCCGGATCGGGTTTGGCCTTTTGCGCGCGCTTTACGATCCGTGAAAAGTTGCGTGGGCGCACATCAGGCCTCACAGAGGCGCGAACGGCAAATTTAGTCGCATTTTCAATTGGATCGGGGGTGGCAAGCGCAAGGGCGATAGCACCGTCAACGTTAATCGGTTTAACCGTCGGTGCCTCTTGAACAGCCGCCTGCGCGGCGGCTTTTTGTTGAAGTGATGTTGGGCGCAGGGCAGGGCGGTAGCCGGCCAGCTCACTGCGTGTCAGCCCGTCAAGCTGCGCACGTTCGGTTTTTTCCACCAGATCAGCAGGACGTGGTTTGGGGCGCGCCGCAGCCAGTGCATCCTGCACGGCGGTCTCTTCCTGTGTGGTTTGAAAACGCGCCGGAATGGCGGGCGGGACCAATGGGGGTTTACCCAGAAAAACAGTGTAACCATCAGGGCTTAGCGCGCCAGTGGCTGTGGCAACAACCAGACCGTTCGCATCCAGTTTAAAGGCGGTGCCCGCCGCAGCCGGTGAGGACAATGCCGCCAGCACAATATCGGTGCCAAAGCTGGCCCCATTTGGCAGGGCAACCGCATCGGTTGTGGTGCTGACCGGGTCAATGCTTGTCAGATAGAGGTCTTCGATATTGATCAAACCGGCGGGTTCAGGCGGCACTTGCGGTGCCAGTGGCCAGATGCCGGTGGTGGCATAGCGGGCTTCAACCTCGGCCTTTGTCGGGGCAGCAGGGACCGCGGGTTGCACCGGCTCACGCAGCGCATCCAGCACAGCAGCGTCTTCCTCGCTCAGGCTGGTTTCCAGCGCGGCAAGCTGCACTTCGGGGGCGGTTTCCGGTTCCGCCACAACGGCCGGGGGGGCGGATGCGACTTGAGGTTCGGCGCGCTGCCCAAACAGCCGCGAAAGGCGCATGCCGTCATCCAGAAATACCGATGCCCATGCCGCCACACCTGCCAGAAACATCAAAAGGGCCGCTGTCAGGATCAACCCCAGAAACCGTGGCTTGCCGCCGACCTGTGACTTGCGGGCCCCGAAAATTGTCATCCGCTCTGATTCAGACGCTTCTTCCGTGCCGGCGACGGGGGGATGTGCCGCCGCCTTTTTCGCTTTTGCACCCTGAGTTTTGGAGGAGCGCCGGCTGAGGAAGCCGCTTGTACGATCCGCTGATGGGGCGGCCATAACATCCGCAGGCAATTCCGCAGCGGGAGTGGGAGCGATGGTCTCGGGCTCAATGGCGATATGCCCTGAACTGATCGACACATCGGCGGCGGCAATACGATCGCGCTGTACCCCGTCCAGTTTAGGTGGTGTCGCGGCCTCCGGTCCGCGGCGGCTGGCAAAGCCGACCAATGGCGGTGCGGCCTTTTCAGACGGCAGGTCTGTTTTGGAGAGCGGTGTTTTTTCCGGTGCGGCAGGCTGTTCCACGGGGGTGGCGGCCTTACTTGCCAGGGTAAGGTCAGACGCAGCCGCCTTGTCGGGTGTCGCAGGTTTGTCCAGCGGCGGATTAATTTCTCGCGATGCAATGTTCTCGGAAGGCGCGGTTTCTTCAGATGGCCCCGATTTTTCAGAAAGGGTCGCAGTGGCTTTTGCTGTTTTGCTTTCGGCCTTGGCAGCAGGTGCTGAACCGGCGGGTGCTTCTTCGGTCTGATCAAATTTTGGTTCGGCGGCTTCCGGGGCCGCTTCCACAGCCAATGGCGCAACATCCTGCGCTGGCGTTGGGTCCTTTGATGCGGCTGCTTCGGTGGCACCTTCAGGCGGCGTCACACGAGGGGTCGTCACGATCTTTACGGCAACGTCATCCGGCGTAACCGTCTCACCGGGTTGCAGGAAGGCTTCGCAATCCCCTGTTTGCCCGAAAAACGGTTCGCCCACATAGGGCTGATCCCCCGGCGTTGCGGCAAAGCTGACCGGGTTAAACCGGTGGTCGCGGGCGAAGCTTTCTGCTTCTTCCAGCGTTTCCTTGGCCACGGCAGCAATATGTGTGTGATCGCCATCAACACTGCAATCAATGACCAGATCATCCACCGCATAGGGGGTCGCCCCGTCCAATGCCAAAACAGCAGCAGCGCGGCGTGCGGCAGTGTCAAAACCGGGGGTGTCGATGGTCAGATATTTGATTTGTTCGTTGGGCAGCAAAAGCTTGCTGTGCAATGCACCCGGTTCCAGATCACTGGCGGTTTTGCGCAGCACGGCCAGTTCCGCCGCCATATCCCCCGCATCCAGCGCTACATCTCCGACGACGCGCCACCCTCCCACTGCACGGTGCAACAGGCGAATACCGTCAACTGAAAGGGAAAGGGCAAAACTGGGCTTCATCACGAGAGACTTTTACACAAGGACTAACGGCAATTTCCTAACCGCGGATTGACGTTAGAATAGCCTGTAGGAACGCGTATGAAAAGGCCTGCGGCAGGTCGATGCCCGCCACAGGCCCTTGTCGGTGGTATCATGCCGCCCGACGGGCGGTGTTTCCTAGCTTGAGGCCTTGCTGAGCGCCTGATCAAGGTCTGCGATCAGGTCATCTGCGTCCTCTGTGCCGATGGAAATGCGCACCACGTTCTGACCGGCACCGGCGGCTTCTTGCTGCTCTGGCGAAAGCTGGCGGTGGGTGGTCGAGGCAGAGTGGATCACCAGGCTGCGCGTGTCGCCAAGGTTTGCCACATGGCTGAAGATTTCCAGCGCATTCACCAGCTTGATACAGGCGTCATAGCCGCCTTTCACGCTGATCGTGAACAAGGCACCGGCACCCTTGGGGCAGACGGTTTTGGAACGTTCGAAATAGGGTGAGGATTCCAAACCGGCATAGGTGACCTTTTCGATGCGGTCGTCTTTTTCCAGCCATGCCGCCACTTTCTTGGCGTTCTCCACATGGCGCTCCATGCGCAGCGACAGGGTTTCTGTGCCCATCAGGGTGTAATGTGCCGCTTGCGGGTTCATCGTCATGCCCAGATCGCGCAGACCAATGGCAATGCCGTGGAATGTAAAGGCCAGATTGCCGAAGGTCTCGTGGAACTTCAGACCGTGATAGGCGGGCTCGGGCGCGCTGAGCGAGGGGAATTTGTCGTTTGCGGACCAGTCAAATTTACCCGAATCGACAACACAGCCCCCCGTGACCGTGCCGTTGCCGGTCAGGTATTTGGTGGTCGAATGCACAACCAGTGTCGCGCCATGTTCGATGGGGCGGCACAGGAAGGGTGTGGCCGAGGTGTTGTCGATGATCAACGGCACCTCTGCCGCATCAGCGATATCGGCAATGGCGCGCACATCCATGATATAACCACCGGGGTTGGCAATCGCCTCGCCAAAGATCGCACGGGTGTTGTCATCAACCGCCGCTTTCACCGCGTCCAGATCATCAAAATCAACGAATTTACACTCCCAGCCGAAACGTTTGATCGTGTGGCTGAATTGCGTGACCGTACCGCCGTAGAGACGTGTCGAGGCGATGATATTCTTGCCCGGGCCCATCAGCGGGAACAGCGCCATGATCTGTGCGGCATGACCGGAGGAGCAGCAAACCGCGCCCACACCGCCCTCAAGCGTGGCAATGCGTTCCTGCAAAACCGCAACCGTCGGGTTGGTCAGGCGGGAATAGATATATCCGACCTCTTGCAGGTTAAACAGCGCCGCTGCGTGATCGGCATCGCGAAACACATAGGCCGTTGTTTGGTAGATCGGCGTCTGGCGCGCACCGGTTGCTGGATCGGGGCGGGCACCTGCATGAATTTGCAGCGTGTCGAAGCCGTAGGTTTGGTCAGACATGGGGATCTCCTCCTTGGGGTTTGGCAAATGGTTAGCGGATGGGCATTGCCCACACAAGAGAGCCGCCCGTTCTAGGAACACGGGTTCTGCAAAGCGGATCGGTGGCAAAACGGGTGTTTGGTCGTTGCCGCGGCGGTCAGCGTATCCAGAATCCGTTTTTCTTGATCTGGTTGCGGATCATCTGTTCGCGCCTTGGCAGGTTGTCCTGATCAAACAGGGCGCGCACCTTATGCCCGCGGCCCTGATAGATCATGCGTTTGGCGGCATTTGATCCTTTCAGCACTTTTTTCAGTTTATTGGGGGCGGTGACGGTTTCCAGCAGCTCGATCACCCGGTCACTTTCGCGCGCATAAAGCAGCGGAAGGAAACGGTAATGACAGCTGACCTCGCCATCCAGGTAGCCTTCGGGCAGGGTGTCGCGCCCGCCGCCAAGTGCATGAATAACCAAAGGCAGGGCGACCTGATCAAGCCATGGATCAAAGGACTGTGCGCAAAGTTCGACAGGCGGTGTGTCACGGATCGCCAAGGCGTAATGCAGGAACTTCGCGCCAAATTCCCGCGGACAGCGATAATAAAAGAACCCCGCGTTGAAATAGAGGTAGCGGCGCCAGTATTCATCCGGCTGGCTTAAATCTAGACTGCTGTCGAAATCGAGGTCGAATTTATCATAAAGTGATTTCCACAATCCGGTGTAACCGGGGCCGTAAATCTGCGGAATCGGCCATGTGCCCTCGCGCCGTAGGGAGGCGCTGGGGCGGTCAAAATCGAACGGGACAGACATTAGATCGCCGGTAATCAACGTATCGGTGTCAAAGAAAACAAAGGGCTCGCCCTTGGGCAGCACCTTCAACATTTCGATCTTGTTCCCGTAGGGGTATTCCTGACCGAAGTGTTTGCTTTCAAATGGAATAATCTCCGCCCCTAGGTTTTCAAGCGCGCTGCGCACCTCAGCGTTCTTGATGCTCGGGTCGTTTTTCCAAAGTACCCCGGGCTGGGGTTCGGCGACAAACAGCCGCCCCTTGAAACCGGGACTGCAATGGCGCAGCGACGCGGCAAAGATCAGCGCCTCATAGGCCAACCGTCCGTGTTGACCAACGATCACCACATTAAAAGCGGGATTGGAGGTTTGCGGGCTTGCCTGTTCACGTGCCATAGTTCTGCTGCGCCTTGTTTTTTGGGGACTATAGGCGCGAATGGGTTTGCACAAAAGACGGCAATTTCGCCACGGACAGGGAGACAGACCATGTTGGAGATTTTCTTTGCGATGGTGGCCGCCACGTTGAACGGTGCCCCATCGGCACAAACATCAGCACAGGCGGCGGGTGTTCAGGTCGATACCAACAGTGTGGTGATCGGGCAGGGGACGGTGATCGAAGGCACACCCGTGCCCGCGACACCAAATGCGGCAGCAGATACATCACAGCAACAATTCAACATGACCGTGGTGCCTGCCGGGCTGACCGCAGAGGCGCAGACCCCCAGCGGAAAGTTCACCACTGCGGCAGAGGTCAAGCCGATCCTGAACGCCACCAAGGGCAATTGGGTTGCGGTGCGCGAATACGACGGGCAGGACCTGCTTTATGTGACGCATCTTTGGGCTTGGCGTTGCGGGCTGAAGGCGATGGCAATTTCCGTCAATGGCGAGACCATGCAGAACTGGCCACTGCCCCCTTGTCACACGGAATTTTCCACACCCAACGCGGTGTTGGCAGAGGATGGGGCACCCTATCTGACCTTGCGGCTCGGCTCTGTGCAGAACATCACCATCCAGATCGTCTATGATGATCTGAGCATGGATGTGGCGCGTTTTGCACGGGCCGACGTTCTGACCCCTTAACTGCTGCAGGCAGCAGGCGGGACCACGGGAGCCCCCTGTGGCGGACCAACGGAGCTGACCCGATGCCGTTCTTTGGCGCTAGATAAAGGCACCTGCAAAAAAGACCCCAAGCCCCAGCGGGATCAACCCCAGTCGCAGTGCCAGATGGTAGTTTGAAATCAGACCAAACGACAGGCAGGCCAGCCCAAATGCCATTTTGGCAAAGGCGATAAGTGCTTCAAGCGGGGCATCCCCCAGCCGGATGATCTGGGGGTTGGCGATCATGCCCAGCGGAATGAAATAGAGACCAATCCCAAGCGCCATCGCGCTGAGCGCCACCTTTAGCCAGTTTTCCCCTATCATCCCCGCCGCGATAAACACTGCCCCACAGACCGGCGGGGTGATGGTTGAAAGCAGGGCAAACCAGAAGACAAACAAATGCGCCTGCAAGGGGTCCAGACCAAGATCGGTCAGGGCAGGCCCGGCAACAGAAACGCAGATCACATAGGCGGCAGTGGTTGGAACCTCCATCCCCAGCAGCAGACAGGCCAGGGCGGTCAGCAACAGTGAAGGCCAAAGCGCACCGCCAGAACCGGAAACGATGAAAGAGGTCAGCTTGACCCCCAGTCCGGTGATGCCAAGCACACCAATCACAATCGAGGCGCAGATGATGATCGACCCAATCATCGCAATCTGACGTCCCGCGCTGATACAGGTCTGTGACAAACGCTGTGCCCCCTGACGCAGGTCAAGACCGGTTTGCCCGTTAAAGGCCAGCAGGGCGATGCCGACAAAAATCGCCAATGCGGCGGCATATTGCGGGGTAAGGCGCAGGGCAAACATCCCCAGCAGCAGCACGGAAAACGGTAGGGCAAAAAAGCAGGAGGTAATCAGGATGTCGCGCAGGGCAGGTTGTTCGTCTTTTGAAATGCCTTTCAGCGCATGGCGCGTGGCAAAGGCATCAATGCCAATCCAGACGGCAAAAAAGAACAATACCGCAGGCAGGGTCGCGGCAAGCATGATTTCCAGATAGGGCTCCCCGGTCAGTTCGACCATCACAAAGGCACCGGCCCCCATTAGCGGCGGCATGATCTGCCCGCCAGAAGAGGCAACAGCCTCTACCGCGGCGGCAAGGCGTTTGGGATAGCCAAGTTTGACCATCGCGGGCAAGGTTACCGCGCCGGTCGAGGCGACATTGGCAGAGGCTGAGCCGGAAATGGACCCGAACAGGGCGGAGGACAACACCGATACCTTTGCCGCCCCGCCGCGCAACCGGCCTGCCGCCCCGGCGGCGACATTCATAAACCCTTGACCCGCTTCACCTGCGTTCAGCACCGCCCCAAAAATCACGAAGATCGAAACCACACCTACGGAAACCCCAGTGAGACTACCCCAAAGCCCACCCTCGGCAATGGTCAGCGTCCCCAGAAAACTGGCAAGCGGTGTGCCGGAATGGCCAAATTGCCCCGGAATATGTTGGCCAAATAGCCCGTAGGCCAGTGAAAGCGCAGCAACCAGCGGCAGCGGCCAGCCAATCATCCGCCGCGCGGCTTCCAGCACAAGCGCCAGCAGGAACAGTGCCATGAGGATCTGGCCTTGCCCTTCCAGAAACCCGTATTGGTTGCGCAATTCCTGATGGTGCAGCGCAATCCAGAGACAGCAGGCCACCCCGCCACCCGCAAGCAGCAGCCCCCAGATGCGCTGCCCCGACGACACGGCTGGAAAGACAAACACCCAAGGCAGGATCAGGGCCAGATGCAGAGGGCGGGCCACAAGATTAGGCACCAGCCCATAAAAGATCAGCCCGATATGGGCGATGATCATCAGCATGCCAAGCCCGGCCCAAAGGGCCGTAGTGCGGGTGTTGATCATAGTGGGAACTCGAAGAAATGAAATGTGCCCGGCGGTATCGCCGGGCAGGTTAGGGGCTGAGATGTTTACTTATGCGCGTCAGAAATCGGCGCGCCAACCTCTTCGTAGTAGCGCAGCGCACCGGGGTGAATCGCTGTGGTGATGTTTGCAATCATGTCAGGGCTGATGGCGTTCCACCATGCGGCGGCGCTGCCCAGTTCGGACTTCTGATCCCAGAACGTCTTGGTCAGCAGATAGGCGGTGTCGTCGCTCATTGCGGTGGTGGTATAGGCGACAACCGGCAAAGAGGTTGTGGCAACATCCGCCTCCTGACCGGCGTAGGTTCCGGCCGGGATGGTTAGCGGTGTACGTTTGGTTTGCGCGACCTGTTCCTCGGAAAGGGACAGAACCCGCACCCCGGTGGATGCCGCCGCTTCAATCACGTTGGGTGCCGGATAAGACCCAGCCGTCACAAACCCGTCAATCTGCCCGTTTTTCAAAGCTGAAACAGCGTTCGACAGTTCTGAATCTGCCAGTTCCACTTTGCCTTCCAGACCAAAGAGCGAAAGATATTTCTCCCCCTCACGGGCCCCGAAACTGCCGCTGCCGAGCAGGATGTTCTTGCCTGCCATATCTTCGAATTTTTCGATGCCGCTGTCGGTAGAAACCACAAAATGCATGGTCAGGGAGGGGATCGGAAACAGCGCGCGGATGTTGTCAAAGGAGGGATCACCCTTGCCCTCGAACATCGCTTTTCCTCCCTGCGCCAAACCGACAAGGGCGGGCGGGGTTGTAAAGACGTAATCCGCCCCGCGTGCGCGCACTTCCATGACGTTTTGAACCGACCCCTGGCTTTCTTCCACAGTCACAACAACCGCACCATCGGTGCCGGTCCGCATGGCTTCGGCAATTTGCACACCCATCTGGTAATAGGAGGAGGCTGTTTTGGCCGACTTATAGGTGATCCGCTCTTGGGCGAAAGAGGGCGCGGCGGTCAGGGCCATGGCAGATGCGATGGCAAATGTCTTGAGCAGCAGTTTCAATGTTTTCTCCTGATAAAAGGGCACCAAAAGGTGGCGCATGTCGGCAGGCCCGGCAAGGCCGGTGCGTGGCATATCAAAGAACTATGCATCTAAAGCGCGAAACATCAATCGGAAGATATTTTTACTACCCAAGGCAGAAATCACCGCCGGTTGGTGGCGATGGCAATCAGCGTATTGCAGTGCCGACGACGGGGATTACTCTGGCATATTCTGTGCAGATATTTCGTAAGTTGCTGTAAATGATATTTAAAATAATCCTGACTAAAATAGTTTGACTCTCTGCTTTCTTCCCGCCATCACAGGGGAAAATCAAATACGGGACAGAACATGAGAACCTCATATATCGCGATTATCGCGGCCCTTTCGGTTGCGCCGGGGGTGCATGCGCAAGAAGTTGATGCCGTCGAATTGGGCACCCTCACGCTGGAAGCAGAGAGCGACCAGACGCTGGTTCAGGACGGCTATGTTGGATCATCCGGGCGTCAGGCGACCCGTGTTGATACCGCAATTCAGGATGTGCCGCAGGCGATCAGCATTGTCACCCAAGATCAGATCGAAGATCAGCGACCGCGCACATTGCTGGAATCACTGTCATATTCATCGGGGGTAGGGGTGACAAACTTTGGGTTCGATACCCGGTATGACGCCATCTATTTGCGAGGGTTCTCCGCCTATTACAACGGGTTGTTCCGCGACGGGCTGCGGCAGGTCAACGGCCCCTCGGCATGGTATCGCAATGAACCATTTACATTCGAGGGGGCGGCGGTGCTGAAAGGGCCGTCCTCCGCGCTTTACGGGGTCAGCGGTGCCGGGGGAATCGTGAATGTCGTATCCAAACGGCCAAAAGACGAACGCTACCGCGAGTTGCAGCTGACCACGGGGTCTGAGAACCGCAAAGAGCTGGCCTTTGATTTCTCAGGGCCCTTGGATGAAGAGGGCAGGCTGAGCTATCGTTTGACCGGCATCAGCCGGAATGCGGATACACCGCTTGAGGGGTATAGCGATGATCTGAACCTGATTGCGCCTGCGCTGACCTACAAGCTGACTGACCAGACCACGGTGACGATTCTGGGTGAATATGCCGATGCGGTGGTCGGCAGTACGGCGGTTTATCACAATTCCAGCTATGGCGTGGCGTCGGATTTCTATGTTGGTGACCCGGAATACAATGATTTTGAGAACACCCAGTGGCGTTTGGGCTACGAAATCGAACATGAGGTTAACAACAACCTGATTTTACGGCAAAAACTGCGCTATTCCCATGTCGACGCCGATATGCGCTTTAGCGGTGTTTACCCATCTGGCAGCGGGCTGAGCCGCTATTGGGGGCATTACGTCGAGCGGTCCGAGAACCTTGTCGTCGACACTATGGTGGAGGCACGGTTTGACACCGGGCCGTGGCAACACACCATGGTTGCCGGGGTTGATGTAAGCCGCACCTCTTATGATGCGGATTATGCGCTGGGCTATGTTTCGGCACTGGAGACTGACGCGCTGACCTTGCCGTATTATGGCGGTCAGGAGATGGATCAAGTGGGCATCTACCTGCATGATCAAATGGTCAACGGCCCGTTCAGCGTGTTCCTCAGCGGGCGCTATGATCAGGTTGACCTCACCACATTTGACGCCGCGCAGGTTGGCTCGGATACGTCTCATGACGGTTTCTCCGGGCGTGTCGGGGTCAGCTATATGATGAACCCGAACCTGTCACTGTTCGGGAATGTTTCCAGCTCCTTTGTCCCAACCACCGGGTTGATCTACACCGATCCCACTGATCCGCTCAGCAGCCGTGCGGCGGATCCGACACGCGGGCTGCAAAAAGAGGTGGGGGTTAAATATCAGCTGCCCGGCACGGACAGCCTGATCAGCCTCTCGGTCTTTGATATCCAGCAAGAGGACGGTGTGGTGTTCCAGAACGTCGATCCGACTGTCTTTGGCGGGTTGAACCAAATTCAGGTGCCTTATGATCTGCGTTCGCGCGGGTTGGAGCTGGAAGGGCAGTTCAACTATGACAATGGGTTGCGCCTGATCGGTTCCTATACCTATCTGGATATGGAAATCGAGGCAGGGACCGCCGGAACCGTAGGCAAGAAACTGTCCGCCACACCAGAGCATGCCGCCTCTCTCTGGGCCTTCTACGAGCCACAACAAGGTGCCTTGAAAGGCTTCGGGTTCGGGGCTGGTCTGCGCTATGTCGGTGAAAGCTGGGGCGATGACCAGAACAGTTTCAAGAACGGCGATGCCTTCTTTGCTGATCTTGCTCTGACCTATGACTTTGGCCAGATCGGTTACGATGGCCTGGGTTTGCAGGTGAACGTCAAAAACATCTTTGATGAGACCGGCCAGAATTGCAGTGGTGGCTTCTGCTACCGTCAGGAAGGCCGTACTGCCACTGCAACCTTGAACTATCGTTTCTGATGGCAGTCATGCAGGGCAAATGGGCCACAATCGGTGCTTTGGGCGGTGTTTACATCGCCCAAAGTGTCATCGCGGGTGTGACATGGTCCGGCTTGCCGGGGGTGTTGCGGGCGCAGGGTTTGGCGCTGGACAAGATCGGGTTGGTCTCGCTGCTGGTGCTGCCCTGGGCGCTGAAATTTCTATGGGCACCGATGATAGAGCGGTTCCGCCTGCCCTTGCAGGGGCGTGACCGCTCGGCATTGATCGTGTTGATCGGTGCGGCGGTTGCCGTGATGTCGCTTGGTCTGGTTGGTTTGATCGGGCCGACCCCTTTGATGCCGGTTCTGGCAATATTGCTGATAGCGGCCTTTGCCACGGCGACGGTGGATATCGCCTGTGATGGCCACGCGGTCGCCGCCCTGAAAGACGGTGATTATGGCTGGGGCAACGCGGCACAAGTGGGCGGGGCCTATCTTGGCGGGGCCATTGGCGGCGGTTTGTTTATGATCCTTGTTGATCATGCCGGTTGGTCTGTTGGCACGTGGACAATGGCGGTTGTGATTGCCATTTTATGCCTGCCGTTTGTCTGGCACGTCAAAGGGGCAGAAGCCCGCGTGCGTGCTCATACCCCCAGTCTGAGTGCGTCTTTGGCCCGCCCCGAGATCCGTCAGGGTTTGTTGGTCGCCGCGCTTTATGTGATTGCGCAAAAGACCAGTATGGGCATGTTCGGTGCCTTCTTTATCGATGCAGGATATGACCTTGCGCAACTGGGATTGCTCAGCGGGGTCGGCGGGCTGACGCTTGGGCTTGCCGGTGCGCTGTTTGGCGGGGCCTTTGTGCGCCGTTTCGGCACCCGGCGGGTGCTGGTTGCAGCGGTGGCGGTTCAGGCCGCGATCCTTGCGCTTGTAGGGATATCGGCAGGGGATGTCCTGTTGCCGGCAGCCGTGGTTGCCCCGGTTGCGATGGTGGCCAGCGGGGCCGTCATGGCATTTGGTTTCGTCGCGCTATACGGGCAGTTTATGGTCTGGTCCGACCCGCGCCAGGGGGGCGTGGATTTCACCCTTTTTCAATGTATGGACGCCGCCGTCAGCATGGTGGCCGGGGTCACTGCGGGCTATGTCGCGGAATACCTCGGGTACGGTGTCTTTTTCAGCGCGGCCTGCATCGCCTCATTAATTTCCCTACCCATCATCTGGCGCGTTGCCGGTCATCGTTCACCAAAGGAGGTCAGTCATGCCTGAACATATCGCACATACAGATTTGCCCGGCATTGCCTTTGCCCCGCTGCGCCAGTTTACCCTGGCCGAGGCGCAGGCGCATGATCTGACCGTGGCGCAAGATGATGCCAAAGGATTGGCAGTACAGACCTATTATGGGCGCATCACCTTTGTGCCGCTTGGCGAGGGCTGCCGGGCTGAGATCATATCGGAGCGTGCGGATTTCCTGCAAACCCTCAAGGACAGCATTGTCGGGCAGATCGGGGAGGTGTTTCCTGAAGTTGCCCAAGGGTTGCGCTGGTCAGATGCCGAGGTTGAAGAGGGCAGCTTGCCGGTGAATGCAAAGATGATGACGCTTCAATCTGTCGAACATATGCCCTGCGGCTTCTACCGTGTAACGCTGGCGGGGGATGTCTCGCGGTTTTCCAATGGGGCAATACATTTCCGTCTCGCGCTCCCCCCGGCTGATCTGGCGGTGCCTGTCTGGCCGCGGCTAGGGCCAAATGGCGCAACAGTCTGGCCCAAAGGGGGCGAAGCGCTGCATCTGCCGGTCTACACCGCGCGTTATGTTGACCCTGAGGCCGGGAAACTTGTTTTCGACCTGTTGCAGCATGACGGGGGCCGCGCCTCTGAATGGGCCACGACAACCCAGATGGGCAGCGATGTATTGGTCGTGGGCCCCGGCGGCGGCGGATGCGAGCTGGCAGGGCCGATCCTTGGCTTCTCGGACGACACCGCCTTTCCGGCCATCGCGCGGGTGCTTGAGGCCAATCCGGCGCTGACCGGGCATATCCGCATGTACCCCAGAAACGAGGCTGCCGGCAGCTATCCGATGCCCGAACATGCCGGTGTCAAGATCGAGATCTGCCCGCCTCAAAGCGGGGCGCAGATGGCGCAAGATGCCTGCGCTGCACTGGCAAAATCCCCGGAGGCTTATCTGTGGTTTGCAGGCGAGCGGGCACAGGCGGATCATGTGCGCAGCGCGAATAAGGCGGCAGGCCGGACCGGCAAAGACGCTTATGTTTCGGCCTATTGGCGGCGTGAAATGGCACAGGCATGATTTTGCCCGGTGCGCGACGGCTTGCTATCTTGGCTGCTTTTCCGCACCGGATGGATGTCCCTGCACCCGTGAATGCGTGATGCAGGCAGGGTCGCCGGATGACCCGTGGTGGTCGAAGGTAAAGGCCATGGGTTTTCCGTCTTGATGGATGTATTATAATATGATACCGAGTATTTATATTCGACCAGTTCATACGATCAGACTTGCTGGCATCAAGCCGCCGGATGACGTTTCACCGAGGTTTTGAGGCAAGCATTTGGAAAAGAAGCAAAATACCCTTTATGTGAGTTCGCTTGCAAAGGGACTGCGCCTGTTGCGCGCCTTTGATGAAACCCACACAGAGCTGTCATTGGTTGAGTTGTCCCAACGTACCGAACTGGACAAAAGCGCCGTTCAACGGTTGGCCAATACCCTGCATATCGAAGGCATGCTTGACAAAAACCCGGTCACACGGCGGTTTCGACCGTCACATGCATGGCTGCAACTGGCCTATTCCTATTATTGGTCTGATCAGCTTGTCGGGCAGGCCATTCCCAAGTTGATCGACCTCAGTCAGGAGCTGGGTGAGACGGTCAATCTGGCGGAGTTGTCTGATGACCATATCATCTATGTCAGCCGGTTGCCCTGCAAACGCACCTATTTTGCCGCAACGGTTGTGGGGCGGCGTTTGCCAGCGCTGTCCACCTCGGCAGGGCGGGCGATGATTTCGACGTTTTCTGCCGAAGACCGCGAAGAGGCGGTCCGCACATGGTCGCTGAAATCTTTCACCAACCGCACCACCATGGACCGCGATGAGATCCGTCGCAGTATTGATGAAGCCGTTGCAAACGGTTTTGCAATCTCGACCGGACAGATGATCCTGTCAGAGCTGGGCGTGGCCTGTCCGATCGCCGGGCCGGATGGTCATGCTTTTGCGGCAGTGCAATGTTCGGTCTCTGCTCATACATGGACCCGCGAACGCATCGAGGCAGAGATTTTGCCACGGCTTCAGGATACGGCGAACGCGATTTCGCCCTCTTCACAGGCGCGCCGCTGATAAATCGGCGCATTTGGTCGGCGCTTGATTGATGACGACTTTGCGGGGTGGGGTGATCCGGGAGCCGTTTTGCAAATGTGCCAGTTTGCGACCTGTCACTGAAACGTCCCGAATACCTCCGCAAGGAAACCGCAGGTGGGCCCTGCCACGGAAGCGGCGCGCAGGCTTGATCCGGGGCATCAATCGCAATCGGTGTATACGGTGGCTCGTCTCAGGTGGAGAATTCTGCTGCGAAGGAGGAAAAGTGGTGGGCGACCCTGGAATCGAACCAGGCGTGCGTCTCCGCGAGGGAGTTACAGTCCCCTGCCACACCTTGCGGCCTGTCGCCCACTACGTCCTTCGCATTGCGCTGAACGTGAGGGCGTGATTACAAGCGGCCCTAAGGGGCGTCAAGGCAAAAACCATAGCCTTTTGCACAGACTGCACATGAGGACAAAAAAGATGAAGAAACCCAAATGGGTCGTTCAGAAAGAACAAGACAAGAAAGCCGAGGCAAACTTGACCGTTTGGCTGTTTGGTCTGCATGCGGTGCGTGATGCGCTGATGAATCCCGAGCGTGAGAAATTGCGCCTGATGGTGACGCCCAATGCCCAGGCAAAGCTGGAAGAGGCGATAGCGCAGGCGGGAATCACCCCCGAGGTTGTGGATCCGCGTAAATTCAAACCCCCGTTGGATTCGGGGTCGGTGCATCAGGGGGCTGTCCTTGAGGTGAAGCCGCTGAATTGGGGCCGGCTTGAGGATGTCTGTATCGGTGACGCGGCCCCGCGGGTGATGTTGCTGGATCGGGTGACAGATCCGCATAACGTGGGGGCGATTCTGCGCTCTGCCGAGGTGCTGGGTGCCTCTGCGGTGATTGGCACGCGCCACCATTCGGCACCGGAAACCGGGGCGCTGGCCAAGACGGCATCAGGTGCCCTGGAACGCCAGCCCTATTTGCGGGTGCGCAATCTTGCGGATGCGATTCGGGCGCTACAGAACATGGGCTATCTTGTTCTGGGGCTGGATGGCGAGGCGGAGCTGTCGATTGAAGCTGCGGTGGAGGGCAAACGTGATCGCCCCGTGGCGCTGGTGCTGGGGGCCGAGGGGCCGGGGCTGCGCGAAAAGACCCGCGAGACGGTGGATGCCTTGGTGCGGATTGACGCAGTTGGTGCATTTGGCTCACTGAATGTCTCGAATGCTGCCGCAATCGCCTTATATGCGGCAAGACGCGACGCATAAGGGCCACGAACCATGGGATATCCCGTAAAAATCGCAACCTGCTGTCACTGCGGCAGCAAGGCTGCGCTGAAGCTCGACAAGGGGCAGCACGCGCTGGCCTGCGCCAGCTGCGGGGCACCCCTGCGTAATCTGAAGACCCTGCCTGTAGCCTCGCCTGTGCGGCCTGCGATCAGCCATCAGCCCCCGCTGCGCCAGTTTGCGAAAAAGCCAAAGGCACCGCCGGTGAAAAAGGCCAAATCCCGCAAAATGAAAAAGCGGATCGGCTGGTTGAAAGAGGCGGCAGAAGATCTGTTTGACCTTGTGGAAGACATCTTTGACTGAAGCAGCAGGCCAATCGGCGGTTTCGGCAAGGATTCGCCCATCTTGTTAACATCGTGTTCACAAATTCGCGCTACCTCTTTTATCGGGCAAGAGCGCTTCATACCTCTGTCACAAGACACGCCGGTCTGGAGCGTCGGCATGTCCTTTACTGTCCCTCGTTCCACACTTTTGCGCCCTCAGGCATGTCTTGAGGGCGCTTTTTTTTGTCGGGAATCCGGTATAGGGAAGAGGGATGATGTATTCAGATGCTCTGCTGCAGGATGTATTGCGCCGAACCAAACGGATCGCCATGGTCGGGGTGTCGATAAACCCGGTGCGCGCCAGTTATTTTGTCGCCCGCTATCTGGATCTGCGCGGTTTCGATGTGGTGCTGGTAAATCCGGCCTATGCCGATAAGGTGCTGTTTGGAAAGGTGATTCTGGGTGGACTGTCGGAAGTTGAGGGACCGGTGGATATGGTCGATATCTTTCGCCGCTCCGAGGCTGTCCCGGAGATTGTCGAGGAGGCGCTGGAGGTGTTTCCCCAGTTGCAGACCATCTGGATGCAGATCGGTGTTGAACATGCCGAGGCGGCGGCGATGGCCGAAGCACGCGGGGTGACGGTGATACAGGACCGCTGTCCCAAGATCGAATATCAACGGTTGTTTGGCGAGCTGCGCAGGGGCGGGTTTGCCACCGGGGTGATCTCCAGCAAGCTGTGACATCTGAGTGATCTGATGGCGCGGAGCGGGCAAGCCCGCATTTGATTTTATGAATTTTCCTCAAGGGGAAAATTTGATGAGGGCGCTGCCCTCAAACTCCCGCAGGATATAGGGCCAAAAAGAGCAGGGGAGCGGGGTCAGCGGGCCGCTTTTTCGGCGATGCCGGACGTGGATTGACGCCTGGCGAGTTCGTCCAGCACATCCCTGAAAGGGACATCGCGGGCGGCGAGCATGACCAAGAGGTGATAGAGCACGTCAGCCGCTTCGCAGGTGAGGGCGGTTTTGTCGTCTTTGACGGCTTCTATGATCGCCTCGACTGCCTCCTCACCAAATTTTTCGGCACATTTTTCAGGGCCTTTGGCAAGGAGCTGTGCGGTCCAGCTGCTGCTTGGATCAGCGTTCTTGCGCGACAGAATGGTGTCGTAGAGATTATCAAGGGTCATGTCAGCCTCACAGGGATGCCCGCGGCGGCCATATGGGATTTGGCCTGTGCAATGGTGAATTCGCCAAAGTGGAAGATCGAGGCGGCAAGCACGGCGGATGCGCCACCTTTTGTCACACCGTCCACGAGGTGATCGAGGGTGCCAACACCGCCCGAGGCAATGACAGGAACGCAAACCGCGTCAGAAATGGCGCGGGTGAGGGGCAGGTTAAACCCCTGTTTGGTGCCATCCCGGTCCATTGAGGTCAGCAGGATTTCACCGGCACCTTTGGCGGCCACGGTTCTGGCAAAGGCAACAGCGTCGATGCCGGTGGGCTTGCGCCCGCCATGGGTGAAGATTTCCCATTTGCCGGGCGCGACTGTTTTGGCGTCGATGGCGCAGACGATGCATTGGCTGCCGAATTGATCAGCAGCTGTTGCAATGACATCGGGGTCGGCCACAGCGGCGGAATTGAAGCTGACCTTATCAGCACCGGCGAGGAGCAGGGCGCGCACGTCCTGAGCGCTGCGCACACCGCCGCCCACGGTCAGCGGGATGTAGCAATGTTCAGCAGTGCGGCGTACCAGATCGAACATGGTGCCGCGGTTTTCATGGGTGGCGTGGATGTCGAGAAAGCAGAGTTCATCCGCACCGGCGGCATCATAGGCGATGGCGGCATCAACCGGATCACCGGCATCGCGCAGGCCAACGAAGTTCACACCTTTGACGACGCGGCCGTCCGCGACGTCAAGGCAGGGGATGATGCGGGTTTTGAGCATTTGGGCGTTCTATCTGAAGGTATGTTTGGGGCTGCCGTTGTGCAGGTGAGTTTAACGGCAAGATGACGTCAGGTCTGTAGGGATGTGAGGGCGGTTTTCAGATCGATGGCACCATCGTAGAGGGCGCGGCCGGAGATGGCACCGCTGATCACACCGGTGGATTTCAGGGCGGTGAGATCAGCGAGCGAGGAGACGCCGCCGGAGGCGATTACGGGAATGTCGACCGCGCGGGCAAGGGCGGCGGTGGCGTCGATATTGGGGCCACCCATGGCCCCATCGCGCAGGATGTCGGTGTAGATGATGGCAGCGACACCGGCGTTTTCAAATGATTTGGCAAGGTCGGTGACCATCACATCGGTTTCAGTGGCCCAACCTTTGGTGGCGACCTTGCCGTTTCGCGCGTCAATGCCGACGGCGACCTTGCCGGGGAAGGCGCGGGCGGCCTCGCGGACCAGATCGGGGTTTTCCACGGCCACAGTGCCAAGGATGACGCGGGCAAGGCCCTTGTCCAGCCAGCTTTCGATGGTGGCCATGTCGCGGATACCGCCGCCCAGCTGGGCGGGGACCTTGCAGGCCTTGAGGATCGCCTCGACAGGGGCGGCATTGACCGGGGTACCTGCAAAGGCACCGTTCAGATCAACCAGATGCAGCCATGTGCAACCGGCATTTACGAATTCCAGCGCCTGGGCGGCGGGATCGTCGTTGAAAACGGTGGAGCGGTCCATATCGCCATGAACAAGGCGCACGGCATTGCCGTCTTTGAGGTCAATTGCGGGGTAGAGGATCATCTTGCAGGCCCTTGGTTTGCTTGTGTCAGGGTTTTGCATGCTGCGCAGTGATTTGCAACGCGACCCAAGGTTACGCTTGCCACAATAAAAGCGGATGAGCACAGTGTTCTGAAATTTGGGAGGATTTTACGATGAAAAATATCATGGCAGCGGTTGTGGTGGGGCTGATGGGTACCGGGGCGGCCTGGGCGGCGGATCCGGTTTTCGGTATGTGGCAGACCCAGCCGGATAAAGGTGTTTACTATCACGTTGAAATGAAGGCTTGTGGGGCGAAGATCTGTGGTGTTTTCCGGCAAAAGTTTGACAATGGCGCGAAGGTGGCGAGCGACGTCATTGGAAAAAACGCCATGTTTGACTTGGTGGCCACGGGCAACGGTGAATATGAGGGCAAGGCATGGAAACCCTCGAACGGCAAAACATATAACGGCTCCGGAAAATTGAGCGGCAATTCCTTGAAGATTGGCGGTTGTGTGCTGGGTGGGCTTATCTGTTCCAAACAGACGTGGAAACGGTTGAACTAGGCCGATCCGCCCTGCTGTCTTGATCCGGCACCGTGAGATTTTTAGACTGACGCCTGAAGAGAGCTGTCTGGTGGGATCAGATGAAGTTTATGCATTATTTTGCGGCGCTGCTGTTGGTGGCGCTGGCCACGGGCGGGGTGGCGCAGGAGGAAGGTCAGGCCGAGGTGCCGCTTGGCGTGTGGCAGACAGAGCCGGATACCCTGGGTGTTGTATTGCTGGTGCGGACACGTAGCTGCGGGGGTGCTTTATGCGCCAGGGTGCAGCGGGCCAAAAACCGCGCCGGATATGATGCGCCGTCAAATGCCGTGGGCCAAAAAGCATTCTGGGCGATGAAACCGCAGCCCGATGGAAGCTTCTTTGGTGAATACCGTGATCCCCGCGGCCGGCGATATCTGCAAAGCCGGGTCGAGGTGGTGGGGCGCAAGCTGCGGCTGCGGGCCTGCGACAAGGAATCCTGCACAGAAACCATTTGGAAACGGGTGCGCTAGACCGCATTTCAGGGCGACAAAATAACATTTGCCAGAGTGCCAAAGCAGGCGTAAAGAGCATATCGCGCTCTAACAATCTCCGGGGATCGGCAGATCAGGGGCGGGCCCGTATCGCTTTGGGGAGTGATGCAGATGAACTTTCGCAGATTATTGTTTTCAATGACATTTTTGACCGCGCTACCGATGCCGGTGCTCGCGGATGTACCAGTGGGCCTGTGGCAGGCAAAACCGGACCGGCGCGGGGTTGTGATGCATGTGCGCACCAAACCCTGCGGGTCTGCAATTTGCGGCCAGATTGAACGGGCCAAGGACCGGCGCGGTTATGACACACCCTCTAGGGGTTTAGGGCGACGGATGCTGTTGAACATGCAGGTGCAATCTGACGGCAGCTACACAGGAGAGATCTGGGAGCCGGTGGAGAACCGGATTCTATCTGCGAAGATGCGTGTAGAGGGCAATAAAATGCGGCTCAGCACCTGTGATGGGGCAGGATGTGCGAATGTGGTCTGGACCAGATTGCGCTGATGGTTCACGGCCTGATCCGAGGTTGAGCACAGGCGCGCAGAGCTACAGCGCGGCTGGCACTGTTGAGGTTACGGTTTCCACATCAGGAAATTGGCGATCAGGCGCAGGCCAGTGGTTTGGCTTTTCTCTGGGTGGAACTGCATGCCCAGCATGGTATCGCGCCCAATAACTGCGGTCACATCTCCGGCGTAATCCACATGGGCCAGACGCTGCGCATCCTGTGCTACAGCCATATGATAGGAATGTACAAAATAGGTGTGATCACCGGTTTTCAGACCGTCAAATACCGCATGGGGATGGTCAATCACCAGATCATTCCACCCCATATGCGGTACTTTGAACGCAGGATCAGCGGGGGTGATCTTGGTCACTTCACCGTCGATCCAGCCCAATCCTGCCGTGTCTTCATATTCGCGGCCCATGCTGGCCATCAGCTGCATCCCGACACAGATGCCAAGGAAGGGGCGTGCCTTGACCTCAACGGCCTCTACCATCGCGTCATATAGCCCACCCGCACCTTTCAGCGCTGCCATACAGGCAGGAAAGGCCCCATCGCCGGGCAGGACAATGCGATCAGCCCTGGCCACAGTATCGGCGTCAGCGGTGACGACAACATCACCCGCGTCAACCTCACGCGCCATCCGTTCAAAGGCTTTGTGGGCCGAGTGCAGATTGCCGGACTCATAGTCAATAATTGCGGTCAGCATGGGCAGGTTTTCCAGAACTTTGGCGGTTTACAACGCGCCTTTGGTGGAAGGGATCGCATCGGCTTTGCGCGGATCAACCTCGACCGCTTCGCGCAGGGCGCGGGCGACGGATTTAAACGCCGCTTCGGCAATGTGGTGGCTGTTCACCCCATGCAATTGGTCCACATGCAACGTAATGCCGCCATGGGTGCTGAGCGCCTGAAAGAATTCGCGCACCAGTTCCGTGTCGAAATTCCCGATTTTTGCGGTGGGCAGATCGACGTTCCAGATCAGGAAGGGACGGGCGGAGAGATCAAGCGCCGTGCGCAGCTGTGCATCATCCATCGCCAGCAGGCAGGACCCATAGCGGCGGATGCCGCGTTTGTCTCCAAGTGCGGTGGCAAGGGCTTGACCCAATGTGATGCCCACGTCTTCAACCGTATGGTGATCATCAATGTGCAAATCACCCTTGGCGCGGATGGTCATGTCGATCAATGAATGCCGTGCCAGCTGGTCCAGCATATGGTCAAAGAAGCCCACACCGGTCTGATTGTCGTAAACCCCTGTGCCGTCAAGGTTAATCTCGACACTCACGTCGGTTTCGGCGGTGGTGCGGGTCAGGGTGGTGGTACGCATGGGCGGTCTCCGGTGCGGTGGGTTGGCGTCCTTATAACAGGCGGGGCGGGCAGGCCAAGGTGGATCGCGACAGATCCCGCAGATCACCCATTGCGGGGGGCGCCCCTTCGTGCGAGATTTTAGCTGACCCAACACCGAGGCCCCTCATGAGCACCTGCGTTTTCATCCAGATCCGTTGCAAACCCGGCACCACCTATCGTGTCGCCGAAGAGATCGCCTTGCGCGAGATTCATTCGGAACTTTATTCGACCTCCGGGGATTTTGATCTGTTGATGAAACTATACGTGCCCAAGGGCGCAGATGTCGGGGTTTATATCAACGACAACTTGCTGGACATTGTCGGGATTGAACGTTCGCTGACCACGATGACATTCAAGGTCTATTGATGCGGGTTTTGCTGGTCGGGGCGGTGATCAGCCTCGCGGCCAGTTTTCCCGTCCACGCACAAACCAAACGCATCTATGAAGGTGAAGAGGCGGCAGCCCTGCGTTGTGCAAATACGCTGGCGTTGACCGCGGTCGCCCTGTCGCGGGCGGGATTGATCGAGGATGTGGAAAAGAACGTGATGCTGGGGATTACGGTGCGCATTCTTGATCTGCATGTTGACGGCTCTTGGCAGCAAAAGAAACGCGCATTGGAAGTGATGCGGGACCGGCGCGATATCGCGGATACATTGGACGACTATCGCAAGAACGCTGCCCGCTGCCTGCGCCAGTTCCCAATCAACTGAAGTCAGCAGCGCAGCATTCAAAACAACAGCGTGAGAGGCAGCACTTCAATATGCGGTGCCAGAACGAAAAAAACCATCCCGAAGGATGGTCTTTGTTCTGTTCTGCCGGGGCTGGCAGGACCCAAATGGAGCGGGCGAGGCGATTCGAACGCCCGACCCTAACCTTGGCAAGGTTATGCTCTACCCCTGAGCTACGCCCGCATCCTTTGGTGTGGACCGAATACCCATCCTGAGGGGGGGCTGCAAGAGAGAAATTCACCCCTTTGCGATTTTTTTTGCAACTTGCCTGCAAGACAGAATTTTCGGCGATGGCTGGGCCTGTGGCTGTCGAAAAGCTTCCGTTAGGGCAGGTTGTTTGACTGCGGATAATCCGGCGGGATCTGGGGTTCTTGCTGGCAGCAGCGGGGCTGGAACCCCGCAGTCCCTCAGAAAATACCATGCACCAAAAGCGCAAGCGCGCCGAGCGCGATGACCAGAAGTGTCAACAGCATGCCGATTTGACGCAGGATGATTTTCTGTGGGGTGGAGGCAAACCCGTAGCCATGCAGCGCACGCCCAGCAACAAGTGCAATTCCCATCAGATGCACAGCGATCGCCGGCGCGGCTGATAGTTCCACCAGCAGGATGATGATCAAGGCGATGGGGGCGTATTCGGCACAATTGGCTTGTGCCCGCATCCGTTTGAGGAGGTTCTTGTCACCCTTGTCGCCCAGTGAGATCACATGGGCATGTCGGTAACGGATCACGCGCCAGCTGAGCGTCAGAAAGATAAAGGCGGTCAGCGCGGCATAGATCGGTGTGATGGTGACGGGCATATGTGTTCCTTTGCCTGTTACGGGCTGTTGCCGGATTGGACATGGCGCATGGGAAATTGTCAAAGCAATTGGCTGCCCCCAAGGGCGGCAACGCTGCGTCCTTTGGTCTAAGCTCAGGCCATGCCGCTTGGCGGAGGCATCATCGTTATGTTGCGCCAGTTTGAGTAGGGGCGGCGCACTCCAGCGTGGTTGTTTCAAAATTAATAAAGTTTTGATGTGCTGGCGGTGCCGGATGGTGTGGTCCGATGTCTGGAGGAGGAGGGGAGACGCAACGCCAAGAAAAAGGGCCCCGGTCGAAACCGGAGCCCTTTGGTATTCATCCAACAACGTGCCTTAATGGCCGGGTTGCTTGTCCCAATCTTCCTGCTTTGGCAGGATTTCGAACGTATGCTCGGGTGGCGGGGATGGCAGTGTCCATTCCAGCGTGTCGGCATATTCGTTCCACGGGTTGTTCTGTGTCACCTTTGCGCCGCGCAGCAGCGAGTAGGCGATCACCCCAAAGAAGAAGACAAAGGAAGCAAAGCTCAGGAAAGCACCCCAGCTTGACCACTGGTTCCAGTAAGCGAATGCCTCTGGGTAGTCGATGTAGCGGCGTGGCATGCCCTGACGGCCCAGAAAGTGCTGGGGGAAGAAGGTCAGGTTTGCACCGACGAACATCGCCCAGAAGTGCAGCTTGCCGGCCCATTCAGGATACATGCGGCCAGTCATTTTGGGGAAGTAGAAGTAGATCCCTGCAAAAATCGCGAACACAGCACCAAGGCTCATCACATAGTGGAAGTGCGCCACAACATAGTAGGTGTCATGGTAGTAGCGGTCCACGGCGGCCTGCGACAGAACGATGCCCGTCACACCACCCACGGTGAAGAGGAACAGGAAGCCAAAGGCCCAGAGCATCGGTGTCTTCATTTCGACAGAACCGCCCCACATGGTGGCAATCCATGAAAAGACCTTTACCCCGGTCGGCACCGCGATGACCATGGTTGCCAGCATAAAGTAGGCCTGCTGGTTCAGGGTCATGCCCACGGTGTACATGTGGTGCGCCCAGACGACGAAACCCAGAACACCGATTGCAATGATCGCCCAGACCATTGGCAGGTAGCCAAAGATCGGTTTGCGCGAAAAGGTTGCAATCACGTGGCTGATGATGCCGAAACCGGGTAGAATGATGATGTAGACTTCAGGGTGACCGAAGAACCACAGGATGTGCTGGTACAGAACCGGATCGCCGCCGCCCGAGGGGTCAAAGAAGGCAAATCCAAAGTTACGATCCATCAACAACATGGTGATCGCACCGGCCAGAACGGGCAGGGACAAAAGGATCAACCAGGAGGTCACAAAGATCGACCAGCTGAACAGCGGCACTTTGAAAAGGGTCATGCCCGGTGTGCGCATGTTCAGGAAGGTGGTGATCATGTTGATCGCACCAAGGATCGAAGAGGCACCCGAAACGTGTACCGCAAAGATCGCGAGGTCCATGGACATGCCGCCTTCTTTCACCGACAGCGGCGGGTACAGAACCCAGCCCACACCGGAGCCTGCCTGACCGTTACCACCCGGCGCAAGAACGGAACATACCGCCAGCGTTGTACCAGCCACGTAGAGCCAGAACGACAGGTTGTTCATCCGTGGGAACGCCATATCCGGCGCACCGATTTGCAAGGGCATGAAATAGTTGCCGAAACCGCCGAAAAGCGCCGGAATAACAACGAAGAACATCATCAGGATACCGTGACCGGTGATCAGAACGTTCCAGAGGTGACCGTTGGGTGTACATAGGGAAGAGCTATCCGCGATGAAACGCGCCCCTTCCATACACATGTACTGAACGCCGGGGTCCATCAGTTCCAACCGCATGTAAACGGTGAAGAGAACGGAAATGAACCCGACAAAAGCGGAGACGATCAGGTATAGAATACCGATGTCTTTGTGGTTTGTGGACATGAACCAACGGGTGAAGAACCCCCGTTCGTCTTCGTGATCGTGCCCGTTGATGGCTGCGTCTGCCATGCGGTGCCTCCTCGCTATGGAATTTAGGTGCCCCACACCTGTCGGCTTAGCGCGGAGCGATATAGATTGGTTCTAGTCTTGTCGCAGCACAGGGGCAATGGGCGCGATGGTCGCAGGAGAGGAAATCTGCGTTAAATTGTGCCTCTTTGCGCCAAGAGTAACCCCGATCGAGGGGCGGATACGGAAAAATGCTTTGATAATTTGATGAAAGGTCAGGTCGAATTTATAGCTGTGGTGCTGGTTGGCGCGATTTGCGACCCAGATCCGCAGAATATTGCGAATCTATATTTTGCCCGAACCGTCGGGCGTATCCATGCGCCGGATCAACCAGCAGGCGGCACCGAGATGTCACCAAATACTTTGGCAAAACTGTCGCGCAGGGTCACGTCCAGATCATCCATCGTCACCGGCAATCCCAGATCCACAAGCGAGGTCACCCCGTGATCGCTGATCCCGCAGGGCACGATCCCGCTGAAATGCTCCAGCTCCGGTTCCACATTGATGCTGATGCCGTGAAAGCTGATCCATTTGCGCAAGCGGATGCCAATGGCGGCGATCTTGTCTTCGGCAGGGCTGCCATCCGCTTGGCGTGGTTTTTCAGGACGTTCGACCCAGACACCAACACGCCCCGTGCGGATTTCGCCGCGCAGGTTGAACTGATCCAGAGTATCGATCACCCAAGCCTCCAGATCACGCACAAAACAGCGCACATCGCGCCCCCGCTTGCCGACATCCAGCAGCACATAGGCCACCCGCTGGCCCGGACCGTGGTAGGTAAATTGCCCACCGCGCTTGGTGTCATAGACGGGAAAACGGTCCGGGTCTGTCAGATCCGCAGGTTTGGCCGAGGTGCCAGCGGTATAAAGCGGCGGATGTTCGACCAGCCAGATGCATTCAGGCGCGGTGCCTGCCGCAATCGCCGCGACACGGTTTTCCATCCAGGCTTCGGCTGCGCGATAGTCGGTCAAGCCGTCTGTTGTAATCCATTCCACCATAGGGGCGGTCTATCCAATCTGTCCCACCGCGTGAAGGGGGCAGTCGACGTGAAAAACTGATTGCGCGATGCCCCCGCGCGGCTGTCCACGGCAAAAGCCGGGCAGAACAATACGATGCAGTACCCAGCGCCGCGCAACAAACCGTCGTTTGGCGACGCAAACCTGCGCCCCTTTTTGCGTCGCCACAAAAGGATCGGCGATGCGCACCAAACGAACCCTGTCAGGTGTGTCCAGCAATACGATACGGTCATTTGCGGATTTACCGGCCACCGTGTTGACGTCCAACACTTTGATCCAGCGGTATTCTATGCTTAGAAGAATACCATGTGCAGCAAATGCCAGCCCGACAAACAGGGCAAGGCCGATCAGCGTTTTGATCCGTGGCGGCGTACTCCGGGCGGCTGTTATCGGTTTGGTTTGCATCATGGACAAACCCTGTCCGGGGAATCGGGCAGGGGCATGGTGCAAAGATGGTGATTGCCCGCCGGTGAGCGCTGCGCTCAGGCGGCTTCTTTCTCGCTCACTACTTTACGCAACATCTGGGCATAGGTCTCTGCGCCCTGCGCCCCGGTCAAAAGATATTTACCGTCAAAGATCATCGAGGGCACGCCGGAAACACCACGTTCGGTCCAGAACTGTTGGTGTGCACGGGTTTCTTCTGCCTTGCTTTGGCTGCTCAGCATCTCTTCGGCGGGCGCGCGGTCCAGATTAACGGATTCGGCGATGTCCAGCAGGGTAGGGATGTCCGACACATCTTTACCCTCGGTGAAGTGGGCAGAAAACAACGCCATCTTCAACGGATGTTGCAGCCCTTGTTCCTGCGCCCAGCCCAGCAGTTGATGCGCGGCAAATGTGTTTACGATCCGGCTGTCGGGGGTGAAGTGGAAGGTAAACCCCAGATCGCGGCCCAGCTGCTCCAGATGGGCACGATTCTGTGCCGATTGTTCGGGGGTGCTGCCGTATTTCTCGGTGATATGCTCGGTCAGGTTCTGACCTTCCGGCGGCATGGCGGGATTCAATTCAAACGGGTGCCAGCGCACATAGGCCCCGATGCCAACCATGCCCAATGCCTGTTCCAGTTGCTTATAGCCGACAATGCACCAGGGACACATGACATCGGAAACGATATCGACCTGAACCACAGGGGCGTCGGGATTTTGAGGGGATTCTAACATAACGCGCTCATTTCCGATGGACCTTTGCCCACAAGGTGATGCTCTTTTCGGATGTTTCAAGGCATTGTCTCCCTTGGGTTGCGCATATTTTTGCGAACAACCTTTGGGGATAACGGCAAATGTGCTAAAACTTCCGGCAATAAAACGAGTCATTTCAGTCGGAGTATTTACCATGGATTTTAAAACCATCACCGGAGCCCTGCTTGGGGCATCGCTGGCCTTTGTCCCTGCCGATACGGCGCAGGCGGATGCAGGTGACTTCATCGCCGGGGCTATCATCGGCGGGATCGTCGGGGCCAACGCCAAGAAACAGCGTACAACCCGCACCACCACAAAGCGCTACAAGAAGAAGACCTATCGGCCTAGCCTCCCCTCCACGCAGGAAGGGCGCAACATTCAGGCCTCACTAAACTACTTTGGTTTCAACGCGGGGGCGGTTGATGGCCAGCTGGGCCAAAAAACCCGCAATGCGGTTTCGCAATATCAGGCCTATCTTGGATATCCGGTCACCGGTCAGTTGTCCGCCTTTGAGAACAATCTGCTGATCTCCAGCTACAACCGCGCACAGGCGGGTGGCTATGCGGTGCAGCAACAGGTTGCGGCAACTCAGGACGGCACGCGCGGATTGCTGAAAACCTACCGCGCCGAAATGGCCGGACAATCCCCCGCTGGCAATGGCACTGCGCAAACAACCATCGTTGTAGCTCCGCAGGTCGCCCCGCAACCCGCGCCCACGACACCGGTCGTTGCCGCAGCCGCGGCAACTGCAGCGACGGGCCTGCCCAGCTTTATGGGGGCAGCATCACAGGCGTCACTGGCCTCGCATTGTAATACCGTTTCATTGATCACCAACACCAACGGTGGCTTCACCACTTTGGCCAGCATGTCTGACCCCAATGTGGCGATCAACGAACAGTTCTGTCTGGCGCGCACCTATGCCATCGCCAGATCTGAAGAACTGGTGGGGAAGATCCAAGGCTTCACACCGGATCAGGTCGCCCAGCAATGTGTCGGTTTTGGTCCGGCAATGAAGGACTATGTGTCTTCGCTTTCGCTTAAATCGCGGGATGCGGTGGTGGCCGATGTATCCTCTTTTGTCCTGACAACGGGGATGTCGCCGGCGCAACTGGCTGGTACCGCGCGGATTTGTATGGGGGTCGGGTATCGCACCGATAACATGGAAGTTGCTGTCGGCTCTGCCTTGCTGCTTTATACAATGGGCGAGGGGGTCTATGGCGAATTGATGGGCCATCACCTGAGTCAGGGGTTCGGCACCGCCAAACGGGCAGATAAGGCGATGGATTGGTATCAGGCCGGTTTGGCCGCAGTTGATTCCGGGGCAGCCACGGTATTTGTACCCGGTCAACCGGAACGCACAGAGCTGATCCGCGTCGCCTCCCAACGCATGAACGGTGCCCCTGCCTTGCCCAGCTTCCCGCAGCCACAGGCCGCGTCCAGCACCGGTTTGCCGACATTTTCAGTCAGCGAATAGGCGGACATTTGACGTGGTTTCACCACGGCCCCCGTTGCTGAAAAGCAGCGGGGGGTTTTCGTGACTTTTTGCTCTTCACAAGGCGGACATTCCCCGCTAAACCCCGCGCATACCATGGCTTGCGGTCGTGGCGGAATGGTAGACGCGCAGCGTTGAGGTCGCTGTGGGGTAACACCCGTGAGAGTTCGAGTCTCTCCGACCGCACCACTTTCAGATTCATTATTCAAATGACGCCCTAACGCCTTGAATACCAAGGCTGTTTTTGGGTGTTCTGGCACCCGTTTTTCGGTGGTATTGCAGACGGTCTGTGAAGGCCAGTCTGAGGACGGTTCTACGCAGGGTGATGTGACCTGATTCCCATAGTTTCCAAGGGTTTGCGAGGAATTGGAGCGAGAGTTCTAGCGCCTCGTCAAACTTGCCCTTTGGCTGGCTGCGATGCGCGGACCTTGCCCGCCCAACTCGCCTGATCGCTAGACCCCAACGCGCACCGGTGGCGGGTGAGAGCTTCAGACGCGACGCCGCCGCGCGCCCGCTTAACCCTTCTTCACTCAATCTCTGAAACCGCTCCCGCAGGGCATTCGGTAAAGTTGCTGACATAAAGACCTGTAGAATGAGAGGGTCTCATCCGCAGGAAAGAGGGGGCGCAGGGCGCAAATGCGCTGACAAACCAGTTCGAGCATCCAAAATACCCTAACGCATCCCGCCCATCAGCCTACGTTAAGCAGCGTGAAGAGCTCCTTCTCTGGAACCTTGACGGATCTTGCGGCTTCGATCAGCTGTGCGGTAGTGCCTGCATCCAAATGGATACCAGCGGCGTTTCGCGCCTTGGCGCTTTGCCTTTCGGGATCACCGGGCAGCATCACCGCATCAAAGCCGGGGGCAGGGGGCGATGATTTGACCCAGTCGGTGTAATTGTCCACATCAATTCCAAAAGCCTCGGCATTGCCGAACACATTGGGGTCGATCAGGATTGCCATCATGTTGTTCAGGATCTGCCCTTCAACTTCGCGTTCCGGCAAATAGGCCCCACCGCCACTGAAAGAACCGCCAAGGATATCTCCCAGCAAAGCTAGCCCGAAACCCTTGTGTTGCCCGAAAGTTGTAAGCGCCCCCATCGGGTCATTGAACATCACTGAGGGATCGGTGGTCGGGTTTCCAGCCGCGTCGATCACACAGCCTTTGGGCACCTGTTTGCCGCTCAACTCTGCCACACGTGCCTTGCCCATCGCAATTGTGCTGGTCGCCATGTCCAACAGAAACATCGGGTGTTTCCTGGTGGCTGGAATGGCAGTGCAATAGGGATTGGTGACAAAACGCGCGTCGCTGCCGCCAAAGGGTGCAACGATTGGGCGGGAAGACTGAACATTGGCGTAGATAATGCAGATGAAACCTTCCGCTGCGGCCATGGCACCCCAATCACCCAGGCGGCCCAGGTGAAAACTGCGGCGCAGGGACAGAACCGCGAAATGACTGGTTTTTGCCCGCGCGATGGCCAGTGTCATCGCTTGTTCCGCAATGATATGGCCAAAGCCATGATGGCCCTCGACCAACAAGAACGGACCTTTGTCCTGCACCACCTCGGCGGCGGCATCGGGGATCAGCTCACCGGCCAGAATTCCCTGCACGTAGGCCGGGATCATGCCGACACCGTGGCTGTCATGGCCCGTCAGATTGGCATCCACCAGACGCGTTGCCACCCGGTCTGCGTCCCGGGCTGTAGCCCCTGCATGAGACAGGATCGAACGGGCCACTGTGGTCAGTTCTTTGGCGGAGAGTTTCATAAGCGGGCCTTTCATTTCGGGCATAAGGCGCGAGGGGCGAGGTCATCGCGGTTGGCGGTATGCGCCATTCCGCAGTGGCGGCGCAAAGAGGCTGCCGTTAGATTTTCATATCGCCCGCCTGCGGATTATGCTGTCTTTGCAGCCAAGAACTCACAGAAATTGCGGTTTGTCCATGAGATGCGCGTGAAAGGAACCGATATGAAGCTGACCAAACGATGTGAGGGGTTGGATTTCCCCGAAGGTCCGATCGCGATGACTGATGGCTCTGTCATTCTGGTGGAGATCCGCCGTCAAACCCTGTCGCGGGTTTTGCCTGATGGCAATATAGAGGTGATCGCCCAGCTTGGCGGTGGTCCGAACGGGGCTGCCATCGGGCCGGATGGCATGGTTTATGTCTGCAACAACGGCGGGTTTCTCTGGACGCAGGAGGACGGCATTACGCGGCCCATCGGGACCCCGGATGACTATGTCAGCGGGTCCATCCAACGGGTTGATCCGGCAACAGGTCGCTTCGAGACGATCTATGACAGCTGTGATGGCCAGCCGCTGCGCGGTCCCAATGACATTGTGTTTGACGCGCAGGGCGGGTTCTACTTTACCGATCTGGGCAAATCCAATGCCGAATATGTGCATCACGGCGCATTCTATTATGCCTTGGCGGACGGCAGCCGGATTACCCGGGTACACGCGCCAATGATCACTCCCAATGGCATCGGCCTGTCACCGGATGACAAGACGGTGCATGTGGCGGAAACCCGTACAGGTCGCGTCTGGAGTTTTGATCTGATCGGGCCGGGTGAAATCGCACCACCACCGTTTGACATGCCCGGACGGCTGGAGGTGACCCTGCCGGAGTATCAACTGTTGGACAGTCTGGCGGTGCAGGCGGATGGGAAAATCTGTGTTGCGACATTGATGCGCGGGGGCATCAGCGTGGTGCCCATAGGGGGCGGGGCGGTCGATTTTATCGAAGTGCCGGGGGACCCCTATATCACCAACATCTGTTTTGGCGGGGCGGATATGCGTGATGCATGGATCACCGCCTCGGGCACGGGATGTCTTTACCACATGCGCTGGCCCAGTCCCGGTCACCGCCTGCATTTCAATGGTTAGAGGCAAGGATCGCTTCGACCAGTATTTGCACCTCAAGGGCTTCTTGCGGGGTGGCCAGGCGGCTGGGTTTGCCTGCGATCAACAGGGCAAGATCATCCAGCTGCACCTTCAGGCTGGCCGCGCGCGGGTCGTCATATGCATCATGCAGCTGTGTGAACGGGCCGCCATCTGAGGCTGCATTGCGGTAGAAATCCGAAATGCGCCGGCTTTGCGTACTGCCTTTGATGGTGACTTCTTGGCGGTCCGGTTGCGCGCCGCCAACACTGCCCATCACCGTTACCGGCATGCCCGTGGCGGACAGCAGACGCGCCGCCACATGGGTTTCGCAAAGATCGCTGTCAGCGGGGTAGTCGGGTCGGGCCCAAATCAGTTCAAGAGGCCCAAGAACACGTTGCGCAAAGAACAGAAAATGCGAGATGACTTCACGGGTCATGCCACCCTCGGCGCGAAACCGCAGCCAGTCTGCCGCTTCCTGCCATACACGCGGCCACTGCGCATAGGTGACCAATATGTCGGCACCCATCAGTGTGCCCAAGCTGCCCGTGCGGGCGGCTGCGGTCACCTCTGTCAGGGCGTCACCCGCTGCCTGCGTATAGTTGACAGCCGCTGGTACGCCGGATGCCGTAAGGGCCTGCACCAGCTCGCGGCTGGCGTCGACGTCTACGCCCAGAGGTTTTTCCAGAAACACTGCCTTGCCAGCCGCCGCTGCCGCCATGGCATAGGCCTTGCGCGGCACCGGTGGGCAGGCGAGATAGACCAGATCAACATCCGCCATCGCCGCTTCGGGCGAGCTGGCCAGCCTTGCCTCCGGCGCCATGCTTTGGGCCAGTTTGCAGGCGGCGGGATCAGGATCCCAGATCGCATCAACCGCAAATTCAGGGTGCAGCGTCATATGTTCCGCCGTGCGCCGCCCCATGATCCCCAGCCCGATGATCGCGGTGCGATTTGCCATGTCTTGCCTCTTTCAATCATTTGCGTTTGGCCTGTCATAGCCCGGATGCAGGTCAATGCGTATCGTTTCGTCCCGTCAGCTGCCAATTTTCGCGCGTGGCGATTTCTGCCCATGGCCCCTTGTCACACTGCGGGGGGGCTTCTACTGCTAAGTCATGGGATTTCCCCCGTTTTTTCAGGTTTAGCATTTCACATGTCCAGCAGTCCCTCCTCCCAGTTCACGGGCTATGCTGCGGCATGGACCATCGTCTTTGTCTGGTCGTTCTGGCTGATCGTCAGCCGTGTCGCCAATGACAGCGGCCTGACCATCTATGACCTGGCTGCAATGCGTTATGGGCTGGCCTCTTTGGTCGCCTTGCCGCTTTGCCTCTATTACAAACCCTGGCGGGGGCTACGCCTGTTTCAGATTGCGGTGCTCTCGTTCATTCTGGGGCCGGTGTATATCCTCTGTGTCTTTACCGGGTTCCACTTCGCACCGGCGGCCCATGGCGGCATTTTTATGAACGGGGTGCTGCCGCTGATCAGCATCACCTTTGCCCTGCTGTTGTTTCAGGCCAAACCTTCCTTACGGCAGGTCATGGGGGCGGCGTTGATCCTATTGTCGGCAATAGTGCTGGCATGGGACGGCAGCGTGACCAGCGAACCGGATGCATGGGTCGGGGATTTGCTGTTTGTGATCGGGGCCATGTTCTTTGCCATTTATGTGATCCTCTCCGAGCGCTGGCAGCTGAGCGCGATGCAGATCATCTTTTGCGGTACAGTTGTAAATGCGGTGCTTTATCTGCCGATTTGGGCGCTTTGGCTGCCCAGCGGGCTGGCTGATGCGTCAATGGGGCCGCTGCTGTTGCAGGCGGTCTATCAGGGATTTGTGCCCAACCTCATTGGCCTGTTGCTGATCGCCCATGCCTCGCGCAGCATTGGCACCGCAAACACCTCGTCGATCCTTGCAGCGGTGCCGGGGGGCGGCGGCTTATTGGGGGCGCTGATATTGGGGGAAAACCTGAGCTGGATCAGCATATCCGCCATTGCCCTGTTGACCCTGGGGCTGTTGATCAGCGTGCGTCGCCGGCAACCTCCGCCAGTCTGATTTCTCCTTAAACGAAAAAGGGCCGCGCTTCAGTGAAGATGCGCGGCCCTTTCGATTTGTCTATCCGGTTTTACCCGATGATGCTGTTCAACGTCTCGGACGGGCGCATCACTGCGGCGGTTTTGGCCGCGTCGCCGTGGTAATAGCCACCCAGATCCACCGCTGGGCCTTGCGCCGCTGCCAATTCAGACAGGATCTGTTCTTCCCCACCTGCCAGTGCTTCGGCAATCGGGGCGAAATGTGCGGCAAGCTCCGCATCGCTGTTTTGACGCGCGAGGGCTTCGGCCCAATAGCGGGCAAACCAGTAGTGGCTGTCGCGGTTGTCCGGTTCGCCCATTTTGCGCGAAGGGGAGCGGCCATGATCAAGGATACCTTGGGTCGCGGCATCCACCGCCTGGCCCAACACGCGGGCTTTCTCGTTGCCTTTGGCATCGGCGAGGAAAGTCAGGCTTTCACCCAGCGCGCAGAATTCGCCAAGGCTGTCCCAGCGCAGGTGGTTTTCCTCCTGCAACTGCTGAACATGTTTTGGGGCCGAACCACCGGCACCTGTTTCAAACAGGCCGCCGCCGTTCATCAATTTCACAATCGACAGCATCTTGGCAGAAGTGGCCAGTTCGAGGATCGGGAACAGGTCGGTCAGGTAATCGCGCAATACGTTGCCGGTGATGGCGATGGTGTTTTTGCCTTCGGTGATGGTCTCGAAAGAGGCGCGTGTCGCCTCGCGCGGGGCCATGATCTCAAACTTATCCGCGACACCTTTGGCTTGCAAAATCGGTTCGACGTATTTGATCAGCTCTGCATCATGGGGGCGGTTTGCATCAAGCCAGAAAATCGCGCGGCAGCCTTCGGCCTTTTGACGGTCGATGGCAAGGTTCACCCAGTCTTCGATCGGGGCCTTGCGTGCGGAGGCAGAGCGCCAGATGTCGCCAGCCTCGACCTCATGGCTGTGCAATACAGTGCCATCCTCAAGGATCATCTTGACGGTGCCCGCTTCGGCAATCTCGAAGGTGGTGGGGTGGGAGCCGTATTCCTCGGCCTTTTGTGCCATCAACCCGATGTTCTGAACGGTGCCTGCGGTGGCCGGGTTCATTTTACCGTTTTCTTTGAAGAACTTGATCGTCTCATCATAGACCGGCGCATAGGAGTTGTCCGGGATCACACAATTGGCGTCGGATTCTTCGCCCGTTGGTCCCCAACCTTTGCCGCCTGCGCGGATCAGCGCTGGCATGGAGGCGTCGATAATCACGTCAGAGGAGACATGGAGGTTGGTGATGCCCTTGTCGGAATCCACCATATACATTGGCGGGCGCGCGGCCATGCAGGCGTCGATATCCGCCATGATTTCGGCGTTGTCCTTCACGCGGGCCAGCAGATCGCCAAGGCCGCTGTTCGGGTTCACTCCCAGATCGGCCATCGCGGTGCCATGCTTTTCAAATACCGGCGCAAGGAAGGCCTTGACCGCATGGCCAAAGATGATCGGGTCGGAGACCTTCATCATCGTGGCTTTCATGTGCAGCGAGAACAGCGTGCCGTCGGCTTTGGTCTGTTCGATCTGCTCGGCCAAGAAGCTTTGCAAGGCTGCTGCGCTCATGAAAGTTGCATCTACCACGGTGCCTGCGGGATAGGTGATACCATCTTTCAGCACGGTTTCGCCGGCGTCTGTCACCAGCACGATTTTTGCGGTGGCTTCGGCGTCCAGCGTGGCAGAGGTTTCGTTGGAAAAGAAATCACCCCCCGACATGGAGGAAACGCGGGTTTTGCTGTCCGCCACCCAGTCGCCCATGCGGTGTGGGTTGTTCTGGGCAAAGCTTTTCACCGCTTTGGCCGCGCGCCGGTCAGAGTTGCCTTCACGCAGCACCGGGTTCACCGCCGACCCCTTGATGCCGTCATATTTGGCGCGGATCGCTTTTTCCGTATCGGTGCTGGGGGCCTCGGGATAATCGGGCAGGGCGAAACCCTGTGATTGCAGTTCCTTGATGGCCGCCACCAGCTGAGGCACGGAGGCAGAGATATTGGGCAGTTTGATGACGTTGGCATCGGGTGTTTTCACCAGACGGCCAAGCTCGGCCAGATCGTCGGACTGGCGCTGCTCCTCTTTCAAATGCTCGGGGAAGGTGGCAAGGATACGTCCCGCAAGGCTGATGTCCTTGGTTCCGACAGAGACACCCGCAGCCGCGGCGAATTTCTGGATGATCGGCAGGAAGGACGCAGAGGCAAGCTCCGGTGCTTCGTCGACTTTGGTGTAGATGATATCTGACATGGAATACCCCTTGAGTATGCAGTGAAGGACAATTGGCCCGTCCATAGCGTAAGCAAGTGGGAAGGTCGATAGTATACTGTAGTATGCAGAACGAAACCGCCGATGCGCTAGGGCACCTGTGATCCCGATCCGATGTCCCAGAACAGACCCGCCATAATCGCCATGGCACTGGCGCAAACCGACTTCAGCACATGTTCATCCGGCGCGTGCTGGCTGCACCCCAGATAGCTGTGCGGCACCCAGACGGTGGGCAGGCCGAGGATGTCGGCAAAACAGTCATTGGGCAGGGAACCGGCAAGGTTGGGCAGGATATGCGGGGGCTGACCTGTTGTTTCAGTCAGTGAGTTCTTGACGTAGGTGACCCAAGGATCCTTCGGGTCCAGCCGCGTTGCAGGAAAGAAACCGCGTTCATGTTCTTCGATGCTGACCGCCTCAAACCCTTGTGCATCAAGGTGGCGGCGCAGCGCGGGGATGATATCGGCGGGATCGGTCCCCACCACATAGCGCAGCTGGCACGTGGCCCGCGCATGGCCGGAGATCGCATTGACCGGGGCCTCTGGCACGCCGCTTTTCATCGCCAGAACTGCAAATGAGTTCCAGCCGTAAGCCCGTTCCGCAGGTGTCAGGTTTGCCTCACCCCAGTCCTGATCCACTTGCGGAGAGCTGCCTTCAGTGATTGGCAGCTCAGCCAACGCATCCCGCACAGATTGGGTCAGGCTGCCGGGGCGCCATTCAGGGATCTGGATCTGCCCCCGTGCATCGGTGATGCTGGCAAGGGCGTGGGAGAGTATGATCGCTGGATCGGCCAGCAAACCACCGAAATTCCCCGAATGATGCGCCCCGTCGCGCAGGTTCACACAAAGATCAAAGGAAATACCGCCGCGCGCGCCCATGAACATCGTCGCCCGTTCGGGGCGCAGGCGCGGTCCGTCTGAGGCGATCAATACATCAGCGGCCAGCAGGTCCTTGTTGTCTTCCATAAAGCTCGCCAGCCCGGGTGATCCGATTTCCTCGCTTGTTTCCAACACGATTTTGACGTTGAACCCAAGCGCGTCGCGCGTTGCCAGCACAGTTTCCAGCGCTGCAATATTGATCATATGCTGGACTTTATTGTCCGCCGTGCCCCGCCCATATAGCCGCTCGCCTTCTTCAACCAAGGTGAAAGGCGCAAGCCCTTCGCGCCAGGCATCGGTTTGTGCGCGGATCACATCGCCATGCCCATAGGTCAGGATGGTGGTCAAGGCAGGGTCCTCGATCCGGGTGCCAACCAACAAGGGGCCGCCGCTGGGGTCCGGGTTGTCATGTACCACACACTCAAAACCAAGCGCGGTCAGACGCGGGGTGATGGCGGCGTCAAGATAACGGCGCAGCTCTGGCCTTTTTTCCGGGTTCTGGCTTTCGGTTTCAAAGGCGACCAGTTTGGCCAGATCGGTTTGCAACTGACCTGTTTCGAAATAGGCGGTTGCGCGGTTAATGGCGTCCTGACGGCTCATGCTGACCCCTTGTTTTCGGCAATGGCATCCCCCCAAGGGGACATAATTTCTGTGCAGCCTGAATTCTTGCCATTTTTGCGCATCACCCCGGCAGGGCATGCAAAGGCATAGGGGAATATCGTGCGTTTTGTGGTGACGACAGGCTTTTTGCTGCGCAATGCGGCAAGCACATCGTCGGGCAGCGTTTCATCGGCAACAATCGTGTCACCCCCCGAAACATCAATGCGGGGCTGGTGAAAGGTATCGGCCAGATCCATGTCGAAATCAGCGACGAAGCTCGCCAACTGGGTCACTGCCGAAACGATCTTGCGGCCGCCTGATGCGCCAAAGGCAAAACGGGTGTCGCCCTTTGATCCCAACACGGGACAGACATTCATCAGACAGGGTTTGTCAGGGGCCAATGAATTGGGCCGCCCTTGCACGGGATCAAACCACATGATCCCGTTGTTCAGCAGGAAACCCGTTGAGGGGGACACAACGCGGCTGCCGAAAATCGATAGCAGTGTTTGCGTCTGGCTGACCATATTGCCCCGTTTATCAACAACAGAGAAATGCGTGGTGCAGCCTTCATGACCATGGGTTTCTCCGTCGTAGCCCATGGTTTCAAGCCGCGTCGCATAAGCGGCGTCCAGCCCGTCCGTATAGGCACCGTAAGTGGCAGCGCCCGGCACGGTGGCGTCCAGCGCGCGGGCCGCCATCACTTTCATGGCCTCCTGCATGGTCGGACCTGCGGTTAAACCGGGCAGCACATCAAAGCGTGTGCCGCGATAGTCGAACGACAGTGGGTCACTGAAAAACGCGTTGTAACGGCGCAGGTCCTCGGCAGACAGGGAGCCGCCCTTGTCCTGCACATCGCGGGCCAGCATCTGCGCCAGATCCCCGTCATACATCGCCCGCGCACCCTGTTCGGCCAACTCTTGCAGGCTGCGGGCCATGGTGGACATATCAAGCCGTTTGTCCGCCAGCGCGGTCCAGCCTGACACCGTCGGCCACTGCCCGTCCTCAAGAAACAGCGCAGCGGCGTCAGGGTCTTTGGCCAGGGCGCGTGTGGAAGAGGCGATATTCAGCGCGGCAAACCAATCAACCAGCAAGCCGTCTTTCGCCAGTGCAATGGCGGGGGATAAAAGTTCCGCCCAAGGTATGGTGCCAAAACGGGCGTGCATCTTGCCCATACCATCGACAAGCCCCGGCACGGCAACCGCCGTAGCCCCTTGCACATTGCGTTCGCCCTCAACCGTGTCCCAAGGGAACAGATCGTCGGATTTCCCGTCCTTGTTCAGCGGATATTCCGCCGGATCAAGTGCCGCGGGTGAGCGCATGCCATAGTTCAACGCATAGGCACGCCCCTCATCCGCACGCCACAGCATCAGACCGCCGCCCCCGGCGGGGCCGCTCATCCAAGGTTCGACTACGCCGATGGCAAAGGAGGTGGCGATAGCCGCGTCGACCGCATCCCCACCGGCGGCCAGCACGGCGGCACCTGCCTCGGCGGCGATACGGTGCTGGGCCGCAACCACGCCATGTTCGGTCTCGATTACCGTTTTGCTGACCTGCATGGAGGTCGAAAGATTTCGGCTCACGTCAGGGCCTCTTGTGCTGTCTGCGCCATATCGGCCTTGGGATCGTGCAAATGGCATTCGACCAAGCCCTGTGTGTCGGTGATCGGGCGTGGCGACTGAGTTTTGCACAGCGCCGTTGCCTGCGGACAACGCGGGTGGAAATGACAACCCGACGGCGGGTCAATCGGGTTGGGATAGGCCATGCCCAGTTGCGTGTCGGGCACCTCCATCGCGGGATCGGGCGTCAACACGGATTTCAGCAGCGCCTGAGAGTAGGGATGACGCGCATTGTCAAACAATGCGGCGGCATCTGTCTCTTCAACGATCCGGCCCAGATACATCACCGCCACCTGTGTCGCCAGATGTTCGACCACGGCCAGATCATGGCTGATGAACAGGTAGGTCAGGCCGAATTCCTGACGCAGATCACCCAGCAGGTTCAGGATCTGGCTTTGCACCGAAACATCCAGCGCCGAGGTGGGTTCATCACAGATCACGATCTGCGGGCGCATCACCAAGGCGCGGGCAATTGCCACACGCTGGCGTTGGCCACCGGACATCTGGCTGGGATAGTTGGTCAACACCCGCGAGGGCAGCCCAACCACATCGAGAATTTCGCGCACGGCTTTGGTGCGGCTGGCCTCATCGCCGACCTTATGCACCCGCAGGGGCAGGGCGATCAGATCCTGAATGGTCTTGCGCGGGTTGAGCGAGGAATAGGGATCCTGAAAAATCGGCTGAATCCGCCGTGCCAGCGCCAGCCGGTCGTGCCCGCCAATCGGCGTGCCATCAACAAGCACCTGACCAGAGGTCGGGGCCTCCAGCCCCAGCAGAATCTTGGCAAGGGTGGATTTGCCACAGCCACTTTCGCCGACAAGGCCCAGTACGTCACCTTTGCTCAGCTTCAGGGACAGATCCTTGAGCGCATTCAGCGATTTGGTTTCGCCAAACAGGCCCTGTTTGATCTTATAGGTCTTGGTAACGTTGCGCAGTTCAAGAAAAGGGGTCTCTGTATCGGTCATGCGCTGGCTCTTTCGGTTTCATCCATGCCGGCAAAGCCGTCAGGGTCGATGCAGCGGAACGAATGGGATGCGCCCGCCGCGGTTTGTTCAGGTATCTGGTTGCGGCACAAATCGCGCGCGTGGGGGCAGCGGGTTCGGAAGGCGCAGCCGCTGACTTCACCAACCAGCGAGGGCACAATGCCGGGAATGGTGCCCAGGCGCGCGCCGCGTTCGGACTTGCCGGGCAGCGGGATACAGCGCAGCAGACCACGGGTATAAGGATGTGACGGGCTGGCAAAAATCTCTGACGTGGGGCCGGTCTCGACCAGCTCACCAGCATACATCACTGCCACCTGATCCGCGACCCGCGCCACCACACCAAGGTCATGGGTGATCAGGATCATCGCCATGCCGAACTCCTTTTGCAGGTCTTTCAGCAACCGCAGGATCTGCGCCTGAATGGTCACATCCAGCGCCGTTGTCGGTTCATCGGCAATGATCAGGTCCGGGCCACACATCAGCGCCATGGCGATCATCACACGCTGGCGTAACCCACCGGAAAGCTGATGTGGAAACTGCGACATCCGGCTTTCCGCCGAGGTGATGCCAACCTTTTGCAACAGGTCAATAGCGCGGTTGCGCGCATCCGCCTTGGGCCCGTTCACATGAAGGGTCATCGCCTCGATCAGCTGATCCCCGATGGTAAAGGCCGGATTGAGCGAGGTCATGGGCTCCTGAAAAATCATCGACATCCGCGCCCCGCGCAGGCTGCGCATCTGGCGTTTTCCAGCTTTGGTCAGGTCTATCCCGTCGAATTCCATTTTGCTTGCCGTGGGCTTGATCGACCCGCCCAGCAGCCCCATCAGCGCCAGCGAGGTCAGCGATTTGCCCGACCCGCTTTCCCCGACAATGCACAGGGTTTCGCCCGGTTTCAGATCAAACCCGATGCCCCGCACCGCATGCAGCGTGCCGGTATCCGTGGGGATATCAATGCTCAGGTTCTCGACCGTGAGAATAGCGTCATCTTGTGTCATCAATTGCGTCCTTCCGGTGCTGTCACATCGCGCAATCCGTCGCCCATCAGGTTGATCGCCAGCACCAGCACAAACAGCACCGCACCGGGGATCATCACCAACCAGGGTTCAAACAGCATCATATTCTTGCCCTCGGAAACCATGAGCCCCCAAGAGGGTGTTGGCGGTTGCACGCCAAGCCCGAGGAAGGACAGAACCGCCTCCAGCAGAATGGCATGGGCCATTTCAAGGGTGACAACCACAATCAGGTTATTGGCGATATTGGGCATGATTTCCGACATCAGGATACGCGGGGTCGAGGCTCCGATCGCCTGTGCGGCCGTTACATAGTCGCGCCCTCGCACCTGTAGGGTCGAGGCTCGCATCACAACCGCAAAACGATCCCACAGCAAAAGTCCGAGCACAACGATCACCACCTGAAGCGAGCCGCCCAGAATTGCGACCACCGCCAAGGCAACCAGCACCACCGGCATCGCAAGGCGTACATTGATCAGGAAGGTCACAACCGCGTCGACCTTGCCGCCGAAATAGCCGGCGGCCACCCCCATCGCGGTGCCGATGACACCGGAAATTAATGCGGCAATGCCACCGATCATCAAGGACACCCGCGCCCCGTAAATCAGCCGCGACAGGTAGTCACGGCCCAGATGGTCCGTGCCCAACGGATGGTCCCATGTGCCGCCCAGAAAGACCGGCGGTTTCATCCGCGACATCAGCTGTTGTGCATAAGGATCATGTGGGGCCAGCACCGGAGCAAAGATTGCAACCACCAGCAACAGGCCCAGAACACCGGCACCAAACAACAGGCCCTTATGGCCGAAAATGCGGCTGCGCAGGCGTTGGCCGGGTGTGGGGCCAACGATTTCCTGTAACAGGGCATCGGGGGAATTGGATAAATCTGTCATAACCGCCTCAACTGCTTCTCATACGCGGATCAAGCCATGCGTTCAGCACATCCGCCAGAAACGTGAACACGATATAAAACATTGAAAACACGAGGATCAGCGCCTGAACCGTGGGCAAGTCATTGCGCGAAATGCTCTCCCAGGCGAGGTATCCCGCACCATGCAGCGCAAAGATCGATTCAACCACAATCGACCCCCCCAGCATGAATCCCATCTGAACCGCTGCCAGACTGACCACCGGAATGATTGCATTGCGCAGCGCGTGTTTGAACATCACAACACCCTCGGGTGCGCCTTTGGCACGGGCGGTGCGGATGTAATCGGATGAAAGCACCTCAAGCATGCCCGCACGGGTCAATCGCATGATGGCGGGCATCGCGTAATAGCCCAAGACAATTGTCGGCATGATGAAATGCTGCCAACTGCCCGACCCGGAGACCGGCAACCATTGCAGCTTGATCGCAAAGACCACGATCAGGATCAGCCCGAACCAGAAAGAGGGCAGGGCTTGCCCGGCAACCGACAAAAACAGGGCAAAACGATCAATCAGGGAATTGGGCCGGATTGCGGCCATCACGCCCAAGGGCACGGCGGTCAGCAAGGCAAAGCTGATGCCGCAGAGCCCCAGCAACATGGTGATGGACAGGCGTTCGGCCAACAAACCTGCAACCGGCAGCTTGAAATAATAGCTTTCTCCGAAATCACCGGAAATCGCATTCAGCAGCCAGCTAGCGTATTGCACCAGCACCGGTCGGTCAAAGCCATAGAGGGCGCGGATCGCATGGACATCCTCATCCGTGGCCCCTTCGCCGGCAAGGGCGGCAGCCGGATCACCCGATAGGAACAACAGGATAAAACTGATAAAGGACACGGTGAGCGCCACCAAGATCGCGAGGCCCAGCCGTTTTATGATGAATTTGAGCAAGTTGGTTTCTCTTTTTAGTCAAGGCACTTAGCGTGCGCATGGCAAAGGGGGGCGGGCAGAAAACCCGCCCGGCCCCAAGGATCAGCTTAGTTCCACGTCATCGTGGTAAAGCGCAGAACCTCATCCGGTGTAGGTGTGTAAGACACTTCATTCCCGAACACATAGTTGGTGTTGTAAGAGAACATCGGCACCCAATAGGCTTCGTCAGCGATCTTTTTCAACGCCTTGGAATAGTATTCCTTGCGCTTCTCACCGTCGGTCGAACTGTCTGCGATATCCAGCCAGTCACGTACTTCGGCGTCGCGGGAATCGTCCAGATCGCCGAACTTGAAGAACTGGCTTGTGATGGCTGAGGTATCGTTGATCGAATAGGAACCCCAGGTCTGGAAAGAGACCGGCGTGCCTTTCGACGCACGCAGTTCGCGCAGGGCCGAATATTTCAACATGTTGAATTCGGTCTTGATGCCAACGGCGTTCATATAGCTGGAAATCGCTTCAGCATAGTCGCGGTCACGATAGGCGTAAAACGGTACGGTGAACCCATCGGGATATCCGGCCTCGGCCAGCAAGGCCTTGGCTTTCTCCGGGTCGTACTCATAGGCTTTGACGTCCTGCTCACAGCCAAACTGGCTTGGGAAACAGGCTGAATGTACCACTTTGCTTTTGCCTTTGAGCAGAGCATCGATCAAGGTCTGGCTGTCGATGGCATGGGCCACCGCCTGACGTACCTTCAATTTGGTAAAGGGGTTGTCCTCGCCTGTACGGCCTGCCGCATCCAACGTCAGATAGCCGATGCGCATGGTGCTTTCATTGACCACGGTGAACTGATCCATCTGGCCCAGCTTCTCAGCCTGATCCGAAGGCACCTGCCAAATCAGATCCAGCGTGCCGGTGAACATTTCGGCCAGCTGCGTGTTCACATCGGGGATCGTGCGAATATCAATTTTGCCGATGCTGGGCTGTCCTTTGGGGCTGTCATGATAGTTTTCGTTCTTTTCCAGAACAAAATGCTGGCCGGGGGTGACAGAGGTGGCCTTGTAAGGACCGGTGCCGACCGGGTTCAAACCCATGCCGGATGGTCCAACCTCGGCGTAATATTCGTTTGGATACATCGACACAGGCCCGGACAGAAATTCGATGGCTGCCGGGAAGGGGGCCTTGAGGTTGATGCGTACCGTGTAATCGTCAATCTTGTCTGCCGACTTCATCCAGTTGACGTTGCGCTGGGTTTTGACACCGTTTTCTTCAACGGCAACAAAGTTAACCGTATAGACCACGTCATCCGCGTTGAAGGCTTCGCCGTTGTGAAAGGTGACGCCTTCGCGCAGCTTCAGCTCAAGCGTGACATCATCGATCCATTCCCAGGACGTGGCAAGGTTGCCGATATATTCGTTTGTGGCGGGATCGCGGTAGATCAACCCGTCCCAGATTGCCCGCTGCATGACCACGCCTTCACGGGAAGAGTTGAAATAACTGTCGACGTTTTCCAGTTCCTTGGTGAACCCGACGGCCAAGGTATCGCTCGCCTTGTCCGCATAGGCGGCACCGGCCACCGTCAATGCCATGGCCGCAACCGATGACTTCAAAATATCAAGCTTCATGCTTTCTCCCATTCTGTCCTGCTGGACGTTTATTTTTCTCTGAGGTATTATTATATGATACTTAATACCAGCTTGTAATAAATGTAGCTTATTCGGGGCCCTCTGAGTCAAGGGAAACTTTTATCGATGGGCGGTGGTCTGTGCGGTTGGCGGGCCGATACCCTGCCGTCGCATCATGTTGAGGGGGGAAAGCCTGGCTCTTCCGCAGGATTGGAAGAATACGCAACCAGGGTTTTCACGGCCAGAGAAACGCCCCCCAAGCCTGGATCAAACTTTGCGGATTGAAGGAGAAAACGCAGCACTACTGAATGAATGTCGAGCAAGTGATCGGAAATAAAACGATTTTATCTGCGGCAGGGAAGATGGCACAAGCACGCCTGCGCAGTTCCACCCGCCCCTTGTTTCGTCTGCCGATGTTTATGCGGGGTGTCGTTTTTAATTTGGCTATGCAAGGGCGCATCGCGATCCCGCGCCGATGCCCAAATTTAACGCGGCAGACCGATGCCAGCCAGAGTGGGCTAAACCCCATCAGTGCAGGGGGCCAGTTTTCCCTCTGCTTGCCCCCATGAAAGGGCGGGCGATTCTTTCGACTTGATCTGCCGTTCGGTGTGGCAGTGCCGGGGATGCTCAAAATTGCGGAAACAAAATGCGGCTGTGCGAAACGCGGGGGAGGTTATCTCCCTTGCGGTATTCGCGGCACGAAAGCGCGGGGCCATGAATGCCAAAAGGCCCCCGGGCCACTTAAGGCAAAGCCCTCATAATAGCAAAGGAACCTCAATCATAGGGTCTCTCACCACCAAGCGGGTTCTTCCAGCACACCGACCAGCGGCATCAGGAACTCATCTGTCCCGCCCTGCAATAGGTCGTCGACCATACCGATGGCACGATCAAAGCTGGCGGCGCTGCCGTCGAACATGGCCATCGCAGTTTGTGCATTGGATACATCTGACATGCCCCTATGCACCGAGAAATAGGCACCGATGTCGGTTTTATCTGACAAAAACTGCCTGTCCGCCTGTTGTTGCGCGGCAAAGCTGTCCGACATTTGTGTTTGCGGCGGGTTCTTTGTGCCGTCCAAAAGGGCAAGGATGAATTGCCCACGCGCCACGGCACCAGTCTCAAGTGCGTTGATCCAGAAGTTGAAACCCGCCGCATCCGCAGTGCGCCCCAGAACGTTGTGATAGACGGCTGTGGCAAAACTCTCGACATCCATGGATGCAGGATAGGTCTGGCGGGTTTCCTGCTGATCGATGAACAGCTCCGCAATTTCCTGCAGGCTTGTACCATTGGCAAAGGCTGTGCCCCAAAAGTTAAGCCCGATGGCATCCGGTGCCCGGTTAAAATAGGCAATGTAAAGCTCGATAAAACTTTCCATTTGCGCCGCACTCAGCCCCTGGGTGCCGGTGAATTCAGGCAAGGCAAGCCGGGTGGTGCCGTTGTTTTGCGATGGGTCAGCGAACAGCAATTCCTCGATGTTGACCAACAGGTCGGTGCCATCCCCATCTGACCGGCGGTCTTCGATTACGATCCCATTGTCCCTGAGGTTAAGTGTATAGTTGCCCTGTCGGCCAGAGAACTCTGCGCTGTCCCAGCCGGTCCCGCCATCCAGCCGGTCATTTCCTCCGCCACCGCGCAGCAGATCGTTACCGGCAAAACCGAAAATCTCATCCGCGGTTTCAGTGCCGTTTAATGTATTGTCACCGCCGTCACCGTTCAGGACCTCGGCAGGTGTGCTGTCCGGCGGGGGGGGGACATAGCCCTGGCTGTTTTTCTCGCCCTTGGCAAAGGTGTCGAGGAAATCCTGCACTGCGTCCATCCGCGGATTGTCATCGTCAAGGTGGCGCAGATGGCCCCAGCTGCCGTGAACTGTGGCGCGATCAACGGCGGTATAGGCGTTGAAAAGGGTGCCTCCGACATCGACCCATGTTTGAAACAGCTCTTGATATAACCGGCCCATACCGGCGGTGTAGTTGAGATGGGAAAAGAACTCGGTCAGGGCCGCATTGCCGTGCCAACCGCCAACGCCGACGATATGGGTACCCCCTTCATACATGACAAGTTCCAGCCCCGCCGCATCCGCCTGTTCCTTGTGATAGGCAAAGAGCCGCGCCAGATCAGCCAGCGACCCTTGGGGATCGCCGCTGACGGAGCCGTCGCGCAGCTCGCGAATGGCCAGCGTTGTTGCGTGATCAAAGCGATGTGCCTCGACATAGGCATCGTGGGCACGCCCGGACAGCCCCTGCGCATTGGCCGCTGCCTGCGCCCGGGATAGGCTGTCGTCCAGCCAGCGTAATACCATGTTGCCCTTGTCACCCCGGCCCAACCCGCCGTCAAAATAGCCGGTGATTGCATAGGCATCAAAGTGGTTGGACGGGGCCACGCGACCTGCGGGATCTTCGGCAACCCAATCCGGTGCGTTCAAAATCGCGTCTTCCAGCCCCAACCATCCGGTTTGCGTGGTGATCACCTTGACCACATTGGGATTTTCCGCGCCATACACCTCGTCAATGATCTGGGCCATGGTCACCGCGTCACCGGCATAGTTTTGAACCCAGGCCGAACCGACACCGGGGAACCGTGCCTGACCCTCAGTATCGGCATCCCGTGCCTGTTGAAACTGCCAGTTCCAGACCTCGTTCGAGAATTCGAAATAGGGGGTCAAACCCGCCTCAAGCGTGTCGCGCACCTCGCTGACAAAGGCGCGGATGTATTGCGGTGTGGCAAGATGGGGCAGAGTGAACCAGGGATCAGTGTTGGTTTCATTGGCAAGACGGATCATGACGTCCAGCGGTGCACCTTTGCTGACCCATGAGGCATCTGCGCTTTGCGGCATGTCCCGTGGCGAAACGATGGTGGAATCATTGGTGTTCATCCAATCCATGAAGCGTAGCGCGTGGGCGTCCTCAATGATGTCCACCCATTTCGGATTGAACATCGCCCCCGCATCAAAGGCCGCTGTATGCTGTTCATGAACCACGGAAATATTGCGGATGTGGTTGCCGTTGTTGGCCGGGTCAGTGGACAGAATATCAAGGGTAACCAACCCGCGCCCATCCGGGCTGTAAGAAAACCACGCCTCGTTCTGCCCATAGGTGACGTCATAGGCGGCAAGCCCGATTTCCAGTTCACCCCGTCCGTCCCATGTGACACGGTAGCGGCCCGCCGCTTCGGTCATTTCGGCGGGAAATTCGGTCAGGATCAATGTGCCGATCTTGTCGAGGCCTGCAGGAATATCCGTGGGCCAGCCATTGCTGTCCAACAACCCCTGCGCCTCCAGCTCTTCGTTTTCCATGCCACCCCATTGGCCATTGCGATGGCCGAAAAACGGTCGGGAGGATTTGAAAACATCCAGAAAGGGCGATGCCGGTGCGTAATCCGCAATATGGCTTAAGCCAAAGCCAAGCCCGATAGGGATATCCCTGTCCGACCCGCCACCGTTTGTCGGTGGCGGGGGCGGTTGTGTTGGATCAGGCCGAGGTTGCGGTTGTGGGGTAGGTTGCGGTTGCGGGTCCGGTATCGGTTGAGGATCAGGTTGCGGGTCTGGCTGTGGATCAGGTTGCGGATCTGGCGGCGGGGGTGGTGGCGGGTTTCCACCGCTGTTGCCGCCGGTGCCGTCACGGTCATACTCTGCCAAAGTCTGATCAATGACTGTATTCATGGCCTGCGCGAGCGCGGCGCTTGGACCGTCATAGGGTGTGCCCCAAACTGAATATGTATTCAGCGGCAGGGTGGCGGCATCGGCTCCGGCGACCACTTCCGCCTGCAAGGCGGAAACGAACCAGATGCCGGTTTCATTCAGGTGAATATTGTCGGAAAACAGGTCCCGAATGCTGTTGAGGCCGGGCACCTGTCCAGCCTCAATTGCATCGTGTAGATTGCCAAAGGCCTGACCAGCCGGAACAAGAAACGCCTCTGCCGCGCCAGAGGGTGCATTGTCATTCACATGGTCGATAATCCCTTCCCACTTTGACAGGTCGCTGGCAATCTGTGCCCGCCACGCATTGGTACTTGCGCCGATTTCATGCCAGGTTTCATACAGATAGAAACGCGTGTCGGGATTGGCACTATGGGCCAGATCGAAGTAGCGTTTGGCGTAGCCTTGGCTGTCGTTCCACATGATCTGATCGTCAAGCGGGATCGCCTCTGTCAGAATGACCGCGTCATAGGCACCGCTGGGCAGCACATCGCGCGCATTCACACCCTCAGCCCCATGCCCGTTGTTCCAATTCCAGATCAGCGGGGCGCCGTTGATGATCTGATAATCCGCCCGCATGGCGAACCCCTGATCAGCCATGAAACTATTGAACATGGCGGGCATATCCGGCCCGACCAGACTGTGACCGATGAATAGCGCCTTACCCGGCATAGAATTCCCCTAGATTTGCACCGCCACGTACTGTCCTGATGGGCAGTCGAGGCAGGGAAGTCATAGGAGCGGGGTCTTAATCGCGAGTTAAGCGGAATGGAGATTTGTTCTATTTTTGTTCAAGATTTTAGGCGCATTTTGCATAACGCAAGACCTGCGGTAATTTGCTAAAATTAACGGAGTTTTCGTACTTTCAGGGCGGAGGTTCGTCCTGACAAAGAGGGCGCGGCTGTGCAGCTGTAACTGCCGCGCCCGAAAGCTAGTTCCTGGTCAAAGCGGTAATAACCTGCTCCAACGCCTCGCTTGCTTTGATACGCATTTCATCATCGGTGGCATCCTGTATCGGATGAGGCACCAGAATATAACGTGCATCCTTCATGCCAAGCGCTGCCTTTTGCGCTTCGGCGGCTTCGCCAAACTCGCTGGAGGCGAGAAAAACCGATGGGATTCCCTGGATTTCAAACCAGACTGTGTCGTGCATACTGCACGTTGTACAGGAACCTCAGTCGGCCAATGCTTCCAGCACCAGATCACAGCTATCGCGTATTTCGTGACGCAGTTCATCCGGGCAAGGTTTGGTAAAGGTTGGCTTTTTAAACCGACGCAGGGTCACTTCAGGTGCCTTTTCGGCCAGTAGTTTCTCAAGCTCATCCAGCATGACATCGCCGCGCGGCTTGCTGATGTCCAACAGGCCGATGACTCCGGACAGCGCACCGGATCGTTTGGTGATCTGGCGTTCTACCGGGGTGCGTTCGTCTGTTGGGTCCAGAATTGTTACCATTGAACTCCTCCTCTCGGGATCAGCTTAGCCGAGGTCGATCTTCTTGGAAACTGAAAGTGATCCGTTCGCGCCGCTGACCCAGCCGTGAAAGGCAGAGGAGAACTTGCCAGCCTCGGAACCTGCGACAACGATATGAATAAAATCTGTGCTGGCGAATTTCGAAACGGTGGCGGCGGCCTTGCTGCCCGCCGGTGCCGCCAGTGTATCGTCGCTGCGTGATTCCGCAGTGGGCACGGCGGTCACCTCCTGAATGCGGGCGCGCAACCGCTCTTTGGAGTACAGCCCCGCGCGCATCAACGTATCCACATGCTCGGGACAGACCACAAGCAGGGCATCCACCGGCAGGTTCTTCATTTTAGGCGAAAACACCCCCTCAAGCCCAAGCCCCAGAGACTCTGCAATCTGATCCGGTTCTCGGGACGTTTGATCGACGATATGCACAGGCCCACCGGTCATGGCAAAGACAGTGACCACGGAATCTTCGGGTTGAAACCCGCGTTCCACATGCAGCGCAGGCCAGCCGGCACGTTCTTCATATTCGGCAAAACACATGGTGAATTTCATCGGATTGCCAAGGGTGGAGCGTTCAACACCACCCGCTGACGCGCCCCCGATATTGCGCACCACAAGGCGCACCGCCCGCCCGATGGTGGCATTTGCACGGTTGCCGGCCCCCAATGCGCCCAGCTTCATATTCATACCGATTTTTTCGCGGATGGGGCCGTTGACCACCATCACCGGGGCCGCGCCCATGGTGGTTGCCGTGACGCCATGTATGTTGAACTCATCGGTGCATATTGCCTCAACGGCGGCGATCACGACAGGCAGGTATTCCGGTTTGCATCCGGCCATCACCGCATTGATCGCGATCTTTTCGATTGTGGCCTCACCCATGTTGGGGGCCACGGTTGCGACCACCTCCTGTGCATCGCGCCGGGTGCCCGACAACATGCGCATCACCCGCTCGGGCGTGGGCGGCACCAATGGCAAGCCATCCGAAAACCCCTGATCGAACATGAATTCGGCCACATCGTCACTGCTGGCCACTTCGATGCGCCTTGCGCGGATCGGGCTGTTCTCGGCCTCTGCTGTCAGCCGGTCAAACACCGAAGGGTCAAGGTGTTTGGAGCCGCAGCCGGGGCGCCAGCCGGGCAGGCTGGCCCAGTCAACCTGTGCGGCGGGCAGGGCGGTTTCAGCACTTAGATCAGCGGCAAGAGCTTCCCAATCAGTACGGATAAACCCTTCAAAATGTGTCCTGCTGTCGCCATTTTCATCAAGCCAGAACACCGATGGCACGCTTTCGATGTCCCAGTCAAAGGCCGCTTTACAGGCGGTGTCATCCAGCACGGGCATCGAGAGATCGTGGCGCTGGGCAAAAACGGCATTCTGGGCACCGGACTGGGCAATCAATATAACCTCGACTTTGCTGCCATAGGCCCTGTGAAATGCCTCAAGCACCGGAGCGGCGGTATTGCAGGTTTCGCAGTCCTCTTTGACAAAGCAGATTAGACTGGTCCGCCCGGAGGGAAAGCTGTGGTGTTGCCCGGCCAGATCGTTCAGCGCAAAGGTCAGCTTGGTGTGTGTCATCTCTGTTTCCTTGCCATTTGCAATGCAGTGTTGCCGATTTCTATGCAATGTCCAGTTCAAGCCGCTGGCGGAGGTGGATGGGAATCGAACCCACCACACGCCGCAAGGCGCGTCCATGGTGTTGAAGACCAGGGAAGCCACCAGACTCCGGTCACCTCCAGATCCTGTCAGCCTATCCCTGCGTATCGGCGGGGGGAACCGTCTTTGCGGTCATCCGGCGCAGATTGCCGCAGCGTACCGTTATGCCGATGCTGTCAAAGTATTCCAGCACCGGCACGATGACCCGGCGGCTGGTGCCAAGGGCACTGCGTGCCTCGCCGGTGGTAAATCCCTGCCGCGCGGGAAAGATCTGGCGCAGATCGTTCGCGGCCTTGCGCAGGGTGTCACTATGAAACAGCAGACGTTGTTTTAGCGCGACATTCTGCAGGCCCAGCACAAGGCCCGCGTCTATCAAGAGGGCCAGAAGGTCCGTATCGGTTTCATCTGCCGTGATTTCGGATGGGCCGGTCAGGGCCGCCTGAGCGATGGTGATTTCAACTTCGGCCATTCTAGCCCGCAGTGTATCATCAAGCCGGGCCAGCGGATCATGATCAAATATCGCAATTTCACCGTTTCGTTGCCGAACCTGCTGACCTGTCTGCAAGGCGTCCAGCGCAAAGCGGCACAGCACCGGTGCCATTTTGCGGGGCAGGACATCCTGCTGCGGGGCAAAGCGGCGCAGCGGGTAGCTTTGATGATAGCCTGCAAGTGCCGAGAGGATGCTTTCCTTACTGGTCTCCAAAGCTGCCTGTTGGGCAATTGCATCTGCCGTTAAGCGGATAAAGCTGGAGCCCAGCACCCTTTCAACATCCACAGGCGCAAGGCGTGACAGGCGGGCAATGTCACCGGGTGCGCAGATACCTTGACCCGCAGAGCATAGGGCGCGTGCAATCTCTTTTGCATCGCCAGCCAATGCTGCCTGCAATATCTGAACTCTTGCTGCATCGCGCGATTTACAGGGCACTGCCTGCGGGTCCAATACAACCGCGCCGCCGATGGTTTCTGCCGGGGACAAGCGGCGCAGCACCATGCGCTGACCGGCATACCCGACCACCGGAGCCTTGAACCGCAGCTGCGCAAAACCGGGCTGTGCCACCCCAAGCTGACCACTGCCGAACAGGCGCAGGCTGGCCACGGCGCTGCTGGTGCCAAGGAACACCCGCAATTCCTGCATATGCTTGAGGGGCTGCTTTCTGTCCGGTGGAAAATACACGTCCACACAGGTGGAAGGCCGCACCACATCGCGCGCACAGAGCACCGCACCGCGTGGGACTTCCGCAACGGCGACACCGCGCAGGTTTGCCGCCACCCTTTCACCGGCCCGAATATGGTCGCGGGTTTCGCCACGGCTTTGCAGGCTGCGCAGGGTGACGGGTTGGCCATCGGGCTGCAGGGTGACCCTGTCGCCAAGGTGCAGATCACGGCCCTGCAATGTGCCGGTAACGATGGTGCCAAGACCGGATAGGGAAAAAACGCGGTCAATTGGCAGATAGCTGTCCAAAGGGGCGGCACTGGTGGCAGGGTGATCAATCAGCGCCTCAATCGTCGCATGCAACGTGTCAATGCCCGTACCGCTTTGGGCAGAGCACAGGACTAGGGGCGTATCGGCAAAAGCGGTCTGCGCCAGCCCTTGCCGGATTTCGCCCAGCCGTGCCTCTTGCTGTGGAGCTGCCAGCATGTCCGATTTGGTGACGGCAATGACGCCCTGCGTGATGCCCAGCAGCCCTGCAACCTCCAGATGTTCCAGAGTCTGCGCCGCGATCCCTTCCACCGCAGAGATCACCACCAAAGCGGCCCGTGCCCCGGTGGCCCCGGTGATCATCGCCTGAATAAAGTCCGCGTGTCCGGGAGCATCGACAAAATCAACCACACCATTTGGATAGCTGTGATGGGCAAAACCCGTAGTGATCGACAAGCCGCGCGCCTTTTCCTCGGCCAGACGGTCGGTCTCGATCCCCGTCAGCGCCCGAACAAGGGCGGTCTTGCCATGATCCACATGGCCGATCACAACCATGCAACAGCTATTCATCCCGTCGAAATCTGTTCAATAGCAGCGGTGAGTGCGGGAAGTTCCCCGTCCCAGACCGTGCGCATGTCCAGCATCACGTGATCCCGTTCAATGCGCGCGATTATCGGAGATTGATACCTGCGCAACGCTGTGGCCAGATCATTTGCAGACAGGGCGGGCAGGCCCAGCGAAACTGCGAAACTGGGCAATGCCTGTTCCGGCAGGCTGCCACCGCCGACATAAGCGGCGCTTTCATGCACAGTGACCTGCACCCCGTCAAACGCCGCGAGCGACCCTGCCAGCGCCCTTGCACGGGTTTCGACATGCGCCAGAGGGGCGGCCAGCATTTGCAGCACCGGCACGGTTTTCACAGGATCAAACGGAGGGCAGTATAGCCGCAGGGTTGCCTCAAGCGCGGCCAGCGACAACTTGTCCACCCGTAATGCCCGCATCAACGGGTGCGCCTTGAGCTGCGCAACGATATCAGCACGGCCCGCGATGATCCCGGCCTGTGGCCCGCCCAGCAGCTTGTCGCCAGAGAACATCACCAGATCAACACCGGCCTTCAGAATATCCGCGACCACAGGTTCATCCGGCAATCCGTAGGGGGCAAGATCAATCAACACACCGCTGCCCAGATCCTCCATTAGGATTACATCATGCTCGGCCGCCAGCTTGGCAAGGTCGCGCCGGTCCGGGCTGGCGGTGAAACCGACAATCCTGAAATTGCTGGTATGGCTTTTCAGCAGAACAGCGGTATCCGCGTCAATTGCACCGGCATAATCTTCAACCCGCGTCTTATTGGTGGTGCCCACCTCGCGCAGGGTTGCGCCGCTTTGGGCAATCACATCGGGCAGGCGGAAGGAGCCACCAATCTCGATCAGCTCGCCACGTGATGCCACCACGTTGCGCCCGCCCGCCGTGGCCATCAGGCTTAGCAGGACAGCCGCCGCGCAGTTGTTAACGACCACCGCCGCTTCTGCACCGGTCAAAGCGCAAATCAGAGTTTCGATATGGCTGTGGCGTGATCCGCGTTTCCCTGTGGCCAGGTCCAGTTCAAGGTTTGAGGGCGCACTCCCGATCCCCTGCATTGCCGCGATGGCCTGTGGTGCCATGCGCGCGCGGCCCAGATTGGTATGGATCAGGATGCCTGTGGCATTGATGACCGGCTGCAAGACCGGTGCGCGGGTCGCATCAATCTGCGCGGATAGGGTCGCGGCGAATTCGGCGCTGGTGAAATCGGGAAAACGGGCAGACTGCCCCGCCAGCAGAGCCGCCCGCAACGCTGCAATGATCTGGCGCAGGGCGGTTGTGGCCTCGCTGTGGCTGTAGCGTTGGACCACTTCAGCGATGTGGGGCTGTTCCAACAGAGCCTGTATCTGCGGAAGCTTGGGAAGGTCGTTTTGCATATCACCCCATCATATGCGGGGAAGTGATGTGCCCTGCAAGGCCGGGTAGGAAGTCGATGCTCAAACGGCAAGCTCTTTCCAGCGATGACAGGCAACGTGATGCTCCGGCCCTGCGCTCTCCAGCGCTGGCTCTTCTACCCGGCAGCGGTCAATCGCCATAGGACAGCGGGTCTGGAATTTGCACCCCGGTGGCGGGTTGGTGGGCGAGGGGATTTCACCCTCCAGCTTTTGCGCCTTGCCCCGATCATCAGGGTCCAGCGAGGGGATCGCCGAGAGCAGGGCCTGTGTGTAGGGATGGCGTGGGGTTGAAAACAGCGTGCGTGTCGGGGCGGTTTCTACCAGTCGTCCCAGATACATCACCGCCACATGATCGCAAACATGGGCCACTACGCTTAAATCATGGCTGATGAACAGAAAGGTCAGGCCCATGTCCTGCTGAATGGCCTTGAGCAGGTTCAATACATCCGCCTGAATCGATACATCAAGGGCAGCAACGCTTTCATCAGCAACGATAAACTTCGGGGCAGAGACAAGGGCCCGGGCGATCGAAATACGCTGGCGCTGGCCACCGGAAAACGCATGTGGGAAGCGGCGCAGATGTTCGACGTTCAGCCGGCATTTGGCGGCAATCTCGCGGACACGCTCATCGGTTTCCGCGCGTGAATTGGTCAAGCCCATCACCTCAAGCGGTTCTGCAATGATGTCGCGCACGGTCATACGCGGGCTGAGCGCGGCGTAAGGGTCCTGAAAGATCAGCTGCGCGCGGGTGCGGTAATCCTTCAGCTCTTTCTTGCCGAGGTTTTTCAGCGAATAGGCGACCTCGCCATCGTCAAACAACACATCGCCTTTGGAAATCGGTGCAGCGCGCAGCATGGCGCGGCCCAATGTGGTCTTGCCCGACCCGGATTCCCCGACAAGGCCAAAGAAACTGCCCGGCGTGATCTCTATGCTGACGTTTTCAACCGCCCCGACATAGGGTTTCGGCCCCAGAAGGCTGCCGCGCAGCGGATAATGCACAGAGAGGTTTTGCGCGGTGATCAGGGGTTTGTCGCTCATGAGGCATCCCCTTGTGGGTCATGTAAGTGGCAGGCGGCGGCATGATCGCTGTCCACCCGACTAAACCTTGGCACCTCCGCGGCACAACGTGAGCCCATCACCTCTTGGCAGCGGGTGTGATAAACGCAGCCGGAAGGACGTTCAAGCGGCGAGGGGATGTCACCGGGTATCGGTGTCAGCGGGGCGTCAATGTCATCAAGTGTGGGCAGGGCGGCCAGCAATCCACGGGTATAGGGATGGGCAGGGCGGCGGATCACGTCGCGCACCGTGCCTTGTTCGACCAGTTTGCCCAGATACATCACCGCCACCTTATCTGCGGTCTGCGCGATCACCCCAAGGTCGTGGGTGATGAAGATGATGCCCATGCCAAATTCGCTGACAAGGTCTTTCATCAGGTCGATCACCTGCGCCTGAATGGTGACATCCAGCGCTGTTGTCGGTTCATCCGCAATCAGCAACCTTGGCTTGGTGGACAGGGCCATGGCAATCATCGCCCGTTGCCGCATGCCGCCCGAGAGTTCAAAGGCATATTGGCCAAAGCGGGTCGAAGGGTCAGAAATGCCAACCCGGTCCAACATTTCAACCGAGACTTCCTTGGCCTGCGCCTTGGAGAAACTGGTGTGAATCATCAATTGCTCCACCATTTGTTCCCCGATTGAAATCGCGGGCGCAAAGCTGGCCATTGGTTCCTGAAAAATCAGCGAAATCGCCCCGCCGCGCACAATCTTCATTTCGGTGTCGCTTTGCAGGGACATCACATCGACAGGCCCGTCATCCAGATGCAGGGTGATCTTGGTATCCGGCCCATAAACCGCATTGCGCGGGTTCAGCTTCATCAGTGATTTGGCAGTCACGGATTTGCCCGACCCGGACTCCCCAACCAGCCCCATCACCTCGCCCGCCTCAAGGCTGAAAGACACATCATCCACCGCGGTGATGCGCCCCTCGTCCGTGTCAAATTGCAGGGTCAGGTTTTCGACGTCAATCAGCCGGCTCATTTCTTGGTGTCTCCGTAAGGGTCAGCGGCGTCGCGCAACCCGTCACCGACAAAAACAAAGGCCATGACAAGCACAATGAAAAACAGCACGGGAATGAAATACCATTGATAATTCAGCAGAACATCCGCGCTGGTGACGTTTTGCAACATCACGCCCAGCGAATTCACCGGGTCCTTCAACCCCAGCCCGATAAAGCTGAGCGCGGTTTCCGACAGCACCATATAAGGAAAGGAAATCACCAGATCGACGATGATATAGCTGGTGAAACTGGGCAGCAGATGTTTACGGATCACATGGCCTGATGAGGCCCCGCAAAGCTGTGCGGCCAGCACATATTCCTGAGTGCGTTCGGTCAGCAGATGTGTGCGCACACGGCGGGCAAGGGTGGGCCAGCCGATGAAGCCAAGGATGATCGAGATAAAGAAAAACCTTTCTTCCGCGCTCCACGTGTCGGGGATGAAGGCGGCCAAGGCCATGAATAATGGGATCGCCGGTATGGTGCGCACTGCATCGGTGACCATTTGAATAAAAGAGTCGACCCAACCGCCGTAGAACCCCGATATGCCGCCAATGATCAACGCCAGCACAAAGGCGATCAGCACGCCGATGGTGCCCACCGCCAGCGAGGTATTGATCGCATGGAAGGTGCGCGAAAAGATATCCTTGCCGGTGGAGTCCGTGCCGAACAGATGGATATACCCCTCATCCAAGCCAAACAGATGGGTGTTGAAGGTCATGAAAAACAGTTCGTATTCAGACCCTTCCACGAAGAATTGTACGTACTGACGCTTGTCCGTGTTAACGGTTGTGACCCACCGAAAGTTGGTTTTCGCAGAACGTTCCCGTTCCAGCGCATAGACAAACGGGCGCAGGGAACATCCGTTGTCATCGCAAAATTGCGGGATGGTGGGCGCACCGTTCAGATAATCCTTGTCCCGTCCGGCAATGGTTGGATCGTAAGGGGTCAGGAAGGATGCGAATATCCCTGACAGGATCAGGATCACCAGAACCCAGGCCCCGACCATCGCGGCCTTTTGTTTCTTGAAACGGGCCCAGATCAGCTGTCCCTGACCGGCGGTGAAATATGCGTCTTTTGCGGTTTGATCGACGGCAGCGTCGTAGATATTTGTCTCTGTCATCTCTTTATCCCAATATGCTGCGGCGGATGCGGGGGTCGACAAGGGCCAGCGTGATGTCGGTGATAAAGTTGATGGCCACGATGCTGGCGGTCAGGAAAAAGATGATCGCGCCGGCCAGCTGTTGGTCGTTGGACCGGGCAAGGGCTTCGATCAGCAGGGAACCCGCTTCGGTCAGGGTCAGGATCAGGGCGACAATCGGCAATTCGTTGAAGATACGGTTCAGATCAAACCCCAGTGAATTGATGATCGGGCTCAGCGCATGGCGGGCGGGATAGCGCAGCAACAAGCGCCGCCCCGAGACGCCGCGCGCGGCTGCGGCGGTGACGTAAAGCTTGCTGATCTCATCCGACATCAGGGCGCGTACAGTTTGGATCGCAAAGGCGGTTGCGGACCAGCCAAGGATAAACACGGGCAGCCAGACATGGCTGAGGAAATCCTTGATCCTGGGCCAATCCCATGGCGCATCTCGAAACTCCGGGGAAAACAGACCGGTCAGGCTGTTGCCGAAAAAGACGGTGGAAAACAGCATGATCATCAGCGCCAGCAGAAAGTTCGGCAAGGCCAGACCAAGGTAGCTGACCAGCCGCAGACCGTTGTTCAGAAACGGGTTGCGCGATGTTGCCGCGATGATGCCGACCGGGATTGCGATGAGATAGGCAAGCAGCAGGGAGCCAAGGCAGATGCCGATGCTCAACCATACTTTCTGACCCAGTAACTGGTTGATGTTCAGGCGCAGGATACAACTGTCGCCAAACTCACCCTGAAAGGCCCCGAAGATCCATTTCACCCAGCGCTCAAAGAACGGGCGGTCAAGGCCTAGGCGGATGCGTTCGGCTTCGATATCCGCGACAGAAATCTGTGCGCCCTGCGAGTTTTTGAAGGCAAGGTAGCGTTCGGCGCAATCGCCTGGCACCAGCTCCATCAGTGAAAATACGATAAAGGAAACAAGGCAAAGCGTGAAAAAGGCAAGGACCGCGCGAATGCCCGCAAACCGTAAAAACTGAACCATCCCTAATTGCGCCCCCGCAGCAGATGCGCCCGGTTTCGGGCGCGTTTTTTTTTAGTTGGTGTGCTGCGGGCCAACACTCCGGCCCACAACATGTTTTATCAAGTCAGGCTGTGCTTACTCGTCCAGGAACCACTGCGCCGGACGGTAAGGGTAAGTCCTGTAGTAGGCGTAAGACGCGGTTTTGAACTCCGGCACATTCTTCATCGCGGCATTGCGGTAGATCGGCTTTTGCTCTTTCACCGTACCGATGAACAACAGGTTGCTGGTCATGGTCTCAACCAGTCTTTGACCGGCGGCATCGGATTCAGGTGTGCCGACCTGTGCGGCCTGAAACGCCTTGACGTCTTCCATCATCTGCTTGGCATATTCCGGTGGTTCAACACCGGATGCGCCGTCGCTGTCCACCCATTCGCCCCACAGCATCGCGGTGCGCATGTTGAAATAGTTGTCATAAGGCGGAATGAAGATTTCCCCATTGCCAAGGACAACCGCCAGCGGCACGGATTTCTCCCACAGGGTCACATCAAGCTGGTTTGAAGATTGCGACGAACGATATTCATCCGACGTCACTTCTTTCACCGTGTTGTTGATGCCCACGTCGCGCCATGTCTGGCCGACCAGTTCAACAATCTTGATCGAGATGCCTTGCGTGGCAACCTGAAGGTTCAGCACCAGCGGATCGCCATTTGGCAATTCGCGCATGCCGTCGCCGTCTTTGTCGACCACACCGATTTCATCCAGCAGGGATTTCGCCAGCTCTGGATCATACTGTGCGAAATGCTGTTCCCATTTGGGATCCACAAAATCAGGGGTGGGTGAGAAGCCGACATATTGTTGGGGTGCGCCCAGACCGAACATCGCAACCTCATTGATCTCGTCGCGGTTCATCGCAACCGACATCGCCTGACGGAACTTCAGATCGCCAAACACCTTGCGCTTTTCAAGGTCTTCCGAGGTCACATTGAAGGCGATTGTCGGCATGGTGATGTCAGGTTTCAGATCGACAACAAAGCCGGCCTTTTCCTGATTCTCCATCAGCAGTGGGACATAGTCGATCTGCAAAGCCTGTGCTTTGTAATCCACTTCGCCATTGACCAGCTTCAGCAGGCGCACTTCGCTTTCGCCGACGAAAATCTCGTCCATCTCGTTGATATAGGGCAGTTGGTTCCCTGCCGTATCGACCTTGAAGTAATAGGGGTTTGCAACAAATGTGCGCCCTTCGGTCGTTTCTGACGTGACGATGTGGCTCTCCAGCGTGGGGGCCGCATCAAGGGGCAGGTTGGCCACCTTATCAGGATGGGCCAGCATCGGGGTTGGCGTGTCCATCCAGTCCGAAGACCCGTAGTAGGCTTTGACCAGCGCATAGCCGTCTTCAAAACCAAGCGATTGCGCCAGCGTATCCGCCTCGGGGTTGATGGCGGGGTGGTACTGACCAAGGAAATGCTTGGGCTGGAAACCCTGGGCATAGTGGTTGGCAAAATGCGCGAGGAAACCGGGTTTTGGCACAGGCATGTTGAACCGCACGGTCAGCGGGTCAATGACGTCGACCGTCATCGGCTCACCGCCTGCCAGAACGTAATCCTTGGGACTTTCGATCACGTTGGGATCAAGGGCAAGGTTTTCGTACCAGAATTCAACATCTTCGGCGGTGAAGGGCTGGCCATCGGACCACTTATGCCCTTCGCGCAGCACAAAGGTCAGCTGTGTGAAATCCTCATTCCATGACCAGCTTTTTGCAACATTGGGCACGATGGTTGTCAGATCATCCGCATAGCGCACAAGGTTCACGTGGCGCACAGACATAAAGTCGGAGGTGCCGGCCTCTGTGGCATTGGACAGAGCGTTGAACATGCCGCCGTATTTGCCAATCATCTCGTACGGGGCAACAACCAGCGGTTCACTGGGCAGCCGATCCGCCAAGGCAGGCATCTCGGGATTGCCGCGGATCTTGGCATTCATCGCGGCGATGTCGGGGTTTTCTGACATTTCCATCGTGCAATTGGCGGCACTCTGGAATTCTGCCAGCTCATATTGCTGCGGGAATGCGCCGGGGGCCACGCCCATCGGGTCCGCGACGGTGACATGAGGACAAGCAGCCATCGCAGTGCCCCCCATCGCCATCAGTGCGGCACTGGATAAAAGTAGTTTCCTCATTGGTGTCTCCTTGTTGGTTATCACGCTTATTGCGTGATTGGGTCGCCGGGCTTTGTGCCCTTGTGCATCATCCCCGAAATGGGGGTGGCAATCTGGAGGTATCCGGGGGCTGTAATGGTTTTATGATCTGTGCGCAGCATTCTAACTGCCAGACGAACGGCAAGGTGTCCCGCATCGGGAATGCGGCCCTCGCAGCAATGACGGCCTGTATCGGGCGCTTGTGCACGAATTGATATGAATTACCCCAGTAGATGGAAACAGTAGTTAATATTATCAGAGCTAAGTCAACGGATTCTATTTTTCACGCAAATTGCTTTTGTGCCGCTGCACATTTTCTGGGCCATCCGGCGTGATGCTGATCAGGGAAAGCGTTTGATCGGCGTTTTTCATTCGGTGTCGCAGCATCTTGCGGCCCAGGCGGGCAAGCTCTGCCTGATATTCCGGTTCTTGCGCTACGTTCTGGGCTTCGCCTTCGGCTGCGTGATCATAAAGGATAGGTGGCAGATCGGCGGCAAATTCAACCAATGTGAACCGCTCTTCGCGCAGGATGCATAGGGAGGAATCGGCAGGGCTTGTCCCTAGCGATTGCTCCCACAGGGTCGGGGCCAAAGGCTCTGAAAACTCCAGTTCAGAAAAAGACGCATCGCGCCAATCCTCGGGCGTCTTACCCGCCAACAGGGGCAGCAAGGACCGTCCGTCCATCGAATTGGGCACCTCCTGACCAACCCAGTCAAGAATCGTCGGGGTGATGTCGATGGTTTCTACCGGCTGGGTGACTTCCGTACCGGCACGCGCCACGTTACCCGGTTGGCGAATGATCAACGGCGTGTGAAAGGCGGCGTCATGTACGGTGAATTTGCTCCAGCAATGATGATCGCCCAGCATCTCGCCATGATCCGCTGTGACAATCAGCAATGTGTCGTCATATTGTCCGCTGTCTTTCAGGAATTGAACAACCCGCCCGATGTGCAGATCCACCTCGGTGATCAACCCCATGTAGATCGCGCGTAGGGTTTGGATGGTCTCATCTGAAGGGGCGAGATCGGGAAAGCCCACAACATTACCCGCTGGGGTTTTGGCCGCGATGGTCGGAGCAAAGAACGGATGGTTCGCAACTTCATCCTCGGGCGTGGCGAGCCGTCTGGGCAGGGGCAGGCTGGCCGGATCATACATGTCATTATAGGGTGCAGGGGCGACCAGCGGCGGGTGAGGCCGGATATAGGTCAGATGGGCGAACCAGCTGGCGTCGCCATAAGCGGGCATCACCTCCAGAAAACGATCGGTGAGAAAGGCGGTATCGCTGTCCCCTGCGCGGTAGAAGGCCGGATCATTGATGCGGGGGCTGCGTCCTTCGGGGGCAACAGGTTTGTAGACATCTGCGTAGGTATCAAAATCATATCCCTGATTGATCAGATGTGAACGCCAGGGAAAGGACATCTCAAAGCGCATTTCGACAGTTTCGTGAAAGCCGTTCATCGGATATTCATAACTGCGCAGCGCCGGATCGTTCTCATGCAGGACACGCGGATCCTGCGCTGTGTCGGTATAGCCGAACAGCATTGGCAGATAGCCCGCCTTGCGCATTTCGGTCGCCACATTGGGGATGTCATGGCGCAGCGGCGTGCCATTGCGCACAGAGCGGTGGTTCATTGCATATTGCCCCGTCAACAAGGACGCGCGTGATGGCCCGCAGGGGTTCACAACCGAAAAATGCCGTTTGAAAGTGACCGCATCCGCCATCAGCGCTGTCAGGTTCGGGGTCTGCACATGGTCGGCCAGCGCACCAAAGATGCAATCCGCACGCAGTTGGTCAATGACGATGAACAACACATTCTTTGGGCGGGACATAGGCCGAATCCTTCCTGCTAAACCGTTTCAGCTAACGCGCAAAGCAGGGGCTGTGCAAAGAGGCTTGTCGATAAACCTGACCCAAATGGCAGATGCCGTGATGACCTTAGCCGCCAATCGGCCTAAGAAGGACGCTTTACAGAAGGCCCGCACGCGGGCCAAACCCCCTGAAAGGTGCCGATGTCCCCCATCATCATTGCGATCATCCTGAGCGCAGCACTGCTGCATGCGGTCTGGAATGCCATTGTCAAAACAGCCGCTGATCGGACCACTATGTTGGGGTTGGTCGCCTTGGGGCAGGTGCTGCCCGCGATGGTGATGATTGTGGTGTTGCCGCTGCCCAATATGCAAAGCATGCCCTATATCGCGATTTCCACCGTGGTGCATTGGGGGTATTACTATTTCCTGGGCCGCGCCTATGCGCATGGGGATCTTGGTGTGGTTTATCCGATTGCCCGCGGTGTTGTACCCGCTTTGGTGTCGCTTTGGGCGTTTTTGCTGCTGAACGAGGTGCTGCCAGCCCCCGTCTGGGGCGGCATCGCGTTGATCGTCACCGGTATCATCCTCAGCAACTGGCGCGCGCTTCGCTCTGGTGTCGGGGCCACGGCTTTGGTTCTGTCGCTTTGTACCGGCATGTGCATTTCGGTCTATTCGGTGGTGGATGGTATCGGCGTGCGCCTGTCCGGCGATACGCTTTCCTATTGGGCGTGGGGGGCGTTTCTGCATCTTTTCATCGCTGGTTTTGCAGGCTGGAAAAGGCGCGATGTTCTGGCGCAATTGCCGGTGCGGGTCTGGGCAATCGGCCTTACCGGCGGCATCGTATCGATGATCGCGTACGGACTTGTTCTTTATGCCAAAAACTTCGCACCACTGGGGGCGGTTTCGGCCTTGCGTGAAACTTCGGTGATCTTTGCCACGCTGATAGGGTATTTCCTGTTGAAAGAAGGCAATCTGGCTCGGCGTCTGACTGCGGCAGTCCTGATGGCCGTGGGGATTGCCCTGATCGGATTAAGCGCCGCATAATCTCTGCTGAAAGGACACCTGCCATGATCGTCAAACGTATCGTTGCCAATGTCGCCACATCCTCCGTGAAAGAACTCCAACAGTTCTACGTCGCACTGTTCGATCTGGATGTGGTGATGGATATGGGCTGGATCGCGACTCTGTCTAGCGCACAAACCGCCCCGGTCCAGATCAGTTTTGCCAGTGAGGGCGGCTCTGGCACACCGGTGCCTGACCTTTCGATTGAGGTAGAGGACGTTGATGCGGTTTATGAACGGGCACAGGCGCTGGGGCATGAAATCTTCTATCCCCTGACCGATGAACCCTGGGGGGTGCGCCGCTTTTATCTTCACGATCCGGCGGGCAAATTGCTGAACGTTTTGGCGCATCAGGGCTGAGTGCCGGTCTGCGTCGATCTGTAATGGCCGCCGGGCAAGTCAAAACTGGCGAAACAGTGGAAAACCGCCGATCACGGTTTGATTATTTGTGCTTGACGGCAGGTTCACGCTAGGCGTTTGTGGATAAGCAATAGATCCGTACATTAGACCAGCCTGCGCCCGTATGCAGGCGGCTGATGAAATCAACGGGCATGCGGTGTGGTAAATGTGGTAGTGCGAATGCATCTGAAATCTATGATCAGGGCAGGGGCAGCAGGGATTTTGATCTCCGCGGCTGGATTTCTGTCTGCGGCCGAGGTGACCCTGACCGGGGTGCCCTCCGACAGTGATCTGTATCGCACGCTTGCCGGCGGGTCCTTGTTGATCGAACAATCCAGCGCAGAAGCCCCCCCAAGCAGTCAGGAAGTTGTGGCCGCAGCGCAGGCGGATTACGGGCGGCTTTTGGCCGTGCTTTATGATGAGGGGTATTTTGGCCCCATTATTACGATTACTCTGGACGGTACGGATGCAGCCGCCATTCCGGCGGTGCAGGCCCCACGCCAGATCACCACGGCAGTGATCAAGGTGGACACCGGTCCGCAGTTTCGTTTCGGCAAGGCCCAGATGGCACCGGTTGCCGCCGGTACAGAGATCCCGGAGGGGTTTGCAACCGGCCAGACCGCCAGCCTCAGCGTGTTGAAAGACGCCGTGACCGCAGGGATCGACGGGTGGCGCGGGCAGGGGCATGCCAAGGCAGAGTTGGCCGCACAGGAGCTTTCAGCGCACCACACCGACCGCACCGTCAATGCAACCCTGCGTCTTGCGCCCGGCCCTAGGCTGCGGTTTGGTGGCTTGCGCGTCTCAGGTAATAAGGCGGTACGTACCGAACGGATCATCGACATCGCAGGTTTGCCGGAGGGAGAGGTTTATTCTCCAGAAGAGCTGCGCCTTGCTGCGGGGCGGTTGCGCCGCACCGGCGCTTTCAGTGCTGTCGCTCTGATCGAAGCTGACAATATTGGCCCGAATGCCGCCTTGCCGGTTACCGCGCAGGTTGTCGAAGCCCTGCCGCGCCGGTTTGGCTACGGGGCGGAACTCGGCTCGCTTGACGGTTTGACACTCAGCGCCTTCTGGCTGCACCGCAACCTGTTTGGCGGGGCGGAGCGGCTGCGCATCGCGGGCGAGGTTTCCGGTATCGGCGGCAATTCTGGTGGCGAGGACTATTCTTTGTCTGCACGGTTCGAACGCCCGGCAACTTTTAATGAAGACACTGATTTTTATGCATTGGCCAAGATCGAACAGTTGGACGAAGTGAACTTTTTCTCCCGTCAGTTGGATCTGGAAGCCGGGATTGAACGGATCGCCTCCGAAGAACGCACCTATACATTGGGTGTCGGTTTGCGCCGCGCCAAAACGCGCGATGCCTTTGGTGAAAACGAATATACCCTGTTGACCCTGCCGCTGAGTGCTGAATTTGACTATCGCGACAATGCGTTGAACGCGACCAGTGGCTATTACATCAAGGCGGGTGTGACCCCGTTTCTGGCGATTAGCGGATCGGACAATGGGCTGCGCACCTCAGTGGACGCGCGGGTGTATCGCACTTTTGGCACGGCCCGCCCGGTCACCTTTGCCCTGCGTGGTCAATTGGGATCGGTCTATGGTCCTGATCTCAGTCAGGCGCCTGCGGATTACCTGTTTTACTCTGGCGGCGGTAGCACGGTGCGTGGTCAGGCCTATCAGGCGCTGGGCGTGGATCTGGGCGGTGGTAATATCACCGGCGGACGCAGTTTCCTTGCAGTGGCCGCAGAGGCGCGGCTGGCCGTCAGCAAAAGCTTTTCCGTAGTTGGGTTTGTGGATGGTGGTTATGTCGGTGCCGAGGAGTTTTATGACGGCACTGGTGAATGGCATTCTGGTGCAGGGCTGGGACTGCGCTATAACACTGGCATCGGACCTATTCGCGTAGACATTGCCGTGCCAACGTCGGGACCGGAAGCGGATGAGGACTATCAGGTCTACATCGGCATCGGGCAATCCTTCTGATGCGTTACCTTATTGCCCTTGTCACCGCTTTTGTCATCGCGCTGGGCGTGATCTCTCCCGCATTTGCACAGAATGACGACAAGAGCTTTCTGACGCGCACCATTCAGGACGCGCTAAGCGGCGCTGGACGCACAGTCAGCATCGACGGTTTTCGCGGCGCGCTCAGCTCTGAGGCAAGTTTTCAGCGGATGACCATCGCGGATGAAGACGGCATCTGGCTGACGCTGGAGAATGTTGTGCTGGATTGGAACCGTTCGGCATTGTTGCGCGGCCGCCTTGAGGTGGAGCAATTGACGGCCAGCCGGCTGGATCTGCCCCGGCTGCCGATCGCGGAAACAGAGGCGTTGCCCGATGCTGAAGCCGCGCCGTTCAGCTTGCCCGATTTGCCGGTTTCGATCCTGCTTGAGCGTTTTTCTATCGACCGGATCAGCCTTGGGACCCCAATTTTAGGCGAGGCGGCAGAGCTGACCGTGACGGCAGCTGCAACGCTGAACGATGATGTGGGGAAAATCGATTTACAGGCCAGTCGCACGGATGCGAAACCCGGCAGCTTTGAGATCAAGGCGGATTTCAACCGCGACGACAGTATTCTTGATCTGCTGCTTAACCTCAGCGAGGGGGAAGAGGGGATTGCGGCCAAGCTGCTGAACATTCCCGGCCAGCCCTCGGTGAACCTGAATGTGGCCGGTGCTGGTCCGCTGGATGATTTTACGGCGGATGTGAAGGTGGCAACCGACGGTCAGGACCGGCTGGCCGGGCAGATCATCCTAAGTGCGCAGACCCCGCGCCGCGCCTCTGCAACGCCGGACCGGCGTGTTCAGGCCGATATTGGTGGCGATATCTCTGCACTGCTGGCACCGCGTTTTCGGGCCTTCTTTGGCGAGGACGTGGCCCTGAAGATTGATGCGCTGTTACAGGCGGATGGGGCGGTTGAAATCGCGGATTTCGCGCTGCAAACAGAGGCTGCGGATCTGGCAGGTAAGCTGAGCCTGAACGCAGATAAATGGCCTACGCTGATCGACATCACAGGGCAGATTGCAAACCCGGACGGCAGTGCGATCCTGCTGCCTGTGGGCGGCGATGGCACAACGGTGAATGCGGTTGATTTGCGGGTGGATTACGATGCCAGCAATGGGGATGCGATTTCAGCCACCTTCGATATGACTGAATTGTCGCTGGTGGATCTGTCGATTGAAAAGACGACCCTTGCGCTTGACGGGACCCTGCTGGGTGATGCGGGGCGTGTTGGGCAGTTCGACGGGGATGTCACCTTTGACATGGCTGGTCTCAACCCGCGTGACACCGCCCTGGCCGAGGCCTTGGGTCGCGCCATCAAGGGCCGTGCAAATATTCTTTATGTAGAAGATCAGCCGCTGCGGATTTCTGATCTAACCTTGACGGGCAATGACTATGGGCTGACGGGGAATGCGCAGATTTCCGGCATTGATACTGGTTTGTCCACTCAATTGGATGCGCGCCTTGATGCGCGCGATCTCAGCCGTTTTTCTGCCCTTGCCGGGCGTGAGCTGGACGGGCAGACCGAACTGGCTTTGCAGGGCGAGGTTGGGCTGCTGAGCGGGCAGTTTGATCTCACCGCTCAGGGCAGCACCACCGATCTGGCATTGGGTATTGAACAGGCTGATGCGGTTATGGCCGGGCGCACCACCCTGAGCCTTGCCGCAACACGGAACGAGAACGGCACGGTTCTGCGGGATCTGGTGCTTGAGAATGAGGCGCTTAGCCTGACCGGCGGCGCGCAGTTGCGCACTGAGGACAGCAGCGCGCAGGCTGATTTCAGGTTGAACGACATTTCATTGGTGGTGCCACAATATGAAGGGCCGGTGACGGTCAGTGCAACCGCGACCCAGGACAGCCGCGGCTGGTCCGTGGATGCCAGTACAGATGGACCCTATGGGGCGGCACTGACCGCCAAGGGGCTGGCAACGGGTCCCGATGCCGCGCTTGAATTCACCGCTGACGTGCCCGATGTTAAACCCTTCGCGGATCAGATCGAGGGCCCCGTTACCGCCAAAGGTACGCTGCGCAACGGGCCGAATGGCTGGTCGGTCGCCACCGACGCGACTGGTCCCTATCAAAGCCGCGCCCGCCTTGAGGGTCTGGTTGCGCCTGCGGTCGATTTGAATTTCGATGTTTCCTTGCCTGATGTGCAGCCTTTGGTGCCTCAGGTGTCTGGTCCGCTGAATGCCACCGGCCAGTTGCGCCAGACAGAGAATGGGTTCTTTGTCGATACCCAAGCCAGTGGTCCCTACGGTGCGAAGGCGACGGTTGAGGGGCTGGCCACGGGGCCGAATATGGCGCTCAACTTTGATGTAGCGGTGCCAAATGTTGCCCCCATTGCCCCGGGTATCAACGGGTCCTTGGCGGCCTCGGGTGTGGTGCGCCAGACCCCCGCAGGGATCATGGTCGATACCCAAGCCAGCGGACCTTACGGTGCCAAGGCCACAGTCGAGGGGCTGGCGACGGGGCCGAACATGCAACTGGTCTTTGATCTCTCAGTGCCAAATGTCGCGCCGCTTGCACCGGGGATCAATGGCCCACTTGCCGCCAATGGTACGCTGCGCCAGACCACCCGTGGCATTATCGTCGATACAGAGGCCAGCGGCCCATATGCATCGCGCGCATCGGTGCGCGGCACGGTGACGGGACCACAGGCCAATGTGGATTTCACCTTTGCGATGCCCAATATCGGGGCATTGGTGGAGAAGGTGAACGGTCCGCTCAACCTGCAAGGCTCCGCACGAAAACAAGGTAATGCATGGGTGGTGCAGTCCGATGCGACGGGTCCTGCGGGGACGCAATCGCGTCTGACGGGGCGCGTTAATGCCGATGGGACGTTGAACATGGATGCGATCGGCACCGCCCCTCTGGGACTTAGCCGTCCGTTTCTGGCCCCCCGTGATCTGCAAGGGTTGGCGCGGTTCGACCTGTCGGTGAACGGGCGTCCTGCCCTGTCATCCGTATCCGGGACGATCCAGACATCCAATGCCACATTTACCGCGCCGAACCTGCGTGTTGCCCTGCAAGGGATCGCGGCAGACATCCGGCTTTCCAACAACCGCGCTCAGATTGACGTAACCGGACAGGCATCCAACGGCGGTAACCTCAATGTAAATGGCAGCATTGTGCTGGGCGGCGCATTGGCGGCGGATCTGGCCATCGGGTTGCAGAACATTGTTTTGATCGATCCGAAACTCTACCGCAGTTCAGTCAGCGGTGCCTTGCGTCTGGCAGGACCACTGACCGGCGGGGCACAGATATCGGGGCAGGTTGATGTCGGAGAAACCGAAATCAGCGTGCCATCGACGGGGCTGACCAGCATCGGGGACATTCCACCGATCAACCATATCGGTGCAACCCGTCCGGTGATCGCAACACGGCGCAAGGCCGGGATTGAGAATGTCACCAGTGGTGCCGATCCGGCAGCAAGTTCAGGGGCTGGCTTTGGCCTGAACGTGCGGGTCAACGCGCCCAACCGCATCTTTGCGCGTGGGCGTGGCCTTGACGCAGAACTGGGGGGCGCGTTGACGGTGACAGGCAGCACCAACCGGGTGATTTCCGCCGGTCGGTTTGATCTGCTGCGTGGGCGGCTGGATATCCTGGGCAAACGTTTTGATCTGATCGACGGCTCGATCCAGTTCCGCGGCGATCTGGTACCCTATATCCGCTTTGTTTCCGCTACGGCGACCCGTACCGGTGAAGTACGTGTGGTGGTGGAAGGCGCTGCTGATGCGCCGGAAGTGTCATTTGAATCCACGCCGGAAGCCCCGCAAGACGAGGTTTTGGCGCAGCTTCTGTTTGGTCGTAACCTGTCTGAAATCTCGCCCCTGCAAGCGCTGCAGTTGGCCAATGCGGTGGCCACATTGGCCGGACGCGGCGGCAAGGGGGTGATTAGCCAGTTGCGGGCCGGCTTTGGGCTGGATGATCTGGACGTCACAACAACCGATGACGGTGCAACAGCGGTGCGTGCAGGGAAATATATCTCGGATAATGTCTATACCGATGTGACTGCCGCGTCAGATGGCACCGGTGAGGTATCACTGAACCTAGACATCACTTCGCATCTCAAGGGTAAGGCGACGCTAGGGTCGGATGGTAACTCCGGCATCGGGATCTTTTTTGAAAAGGATTACTGAGGCGGATCAGCCCTGTGCGGCGAAGGTGCCAAACCGGCCCTGATCAAACAGCAGCCCCGCACCTTGACCGGCGCTGGCTGCGGCGTGGGTGATCTGGCCGACGATGATCGAATGATCCCCCGCCGGGTGAACCGCATATCTTTCGCAGTGAAAGGCCGCCAGACATCCGGCAAGCTCGGGGGTGCCGCTGGTTCCGTGGGTCCAGTCAAAGCCGGTGAAATCATGCCCCTGTCCGGCAAAATGGTTTGCCAGATCCCGCTGATCCGCGCCCAGAATATGGATGCAATAGTGCTCGGCCTGCGCAAAGGCGTCATGACGTTTAGATTGCAGCGCAGCCGACCACAGCACCAAAGGTGGGGTAAGCGAGACCGAAGAAAAGGAATTGGCGGTCATCCCCAGCGGACCCTGTGCAGTCTGCGTGGTGATCACGGTCACACCTGTGCCAAAACGCCCGAAGGCGTTGCGCAAAGCCTGCCCATCAGACGGGTCAAAAGGGGTCATGTCGCGGTCCATACGGGCCTGCGGTGACACGGCGGTAATGATTTGTCCAGAGATGCCCAACGTATGATCCTTTCTGATGCGCCAGATGCACAGTGGATCAAATGTAGACCGCGACCCCGACCAGAACAGGTCGGGATCGCGGCGATTTTGTGCGGATTGGGATGATTATTTGCGATTCATCCGGTTTTCGATCAGATCATCAACCACAGCAGGCTCTGCCAACGTCGATGTATCACCCAATGCGCCAAAGTCATCTTCGGCGATTTTACGCAGGATGCGGCGCATGATCTTGCCAGAGCGGGTCTTTGGCAGGCCCGGTGCCCATTGGATCAAATCGGGAGAAGCAATCGGGCCGATTTCCGTCCGCACCCAATTGCGCAATTCAAGGCGCAGCTCTTCCGAAGGTTCCTCACCGCCCATCAAGGTGACATAGCAATAGATGCCCTGACCCTTGATATCATGCGGGTAGCCGACAACCGCCGCCTCTGCGACCTTGCCATGCGCAACCAGCGCGCTTTCAACTTCGGCGGTGCCCATGCGGTGGCCTGAAACATTGATAACGTCATCCACCCGGCCCGTGATCCAATAATCGCCGTCCGCGTCGCGTTTGCAGCCGTCACCGGTGAAGTAATAGCCGGGGTAATCAGAGAAATAGGTTTTCTCAAAACGTTCGTGATCACCCCAGATGGTGCGCATCTGACCGGGCCAGCTGTCGGTGATGCACAGCACCCCTTCCGCCGGATCGCCTTTCAGCTCTTCTGCTGATGTGGGTTCCAGCACCACAGGTTTGATCCCGAAAAACGGCTTCATCGCCGCACCCGGTTTCATGGCATGGGCACCGGGCAGGGGGGTCATCAAGTGACCGCCGGTTTCGGTCTGCCACCAGGTGTCCACAATTGGGCAGCGGCCGCCGCCAATCACTTCATTGTACCATTTCCACGCTTCGGGGTTAATCGGCTCGCCCACGGTGCCCAGCACTTTGAGGCTGCTCAGGTCGGCGCTTTTGACAAAATCATCACCCTTGCCCATCAAGGCCCGCAGCGCCGTTGGTGCGGTGTAGAACTGGTTCACCTTGTGCTTTTCACAGACCTGCCAGAAACGGCTGGCATCAGGGTAGGTCGGCACGCCTTCAAACATCAGCGTGGTCGCACCATTGGCCAGCGGACCATAGACGATATAGCTGTGCCCGGTCACCCAGCCCACATCCGCTGTACACCAATAAACGTCACCGTCATGGTAATCAAAACTGATTTCATGAGTCATGGCCGCATAGACAAGATAGCCACCGGTTGTGTGGACCACGCCTTTGGGTTGGCCGGTGGAGCCTGACGTATAAAGGATAAACAGCGGATCTTCGGCGTTCATCACTTCCGGTTCGCAAGTCGTGGCTGCCTCTGCGGCAAGCGCATTGTAATCATAGTCGCGCCCCTCGACCCAGGTTGTCTGGCCGCCGGTACGTTTGACCACCAGACATTTCACCGTGTCCTTGCAGTGCAACAATGCCTGATCCGCATTGGTTTTCAGCGCCGTATTGCGCCCGCCGCGCGGGGCCTCGTCTGCGGTGATCACCACCTTGGCTTCGGATCCGTTGATCCTTGCTGCCAGCGCGTCCGGCGAGAAACCGGCAAACACAATCGAATGGATCGCGCCGATACGGGCACAGGCCAGCATGGCATAGGCCGCTTCCGGGATCATTGGCAGATACAGGATCACCCGGTCGCCTTTACCCACGCCAAGGTCACGCAGGGTATTGGCCATTTTGCAGGTGTTGGCGTGCAGCTCTTTATAGGTGATGTGTTTTGCTTCGTCATCGGGGCTGTCAGGCTCCCAGATAATGGCGGTTTGATCGCCGCGGGTCTCAAGATGGCGGTCAATACAGTTGGCCGAAACGTTTAACTCACCATCCGCATACCAATTGATGTGAACATTGCCCAAGGTGTAATCAACGTCTTTGACCTGCGTGAAGGGCTTGATCCAATCAACCCGCGCGCCTTGTTCACGCCAGAACCCATCGGGGTCACTGACCGAAGCCTCGTACATGCGTGTGTAGGTCTCGGCGTTGACATGTGCCCCCTTGGCCATGACATCCGACGGCGGATAGGTTTTTGCAGCTGTATCAGACAATGTAGGTCCCTCCCTTGGCAGTCTTTTCGGGGCAGCATGTGAACTGGGTCCAAACGCTTTCCCGCTCCTCGGCGCGATCATAGCGGGCTGTGAACGGAAGGGAATAAGCAACTGGAATGGGGGGATTTCCTTGTAAAGGTTTTTCCCGAAAATCTAAGGTTTTGTAAATTCTGCAGCGTAAACCAACTTATTTTAGGCGGTTTGGGGCGTATTTTTGTCAATCTTTGAGATCGTTCCGGCCGTGATGGTAAGCCTGTTTGCGACTAAAGGCCAGTCTGGAAGTTGCATCCAACGGGCGTGTCTTGGGTGTTTTATTCGCTTTTATGGCGTGATCGTCGTGTTTGCCGGGGGCGTGACATGGGAAACTTGGGCAACTGTCTGTTGGCGGGCGCGGCGGGGGTTGGCAGCGCCTCTGCCGCGCGATAACTTCGGTGCAAGCGCCCCGGGGAGGGGCGCATCAACGGGAGAAACACCAATGACTAAATTTTTGAGCGGCGCAGCTGTCTGCGCCATCTCTTTCGCGTTTGCATCACAGGCTGCGGCCACAGAATGGAACGTGTCCGTCTGGGGCAAGCGCCGCGCCTTTACAGAGCATGTTGAAAAGCTGGCCGAACTGGTCAGCGAAAAAACCGGCGGTGAATTCACCATGAACGTCAGCTATGGCGGCCTGTCCAAGAACCGCGAGAATCTTGATGGTATCTCTATCGGTGCCTTTGAGATGGCCCAGTTCTGCGCCGGCTATCATGCGGATAAAAACCGCGTTGTGACTGTGCTTGAACTGCCGTTCCTTGGCGTTGAGAACCTGGAGCAAGAGCGTGCGGTTTCCAAAGCGGTCTATTCGCATCCTGCTGCCGCCGAAGAAATGGCGCAGTGGAACGCAAAACTGCTGATGACCTCGCCCATGCCACAGTACAATATTGTGGGCACCGGCGATCCGCGCATGACGCTGGAAGATTTCAAAGGCATGCGTGTACGTGCAACGGGTGGTCTGGGCCGCGCGTTTGAAGCAGTTGGCGCTGTGCCCACATCGGTAACCGCGACTGAGGCCTATCAGGCGATGGAATCAGGGGTTGTGGATACTGTGGCCTTTGCCCAGCACGCGCACCTGTCCTTTGGCACGATCAATCAGGCGGATTGGTGGACGGCCAACCTGAACCCCGGCACTGTGAACTGCCCGGTTGTTGTGAACATCGACGCCTATGAATCGCTGTCGGATAAAGAGCGTGAAGCGCTGGATTCCTCCGTGGAGGAATCACTGGATCACTATCTGGCAAACTACGGCGAATTGCTGAAAAAATGGGATTCGGTGCTGGAAGAGAAGGGCGTCAAGAAAGTCGAGATCGCACCGGAAGTGATCGAGGAATTCCGCGCGGCGGCTGCGGCCCCTGCACGTGACGCATGGATTGCAGACATGGAAGCGCAGGGCCTGCCGGGTCAGGAGCTTTACGATCTGGTGGTCAAGACATTGGCGGATGCCAAAAGCGGCAGCTAAGCCGGTGACATGACCGGCGGGATCAACCCCGCCCTGCGGTGCAATATGCCGTAGGGCGGGGATAACCCCGCCACCCCTCCAAAACAAAGGATATCGCCATGGCAGGCTCGGCCGCAGTGCTGGAAGATTCCAGTCTCCTCAGTAAACTTGACCGAATGTTGCTGCCGATCGAGCGTTTTTGTGCGCTGCTTTCTGGCTTGGCGATATTTTCCCTTATGTTCCTCGCCGCCTATTCGGTGACATCGCGCAAGTTTTTTGGCGCACCGATGATGGGTTATGTCGATTACATCGAAGCCGCGATGCCAATTATCGCCATCATGGGCGTGTCCTATGTGCAGCGCGACGGCACCCATATCCGCATGGATATGCTGGTTTCCGCGCTTAAGGGCCGTGTGCTGTGGCTGTTCGAACTGGTCTCCGTAGTCTTGATCCTGATCCTTATTGTCGCGCTGACCTATGGCGCATGGGAGCATTTCGACCGTTCCTTTGATTGCGCCCGCCCGCTGTGCAGTCGTGACAGTTCCATTGATGTAGGACTGCCGATCTGGCCCAGCAAACTGGTGGTGCCGATTGCTTTTGGCGTGCTGGTGTTGCGGTTGTTGTTGCAAACCTGGGGATATGGCCGCGCGCTGGTGCTTGGGCTGGAAAACCCGGTGGCGGTACCACTGAACCTTTCTGTTGCGGAACAGGCCATGCTTGAGGCCAAGGCGCTGGAAGGGGCTGACTAAGATGTTTCCAAGAAAAATTAAAAATAACCATTCGACGGGCCCGTTCATCCAGAGCGAAAGACAAGGCCAGCCGATGCAACTAGAACTGGGAACATCCTGATGGAACCGATTGAGATTGGCATATGGGTGTCCGCAGGGATGCTGGTGTTTGTGGTGCTTGGCATGCGCGTGGCCTTTGCCGCCGCGATGGCCGGGTTTGTCGGGCTGGTTTGGCTGCGCTGGAACGGGTTTGACTATGATCCCGACAGGTTCTGGAAAGCCGTTGAAATCAGCGTGAAAATTGCGGGTCTTACACCGCATTCCAAAGTCTCGGCGCAGGTGTTGTCGTTGATCCCGGTCTTCATCATGATCGGCTATCTGGCCTATTACGCCAAACTGACCACAGCCCTGTTCGAGGCCTGTAAACGCTGGTTCGCATGGGTGCCGGGCGGGCTTGCGGTCTCGACCGTTTTTGCCACTGCCGGTTTTGCCGCAGTATCCGGTGCATCGGTGGCCACGGCAGCGGTGTTTGCCCGTATCGCCATCCCCGAAATGCTGAAGATCGGGTATAATAAACAATTCGCCGCCGGTGTGGTTGCGGCAGGGGGCACCTTGGCCTCTCTGATCCCACCATCGGCGATCCTCGTCATCTACGCGATCATTGTGGAGCAGGACGTGGGTAAACTTTTGCTCGCGGGCTTTATCCCCGGTGCATTTTCTGCGGTGGTCTACGCCGCATTGATCATCGGCATTGCGATGATCTGGAAAAATGTTGGCCCGCCGGTCACAGGCTATTCATGGGGCGAGCGGTTTGCCTCTATCCCACCGGCATCGCCGATTTTTGCGGTCGTGATCATCATCATCTTCTTTGTTTACAACCCCTTTGGCGATGCATGGGGCACCCCAACCGAAGGCGGCGCCGTGGGCGCGTTCATCGTGTTCCTGATGGCCCTGTGGAAAGGCATGCGCTGGACCCAGCTGCGCGAGGCGCTGCTGGACACGGCCAAGCTGACGGTGATGATTTTCACCATCATCTGGGGCGTGTTGATCTACGTGCGCTTCCTTGGCTTTGCTGAACTGCCGGATGCTTTTGCAAGCTGGATCACCTCACTTGATATGGCCCCGCTGACCATCCTGATCTGTATCCTATTGGCCTATGCGGTGCTGGGCATGTTCATGGATGCCATCGGCATGTTGCTGCTGACCTTGCCTGTGGTCTATCCGGCGGTGATGGCGCTGAATGGCGGTGAAAACGTATTGGCGGCGGACTCGGCCTTTGGCATGTCGGGGCAGATGTGTGCCATCTGGTTTGGCATTCTGGTGGTGAAAATGGCAGAGTTCTGTCTGATCACCCCGCCGATTGGTCTGAACTGTTTTGTGGTCGCCGGTGTGCGCGATGACCTGACGGTTCAGGACGTGTTCAAAGGTGTGACACCGTTCTTCCTGGCCGATGGTGTGACAATTGCACTGCTGGTTGCCTTCCCAAGCATTGTTTTGTGGCTGCCCTCACTGGTGGGCTGACGCCCCGATTATAGGAGAAACACCATGGCTGTTCTGCCCATCATAGACGCCAGCACGGAAGAGTTGACGGAGATCTTCAAGGATCTGCATGCCCATCCTGAAATCGGGTTCACCGAAACCCGCACCGCTGGCATCGTTGCGGATAAGCTGCGCGAATACGGTGTAGACGAGGTGCATGTGGGCATTGGCCAGACCGGTGTTGTCGGGATCATCGAAGGCAAGCGCGCAGGGCCGCGTCGGATCGGGGTCCGTGCGGATATGGACGCGCTGCCGATTAGCGAGGAGACCAACCTTGCCTACGCTTCGACCAATCCCGGTGTGATGCATGCCTGTGGTCACGATAGCCATACAACCATGCTGTTGGGCGCGGCGAAACATCTGGCGGCAACCCGTGATTTTGCGGGGACAGCCGTGATGATTTTCCAACCCGCCGAAGAGGGGCTTGGCGGCGCGCGTGACATGATCAGGGACGGATTGTTTGACCGGTTCCCCTGTGACGAGGTTTACGGCATGCACAACTCTCCGAATGGCACACCGGGGTCTGTGGGGATCTGCAAAGGGGCGGCGATGGCAGGCGCATCTTTTTTCGACATTACGGTGCAGGGCAAGGGCAGCCACGCGGCCATGCCGCATCAATCACGCGACCCGCTGGTGATCGCGTCTGACCTTGTGGGCAGCCTGCAAACCATCCTGTCACGCAATGTGGCCCCGCTGGACACCTGTGTCTTGTCCGTCACGCAGCTGCACGCCGGTGCCGCCTATAACGTGGTGCCAGATACGGCGACCCTTGCGGGTACGATCCGCTATTTCAAGGATGAAGTCTGCACCCTTGCCGAAACCCGCATGCGCGAACTTTGTGCGGGTTTTGCAGTGGCTTATGGCGTCACGATCAACATCGATGTGCGCAATGTCTTTGATGTGCTGATGAACGACAGCGAACTGTCGGATGCCTATATGGAGGCTGCCGCTGACATCGTGGGGTGCGAGAACATCAGCGACACGGATCAGCCTGCGACCGGTTCGGAAGATTTCGCGGATATGCTCAAGGTCATTCCCGGTGCCTATTGCCGGATCGGTCATTCCGGCACCACCGGGCTGCACAACCCCAGCTTCTTCCTTGATCCCGAGGTGCTGCCCGTCGGGGCCTCGATCATGGCGCGGATTGTGGAACGGCGGTTGGTGGCGTAAAGGGGACGCTACTGACGTCCCAACTACAAAGACCCGACATGCTGCTTGATCAACACGCACGGCTTTCTGTCGCCCCGATGATGGATTGGACCGACCGCCACTGCCGGTATCTGCATCGGCTGCTCAGCCGCAACGCGCTGCTTTATACCGAGATGGTTACCTCTCCCGCATTGGTGCGGGGTGGGGCATTGCATCTGCTGGATCACGATGTGTCTGAACATCCCGTGGCGCTGCAATTGGGTGGTTCCGATCCGGTTGAACTGGCCAAGGCGGCCAAGCTGGGCGCGGATGCGGGCTATGACGAGATCAATCTGAACGTGGGTTGCCCCTCGGATCGGGTGCAATCGGGGTGTTTTGGCGCGGTGTTAATGAAACGTCCCGCGTTGGTGGCGGAATGCGTGGCCGAGATGCGCGCGGCGGTGGACGTCGATGTCACCGTGAAATGCCGCATCGGTGTGGATGAACAGAACCCCGAAGAGGTGCTGCCCGAGTTTTTGGCACAGGTCATTGCAACGGGTTGTACCCGTGTGCAAATCCACGCCCGCAAGGCGTGGCTGAAAGGGCTGTCCCCTAAAGAAAACCGCGATATTCCGCCGCTGGATTACCCTTTGGTGCAGCAGATGAAACAGTATTTCCCGAACCTGCATATTTCGATAAACGGGGGCATTACCTCGCTGGATCAGGCGATTGCGCTGCTCGACAGCGGTTTGGACGGGGTGATGATCGGGCGGGCGGCCTATCACCAAGCGGGGGACATCCTAAGCACTGCGGACCGCAGGATTTACGGGCAGGGCGAAGATACCACCGCGGAGGATGCGGTGCGTGCCATGCTGCCCTACATAGAGGCGCATTTGAGTGCCGGTGGCAGGTTGAACCAGATCACCCGCCATATGATGGGGCTGTTCACGGGACGGCCCGGTGCGCGGATCTGGCGGCGCATCCTGTCGGAAGGGGCGTCAAAGCCCGGGGCAGGGCCGGAGCTGGTATTGGAAGCACTGGCCAGCATCGAAACACTGGCAGCTGCGCAGGAAGCCCTGTAACAGTCGGGAAACAACAGCGGAGCCTCCCCATGCCGGAAACCATGTTATTGATCCAGATGACCCTGTTCCTGCTGGTGATCGGTGCCTTTGCCGGCGTGCTGGCCGGATTGCTGGGCGTTGGTGGCGGCATCGTTCTCGTACCCGCTTTTTTCTATTCTTTCCATGCGCTTGGCTTTGATGGGCCACAGTTGATGCAGATGTGTCTGGCGACGTCACTGGCGACAATTGTGGTGACTTCCCTGCGCTCGGTTCTGAGCCATAACAAGAAGGGGGCCGTTGATTGGGACATCCTGCGCGGCTGGGCCCCGGGGATTGTCATCGGGGCCAGCCTGGGTGTGCTGATGGTCGCGCAGCTGCGTTCGAGCACATTGCAAATGGTGTTTGGTGTGCTGGGGCTGACGATTGGGCTCTACCTTGGGTTTGGGCGCTCTGAATGGCGGTTGGGACAGAAGATGCCGGTGGGACTGGCACGCGCGGTCATGTCGCCGGTGCTGGGTTTCCTGTCTGTGCTTCTGGGTATTGGCGGGGGCAGTTTCGGGGTGCCGGTGATGACGCTTTACAACACGCCGATGCACCGTGCGGTGGCAACCGCTGCCGGGTTTGGCATGTTGATTGCGGTGCCTGCGGTGATCGGGTTTCTGTTTGTGCCGATGCAGGGGGCGGTGCCGCCCTTTACCCTTGGGCTGGTGAACCTGCCAGCCTTTGGCATTATCATTGCGATGACGCTGATCACTGCCCCCTTGGGGGTGAAAATCGCGCATATGATGGACCCCAAGCCGCTTAAACGTGTGTTCGCAGTGTTTCTGATTGCGGTGGCGCTGAACATGCTGCGCAAAGCGTTGATGTGATGCGGGGCGGCTTTGCCGTCTTTGACGTTGATCCCCGTGTGGTGGTATGGGCCCAAGCCGCTCATAAGCTGGCCTGCCGAACGGCTGAAAATCCTGCACTCAGGGCAGCAAACCTGCGCCATGGCGACACATGGTTTGTCGGCGTGGATGCCCTGCCAAATGCAGCTGACGGCAGCATCGACGGCATAGCACTGGCCGGCCCATGGCAGAACCGGATACCTGAACCCGCCGAATGGCACCCGGCGCAGCTGTCCATCGTCTATCCCGGCTATCCAAAGCAGGACCCGGGTGAAAGTGATGCCAACCACCGCTACCGTATCACCCGCCATGCGGCCCATGTGGACGGGCTGCTGCCGATTGGCCCTGCGCGCCGGCGTTTTCTGTTGGAACCCCACGCGTTTGTCCTTGGCCTGCCATTGAACCACTCAGATGCGGCACCGCTGATGGTTTGGCCGGACAGCCACCATATCATGGGGGCGGCGTTTCGCGCTTTGGTCGGTGACAATGACCCCTCTACCATTGATCTGGCCGAAGGATATCAGGCGGCCCGTCGTCATGTCTTTGAAACCATCACACCACAGCCGGTGATCGCACAACCGGGGGCGGCCATCCTGTTGCACCGGCATTTGTTACATGGTGTCGCCCCTTGGGCATTTGATGCGACTGCTCCAGCAGAGGGCCGGATGATTGCCTATTTCCGCCCACAGTTCAGCGCCGCAGAATGGCTTGCACCTGATGAGATAATTTGACTTTCCCTACAAAGGCCGCTGCGTTGCCCCATTGTTGCCATATGCGCAACGATACTGATCCCAACAAACGCGACATGACAGGACCAAGTAAAATGACAGCAATTATCACAGGTGCAGCGGGCAGTATCGCATATTGGGAAAGTGCTTCCCGTCCGATGGCACAGCGGGCATTTGGCACCGATGGTTCTTTTCAACATACCAGCCAGACGCGCTTTGCAAGCCTGAGCGCCTTTGCCGCCAACAGCAACCATGCGCCATCGCATCTTGATTGGGCGGACTCATGGGACGCGGGCGTTGATTTCCTTTTTAGGATCGCGGGCGCGCGTTAAGCGTTACTTTCGGGCCAGCCGCGCCGCACGTCCACCGCGACGTTTGGTGATCTGACCCGCACGTGCCGGCAATTCTGCCATGATCTCGCGACGCGCTTCGGGTGTCATGCGGGACCAGCTGCCAATCTCCTCAATGGATCGCAGACAACCGGTGCACAATCGCGCCTCGGGGTGTATCACGCAGATCTTGACGCAGGGGCTTTCGACCTCCTCGCGCTTCCAGACCTCATCACTCATCTTGCGCTTCCTTCTCTGCGCAGCACCGCCAACCGGTCCAGCACCCCTTGCAGGATATACCCGGCTGCTACGTGATCAATCACCTCTGCGCGACGTTTGCGGGATGTATCCGCCTCCAACAGGGCACGTTCAGCGGCCACAGTGGAAAGACGTTCATCCCAAAAGGTGATGGGCAGCGGTGTTATCTTGTCAAAGTTTCGGGCAAATGCGCGGGTCGACTGACAGCGCGGCCCTTCCGATCCATCCATATTGCGCGGCAGGCCCAGAACCAGCCCGCCGATGTTACGATCCGCAATGATCTCGGCAAGGCGCGCCGCATCGACGCCGAATTTCTTGCGCCGCACGGTTTCCAGCGGGGTTGCAACACTTAGAAAACTGTCAGACACGGCCACACCAATGGTTTTCTCGCCCAGATCAAGCCCAATCAATGCCTGCATCGGGGGCAGGGCAGCGACAAAATCGGCCATTTCTTCAAAGATCATTCCGCAACCCCCGCCTGAGAACCCGCCGCGCGGATAACATCCAAGGCACCGGGATTACCCTCAAACACCTCAATGGCGTTGTTAAAGATGGCGAGCGCCTGATCCGGATTGCCCATCACCGCCAGTGAAGTGATCAGCCGCGCCCAGTCCTGTGGTGGCCCGCCTTCTGTTGCCAGCCGGTTCGAGAGCCCCTCAACCATACCGCCAATCATCTCCATCCGTTCTTCATTCGTCATTTCTGATGCGGCTTCGATGTCCTCAACCGAGGGACCGGGGGCTGCGCCTGCGCCGATCGCGGGAACGGTATAGTTGACACCTGCCAGATAGGCGACTTCCTCGATCTGCGACAGGATGGGCGCAATCCATGCGGCATCTTCGGGACCACGGCGCAACAGGGCGTCCCACAGCCGGAACCCGATGTCAGGCCGCCCGGTCTGCACCATCATCAATCCTAGATAATAGCGCGCGCGCTCCTCGGTTTCGTCCCGTGTCAGAGCGGCGCGAAAGGCCACTTCCGCCTCTGGCGATACATAACCACCTGCAGCCAGTACCAGAAGTTCGCCGAAATCGGTGATATCCTGCGCAGTCGCCGCATCCCCCTTGATGCGCAGCACTTGTTCCTGCGCATCTGCTGCTGCCGCAAAATTCCCGATCCGCGCTTCGTTTTCAGCCAGCAGCTTATTGCCCTGTAAATCTGTCGGTCGATTGGCAACGGTTTCGCGCAGCTGCGCCATCAGATTGCGAAACTCATCCGTGACAGTATCAAGCGGGGTGAACGGTGGCAGGCTGTCCACAGCGGTCTGCTGATCCGGGCGGTTTTCGCGCATACGCTCGGCAAAGGCGATCCGATCCGCCAACGCCAGGTCACCATAGCCCGGCTGTCCCAATTGGGCGTAAACCGCAAGGGACCCGCCAATCACGGCAAGGGCGATAACGATGACAAGGGGCCGTCCGGGGGGCGTGCCAGTTGGTGCTTTGGCGCGTGATCCGGCGTCTGCCGCCAGAATCCGGCGGGAAATTTCTGTGCGGGTGCGTTCGGCATCCTCTGCCCCCAGCACCCCGCGCGCCACGTCACGCTCTACATCTGCCAGTTGATCCCGATATACCCCAAGATCATATTCCACTGCATCGCGGCTCTGCTCGTTTTGCTGGCGCAGCAATGCACGGCCCAGAATGGCCACAACAAGCACCGACATGGTTGCACAGATCATCCAAAAAATCATGTCACGTCCAATTCACCCACGGGCTGTTACCCGCTCCCATGTGTCTATGCCCTGCGCCCCGGCGACAAAAGGGGGCAATTGCCCTGCAGACTGCGACAAAGGCAGCACCCGCTCTCGGCTATTGCAGCGGATGTCGTAAAATTGATAGTAAATGCCGTGGCCAGTATCCTTTTTTCCGCTGATCCGGCCAGAAGAGGGTCTGAGGGGGCGGTGCCGCACTCCAAACGGGCCACTGCGCTGCTTTCAGGGATTTGTGATATGAAAAAATACTCCGTCTTTGCCGTCGCCCGCGAGGCCATGCGCCATCACATCGGATGGGACCGCGCCTGGCGCAATGCACAGCCCAAGGCGAAATATGATGTCATCATCATCGGGGCAGGCGGGCATGGTCTGGCAACGGCCTATTATCTGGGCAAGAATTTTGGCATAACCAATGTGGCGATCCTTGAAAAGGGCTGGCTGGGCGGCGGCAACACCGGGCGCAACACCACCATCATCCGCTCGAACTATCTGCAGGATCCCTCTGCCGCGATTTATGAAAAATCGCGTTCGCTTTATGAAACCATGTCGCAGGATTTGAACTACAACGTGATGTTCAGCCCGCGTGGCGTGATCATGCTGGCCCAGACTGAACATGAGGTGCGTGGCTACAAACGCACCGCCCATGCCAATGCCCTGCAAGGGGTGCCGACCGAATGGATCACGCCGGAACGGGTGAAAGAGCTCTGTCCGATCATGAACATCGATGGGCCGCGCTATCCGGTTCTGGGCGGGCTCTGGCAGGCACGCGGCGGGACCGCACGCCATGACGCGGTGGCCTGGGGCTATGCCCGCGCCTGTTCCGACATGGGCATGGATGTGATCCAGCAATGTGAGGTCACCGGCATTCAACAGCAAGGTGGCAAGGTCACCGGCGTCACCACAAACAAGGGCGATATCGCCTGTGACAAGCTTGGCATGGTTGTCGCGGGGCATTCGGGTCACCTCGCGGATATGGCGGGTTTCCGTCTGCCAATCGAATCCGTGGCGTTGCAAGCATTGGTGTCGGAACCGATCAAACCAGCGATGGATATTGTGGTGATGGCCAATACCGTGCATGGCTACCTGTCACAGTCCGACAAGGGCGAGATGGTGATTGGCGGCGGCACCGACGGCTACAACAATTATACCCAGCGCGGCTCTTTCCACCATATCGAGGAAACCGTGCGCGCCTTGATCGAAACCTTTCCGATGCTCTCGCGGCTCAAGATGCTGCGCCAATGGGGGGGGATTGTGGATGTCACCGGCGACCGTTCGCCGATTCTGTCCAAAACGCCGGTCGAGAATATCTTCATCAATTGCGGCTGGGGCACCGGCGGTTTCAAAGCCATCCCCGGTTCCGGCTGGGCCATGGCCGAACTGATGGCTAAAGGCCACTCACCCCTGACCGATGCCTTTGGGCTGGAGCGGTTTGTTGAGGGCCGCTTTATCGATGAAAGTGTTGCCGCAGGGGTGGCACATTGATCCGCTTTGCCAAAAATATTTTCAGCCGGACAGGGAACCAACCCTGCCTGACCTGTGTTGATAGCCCAATAGTTAGATTGAAAGGCTCAACACAATGGCAGATCCAGATCATACCGTTTCTGAACACAACACAACCACCACGACCACCACAAGCGGCGGTGCGGGCATGGGCGTCATCGTCGGGGCGCTTGTCGTGGTCGTCGCTGTGCTGGCGTATTTTGTGCTTGGCGGCGATGCGCCGTCAGAAGGTGCAAATGACGTCAACATCACCATCGAAGGTGCCGGCGATGCTGTCGAAGGGGCCGCAGAAGCCGTCGAAGACGCCGCTACGCCAAGCGAATAACACCACCATAAAAATTTATGACCGATGGGCTGGCCTCTTTGCAGGGGTCAGCCCTTTTGCGTCTGCGGTGTCCCTTGTCACCCGCCGCCTCTCCCTTTCTCTCACCGGAGCTGTCCCATGTTGACCATCCATTGCCCCAACTGCGGCATCACCGCCGAGGAAACCGAATTTCACGCCCATGGTGAGGCGCATCTGAAACGCTTTGGCCCCGGGTCAACCGATGATCAGTTTGAATCCTATCTGTTCATGCGCAAAAACCCCAAGGGGGTGCATTTTGAACGCTGGCGCCACCAGAATGGCTGCGGCAAGTGGTTCCACGTCGCCCGCTGCACCATGACCCTTGAAGTTTTCGGCAGCTATTCGGCCCAAACCTATACGCCGCCCCAAGAGATCATCGAGAAAGTCCAACACCGCCGCCCAGACTGGTTAGCAGAGGCAGACGCATCATGAGCTATCCCCTCTTTTTGGCCTTATATACTGTCCGCACTCTCCTCTCGCGCAAAGGGCAACCTACATGAGCACCCGTCTTGCCACACCCGGTCGTCTTACCGATCAAAGCAAACCGCTGAATTTCACCTTCAACGGCAACAACATGCGCGGCTATGCCGGTGACACGCTGGCCTCTGCACTTTTGGCCAATGATCAGATGCTGGTGGGGCGTTCGTTCAAATACCACCGCCCGCGTGGCATCGTGGCTTCCGGCCCCGAAGAGCCCAACGCGCTGGTAAACCTCGGTGATGAGGGCCGGTTCGAACCCAACCAGCGGGTCACCACCACCGAGCTTTTCGAAGGGCTTTCTGCGGCCAGTCAGAATCACTGGCCAAGCCTTGAATTCGACGTGGGTGCGATCAACAAACACCTTAGCCGCTTTCTGCCGGCAGGTTTCTATTACAAGATGTTCATGTACCCGCGTGCCTTCTGGAAACATGTCTATGAACCGGTGATCCGTCATTCCGCCGGTCTTGGCAAAGCGCCCAAGGCCCGCGACGAAGACACCTACGAACATTTCTATGCCTTCTGCGATGTGCTGATTGTCGGTGGTGGTGTGGCCGGATTGCAGGCGGCCCTGACCGCCGGGCGTGCCGGTGCGCGTGTGATCCTGTTTGAACAAAGTGACCATTGGGGCGGGCGCGCACCCGTGGATGGGGGGATCGTCAACGGCGGTTCGGTGGACCAATTCATCGAGGAAACCCTTGCCGCCTTGCGCGCCATGGACAATGTGACCCTGCGTCTGCGCACCATGGGGGCAGGGGTCTATGATCATGGCTATGCACTTGGCTATGAACGGCTGAGCGATCACACACCGGGAGCGGCAGGGCCGCGTCACCGGCTGTGGCGGGTACGTGCCGCGCAGATCATCACCGCAACGGGGGCGATCGAACGTCCGCTGAGCTTTGCGGGCAATGACATTCCGGGGGTCATGCTGGCCTCTGCGGTGCGCGATTATGTGGTGAACTACGGAGTTTCTGTCGGGGATCGCACCGTGGTGGTCACCAACAACGACAACGCCTATCTGACCGCAATTGCGCTGAAACATGCAGGCCTTGATGTGCCGGTTATTCTGGATGCCCGGGTCCTGCCGGAAGATCGCGGTCTGGTGGAACAGGCCAAGGCCCTGGGCATTCGTGTCATGATGGGCCATGCGATTTCTTCGGTCAAAGGCGGCAAGCGCGTGACCGGGGTGAGCATTTGTTCGCAAGCTGGTGAGGGCGCTGTTCTGGAAGAGATCGCCTGTGACGCGGTTGCCATGTCTGGCGGCTGGTCACCGGTGGTGCATCTGTGGTCCCATTGCGGTGGCAAACTACGCTGGGACACGACACATGCCTGTTTCTCGCCAGATGTGGACAACCCGCCAAAAGGTGCGGATGGCATGGGGTTTGTGACTCCCGCCGGGGCGGCCTCGGGCATGTTTGCGCTGGATGATGTGTTGCATGACGCTTTTGCGGCGGCTGAAGGTGTGGTGACCTGTCTGGACATGAAACTTCCGAAAGACGTGGCGTCTCCCGTGGCCGAACGGCGCGAGGAATCACCAATGGCACCGGTATGGATGATGCCGCAGGGGGCAAGCGCCAAGCTGCGCGAAAAAGCCTGGCTGGATTATCAGAATGACGTCAAGGTTTCCGATGTTCGGCTGGCCGCACAGGAAGGTTTTGTCAGCGTTGAACACGCCAAGCGCTATACCACACTTGGCATGGCCACAGATCAGGGTAAGCTCAGCAATATCAACGGGCTGGCAGTTCTTGCGGGCGCAATGGACAAAGATATTCCATCGGTCGGCACCACCACCTTCCGTCCGCCATATCACCCTATTTCGCTGGCTTCGATTGCAGGTGAAGCCAAGGACCACGTGTTTCAGCCGATCCGCCGCACCCCTTTGCAAGACTGGCATGATGCCAATGGTGCGGAATACGAACCGGTTGGCCAATGGCGCAGGCCCTATGCGTTCAAACGCGGTGCGGAAACCACCCATGATGCGGTGATGCGCGAGGTAAAGAACACCCGCGAGAAGCTGGGGCTGCTGGATGCTTCGACCCTGGGCAAGCTGATTGTCAAAGGGCCGGATGCGGGCAAATTCCTCGATATGATGTACACCAACATGATGTCGACGCTGAAACCTGGCAAATGCCGCTATGGTTTGATGTGTAATGAAAACGGTTTCCTGATCGACGACGGTGTTGTTGCCCGGATCGATGAGGACACATGGCTGTGCCACACCACCACGGGCGGTGCCGAAACCATTCACGCCCATATGGAAGAATGGTTGCAGACCGAATGGTGGGACTGGCAGGTCTATGTCGCCAATGTCACCGAGCAATACGCACAGGTTGCCGTTGTTGGTCCGAATGCACGCAAGGCGCTGGAAAAACTGGGCGGCATGGATGTCTCGAAAGAGGCGCTTGGCTTTATGGAATGGGTCGATGGCACCCTTGGCGGGTTTAAGGTGCGGATTTACCGGATCTCGTTCTCCGGTGAACTCAGCTATGAAATTGCGGTTGATGCCAGTCACGGGCGGGCGTTCTGGGATGCGCTGATGGCTGTCGGCGCAGATCTTGGCGCGATGCCCTACGGCACTGAATGTCTACATATCTTGCGGGCCGAAAAGGGCTTTATCATGATCGGGGACGAAACCGACGGCACCGTGATTCCGCAGGATCTGGGGTTGGGCTGGGCGATCTCGAAGAAGAAAGAGGATTATCTGGGCAAACGTGCGCAAGAGCGCAGCCATATGACCGACCCGAACCGCTGGAAGCTGGTAGGGCTGGAAACCGTCGATGGCTCAACCCTGCCGGACGGGGCCTATGCCGTTGCAGAAGGCACCAACACCAATGGCCAGCGCAACACTGAGGGGCGGGTCACTTCGACCTATCATTCGCCAACGCTGGGCAAGGGCATTGCGATGGGGCTGGTGCTTAATGGGCCGGACCGCATGGGCGAGGTGCTGACCTTCCCCGGCACCGATGGCAAGGACTATAAGGCCAGGATTGTGAACCCGGTGTTCTATGATGTGGATGGGGAGAAGCAGAATGTCTGAGCCAATGACCGCCCTGAACGGGGCCAGCGACACATCCGGCATCGCCACAATCACGGAGCTGGGACCACGCGGTATGATCACCCTGCGCGGCGACCTTTCGGCGAAGCCCATCGTCAAGGCGGCCGTTGCCGCAGGTGGTGTGACCCTGCCCGAACAGGGGCATTGCGCCACCGAAGGGAGTGGCGGGATGGCATGGATGTCACCGGACGAGCTGTTGATCCTCTGTGAGTATGACAGGGCGCATGACATTCTGGCGGATCTGCGGGGCAAACTGGTCAAACATCACGCTTTGGCGGTCAATGTCTCTGACGCCCGCGCGGTATTTCAGGTTACCGGACCGCATGTGCGCGAGGTGATGGCGAAACTGTCGCCGGTCGATATGCACCCCGAACAGTTCAACGGCACCATGTTTCGCCGCACACGGATCGCGCAAGTGCCTGCTGCCTTTTGGATGCCAGACGGTGAAACGGTACAGATCATCTGCTTCCGCTCCGTCGCGCAATATGTCTATGACGTATTGAACATGGCGGCACAGGATGGCTCCGCTGTAGGGGTATTCTGATCGCAGGGGTGGCAGGCCCATCTTACGCGGGCCTGCGCCGCACCCCATTGTGATTTGCCGGAAGGCCGAAGCCTGCTAGGCTTGCCCGCATTATTATGTGGAGCAATTTTTATGAAACGTTTTTGGATCGGGATGGCGTTTGCCGTTCTTCCCCTGCAAGTGCTGGCGCAAACCTATGAATGCACTGCGGTAAAACAAGGCTCGGGTGGTTGGGTCGCGGATAAGGTTTTTGTTCAGATCGATAAGGCAACAGGGAAGGCTTCCGCTTACGATACCTTCATCAAACAGTCGCACAATGGACCTATCCCGGTGACGATGGAACAGAACAGCGAGACGGTTTTCACCCTAAGCTGGAAGCTGCGAAATGTAGAAACCCAAAATGAAGGCCGCAGCGTTCTGAGCCATAGTTTACTGCTGGACACCGCCGCGCAGAGCTTTGCAATCAAGGGGCGGTTGCATGGATATGACAATGTGATCCGCGGCAGTGGCACCTGTCAGCAGATAAAGTAACGAGGCATTTGTTTTGTTGATGAAATTTCTGACCGGCCTGGGGTTTTTGCTTGCATGGCCGGCCCTTGCCTGGTCTGCGTCCGGCTATCTCTATGACTGCGACATGCAGGATATTGAACGTGGCCGCGGCTGGGTCTCGCCCAAGATTGCGATCATCGTGACCGCGGATGGTGTGGTAACTGTGGTGGATGCGCTGACGCTGACATTTGCAACCGCGCCTGTGCGGGCAAATGTGCTGCGCGACAATGACAAACGGCTGATTGTGAAATGGTCCTTGCAAAATGTGCGGGCGGATTCAGGTCGTAGTTTTGCAAATTTCGACTATCGCGCCTCGATCGCCAAACGCACTGGTCAGGTGGAGTTGACTGCTGGGCCGCGTACCTTCGATGCCGGCCTGCGTGGGGCTGGCACCTGTGTCAGGCGCACACAATAGGGTGAAACCACTATTATTGGCAGGTTTCCTGCGGGCTGACCTTGACGAACCCCCCTTGCGCCCTTCATTTGAAGGCAAGGATTTAAACTTCAAGGAGGCCCAGAAATGGCTTTTGAACTTCCCGATCTTCCCTATGCCCACGACGCCCTTGCTGCCAAAGGCATGAGCGCCGAAACGCTGGAGTTTCACCACGACAAGCACCACAATGCCTACGTCACCAACGGTAACAAGGCGATTGAAGGCACTGAATGGGCTGGTAAATCCCTCGAAGAGATCATCAAAGGTACCTATGATGCCTCAGCCGTGGCGCAGAATGGTATCTTCAACAACATCAGCCAGTTGTGGAATCACAACCAGTTCTGGGAAATGATGGGCCCGGGCGACAATGCCATGCCCGGCGAGCTGGAAAAGGCCATCGTGGAAAGCTTTGGTTCCGTCGACAAGATGAAAGACGAGTTCAAAGCAGCGGGTGCCGGTCAGTTTGGCTCCGGCTGGGCGTGGCTGGTCAAGGACAGCGATGGCGGTCTGAAAGTGACCAAGACCGAAAACGGCGTGAACCCGCTGTGCTTTGGTCAGACGGCGCTTTTGGGGTGTGATGTCTGGGAGCATTCCTATTACATCGATTTCCGCAATGCGCGTCCTGACTACCTGTCGAACTTCCTCGACAATCTGGTGAACTGGGAAAACGTCGCCTCGCGCCTGTAAGGGCTGCGCCGCAGACAAACGACCCTTCGAAAATGAAATGCCCCGCAGCTTTGCCGCTGCGGGGTTTTTCTTTGGAACCACCATGCCTTGTCGGGGTTTTCTTAATGACGACACCAGAGACCGGGCGGCGGAAATGACAGCCGCCATGGGCAACAAACCCGAGTTGCCGGCTGAAGGGGGTATTCAAACGGGGCAGGGCGTTCATCCCATCGCCGTGAGGTGGCCCCGGATGGAACAAAGGAACCCACACAGTTGGTCACAGGTGAAACGAAACCAAATAACGGAGAACCCGCATGACAAAGTTGAAGAACGGCACATGGGTACTGATCGCCGATGGCGAAAAAGCCCTGTTTTTGCAAAATCAGACCGACAGTGAAGATCCGTTCCTGGAAGTGTTCCGCGAGGAAGAGCAGGAAAACCCACCCAACCGTGAGCAGGCGGCAAACCGGCGTGGTCGGTTCAACGATGGCCCCTCTGTTCACCGCTCTGCGGTAGATGACACGGATTGGCATCAGCTGACGAAGGATCGATTTGCGGGGGAACTGGCCGATATCCTCTATAAGAAAGCACATGCCGGTGCATTTGAGCAGATCGTTCTGGTGGCACCACCCAGCACTTTGGGAGAATTGCGCCAGCAATTGCATCAGGAAGTGACGGATAAGGTGATCGGTGAGATTGACAAAACACTGACCAATCATGCGCTTGATGACATTGAAAAGATCGTGGTGAAGGAACTGCAGGCCGCGTAGGTGTGCGGGTTCGCTTCCATGCGCAAGCTTGGGTGGGGCGCTGTGGTGTATTTGCCACAGCGCCCCGTGTCCCAATTAGGTGAAATATGGAGTTGAAACAGGGGCCTTTGACGCAGGGGGGACGCCCTGTTGCATGGGTTTCCATGCGTAATGATCAGGTGGAATCTGGGCCGCTTGAAGGGAAAGTGCGCTGATTCAGGGGACGGTTGTCCTGCTGGCAATCCGGGGCGGGCTATGAAGCATACAGGCGCAGAGCGGGCAGGAAATACCGTTTAGCTATCTGTCCCGAAAACACCTTCCAAGGCATGCAAGGCACCGGCGGCATCATCCACCATTGTCACAAATCCCAGAACCGAGGCATCGGCAAATCCACTGTCGACGATATGGTTCATTAAAGACATCAATTTAGACCAATATCCATTTGTATTCACGATATAAATCGGCTTCTCATGCAGGCTCAGCTGACGCCAGGTCAGCACCTCAAACAACTCGTCCAGTGACCCGGCACCACCGGGTAGAACCACCACTGCGTCACAGTTCATGAACATGACTTTCTTACGTTCATGCATGGTCTCAGTCACCACATAGGTGTTCAGATCGGTCTTGCCGATCTCCCAGGCCACCAGGTGCTGGGGGATCACGCCAAAGGTTGTGCCGCCTGCCGCCTGCACACTGCGTGCCACCGTGCCCATCAATCCGACATCACCCGCACCATAGACCAGCCGCATCCCGGCCTGCGCGATACCGCGGCCAAGCGTTTCGGCGTCATGGGTAAAAGCGGGATCTTTGCCGGGGCGTGAGCCGCAAAAGACACAGACAGATTTTTGAGACATAACGCGGGCCTTTTGGATAATAATTGTACTGCAGCGCGGGACGTGTTTTGACCCCTGTTAGCCTGCTTGCTAATAAGGCTCAACCTTTCGGGATGGTGTGGAATGCGCAATTTCTTTGCAAAATTTGGTGGTGGCTCGGGAGGGCTGGTTGTTGCGGGCCTATGCGTGCTTCTGCTTGCGGCTGGCTTTTACGTCCAATCGGGGCGCAATCAGCTTGTCACCCCGGTGGAGACAGCAGCGCCGCAAAGTCCCAAGGCAGTAGATCCGGCTGGCGACACTTCGGTGGTGTCGAAAGCTGTTTCTGAACAACCTGCTGCCGATCCAGCAGTCGAAAAGACTGAAGAGCCAGCAGAGGTTCCAGCGGTACAGCCTGAAACGACCCAGACGGAAACACAGGCGGCGCGGGCCGCAGATCAGGAAGCGACAGCCGAGGCGGCACCTGCCTTTGATGAGGTGCGCCGGGATGCGGATGGTGTAACCGTCATCGCAGGCCGCGCGGCCCCCGGTGCAGAGGTCAGTGTGTTGCAGGACGGCAAGGTGATCGCCAGCGCCAAGGCCGATCGCACGGGCAAATTCGCAACCATCGCAATGATCGCGCCAGATGGGCAGGGCCATGTGCTTAGCCTGCTGGCGCAGGGAGCAGGGGTAGCACAGCCTTCGCAAGGGGAGATCATCCTTGCACCGTCAGCTCCTGATGTCGCTGCCGCTGTTGATACCGCAGGTCCCGAGACAGAGGTGGCCGATACCGCTCAACAAGATAGCGCCGCGCCTGCACTGGCGCAGCTATCGCAAACGCCTGATCCTGCGCGCCCCTCGCAGTTGGGTGACACGTCACCGGCCAATGAGGAAGGAACGGCCCTGACGGCAAGTGCAGGTGATCCACAGCCGCAGGTGCAATCGGGTGAGGCGGCCACACCCCCAGCCTCCGTCAATGCTTCGGAAGCGGACACCACAAACCCGGCATCCATTGCCGCCTCTACGGAAACCGAAACGCCAGCGCAGGTGACAGCCGCGCTTGAGCTACAGCAGGCAGATACACCGCAAGCGCCCGCGCCGGTGACATCCAGTCCCGATATCAGCGTGACAGAGGGCACCCCAGCACCACCCAAGGTGGCGGTTCTGAAATCAACGGCGACAGGGGTTGAGCTGTTGAACACGGCCCCGCCGGAAGCGATGACAAATGTGGCCCTTGATACCATCAGCTATTCCGATGTGGGCGAGGTTCAACTGGCAGGGCGGGCACAAAGCAATACCGCTTCGGTCCGGGTCTATCTGGACAATACTTCGGTGATTAACCTGCCTGTGGACGAGCAAGGGCGCTGGCGTGGTGAATTGCCGGATGTGGACGAAGGGGTCTATACCCTGCGGGTGGACGAGGTATCTGACACGGGCAAGGTGACAAGCCGGGTGGAAACACCGTTCAAACGTGAATCCACTGACGTGCTTGTGGCCGCAGCGGCGCAACAGGACGGCCCGATTTCGGCAATCACCGTGCAAGAGGGCGCGACGCTTTGGGCGATTGCACGTGCGCGCTACGGCGATGGCGCGCTTTACGTGCGGGTGTTTGAGGCAAACAGCAAGGCGATCCGCGACCCTGATCTGATCTATCCGGGGCAGGTTTTTGATCTGCCGGACTGAGGCCCATTTGCGTGGCACCTGACGGAATTCTCTACGGCGACTGGCAACCGCTGCCGCGCAGGACTATGTAGCGTTCAAAGAGACAGGAACCTGCATGCCCAGCGATACAAGCCAAGCCGCACCTCAAGCGACATCCAAACCACCCCAACAGACCCCCGACATTGATGCCGAAGAACGCCAGTCCGGCTTTCTGGTGCTGCGCAAAGTGGCCCCCTATCTGTGGCCAGCAGATATGCCATGGGTCAAACGGCGGGTGTTATGGGCGATGGCGGCGCTGTTCATCTCCAAACTGGTTTCGGTGATTACACCGCTGTTTTACCGTGATGCGGTGGATGCGTTGGCGGGCGAAGGTGTGCCGATGGTGGCAATTGGCGCGATTGGTCTGACGGTGGCCTATGGGATGGCCCGTCTGATGACTGTGGGGTTCCAGCAATTGCGCGATGCGGTGTTTGCCCGTGTTGGTCAACGCGCCCTGCGGATGCTGGCGCTTGAAACCTTTGAACATATTCACCGTCTCTCAATGCGCTATCACATCACCCGCAAGACTGGCGGGTTAAGCCGGATCATCGAACGCGGTGTGAAAGGTGTGGAATTCCTGCTGCGATTCTTGCTGTTCAACATCGGGCCGCTGATCCTTGAGTTGTTGATGATCGGAGCCGTGCTGACCTATCTGTTTGACTGGACCTACCTTCTGGTCGTGGCGGTGACCATCGCGCTATATGTCTGGTTCACTTTTGCCATCACCGAATGGCGCGTGCGCCAACGTCGCCAGATGAACGCGGCGGATACGGATGCCAACCAAAAGGCCGTCGACAGCCTGCTGAACTATGAAACGGTGAAATATTTCGGCGCGGAGGGGCGCGAGGCGGCGCGCTATGATGGCGCAATGGCCGGGTATGAAGAGGCTGCAATCAAGACCAGCCTGTCCTTGGCGTTCCTGAATTTCGGTCAGTCGCTGATCATCACCGCGGGTTTGGTGGCAGTGATGGTGATGGCTGCGATTGGTGTGCAGAACGGCACGTTGAGCGTGGGGGATTTTGTCATGGTGAACGCCTATATGGTGCAGATCACTGTGCCGTTGAATTTTCTGGGGACCGTCTATCGCGAGATCCGTCAGGCGCTGGTGGATATGGGACAGATGTTCGGCCTGCTGGAACAACCGGCCGAGATTTCCGACAAGAAAGATGCGGCGGAGCTGCAGGTGACCGGCGGTCAGGTCACGCTGGAGAATGTACATTTCGGATATGACCCGGACCGCGCCATTCTGAAGGGTGTCACCCTTGAGGCAAAACCGGGTGAAACCGTCGCGATTGTCGGATCTACCGGTTCAGGCAAATCGACCATCGGGCGGTTGCTGTTCCGGTTTTATGATGTTGGATCCGGGGCGTTAAAGATTGACGGGCAGGATCTGCGTGATGTGACACAGCTGAGCCTGCACCGTGCGATTGGTGTGGTGCCGCAGGATACGGTGCTGTTCAACGATACCATCGGCTATAACATTGGCTATGGGCGTGAGGGGGCAACGCAGGCTCAGATCGAAGCGGCAGCACGGGATGCGCAAATACATGATTTCATTGTGGGGCTGCCGGATGGCTATGATACCACTGTAGGCGAACGCGGGCTAAAACTCTCGGGGGGCGAAAAGCAGCGTGTGGGCATTGCGCGCACCTTGCTGAAAGACCCGCCGATTCTGTTGCTGGACGAGGCGACATCAGCGCTGGACAGCGAGACGGAGCATGAAATTCAGGACGCGTTGAACCGCGCCGGACAGGGGCGCACGGTGCTGACCATCGCGCATCGTCTCAGTACCATCGCCGAGGCGGACCGGATTGTTGTGCTGGAAAAAGGCGAGATCGTCGAGCAGGGCACCCATGATGATTTGCTGGCCCAAGACGGGCGTTATGCGCAGCTATGGCACCGTCAGCAATCCGAAGATCAGGCGTAGCTGCCGGGGCAACCCGCGCCGACAAACGCGGCTGGTGCGTTTGTGGCTGCGGGTGTTTTTGAGTTTAGGGGCAAGATGAAGGGCATGGGTGCTGCCTCATCTTGCCTGTTGCGTGCGAGGTCAGCTTAGTCTTGCGCGATTGCTTTTGACGTCAGCTTGTCCAGCGCCCCGGTCATCATCTGGATGTATTTGGCATCCTTGGGCAATCCGTGGGCCTCTGCCAGGGTGGCGGGGCTGTGATAGGTGAGATGTACCACCCCTTCACCATCCGCATATGCCAGCACCCGCAGCGGCAGGTCCAGCCCGGCGGTCTGCCCGTCCAGCATCGCGGGCGTGCCGAGTTTGGGATTGCCAAAGATCAATAACTCCGTCGGGCGCAGCTCCATATTGACCTTGGCCGCCCCTGCGGCATGATCCACCCGGGCAAAGATCGTGGCACCGGCACCTTCCACAGCAGCGGCAAGGCGGTCCATGGTAAGCGTCACGGAATGCGGGCTGACCTTGTTGATCAGATCGGCGGCATGGGCGGGCAGGGTTAGGGCAGCCCCGGTCAGGGCGGCGATCACTGTGTTGCGGATCATGGCAGGCTCCTTTGGTAAAGCCTCGTGATCCTAGCCAAATCAACCGCAGATGTGAGGGGGGAGGCGCTCACATCTGCTTGATCAGCGTTATTCGGCTGGTGACAGCGGGGATGCAGAGGTGGAGGCCTGTGCCGGTTGTGTTGACGCCAAAGTATCCGTATCCCAGATGATCTCCTCTGCCATGCGGCGGCGCGTGTCACGTTGCAAGGCCCAGTCGCGGGCGGCCTTGCTGGCACGGCCCATCGACATTTTAGCCAGCAGGCGGGCGATCCAGCGGATATAGGTTGTAGCCCAGACACGGATCGCCAGCATCGAGGGGGTGACCAGAAGGGTCAGCGCCGTGGCAATGCCAAGGCCGAACACCACCGCCGTGGCCAGCTGTTTCCACCACAGGGCGGTCGGGCTGTCGATGGTATAGCCTCCTTCGGCAAAATCGAGGCTCAGGCCGAACATCATCGGGGCCAGCCCTGCCATGGTGGTGATGGTGGTCAGCAAAACCGGGCGGATGCGGGCCTGTGCGGTGCGGATGATCGCCTCGATCCGGGGCATGTAGCGTTCGTATTCCTGATAGGTGTCGATCAGAATGATATTGTTGTTCACCACAATGCCGGCAAGGGCGACAATCCCGGTACCGGTCATGATGATCGAAAAGGTCTGATCCATCACCAGCATGCCGATCAGCACACCGGTGGTTGACAGAACCACTGCCAGCAGCACCAGCACGGAATTATAGAAAGAGTTGAACTGCGCCAGCAGGATGATGAACATCAACCCCAGTGCCGCAGTGAAAGCAGAGCTGAGGAAGGCCTGACTTTCTGCCTGATCTTCCTGATCGCCGGTCCATTCCGTTGTCACACCAAAGGGCAGCGGTTTTTCATCCAGCCATTTGGTGATTTCCGCGATCCTCTCGTTCGGGTTGATCGGCAGCAGACGCAGAGCGCCCGCCTCGATCTCCGCCACAAGGTCGGTACCACGCGCGGCCTCGGTGCGCTGGGTGATCTTGAACGCGGTGCCGTCTGCGGTGGTGATATCGGCGTCATTTCCAGCAGGGCGCAGGGTGGCCAGCGTTGTGTCAACGTCGACCCCATCAATGCGGGTGGTTTTGACCACCTTCATCAGCCCCGGTGCCACATCCGCTTTGACATCCAGATAGCGTTTTTGATCCACGCGGTTGATCTCTGCCAGCTTGGGCACAGGGGTGCGGGTGATAAAGTTGCTGAGCGGGATCAGCCCATCCAGCGTGCGCACCTTGAGCGTGTCCAATGTGCTAAGTACGCGGTCGTCTTCGGGCAGGCGTACACGGATTTCGATTTCTTCATCCGAGCTTTCCACCCGCATCGTATCCAGCAGCAGCCCGCGTGTGACCAGCTGTACCATCGCGCCCACGGCAACCACATTTGCGCCATAGCGGCCGGCCTTTTCCACATCTACATCAATCTGCCAGTCAATGCCGGGCAGGGGGCGTGTGTCCTCGATCAGGGTCAGGCCCGGGACCTCTTCGAACTCTGCCCGTACCTGTGCCGTTGCAGACATCAAATCGTCAAAACTGTCGGATTTGATCCGCAGATGCACCGGCTTGCCAGAAGCGGGGCCCATCGCAAGGTTCAGGGTTTCTGTTCTGATCCCAGGCAACGCCGCAAGTTGTTCGCTCAGCTCTGCGATGATGACATCACCGTCATAGGCCGGATCCTGTGTGGTGCGGTTGATGTCAAATCCCAGCAGCGGCACGGTAAACAGCGGGGTCACTTTCTCTGGCCGGTCTTCCCAGGGGATGGTTTCGAGTTGAATGCGGCCAATGGTGTCCTTGGGCGATTGCGCGCCGCCGGTATTGTTGTTCAGCCCACCTTCGCCAGCAAAGGCAAAGGCCGTTTGAATGCCGGGGTGTTTCAGAACAATCTCTTCGGCCTGTTTTAGAAGCTTGTCCTTTTCATCCAGTGACAGGTTGCCGCGCGCCAGCACATAGACGATGGCTTGCTCCGGCTCGGATTCCACAAAGAACTCAACCCCTTTGGAATTATTGCCAAAGAAGATCATCACCGTGCCGACAAAGACAAAGACCACCCCGGCGGTGACCAGCGGCATCGCCGGGTTGCCCACCAGCAGCGCCATCAAACGGCCAAAGCCGTTGCGCCGATAGCCGGCTTCGATGCGGTCCGGGGGGCTGCGGAACAGTTTTGCAGTGATCCAGCGACCACCGCGCCCAGCACGGGTGAAGACACCAAAGAAAGCCAGCAAGGCCATCATGCCACCGGCCAGCCCAATGGTGAGCAAGGCCACCAGAGCCACAACACAAAGAAAGACGGCTACGAAGGTCGGAATCACCGAACCCAGCACATTCAACCCGTCCATGGCAGCAAACTGTGATGAGATGACACCAAAAAGCGGTTCCATCAGCGACATCGGCAACATGATCATGACCAGCGCCAGCGGGAACAGCAGCAGATGCAGATACCAGCGCAGACCGGCGATGGCTTCCATATTGTCCGCCATCCAACGTTCCAGCCGCCCGGTCACCCCGCCCATAACGGGCAGATAGATCAGGGCCACCACCAGAGAGGCAGACAGAACAAAGATCAATGTCACCGGCAGCATGCCCATGAACTGCCCCGGCACACCGGGCCAGAACAGCATCGGCAGGAAGGCACAAAGCGTGGTCGCGGTTGAGGAAATGATCGGCCAGAACATCCGCTTGGCCGCTTCGGTATAGGCCTGCATCGGGCCATCACCCTGTTGCTGACGCGCATCCGCATATTCGACCACCACAATGGCCCCGTCGACCAGCATGCCGACCGCAAGGATCAAGCCGAACATCACGATGTTGGAGATGGAGATGCCCATCAAGGCAAGGAAGGCAAAACACAGCAGGAAAGATGTCGGGATGGCAAAGCCGACCAGCAGGGCGGCGCGGATACCAAGGGCAGCCAGCACCACGATCATCACCAGCGCAATGGCGGTAAAAACCGAACCAAGGAGCTGCTGCACCATCGAATCCACCACCCGGCTTTGGTCGTTCGAGGTGCCGACCGTGACCGCCGCCTTTAACCCGTCCGGCCAGTTGGCGGAACGCTCTGCCACAATCTCTTTCACCAGTTTGGAGGTATCGATCAGGTTGTAACCTTTGCGTTTCACCACCTGAAGCGCCAGGGTCTTTTCACTGTTGAAACGTGCGGTGCCTTTGCGGTCTTCAAAGGTCAGGTTGATTTGCGCCAGATCACCCAGTGTCACCACACGATCGCCATTAATCTTGACGGGCAGGGCATAGACGTCGCGCGGTTCGCTGAAGGACGAGGGGATCTTGACCGCAAACGCCCCTTGGGCGTTTTCGATCTCGCCCGCGGCAATCAGCTGGTTGTTGTTCTGAACCACATTGATCAGTTCATCGGCTGTGACGTTATAGGCTTCCAGCCGCAAGGGATCGATGATCACCTCAAGCATTTCATCCCGGTTCCCGGCAAGACCGGCCTCAAGCACGGCGTCCAGCCCTTCAAGGTCATCCTGCAGGTCACGCGCCACACGCGCCATGGTGCGTTCTGGTACGGGGCCGGTCAGATTGACGATGATGATGGGAAATTCGGAAAAGTTGATTTCGTTGATCGAGTATTTTTCATACCCGTCCGGGAACAGGTTTTCCGCTGTTGACATGGCGTCGCGCACATCGGCCATGATTTTGGTCTTGTCCCAGCCGAATTCAAACTCCAGCGCCACACCGGCATAGTTTTCCGCCGCCGTGCCGGACATTTTTTTCAGCCCGTCCAAATCGGATAGTTCGGTTTCCATCGGTTTGACCAGCAGGGTCTCGCTGTCCGCCGCAGAAATGCCGGGGAATTGAACCGAGACAAACAGTGCCGGAATTTCAATGTCCGGCTCACCTTCCTTGGGCAGGGTTGAATAGGCATATCCGCCGACGACAAGGCTGAGCAGGATAAAGGCGACAACCATCCGGGCACGCGAAGCGGCCCAGTCAACGATACCAGTCATTGTGATACCTCTTCCCATGTCGGTGCCACGGTGACCCCGGCGGTGACATACTCCTGTCCGACCACAATCACATCTGCGGTCTCCGGCAGGCCGGTGACCCAGACACCCGACGCGGTGTCGCGCATGATGCCAATCGGGGCGAAGGCCACAACCGCTTCTGCATCAACCAGCCGCACACCCAGATCACCCTCGTCATTCAGCGTCAGGGCGGATTGCGGGATCAAATGGGCCTTCACCCCGGCCGATGCGATGACGATTTCAACGGTTTGGCCGTCGCGGATGCTCAGGTCGGTGTTGGGCACTTCGATTTCGGCCCGGAACGTGCGTGTTTGCGCATCAGCAGAGCGCGACAGAAAGGTCACTTTGCCAAAGACCTCGCGCCCGCCCGCGGCCAGCCGCGCGGCAGCCTGTGCACCCAGTTTAACACGGTTCACTTCGGTTTCCGGGACAAAACCGATGAGTTTGATCGGGTCCAGCTGTATCACAGTGGCGCAAAGCGCACCGGGCTGCAAAAGACTGCCCAGTTCGGCGGTATCGCTTTCCAGCAGGCCGCTGAAGGGGGCGGAAATGACCAGACGTTCGATCTCTTTCTCGGCGGTTGCAACGGCGGCAGTGGCCGATTCGATGCCAGAGCGAGCAGCAGACAGGCCAGAGGTGGCGCTGCTGACGCCTGCTTTGGCAGTGGCCGTAGCTGCATCCGCCCCGGCGACACGGGTCTGGGAGGCAAAGCCATCCTTGCCCAGACGGGAGGCGGCGTTCTGGTTGATCTCGGCCTCCTGCAGCCGGGCGCGGGCCTCTTCAACGCGGGCTTCAGCCTCTGGCAGGCGCGATTGTGCTTCGGACAGTCGGGCGCGGGCCTCTTCCAAGGCGGCCCCTCGGGTGCCCGGATCCAGCACACACATGGCGTCCCCGGCCTCAACACGCGTGCCTTTGCGCAACGGCTCGGATGTCACAATCGCCGAGGTCTCGGAGCGCACATCAACCTGCCGTGCGGCCTCGGTTTCGCCGCGCAGGATGACCGCGCTGTCGACTTCTTGTCCCTGAACCTTGCGCACCAGAACCTTGACCCGTTTCTCGGGGGCGGCCTCTGGTGTACTGCTTTCTTCGTCAGGTGCAGGCATCTTGCCCACGGCGGCTTCGGCCTCTGAGCCGCCGAACAGCGCCGCAAGCTGGGGGCGTGCCAGAATGGACATCGCAAGAATGATTGTAAGTGCCACAGCGGCCAGGATTGAGAAAAAGCGCATGTAGGACCCTCGTATCACATCTGACGGGTACCTTACCCGACGTCGCTAGGTGCTATGTAATGCAAGACAACTGAACTAACTAGTTTAGATATTAAATTTTTTGCACTTCCAGCACAGACCATTGGAATTTTGCTGCAATGCTGGGCAAAGCGGTGCATGCAGGCGGGACTTGGCTTGCCCGCCGCCACAGGATAAGAGGGGCCAAACACTGGGGTACGGGGCGCGTTCATGAGCAACACAGACGGTTTTGTTGAAGAGGTAAACGAAGAGGTCCGCCGGGATCGCCTTTACGGTCTGCTGCGCCGCTATGGTTGGATCGCGGTGCTGGCGATTCTCGCGATTGTTGGCGGGGCAGCCTATTCCGAATACACCAAGGCGCAGAACCGTGCGCAGGCCGAAGGGCTGGGGGATGCGATGCTGGCCGCCCTTTCTGTCGATAATCGATCTGATCGTGTGGCTGCATTGGCTGAAATCGAAGCTCCTACTGCACTGTCTTCAGCGGTGCTGGATATGATGACCGCCTCTGCGCAGGTTGAAGCGGGTGACGCTCAGGCGGCGGCGGATACGCTGAACGCCTTGGCCGTGAATGGCGAGGTGCCGGAAATCTACCGTCAGGTTGCCGCCTTCAAGGCGATGACCCTGAATGGTGCGGATGTGCCCGCTGAAGAACGACGCCAAATGTTCGCAGGCATGGCGCAACCGGGCAATCCGCTGCGCCTGCTGGCCGAAGAGCAACTGGCGCTGATTGAGATTGAAACCGGGGATGTGCAAGCGGCCATTGCGGCCTATCAGGCTATTGTCGATGATGCCGAGGTGAGCTCAGACTTGCAACAACGCGCCCTACAGGTAATTGTGGCCTTGGGCGGCGAGCCTGTGGTGCCAAATTCAGCTGATTTGACCCCCAGCGGCGACGTCATCCAAGGCAACTAATCGACGACCCTGCATTGGCCAAGGCCAAAAGGGTAAAAGAGCGAGTAAGCATAAAGTGAGCAGGGCCATGACATATTTGACGGTGTTCGGGACGGTATCGGGAAAGGCAAAACTCTGGGGGCTGCCCGTGTTGGCGGCGACCCTGTTGCTTGGTGCCTGTAACGAACGCGAGGATTATCTGCCGGGGCCGCGCGAAGACGTCAGCGCAGTGTTGCAAAATCCTACGCTGGTCGCTGCGGATGTAGACCGAGGCCAGCAAGAGAACACCAGCCGCCCGATCTCGCTTGGCGCAGCCCAGAACAACGCCAGTTGGACACATGCAACGGGCACCGCGAAATACCGTGTATCCCACCCTGCACTGCGCAGCGCGCTGCAGCTGGCATGGTCGGCTGACATTGGCGACGGTGACAGCCGCCGCTACCGCATTACTGCAGATCCCGTTGTAGACGCGGGCCGCGTATTTACCTTGGACGCGGGCGCACAGGTGACAGCGACCTCAACCTCCGGTGCAACGCTGTGGACCCGCGATCTGACACCTGCCAGTGACAAACAGGGGCAGGGGTCTGGCGGTGGTCTGGCAGTACAGGGTGACACCTTATACATCTCTATCGGGTACGGGGTTCTGGCGGCGCTGGACGTTGCCACAGGTGGCATCCGCTGGACGCAGGACCTTGATGCCTCCGGTTCTGGCGCGCCCACGGTTTATGGTGATCTGGTCTATCTCACGGCAGGCGACGACACGGGGTGGGCCGTGAACAAGACCGATGGCCGGATCGAATGGCAGACCAGCGGCAGCAGCAGCGCAAACAACGTCTTGGGCACCCCTGCACCGGCGGTGACTGACCAATTGACAATTTTTTCGTATGGTTCCGGTGAAATTCAGGCGGTGTTCCGTCAAGGTGGCCTGTCGCGCTGGACCTCTGCGGTGCTGGGCAAACGGCCCGGGCGCGCCTTGTCGTCAATCTCTGATGTGACCTCCGCACCGGTGATCTCTGGCAATCGGCTGTTCGCGGGCAACCAGTCCGGTCGCCTGTCTGCGCTCAACCTTGGCAGCGGCGACAAGATCTGGACCGCGCGGGATGGGGCCATTGGTCCGGTCTGGCCAGCCGGGGGCAGCGTGTTTGTGATCTCTGACCTGAACGAGCTTCTGCGCCTTGATGCCTCTGACGGCAGCCGGATCTGGGGTGTGCCTCTGCCTAATTTTGTAAAATCGCGACCAAACCGCCAGTCGGAAATCTTTACCCACCATGGTCCAGTTGTGGCCGGAGGCCGTGTGATCGTGGCGTCAAATGATGGCATGCTGCGCAGCTTTGATCCGGTGAATGGTGCGCTGGCTGGTAGCGTCGAGATCCCCGGCGGAGCGACCACTGCGCCGGTTGTGGCGGGCGGCACCCTATATGTGGTTTCGCGCAAAGGCCAATTGCTTGCTTTCCGTTGATCGCGAAATGGTCTAAAGGCCAAGCTTGATCCGGCCCTGCGCGATGTATTTTGGGCCGATGGAGCTGTGAAATGTCCTTTACCCTTGCCATCGTGGGCCGCCCGAATGTGGGCAAATCCACATTGTTCAACCGCCTTGTCGGCAAACGTCTTGCTCTGGTCGACGACCAGCCCGGTGTGACGCGCGATTTGCGCGAAGGTGCCGCGCGGCTGGCCGATCTGCGTTTTACCGTCATTGATACCGCTGGTCTGGAAGAAGTCACCGATGACAGTCTTCAGGGCCGCATGCGCCGTCTGACGGAACGCGCCGTGGATATGGCCGATGTTTGTCTGTTCATGGTCGATGCACGTGTGGGCATCACCCCGTCCGATCTGGTGTTCGCGGACATCCTGCGCAAACGCTCTGCCCATGTGATTCTGGCCGCCAATAAGGCGGAAGGCAAAGCAGGTGAGGCCGGCGCACTCGAGGCCTATTCACTGGGTCTGGGTGAGCCGATCAGCCTGTCGGCGGAACATGGTGAAGGGCTGAACGATCTTTATGCCATGCTGGTGCCACTGGCCGATGCCCATGCTGAACGTGCAGCCGATGATGCACCGGAAACCGATGTGGACCTGAGCGAAGAGGACGAAGACGACCCCGATGCGGTGCCAATGCCCACCAATGCCAAACCTTTGCAGGTTGCGGTTGTGGGCCGCCCGAACGCGGGCAAATCGACGCTGATCAACCAGATTCTGGGCGAAGATCGCCTGTTGACCGGCCCTGAGGCGGGGATCACCCGTGACGCGATTTCCCTGCGCAAGGAATGGAACGGCGTGCCGATGCGTATCTTTGATACTGCGGGTATGCGCAAAAAGGCCAAGGTGCAGGAAAAGCTGGAGAAACTCAGCGTTTCCGACGGTCTGCGCGCAGTGAAATTCGCCGAGGTCGTTGTTGTCTTGCTGGATGCGGAAATTCCCTTTGAACAGCAGGATTTGCGCATCGCCGATCTGGCCGAGCGTGAAGGCCGCGCGGTGATCATCGCGGTGAACAAATGGGACATCGAAGAGGACCGTCAGGCCAAGTTGAAGGGGCTCAAGGAGAGCTTTGAACGCCTGCTGCCACAGCTGCGCGGTGCGCCGCTGATTACGGTCAGCGCCAAGACCGGCAGAGGGCTGGACCGATTGCACGAAGCGATCATGCGGGCCTATGAGACATGGAACCGGCGCGTGACCACGGCGCAGCTGAACCGCTGGCTTGCGGGCATGATGGAGGCACATCCGCCCCCCGCGCCGCAGGGCAAACGCATCAAGCTGCGCTATATGACGCAGGCGAAAACGCGACCGCCGGGGTTTGTGGTGATGTGCAGCCATCCTGACAAAGTGCCGGAAAGTTACAGCCGGTATCTGGTCAACAATCTGCGGGTCGATTTCGACATGCCGGGCACACCGATTCGTCTGTGGATGCGGGGGCAGAATGATGCGAACCCCTATAAGGGCCGCAAAAAGGCTCCGCCAAGCAAGCTGCGCAAACACACCGACGGGCGCCGCCGCGACTGAGGCGGTTGGAGGTTTTCAGAGTTTCTGACCGCTTTCTTTGAAAGAAAGCGATACCGCCTCACATCGCGCGAAACGCCTTAAGCGTGGGCACAAGCATCACCAGTGCCCCGCCACCGGCAATATAGGCAATCATTGGGGCCGTCTCCAAATTCGCGACCACGATGGCGACCAGCGCCCAGATCACCGCGATGCCATAGGTCGGGGCACGCCCCAGCGCGCTTTGCACAAAGCCACCGATGATGATGGCAAGCCCTGTAAAAACAATCGCAGCGGTGTTTTGGTCCAAAAAACCATAGCCCGCCGTCAGCAACCCCAGCGACACACAGGATGCCGCAGACAACCAACCGGCATAAAGGCCCACGGGCCATGCCGCCCAGGTCTGGTCATTCACGGGGGCAAGGAACAAGGCAGCCAGCGCCGCCAACAACATCACCCAGATCAATAGGCTGGCCCAGACCGGGCTTGCCACTGCCACGGCCAGCCACGCCGTGCCGACCAGCAGCGATACCGCCAAGGGTTTGCGCATGTCGTGCCATTGCCCGTCATGATGTGCCCTGAGCAGCCCCCAGCCCATGCCGAGAATCAACCAGCCGTAAATCACCCCCCAGATCGCAAAGGCATAGCCGGCGGGTTGTACCGGCGGATTGTCTTGCGGAACAGGGAATTGGTTGGGGTCAAACCCCGCGAACCCTTCAACAAACAGGGGGGAGGCCGCGAAAAGCAGGCTCAGCAGAAAGCAGGCAAGGGCAAAAGCAAAGCGGGCGTTGAGCATGTCATGTCCTTCGGTTCCAGATCTGCTAAGAAACCTAGAACCTCAGGACGTAAATGCAAATTCTAACGGCTTGAACTTAGGCCAGTTTCCCCGTGGCGGTCAGCGTGGTCTTGCCGCCCAGATAGGGGCCAAGCACCGCCGGCAGGGTCACAGACCCATCCGCCTGCTGCCCGTTTTCAAGCACCGCAATCAGGCAGCGCCCGACGGCCAGTCCCGATCCATTCAGCGTATGCACAAACTGCGGTTTGCCGCCGTCCTTGGGTTTGAACCGTGCATTCATGCGGCGCGCCTGAAAATCACCGGTGGTGGAGACCGACGAAATCTCGCGGTAGGTATCTTGGCCCGGCACCCAAGCCTCAATGTCAAAGGTACGCCGCGCGCCGAAACCCATGTCGCCGGTGCACAGCAGCACCGTGCGGTAGGGGATGCCCAGACGTTCCAGAATATCCTCGGCGCAGCGCAGCATGCGCTGTTGCTCATTGTCGCTTTCCCCGGGCAGGGTGATGCTGACCATTTCGACTTTTTCGAACTGGTGCTGGCGCAACATGCCAGAGGTGTCGCGGCCCGCTGATCCGGCTTCGGAGCGGAAGCACAGCGTATGCGCTGTATAGCGGCGGGGCAGGCTTGCCTCCTCGACCACATCGCCGGCGACGGTATAGGTCAGCGGCACTTCGGACGTTGGCACCAGCCACATCCCTTCGGAAGTCTGATAGCTGTCCTCGCCGAATTTTGGCAGCTTGTCCGTGCCATACATGGCGTCATCCCCGACCAGCACCGGCGGATTCACTTCGGTCAGCCCGTTTTCATCCACATGGGTATCGAGCATGAATTGCGACAAGGCCCGATGAATGCGCGCCACGGCCCCGCTCAGTAATACAAAACGGCTGCCGGAAATCTTGGCGGCGGTTTCAAAATCCATTGAAGCGGCAACGCCCTTGATCTCGAAATGCTCGACCGGTTTGAAATCAAACGCCGGGATGTCGCCCCATTTCTTCACTTCGGCATTGTCGTTTTCATCAGCCCCTTCAGGCACATCTTCGGCAGGGCTGTTGGGAATGCGGGCCAGCATATCGGTCAGTTCGGCGTCCAGTGCTTTGGCCTCGGCCTGCATCGCGGCAACTTCTTCTTTCTTTTCGCCGACCAGCGCGCGCAGCCTCTCAAATTCGGCCTCATCGCCCTTGGCCTTGGCAGCCCCGACCAGCTTGGACGCTTTGTTCTGTTCTGCCTGAGCCGCCTCTGCCGCGCCGATCTTCTCGCGCCGCGCCGTGTCGAGTTTCAAAAAGGCGGCGGACATGGGCGCATCGCCGCGCCGCGCGAGGGCGGCGTCAAGAGCTTCGGGCGTGTCACGGATGGCGCGGATGTCGTGCATGGGAGGCGGTCCTTGGGTTTGAGTCGTGTTGTTGGGCGTTATGCCCTAAACCGCGCAAAGGTGGTAGCGGGTTTGCGCCATTTGAATTTCGACACAGTTGTCCACCCAAATACCCCCTTTGCACCTTGCGTCCGCCTGCGCCGGTGCATAGGTTCTGCCAAACTCCAAAGGGCAGCAGACGCGGGCCCTCCCTTACGTACAAAAGGACTTAACGATGGCCGGTATCGAGCAATTCATTCCCCTTATTCTGATCTTTGCGATCATGTATTTCCTGCTGATCCGTCCGCAGCAAAAGAAGGTCAAGGAACATGCCGCCATGGTCAAAGCCTTGCGGCGCGGTGACCAGGTGGTGACTCAAGGCGGGATCATCGGCAAGGTTGTCAAGGTCAAGGATGACGGCGAGTTGGAAGTCGAAGTGGCGGACGGCGTGAAAATCCGCGTGATCCAGTCGACCATCGCCACGGTTATTTCCAAGACTGAACCTGCGAAATAATCCACCCCAGACCTCAAAACCGCCAGCTTGAGAGAGGGCGCTGATATGCTTCAGATTGATCTGTGGAAACGGATTTTGATCGCGCTGACCTGTGCGCTTGGTGTTTGGCTTGCTCTGCCAAATGCCTTTTATGCACCTGTCGAGCAACATAATGACGCGGTTGCCGCGATCGAGCTGTCTGGCAGCACCGAGGCACTTGAGGCGCAAAAGGCGCTTTGGCCGGAATGGATGCCGTCACAGCTGGTCAATCTGGGGCTTGATCTGCGGGGCGGGGCGCATTTGCTGGCGGAAGTCCGTGTTGAAGAGGTTTACGCCAACCGCATGGCCGCCCAATGGCCCGAGGTCCGCGACGCCCTGCGTGATCTGACGCCGGTGCGCCGCCAGCAATCCCCCGATGATGAACTGCGGGTGCGTCTGAATGATGCGACCAAGATGGCAGAGGCGATGGAGATTGTACGCGGGTTGGCGCGCCCGGTGCCAACACTGACCGGCGCGGGAGCCACAGACATCGACGTGCGCGGCGAAGACGGCGTGATTGTGATCACCCTGTCCGAGGCTGAAAAACAAGCCACGGATGAGCGCACCATGCAGCAGTCGCTGGAAATCATCCGCCGCCGCATTGATGAGGTCGGCACACGTGAACCGACAATTCAACGGCAAGGGGCCGACCGTATCCTGATTCAGGTGCCCGGCATCGGATCTGCGGCCGAGTTGAAAGAGATCATCGGTACAACCGCACAGTTGACCTTCAACCCTGTGGTCAGCCGTGGCTCGGACGCCAATGCCAATCCGGGCATCGGGAATAAACTCATTCCTTCGTTGGATGAACCGGGTGCGTTTTACGTGGTCGAAACCGCACCGGTGGTGACGGGTGAGGAATTGGTCGATGCGCAACCCAGCTTTGACCAGAACGGGCGGCCAGCGGTGTCGTTCCGCTTTAACACGTCGGGCGCGCGCAAGTTTGGCGATTATACTGCGGCCAATATCGGTGCGCCGTTTGCCATTGTGCTGGATGACGAGGTGATCAGCGCCCCGACCATCCAAAGCCACATCCCGGGGGGATCGGGCATCATCACCGGCAACTTCGATGTTGAGACCTCCACCAACCTTGCGATCCTGTTGCGCGCAGGGGCCTTGCCTGCCGGGCTTGATTTTCTTGAGGAACGCACGGTCGGCCCGGAATTGGGACAGGACAGCATCGATGCAGGTAAGGTCGCGACAATTGTCGCCTTTGTCGCTGTGCTGTTCTTCATGTTTGTCAGCTACGGCTTGTTCGGTGTCTTTGCCAATATCGCGCTGATCATCAACGTCGCGATGATCTTTGGCCTGCTCAGCCTTGTCGGGGCCACGTTGACCCTGCCGGGTATTGCCGGGATCGTGTTGACGGTTGGGATGGCGGTGGACGCCAACGTGCTGATTTTCGAGCGTATTCGCGAGGAACTCAAAACGGCAAAGGGACCGGCACGGGCGATTTCGCTGGGCTATGAAAAAGCGCTGAGCGCGATCATCGATGCCAATATCACCACCCTGATCACCGCCGTTATCCTGTTTGTCATGGGCTCTGGTCCGGTGCGCGGTTTCGCAATCACGCTGGGCTTTGGCATCGTGACATCGGTGTTTACAGCCATCTTTGTCACCCGCCTGATGGTGGTGATCTGGTTTGAACGGGCACGTCCCAAAACGATTGAGGTTTAAGCCATGCGTCTGCGTCTGTTCAAAGAAGCACCGAATTTCGATTTCTTCAGCCGTTGGAAAATCTGGCTGGGCATTTCCGGGCTGATGATGGTTGTCGCCTTTGCCTCCTTCCTGATGCAAGGGTTGAACTATGGCATCGACTTTCGTGGCGGCACAACGATCCGTTCAGAAAGCCCGCTGGCGGTTGATATTGCCGAATATCGCGGGGCCATCGACGCGCTGGAGCTGGGGGATATCAGCATCAGCGAAGTTTTTGATCCGTCTTTTCGCGATGACCAGAATGTTGCGATGATCCGTATTCAAGCGCAGGACGGTCAGGAGGCGGTCACCAATGAGGTGATCGAAGCGGTCGAGGCAGCGTTGCAATCGGTACGCCCGGATATCAAGTTCACCTCGGTTGAATCGGTCGGGCCGAAAGTCTCTGGCGAGTTGATCCAAACCGCTGTTATTGCTGTGGTTCTGGCGATTGGGGCGGTTTTGATCTATATCTGGCTGCGCTTTGAATGGCAGTTTGCCGCCGGGGCGGTGTTGGCGCTGGTGCATGATGTGATCCTGACCATCGGCATCTTTTCAGAGCTTCAGATCCGTTTTGATCTGGCGATTATCGCGGCACTTCTGACCATCGTGGGATATTCACTGAACGATACAGTGGTCGTCTTTGACCGGGTCCGCGAGAACCTGCGCAAATACAAGAAACGCGACCTTAAGGATGTGTTGAACCTCTCGATCAACGAAACCATGGCACGGACATTCATGACCTCTTTCACCACATTGATCGCCCTGATCGCGCTCTTTGTGTTGGGCGGTGATGTGATCCGTGGCTTTGTGTTTGCGATGATCTGGGGTGTGATTGTCGGGACTTATTCGTCAATCTTTGTCGCCTCTGCGATTCTGCTGTATCTGGGGGTTAAACGCGATTGGTCCAAGCCAGATGCAAATACGGGCAATCAATACGCCAATATTGATGCATGACAGTGTGATCAGGCGGTGGCCCCTGGGGGATCAATTCGGATTGTACCCCAGAGTTTTTGCCTGACGTTTTGGAAAGGATAGCCCATGCGCCTGAACGAGATCGCCTATAACGAGTCGGCACCGGTGGATGGCTATGGTCCGGGGTTTTTCCGTATCGGTGGCCGTTTGATCAACGGTCCTGTGATCACCGGACCGTTGGGCACGCAGGGCTGGGACGGGTTCGCGGATTTGGAAGCGCTGATCGCGCTCAAGGATCATGTAGATGTCTTGTTTGTCGGCACAGGTGCTGATGTCGCACATCTGCCTGAGGATGTTGCCGAGGCCCTGCACGAGGCGGGGTTGGCTGCTGAACCAATGTCCTCTCCCGCGGCCTGCCGCACCTATAATGTGCTGCTGAGCGAAGGACGCAGGGTGGCGCTGGCCCTGATTCCGGTCTGAACCGGCATGCTTCTGAGCGTTCAGGATCTGACCCTTGCCCGCGGCGGTGTGCCGGTCCTTACCGGGCTGGGTTTCACGCTTGAAGCCGGGCAGGCGCTGATCCTTCGCGGGCCAAACGGGGCCGGGAAAACCACGCTTTTGCGCTGCATCGCGGGGCTGCAATCACCGATCAGTGGCGCGATCTTAGGGGCGGAAGAGACCATCGCTTATGCCGGGCATGCAGATGGGATCAAAGCCATGTTAAGCGTGCGTGAGAACCTGCAGTTCTGGGCGCAGGTCTTTGGCAAAGGAGACATTGCTGCCGCATTGGACAGCTACGCGCTTCACCCGCTTGCAGACCGTCTGGCCGGCACCCTCTCTGCCGGGCAGAAACGTCGTTTGGGCCTGTCCCGCCTGTTGGTCACCGGCTGCCCAATCTGGGTGCTGGACGAACCAACCGTGTCTTTGGATGTGGATGCGGTGGCGATGTTTGCAGCCGCGGTGAAAAGCCATCTGGCGACGGGTGGTGCGGCGCTGATTGCCACCCATATTGATCTGGGGCTGGAAGCCGAGGTGTTGGATATCACACCGTTTCGCGCCCATGCGGATCATTACTCCGGCACCAGCGACGAGGCTTTCCTGTGATCGCCCTGTTGCTGCGCGATTTGCGTCTGGCCTTTCGGGCAGGGGGCGGTTTTGGCCTTGGCCTTGCGTTCTTCCTGATTGTCACAACGCTGGTGCCCTTTAGCGTTGGCCCAACGGCAGAGCTGCTGGGGAGTATCGCGCCGGGGGTGCTGTGGCTGGGTGCCTTGCTGGCCTGCCTTCTGTCGCTCGATCGGCTGCTGGCGCTGGATTACGAGGATGGCACGCTGGATCTGTTGCTGACCGCGCCCTTGCCGCTTGAGGCCGCTGTCAGTGTCAAAGCCTTGGCGCATTGGCTGACCACGGGGCTGCCCTTGGTGCTGGCTGCACCCTTGTTGGGGGTTTTGTTAAATCTGCCACCCTCTGGATATGGTTGGCTGGTGGTGTCGCTGGCGCTTGGCACGCCGGCGCTGTCCGTCATCGGCACATTTGGGGCGGCACTGACCGTTGGCATCAAACGCGGGGGGCTGTTGCTGTCCTTGCTGGTGCTGCCGCTTTATGTGCCGACCCTGATTTTCGGGGCAGAGGCGGCGCGGCGCGGGGCCATGGGGCTTGACCCTTCTACACCTTTGGTGATGCTGGCGGGGATCACATTGGGCACCATTGCCCTGATGCCCTTTGCCAGTGCGGCGGTATTGCGGATGGGGTTGCGTTAGATGGCTCACAGGAATGCGATCATTTGCCCATTGAGGCCATCAGACGGGAAGATTAGATAAGCCTATGTCGATTTGGTCCTATGCAAATCCGGTCAAGTTCTTGGCCCTCAGCGCGAAACTGCAACCTTACCTATGGGGGGCTGCGGCTCTCTGTGTCTGCACCGGGCTGATCTGGGGCTTCTTTGGCACGCCGGATGATTATCGTCAGGGCTCTACAGTCAAGATTATTTACCTGCATGTGCCATCTGCCCTGATGGCAATCAACGCTTGGTTCATGATGCTGCTGACCTCGCTGATTTGGTTGGTGCGCCGTCATCATGTCAGCGCATTGGCAGCCAGGGCAGCCGCCCCTGTGGGGCTGGTGATGACACTTATTGCCCTGATCACCGGGGCCATCTGGGGCCAGCCGATGTGGGGCACCTGGTGGGCCTGGGACCCGCGCCTGACCTCTTTTTTGATCCTGTTCCTGTTCTATCTGGGGTATATTGCCCTGTGGGAAGCGGTGGAGGACCCCGATACGGCGGCGGATCTGACGTCGGTCTTATGTCTGGTTGGATCGGTCTTTGCGGTGCTGTCACGCTATGCGGTGCAGTTCTGGAACCAAGGGTTGCATCAAGGTACATCGGTGCCAGTGGCGACCGGCGGACGGACGGTGGATGACGTTTTCTTTGTGCCTCTGGCGATCAGCATGGTGGGGTTTGGCCTGCTGTTCGTGGCCCTTGTACTTTATCGCACGGGCACTGAAATCAGACTGCGCCGCACGCAGGCCCTGCGGACAAGGATGGAGCGTGGATTATGATGCCTGATCTGGGAAAATACGCAGCCGAGGTTTTGTCGGCCTATGGGGCATCTATGGTTTTGCTTGCGGTCCTGCTGGCCGTGACGCTGCGCCGGGGCCGTGCTGCGCGGGCAGGGTTGGCGCAGGTTGAGGCAGAGGCAAAACAGGAGACGCAGAAAGATGGCTAGGTTTTCGCCGCTTATGTTGGCCCCACCGTTGGTATTTGCCGGGTTTGTCGCTCTGGCAGCGGTGGGCATGTACCGGGATGATCCGCAAGGGTTGCCCTCGACCTTGGTGGGCAAGATGGCCCCGGCCTTACCCGCAGATCCGCTGCCGGGTTATCCTGTCGCCACAGCAGAGATGGTGACATCGGGTGAGGTCACCTTGGTGAATTTCTGGGCCAGCTGGTGCCCCCCCTGCCGTGCTGAACATCCCAAGCTGCTGGAGATGCAGGCAGAAGGCATTTCGATCATTGGCATCAACTTTAAGGATACTGCCGCCAATGCGACCAAATATCTGACCGAGGATGACAACCCTTTCGCCGGAATTGGCTTTGACCCGAAAGGGCGTACCGCGATCAATTGGGGCGTCACCGCGCCGCCGGAAACCTTTATTCTGGACGGTGACGGGACTGTATTGTTCCGCTTTGCCGGGCCGCTGGTGGGCAGTGACTATGAGCAGCGGTTTTTACCGGCCCTGAAGGCGGCGATGGCGGATTAACTCGTGCGGGCACTGGCCTGCATGAGTTTATTGGCAAGATGAAGCCAGCTGTCAGAGCCGGTAGCCGCCGGAGACTGTGATGACCTCGCCTGTGATGAAACCGGAAGCCTCAGAAGCAAGGAAACGGGCAACATTTGCGATGTCTTGCGGGACGCCGGAGCGCCTCAGAGCGGTCATATCGACAAAGGCTTTTACCAATTCTGCCGGGCGGGGGGACTCGCTACGTTCGATGGCACCGGGGGCGATGGCGTTGACGCGGATGCCTTTGGGACCCAGTGTTTTGGCCATGCCGCGTGTCCAGGTGTTCAGCGCGGCTTTGCTGGCGGAATAGCCTGCAGCACCCATTGCGGGCAGTTCTGCATTTACCGATGAGATATTGATCACGCTTGCGCCGCTGTGCAGATGGGGCAGGGCAGCCTCGAGCAGGGCCATCGGCGCGGCGAGGTTAACGGCAAGGGTGGCCATCGGATCAACATCATCCATCGCAATCGCACCGGCATTGTTCACGATGACATCCAGACGGCCGAATTTGGTGACGATCCGCTGGATAATCTCGCGGGCAACATCCGGCTGCGAAAGGTCCGCGGGCAGGGCAAGGATATCTGGATGATCGCGCAGCAGCGCATTCGGCGGCGTGCTGTGATAGGTGACAGCGATGATGTGGTCTGCGGCCAGCTCGCTGGCGATGGCACGACCGATGCCGCGGGCACCGCCGGTAATCAGGGCAACAGGTTTCATCATCTGTCCTCTCAACAGTAAACACCTGCGAGGATAACGAAAAAAGCCCCCGCTACAATGTGCAGCGGGGACATTTTATTCTTTTAGAAAAATAGCTTATTCAGCTGCGATTGCGTCACCTTTGGCCAGGTCACGCAGCACGTAATGCAACACACCACCATGTTCGATATATTCGATTTCGATCGCGGTATCGATGCGGCACTTCAGGGTTATCTCTTTGACCGTGCCATCCGCCATGGTGATCGTGCAGGGCACTTCCTGCAGCGGTTTGATCGTGTCCAGACCGGAGATCGAAACAGTTTCCTCGCCGGTCAGGCCAAGGCTCTTGCGGGTGTCGCCATTGGTGAACTCAAACGGGATCACACCCATGCCTACAAGGTTGGAGCGGTGAATGCGCTCAAAGCTTTCCGCGATCACGGCCTTGACGCCCAGCAGGGCCGTGCCCTTGGCCGCCCAGTCACGAGAGGACCCGGCACCATATTGCTCACCACCGAAGATGACCAGCGGCGTGCCTGCCTCCTGATGCGCCATGGCGGCGTCATAGATCGAGGTCTGCTTGCCATCGGGGCCTTTGGTATAACCGCCCTCAACCCCGTCCAGCATTTCGTTCTTGATGCGAATGTTGGCGAAGGTGCCGCGCATCATCACCTCATGGTTGCCACGGCGCGAACCGTAAGAGTTGAACTCGCGCGGGGAAACCTGACGGTCTGTCAGATACTTCCCGGCGGGGGTTTCTTCCTTGAACGACCCGGCTGGCGAAATGTGGTCGGTGGTGATCATGTCACCAAGGACCGCCAGCACTTTGGCCCCGTCGATGTTGGTGATCACACCCGGCTCTGGTGACATGCCCTGAAAGTAGGGTGGGTTCTGCACATAGGTCGAGGTTGGTGGCCAGTCGTAGGTCTTGGCATCGGTGATTTCGACGCCCTGCCATTTTTCATCACCTTTGAAAACGTCGGCATATTTGGTCTGAAAGGCTTCGCGGGTGACGGTTTGCTCGACCAGCTCGGCAACTTCCTGTGTCGTGGGCCAGATGTCGCGCAGGTAGACGTCATTGCCATCCTTGTCCTGACCCAGCGGGCTGTTTGCCAGATCGTGGTTTAGATCACCCACCAGCGCATAGGCCACAACCAGCGGCGGAGAGGCAAGGTAGTTGGCACGCACGTCAGGCGAAATCCGACCTTCAAAGTTACGGTTGCCTGACAGGATCGAGGTGCCGATCAGGTCATAATCATTGATCGCCTTGCTGATCGCAGGCTCCAGCGGGCCGGAGTTGCCGATACAGGTGGTGCAACCATAGCCGACAAGGTTAAAGCCGATGGCGTCCAGATCTTCCTGCAGGTTCGCAGCCTCAAGATAGGCGGAAACCACTTGCGAGCCGGGGGCCAGTGATGTTTTGACCCAAGGCTTGCGGTTCAGACCCAGCGCGCGGGCTTTGCGTGCCACAAGGCCGGCACCGATCATCACATACGGGTTGGATGTGTTGGTACAGGAGGTGATCGAAGCGATCACGATGGACCCGTCATGCAACTGGTAATGACCATCCTCGGTCTTTACATAGCCGCGCTTGTGGTTGCCTTCATCGCCGGGAATATCTTGCGGCTCTGGCTGGCCGCCTTCACCTTCCCAGCGGATTTCCTCTTTGACGGTAGCGTCTTTGCCTGCACGCACCCCTTTGACATATTCAGCAAAGGCGGTGTGGGCAGAGGTCAGCGCGATGTAATCCTGCGGGCGTTTCGGACCGGAAATCGCCGGCACGATGGTGCCCATGTCGAGCGACAGCGTATCGGTGTAGATCGGCGCGTAATCGTCGCCGCGCCACATGCCGTTCTCCTTGGCATAGGCTTCGACAAGCGCAATCCGGTCTTCGTCGCGGCCCGTGGTGCGCATGTAGCGCAGGGTTTCGCCGTCAATCGGGAAGAAGCCACAGGTTGCACCGTATTCCGGTGCCATATTGGCGATTGTCGCGCGGTCCGCCAGTGGCAGGTGGTCAAGGCCCTCGCCGTAGAATTCGACGAATTTGCTGACCACGCCTTTTTCGCGCAGCATTTCAACAACTTTCAGCACGAGGTCGGTGCCTGTGGTGCCTTCCATCATGCGGCCGGTCAGTTCAAATCCAACCACTTCGGGGATCAGCATCGAAATCGGCTGGCCCAGCATGGCGGCCTCGGCCTCAATCCCGCCAACACCCCAGCCCAGAACGGCCATGCCGTTGACCATGGTTGTGTGGCTGTCGGTGCCGACCAACGTGTCAGGATAGGCCACTTCGTCGCCGTTCTGGTCTTTGTCGGTCCAGACGGTCTGGGCCAGATACTCAAGGTTCACCTGGTGACAGATACCAGTGCCCGGAGGTACAACGCGGAAGTTGTTAAACGCCTTCTGACCCCATTTGAGGAAGGTATAGCGCTCCATGTTGCGCTCATATTCGCGGTCAACGTTCATCTGGAAGGCGCGCGGGTTGCCGAATTCGTCGATCATCACAGAGTGGTCGATGACCAGATCAACAGGGTTCAGCGGGTTGATTTTCTCGGCGTCACCCCCAAGGGCAACCAGACCGTCACGCATCGCGGCAAGATCCACAACCGCCGGTACGCCGGTGAAATCCTGCATCAAGACGCGGGCAGGGCGATAGGCGATCTCGCGAGGGTTCTGGCCCCCTTTGGCCCCCCATTCGGCAAATGCTTTGATATCGTCGACGGTAACGGTTTTTCCATCCTCGAAACGCAACATGTTTTCCAGCACCACTTTCAACGCGGCGGGAAGGCGTGAAAAATCGCCCAGACCGGCCTCTTGCGCGGCGGGAATGGAATAATAGGCGATGCTTTGACCACCGGCGGTGATCGTTTTACGTGTCTTGGCTGTGTCCTGTCCGACTTGAATGGTCATGGAACGGTCCCTTTCTGGGCTGCTGGCTATGGGATGTTGGGGCCTAAATGCCACTCTCCCGCTGGCTAATCAACCACTATTCATGGGGTTTGGGCATATTTGTATACCATGGTGTACAGATTATGAAGAAATTCACGGAATTGGTGACACTTGTTTCAAGAAACCTTGATTGGTTATTTCATCCCCCTGCGTTTAGAAATGGGGCAACCTGCCTTGCCAGCCACTGGAATCACATGAAACAAATTCTCCCTGCCTTCTTTGCTGCGATGCTGACATCGGCATTGCCTGTTGTCGCGCAGGATATGCCTGTGGTGGTTGAACTTTACACCTCTCAGGGCTGTTCCAGCTGCCCGCCGGCGGATGCCATCCTGCACGAGCTGGCAGCTCGTGATGATGTTATCGCGCTGGCCCTGCATGTGGATTACTGGGATTACATCGGCTGGAAAGACCCCTTTGGCGATCCCGCCCATGCGGCGCGCCAGCGGGCCTATGCGGCGGCGGGGAATCGCAGATCAATCTATACGCCCGAGATGATCGTCGGGGGAACAACGGATATCGTCGGGGCGAAGCCGATGAAACTGGCCAAGGCCATTGCAGAACATGCCAGCCAGCCGGAACAGGTGGAGATGGCATTGTCCCGATCAGATGATGAGTTGCGCATTCAGGCGCGGGCGATTGGCAAGGTCAGGGGCACATTGACCGTTCATATGCTGCGTTACACTCCGATCCATACCACCCGGATCAAACGCGGTGAAAACCGAGGCAAGACCCTCGAAAACGCTAATATTGTAGAGGGATGGACCGTTCTGGGCACATGGGACGGCAAGGCACCGCTGTCACTCAAGACAGCCATAGCCGGGGACAAACCGGCGGTGGTGATCCTTCAGGAGGCAAATGCCGGACCAATTGTAGCTGCGGCACGGCTGCGCTAGCGGGCATGCCTTGAAGGGAAAGCGCTACGACGTTGGTAACAGTCTTGGCACCGGCTTTAATCCTCGTCAGCGCGCCATCTTCTGTGAACCCAAAACCACTGATCCGGCGACTGGTTGATCCGCGCCGACAAGCTGTCGTTCAGGGCCTGTGTCATGGTTGTGGGGTCGGAATGCGGCACCGGCGCTTCCAGAACGGTTTCAAAACTTAACCCATCGGGCTGACGAATGCCGTAAAATGGAATCAACTGCGCGTCATAACGCAGCGCGAGTTCAGCGGCGGACAGCGCCGTGCGCGCGGGTTCTCCCATAAAATCCAGCACAGGTGCATAAAGCACATGTTGATCAAACAGCAAAACCAGTTGGCCCCCGTCTTTGAGGTGACGCACAAAGCCTGCGGTGCCTTTGCGCCCCTGCGGAAAGACCGGCCCGCCAAAAGCTTCCATCGTTTTGACGTAGTGTGCATTGAAATAGGGGTTCTTCATGTCGCGGTAGAGGCCGCCGATATCATAGCCGCGCGCCACCAGCGCGGCCCGTGTCGCCTCGTAATTTCCGAAATGACCGCTGACAAGGATCACCGGGCGGTTGACCTTTACCGCCTCTTCAAGGGCCGCTGCACCGGGGCCTTGCGGGGTGTTCTGCGCCATACGCGCGGGAAAATCCTTGGCTGAATAGTTTTCGATGAACGAACGGCCCACATTGTTCAGACAGCCACGGGCAATCTCAAGGTGGCGTTCCTTGGGCATCTCGGGCCAGATCAGCGCCAGATTGTCGAGGGCCCGTTTGCGATAACCGGCAAGCGGGCCAATCACATGTTCCACCAGCCAGCCGACAAACCGGACACGGGTGGCATAGGGCAGGGCGAGCGCAAGCCGGATCACTCCTACAATCAACGCATTACTCAGAAAATCCCCAAGCCGTTGGGCGGGTTGCGCATGTGGGTCATCTTGGGATTGTTGGTCTGACATAGGGCTCTGACGCTTGGGGCAGTTGCGCCAGACATAGCCCGCGTACCCCTGCGCAACAAGTCAGCTTTGCGCATCTACGTGAGGGAGGCGGATTATCCTTCCTCCTCCTCGTCCTCTTCAACGATCAACAAGAGGTCGCCGGCCTGTTCCATCCGGCGGATAACATCAACAACATCGGACATCGCCGCCTCTGCATCTGCGGGTTTCACCTTTCCGGCCCCTTCCATGTCTTCGCGCAGCTGATCTGCCATCCGGCCCGACATGTTTTCCAGCATGAAGTCCCGCGAGGTAGCGAACCCTGCGGCTTCCGCCCCGGCAAGCGCGATCACCAATTTGGCCTGATCCACCTCGCGCAAGACGCGCGGAATGTCGCGTGCGGCGATGCGGGTAGCGATATTGCCAAAGGTAAAGATCGCCTTTCGCACCGCATTGGCAAAGCCCTGATCGGTTTCATCAAGTCCGGTCAGCACATCGTCACGGGTCAAGGAAGTAGAGGAGTTCAGGATGGCGCCAACCCGTTCCACCGGATCATCCTCAAAGGCGCGGGCAGGTTGGGAATCAAGTTGCATGGCCAGTGACAGACCAATCCGGTCAACCGCATCGGGTGTGACCGCATTGGTCAGGGAAACCGCATAGGTAATCCGGCGCGCCTGTGGGCCGGGTATCCGGCCCAGCAGCTCTGCCGCCATCGACACCGGAAGTTTGGACAGCATGACAGCGGCAACTTCGATGCTTTCGATTTCCAGCACTGGCAGCAACCGATCCGGTCCCAACTCGCGCAGCCGTTTCCAGGGATCGCCAAACTGGCGCACCCCCGCCTCCTTGCGCAGACGGGCGGCGGTATGGGGGCTGATTTTGCCGTCCAGTGCGTCCAAAGCCCCTGCCATGCCGGAAGGGAAGGACAATCCGATCTTTTCCAGTTCAGCGGAAAATTCCTCTACAACAGCGCTGAGCGTGTCGCGATCCACCGTTCGCATGGTGCCCATTTGATGGGTCAGTGCCACCTGTGCCTCATCCGGCAGATCTTCCAGCGGGATCTCCGCCCCCTCGTTCAGCAACAGGCGCACAACAATGGCCGCCTTGGCACGGCGGCTGAGTGATACAGTCGCGCAGCCCCCCGGAAGTCCGGGCAGCGGCGCGAAATTGTTCATTGCAACGATGTCGTTCATCTATCACAAACCCCATGATTTAAGGGGCTTATCGGTGTTAAAGATGAAGAAACCTTGAAGGGTAAACCAGCCAAATCCTAATAATTAAAGGTTTTACCTGTGGCGATGGCGGTCCGCAAAGACGCTTCGGCCCAGCTGCCGCTGCCACCATGGTTGCGGATTTCGCGCAGTTGGAACATGGCATCCGCGACCTTGCCCTGCTCAACCAGCGCTTGCCCCATGTAGGAACGTGCCAGCACATTGGCAGGGTTCACCCGCAGGGCGGCGTTGTAATAGGTCATTGCCGCGTCGACATCACCCATTTTGCGGCTGGTAAAACCCAGATAGGTCAATGTGCGGTCATCCTCTGCGGGCATCTGCGCCAGCACAGCCTGTGCCTCTGCATAGCGCCCGGCATAGGCCAGTTCACGCAGGTTTTCATAAAGGCTATCGACGTCCAGATTGCTTTCTTCCGCAGCGACGCAGGATTTTGTCTTTTTGTCGTAAACCTGACCGGTTTCGCATTTCGGCTTGCTTGGAGCCGTTTCATCACCGCCCCCGGCGGCCCAGGCACCGGAAGCCACAAAAGGCAGGGCAACGGCGGTGGCGAGAATAAACTGTTTCATAACTGACTCCATAAATGCAATTCCAGAAATGTAGCCTATCAACGGAACTTGCCAAGCATTTCCTGCCTCAAAACACGGCTGTGTGAACGCCATGAGGGCGTGTGGGTTAAGATATCTGTGCGTTCTGGTCGCAGACACCGGGCCTTTGGTCAAAAATGTTCCAAAGGGCAGCGCCTGTCCGGGCGCCAGGGGGAAAGGGTTGCGCCTCAGGTATTGACGGGCAGGCAGCTGTGGGTGCTGGTGTCATAGGCCGTTCCGGCGGCACAGGACATCGCCTGTTTTTCCTTACCGTGGCTACAGCCTTCGGCAAAGGCCAAGCCCGGGGCGGTGGTCAGGGCGAGGGCAACAATAAACGTCTTGATCTTCATGGTCCGTCTCCTCGTATTTATTGCGCAAACCTACAGGGTTTGCGCAATATTTGAAACATTCGGAGGGGTCCGGAGGCAACTTGCGCAGAAACGCGCCGGTTTCTCAGGGTGTCAGTCGCCAAACACGCGTTTGAAAATCGTGTCGACATGTTTGGTGTGATAGCCGAGATCGAATTTCTCTTCGATCTCCTCGGGGCTCAGGGACTTGAGCACATCTTCATCCGCCAGCAGCTCGGTTTTGAAGTCCTTGCCTTCTTCCCATACTTTCATCGCATTGCGCTGCACCAGCTTATAGGAATCCTCGCGCGATACGCCCGCTTGGGTCAGGGCCAGCAGAACCCGCTGCGACATCACCAAGCCGCGGAATTTATTCATATTCGCCAGCATGTTGTCCGGGTAAATCACCAATTTGTCGATGACGCCGGTCAGGCGTGAAAGGGCGAAATCAAGGGTGACTGTTGTGTCAGGGCCGATGTTGCGCTCGACGGAGCTGTGCGAAATGTCCCGCTCGTGCCAGAGGGCGACGTTTTCCATGGCGGGCACCACGGACATGCGGCAGAGGCGCGCCAGACCGGTCAGGTTTTCCGTCAGCACCGGGTTGCGCTTGTGCGGCATTGCGCTTGAGCCCTTTTGACCGGCAGAGAAGAACTCTTCGGCTTCCAGCACCTCGGTGCGCTGCATATGGCGGATTTCGGTGGCGATGTTTTCGATGGAAGAACCGACAACGCCGAGACAGGCAAAGAAGGCCGCGTGGCGGTCGCGGGGGATCACCTGGGTGGAAATCGGTTCGGGTTTCAGGCCAAGCTTTTCGCAGACATGCTCTTCGATGGCCGGATCGATATTGGCAAATGTCCCGACCGCACCGGAGATCGCGCCTGTGGCAATCTCATCGCGTGCGACGCGCAGGCGCGCGAGGTTGCGGTCCATTTCGGCGTAAAACCGTGCGAAGGTCAGCCCCATGGTTGTGGGTTCAGCGTGGATGCCGTGGCTGCGGCCAATGCGCACTGTGTCCTTATGTTCCAGCGCGCGGCGCTTCAGCGCAGCCAGCAGCGCCTCAACGTCGGCAATCAGAATATCGGCGGCCCGTGTCAGCTGAACATTGAAACAAGTGTCCAGCACATCTGAGCTGGTCATGCCCTGATGGACAAAGCGCGCTTCATCGCTGCCGATATGTTCGGCCAGATGGGTCAGGAAGGCGATGACATCATGTTTGGTCACGGCCTCGATCTCGTCAATCCGGGCGACGTCGAATTCAACATCCTTGGCTTTCCAGACGGCTTCGGCGTTTTCACGCGGGATCACCCCCAGATCGGCCATGGCATCGCAGGCATGTGCCTCGATCTCGTACCAGATGCGGAACTTGGTCGCGGCGGACCAGATGTTAACCATTTCGGGGCGGGAATAGCGGAGGATCATGCGGGGCACACCTTTTTGTGACGGTTTTCAGGGTCACCGGCGGCATAGACTGATGGGGGGCGGAGGACAAGATGGCAGCGGCGGCTTAGCGTCCGGTTACTGTGGTAATCACAGGCGGGGGGCGCGAGCGGAGAGTGCGGACAGTATATAAGGCCAAAAAGAGGAGAGGTCAGGCGAGAAGTTCGGTTTCCACCTTTGAAGATTTTTCCAAGGTGCGATGGACCGGGCATTTGTCAGCGATCTCCAGCAGGCGCTGGCGCTGCGTGGCATCAAGCGGGCCGGTCAATCTGATGCGGCGGCGCCAAGTGTCGATCTTGTCGCCACTGCCGGTTTCGGCGTCCTGCGCGTGGACCTTGTCATGGCAGACATCGACGCTGACGTGTTCCAGCGGCCAGCCTTTGCGGCGGGCATACATTCGGATGGTCATGGAAGTGCAGGCCCCGAGACCGGCTGAAAGGAACCCGTAAGGCGACATGCCGCGGTTGGTGCCGCCATATGCCAGCGGTTCATCAGCCAGCACATGGTGGATGGGCCCCGCGTTAACGTCTTGCAGGAAACCTTCGGCATCCGCTTCAGAGACCCGCACGATGCCTTCCGGGGTGGCAGGCGGCGGAGCGGGCTGCGCAAGTTTGAGATAGCGCGTCGCCCAGGTGGCAATGACATCTGCGGCATATTCAGCGTCTGCCGTGGCGGTGATCAGATGGTCGGCATCATCTAGTGTGACAAAGCTTTTGGGGTGTTTGGCGGCGGTGAAGATCTGGCCGGCATTGTCGATGCTGACGATCGCGTCACGTGGGGCGTGCAGGACCAGCAATGCAGCGTTCAAGCCAGCGATGGCCGGTGTCAGGGTTTCCTGTGCCACATCCTCGACAAACCCCTTGCCGATTTTGAAAGGGCGTCCGCCTAGCGAGACTTCGGCGAGGCCGTCGGATTTGATTTTGGGCAGGGCTTCCGCAAAATTATGGGTGACATGGGCGGGATCGAAGGGGGCCCCGAGGGTGGCGACCGCCTTGATCTGGTCCAGCTGTGCGGCAGCTTTGAGGACAGCCGCGCCGCCCAGCGAATGGCCGATCATCAGCGAAGGCGGCATGCCCCGACCTTCCAGATAGCTGCAGCCGGCAATCAGATCATCCACGTTGGAGGTGAAGGAGGTATTGGCGAACTCCCCCTCTGAGTGGCCCAACCCGGTGAAATCAAACCGCAGCACAGCAATGCCCATGCCGGCCAAGCGTGCGGCGATCCTGCGGGCGGCGGGGATGTCCTTGCCACAGGTAAAGCAATGGGCAAACAGGGCGGTGGCCAGATGGGGGCCATCCGGCAGATCCAGCCGCGCGGCCAGCATATCGTCATTATGGCCGGGAAAGGTGACACGTTGGGGGGGCATGGGGGTTCTCCGATCAGGTGGGAGAAAGGTGTGCGATGCGGTGCCAGGGTGCAAGCCCTGTGTCAGCGCCCTCACGCGGGCGTGACGTGATGGCACCTGTCGTTACAGTGATTGCCTGTGACGCGGGGCAGGTGTAGCAACAAGGGATTGATTAACCACGAGGATGCGCCCCTTGTCCGATACGCCCAAACCCCCGATGCGGCCTGCCACCCTTGCCGCCCAAGCTGCAGGTGCAATTGATGGTGAAACCGCAGGGGTGGTGCCTGCGGTCCATATGGCGACGACCTTTTTGCGGGGCGCGGATTATGCGCCGCTGAATGGGGATAACATCTATCTGCGGTCTCATAATGAGAACACGCGGGTGGCCGAACGGCTGTTGTCTGCCCTGGAAGGGGCGGCGGAAACTCTGTTGTTTCCATCCGGCATGGCGGCAGTGGCGGCGGTGTTCCGCACCGTGCCGACCGGCGGCGCAGTGGTGGTACAACGTCAGATCTACTGGGGTACAACTGCCTGGATCAGGGATTTCTGTGAAAGGCGTCAGATCACCCTGCATGAGGTTGAAGCCTCTGATGCGGCGGCGCTGGCGGCGGTCTGCGCAGAACACCGGCCAACACTGGTCTGGGTCGAAACCCCGTCAAACCCGTGGTTGCGGATCACTGATGTGGCAGGGGCAGCGCAGATTGCCCATAATGTTGGTGCTGCGCTGGTTGTTGACAGCACCGCCGCCTCACCGGTGTTGAGCCAGCCCTTGGCGCTGGGAGCGGATATCGTGATGCATTCTGCCACCAAAGGGATCAATGGTCATTCCGATGTGCTGGCTGGTTCATTGTCGGTATGCGATCATGATCGCCCGATGTGGCAGGCCATACGCGCGGATCGTGACATGGCGGGGGCGGTGCTGGGCCCGATGGAGGCATGGTTGCTGACACGCGGGATGCGGACCTTACCATTACGGATGCGAGAAATGTCGCGCAATGCTATGCGCTTGGCCGAGTTTCTGTCGGATCACCCGAGTGTTGAAACCGTGCTATATCCCGGCCTGCCGGATCATCCGGGACATGAGATTGCCGGGCACCAGATGAAAGGTGGCTTTGGCGGGCTTCTGTCCTTTGTTGTGAAGGGCGAAGCGCAAGCCGCCTTGCGCGCGGTTGGCCGCTTGCAGTTGTTTCACCGCGCCACGTCTTTGGGCGGGGTCGAAAGTCTGGTTGAACACCGCCACACAATCGAGCCGCACACCGGTATTCCCGAAGGGTTGCTGCGCCTGTCCGTAGGGATCGAGGATGCGGATGATTTGATCGCTGATCTGGGGCAGGCTTTGGGGCAATAGGTATCGAAGGACAGGGCAGTTTCCTTTAGCCCTGTCCCATCAACGCCGGGTCAAATTCATAGCTGGTTAGATCCTCAAACCCGTCTTCGGTCACCAGCACCTGATCTTCCAGCTTAATCGCGAAATCGCCGCCTTCCGGCTGGACCAGCGCTTCAACGCAAAGCACCATGCCGGCCTCAAGCGGATAGTCATAGGCCCCTGCGACCGCGTGATCGGGGTAGGCGACCAAGGGCCATTCATCACACAGACCCACCCCATGCATCAGGCAGCCGTATTTGCCTGCCTGAAACTGCGCGTCCAGCACATGAGTCCCCGCCGTCAGTTCGGGGATCATCACACCCGCTTTCAGCATCTGTTTATTGGTCTGGATGTGCTCGACACCATGTTGCATCGCATAGATCATATCAGGGCGGGGTTTCTCATCACCGATCCACCAGGTGCGCGAGATGTCGATGCAGATGCCGTAGCTGCCCACAAGATCGGTATCAAAGGCGACGATTTCATTGTTCTGTACGATGCGGGGGCCACATTCCTGAAACCAGGGGTTGGTGCGCGGGCCGGATGTCAGCAGGCGCGTCTCGATCCATTCGCCACCGCGTTTGATGTTCTCGGCATGCATCACGGCCCAGATGTCATCTTCGGAGGTGTGTCCCTTCGGAACCTCACTGCGGGCGAAATCCTCCATCTTTTTTACCGCAGTTTCACAGGCATGCGAGGCACAGCGCATGGCGAGGATCTCGTCCGGGCCTTTCACCGAACGGCTTTTCTCGGTAACTTCCTCACCATCCATGATCTCGAACCCCTGCGCCTCAAGCGCGCGCAGCCCGTGCAGCATGATCTTATCTACAGCAAGGCGCATGTTATCGCCTGAATGTGCCCTGATCAGGATGCGCACCTCGTTGCTGAACACATCTGCTGCCACATCCACCTTATCGCCGCGATCAAAATAAAACAGATCAGCGCCAGAGCGTTGCTCGCGCACCAAGGGGTTGAATTCACTGAGAAAGGGGGAGTTCTTGTAATCCCAGATCACCATATAGCCATCCGCACAAAGCAACACGGCACGAAACGGGTTGTGGGTGTTCCACAGCTGCATATTGGTGCTGTCGGTGGCATAGCGGATGTTCAAAGGGTCAAACATCAACAAGCCGCCGTAACCCCGTTCAACGATATGCCGCGTCAGTCGCTCCCAACGAAACCGGCGCATGGTTTCCAGATTGGGCAGGATCAGCCCCGCCGTTTCCCATTCGCGAAAAGCCAGTAGGGTGGGGCCGATCTCGACACGGTTGGCACGATTGGGGGATCCATCTGGCAAGTGGCTGCCTTTGTCGGGGTCGATTTTGCGGGTGTCGCTGTAATGCTGGGTCATGACGGCCTCCTCGCTTGGGATGAGGAACAGCTTGACGGAATTTACATGGGGTGGATGGCAAAGAGCGACGTTTTTCCATGTCGTTTTTGCGGGACTCTGCCGTGGGTCTTGCTAGGTTGGCCAAATGACTGTGATCCTGCAAAATGCCCTGCCTGATGAAATGTTGCAGCCTCAGGCGCTGCCCGGTGTATCCCCATGTGCGGCGGATGACTGGCTGCGCGTGGATGAGGCCTATGCCGCCCAGATGGCGTATCGTGTGACCTTGATGGCAGAGAAACCTGATGCAGTGTTATGGATGTCGCCAGCGGCCTTGCCCGCAGCGCAGGAAGTGCTGCAAGAGGCGCTGGGCATTCTGCCGCCGCTGGGGTTTGACGTGCAAAGGGACCATGTGATCTGCCCGGACGGCCGATGTGTGGTGTTGGATGGTGATGATCCGCTGCACACCTTGGGACATTTGGTGCAGCAGGATATTTGCGTGCTGGAGAAACGCGGAGCAGAGCATGTGCTGACCGCTGCGATTGTCTGTTTCCCGGCAAATTGGCGGTTGGCGGATAAGGTGGACCGGCCATTAAGCGCGATTCATGATCCGGTTGCGGAATACGACGCGGATCTGACCCGCCGCGTTCAACGGATGTTCAATGGGGTGCGGGCAGGGCGACCGTTATGGCGCTTTAATCGGCTTAGCTATGTAGATGCGGATCTGCATCAGCCGTTCCGCAAGGCCAGTGGAGATATCGAAAAATTCACCCGCTCTGAACGGCAGTGCATTCTGCGCCTGCCGCGCACCGAAGCGGTGGTTTTCACCATCCATACCCATGTGGTGCCCAAAATCGGGTAAACACGGGCCACCTGATCATTTGGCGGCCCGTGTCATAGTCACGCCAGATGAAGCACCATATGCGGTTGCCCATCCGAGGTTTTCTGCGGCGAATGCCCATCCGCGTTAAGGGTGGTGTTCACCTGCCTGCGAAACGAGCTGAACAGCGGTGAGGTCACCACGTCTACAGCTTCGTCAAAACGCAGGGTAAGCGCCCAGAACCCGTTTGCCTGCTGGCGTGCGGCCTTGACCTCCCCCGCAAAGGCATGGCCCAGATACCGGCCCGCAACGCGCTGGCCGGGGGACCAACCGGGGTGGATATTGCTGGTCCGCGCGCTCAGCGTGTTCCAGTCACGTGCCCCCCATTGATGGGCGATGGTCTCCAGCGCCTGTGCATGGCTGATGGTTTGCCCCTTGTCGGCAAGGTCACTGCGCAAGCGCTTTGCCTGTGCTTTCAACACATCACGCGACGGGATTTGTACTGTATTGTTCATGTCAAACACTCCTGCTCGCAAGTGAGAAAGGGGTCCGCGTTGCCTGTCAATCCGCGAGATTGAGAGTTTGTTCAGTTACACAGGACTTCACCGGAATGCGGACGGCAGGGGCCTGACCCTTGAACGCCATATAGGAGGGCCCCCTGAAATGCACAAGGCCCGCCGTGTCAGGGACAGGCAGGCCTTGGCATTTACTGTGGCTTTTAGGTCAGCCGTCGATCTTGGCACCCATGATCGCGATGGCCTGTTGATAGACAGTTGCCGCGTTCCACTGCTTGATGACCTTAAAGTTGGGCTGGCCTTCCTGATACCCTTGCCCCGGCTTCCAGCCTTTCTTGCGCAGGAAGTTGGCAGTTGAGGCCAGCGCGTCGGTCTGGTTGTAGAAATCGACCCGCCCGTTGCCATCTGCATCCACGCCGTATTTCAGCGCATTGCCCGGCAGAAACTGGGTATGTCCCAACTCCCCATGTTTCGCGCCTTTGGTGGCGGGGGTGATGGCACCCTGATCGACCAGCTTTAGCGCGCCGATGGCATGGGGTACAAAAAACGCTGATCGGCGGCAATCATAGGCCAAGGTGGTGATGGCAGAGACAACAGAGCTTTTGCCCATGAACCCGCCAAAGCCGGTTTCCATGCCATGGATCGCCAGGATCACACCGGCAGGCACGCCATAGCGTTGTTCAAGCGACTGGTAGAATCCGGCGCTCTTGGCTTTGCGCTTGCGACCCTGTGCAACAATCGTGTCGGCACCACGGATCTGCATGAACTTGGGCAGGGAGTATTTGAAAGATTTCTGGTTGCGGTCCGCCTGAATGGTGCCGGTGGCATAAGACGCGCTTGCCAATGCATCAAGGCCGCGCTGGCCCACACCGGCGGCTTTCGCCTCGGCGGCAAAGCTGGCCTTCCATTGCCCGAAACCGCCAGCATTATTGCCACATTGCGCGGCAAGGGCAGGCACGGCAAGCGCAAGGCTGAGCGTGCTGCCAAGAATGATTGAATGTAGATGACGCATAGGGATACCTCTTAAACTGTCGCGCACAGCTTACCGAGGTTTGGGCGGGGGGCAAAGGGGAACCGTCTAACATATCTGTCAGACTGGTTTTGTCTCATCTAGGAAAGGTCTGGAGCAGGAGCCTAGCCAGCCAAGGCGAAAACCCATTCGATTTCAACAGGCGAAACCGTAAACGCATAGGCGGTTCCTGCGGTCAAGATGCCGACACCCACCATAAACGGAAAGGTCAGGCAACGGGCACGAAAGGAGCGGCGGGTTTTTGCGCGCCCAACCATCGACGCGGTATCAACGGTCTGACCGTTATTGATGCGCGCCAGACGCTCTTCAAATGTTGTGCTCGAAATGGCCATGACATTCTCCTTTGGTTCCGTGCACATATATATGTCCAGGATTTCGGGCCAAATTGGGGCAGGGCCGCGGCGTCAACACGACATCGAGAAAAACCAAGATTTCCGGCTAAACGGCATCAGAAACGAAAAAGGGCACCCCCGAAGGTGTGCCCTTTCAGATCAAAATCTGTGCCGCTTAGCAGCTGTAGTACATGCCGAACTCAACAGGGTGTGGCGTGTGCTCGTACTTGTGAACCTCTTCCATCTTCAGTTCGATATAGCCTTCGATCTGATCGCGGGTGAACACGTCACCAGCCAGCAGGAAGTCCATGTCTGTCTGCAACTCTTCCAGCGCTTCGCGCAGGGAGCCACAAACGGTTGGAATATCGGCCAGCTCTTCTGCGGGCAGGTCATAGAGGTTCTTGTCCATGGCTTCGCCCGGATCGATCTTGTTCTTGATGCCGTCAAGACCGGCCATCAGAAGGGCTGCGAAACACAGGTATGGGTTTGCTGCCGGATCAGGGAAACGGGCCTCAACGCGCTTGGCTTTGGGGCTTTCGGTCCATGGGATACGTACACAGCCGGAACGGTTACGTGCGGAATAGGCCCGCAGAACAGGGGCTTCGAAACCGGGGATCAAACGCTTGTAGCTGTTTGTGGACGGGTTGGTGAAGGCGTTCAGTGCCTTGGCGTGGCCCAGAATACCGCCGATGAACCACAGGGCTTCCTGTGACAGATCAGCGTATTTGTCGCCTGCGAACAGGGGCTTGCCGTCTTTCCAGATCGACATGTTTACGTGCATGCCGGAGCCGTTGTCACCATAGATCGGCTTGGGCATGAAGGTTGCGGATTTGCCGTAGGCGTGGGCCACATTGTGGATCACGTATTTGTACTTCTGCAACTCGTCAGCCTGTTCGGTCAATGAGCCAAAGATCAGGCCCAATTCATGCTGACAGGAGGCAACCTCGTGGTGATGCTTGTCCACTTTCATGCCAAGGCGCTTCATCGTCGACAGCATTTCGGCGCGCAGATCGTGGGCTTCATCCGTTGGGTTCACAGGGAAGTAACCACCCTTGAGGCCCGGACGGTGGCCCATGTTGCCCATCTCATACTCGGTATCCGTGTTCCATGATGCATCGGATGCATCAACTTCGTAGGACACTTTGTTGATCGTGTTGGAAAAACGCACATCATCAAACAGGAAGAATTCGGCCTCTGGACCCATATAGGCCACGTCACCAATACCGGAAGACTTCAGATAGGCCTCGGCCTTTTCAGCGGTGCCGCGGGGGTCACGATCGTAGGGTTCGTTTGTGTCGGGCTCAACAACGGAACAATGCACACAGATGGTTTTTTCCGCATAAAACGGATCCAGATAGGCGCTGTTCAGGTCGGGCATCAGCTTCATGTCAGAGGCTTCGATGCTTTTCCAGCCCGCAATGGAAGATCCGTCAAACATGAAACCTTCTTCAAGAAAGTCCTCGTCAACCAGATCGTTTACAACCGTCACGTGCTGCAACTTGCCGCGTGGATCGGTAAAGCGGATGTCGACATATTCAATGTCTTCATCTTTGATACGTTTCAGAAAATCCTGTGTGCTCATCAGGGAGGTTCCTTCTTAATTAAGTAGAAAAGGTGGATTACAGCGCGTCAGAACCGGTTTCCCCGGTGCGGATGCGGATTGTTTGTTCGACGGGAGAGACGAAGATTTTACCATCACCGATCTTTTCGGTCTTGGCTGCGTCCACAATGGCCTGGATGGCGGCGTCGACCTGATCATCATCCAGCACAACTTCGACTTTTACCTTGGGTAGGAAATCAACAACATATTCGGCACCGCGATACAGTTCGGTATGGCCTTTCTGGCGGCCAAATCCTTTGACCTCGATCACGGAAAGCCCTTGAACGCCAACGTCCTGAAGAGCTTCTTTCACCTCGTCCAGTTTGAACGGCTTGATGATCGCTTCGATCTTTTTCATAACGGGCTCCTCCCAAGAATTCTGTCGCTGTGCGGGTCATTTCATTTTGCCCCAAGGGAATCCATAAAGGCTGCGGCATTCAGGCGGCGAGAACGGGTGAAACCCGCATTGCTGCATAAATTCGCGCCGTGGTGATTAAATTTTATGCGGTTTTGAAACTTTGAGGGGATGAGATGACCGAATTGCTGACGGCGGATCAAATGCGCGGCTTCGAAAAGGCCGCAATTGCGCGTGGAGACGCCAGCGGTCTGGATCTGATGGAGCGTGCCGGGCAGGGGGTGGTTGAGGCGATTCTGGCGCAGTGGCCCGAGTTGACCAAGGGCGGGCACAGGGCCTTGGTGTTCTGCGGCCCGGGTAACAATGGCGGGGATGGGTTTGTCATCGCCCGCCTGTTGCGGGATGCGGGCTGGACAGTGCAGGTGCATCTGCACGGTGATCCTGCCGCCTTGCCAGCGGATGCCAAGGAAAACTATGACCGCTGGATGCAAGCCGGTGAGGTGCTGCCGCTTGTCGCGGAAACCGTGTTTGCCGGTGCCCGCCCGGATCTGATTGTCGATGCGGTGTTTGGTATTGGCCTGTCGCGCCCCGTTCCTGTTGAGATTGCACAGGTGCTGGATGTCGCGGGGATGAAACAGTGGAAATCACCTTATAAAATCAAACGTGTGGCGGTGGATTGTCCTTCCGGACTTGATCTGGATACCGGGATCATCCCAACGGATATGGAGGCGGTGCGCAAGGCCAGCAGTGCCTGGCCCGCAACCCTGAACACCGCCAATCTGACCGTAACCTTTCATGCGCCGAAACCGGGGCATTATCTGGCACTTGGGCCTACGCTTTGCGGAAGTCTCAAGGTGGTTGATATCGGTCTTGGTGGCGCGGCGCGTGAGAGCCAGATGATCGGTCAAAGCCCGGATCCCCAGCGCATCCGTCTGGCTGAACCTCTTTTTGCCGGGCGAAACGTTACCGGCAGCTGGCTGCGTTCTGTGATGGGTAAACCGAATTTGCCGGGCCACAAGTTCAACTTTGGCCATGTCGCGGTCTTTGCCGGTGGCGTCGGGCGTGGTGGTGCGGCCCGTCTGGCGGCGCGTGCAGCCTTGCGCAGTGGTGCAGGGCTGGTCACGGTGATCTGCCCGCCTTCTGCACTGATCGAGAATGCCTGTCAGCTGAATGCGATCATGTTGCGGGCGCTGAAAAAGGATCAACCTTTGGCCGAAGTCGCTGATCACAGGGTCACCTCGTTTTGTCTTGGGCCGGGGATGGGGGTGTCGCAGCGCACCCGCGATCTGGTGCAGGAGGTTTTGGCCCGACGGGCAGGGGAATATGATCTGGAGGACCCTGTGGTGGTGTTGGATGCGGATGCACTCAGCAGCTTTGCGCAGGATCCGCAAAGCTTGTTTGCCCAGACCCATGCCCGCACCATCCTGACGCCCCATGAAGGCGAATTCGAACGGTTGTTTCCCGACCTGTCCGGTCCGGCGCGCAGTCGATTGTCCAAGGTTGACGCGGTGCGACAAGCCGCCAAACGTGCGGGGTGTCTGGTCTTGCTGAAAGGGGCGGATACCGTCATCGCCGACCCACAGGGTGGCGCAACGGTACATGCCGCCAGCTATGGCCGCGAGGTGCCCTGGCTGGCGACTGCTGGGGCAGGGGACGTGCTGGCGGGTCTCATTGCCGGTCTGGCCGCGTCGTTCGGCAGCGGCACCCTGTTCTGCGCGGCAGAGCTGGCCGCTTATCTGCATGTGGAGGCAGCGCGCAGTTTTGGCCCCGGCCTGATTGCCGAAGACCTGCCCGAAGAATTGCCGAAACTGTTTCGTGAATTGGGCCTATAGCATTTCGCGAAAAACTTGGATCACCCAACGCTATCTGAAATCAGAGATTACAGTGTTTTGCGTGACGATCTGTGTTTCCGGTTCACGGCGAAGTGTTTTATAGGTCCTGATCCGCCATCACGCCGCGTGCAACACCGCGCCGCGCGCCCGTGCGCCATCCGCCGTGCTTAACTCAAGCCCGTCGCAATATAGGATGTGCGGCCCGTCACAGAAAAGCTGGTAGAGCGTGGTTTCCTGCATGCCCAGATCGGTGATGAACTCGCCGTCCACCAGACTGCGCGCGGCAACCAGGGCGCGCTCGCAGCTGAACAGGGCGCGCGCGCGCCAGTCGCGGATCAAAATCATCTGATCGCCCGCAAGCAATGCGTCACGTTCGGGCCGTGTGTGGCCCAGCGAGCCAGCAGAAAGCGCGATTGTATGGACAAGGCGGGTGGTCCGCTGGATATGCACGACTTTGGAGATGCCCGTGTCGCGCGTGATCAGCTTGTCGCCCACCGAAACAAAATCAACAGGCATTTCGCCATCGAGGGTCAGCAGCATTGCGCCAGTGACAAGCCCCGTATCAAGGGCGGCATAGGGGGAATATTGGCCCGTATGACGGTCGTTGCCGCCAACGCGCCCGACCGTTTTCGGCTTCATGGGCGTTACTTTCTTATTTTTGTAACCTGCTCTGGTTATGTGAACTATATGACAAAATCTTGTTAATGTCTTGCTCTTTTTTGGTCTCGCCAAAGGTTTCACACTTTGTTATTGCACCCGAGCTGCCGGTGTTTACGGGCGAGCAGTGCGGGTGTGGCGGAATTGGTAGACGCACCAGATTTAGGTTCTGGCGCCTATGGCGTGGGGGTTCGAGTCCCTTCACCCGCACCATAGAACTTTCGCGTAGCGAAAGGTCTATTTTGTCTACCGGATAACACCGCGCAGCAGTCGTTCTGCAAGAATGTTGAGAGCGTCGGCGGTCTTAGGTTTCACCATCTGCTGGCGCTAAGCTTTTTCCGTAGGTGTCCGAAATATTGGGGATGAAGTCCCGCACGCCCTCCCTCAGTGACGTGCGTTCATCCAGATCAGTTTCTTGACTTGCATGTTGGTCAATTGCAACTGCACCCGCTTACCAGCCCGAGGGCGGACTTTGGTCTTGAAGATAACACTGCGGGCTTCTGAATTAAACGGCTTCACCAGATGCACGTGATAGAGAACCGTCCCATCTTCGCGACAATCGATGCCGGTTATGTTGCCGACATGCGCCCCTTCAGAACTGACCAAACGGCGGTCGCTAGTATCGCAGTTATCGGCTTTCTGAACGAGGTTCCGGTCATTTGGGCCATTGCCTGGGTTGTTTGCCGTTGAAGGAGTGGTGTCTGGATCTTCGGGCTCCGGTTCTGGCTCGGGCTCCGGTTCTGGCTCGGGCTCCGGTTCTGGCTCAGGCTCCGGTTCGGGATCTGGCGATTTTCCCGGATCAGCCCCCCCTTTGTCGGCTGAAACATCGCCACCTTTTGACACATCGCCACCTTTACCACTGACATCGCTGCCGCTGTTGGCAGTGACAGGTGCCGCCAGTGTAAATACCAACAAAGCTGTCGCGGCTAAAGTACTCATCAATTTCGTTCTGGTCATTACAGATGTCCTCAAGAAAAAGAACTTTCATCAGGCCGGCGGCCAAACGTTAACCTTATGTTAAGCTTTCGCGTCACAGAAGGGATGGGAAAAAGACAGAAAAATACTCCTATTTCTACAGTATCCGGGCTCTGGGAGTTCGCGGCACTGACAAGCGATTGAAAAGCAATGGGTTTCTTTGGTGCCTTTCAAAAGTCTAAAAGTTAACTGGATACTCTCTATGGTTGAAATGTTTCAAGAAATCTGTGTCCAATCTGTGATCAATCGTAAAAATACCAGACCACTGTTCTTTTTTCGCTTCAGACTCAGCGGATGGTTTCGCCGCTTGTTTCTGAGTACCATCGGTAATGGGGCGGATCATTCCCCATCGGGTTTGACATTGCGGGATAGCGCTTCTGTTTTGCGATGCGCATTTGAATAAAGTGGCCACGCCGCCGCCAGGTTGGCTCAATATCGTTGTTGGTTTGCTTGGCGGTTTACGGTGGTGCCAGACAGGTAGCTCCCTTTTGTTCCAGCCGATACAAAGGATGGCCGAACCGATGTTAAGGCCCGCACATTCGTCGGCCAGATAAATGTTCGTGCCGATGATAGTGGGAAAAATGACGGTAGGGGGGCGTCCATAGACGTGTTGATTATCTTTGGCTGAACCAAGGGTTTTCGTCAGCAATGTGTCGGTAAGGTCAAGATCAGTGAGGGCGCGAGCATCGTTTAACCTGGTCCGTTTGGGCGACTTAAAATAAAGCCAGCAGCGCATAACAAGCAAACTGCTTGGACAAGCAAAATAGGTGTCGCCAGATCAGCTGCCACGCTGGCACTGAATGTGATGACCATCATCACAAGGGCGAGAACTTTATATCTTAGCGCGATCGCGCCGTTGTCGCGCCATTCTCTTATTATCGGTCCAAAAGTCGGATTCTGTTCAAGACGTGCTGCAAGGCGTGGTGACCCTTTGGCAAATGCGAAAGCTGCGAGAATGACAAAAGGCGTTGTCGGTAGCAGCGGGAGAAGCACCCCGATACCACCAAGGACAAGCGCGATCAGGCCAAGAATTGTCCAATACAGTCGGATCATAGCTGAACTCCTAGACGTTACGCTTTGACGATTGCAGGCTTGGTGTGACATTGCTGTCGATCGGGCGCAATTTCTAATGCATTACAAAGAGGTTCGCCGGGTGATGGGCCGCCGCCATCAATACCCCATCGACCTGGCCCGGCGTCGTCCAACTCCTTTCACCTGGTGATTTGCGTAGAAACAATACGGGTGATGTTGACCAGCGGCCTGCCGGATAAACCGGTTGGGGGAGAGTTTGGAGACGGCTGATAAGGCTGCTTTTGGCTTTAGAACGCGTCATATGCCCACCTTAAGAACCACCTTTGACCATGGGCGGGGTAGAAGGGCCAAAGACATGAAGTGCCAATATTTACTGGCTCCAACCGAATGGGGAGGCGGAAAGAGAGGGTATGAATTGCTGCTTCAATGGGCTTCACCCGCGCCAAATCCGCTTTGCCATAGAAAGCAACCGCTGTTTTCAAATAAATCAATAAGCTACAGTTTCCTCGCACAAATGATGAGAGCCTTGGTTTCTCTCCCAGCGGCATCAGATTTGCGTTTCTGGCTGAAAGACCTAGAGTACGTCCTGCAACTGGTCGGGTGATTGTTGCTCGGCCAAGAAACGGGCGCTGACTCACGTCAAAGGGCCCGGCCGGACCGAATATTCTGAGACGTAAAGTAGCAATGGCATGGCCCAAATCTCATCACTCGACGTGCGGCTGTTTCACATTCCACTGGCTGAGGTGCTGGTGGATGCGAAACATGGGGATCATCATTTTTTCGAACTGATTACCGTGACCATTGGCCTGAATAACGGGATGACCGGCACCGGCTACACCTACACCGGGGGCAAAGGCGGGCATGCGATCAAGGCGATGATCACACATGATTTGACACCTTTTCTGATCGGTAAAGACGCCACTGATGTTGAGGCTCTCTATGACGCGATGCAATGGCATCTGCATTACGTGGCACGTGGTGGCATCGCGTCCTTTGCGATTTCTGCCATTGATATCGCCCTGTGGGATCTGCGTGGCAAAGGTTTGAACCTGCCGCTTTGGCAGATGGCCGGCGGGGCGGCGAGAACCTGCAAGGCCTATTGTGGCGGGATTGATCTGGGGTTTGATCTGCCCAAACTTCTGGACAGTGTTCAGGGGTATCTGGACCGTGGTTTCAACGGGGTGAAAATCAAGATCGGGCAACCAACCCTTGAGGAGGACATCGCGCGGATCAAAGCGGTGCGTGCGCTGATCGGCCATGACATCGCCTTTATGGTGGATGCGAATTATTCGATGAGTGTTGAACAGGCAATTGTCGCGGCCAATGCGTTCAAACCCTTTGACCTGCTGTGGTTTGAAGAGCCGACCATACCCGATGATTACGCCGGTTATGGCAGGATTGCAGAGGCGACGGGCATGCCCCTCGCGATGGGTGAAAACCTGCATACGATACATGAGTTCGAATATGCGTTGGATCAGGCAAAGCTGGCCTTTATCCAACCGGATGCCTCCAATTGCGGTGGGATCACCGGATTTTTGCAGGTGGCAGAACGCGCGGCGCAGGCCGGGCTGCCGGTGTGCAGCCATGGCATGCAGGAGTTACATGTCAGCCTTGTGGCGGGGCAGGAGAATGCTGGCTGGATCGAAGTCCATTCATTCCCGATTGATGAATATACCCTGCGGCCGCTACAGGTTGAAAACCATCTGGCCGTTGCGCCGGATGATGCCGGGATTGGCGTAACGTTTGATTGGCAAAAGCTTGAAGCCGCAGACCAACGCAAGGCTTGAAGTTCGGCTGGGGGGCGTGTGAGGCAACGCGCCGAAACCTAACCCTGACTCATAAATCCGTCAAAAAACGCCGCAACCCCAGCGACATTCGCAAGTGGCAACACTGCGGCGACAAACTGATCTGGCCGGATGATCAACAGCGCACCGTACTGCCGGTTGATGCCGCGCAGATCATAGATATCGGAATCGGCCCTGCCATCCGCACAGAATGCTTTTTCATAGTCGATCAGCCCATAGCGCCCTTTGGTGGGCAGCAGCAATGCGGGCAGACCCTCCAGCTGCATTTCCCGATGCGGTGTCTGGAACACCGCGCGCATGTCAATCAGGCTGTCAATATCGGCCTCTTTCGGTGTATAGCGCATGATCGGGCTGGCAGGGGTGTTGGTCAGTTCCGCGCAAAGCCGCGCAATATCCCCCCCGGTTTGCCCCATATCGCCAGCACCGGCAAAGGCCAGCAACCGCCAGCGCCCGTCTGCCTTCAGCAGGTGACCCAATTGCATCCGCTTGCCGTCACCCAGCCGGATCACGGGGGCGGAGTGGAACCGCATGCCGACCCTCTGTCCGGTGGCAAGCGCCTGATGGGCATCGTCACCGATGACAGTCGAAGGGGCATAACGGGTTTCCACACCCGCCGTATAGCGGCCGTGTTTCTTGAAATAGCTTTGAAATTGCGCGGCCTCTTCAGCGGTCTTTGGTTTGGCACTGAACAAACGCGCCATGTCGCGGTCAAACTCGATCAGCTCCTTCGCTTTGGCCTGCCGTTCCTGTGAATAGCTGTGCAGCAGGGCAGGGTCAGATTGCCCCCGCAAGACAGCCGCCAGTTTCCAGCCCAGATTAAATGTATCGGCCATAGAGACATTCATCCCCTGACCGGCCTTTGGGCTATGGGTGTGACAGGCGTCACCGGCAATAAAGATACGCGGGATGTCGTGGGCGCGCATATCGTCAGGCACATCATCGAAAGAGTCACAGACCCGCTGCCCGATTTCATAGGCTGACCACCAGGCAACTTCTTTCACGTCCAACGTATAGGGGGCCAGAATGTCGCGGGCTTTCTGGATCAACATATCCGACGTCACATCGCGATCTGCCGCGCGTTCCTCCCCATGCAGGGCGTCAAGTTCGATATACATTCGCACCAGATAACCGCCTTCGCGCGGGATGATCAGGATACTGCCATGTTCGGCGGATTGGATTGCACATTTCAACCTGATGTCGGGGAAATCCGTGATTGCCAGAACATCCATCACGCCCCAAAGCTGTCGTGCCGCTTCGCCCTTAAGCGAATACCCAAGTGCGCGGCGTACCCTGCTGCGCGCGCCGTCACAGCCGACAACGTAGCGGGCGCGGATGGTTTCGCTGCTGTCGCTCTGGTCAAGGCATTTGAAGGTGGCGGTGACAGGGTACTCTGGATCATCGGTGCGGGTCAGTTCAATTAGTTCGCGGTTGTATTCCGGTTCCAGCCGCTGTGCAGAATTGCGCATAACCTCCAGATAAAAATCGTGAATACGTGCCTGGCTCAGGATCACATGGGGCATTTCGGACAGATCATCCTCCACGTCCTGAATGCGGTCTGCGCGGTGCAATCCCTGTCCCTCCGGGTGGGGCCGCCAGAAGGCGACTTCATTCACCCAATAGGCTTCTTTCAGCACCTTCTCGGCAAAGCCGAAGGCCTGAAACATCTCGATGGAGCGGCAGGCAACACCATCCGCCTGACCGATCTGCAAGGGGCCTGACTTGCGCTCGACGATGCGGGTGGAAACCTGCGCAAAGGCGGCAAGCTGCGCGGCCAATGTCAGCCCGGCAGGGCCGCAGCCGATAATCAGTACATCGGTGGTATCCTTGCCGGGGGCTGCCTCCTGCACGGACGGATCTCCGGCGCGAAATCCGTTAAGGTGATATTGCATCGCTCTATTCCAACCCCAAAAGACGGGCGGCATTGCCCTTGGTGATGTCTTCGCGCAGTTCATCCTTGATCGCGATCTTCTCGAAATCCGCCAACCAGCGCTCCGGGGTGATCATCGGCCAGTCCGATCCGAACAGCACCTTTTTCTTCAGGATCGAATTACAGTAGCGGACCAGAATTTCGGGAAAGTATTTCGGCGACCAGCCGGAAAGGTCGATATAGACATTTGGCTTGTGCTGCGCCACGGCCAGCGCCTCTTCCTGCCAGGGGAAGCTGGGATGGGCGAGGATGATCTTCAGCTCGGGAAAGTCCACTGCAACATCATCCATATACATCGGGTTGGAGTATTTCAGCCGCATCCCGTTACCACCGGGCATGCCCGACCCAACGCCGGTCTGACCGGTGTGAAACAGCGCGATGCCGCCTTCTTCCGCGATGGCTTCATAAAGCGGGTAGGCCATGCGGTCATTGGGGTAGAATCCTTGCATGGTGGGGTGAAACTTGAACCCCTTGATGCCGTAGTCCCTGATCAACCGCCGTGCCTCGCGCACGCCCATTTTGCCTTTCCACGGATCAATCGAGGCGAATGGAATCAGCACATCGTCGTTTGCAGCGGCCAGTTCAGCAACCTCTTCGTTCTTGTAGCGGCGATATCCGGTCTCGCGTTCGCTATCGACAGGAAAGATCACTGCGGCAATGTTCTGCGCGCGGTAATGGGCGGCGGTTTCTTCAATTGTGGGGGGATGTTTTCAAGGGGCACCGAAATAGGCGGCCATGGTGGATTGCAGATCGTCATACCCGTCATCACCATGGCATCCGCAGGGTTCTTCGGCATGGGTGTGAATGTCGATTGCACGCACCTTCGTGAGATCTACCATTGTTCCTGTCCTTACAGTTTCGCAACAGCGATGTCGGTTTCGGCATAAAGCCGTGCCAACAGATCCGCACGCAGTGTCAGAATGCGGTCGAAATTCAGGTTGCCCTTCGCGGTCATCTCTCCCAGCGCCATAGAGGCGGGGGTACTGAGGACAATGGCGCGCCCCACACGGGTGGAGCTGCTTGTCCCTTTGGCGTGATTGGCCAGTCGCTGCCGGATGTCAGAAAGTAATCCTGTATCGGTAAGCGCCCCCTCTGCACTGTCGGCAGAATACCCCGCAGCGGCCAGCGCGCCCATGTTGGGGAAGATCATCAGGCCAATTTCATCCCGATCAGCGCCGGTTACCACCAGATCACTTGCCAGCCCGCCAAGACAGGCCAGCATATCCAGCCGCAACTGGCCTGCACGCACCCATGTGCCGGTCAGCAGTTTGAAATCCTCGCTGATGCGTCCGTCGAATTTCAGGCCCTTGTTGACGTCCTGCGGATCGACAAAGCGCATGGCGTCGCCGGTGATAAAGTACCCCTCGTCATCAAAGGCTTCGGCGGTTTTCTCTGGCGCATCCAGATAGGCCGTCATCACATTGGGGCCTTTCACGCGGACCTCGAAACGGGCCGTGTCAGCGGGCACCAGTTTGACCATCACATTACTCATCGGGACGCCGACCACGCCGGAGCGGTCTGTGGGTTCCTGCTGGATCAGCAGGGCAGGGGCGGTCTCGGTCAGCCCCCATGAAGAGGTCATCAGCGGCACCTCGCCTTTCACCTCCATCGCAAGGGTCTCAAAGCCTTCCCAGACATCCTGCGGCAATGATGCACCGGCATAAAAGATCAGATCTAGGTTCTTGAAAAAACGCTGGCGCAATGTCGGGTCTTTTTGCAAGGCGGCCAGCAGCATCTGGAACCCCACGGGCACGTTAAAGCACAGGCTGCCGGCAACCAGCCCAAGATTTTCCAACGTCCGTTCAAACAGCCCCGCCACCGGCTTGCCATCATCCACATAATAGGATCCGCCATTGGCCAGCATCATGTTAAAATTATGGGAGCCGCCAAACACATGGTTCCAGGGCAACCAATCCACCACCACCGGCGGGCGTTTGCGCAGAAAGGGCAGGGAGTCGGCAATCTGCGCCTGATTGGCACAGAGCATTTGATGAGTCGTCAGCACCCCTTTGGGATCAGAAGTCGATCCAGAGGTCATCAGGATCTTTGCCACTGTGTCAGGGGTCACGCTTGCATGGGCTGCCTCTACATCAACGCCGGCGTCACCTTTCAACAGGGTTGCAAAAGGGGTGATGCCAGATGTTGTGCCATTGCTTGCGACAATCTCGACTCCCTTAAGCGCTTCCAGCGCAAGGGCATCGGCGTAGTGGCTGGCATCATCGACAAAGGCCATGGTCGGGCGCACCAACCCGATGGCATGTATCAGGCGGCCATGGGCGGCAGGGACAAGGGAGTATTGTTCGGCAACCGGCACTGTGGGCACACCGATGTATTGCGCAGCCAGAGTCAGCAAGGCGTGGTCCACGCCATTGCCTGACAGGATCAAAATCGGATGATGCGCCCCCATGCCCCGCGCCAATAGGGCCGCCGCGATGGCGCGTATCTTTTGCAAAGCCGTGACATAGGTTTCGGAGCGCCAGCCTGCACCGCTGCGTTCGGCAATGAACACCTGTCCGGGGGTCTTGGTCGCCCAATGGTGCAGCCAGTCACCGGTGCGCCTGACGGGGGTGCTTGTTTCATGGTTTGAGTGTAACAGGATACACCCATCCGCACGGTCTTGACGAGTCACGTCATGGGGCTGGAACTGGGTGGTTCTTTTCATAGGATATCCTTTGCGGCGCGGTGCCGGATCAACAGCATGGCCTCAACAACCGTTTTGCGCGTTGCGGCATCAATTTCCGCCAGCAAGGCTTGTTCATGGGTTTTCACATCGGCAGTTGCTTTTTCATACAGCTGCCGGCCTTTCAGCGTCACCTTCAGCGCATAGGTGCGCCGGTCGCTGGGCACCCGTTCGCGCAGGATCAACGCGCGTTGTTCCAGCGCGTCCAGGATCACCACCAGATTGGGCCGTTCCACATCCATCGCGGCGGCCAGTTGTGACTGGCTTAGTCCGGGGTTGTCGGCAATCAGGATCAATGCGGTATAGGTCAACATCCGCAACCCATGTGGTTTTAGCGCTTGGGTCAGATCAGCCTGCATGACGTTAAAGGCGCGTTTCAGCTGATAGCCAAGAAAACCCTGCAAAGTGCTCTCGTCGACGGCCGGGCCTGCGGATTTAGGGGTTTTGTCAGAAGGGGCGGGTTTCATGCGATCACCTGAACCTGGGTGCGCGTTTTTCGAGGAAGGCGTTCAGCCCCTCGGTCGCATCGGGTGTGGTTTGTGAAAGGGCGGCGGCCAGAGATTCCGTGAACAGCCCGTCTCTTTGGGACATGTCGCTGATTTTGGCGATGGACTGGATCATCAGGTAGTTCGACAAGGGGGCATTGCGCGCGATCTTTCCGGCCAGTTCCTGCGCCAGCCGCATGGCTTCGCCTTCCTGTACCGCATAATGCGCCAGCCCAAGGGGAACACCCGTCTCAGCATCGTATTTGCGCCCGGTCAGCATCATCTCTGTCATTCGATCCGCACCCATCAACCGGCCAACCCGTGCTGTTGCGCCGCCGCCGACAAAGATGCCGCGCCGCCCCTCGGGCAGTTGGAAGATTGTTGAGGGTTCGGCAATCCGCACATGGGTTGACGCGGCCAGTTCCAGCCCGCCACCGATCACCGCCCCAAACATCGCCGAGACAACCGCCAGCCCGCCAAACTGAATTTTCTCCATCACCTCATGCCATTTGCGTGAGTGGTGCAGGTTCTCTTCGGCAGAGCGATGCACATGTTCCGACAGATCCAGACCAGAGCAATAATGCCCCGCTGTGCCGGTGATGATCGCCACACGCACCTCTTTTGGCGGGGCGGAAAAGAAACTGTCGATCGCCACCAACAGTTCTTCACACATGGCATTGCGTTTGTCCGGGCGGTTCATCGTGAGGGTCGCAATTGCGCCATCAATGTCGATCTTGAGGATGGGTTGGCTCATTATCGCTCCCTTATGGCACGTTCGCGCCAGACGGTGGTTTTGGAAGGCGGATGACGAAATGATGACGCCCATGCCCGCCGGAAAACGCATGGGCCTTTGGCTCGGCTCCGAATCTTCCTGTTTCGTTATTTTGTTATACACCATAACTATTATAAGGGATGGGGTATTTTTATCCTCAAGGCATTTGGCGTTCTTGCGCCCTGCCATCTGAATGAGGGCTCTGCTCATAGCTTTCGTATGAAGGGTTTGTTCCATCCATTTGAAAATTATAGAAAATATGAGATTTTTAATCTGGGTCATGCTCTTAGTGCAGACTGACCCTTGCCTTCTGTCAGGGTAACCTGCTCAAACGGTAGAGTTTTGTTAACACCCGTTTGCTAAGTCCCTTTCCGACAGGATGGCCGGCGGAAGGGCGTGGAATGAGCGATGTCTTAGATAGTCTTTTCTCCAGTATTGAGGCTTTCGCCTATCGCTGTCTTTACGACAGCGAACATACCCTTCAGGTGGTCGAGGGCGGCGTGAAAGAGTTGCTGGGCTACGACGCGGCTGATCTGATTGGCAACCGGGTGCATGCCTTTGCCGATCTTGCCCATCCCGAGGACAAGCAGCGCCTGTCAGAAGCGATTGAGGGCGCGGTAGAGAAACGCGGGCTGTGGGATCTGGCCTATCGCATGCTGCATGAAAACGGGTCTTACGTCTGGGTACGCGAGCGTGGCTGTGCCGTGTTTGAAAATGACAGTTTGACCCATCTTCAGGGCCTCATCGTCAGCGCCACAGAAGAAATGTCCCTGCGCGCTGAAATGGAAGCCATCCTTCAGCAAAGCCGCGAGTCCAACTCAGAGATTATCGGCCTGACAGGCAAGATTACCGGCTCTATCCGGCAGTTGACGATGTTATCCATCAACGCCCGAATAGAGGCGGCCCGCAGCGGTGATGCCGGGCGCGGATTTGCGGTTGTGGCGGAAGAGATGAAAAAGCTGGCAGATCAGAATGCTGAATGGGCCTATGTGATCTCTGAAAAAGTGAGTGACGTGCAACGGCAGGGATAGTGCGCGGACCGCTTCAACCCTGCCACCACGGCCTCCTTGCACCGTCGAATATGAAAGTGGGGCAGAAGGGGTAACGTGAGTAGAGCGGAATTAAGCCACGCCGGTATTGTCTTGGATAAGGAAGCCGACCATTCCTTTTCCCGGAAAGCGGCCAAGGGCCCAGACAAACCAAGGGCACAGACAACATGAGGGCAACGGCAGGCCGGGCTGTTAATACCCCATAGCCGCCCCGTCTTTGCGTGGATCGGATCCGCCCGCATACCCGCGTGCGCCCAACCGGTGGATCAACTGCGCCCCGCCAAAGCCAAACGCGTTATCCGGTGCTTCCAACGAAATATTGTGGCCCAAGGCACGCAAAGCGGTGATTGTTGCTGCCGGCACCGTTGTTTCACAGGCCACGCCCAGACCGTCGGTCACCCGCCAGCGCGGCGCATCAGCGGCCATTTGCACGTCCTGATCCCACAGCTGCGTGCGCAACACCATTTGCACATGCCCCTGCGCCTGCATCGGTCCACCCATCACGCCGAAACTCATCAGCGGCGCATCACCTTGCATCAGGAAACCGGGAATGATCGTTTGAAACGGGCGTTTGCCCCCGGCGACGACATTCTGATGGTTGGGATCCAGCGAGAACCCCGCGCCACGGTTTTGCAAGGCAACGCCGGTGCCCGGCACCACCACGCCAGAGCCGAAACCGGCATAGTTCGATTGGATGAATGACACCATCATCCCGGAGGCATCCGCAGCACTTAGATATACCGTGCCGCCATGTTTGGGTGCCCCTGCGCCAAAATCCTGTGCCCTGTTGGGATCAATCAGCCGTGCGCGGGATGTGAGATAGGCGTCGTCCAGCAGATCATCAGCGCTGATGCCAGTCATTGCCGCCGGGTCGGCAACATAGGCTTCGGCGTCGCGCAGGGCCAGTTTCATCGCCTCGATCTGAAGATGAAAGGCGGCAGGATCATCAGCCGACATATCACGGATATTGGTCTGGCCAAGGATGCCCAGCCCCATCAGGGCGGCGATTCCCTGACCATTGGGCGGGATTTCATGCAGGGTTACATCGTCGAAAGACTTGGAAATTGTACCGCACCAGTCCGGCTGGTGGTTCGCCAGATCGGCAAGTGACAGCGCCGCACCGTGTTGGGCGGCAAAATCCGCGATCTCCTGCGCAATCTCACCCTCATAAAACGCGCGGCCCTTGGTTTCTGCAATTAAACGCAGCGTGCGGGCGTGGCCGGGGCTGCTGAAATATTCACCCGCTTTGGGCGCGCGGCCCTGCGGCATGAAGGTTTCGGCAAATCCGGGTTGTTGGCCTAGCTCCTCAGCGGCACGGGCCCAAAGCGCGGCAATAACCGGTGTGACGGGAAAACCGTCTTCTGCATAGTGGATGGCGGGTTCGAACAGGGTTTCGAAAGGCAATGTGCCAAAACGTTCCGACAGGGCCACCCAAGAGGACACAGCACCGGGTACGGTCACTGATTCCCAGCCGCGAAACGGCATTTCCTTTAGCCCCGTAAACCGCGCAGTATTCCATGCCGCTGGCGCGCGTCCAGAGGCGTTGAGCCCATGCAATGCGTCCCCATCCCAAAGAATCGCGAAGGCGTCTGATCCGATGCCGTTGCCGGTGGGTTCCAATACGGTCAGCGCAATAGCACTCGCCAAGGCTGCGTCCACCGCATTGCCGCCCCGCGCCAGCATCGACAACCCCGCCTGCGCCGCAAGCGGGTGTGAGGTGGCCACCATATTATCGGCCAGAACCGCAGAACGGCGGGAAGGATAGGGCGGGTTGGCACATAGCTGCATGGGCTGGCTTTCTTGGGCAGGTCAGGGTTGCCCGAGCATAGCGCCCGCCAAGGTCAAAGCGCCAGCAGGATCCTGCGCAAGGCCAGCCTATGACACCCGTGAATAACCGGCGTGACCGGGGTTGGAGGCGTCAAAGAAATGCGCCAGCCGGCGGACTAAAGGGCGCGCCTGCGCGGTCAGGCTCAGACGTTCGGGGGTTTCTTCAAACATCCCTTCACATTCGCAGCGCAAAGCGTCCAACGCCGGGGCAAAGCGGGCGCGGTCCACCTCGTTCAGGTTCAGCTCTTTGAAATCAATCGCAAAATCGCACATCAGCATTTCAATGATCCGGCTGCGCAGCCGATCTTCGGCGGTCAATCGGTATCCCCGCACAGCGGCCAGTTTCCCGGCCTTGATCTGGCGGGTGTAATCACCGGTCTGCGCGGCATTCTGCACAAACCCCTCTTTGAAGCGCGAGATGGAAGAGGCCCCAAGTCCCAGCAAGGTATCACATCCATCTACAGTGTAGCCCTGAAAATTCCGGCGCAGCCTGCCATTGGCTGCGGCCTGTGCCATGCTGTCTTCGGGGCGGGCGAAATGATCAATCCCAATCGCCACCATACCATCTGCACAGAGCAGCTCCGTTGCTTTGTTAAACAGGGCAAACCGCGCGCGATCTCCGGGCAGGGCGGCTTCGGGGATCAGGTTCTGGCGTTTTGCCATATGGGGTACATGCGCATAACCAAACAGCGCCACACGGTCCGGGCGCAACGCATTCACCTGTTGTAGCGTCTGGGCAAACCCTTCGATGGATTGAAACGGCAACCCATAGACCAGATCAACGTTCAGCGAGGCGACATCAGCCCCCCGCAGCATGTTCACTGCTGCTTGGGTTTGCTCAAAACTCTGCAGCCGCCCGATGCATTTTTGCACGACCGGGGCGAAGTCCTGCACACCGATGCTGGCCCGTGTCATACCGGCCGCTTTCAAGGCGGCGATTTTGTCGGCGTCTACCAAAGTCGGGTCAATCTCGACCGAAAACGCGGTGTCGTGGTCCATGACAAAGACCTCGCTCAACATGTCGGAGACTTCGCGGATCAACTCGGGCGGCAGGATCGTCGGGGTGCCGCCGCCCCAATGCATCTGCTTCAGGCGCAGCTTGCCGGGGTGATGGGTTGCGATCAGCGCCAGTTCTTTGCGCAGGGTTTCCAGATAGGCCTGCACCGGCGTCAGACTGCGCACGCCTTGCGTGCGACATGCGCAGAACCAGCACAGGCGTTCGCAAAACGGAATATGCAGATAGAGCGAGATCGGCGCGTCAGCTTCAAGGGCCGCGATGGCTTCGGCCTGAAAATCGGCACCGACGTCTGCCGTAAAGGCAGGGGCGGGCGGATAGCTGGTATAGCGGGGCAGGCGTTCGTCAAACAATCCGCGTGCTTTGAGGGTATCAAAATTCATCATTTCAGGATTCTGTCGTTTGATCGGTTTTCCGTCTTTGATCGACATCAATTTCCGGCGTGTCATCGTCCAAAAGAATACGCCATGCCGCCCCGTCCAGATCGTCATATTGATCGGCCCGCAGGCTCCACAGGAAGGCAAGCAAACCCAATCCGCCAAGGGTCAGTGAGACCGGAATAAGGATGGCAAGAATATTCATTGTTTGGCCCCGCGTGTGACCCGCATCGCGTTCAGCAAGACAGTGATGGAAGAGGTGGACATCGCAATGGCCGCCAGCAAAGGCGTGACAAACCCGGCAACTGCCAGCGGGATGACAATCGCGTTATATCCCGCGGCGATGGCAAAGTTCTCAAGGATCCGGCGTTTGGCGCTGCGCGATGTATGGATCAGATCGGGCAGCGGCGCGAGGCTGCGGCCCAGAAGCACAACATCAGAGGCCGCGCGCGCCGCATCCGCCGCAGCAGCGGGTGCGACAGAGGCATAGGCGCTGGCCAAGGCACCGGTGTCGTTCAGCCCGTCGCCAACCATCAGCACTTTACGTCCCTGCGCGGCAAGCGCGTCGAGATAGGCGATTTTATCTGTGGGGCTTTGTTCTGCATGAAAATGCGTGATCCCCAGGGTTTCAGCAACAGCTTGGGTGGCAGCCGGGGTGTCGCCCGAAATCAGATGAATTTCGGTGCCTTTTTCCTGTAGGGTCTTCACCACCTGTTCCGCCCCTTCGCGCAGGCTGCCTTTCAGGGTCAAATGCAAAGCTGCATCCGAGCCGATGCGCAACCATGCACCGGGGGCGTCTGTTGGTGCGGCCTTGGTAAAGGTGGCGGAGCCCAGCAAAACCTCCTGATCGCCAAATTTTGCGCGCAATCCCTGACCTGCCGTTTCAGAAATATCCGTCAGCGCCGCAGGCGCGGTTGCCGCATTGGTCAGCCCCATGGCCAATGCCTGTGCTATAGGGTGGGTGGAACTTTGCGCGAGGGCCAAGGCGACTGATTTTGCGGTGTCGTCCAATGTTTCTAATGTGGCGACCTCCAACTGGCCTTCGGTCAGCGTGCCGGTTTTGTCGAATACCACCACATCGGTTTCTGCAATCCGCTCAAGTGCGGTGCCGTTTTTGACCAGCAACCCCGCGCGAAACAGCTTGCCCGCAGCGGCGGTTGAAACGGCAGGCACGGCCAGACCCAAGGCGCAGGGGCAGGTGATAATCAGCGTGGCAATGGCGATGTTCAGCGAAAACCGCGCATCCCCTGTGGCAAACAACCATCCAACAAAGGCGGCGAAAGACAGCAGATGCACCACTGGGGCATAGACCTGTGCAGCGCGGTCAGCCAGCGCAGTATAGCGGTTGCGCGCGGATTCAGCGGCGTCGATCATTGTGACCATGCGGCGCAGGCTGGTGTCCGCGCCCACCGCGGTGGCGCGCAGAACCAGCGGGCCGCTCAGGTTCAGCTCACCGGCGTTTACGTCGCTGCCGACTGTGGCCGATACCGGCAGGCTCTCGCCGGTCAGGATCGCGCGGTCCAGCGTGCTTGCACCATTGATCACCGTGCCATCGACAGGTGCGCGGGCACCGGCCAGAACCACGATGTGATCGCCGATCTGCGCCTCGCTGAGTTTCACGGTTTCCCGCCCTTGCGGCGTTTCGCGCAGCACCCGTGGCACCTCCAAAGCGGCCAGTTCGCGGGCGGCGGAACGCGCGGTGCTGCGGCAGCGATGATCCAGATAGCGCCCGCAGAGCAGGAAGAAGGTCAGCGATAAGGCAGCGTCGAAATAGGCCTCGTGCCCCCCGGCGGCGGTTTCAAACAGCGACATGCCGGAGGCAAGGATCAAAGCCAGCGAAATCGGCACATCCATATTCAACCGGCCCACCCGCAGGGCGGCCCAGGCGTTGCGGAAAAACGGCTGCGCAGCGAACAGCACTGCGGGCAGGGAGATCGCCGCCGAAAGCCAGTGAAACAGGGTGCGTGTGGCGTCACCGGCACCGGACCAGATGGCAACAGACATCAGCATCACATTCATCATCGCAAATCCGGCAATGGCGATGCGCAGCAGCAGGGCGCGTCCCTGAACATCGCGGGTATCGCCCAAGGCGTCGCGGTCCAGCAGCCGCGCCTCGATCCCCAGATCACCCAGCAGTTCGATCAGCGTGTCGGGCGCGGTCAGTGGAGAATGGATGATTTCCACCTGCTTGCGGTTCAGGTTTACACGGGCGGCATAGACATCATCCCGCGCCAGCAAGCCACGTTCAACGGTTGCAATACATCCGGCACAATGGATGGCAGGCAGGGACAGGTGCAGGGTTTCACCGGCACGTTCAGAGTTGCCGTTTCCGGTGGCGGCAGGTTGGGCCACACATCCGGGGCAGGCGGCAAGGCCGGGGTTTTCAGCAAGGCTCATAACGCGGGTTCACTCACGTGCAGGGGGATGCGGCGGCGGAATGGGGTGCCATCAGCAGCTTCCAGTTCCAGCCACAGTGTCCAATATCCGGCGTCTACAGGCGTTGCGGCAGTCAGGGCGGTGCCGTTCCAGACCAGCTCCGGCAGCATGTCCTCGGCAACATGGGTGGCCCGGCCCAGCGTGGCCTTGATCACCTTCGGGTTCACCGGTGTGCCGGCACTGTCGGTGATAGCAAGGGTCAGCACCCCATCAGCCACATCTGTTTCCAGTGTCCAGCCCAGCCCGTCCTGTGCTGCGCGATCCGCGTCAAAGCTCTGGCTGGCGACATAGGAGTTCTTGGTCACCAATCCGGGGAAAGTGTTCACAGCCTGAAAGGCGAGCGTCAGGTTCACCGCGATGATGATGCTGAAACAGCCGACGAATATTGCGAAGACATGCCAGCCGGTGAGGGTGCGTTGCATGTTAGTCTTCCTTTCCGTTGAAAATGGTTGCCGCACTGGTGCGGGTCTGTGTGCTAAGGTCCTCGACCCAAAAGCGCAGATCACTGCGGTCGGTCGACGCCGCCGGATCGTTGCGCCGCGCGGTGACATAGACCCGTTGCAGCAATGTCTGGTTTGCCGGCACCAGCACACTTAGGGTTTCGGTACCTTCCAGCGTGATGCGCAGGGTTTCTTCAGAGGTCAGCGACAGGTGGAACAGCCGGTCATCGCCGGATTTATTGCGCAGGCGCACGTCATAGATGTTGCGGATTGATCCATCGCTCTGCATCACATAGGTCGGGTTGCGCTCCGGCGAAACGGTCAATTCGATGTCCGAGCGGACGAACAGGGCAAACACCAACCCGGCGCCGATGATCGACCACAGAGCGGTATAAAGGATCGTGCGCGGCTTCAGCACATGCTGCCAGATCGGACGCGGTTTCCATGTGGCGCGTTCGGGCGACTCCGGCGGGGGTGGCACATCTTCAAGGGCAAGATAGTCGATCAGGCCACGCGGCTTGCCAATCTTGTCCATGATGTCGTCACAGGCGTCGATGCACAGGGCGCAAGTGATACATTCCATCTGCTGCCCGTCGCGGATGTCGATGCCCATCGGGCAAACGTTGACGCAGGCCATACAGTCAATGCAGTCGCCGCTGCCCTGATCCGCCTCGGGCAGGTTGGCGTAGTCATAGACCGTTGCGGCCTGTGCGGCAGCGGCGGCCTTGGCCCCTTTCTTGTGCTTGCCACGCGGTTCGCCGCGCCATTTGCGATAGCCGACAGTCAAGGTGCCTTCGTCCATCATTGCCGCCTGAATACGTGGCCAGGGGCACATATAGATGCAGACCTGTTCACGCATGAAACCGCCAAAGATAAAGGTGGTGGTCGTCAGAATGGCGATAGAGAAATAGGCAACCGCAGGCGCGTTCAGCGTGACCAGATTGACCGCCAGTGTCGGGGCGTCAGTATAATAAAACACCCAAGCCCCACCGGTGGCGACAGAGATCGCGAGCCAGACAAACCACTTGGTGAGGCGCAGCCGCCATTTCTTGAAAGTCCATTTGGATTTATGCAGCCGCAGTTGCGCGTTGCGGTCGCCTTCGACCCAGCGTTCGACCAGCAGGAACAGATCGGTCCAGACTGTCTGCGGGCAGGCATAGCCGCACCAGACCCGGCCAAGGGCGGAGGTGAACAGGAACAGCCCAAGCCCCGCCATGATCAACAGGCCCGCAACGAAGTAGAATTCATGCGGCCAGATTTCGATCCAGAAGAAGAAAAAGCGTCGGTGTTCCAGATCGGCAAGCACCGCTTGATTGGGCAGGTTGGGGCCGCGATCCCAGCGCACCCAGGGCAACAGATAGTAGATGCCAAGCGTCAGCCCCATGATCCACCATTTGAAAGTGCGGAAAAAGCCGGTGACGCGGCGCGGGAAAATCGGTTCGCGGGCGGCGTAAAGGGAAGGCGGGGTGTCAGCCATTACAGGCTCCTGTATGAGGTCGCCGTTCGGGTATGCAGGCGGTGGCGCACCGCGGCATTGATCTGTGTCAACAAATCCGGGTTTTGGCAGAGGGGGCGCGATAACGCGCCCCTGCCGTTTTTCATGTACAACTTTTCATGTACAGCCTGCCTTAGTTGCCGGGGCTGTCAGCCTCACCGCCACCCAGCTGATAGACATAGGCGGCCACGGCCTGCACCTGTGCCTCTGTCAGGCGGGTGCCCCAAGGTGGCATCACGCCAAATCGGGAATAGGTGATGGTCTGGGTCAGGCTTTCGCGATCCCCGCCATAAAGCCAGATCGCATCGGTCAGGTTCGGCGCACCTTGCTCGCGATCACCCAGTCCGGTGTCGCCATGACAGGCGGAACAATTGTCGGCATAAAGGGCCTCGCCCGGACCAGCCAGCGCTGCATCATATTCCTCGCCAGCCAGTTGGCGGACATATTCGACCAAGGCCGGAATGTCTTCCTTTTCAAGCAATTCGCCAAAGGCAGGCATCTCGGAGTACCGCGTGTCCTCATCGGCCTCGTTACGGATGCCGTGGCGCACGGTATAGGCGATGGAGGCGTGATCGCCGCCCCAAAGCCAATCATCATCCAACAGGTTGGGATAACCCTTGGCTCCCGCCGCACCGGACCCGTGGCACTGCGAACAATTGTTGCGAAATACCGCAGCGCCGGAAGAGACCGCATAGCGGTTCAGCTCAACATTATCGGCCAATGTGCTGAGATCCGCACTTGCCAGTTGTGCGTCACGGGCGGCGCTTGCCTCGCGGAAGGTGTCGATGTCGCGGGCCACTTCACCACGGGTGGAATAGCCCAGCAGCCCCGGTGTCGCCTTGGTCAGCATTGGCCATGCCGGATAGGCAATCGCATATCCGATGCCCCAGATGATGGTCAGGTAGAGGCACCACAGCCACCAGCGCGGCAGGGGGTTGTTCAGCTCTTCGATGCCGTCCCAGACGTGGCCAGTGGTTTCGGTGCCGGTCAGTTCGTCGACGGGTTTCTTATCGGTTGGGTCGCTCATGACGGGTCTCCGTTCTTGAGGCTATCGGGAGATTGTTCGTTGCGAAACGGAATGTTGGCCGTATCGGTATGGGTGGCTTTGCTGCCTGGGCGAAAGGCCCAGAGGATGACGCCCAGAAAGAACAGGGTCATCGCCAGCAACATCCAGCTGTCCGCGAATTCGCGCATCCATGAATAGGTTTCCATATCCGTGCCTCCTAGCGGCTTGCATCAGGGGTGAAGGTCGAGAAATCGACCAGCGTGCCCAGCATTTGCAAATAGGCGACCATCGCATCCATTTCGGTCAGCTCTGGCTGGCCGTCAAAGTTGCTGACATTCGCGGTTTCGCCATAGCGCTCGATCAACCCGTCATAATCACTGTCAGGATCGGCCTGTGCCTTGAAATCGGCGCGGGCGTTTTCGACCATCTCGTCGGTATAGGGCACACCCACAGCGCGATGTGTCTTGATCAGATCCTCAACATATTTCCCATCAATCGGGGTGCGGGCCAAGAAGGCATACTTCGGCATGATCGATTCAGGCACGACTGACTGCGGATCGGACAGGTGATCCACATGCCATGTGTCCGAATACCGCCCGCCAACCCGTGCCACATCAGGACCGGTGCGTTTCGACCCCCACTGATGCGGGTGGTCATACATGCTTTCCGCCGCCAGCGAGTAGTGGCCATAGCGGTCCACCTCATCGCGCATCGGGCGGATCATCTGGCTGTGGCAGGTATAGCAACCTTCCCGCACATAGATCTCGCGACCGGTCAGTTCCAGTGGGGTGTAGGGGCGCATCCCCTCGACGTCCTCGATGGTGTTTTCGAGGTAGAAGAGGGGGGCGATTTCCACGATCCCACCGATGCTGACCACAAAGAGGGACAGCACCATCAGTAAGGTGGCCGAGCGTTCGACCATTGCGTGTTTGGCCAGGAAGCCCTTTTTCGGGGGTGTTTTTTCGTTATCAGACATTTGTTTTTCCTTACTCAGCCGGCACACCGACAGGGGCGACAACACGGCTTCCGCCACGGATGGTCATCCACAGGTTCCAGACCATGATCAGCGCACCGGCCACATACATGACCCCGCCCAAGCCCCGTACGATGTACATCGGGAATTTCGCGGCCACGGTGTCAGCGAAGGAGTTCACGAGGAAACCCTGGCTGTCGACTTCACGCCACATCAAACCTTCCATGATGCCGGTGACCCACATGGAGGCGGCGTAAAGAACGATGCCGATGGTGGCCAACCAGAAGTGCCAGTTGATTGCAGACATGGAGTACATTTGTGCACGCCCCCAAAGTTTTGGTGTCAGGAAGTACAGGGCGGCAAAGGTGATCATGCCGTTCCAGCCCAAGACGCCGGAGTGTACGTGACCGATGGTCCAGTCGGTGTAGTGTGACAGGGAGTTCACCGCACGGATCGACATCATCGGCCCTTCAAAGGTCGACATGCCGTAGAAGGCGAGCGAGATCACCATCATCCGGATGATCGGATCGGTCCGCAGCTTGTCCCATGCGCCATTCAGCGTCATCAGGCCGTTGATCATACCACCCCAGCTGGGCATCCACAGGATGATCGAAAAGACCATACCAAGGGTCGCAGCCCAATCGGGCAGGGCGGTATAGTGCAAGTGGTGCGGGCCCGCCCAGATGTAGAGAAAGATCAGCGCCCAGAAGTGGATGATCGAAAGTTTATAGGAGAACACCGGGCGCTCGGCCTGTTTGGGTACGAAATAGTACATCATCCCCAGGAAACCGGCGGTCAGGAAGAAGCCCACTGCGTTATGACCATACCACCATTGTGTCATGGCGTCCTGCACACCAGAGAACAGCTGGATCGAGTTTGAGCCCCAGATCGAGACCGGCAGGGACAGGTTGTTGATCAGGTGCAACATCGCAACGGTGATGATGAAGGCCAGAAAGAACCAGTTTGCCACATAGATGTGCTTTTCTTTCCGTTTGATCAGCGTGCCCATGTAGATCACCAGATAGGCAACCCAGATGATGGTCAGCCAGATGTCCACATACCATTCAGGTTCGGCGTATTCTTTCGATTGGGTCGAGCCCAGCACATAGCCGGTTGCGGCCAGCACGATGAACAGCTGATAGCCCCAGAACACGAACCACCGCAGGTTGCCGCCCCAAAGGCGCGTACCGCAGGTGCGTTGCACGATATAGAAAGACGACATGATCAGCGCGTTGCCGCCAAAGGCAAAAATCACCGCTGACGTATGCAGGGGGCGCAGACGTCCAAAGTTTGCATAGGGTTGCGCCCATTCAAAGTTCAGCGCCGGAAAGGCCAGCTGGAACGCGATGAAGGTACCGGCAAGGAAGCCCACAACACCCCAGAAGGCAGTGGCGATGACACCGGCGCGGATCACGTCGTCCATATAGCCGTTGGAATCAGTCTGCGGGCGCGGCTCTTCGTCGGTATTACGCAGCACCCAGATGAACATGCCGGCAGCGATGACCATGATCAGGAAGGCATGCACCTGATAAGCCAGATCGCGGCCCCAACTGGCAGCTATTGCGGCAAAAAGCGTAATCCCCGCCAGCAGGATCAGCTTGAAATAGTCAGACGTCATAATGGTGCCCCTTTTATTCACCCGCAGCCAAATTCAGGGCTGGGGCGTTCATTCCTATGTGGCCTTTTCCCAAGGACAGGCCGGGCGGTCTTTGATCTGAGTCAATGCCGGGGTGGTTTTTGCTTGGCCAAGGTCAAAGACGGCATGAAGATAGGAAGGCACAGTGAGAGTAGACCGGAAACAGGAGGGCTCTTTATGTCTATTCAAACTGTCACCACGATTATCACCGAAATTGATCAGGCTCCGGGCCAGCTTGAGGCTGCAATCGGCACGGCGCGGGCATTGGACGCGCATCTACATGTATTGGCCCTTGCCATCGGGTTTGATCAGACCGCGATGATGGGCGCGGCCCTTGATCCGATCCCGATGGGGCTTGGCGTAGAGGAAAGTCTGGAGCGTGCCAAAGCGCTGGGCAATCTGGCCACGGCGCAGCTGGCCGATGAAGACATCCGCTGGCATGTGGAGCCAATTGTCGGCAGCGGGGCCAGCAGCGCCACGGAAATTGCACGTCACACGCGGTTCAGCGATCTGGTGGTGCAGCACCGCATCAACAGTACAGGTGATCAGGATCGCACGCGCAGACTGGCGGAAACCATCCTGTTTGAGGCCGGTGTGCCGCTGCTTTTGCTGCCCGAAGAAGCGCAGGTGACGGCCCCGCCCAGCAAGATACTGGTGTCCTGGGACGAGAGCGCGACCGCGCTGCGGGCCGCCCGGCAGGCGCTGCCCCTGCTGACCAAAGCCTCCTATGTGCATGTGGTGATGGTCGATCCCCCCAAGGATGCGCCAGATCGTTCCGATCCCGGTGGGGCCTTTGCGCAATACCTGTCGCGGCAGGGGATCAAATGTGAGCTTTCGGTCTGTAATCAGAGTGACGGTAGCGTGGCCGCCACGTTGGAACGCCGCGCGACTGAACTGGGGTGTGGTATGATGGTGATGGGGGCCTACGGTCGTTCCCGTCTGCGCGAAGCGATCTTTGGCGGCACCACCCGCAGCATCCTGACAGATGCCACCGTACCGGTGTTCATGGCGCATTAGCGGGCAGCCCCGGATCAGACAGGTTCTCCCTAGGCTGGTATGAGAAGGAAGAGGCGTGCTTTCGAAATGCCGGGCCGGGGTGGTCGCAACTGTGATCGCCCTGCCCATTGGTCGCGGCGTACTTCGGTCAAGCCCTTGCAAAGCGGTGGCATATCCCCGCCGCGTGCGCCGTAACCCCTTGAAGGCGAAGTTACGCCGCGTGTAGAACCCGCAGAGCATTGGGCAGCAAGGGGTCAATGATGCGGCGGTTCGGTTTTACTTTGGCTTTGATGGCCGCGCAGCTTGTCCCTGATGGTTCACAGGCCGAAGGGCATAGCAATGAGGGGCTGACATGGCGGGCGCAGAAATGTCTGCTTTATAAGCGGGCTTGGGACGCGGCTTATCTGGCTGCTGATCAGCAGGACGTCAGCGAGGAATTTCTATCCCGGAACGCCTCTTTCCTCGCCGCCGGATGTCGCGAAAGGGTTGCCGTCTGCCCGCGCAGCAAGGCAGAGTTTGATATGGCAAATATGCTGACGATCATGACCATGAACGAGGGGATGGCCAGCACCTTTGTGCCCTTTTCCTGCCGCGCTGACGGTGACTAGGCACCGGTGCGCCGATTTCGCCTGTTCCCTTTATGGCAGCCGTCGACCCCTGACGCAGCCATAACAATGGCATTTCAGAGCGGATGGTTTTAGATGCCCCTGCGATCTCGTGGAATGGCTTAGTACAGCACCCCACCATCCGTATCATCACCCGTCTCGGCCATCAGTACGGTCAGGTCAGGGATCGTGATGGTGCGGCTGCCGGTCATTTCAATCACACCGTCCTTGCGCAGGGCGGTCATCTGGCGGCTGACGGTTTCGATGGTCAGGCCCAGATATTCCCCCATGGCCTCACGCGACATCGGCATTTCGAAGGACAGCCCGTCACTTACCCGCTTGTGGTGCAGCGATGCGGTGCGTCGACCAATCAAGGACAACAGACAGCTGATCTTTTCCCGCGCGGTCTTGCGCCCCAAAAGCATCATCCACTCGCGCGCCACTTCCAATTCATCCAGTGACATCACCAACAGACGCTGGCCGATATGCGGGGTGACCTCGATCAAGGCCTCAAAGGGTTTGCGACGGAAACAACACAGGGTGACATCCTGAATCGCCTCAACATCATAAGCCACATGTTCGCGTCCCGGACGCCCGATAAAATCGGAAGGCAGCAACAGCCCCAACATCTGGATGCGCCCGTCGGGCAGGGTGCGCGACAGCTTTGCAGCACCCGTAACAACAGAGGCCACAAAATGCATTTCGTCACCCTGAAACATGATCTGCTGACCGGCATCAAAGGATCGGTAATATTTGATATCTTCCAGACGGCTCAGCTCTTCAGCGTCGCAAGTCGCACAGACAGCACGGTTTCTGATGTTACAATCCGCACAGGATGTAAAATTGCCGCTGGATTGGGCCAGATTCATGTCTTGCGTCTTTCATCACTAGGGTGTGCCAATTCTAGCATGCCGATTAGAAAACTCAATCGACTGCCGATGGCACTTTGGGAGGGGGATGCCGTTAATTTACCGATGGTTGGTGGGGGATTGATGTGATTTCTCATGATACTGGTTGCATTGCCCTTCGCAATCGCTTGTTATTGACGCAACGATCAACAAAAAACCGGGAGTTTATGATGAAACATCTTTTGGCCACGACTGCTGTCGCCCTTGGCTTTGCCACATCTTTGTCCGCAGCTGGATGCGACAAGGTGACCTTTTCTGATGTCGGCTGGACCGACATCACCGCCACGACGGCTGCTGCCTCTGTTGTACTGGACGCGCTGGGCTATGAGACAGAGACCAAGATCCTGTCGGTGCCGGTCACCTATACCTCCATGGCGGCGGGTGATATCGACGTTTTCCTTGGCAACTGGATGCCGACAATGGAAGCTGACATCGCTCCTTATCGTGAGGCGGGTACCGTCGATACCGTACGCGCCAACCTGCAGGGTGCGAAATACACGCTGGCAGTCAACAAGGCCGCAGCGGATATGGGAATCGCTTCTTTCGCTGATATCGCAGCCAAGGCTGACGCGCTGGACGGCAAGATCTATGGCATCGAGCCGGGCAACGACGGCAACCGCCTGATCCAGTCGATGATTGATGACAACGCATTCGACCTGAAAGATTTCGAAGTGGTCGAATCCTCTGAGCAAGGCATGTTGGCGCAGGTTAAACGCCTAAGCCGTAAGGGGGATCCGATTGTCTTCCTTGGCTGGGAACCCCACCCGATGAACGCCAATTTCGAGCTGACCTATCTGGAAGGTGGCGATGATTTCTTTGGTCCTGAACTGGGTGGTGCCACGGTGCATACCAACACCCGTGCTGGTTACGTGGAAGAATGCCCGAATGTCGGCAAACTGCTGAACAATATGGAATTCACCTTGGCCATGGAAAACGAGATCATGGGGTCGATTCTGGATGACGGCAACGACCCCGAAGAAGCCGCCGCCATGTGGATCAAGGCAAATGCCGATGTTCTGGGGGGATGGCTTGACGGTGTGACCACCAAGGACGGTGGTGATGCAATGGCCGCAGCCGCGTCGCTGAAGTAATCGCGACAGAGCGTAAAAGATGCCCGCCCTGATCCTAGGGGCGGGCATCGTGTTTTCGGGGGAAAAGATGAACTGGCTGACGGAAAATAAGATACCGGTCGATGACATCGCTGAGGCGGCGTTCGACTGGCTTCAGATCAAGGGCGAATGGTTCTTTGACGGGCTGGCGATGGTGATGGAGTGGCTGATCGAGGCCATTCTCTGGGTGTTGCAAACCCCGCATCCGCTGATTGTGATTGCCGCTTTTGCTGCACTCACTTGGGGCATCCAGCGCAATTGGAAAACCGTAGCCTTTATTGTGGTGGGTTTCCTGTTCATCCTCAATCAGGACTACTGGGAAGAGACGACTGAAAGCCTGACGCTGGTGCTGTCGGCCTGTGTGGTCTGCATGGGCGTTGGTGTGCCGATTGGTATTGCGGCAGCCCATCGTCCGCGCCTGTACCGTTTCATGCGGCCGGTGCTGGACCTGATGCAGACGCTGCCCACATTTGTCTATCTCATCCCGGCCATTGTGTTCTTTGGCATTGGTATGGTGCCCGGCCTGATTGCCACGGTGATCTTTGTTCTGCCGGCGCCGATCCGGCTGACTCAGCTTGGGATTGCCTCTACCCCCAAATCCTTGCTGGAAGCAGCGCAGGCCTTTGGCGCGACACCCCGCCAGACACTGTGGAAGATCGAACTGCCCTACGCGCTGCCCCAGATCATGACGGGGCTGAACCAGACGATCATGTTATCGCTGTCGATGGTGGTGATTGCTGCCCTTGTCGGGGCGGACGGTCTGGGCGTGCCGGTGGTGCGGGCGTTGAATTCGGTCAACACCGGATTGGGATTTGAAAGCGGTCTGATCATTGTGGTGGTTGCCATCATGCTGGATCGGATGTTGCGGGTGGGTCAAAAATGAGCACAGCAGTAAAATTCGACAATGTTTCCATTGTCTTTGGTGAAAAACCTCAAGCAGCGCTTGAACTGATGGACCAAGGTCAGAACCGCCCAGAGATTGAGGCGGCGACCGGTCAGGTGCTTGGGGTGCATAATTGCTCGCTTGAGGTGGCGGAGGGCGAGATCCTTGTGCTGATGGGGCTCTCGGGTTCGGGCAAATCCACCCTGCTGCGGGCGGTGAACGGGCTGAACCCGGTGGTGCGCGGCCATGTTGAAGTCAATGACGGCGCGTGGTCGGCCAATGTACAGGAATGTTCGCCCTCGGATCTGCGTAAGGTGCGGCGTGAATGTGTGTCGATGGTGTTTCAGCAATTCGGGCTGCTGCCTTGGCGCACGGTGCGCGATAATGTGGCGATGGCGCTGGAGTTTTCCGACATTGCCAAGGCCGAACGCAACGCCCGCGCCGAAAAGCAACTGGCGCTGGTGGGGCTTTCCGATTGGGCGGATCGCAAGGTGGGGGACCTGTCAGGCGGTATGCAGCAACGGGTCGGCCTTGCCCGTGCGTTTGTCACGGAAGCGCCGATTTTGCTGATGGATGAGCCGTTTTCGGCGTTGGACCCGCTGATCCGCACACGCCTGCAGGATGAGCTGTTGGAATTACAACGCGATCTGAAACGCACGATCATTTTTGTCAGCCACGATCTGGACGAGGCATTCAAACTGGGCGGCCGTATCGCGATCATGGAAGGTGGGCGCATCGTGCAATTGGGCACCCCGCGCGAGATTTTCTCGAATCCCGCATCGGATTATGTGGCTGATTTCGTGTCAAATATGAACCCCCTGGGCGTTTTGACCGCCCGCGACGTGATGGAGCCTGCCAGCGAGGTGACAGCCCCTCAGGTCGCGGCGGAAACCCCCGTGGCAGAGCTGATGCAGCAATTGACCGGCGAGATTGACGCATTGCGCGTTATGGATGGGGATACGGTACTGGGGACGGTCACCGCCCAAAGCATCGTTGCCCGTCTGAACGCGTAGGGATTGGCGGGTCGCTCTAATTGGGCGGCATCGCCCCCACCAGCAACTGGCGCTTGACTAGGGACCAGCGCCGCTGATGAGGGATGCAGCACTATTCCCCCGTCACCGGGATGACGAAACGCTCTGAACTGATGAAACCGATCACCCGATTTTTTGGGGGGGGCAATCAACGATTGAGCGAGGCTTGCCTCACCGCAGCGTGACGGGACCAGGCGTTTGACGTTAAGCAATGGCAAGGCAGGCGTGGCTTCGGCCGTCACCTCTATTGGTGGCGTTGACCGTTCTTGAACCCCGTTTTGATTGCCGAAGACCATGTGTTCTCTCTCCAGAGGTGAACAGGCCAATGTCGGGTGCAATCCGACTGCAAGATGCCATTGAGTGCGGGAATGCACTCAATCATAGGTTGCCTCAATTGTGTCATGTTTCTAAATTAACGATCAACCCATAGCAACGGATAGGCATTCATGCGCACAGTATATGGCACGCTCGGGGACGATAGACTCTTTGGTTTCAACGACGAAGATGTGAGGTTTTTTGGGTTTAGCGGCGATGACACTCTCTTTGGCGGCAATGGCAATGACACGCTGAACGGTGGTCAAGGCACCGACCGGGTTCAATATACCACGTGGTTTCAGGGCAATCCCTATTTCATCAATGGTGTCTCTGTCGATCTGGCTGCTGGACGTACTACTGCAGTTCTGCAGGAGTCATCTTTGGCACACGTCTTGATTGGTATTGAAAATGTAGCAGGCTCGAATTTCAATGATACCCTGTCTGGAGATGGCCAAAACAACACTCTTCAAGGTCGCGACGGTGATGACACCCTGAACGGAGGGGCCGGCGATGATCAGTTGTTCGGCGGCAGGGGAAATGATTTCATATATGGCGGCGCGGGCAATGACGAGCTTTTTGCGATGCAAGGCAACGACACGCTTGACGGGGGCGAGGGTCGTGATGAAGTAAGTTTTGAAGCATTAAGTTCTGGCAGCCCGGTTTTTGTAGAAGGCGTCTCAGTCGAACTCGCCGCGAGGCTTGCAAATGCTCAGATCGATGGTCAGCAGTTTACCTACTTCCTTGAAAACGTAGAAAACCTTGAAGGGTCGGAGTTTGATGACATGCTCCGGGGTGACGAAAACGACAATGAAATTCGCGGTCGTAGAGGGAATGACACCCTGTTCGGACAGGGTGGAGATGACTGGCTGTTTGGCGGTTTGGGCGACGACCTGCTCTATGGTGACGCAGGCGACGATGCGCTCTACGCAACAAAAGGCGACGACACGCTCAACGGTGGCGACGGTCGTGACGAAGCAAGTTTTAGAACATCTACCGGCAGCGGCCCGATCTTTGTCGAAGGTGTCACCGTGGACCTCGGATCACGCCAGGCTGTAGCCCAGATTGAGGGCCAGACATACAGATACACTCTGGAAAGTATTGAAACCCTAGAAGGTTCTCGCTTTGCTGACGCCCTGACCGGGGATGAAGGCGACAACGAACTTCAAGGCCGCGAAGGTGATGACACCTTGATTGGCGGAGACGGCAATGACACTCTGTTTGGCGGCTTAGGCAACGACAGCGTGCTCGGTGGCGACGGCAATGACAGCCTCTATGCGACAGAAGGGAACGAAACACTTGACGGTGGCGAGGGGCGGGATTGGGTAATGTTCAACACCGCGAGAGGCGACAATCGAACCTTTGTAAACGGAGTAGAGGCGGACCTTTCAATAGCTTCTGCAAGCGCCCAGGTGGGCGAAGATACTTTCACCTACACACTCGTAGAAATCGAGGGTTTTCAAGGTACCCGTGCCAACGACAGCATCACCGGCAGCGGGGCAAACAACCTACTATCAGGCTTGGACGGTGATGACATTCTCAACGGTCTGGCTGGCAATGATACCCTCAGCCCGAGCATCGGCAATGATACAATTGACGGGGGGGCGGGTGAGGATTTGCTGAGCTTTGATTTCGGGGCATTCGACAGTGGGCTTGAGATTGACATTGCCAATAAGGAAGCGCGAGGCACAGCCGCAGGGCAGGGTTTCGTACAATCCTTCAGCAATATCGAGCGGATCATTGGAACGGTTTTCGATGATGTGATAATCAGCAGTTCAGGAAATGATCAATTCTTGGGTAACCTGGGCAATGATATTGCAGTCTATGATGGGGCATCAGATCGTTTCAGTATTCAGCTCGATTTTACCGAAGATACCGTGAGGATCGTTGACCGCAGCGGGGCAGAAGGCACGGACACCGGTGGGATAAACATATTGCGCTTTACCAATAGAGACTGGACCTTGACAGCAGACGGAGACCGGGAGGTGGCGCGAACCGACCTTGATCCCAGCGAGTACATCTCTCTCGTTGAGCTTTACATTGCGTATTTCAATCGTGCCCCCGATGCGGAAGGGCTCTACTTCTGGACCTGTGCCTTTATCAACGGGTCCAGTCTTGATGAGGTTGCTGAGTTCTTTTTTGACCAGCCCGAAACCCGTTTGATTTATGGGGATACACCAGACGCAGCCGAGTTTGTCACCTCGGTTTATCAAAATGTACTTGGTCGGGGCCCCGATGAAGAGGGCAGGGCGTTTTGGATCGATTCGTTGATGTCTGGAGATGTGTCAGAAGGCCAGTTTATCCGTATCTTCCTCAACGGGGTGCGGGCCGAAGCCCCGGAGGGGGCAAGCAGTTCATTTGTCGCACAACAGAACGTGGATCAGACCTATCTCGAAAACAAGACCGATGTAGGTGTTCATTTTGGTGCGGTCTTGGGCATGAGCAACATTGAGCATGCAAACAACGTGATGAAATTATTTGACGGCAGCACGGAAAGTCTAACCACCGCTTTTTCTGCATCAGATGAATACTATCAGGCAGCCCTTGCCACAGACGGGTCAGGTGAGTTTCTGATCCAGCTTGTCGGCTTGATTGATGATGTTGCCGCGTGAGAAGGTTCAGAAAGTAAAGATAGCTGTGCCGCACAAGGCGAACTGTTTGATATGCTTGAACATATGGGCACTTGGCGATGTGAATGGCCCGCAGATCTCCACGCTGAGTATCTAATTGTTTGTTTTAACATGATATATTAAGGGAGGAATATATATCTACGCACAGTTGTAACCCTAAATCTTACTTTTATACCCAAATTTGGAATCTGAATTTCGCGCATTCAAAATGAAAGCGCCGCAGATGGCGGATTATCCGAGACCGGCCATTTATACATCACGCAGGGAATGACCGCTACGATTCCAAGTCATTTGATGCTGTGGCTTGCGTGAATGTCCGGTTCCGGGAGGCGGGTGAAGTCCTTGCGAATGCCGCCGCTACACAGGATATCCGTCAATGGGTTGGATGTTTATACGCCGACACTTAAACGAGCATTTATCTGACGGATGAAACACACGCGGGACGCCCGGGTGCAGATTGCAAGAAGGTGGAGGCGCAAATCTGAAGTGCCCAATGCCATAGGTGGTCAATCTTAGGATTAACGCGGCGAAGTGACCTTTTCAAACTACAGCTCGCCACCTGCTTGCCGTTCCTGCCATTTGAGAAATAGGTTTGCGCCGATACGCGACAAAGGAGCCGGGGGCAGTCGTGATGGCGCATCGGCTGCTATCGCGCGGCTCAAAGCAGGGGAGGATATTCCAAGCGCGAGATCTGCAGCGAGACCACCGGCCAAGGTGCCTTTGGCGGCGCCTAGCCCATTTTGACAGCAGGCGGAATACAGCCTCTCTTCCAATTCACCGATAACCTGTACGTTGTTCCGGCTCAGGCAGAGCCTCCCGCCCCAGCGATATTCCATGCTGACATCTGCGAGCTTGGGAAATCGCGCTGCGAAGGCGCGGTCGTGATCGCGGGCGACGTCATTGATGCGTTTCGCCCCCACCTCCATGGATGGATCGAACGTAAAGCGGTTGCGGATGATGATCCTGTCCCCGCCAACCCCAGAGACGCGCCTCACAGTCGTGCCCATCGGATCCGCAGGTGTGAGACCCCAGGTGGCATGACCACCCAAACATGCGCTTTCTTGGGGGTTGAGGGTACGGGTCATCGACGCATAGGTAAAAACATGCATCAGGCGGCCCGGCAGGTATCCAAAACTGTTCAGATGCCCATTGACCGCAAGAATGACCCGCGGTGCGGTGACCTGCCCCTTGGGGGTCGATGCGATCCAATCCGTTTGCCGTTCCAAGCGGGTGACGGGGCTCATCTCATGGATCGAAACGCGGTTGGACCGCAGCCCCGACGCGACACCGCGCACGAACATGGCGGGCTGGATCATGGCGCAGCCGGGTGTAAAGAGTCCGCTTTGATAATACTCGCTGCCCGTGATGTCGCGCATGTGTGCGGCGTCCAGCATGTCGTGGGGTTCGCCCAATGCCGTCAGATGTTTGGCAAAGCTCAGGTTGTGCGCGTGGCCCTTCTCCGCTGCCGCACCGTTGATCTTTCCCGATATGGTAAATGCCTCGTCGCTCAGCCCAAATTCCTGCGCCATGTCGCGGGCGTGGGCGATGCCCAGACGATTGTCCTGCGTTTGTGCCCGATCCGCCTCTAATGCACCGCCATAATCGGCTGAGGTCAGATCATGGGGCAGATCGATCATGAACCCTGAATTGCGCCCTGCCGGTCCGTCCCCGACCCGCACCGCATCCAGCACTACGATCCGGTCGCCTGGTGCCTGCTTTGACAAACGGTGCGCGGCGGCAAGTCCGGCAAACCCCGCGCCGATAATCAGCCAATCGGCGGTGATGTTCCCCTCCAGCGGCGTCGCGGGATCTGCGTCTGGCAACAGACGGTTCCACGCCGCCGGGCCGGGGTCGTTGGGAAGTCGGGTGACGTCCACCCTAGTGGTCCTGATTAAGCGCGTCGACGGCCGGAATCTCCCGCTCGCGGCGCGCAATGTAATCCAGAAGGGCTTCGTTCACCCCGTCGTCCAATTTAGGCTCTTCATATTCGTTGAGCATTGCGCGGGCCTTGATCAAGGCGCGTTCGGTGATCTCTACGCTGCCTTCCGCCTGCCATTGCTCGATTGAATTATTGTCGAACATTTCGGGCATGAAAAACGCCTTTTGGAAATTCTCTAACGTATGGGGATGTCCCAGATAATGCCCGCCCGGGCCAACGTCTGGCACGGCGGACATCGCGGCATCGAAGTCGGTCCAATTGATACCTTCCGCCATGCGGTAGCCCATTTCGCACATCTCGGCGTCGACAATGAATTTGGCCGTGGAACAATGCATGCCCGCCTCGTTCCATCCAGCGGAGTGCCACATGTAGTTGGCCCCGGCCATCAGTACGGCGTTCATGGTCATGGCACTTTCATAGCCCGCTTGGGCGTCAAACGTCTTGGCCCCGCCAAGCGTGTTCGATGTGCGCCACGGCACGCCATAAAACCGCGCCATCTGCCCGATCATGAAATTCATCAGGCTGATCTCTGGTGTGCCTGCCATGGGGGCACCCGATTTCATGCTGACCGTGGACAGATAATGTCCATAAATCGCGGGCGCGCCTTTGCGCACGACCTGCGTATAGGCCAGTGCACTTAGTGCTTCCGCGTTCAGTTGTGCCACGGTTGCGGGCACACTGGCGGGCGTGTTGGCCCCGCCCAGCACGAAGGGGCTACAAAGCACCGGTTGGTTGCGCCGACTGAACGCCCGCAGCGCACCCAGCATTGTTTCATCCCAAACGAGCGGTGAGTTGCCGTTGCAATTGCCAGTCACAACATGGTGCGTGTCGATGAAATCATCCCCGAACAGGAGCCCGCACATTTCGATTACATCTTCGGCGTTCTTGGGGCTGGTGGTCATACCCATGAACGTCTTATCGGAGTGTTTCATCGACGAATAGGTGATGCGCAGATGTCGCTGGCTGATCGGATGATCATAGGGTTCGACAATGTGGTGCGCCGAGGAATGGATCGCGGGCAGCATGTGGGACAGCTTGTGGAAATTCGCGAGGTCATCCAGCGTCGGGTTGCGGCGCACGTCATCCAGATCACGCAGAAACGGCGCGCCCGTCATCGGAATGAACATCCCATGATCCCGCCCGAACGGCAGGTTGTTGGCTGGATTGCGCGCGTTGTAGGTAAAGGTTTCAGGGATCGTCGCGATCAATTCGCGCGCCAGATGGCGGTCCAGATAGACCATCTCGTCCACCACCTTTGCGCCCGCGCGTTTCCAATCTGCCAACGCAATGTCATCACGGAACTGGACGCCAACGTTTTCCAGAATATCCATAGAGGCCGCGTCGATCTTTTCGATCTGATCGGGCGTCATGGGTTCGGTCAGCGGCAGCTTGCGCTTTAGCGCGGGCAGCATCGTCACATTGCGGGTCTGGCGCAGCGCCTTGCGTGCGCCGCGACCCCGGCGGGCGGTTCCGACCGCGTCCACGCTCATGCGACATTGTCTCCGTCTGCGGGATCGTTCAGGTCGATCCAGATGGTTTTGACTTCGGTGTATTGATCATGGGCGTGAAGACCATTATCGCGCCCGCCAAAGCCCGATTGCTTGTAGCCGCCAAACGGTGTGGCGATATTGCCCTCGCCGTAGCAGTTCACAGTGACCGTGCCCGCCTTGATGTCGCGGGCCGCACGTATGGCGCGGCGTCCACCTGCGGAAAAGATCGATGCGGCAAGCCCATAGGCGGTATCATTGGCGACCTGCACGGCTTCGTCGTTGCTGGCCACTTCGATCACACTCAGCACGGGGCCGAAGATTTCGTCGCGAGCGCATGCGTCATCAGCACTGACCTCGACAACCACAGGGGCAACGAACGGACCATCCTCTTTGGAATCCAGAAAACCGCGTACCTTGGCGCAGTGATCGGCATCAATCAGCGCCCCGATGTGGGTTCCGGGGTCCAGCGGGTCGCCTAGTTTCCAATCGCGAAGCCGTGCATCGATCTTTTCCATCAACGCGGCCTTGACCGATGAGTGGACGATCAATCGCGACGTGGCAGAGCAGTTCTGGCCCGCATTCCAGAACGCAGCGTTGACCACATGTTCAGCCACATGATCAAGATTTTCAGCATCATCGAACACAAGCGCAGGGTTCTTGCCGCCACATTCCAACACAACTTTCTTGAGGTTGCTGTCCGCCGCATAGTGCAGGAACCGCCGACCCGTTTCAGTTGACCCCGTGAACGTGACCAGATCGACATCCATGTGACGCCCCAAAGGTTCCCCCACCGACGGACCATCGCCCGGAAGGACTTGCAGCACGCCGCGCGGCACGCCAGCTTCATGGGCCAGTTCGGCCACGCGCAGGGCTGTCAGACTGGTCTGCTCGGCGGGTTTCACGATGACAGAACAGCCCGCTGCAAGCGCGGGTCCGATCTTCCATGCAAGCATCATCAGCGGAAAGTTCCATGGCAGAATGGCCGCCACGACACCGATAGGTTCGCGCAGGATCACGGCCAGCGCCCCGTCCCCTGTCGGGGCCGTCTGGTCGTATATCTTATCGATCGCTTCGGCATGCCACTTGATGCAGTGGATCGTTTCGGGAAGATCAATCGTCTCGCAATCAAGGATCGGTTTGCCGCTTTCGACGCTTTCCATGACAGCCAGCTCGCGCTTGTTTCGCGTCAGCAGTTTGCAAAGCCGGATCAGCACATCCTTGCGCGCGTCGGGGTCCAGTTTGGACCAGAGGCCCTGATCGAACGCCTCGCGGGCCTTGGCGACGGCAAGATCGACATCTTTTGTATCCGCCGTTGAAACCTGTGTGATTTCTTCGCCAGTGGCGGGATTGGTTGTCGCCATCATTGGGCCGCCGCCGCGCTGGAATTTTCCGTCAATGAACGGGCTGCGGGGCAGATCAAGGGTATCTGCAATGGCTGCGTATTCGGCTTTTGTCAGCAGATCGGTCATATCGTGGCCCCTGTAATGCTTGAAATGGCAGTGTTCATGGTGCGGATCACTTCGGCCAGTTCGCGTTTGTCGTCTTTGTTCAATGGTTGCAGTGGTTTGCGTGGCGGTCCCGCATCAATGCCGCGAAAGGTCAGCCCGTATTTGATGCACTGAACAAACTTGCCGCCCTGTTCCAGCACCCGCATCAGTGGCAGCATCGCCGACATGATGGCGCGTCCTTTGGTGAAATCGCCCTCGACCGCACAGGCTTGATAGAGTGCGATATGCGCCTCCGGTGCAAAGTTCGATCCCGCGCAGACCCAGCTGCGCGCGCCCCATGCAAAAAATTCAAGCGCCTGATCGTCCATACCGCAGGAAAGCGCGATATGCGGATAGTCCCGCGCAAGCATATGAAGCCGGTTCACATCACCCGAGCTTTCCTTGATCGCACAGAAATTTGGCGAACGCCCCAAGCGGTCAAGGCAGTCTTCGTCCATGTTCACCGACATCCGCCCCGGGTAGTTATACAGCATCACCGGCAGATTCGCGGCACGATCAACGGCAAGCGCATGGAGCGCAATCTCTCGGCCTGTCGGGTATGCATAAGGCGGTGTGGCCACCAAGAGCGCATCGGCACCTGCGGCTTTGGCGGCGGAGGCGAACATCACGCTGTCCTCTGTGCGGATCGCGCCCGTGCCAACGATCATCGGGACACGCCCGCCAATCAGCGCGGCGCAGCGCGTCATCATGTCCAGCCGTTCCGCGGTCGACTGGGCGTAGTATTCACCCGTCGACCCGGCCACGATGATGCCGTGAACACCTGCGTTCACCAGATGGTCTACCGTTTCTGAAAGCGCCTTTTCATTAAGTGAGAAATCGTCGTGATACGGTGTCACAATCGGCGTGTAGATGCCTTCAAATTGCATTGGTGTGATCCTTAAACGAAATGACATCAACAGGAAGCGGGTCGGGGCGCACAAAGCGTTCCATCCGGTCACGGCTGAGGTCCCAGTGTTGCAGTGTGAGGTCGATCGCCAACGCGCCCTCGCGGGCTTCGATTGCTGCGATCATTGCGTCGTGTTGTTCGATCGCCTTTAAGACGAGCATCGTTTCGGACGGGGCTGCAGGGCGATAGAACGTCTGGCTCATCCGCGTGTGATCAATCTGAAGCCGCGCCAATGAGGCGACCAGATACGTGTTATGCGCCATTTCACCGATGATCGCGTGGAACTGGTGGTTGGCGAGCGCGGCCTCTGCACCATCCGACGACTTTGTCGCCTTTGCGAATTGAACCTGCGTGCGTTTAAGAAGGTCGATCTGCGCGCCCATACGGTTTTCGCAAGCGAGCCGCGCAATGTTGGCATAGACCATGGGTGCGGTTTGGAAAAATGTCCGCAACACGCTGATATCCATCGACGCAACCTTTGCACCGCGGTTCTCGCTCATCACGACAAAGCCCTCGCCTTGAAGTCTTTGAAGAACCTCGCGCATTGGGGTCCGCGACATATCGTAATGTCGTGAGAGCCCCGCCTCATCCAAATCAAGCCCGGGCTCAAGCTCCGTTGATAGGATGCGGCGACGCAAGTCATCCAGACAGTCTGATTTTGAGAAGCGACTCATCATGTTCTCCAATAATGTACACAATTTGTATACAATTGAAGTGATAGGTCAAGTGATCTAGCTATTGAGAGGCTTCACGAGTGATAGTTGATTGAGTTAGGCGCTGGCGCCGGACCATCGGCGATGCTGCGGGTAACTGTATAGCGAAAGACGGGCCCGATGCAGGCGCGCAGGCGATGGGCCGTTTCGTAGGCGCCCTTTGCTTCGATCTTGCGCAGTGTTTATAGGCTTTTCGCGCGGCTTGAGGTTGCGGATTTGAATGTCTGAGAACGGCATTGCTGGGGAAGGGACTTGTTCCGGTTCAAACCCGATACCCTCACAAACACCCCCAATCCGGGGGTGTTGTATCGTTTGCAGCTGGACAGAATCGGACAAACGATCTCGATAAAACCCATATAACACAGGGTTTTCGATGTCTTTGGACGATTTAGGGTAATGAAATGGTGCCCCCACACGGACTCGAACCGCGGACCTATTGATTACAAATCAATTGCTCTACCAGCTGAGCTATAGGGGCAGGCGTCCTGAGGACGTCTAAACCTTCCGACCGACTTGCATCTGCCTAAGGTGTGCGCGTTCTTTAGTAGATCATGTTTTGGGATGCAAGCACTCTGATCACCAAAAATGCATGATTTTTTCAGAAGGATTTTTCCACCGCTTCCAAACCGATTTAGATGTTTTACACCCAAGGCCCAAGCCTGTATTCAACAGAGCATTCCACCATGGACCGAGTATAGATTTATGCAGCTGGTTTTGCAGACAGGCGCCCATTTTACCGAGCAGGAAAGACTGATTAAATCAGTCCTGCGCAACAAGGAAAGCTTTGCCCAGCGTGGCGTTGTGGTCCCGGGCCCCAACAGTTATCGCGGGCTGGTGCGCGAGACGTTAAATGCCATGCGCAAAACCCCCGCCTCCCCGCAGGCACGTGAGGTATTGCTGGATGTCATGCTGGATGGCTCACCTGCTGACCGCTTGATCCTGTCGGATGCGAATTTCTTCCGTACTGCGGGCACGGCGATACAAGAGGGGATTCTCTACCCCGCAGCGGCGGCAAGAATGGCGCATATGGCAGCGCTGTTCCCGGATGACGAGATCGAGATGTATCTGGCTGTGCGTAATCCGGCCACATTTATCCCCATCATTTATGACCATGCCATTGATCAATCGCCTGCGGCCTTCTGGGGCGGGCGTCATCCGCAGGATCTGCGCTGGTCTGATACCATTGCCGACATCCGCGAGGCTGCACCGAATATTGCCATCACTGTCTGGTGCAGCGAAGACACGCCGTTGATCTGGTCCCAGATCATTCGTGAACTTGGCGGGATCGATCATCACGAAAAGATTATTGGTGGTTTTGATCTGCTGTCCACAATCATGTCGAAAGAGGGGATGGAACGGCTGCGCAGCTACATGCATCTGCATCAGGACATTACCGAAATTCAGAAGCGCCGGGTGATCACAGCCTTCCTCGATAAATTCGCGCTGGATGATGAGATTGAAGAAGAGCTGGACATGCCAGAGTGGACTGACACGCTGGTGGATGAACTGACAGAGCTTTATGACGAGGACATGCAGACGGTAGAGCGGATGGACGGCGTGCGTATCATCGCACCTTGAGGGCATGACTTATCAAGCCTGCCTCTGTGGGTTTCAACGCCCAAAAAATTAATCGAAGAATGTAGTGAGAGGGTTTCATGAAGGTTTTTCTTAGCTGGTCAGGTGAAGTAAGTCACAAAGTCGCGCTAGCACTGAGAGACTGGTTGCCATCCGTCATTCAGGACGTTGTCCCATACGTGTCGTCTGAAGACATCGATAAAGGAACAAGATGGAGTTCAGACATTGCAAGTGAACTAGAAGAATCCAGCTTTGGTATTCTCTGTGTCACCAAGGAGAATTTAGGAGCTCCGTGGCTATGCTTCGAAGCGGGCGCGCTGTCCAAAACAATAGATAAGTCCTTTGTCAGCCCGTTTCTGTATAATATCAAACGATCCGAAGTGTCTGGCCCCATCCTTCAATTTCAATCGACCATCTTTGAAAAAGAAGATGTCTTTAAACTAATCTCTACAGTGTATGCGACCAGTAGTATCAATAACTTAAATGAAGATCGTCTCAAGAAAACCTTTGATGTTTGGTGGCCGCAACTTGAAGAAGCTCTTGGCCAAATAAAAGAAGCAGACCCACAACCTCAAAACGGCCAGACTGAAGATATCGATACCAATCGTGTACTGGAAGAAATCCTTGAGCTGTCGAGGCTCAACCAAAAACTTCTTCGTGACCCAGACATTAGCATAAGAGAACAACTCCAAGAACTTCAGCATCTTACTGCTAAAATGATGCACGAACGCGAAATGCTAATGTCTGAACGAAACCCTAAGTCTAGGAGTAGTTCAGCCAGAAATTTCCATCAGGAGCTAGATTATCTTAACGAGACACGGGGAAATGTGAGGAGGTTGGTTTATCTTCAGATGCTGCTGAGCTTCTCCAAAGACAAGTACCCATGGGTTTATGATGTTGGCATGGACATGATTAAAGCCATCAAAGCTCAACCTTCTAAGCCACGAGAACGAGAATTAGAGAGAATGTTTGACGAGTTTATGAATTTGATGGCCGTCACGTTCAGAAGTGAGGCTTTTCAAGCCCGTCTTCCGAAGGAGGAACGGATGTTCTTTAGTGAATATTTTCACCTAGTCATGCGAGAGCTTGAGCAGCTCCGAAGTGAAGATTGGGAACACTAACCCCTATTTGCCGAACAGTATGGGAAAAGGTATCATCAACACACGGTACAGGCTGAGAAGCCGTTGACCGTGAACAGTATGACGGTCACTCATTTCGAGTGGTCGTTTTTTTTAGAGGTGGTTGGACCCTGTTTTGCCTTGGTTCAGCTCTGCCCGTCGCTAAACGCAGTCACTCATTCACTTAGGGCAGGGCGATTCCGAGCCGGGCTTGGGATTCTCGTTCAGGCGGACATCTGTGCGGCCACCTTTGGGGCAAGCTCGGTGATCACATCAAAAGCGGTGGCAATATCCTCAGCGGTACAGCTCCATGATCCCGCTTGAAAACGGATCACCAGATCCCCGTCGACACGGGTTTGCGTCAGGTAAATCCGCCCGTCGGAATTGATCGCATTGACCAGCTGTTGGTTCAAAGAGTCGAGATCTGCCACACCGTCCGGTGCATAGCGGAAGCTGAACAAGGACAGCATCGGTTCGGTCACAATCTCGAAATCTGCAGTCTCTGCCAAAAGACCTGCCAGACCTTTCGCCCATTTCACGTGATTGCGGATCATGCCGCGCAGCCCGTCAAGCCCATGGGCCCGCAGCAGGAACCAGAGTTTCAGTGCGCGAAACCGGCGGCCCAGTGGCACAGACCATTCGGAATAGTTGATGATCCCGCCATCTGCGCCGTCGGTTTTCAGATATTCCGGCTGGATCGCCAGTGTTTTCACCAAAGACGTCGGGTCGCGTAGGAAATGTGTGGTGCAATCAAACTGCGCCCCCAGCCATTTATGCGGGTTCAGCACGACGCTATCCGCGCGTGCGACACCGGCCCAGATGTCCTGAAATTCGGGACAGATCATGGCGGCACCGGCCCATGCGGCATCCACATGGGTGTATAGCCCTTCACTTTCGGCAATATCCATCACTGCGGCAATGTTATCGGTTGCACCCACGCCAGTACCGCCGACACAGGTGATGATGCCTGCCGGAAGATGTCCAGCGGCCCGATCAGCGGTGATGGCCGCTTGTAGCGCGGTGACATCCATTGCCCGTGATGGTCCGGTTACGGGGATGCGCACAAGATTGGCCTCTCCAATGCCGGCAATCCAGATGGCGCGGTCAATCGAGGTATGAACCTCACCGCTGGCATAGATCCGCAGGCGGGGTTGCCCACTCAGGCCCGCGCGGTTGCCTGCCCAGTCCAGCGCCCGTTCGCGCATGGTCAGCACCGCACAGAGGGTTGCGGTACTGGCACTGTCCTGAATCACGCCGGAAAACCCATCTGGCAGGCCAACCGCCTGCCGCATCCAGTCACAGGTGCGGGTTTCAAGCTCTGTCGCCGCAGGAGAGGTTTGCCAAAGCATGCATTGCGCCGCAATTGCAGTGACATAGCTTTCCGCCAGCACAGAGACCGGCGCAGCATTTGCCGGGAAATAGGCAAAGAAACGCGGATGCTGCCAATGGGTCATGCCCGGCATGATCTTATGTTCAAGGTCGTTAAGAATGGCATCAATGGTTTCGGGCTGTTCCGGTGCGCTTGGCGGCAGCTGTGCGATGATATCACCCGGTTTGGTCTGGGCCCGCACAGGCCGTTCGCGCAGGCCAGCATGATAGTCAGCAGCCCAATCGGCAGCGTCCTTGCCTCGGGTGCGAAAATCTTCCCAATCCATGCTGTGTTCCTTTTGCCACTAAGATTTGCCTCAATATTAGTTAATGTGTTAAGCAATATCGCGAGAGCTGTCAATTGACTGTGCCTCTGCATCGATCATGGCTCTGGGCAGTCAGCAGTGCGGCATTCGGTCTGTTGATTGTCCTGAAGAAGAACAAACAGCAAGGGCGTGGTTTACAGGATCACCTGTGGCTCTGGGCGGCCTTGGGCGATGTCACGGAAGATAAATGTGGCCCCGTTCATCGTATCCTTTGGCAAGCCCTCTGATGCGGATGTCAGGTAAAGATCCCGCAGTGCTGGGCCCCCGAATGCAGGGCAGGTGGGCTGGCGTGCAGGCACCGCGGTTCGGCGCAATTCCGATCCGTCGGGGGCGAAACAGATGACACATGCCGCACCCCAGATCGCAACCCACAGGTTGCCATCCACATCGGTCACCGCGCCATCAGGGTTCAGCCGTGTTGCACTAAGATCCACAAAAACTTCTGGCGTGCCCATGGGCCACCCATCACCGGCATTCAGCGGCTGGCGGATGATCTTTTGCGTGACAGTATCAGTGTAATAGGCGCAGCTTTGATCCGGGGCAAAACAGAGCGCATTGCTTATGGTGACGTCGCTGACCAGTTTGCGCAGCTCACCACGATACAATCGATAGATCGCCCCGGCCTTGGGTTCCGCCCCTTTGCCCATCGTCCCGATCCAGAAACCGCCCCAAGGGTCGGCACGTCCGTCATTGGAACGGGTGAGGGGGTTATCAGCCTCCAACGGGCAAATCCGGGTCTTGTCACCCGTCTGGATGTCAAAGCGCCACAATGCGGTTTCCGAGGCCAGCAAAAGCGTGTCCTCATCCACCCAGCCCGCCGCAGAGAAATGCGAGTCAAATTGCCATGTGCGCGCAATCTTCCCGTCGCGCGCCAGCAGACGCATGGCTGGAATATCGAACCAGAAAAGCATGCCCTGCGTCGGATGCCACAGCGGGCCTTCGCCCAAGCCACAGAGACGCGGATCGAAAACGCTCATCCGAGGGCGGCACGATAGGCGGCAACAATGGCGGTGGCTCTTTCACCCACCTCTGTGGCGTTGAGCCCCGGTTTATAAAGCGCAGAGCCCAAGCCGAAGCCATCCGCAGAGGCGGCGATCCAGTCGCCAAAGTTCTCCGGGCCCGCGCCGCCCACCGCATAGACCAGCGTGCCCTTGGGAAGGATTGCCCGCATGGCGGACAGACCGGTTGGCCCCGCCATGGCCCCGGGGAAAAGTTTCAGCCCGTCCGCACCGGCATCAAGTGCGGCATATGCCTCGGTGGGGGTGAAGACGCCGGGCCAGCTTTGCAGATCAAGCGCCTTGGTGGCTTGAATGACTTCTGTGTTGCAATTGGGTGAAACGATGATCTGCCCGCCAGCCTGTGCCACAGCGTTGACATCCGCGACAGACAAGACCGTGCCGGCACCGACAATGGCCGTATCCCCCAGATGTCGGGACAGGGCGGCGATGCTTTGCAGGGGGTCGGGGGAATTCAACGGCACCTCGATGGTCGTAATGCCCGCGTTGACCAGCGCGGTGCCGATGGCAGGGGCTTCAGCGGGGGTGATGCCGCGCAGGATGGCGATCAAGGGCAGAGTCATCGGGCATCTCTCCAGGTGCGATAGGCGGCGGTCAGCCCCGCAAGCGTCATGCGTTCCGCATCCGCGATGGTGGCCGGTGCCCCTTGGGTTTGCAGGGCGCGGGCATAGGGGGTGGCGGCACCTTCTGCTCCGATGATGGCAATGTTTGTCCCCAGCCAATAGGGGCGGGCGGCGGCCAGTTCAGCCCCGATCAGCAGCCCGGACAGCCGTGCACGCCCTATGGCAGGAGATGTCCCATCCAATAGATCATCGGCGCGGATGGCAAACAGTCGGGCGGCCAGTTTTTCTGGTTTGCTCAACGCCTCTTCGACAGTGAAATCAAAGGTCGGCTGATCCCAATTGTCAGCGGTGACCGAATGACGCAGCACCGATTGACCCGCCAGCAGGGCAAACAGCTCGCCGCTCATGTAGGTCTGGAAACTGACCACTTCGCCTGCCGATACCTGAACCCATTTCGTATGGGTGCCGGGCAGGCAGATCACCCCGTCCCATTCCGGGTTCAGCGCAAGGAAACCGGCAATCTGGGTTTCTTCGCCGCGCATCACATCTGATGGGGTGGTCTGGCGCAGACCCGCAATGATTTGCAGGTTGAATTCTTCGCTCGGGGCGGGGGTGGTGCCCTGGGCCAAGGGCGGGCAGGGCACGGGGTGATAGGGGGCTTCGACCCAACCCTGACGCGATCCAACCATGCCGCAGGCGATGATCGGGGTATGCGCGGTGATATTCCAGACGCCCAGCAGTTCCGCCAGCGCCGGTTCGAACCCGTCGCGTATCAATCCGCCCGCACCATCGGCCGATTGCACATTGGCCTCGGTCCGCCCGTCCTTCATCGCCCATGCGCGCAGGTTGCTGCTGCCCCAGTCCAGTGCAATCCAATCCGGTGTTATGCTCATCCTGTCACCACCACGCCGCCATCCACGACCATACATTGCCCGGTCATCATCCGGCTGCTGTCTGATGCCAGAAACAACGTTGCATCCACAAGGTCTTGCGGGGCCAGATGGGTTTTGAGGCATTGTTTCTCAAGATGCGCGGCCAATGCCTCCGGGGTGGCCCATGTGGCGCGCTGTTTTTCGGTCAATACCCATCCCGGTGCCAATGCGTTCACCCTGATCCCATCCGGTCCGAACTCCCGCGCCAATCCACGGCTCAATGCGGTGACCGCACCATTTGCCGCCATATAGGCGGGATAGCCCGCTTGCCCCATCATATAGCTGATTGAACTGAAATTCACGATTGCGCCGCTCCCTTTGGTTTGCATTCCCTGCATCACAGCCTGTGCGGCAAAGAAATATGCCTTGAGGTTGATGGCCTGCAATTGGTCCCAGACCTCCGGTGTCAGCTCGGCTGTGCTATGACGCGCATCATTTGCGGCATTGTTGACCAGCACGTCAATGGGGCCATGGACCGTGGCCGCCTGTGCGATGGCTTCTTGCAGCAGCCTTGTATCGGTGATGTCGCCTTGCAGGAACAGCGGTGCGGTGCCGTGTTTCTCTGCCATCTGTGCCATAAAATCACTGGCGTCAGAGCGCCCGATAAAGGCAACCTGTGCCCCCTGCGCCATGAAACCATCCGCCAGCGCCGCCCCGATCCCGGCACCACCGCCAGTGATAAAAATGGATTTACCTGCAAGATCGTGGAAAGTCGCGGTTCGGGTCATGCAGAAATGTCCTCTCAGACGCAAAATTTGGGTGCTTTCCAGTTTTAGGGTGGTCTTAGTGGCACCTCAGGCAGGGGCCAGCCATGGCGCGTGAGCATATCAGCCTAAGGGTGGCAGGGGCGTCTTTCAACATATGGTTTGACCAACACAGACCCACAGTTGATTTACAGCTTCCGGTGTCATCTAATCCCGCCAGGACCCTTGGGCGCGGATCATTTTCGATTTTCTTTTATGTATAAAATATTTTTACTTGAAGCAAAGCGAATTTGGCCATAGCCTGCTCCAGAGACTGCAGATTTGGGGGGAAGTTATGCGAGCGATTTGTCTGGGTGGCGGGCCTGCGGGGCTGTATTTCGGGATTTCGATGAAACTGCGTGATCCTGACGCAGAGGTGACGGTGCTTGAACGGAACAAGCCTGACGACACCTTTGGTTGGGGCGTTGTTCTCTCCGATGAAACGCTGGAAAACCTGCAAAGCAATGATCCGGTGTCAGCTGCGGAGATCCGCAAGAACTTTGCCTATTGGGACGATATGGCCCTGATTTACAAAGGCCAGAAAACTGTCAGCACCGGCCATGGGTTTTGTGGCATCGGGCGCAAGAAACTGCTTCAGATCCTACAGGCCCGTGCCCGCGAGTTGGGCGTGAACCTGCAATTTGAAACAGAGGTGCAGGCGGCGTCGACCTATATGGATGACTATGATCTGGTGGTTGCCTGTGACGGATTGAATTCCAAAACCCGGCTGGAGTTTCAGGATACCTTCAAGCCCGACATTGACGTGCGTAGATGCCAGTTCATCTGGCTGGGCACCCATCAGAAGTTCAACGATGCCTTCACCTTTATCTTCGAGAAAACCGATAAGGGCTGGCTTTGGGTGCATGCCTACCAGTTTGACGATGATACAGCGACATTCATTGTGGAATGTAGCCAGCAGACCTTTGAAAATTACGGTTTTGGCGATTTGAGCCAACAGGAAACCATCGCGATTTGCGAAGAGGTGTTCAAGGATCATCTCGACGGCAACGCCTTGATGACAAACGCCAACCACATTCGCGGATCTGCCTGGATCAAGTTTCCGCGGGTCTTGTGCGAGACATGGCATCACAAGAATGTGGTTCTGTTGGGGGATGCCGCGGCAACGGCGCATTTCTCGATCGGGTCGGGGTCGAAACTGGCTTTGGAATCAGCGATTTCCTTGGCGGATCAAGTGGTGGCAGAACCGAATATCGCAGTAGCGGCCGAGAAATACGAAGCAGCACGCCGACTTGAAGTGCTGCGCTTGCAATCGGCTGCGCGCAATTCCCTGGAGTGGTTCGAGGATGTGGAACGCTATCTTGATCTGGATCCGGTGCAGCTGAATTATTCCATGCTGACACGATCACAGCGGATCAGTCATGAAAACCTGCGCGAACGCGACCCGGAGTGGCTGGCAGGTGCCGAAAAGTGGTTCATGCAGCAGGCTGGCGGCAACACGGATGAACCTGTGCGCACCCCGATGTTCGCACCATTTCAACTGCGCGATATGAAACTGGAGAACCGCATCGTTGTTTCGCCCATGGCGCAGTATAAGGCGGTTGATGGTGCGCCGACGGATTGGCATCTGATCCACTATGGCGAACGTGCCAAAGGGGGGGCGGGGCTGGTCTATACCGAGATGACCTGTGTCTCTGCTGATGGTCGCATCACGCCGGGTTGTCCGGGGCTTTATGCGCCGGAACATGAAGCGGCATGGCAGCGCCTGACCCGTTTTGTGCATGATGAAACGGATGCGAAAATCTGCTGTCAGATTGGCCATGCGGGGCGCAAGGGATCAACGCGCATCGGCTGGGAGGGCATGGACAAGCCGCTTCCTGCGGGCAACTGGCCAATCATTTCAGCCTCTGCGATTCCTTGGTCAGGTGAAAACGCAGTGCCGCAGGAAGCAAACCGCGCAGATATGGACCAGATCCGCGATGCCTTTGTCGCTTCGGCGGAAATGGCGGAACGCGCGGGTTTTGACATGATCGAGCTGCACGCGGCGCATGGGTACTTCATCTCTTCGTTTATCTCGCCGCTGTCCAACACGCGCAGCGATGAATATGGCGGCAGTCTGGAAAATCGGATGCGCTATCCGCTGGAGGTTTTCGCCGCGATGCGGGCAGTCTGGCCCAAGGGCAAGCCGATGTCTGTGCGGATTTCTGCCAATGACTGGACCGGCGATGACGGAGTGACACCGCAAGAGGCGGTGAAGATCGCGCAGATGTTTGAGGCGGCGGGCGCAGATATCATCGATGTCTCGGCAGGGCAGACTTCAACCGAAGGGCAGCCGGTCTATGGCCGCATGTTCCAGACCCCGTTTTCCGATCGCATCCGCAATGAGGCGGGGATCAAGACCATGGCCGTGGGCAATATCTATGAGGCCGATCACGTCAATTCGATCCTGATGGCGGGGCGCGCCGATCTGGTCTGTATCGGGCGTCCGCATCTGAGTGATCCATTCTGGACGCTGCGCGAGGCGACGATGATTGGGGATCGTCACGGGAAATGGCCCTTGCCCTATGCGGCAGGGCGCGATCAGATGTGGCGACTGGCCGACAAGGCTGCGGAAATGGAGAAAGTATGAGACAGGTTTTGGTAACCGGCGGCGGATCTGGCATCGGGCAGGCCGTGGCGCGTGATTTTGCGGCGATGGGGGACGCGGTCACCATTGCAGGGCGCCGGCTGGACGCGCTGGAAGAAACCAACGCAGGTGGCAAAATGCGGATGATGCAGGTGGATGTCACCGATGAGGCCTCTGTCAAAGCCCTGTTTGACCAACCTTATGACGTGGTGGTTGCCAATGCTGGTTCCGGTCACGCGATGCCGGTGACCAAGATGCCGGTGGAAGTGTGGAACGACACATTGGCGGTAAACCTGACTGGTGTTTTCCTGACCTTTCGTGCCGCCCTTGCGGAAATGCCAGCGGGTGGGCGTCTGATTGCCATGGCCTCGATTGCCAGTCTGAAGGGGGGGGCGAACCTAGCCGCCTACGCTGCGGCCAAACATGGGGTTTTGGGGCTGGTGCGCTCGCTTGCCATCGAAGTGGCTAAGACGGGCATCACTTGCAATGCGGTATGCCCCGGTTTTGTAGACACGGCCATGGCTGATGGTGCGGTGCGTAACGTCATGAAAATGATGGATATTGACCGTGAGAAGGCCGAAAAAATGGTGGTGTCGGGTAATCCGATGCGCCGGATGATCACCTGTGACGAAGTTGTGGCGGCGGTGCGGTTTCTGGCGTCAAAAGAGGCGTCGATGATCAACGGGCATGATCTGTCTGTTTCCGGTGGCGAGATATGACAGAGGCGAAGGATCGCCTACGCCTCTGGCTTCGGCTGCTGAAAACTGTGCGTGGAATTGAGAACGATCTGCGCGAGAAACTGCGGCGGGAGCATAAGACCACCTTGCCGCGGTTTGATGTCATGGCTGCTCTGTCACGCCATCCTCATGGATTGAAGATGAGCCAGCTCAGTGGTGTGTTGCGGGTGTCCAACGGCAATGTCACCGGCATTGCGGATCGGTTGAGTGACGAAGGGCTTGTTGAACGTCTCGCCGTGCCGGGGGACCGCCGCGCCATCGTCTTGCGGCTGACCGAGGCGGGTGTGGCAGAGTTCGAGACTCAGGCGCAGGCCCATGAAGACTGGATTAATGAAATGCTCAGCAGTGTCAGCCCCGAAGAAGCCCGCGCTATGGCGGCGCGTCTTCAGGCCTTTGCCAATGCCTCTGAGACCACCACAAAGGACAAGACCCATGCGCAGTGATGTGAAACATTTTTTATGCGAGATTGAAGATGGCATTGCCACCGTGCGGCTGGATCGGCCGGATCGTAAAAACCCGCTGACCTTTGACAGCTACGCCGAACTGCGCGACTGGTTCCGTGATCTGGTCTATGCTGATGACGTGGATGTGGTGGTCTTTGCATCAAATGGTGGCAACTTCAGTTCCGGTGGCGATGTGCATGATATCATTGGCCCTTTGACGCGGATGAACATGAAGGAGCTGTTGCGTTTCACCCGGATGACCGGGGATCTGGTCAAGGCGATTGTGAATTGCGGTAAGCCGGTGATTGCCGCTGTTGACGGGATTTGCGTCGGGGCCGGTGCGATCATCGCCATGGCATCTGACCTGCGCATTGCCACACCCGAGGCGAAAACAGCGTTCTTGTTCACCCGTGTAGGATTGGCCGGTTGCGACATGGGGGCTTGCGCCATCCTGCCGCGCATCATTGGTCAGACACGGGCGGCAGAGCTGCTTTATACAGGCAGGTCGATGTCTGCTGATGAAGGCGAACGCTGGGGCTTCTTCAACCGGTTGGTGTCATCAGCCGAACTGGACGCGGATGCGGTGAAACTGGCCAAGCAAATTCAGGCGGGGCCGAATTTCGCCCATATGATGACCAAGACCATGCTGGCGCAGGAATGGTCGATGTCGATTGAACAGGCGATTGAGGCGGAAGCGCAGGCACAGGCGATCTGCATGCAGACCGGCGATTTTGAACGGGCCTATAAGGCCTTTGTTGCAAAAGAGCGTCCGGTTTTTGAGGGGGATTGAACGTGGCAGGCTGCGGGAATGAGTTTAGAGGCAAGATGAAGCTGGGGGGCGTGATCCATGTCTGATCGGAGCTTTTTGACCTGGCCGTTTTTTGAAGAGCGGCATCGCGAGCTGGCTGATGCGCTGGACGATTGGGCGGCGGCCAATCTGGCGGTTGTGGATCACAGCGATACGGATGCGGCTTGCCGATCCTTGGTGACGATGATGGGGGCCGGGGGCTGGCTGCGCCATTCAGGGGCGGAAGGCGATGAGACGCTTGATGTGCGTTCGCTTTGTCTGATCCGCGAGACCTTGGCGCGTCATGACGGTTTGGCGGATTTTGCCTTTGCCATGCAGGGGCTTGGCACCGGGGCGATTTCGCTGTTCGGCACCCCGGAGCAGCAGGCGGAATGGTTGCCCAAGACGCGTGAAGGCGCTGCGATTTCGGCTTTCGCCTTGACGGAGCCGCAGTCGGGATCGGATGTCGCGAGTTCCACAATGACGGCGACGGCTGAGGGTAACGGCTTTGTGCTGGATGGGCATAAGACCTGGATTTCCAACGGTGGGATTGCGGATGTCTATACGGTATTTGCCCGCACCGGCGAAGCACCGGGGGCCAAGGGGTTGTCAGCCTTTGTGGTGCCTGCGGATACACCCGGATTGAAGGTTGAGGAGCGTTTGGAAGTGATCGCACCACATCCGCTGGCAACCTTGCATTTTGACGGGGTGAAACTGCCGGGATCGGCCTTGATCGGGGAGGCAGGCAAAGGGTTTGGCATCGCCATGTCGGTGCTGGATGTGTTCCGCTCTACCGTGGCGGCGGCGGCCCTGGGTTTTGCGCGCCGTGCTTTGGATGAGGCTATTACGCGGGTCACCACCCGCCATGTGCAGGGGGCACCTTTGGCGGATTTGCAAATGGTACAGGGGCATATCGCGGATATGGCGGTGGACGTTGATGCATCGGCCTTGCTGGTCTATCGCGCGGCCTGGGCCAAGGATTCTGGGGCTGCAAGGGTCACGCGAGAGGCTGCGATGGCGAAACTGTTTGCCACGGATCATGCACAGCAGGTCATTGACAAGGCGGTGCAATTGCATGGCGGTGATGGTGTGCGGCAAGGTCAGATGGTGGAAAGCCTGTATCGTGAAATCCGCGCCTTGCGAATTTACGAAGGGGCATCGGATGTGCAGCGGGTGGTGATTGCGCGCCAGACTTTGGGAGGAAGTTAGGATGTTGGATCGCTCGGGGCATGTGGATAGCTTTGCACGGGACAATCTGCCAGATCCGGCGGCATGGCCGGATCTGCTTCTGGAGGGGTTTACCTATCCTGAGCGGTTGAATGTCGGGGTCGAACTGACAGATAAGATGGTGGAAAAGGGGTTCGGGGATCGCACCGCGCTGATCGGCAACGGGCGGCGGCGGACCTATAAGGAACTGGCCGACTGGACCAACAAACTGGCCGCGGCGATGGTTGAAAACCTTGGCATCAAACCGGGCAATCGGGTGTTGATCCGGTCGGCCAATAACCCGGCCATGGTGGCCTGTTGGTTGGCAGCGACCAAGGCGGGGGCGGTGGTGGTGAACACCATGCCGATGCTGCGGGCGGGTGAATTGGGCGCGATTGTCGATAAGGCCGAGATCAGCCATGCGCTTTGTGATACGCGGCTGATGGACGAGATGACGGGCTGTGCCAAGACGTCAAAATTCCTAAAAACAGTTGTGGGATTTGACGGGACCAGCAACCATGACGCGGAACTGGACCGGCTGGCATTGGAAAAACCGGTGCAATTTGAGGCGGTAGATACTGCGCAGGATGATGTGGCGCTGTTGGGGTTTACCTCAGGCACAACAGGTGACCCGAAGGCGACAATGCACTTTCACCGCGATTTGCTGATCATTGCAGATGGCTATGGCCGCGAGATTTTGCAGGTCACGCCCGAGGATGTTTTTATCGGCTCGCCGCCCTTGGCCTTTACTTTTGGGCTGGGTGGGTTGGCGATTTTCCCACTGCGTTTTGGCGCCGCAGCGACCCTGTTGGAAACTGCAAGCCCGCCCAATATGATCGAAATCATCGAGAAGTTTAAAGCCACCGTCTGTTTTACCGCCCCAACGGCCTATCGCGCGATGTTGCAGGCGATGGAGGAAGGTGCGGATCTGTCCTCGCTGCGTGCTGCAGTCAGCGCGGGCGAGACCTTGCCCGCCCCCGTCTATCACGATTGGGAGGCCAAGACCGGCAAGCCGATGCTGGACGGGATCGGGGCCACAGAGATGCTGCATATCTTTATCTCGAACCGGTTTGATGATCACAAGGCGGCCTGCACCGGCAAGCCCGTGACGGGGTATGAGGCAAAAATTGTGGACGCTGACGGGGTGGAAGTGCCGCGTGGCGAAGTCGGACGGCTGGCTGTGCGCGGGCCAACGGGCTGTCGCTACCTCGCGGACAAACGGCAGGGTGTTTATGTGGAAGGGGGCTGGAACATCACTGGTGACAGTTTCTCGATGGATGAAGAGGGCTATCTGTATTTCGCGGCCCGCAACGACGATATGATCATCAGCTCGGGCTATAATATCGCAGGACCTGAAGTTGAGGCGGCACTGCTGAGCCACCCGGCGGTCAGTGAATGCGGCGTGGTGGCGGCACCGGATGAGGCGCGTGGATCGGTTGTGCAGGCCCATATCGTTTTGGCAGATGGGTTTGTGGGGGATGCGACTTTGGTCAAAGCCCTGCAGGATCACGTCAAGGCAACCATCGCACCGTTCAAATACCCCCGCGACATCCGGTTTATTGATGCGTTGCCCAAGACAGCCACCGGCAAGATACAACGCTTTGCCTTGAGGGATCAGAAATGAGTGATTTTGACAAAGCCGCTGAGGGCGCAAAAATGGATTTCGCCAAGGATATGTCCTATGGCGACTATCTGGGACTGGATGCCATCCTGTCGTCACAGCATCCGCTAAGTGATGCTCATGACGAAATGCTTTTTATCGTGCAGCATCAGACCTCTGAGCTGTGGATGCGTCTGGCCATTCACGAGTTGCAGGAGGCGCGGCGTGTCATGCTGGCGGGGGGGCTGAAACCGGCGTTCAAGATGTTGACGCGGGTGGCCCGGATCTTTGAACAGTTGAATTCCGCCTGGGATGTGCTGCGTACCATGACGCCCAGTGAATATACCGCCTTTCGCCCTTCCTTGGGCAATTCATCGGGGTTTCAATCCCATCAATACCGGCTGGTGGAATATCTTTTGGGCAACCGCATCGGGGCGTTGATGGCGTTGCACAAACATAAACCTGTGGCCTATGAGGCGCTGAACGCAGAACTGGCGCAACCCAGCCTCTATCAGGTGGCCATTGATGTGACATGTGCCCGCATGGGCATGGACCCTTTGGCAGGTGCGCCAAGCGAAGGTGACTGGCAAGCCAGCCCTGCGGTGCAGGATATGTGGCAAAAGGTTTACCAGGACCCCAAGGCCCATTGGGAACTATATGAACTGGCCGAAAAACTGGTCGATCTAGAGGATTATTTCCGCCGTTGGCGGTTCAACCATGTCACAACCGTGGAACGGATCATTGGGTTCAAGCGTGGCACCGGGGGCACCTCTGGTGTGGCCTATTTGCGCAGCATGCTGGAGGTCGAGTTGTTTCCCGAATTATGGCAGGTCAGAGGAGTGCTTTGAATGGCAAATATATTGAGAAAAGAACAGTTTATCTTGCCGGACGGGGTGATCTATCTGGATGGTAACTCACTGGGGCCGATGCCCAGATCCGTGCCTGCGCGGCTGGCTGGTGTAATGAATGAAGAATGGGCGCAGATGTTGATCGGCGGCTGGAACAAGGCTGGCTGGATGGCGCAGCCCAGTCAGGTTGGCAGCACCATTGCGGGTTTGATCGGCGCGGCGGCAGGATCGGTTGTGATGGGGGATACCCTGTCGGTCAAGGTCTATCAGGCACTGGCGGCGGGGGTGAAGATGCGCCCCGAGCGTCGCGTGATCCTCAGCGACAAGGGCAACTTTCCAAGTGACCTTTATATGGCCGAAGGTCTGGTTGGGTTGCTGGGGCAGGGGTATGAGCTGCGCACTGTGGCCCCCGAAGAAGTCGCAGGTGCCATCACCGATGAAATCGCGGTGGTGATGCTGACCGAAGTGGATTACCGCACCGGCCGTATGCATGACATGAAGGCATTGACCAAACTGGCCCATGATGCGGGTGCAGTGATGGTCTGGGATCTGGCGCATTCGGCAGGGGCGATTCCAGTGGATTTGGCGGCGTCCAATTGCGAATTCGCCGTTGGATGTACCTATAAATACCTCAATGGCGGCCCCGGTGCGCCAGCGTTTATCTATGTGCGCCCTGATCTGGCGGACAGCGCGGAACCGGCGCTAAGCGGCTGGCTGGGCCATGCCAACCCATTTGATTTTGATCTGCATTACGCCCCCGGCAAAGGCATTGAACGGATGCGTGTCGGCACGCCGCCGGTGTTGCAGATGGCCGCATTGGAAGAGGCGCTGAAGATTTGGGATGGGGTTGAAATGGCCGATCTGCGCATTGCCTCCCTTGCGCTGCAAGAGCAGTTTATCAAAGAGGTGGAGCAGGCCGTGCCACAGTTGGAACTGGCCAGCCCACGTGATGCGAATACGCGCGGTTCGCAGGTCTCGTTCCGGTTTGAACACGGTTATGCCGCGATGCAGGCGCTGATTGACCGCGGGGTGATTGGGGATTTCCGCGCACCCGATATCATGCGCTTTGGCTTCACGCCGCTGTATCTTGATGCTGCTGATGTGACGGCGGCGGTGGCTGTGATCAAGGATGTGATGGACAACGCGCTTTGGGATGATCCCAAATACAAGGTGCGCAGCCGCGTGACCTGAGGGTTTAGCGCGCCCGCAGCAAAGGCGACAGGCTGGTCGAGATCGCAAAGAGGATCGCGGCAGCCGTGACAATGCTGGGCCCTGTGGGCGTGTCAAAGTGGAAGGAACCGATCAGCCCCGCAGCCACAGCAATTGCGCCAAGCGCCATGGCACAAAGGGCCATCATTTCCGGCGTGCGTGCAAAGGGGCGGGCGGCAGCGGCAGGGATCACCAGCATGGCGGCGATCAGCAAGGCACCAACAACCTTGAGCGCAACCGCCACGGTCACCGCCAATGCAAAGGTCAGGATCAGCTGTTCGCGCTTCGGATGCCCCCCGGAGGCTGTGGCCAGATCGGGGTTCAGTGTGGCCGTCAGCAAGGCTTGCCAGCGCCATAGCAGCAACAGCGCAACCAATATGGCACCAGACCAGATCAGCAGGACGTCGCCCTTGGTTACGGCGAGAATGTCACCGAATAAATAGGCAGAAAGATCAACGCGTTGCCCCGGCACGAGTGAGACCGCGACAAGCCCCAGTGCCAGCCCCGCATGGGCCAGAACCCCCAATAGAGTATCCGTACTGACGTTATGGTCGGACAGGGTGCTGACGATCAGGGCCATGGTAAGGGCTACAACCAGAACACCGCTGATCACCGGCAGGTCCATGGCCAGTGCAAGCGCGACACCCAACAGGGCCGCATGGCTGGTGGCATCCCCGAAATAGGCCATCCGCCGCCAGACCACAAAACAACCCAGCGGTGCAGCGGCCAGGGCCACGCCAAGGCCCGCAAGGGCGGCGCGAAAAACAAAATCGTCCATCATTGGCAATGCTCGTGGCTGTGGTCATGATCGTGGGAATGGTGATGCGCGTGGTCATGCTGGTGCCGGTAAAGCGCCAGCGTGCCTTGGGTGCCGGTGCCAAACAGGGCGCGGTATTCCGGCGCATCCGCGACAATTTCGGGGGTGCCTTCGCAACAGATATGACCGTTCAGGCAAAGCACCCGATCAGAGGCGGCCATAACCACATGCAGATCATGTGACACCATCAGCACCGCAAGGTTCAACGCACTGCGAACCTCTTCGATCTGGCGGTAAAAAGCGGCGGCGCCGGGTTGGTCCAGCCCCTGCGTTGCCTCGTCGAGAATCAAAATGTCTGGTGCCCCCAGCAGGGCGCGGGCCAGTAAAACGCGCTGGAACTGACCGCCGGAAAGCGAAGCCATCTGGGCACCGCTGAGCTCTGGCACGCCCGCACGGGTCAAAACCCCTTGTATGTCATCCGCTTTTTGACGTTTGGGCAGGTTCAGAAAACGATGGACGGTCAGCGGCAGCGTGGCGTCAATATGCAGCTTTTGCGGCACGTAACCGATGCGCAGCCCTTCCGCCCGTGTGACACTGCCGGACTCCGGTGCCAAGGCCCCGATCAATGCCCGCAACAGACTGGATTTTCCCGATCCATTGGGGCCAACAATCGTCACGATCTCGCCCCGCTCGATGGCAAAGCTGACATCGCGCAGCACCAGTGTGCCGCGATACCCAAGGGTCAGGTTGCGGGTCTGGATCAGGCTCATGCGGGCGCGTCCTGACAGGCAGGGCACAGCCCTTCCGCCTCGACCACGGTACGTTCAATCTGAAAACCCGCCTCCACAGCGGCCTCGTTCAATCGGCCCTTGGCAAGGGTGGTATCCGCTTCGGCCACGGATTTGCAGGCGCGGCAGATCAGAAAGGCAGGCATTTGGCATTCCCCCAGATGGGCGCAGGCAATATAGGCATTCAGCGCCTCGATCTTATGCGCGAATCCGGCCTTTACCAGAAAATCCAGCGCGCGGTAAGCCACGGGCGGCTGTGCGCCCAAGCCTTCGGCGGCAAGATCCGCAAGCAGATCATAGGCCCCCAATGCGCGGTGATCCGCCAGCAGGATTTCCAAGGCCCGGCGGCGCACTGGCGTCAGGCGCAAGCCGTTGTCTGCACAATGGCGATCGGCCTTTTGCAAGGCATCCGCGACACAGCTGCCGTGATCATGAGGGGCAAATCCGATGGTGCTCATAGGGGGTCTCCAAACATCAGCTATTGATATGTTATAACATACACTGTAGCAAGCCCTCGCATTTATCTGGAGGTCACCTATGCGTTTTCTATTCCTTGCCCTGTCCTTGCTGCCAGCCGTGGCGCGGGCAGATGTGCCTGCTGTGGCGGTGGATATCGCCCCTGTGCACAGCCTTGTGTCCCGCGTGATGCAGGGGGTCGGCACCCCTGATCTGGTGATCCCAGCCGGTGCATCGCCGCATGGCTATGCAATGCGCCCCTCCGAGGCGCGCAGCCTGAGCGGCGCGGATCTGGTGGTGTGGGTCGGAGCGGGGCTGACGCCATGGTTGGCAGATCCGATTGAGGCCCTGGCCCCCAATGCAGAGAAACTGGCCTTGATGGATGCGCAGGGCATGTCCCTGCTTGGGTTCCGCGAGGGCGCCGGATTTGGTGAGGCGGGCCACGATCATGGGCACGGTCATGATGATCACGGGCATGACGACAAGGACCACGAAGGCCATGACGATCACGCGCATGAGGACAAGGACCACGAAGGCCACGACGATCACGCGCATGACGACAAGGACCACGAGGGCCATGACGATCACGCGCATGAGGACAAGGACCACGAAGGCCACGACGACCACGCGCATGAGGACAAGGATCACGAAGGCCACGACGACCACGCGCATGACGACAAAGACCATGAAGGTCACGACGACCATGGACATGAAGGTCACGACGACCATGGACATGAAGGCCATGCGCATCATGGCGACGGGCAGGACCCCCATATCTGGCTGGACCCCGCCAATGCTGCGGTCGCACTCGATGCTATCGCCAAGGCGCTGGCCGCATTGGACCCCGAAAATGCCCCCACCTATCTTGAAAACGCACAACAGGGGCAGGCAGAACTGGCGGAGTTGACACAGGAGCTTACTTCACAGTTGAGCGAAGCAAAGGGCCGTCCCTTTATCGTATTTCACGACGCCTACCACTATTTCGAGGCACGTTTTGGCACCGAAGCTGTTGCCGCGGTCAGCGCAGGGGATGCCGCCACACCGGGGCCCGCGCGGATTTCAGCATTGCGTGCTCAGGTCACGGAGGCGGCACCTGTCTGCGCCTTTGCAGAGCCACAGATGAATACTGCCCTGTTGCAAACCGTGTTTGAAGGGCAGGATACCAAGCTGGCCATGCTTGACCCGCTGGGGGCGACGCTGACACCGGGGCCGGACCTTTATGGCGAGATGATCCGTGGGATCGCGACATCGATGGCAGAGTGTCTGAACCCCTAAGGCTGTTCTGTCTATCATAGGCGAAGGCGGGCTGTTTCGAATAACGGCCCGCCTTCGGCAGTCAGGCGCGTTGCCTTGGCTTTTTGGCGAGGTCAACAGGCACCTGAAAAGGAAAGCAGGGCACGCCGGTGAGATGACCAAAGGGCGGCCTTATCCCAACCTGTTGTGAACAATTTTACGTGTTACTGTCTGCGGCTATGTCTTACAGCCATATCGGTTCAAACCCTTATGTGCTTTGCCGCATCCGGTCTGAACCGGACGTTAACCCCATTGTCATCACGTCGGGCTAAGACGGCAGCGGCCCGGATAAGCGCCTCACGTCGCTGTGCCCCCCTTGAAGCTCCCTCGGCCCGCGACTAATCTGATACTAACAGTTCTGCAGGTATGGTCCCGCAGACGCAGATACAGGCAAGCACAGATGAATGATCCCTATGAAACCTACATGAACCTTGTCCCGATGGTGGTTGAACAGACCAGCCGGGGGGAACGGGCCTATGATATTTTCTCACGGTTGTTGAAAGAACGGATCATTTTCATCAATGGTCCCATTCACAGTGGCATGAGCCATCTGGTTGTGGCGCAGCTGCTGCATCTTGAGGCGGAAAACCCGTCCAAGGAAATCAGCATGTACATCAATTCACCCGGTGGTGAAGTTTCTGCCGGCCTGTCGATTTATGACACCATGCAGTATATCCGCCCCAAAGTCTCCACGCTGATCTGCGGCATGGCGGCGTCCATGGGGTCTGTCATCGCGATTGGCGGTGAAAAAGGCATGCGTTTTGCCCTGCCAAATGGCGAGGTGATGGTGCACCAGCCCTCTGGCGGCTCGCAGGGGAAGGCAACGGATATCCTGATCTCCGCGCGCCACATTGAGCGGACCCGCGAACGGATGTACCAGCTTTATATGAAACATTCCGGTCAGGATTATGAGACCGTGCAAAAGGCGCTGGATCGCGACCTGTGGATGACACCGGACGAGGCACTGGAGTGGGGCCATATCGACGAGATTGTCGCAAACCGCGGCAAGGAAGACGATGGCGATGCACCGAAAACCAAGCCCAAGAAGGGCAAAGGCGACAAGTAAGACAAAGCTTTAGGCGCTGCGATTTTGCGATTGTAGCGCCCAAGGCACTGGCTTAGTGTTTGAGGCAAGGACCGCGCGTCACAGTTGATGCGCAAAATTCACGACAGACCTGAAAGGGCTGACATGGCGAATAATTCCGGCGGTGATAGTAAAAACACCCTCTACTGTAGCTTCTGCGGCAAAAGCCAGCATGAGGTCCGCAAGCTGATTGCGGGTCCGACTGTGTTCATCTGTGATGAATGCGTCGAACTCTGTATGGATATCATCCGCGAAGAGACCAAGGCATCCGGCCTGAAGGCCACCGATGGTGTGCCGACACCCAAGGATATCTGCGAGGTACTGGACGATTATGTGATCGGTCAGGCAACGGCGAAACGGGTGTTGTCCGTGGCTGTGCACAACCACTACAAACGGTTGAACCACGCCCAGAAGGGCGGCGATATCGAGCTGGCGAAATCCAACATCCTGCTGATCGGCCCGACCGGTTGCGGCAAGACCCTGTTGGCGCAAACGCTGGCGCGGATTCTGGATGTGCCGTTTACCATGGCGGATGCAACCACGCTGACCGAAGCCGGTTATGTGGGCGAGGATGTGGAAAACATCATCCTCAAATTGTTGCAGGCCTCTGAATACAACGTGGAGCGCGCGCAGCGCGGCATCGTCTACATTGATGAAGTGGACAAGATCACACGCAAGTCTGAAAACCCCTCGATCACCCGTGACGTATCGGGGGAAGGTGTGCAGCAGGCCTTGCTGAAGCTGATGGAAGGCACGGTGGCCTCTGTACCGCCACAAGGCGGGCGCAAACATCCGCAGCAGGAATTCCTGCAGGTTGACACCACGAACATCCTGTTCATCTGTGGCGGGGCCTTTGCCGGTCTGGACAAGATCATCGCCGCGCGCGGCAAAGGGTCGGCCATGGGTTTCGGCGCGGATGTGCGTGATAATGATGCCCGTGGCGTGGGCGAGATCTTCACCGATCTGGAGCCGGAAGACCTGTTGAAATTCGGTCTGATCCCGGAATTTGTCGGCCGTCTGCCGGTGCTGGCGACACTGGAAGATCTGGATGAAGATGCGCTGGTGACGATCCTGACCCAGCCGAAGAATGCTTTGGTAAAGCAGTATCAGCGGTTGTTCGAACTGGAAGATACCCAGCTGAACTTTACCGATGATGCATTGGCCGCAATTGCTAAACGGGCGATTGAACGCAAGACCGGTGCGCGCGGGTTGCGCTCTATTCTTGAGGATATCCTGCTGGATACCATGTTTGATCTGCCGGGCCTGGAATCGGTGAATGAGGTGGTGGTGAACGAAGAATCGGTGACCTCGGATGCTGCACCTTTGATGATCCATGGTGAGGCGGAAAAAGAGCCTGCGACAGCGGGTTAATCCTTTAACGTTCTCATTCTCAGAGTTTTGAAAGGGCGTGTCTTGGACGCGCCCTTTTGTTTTATGCCGGGGGGAGAGGGCTGCGGGGCTCACCAATACCAACATTGGTTTGCGCCCCCCTTAGCATGATCCCTGCCTGCCAGTTGGCCGCAACGCCCTCAAGTCAAATGGCCGTCTCCCGCAAGCGGGGCCCGCGGCAATTTAACTTGACGCCGCCGCGTCCAACAGGCTGTCTGTGCTCAGGCAAGGGCGGCTCCGAAACCAACAAGGATATGGCGATGAAGCGGATACATTCAGGCGGGGAATTTGAGGCAAAGATCGGCTATTGCCGGGCGGTCGTGGCGGGTGGTTTTGTCCATGTGGCCGGCACCGTGGGGCAGGGGGAGGATGTGGTCAGCCAATGCCGTCATGCGCTGGAGGTGATTGGCAAAGCATTGGAGGAGGCCGGTGCGGCTTTTGCCGATGTGGTGCGGGTGACCTATATGCTGCCGGATCGGGCGGAGTTCGCCCCCTGTTGGCCGCTTCTGGCCGAGGTTTTCGGGGAGAACCCGCCAGCGGCAACAATGATTGAATGCGGCTTGATCGACCCCAAGTATCGCATCGAGATTGAGGTCACTGCGCTGTTGCCGGTTTAGCAGTGGAACTCTGGAGCGGGATCCGAGTATCTCGATCATCAAACGCTGCCTGAAATCACGGATTTCAACGGGTTAGAGGACCAGGCGAGTTTCAAGCTATTTCGAAAACGCTTTAGGTCACTTCCTCAAAGCGGTCGCCAAGGCGGGATTGTACTTCCGCCGGTTCCAGCGAGATCCAGGGTTTGCCGGTTTTGGAAATGAAACCTGCCTCTGCCAGAGAGGATTGCAGGGCGGGCATGTCCAGCTCGCCCATCCACATCCGTGGCTTTGCCGCGCCAAGGGGTTTCCATGAACGCAGCAGATGGGTGATGCTGACCGGCGCGCGGCCGGTGAACGCCTCCAGATGGCGTTCCAGGTTACGTGTGGCACCGGAGGGGCGGCGCACGATCATGGCCACTTCGGTAGCGGGGTCAGCGACCATGGCCAGCATATGCAGGGTGGACCCTTCGGCGGCGATGACCTTTTTTGCCCCTTTATAGGTTGCGATCTGATGATGGATGTCGTGTTTCTCGGGGTGGTAGATGGTGTAACCTTCTGCGCTCAGCCGTGCTTCCAGTTCCGGTTCGCCAATCAGATTGCCGCGCCCTGAGGGCAGTTTGCTGCGGCTGACATAGAGCTTGTCCGGCCCGTCCGCCGCGACGCTTTTGGCAAAATTCTTGGCAAAAGCATCACGGAAGGCATCAGTGCCGGTGATCATCGGGCCAAGGCCAAACCCCTGTCCGGGCACAATAAGCCGTTCGACCTGTTCAGGGGCGGCAGCGCAGGCCACCGGCGCATCAGTGCCCATCAGGCGCACAAGATCCCGTTGAAACTGTGATACCTCATCCGCATTGCGGGGGCGTTTGGGCACAAACAGGATGCCGTCAATCTCTTCGTTCAGATGGTCAAGTGCCCAGAGCCGCGACATGCTTTCCACCAGAAAATGACCAAAATGCATCCAGAGCACCCCACCCCAGAGCCAGGTGCCCTTGCGGGTCTTTAACGGGCCTTCGGGCATTTGTGGTGCGATGGTCAGGGCCCGTCCGTTGCGCCACAATGCCCCTTCGCTGTGATAACTGCCCTCGGCAGTGAGAACCCCGGCTTGCTGTACAAAATCCTGTTCATGCGGAGGCACGACAATGGCATTTTCCAAACTGGTGGTTTCGCTGGTCCATGCCAGATCGGGCAAGGGGCCTTGCAAGGCGACATCGCGCACGCAGGTCCAGACAAAGCGGGTGCAATGATCAGAGAGTTTGGCGAAACCAGCCTTTTCAATCAAGGTTTTACATTCGCGCATGCCCTCGCGCCCGTACACATCGGGGTGGAACTCGATCACAATGGCGCGGATGCCGTCAAGCGACGCATGGCGCAGAAAATCAAGTTCGCCGCCTTCGATATCCATCAACAGGACATCGGGGGCGAGGTCCTTGTGCAATTTGGCATATTGCGCTGTCGGCACGTCAACGCGGGTGGTCGCGCGGTTGTTGTCTTCGATCAGGGATGACCCGAGATAGGAGTTGCGGATGTGAAAGGCGACAGTCTCGGGTGCGTCAGCTGCGCTGATCAATACCTCGTTGCGCACCTCAATGGTCTTGCTAAGCCGGTTCAGTTTGTAAAGCGCATTGATATGTTCGATCAGGTTTGGATTGGCCTCAAAAGACACAACTTTGCTGGGCTTGCCGTTCTTGGCGACAATCGCGCCGACCAAGCCGATACCGGCCCCCATTTCCAGCACCTTGTCGCCTTCGCGTATGACTTCAAGCGCGCCGGCGATTTCCTGCCCTTCATAGCGCGCGGCGTTGATCCGTTCGATCCGCACTGGCGTCAGCATCGGGCTGTCAGGCACCTTTACCCCGTGGCATTCGGCTACATGTTTGCCAGCCGCTGCTTTGGCAGATGCAGCTTTGGGTTTGGCTGTCTTGGCAGGCATGGGAATTGTCTCCGTTTTTGAAACAATAGCTTTCCGGGCGTCTAGGGCCAATGGCTTTGCGAAATCTGCGAAATTTGCACTGCTGACACGAGTCTTTGCCGCAACACTTGTACAGGTCTGCTGGACGCGGCCCGCGCAGTGGTGCATAACCGGAGCAAGTTGAGCGCGGAGAGCATCATGGGCATTCTGAACACTATTTTCCGGGGATTGACCTGGTGGCACGGCAACACCCTGAACACCCAGCTTTGGAGCTGGCGTAAAGGTGTTAAAGTGGGCGAGGACGAGCAGGGGAATACCTATTTCCGTAACGCCGATAACACCCGTCGTTGGGTCATGTTCAACGGCGAGATGGAAGCAAGCCGCGTGTCACCTGATTGGCACGGCTGGCTGCACCACACCTGGGATGAACCGCCCACGGACAAGCCGATGGTGCATAAGCCATGGGAAAAACCACATGTCGAGAATCTGACCGGCACCATGTTGGCCTATGCGCCGGCGGGATCGCTGCGTAAGGAATCACCAAAAGACCGCTCTGACTACGAGGCATGGAGCCCGGAGTGACCACGCCGATGCGTTCCTTTCTGGCTGTGCTTGTAACCCTTGGCGGTCTGGCTGCTGCGCCATTGGCTGCGCAGGAAGTCAGCAATGCGCCCGGCGGTGTTTTGCGTGCGCTTGACAAGACGTCGGGCCAGACCACCGATTTTGAAATGCGCGCGGGTCAGGCGTTTCGCATGGGATCATTGCAGATTGTGATGAAAGAATGCCGCTACCCTGCGGGCAACCCCTCGGGCAATGCCTATGCCGGGTTGGAGATTTCGGAGAATGGCAAAGAGGGGGTGTTGTTCTCGGGCTGGATGATTGCCTCTGCGCCGGCGTTATCTGCGCTGGAACACCAACGTTATGACGTTTGGGTCATTCGCTGCACCACCTCGTGAAGTGGTAAAACCTCTACGGATGTAAAGCTGGCATGCTGCGATGTCGCCTGCGCCAGCCGCGTGTGATAGGCGCGGCGGCTGATTTCGATGGCCCCGAGGGAGGCCAGATGAGCCGTCAGGAACTGTGTGTCAAACAGCTGGAAACCGGCCCGGTTCAGGTGATCGACCAAACCGGCCAAAGCCATTTTGGAGGCATTGCTGCGGCGCGAAAACATGCTTTCCCCAAAAAACGCAGCGCCCAAGGTAACGCCATAGACACCACCAACCAGTTCTTCCCCGTCCCAGATTTCAAAGGAATGGGCTTTGCTTCTGGCATGTAAGGCTGTGTAAAGCTGGGTGATTTCGGCATTGATCCAAGTCTCTGCACGATCCGCACAGGCCGCAACCACCGCATCAAAATCGCTGTTGATCCGTACTGTGAACGGGCTGCGCCGCATGGCGCGGGCAAGGGAACGGGAAATGTGAAAACCGTCCAGCGGTAGGATACCGCGGTGTTCAGGGTCGACCCAGAAAATTTCCGGATCATCGCGGTGCTCTGCCATCGGGAAAATCCCGACGGCATAGCCCTGTAGCAAGAGTTCCGGTGTTAGATCCGACATTGCCGGTCAGGCATTGCCAAGATTGGTTTCCAGCCAATGTTCCAGCCAGTGGATGTTGTAATCCCCTGAATGGATGTCCGGCTCTGCCAGAAGCGCGTGAAACAGCGGAACGGTGGTATCCACCCCGTCGACGATCAATTCGCCCAAAGCGCGGTGCAGACGCGCCAACGCCTCTGTGCGGTCGCGACCATGCACGATCAGCTTACCAATCAGGCTGTCGTAATAGGGTGGAATCGAATAGCCGTCATAAAGGGCGCTGTCCATCCGCACACCCAATCCACCCGGTGCGTGATATTGCGTGATCCGACCGGGGCAGGGGGTGAAGTTCGGCAGTTTTTCGGCGTTGATGCGCACCTCTATCGAATGGCCGTTGATCTTGAGGTCTTCCTGCTGGAACGACATGTCCAAGCCTGATGCCACACGAATTTGTTCGCGCACCAGATCAACGCCAAAGATGGCTTCGGTCACCGGATGTTCGACCTGCAAACGGGTGTTCATTTCGATGAAATAGAACTCGCCGTTTTCATAAAGAAACTCGATTGTACCGGCGCCGATATAGTTGATGTCGGCCATGGCATCGGCACAGACCTTGCCAATACGCGCACGTTCTTTGGGTGAAATCGCCGGGCCGGGGGCCTCTTCGAACACTTTCTGGTGGCGGCGTTGCAGTGAACAGTCGCGCTCCCCCAGATGCACCGCGCGGCCCTTGCCATCACCGAAAACCTGAATTTCAATGTGGCGCGGCGTGGTCAGATATTTCTCGATATAGACTTCGTCATTGCCGAAATTTGATTTACCCTCAGCCCGCGCAGTCTGGAACGCACGTTCCATATCCTTGGCGGTTTCGGCCACTTTCATGCCCTTACCACCACCGCCAGCTGTGGCCTTGATGATGACAGGATACCCCATTTCCTCGCCAAGCGCCTTGGCTTCCTCAAGGGTGGCCACGCCGCCAGCAGAACCGGGCACACAGGGCACGCCCAGCTTTTTCATGGTTTCCTTGGCGGTGATCTTGTCACCCATCACGCGGATATGTTCGGCTGTGGGGCCGATAAAGGTTAGCCCGTGATCCTGCACCACCTGCACAAAACCTGCGTTTTCAGACAGAAACCCATAGCCGGGGTGGATCGCCTCGGCGCCGGTGATTTCACAGGCGGCGATGATGGCAGGGATCGACAGATAGGATTGTGTCGACGATGGCGGGCCAACGCAGACCGATTCATCCGCCATGCGCACATGCATCGCATCGCTGTCGGCTGTGGAATGCACAGCGACAGTGCCGACGCCCATCTCGCGGGCAGCCCGGATCACCCGCAGGGCAATCTCACCCCGATTGGCGATAAGGATTTTATTGAACATTTGCGACCACCCTATTCGATGATGACCAGCGGTGCGCCGAACTCAACCGCATCGCCGTCACCGACCAGAATGCGCTTGATTGTGCCAGAGCGCGGGGCGGGGATGTGGTTCATGGTTTTCATCGCCTCAACGATCAGCAGCGTATCCCCTTCAGAGATCGCAGCCCCGACAGAGATGAACGCGGGCGCACCCGGTTCCGCCTGCATATAGACGGTGCCGACCATTGGTGAGGTCACGGCACCGGGGTGGCTGGCGGGGTCCGCGGCATCGTCAGCTGCGGCGGCTGCGGGTGCGGCAATTGCTGCCGGGGCCGGGGCGGCGGGTGCCGGGGCGCTGGCCTGAATCTGCTGCGGTGCCGCCATGATTTGCTGTGGCGGCTTGCGGCTGACGCGTACGTTCAGACTGTCATCCTCGGCATAGTCGCGCTTGACCTGCAACTCCGTCAGGTCATTTTCGTTCAACAACTCGGCCAGTGCCCGGATGAAAGCCACATCCGCGTCATGGGTATTTTTAGTCATATTATCCTCGACTTGTCCCTTGTCCGGCGGTTTCATGCGCCGTGACGTCAGGGTCGCTTATAGGCCAATGTGCCCTGCGTGAAAAGCCGCCAGTTGTCTGGGGCAGACTCGGCATGCATGGTGCACCTGCAAGGAGAGGCAAGATGAATCAGGCACATTGGCTGATCCGGTCGGCAGAGAAGACCCCCAAGGCGCCGGCGCTGTTTTCCGGCAGGCATATGGTGGCAGAGTATGCCGGTTTTGCGGATCAGGTGCGCCGCTGTGCCGGTTGGCTACAGATGCAGGGCGTGACCCCCGGTGATCGGGTGGCGATTTTCATGAAGAATACACCGGATTTTCTGGTGCTGCTCTACGGGATCTGGGCTGCAGGTGCGGCGGCTGTGCCGATCAACGCCAAGCTGCACGCCCGCGAGGCCGCTTTCATTGCACATAATGCGGGGGCGGATCTGGTGCTTGCCAGCGGGGTGCAGGCCGCGGCATTGGATGAAAACGGTGGTGACACACGTGTAGTGGACATCGAAAGTGATGGGTTTCAGAAAGATGTCCGCGCTGCGCCTCCGGTCAAGGACGTTGTGCCGCGCGGCGGTGATGATCTGGCCTGGCTGTTCTATACCTCGGGCACCACGGGGCAGCCCAAGGGGGTGATCATCACCCATGGGATGCTGGCCTCCATGGCACAGAGCTATGCCATGGATGTGGATATGGTGCGCGCCGAGGATGCGGCACTTTACGCGGCCCCGCTTAGCCATGGTGCCGGGTTATATGCGGTGATGCATGTGCAAGCGGGGGCGCGCCATATTTGTCCGGCATCCGGCGGGTTTGAACCCGACGAGATACTGGATCTGGCCGAACATCACGGTTCAATTCACATGTTTGCCGCGCCCACGATGGTCAAACGCCTGACGCAACGAGCGCGAGAACTTGGCGCAAAGGGTCTCGGGTTGCGCACCGTCGTCTATGCGGGTGGGCCGATGTATCTTGCTGATATCCTTGAGGCTTCTGACTGGTTCGGACCGGTCTTTGTGCAGATTTATGGACAGGGTGAATGCCCGATGGGGATCACCGCGCTGTCCCGTTCAGATGTGATCGACCGCAGCCATCCCGACTGGCGCAGCCGACTGGGATCGGTCGGACGGGCACAAGCGGGAATCACGTTGCGGATTGCAGGGGCTGACGGGATGCCCGTGCCTGCGGGAACGGCAGGCGAAATCATGGTGCGCGGGGCGACGGTGATGCCGGGCTATTGGCGCAATCCAAAGGCGACCTCTGCCACACTGCGCGACGGGTGGTTGATGACAGGGGATGTCGGGGTGCTGGACGAGGCCGGCTATTTGACCCTGAAGGACCGCAGCAAGGATGTGATCATCACTGGCGGGTCAAACGTCTATCCGCGCGAGGTGGAAGAGGTGTTGTTGACGCATGACGCCCTGCGCGAGGTGTCGGTGATTGGGCGCCCCCATGACGTCTGGGGCGAAGAGGTTGTTGCCTTTATTGTAGGAGACGCGGAGGAGGCGGCCCTTGACCAGCTTTGTCTGGAAAACATCGCGCGGTTCAAACGGCCCAAGGCATATGTCCGGCTCGATGCGCTACCCAAGAACAATTACGGCAAGGTTTTGAAAACTGAACTGCGCGCCTTACTTGCGCGAGGGTAGGCGAAAGTTCTTAAAATTTTCGGGACGGACTTTCCAAAAAGTCCGATCCCGTTTGCAAGCAGGGTGGATCAGATCGCGAGGTATTCCGCACGCAGCTCCGCATTGTCCAGAACTTCCTGCGCTGTGCCGTCAAAGACGATCCCGCCAGTGTCCAGAATCACCGCACGGTCCGCCAGTTTCAGTGCCCGCACCGCATTCTGTTCCACCAGAATCGTTGTGATGCCCTGCTCCTTGATGATTCCCAATGTCTTTTCGATCTCATCGACAATCACCGGGGCCAGACCTTCATAGGGTTCATCCAGCAACAAAACCTTGATGTCGCGCGCCAGAGCGCGGGCGATGGCCAGCATCTGCTGTTCGCCGCCCGACAGGGTGATGCCGTCCTGTGATTTACGTTCCCCCAGGCGCGGGAACAGATCGTAGATGCGTTCCAGCGACCAGCCGATAGGGGGGGCGATTTGTGCCAGCTTCAGGTTTTCCTCAACCGTCAGGCCGGGGATGATCGAACGGTCTTCGGGGACCAGTCCCAAACCCGCCTGCGCGGCTTCAAAGGACTGCATGTTGTGCAATGGCTGATGGTCCAGCCAGATTTCACCCTTATGCACTTCCGGCGAGGACATCCGCGCCATGGCCCGCAGGGTCGAGGTCTTGCCCGCCCCGTTGCGCCCCAAGAGCGCGAGGATCTCGCCCTCATGCACGTTAAAGCTGATGCCCTGCACGATGTAGCTTTCGCCGTAATAGGCCTCAAGGTTCCAGACCGACAGAAAGGCCGGTGCCGTGGCCGCATGATTTGCGTTTTTCTCAAGCGTTTGGGTGGTCATTGTCTTGATCCTTTTTGACAGCGGGGTGGGCCAGAGCCGACCCTGCGGGGCCACAGAGGGGTAGGGGGATGGGGGGCAGAAACCGCCCCCGGATATTAAGCGGCTTCCTGCACTTCGCCCAGATAGGCTTCGCGCACTTTCGGGTGGCCCTTGATCTTGTCCGGTGTGTCCTCGACCAGCGGTGTGCCCTGCGCCAGAACCGTGATCCGGTCCGCCAGCGAGAACACCACATGCATGTCGTGTTCGATGATGGCGATGGTGATGTCGCGCTCTTCCTTGATCTGCTTCAGCAGGTCGATGGTGTTGTTGGTATCGGCCCGCGCCATGCCGGCGGTGGGTTCATCCAGCAGCAACAGTCGGGGATCCTGTGCCAGACACATGGCAATCTCAAGCCTGCGTTTATCACCGCGCGACATGGAGGAGGCCATCATCTCGCGTTTGTCGATCAAGTTCATATCAACCAGCATCTCTTCGGCCTTGGAGATGATGTCGCGCTCCTGGCCGATGCTTTCCAGCGCATGCATGCGGAACGCACCGTCGCGTTTGGCAAAACAGGGGATCATCATGTTTTCCATGACGCTCAGATCGCCAAAGATTTCTGGCGTTTGAAACACCCGGCTGATGCCCATCTGGTTGATCTCATAGGGTTTGCGCCCCAGCACCGATTGCCCGTCAAACATCACTGAACCTGTGTCGGGGATCAGCTTACCTACCAGACAGTTCAGTAGGGTGGATTTTCCCGCCCCGTTGGGCCCGATGATCGCATGGCAGGAGTTTTCCGCGATGTTGAGGTTCACGTCGCCCAATGCCTGAAGGCCGCCAAACCGCTTGCCCACATTTTTAACTTCAAGAATAGCCATGATGTCTTTCCTTATTCTGCGGGGGTTTTGGTGGCGTCAGTGGTATCGTCCGAAGCGTTTTTGCCGCGGAACAATTTGGCGATGCGTTGGCCGCCTTCGACCAGACCACCGGGCAGGAAGATCACAACCAGCATGAACAACAGGCCCAGCGTCAGGTGCCAGCCTTTGCCCACAAAGGGGTAAACCAGTGCGATCATCACATCCTCAATGCCGTCGGGCATAAAGGCAAACCATTGTTCCAGAACCGATTTGTTGATCTTGGAAACGATGTTTTCCATGTATTTGATGAAACCAGCGCCTAGTACAGGCCCGATCAATGTGCCGGCACCACCAAGGATGGTCATCAGAACAACCTCACCCGATGCGGTCCAGAACATGCGTTCCGCCCCCACCTGTGTGTCCATCGCCACCAGCAGCCCACCGGCCAGACCGGCATACATGCCAGAGATTACAAAGGCGGCCAGCGTATAGGGTTTGGTGTTGAGGCCGGTATAGTTCATCCGCTGTTGGTTGGATTTCACCGCCCGCAGCATCATGCCGAAAGGCGAACGGAAGATGCGGATCGACAGATAGAAGGCGATCAGCATGACAATCGCTGCGATGTAGTAACCGGCATTAAAGGTGAACACCCAGTTGCCCATCGACAGTTCAAACCCGGCATTCATTTCCAGACCAAACAGATTGGCACGTGGTGATTTCCCGGCTTCCAGCGCCCCGTCAAGGATACGCGGATCGTCATATTTCGGCTGCAGGCCCGTTTCACCACCGGTGATGGGTGTCAGCACCGAATAGGCCAGCGCATAGGACATCTGTGCAAAGGCCAGTGTCAGGATCGAAAAGTAGATGCCCGAGCGGCGCAGGGAGATCCAGCCAACCAGCAGCGAGAACACCCCGGCAATCAGCACCGAAACGATGATGGCAGGCACCACATTCATGGTCAGCAGCTTCATCATCCAGATTGCAGCGTAAGACCCCACACCCAGAAAGGCGGCATGCCCAAAGCTGAGGTAGCCGGTCAGGCCAAACAGAATGTTGAAGCCGATGGCGAAGATGCTGAAGATCACCAGTCGCTGCATCAGGTCAGGATAGCCCGCGTTGAACTGCGCCATGGCAGAGCCCTCGGGGAACGGGTTGAGGATGAAGGGAGCGGCCAGGGCAAGGAATGCCACGATCAGCAGCAGCCCTGCGTCTTTTTTGTTAAGTCCAAACATGTTCTTATTCCTCCATCACGCCTTTGCGCCCCATCAGGCCGCGTGGTCGGGTCAGCAAAATGATGATCGCTACAAGGTAGATGATGATCTGGTTGATACCGGGAATCAGCTCCAGCACCACGGCCATCGAGGCAAAGCTCTCAAGGATACCCAGCAGAAAGCCCGCCAGCACCGCACCGGGCAGGGAACCCATGCCGCCGACAACCACAACCACAAAGCTGAGCACCAGAAAATCCATACCCATATGGTAGTTGGGCGAGTTGATGGGCGCATACATCACACCGGCAAGCCCGGCCACCGCAGCGGCAATGCCGAACATGATGGTAAAGCGTTTGTCGATATTGATGCCGAGGAGGCCTACCGTTTCACGATCCGCCATACCGGCACGCACAACCATGCCGAAGGTGGTGAATTGCAGGAAGGCAAAGACTGCCCCGATGATCACCGCCGAAAAGGCGAAGTAAACCAAGCGCCAGTAGGGGTAGATGATTGTATTGGCGTCAAACCCCAGCATCGCGCCAAAATCAAAGGAGCCGGCAAAGACCGCAGGAGCGGGCGTCGGAATAGGGTTTGCACCGTAGAAATACTTGATCACTTCCTGCAAGACGATTGCCAGACCAAAGGTCACCAGAATTTGGTCAGCATGGGGGCGTTTGTAGAAGTGTTTGATCAGCCCGCGCTCCATTATGAAGCCGATGGCGAGCATGACAGGTATGGTGAACAGGATTGACAGGGGCACGGCCCAGTCAATCACAAAGTCGCCGGTCGCCTGTCCGAAAATTTCGTGAATATAGGGGACTTCGACTTTCAGCGGATTGCCAAGGAAGTCCTTTTGGGTTTCGTCGATAATCGTGTGGCTGAACGACAGCATCTTGCTGAAGGTTACGGCACAGAAGGCACCGATCATAAACAGCGCGCCGTGGGCGAAGTTCACCACCCCGAGCGTGCCGAAGATCAACGTCAGACCCAAAGCGATCAGCGCATATGCGGATCCTTTGTCCAGACCGTTGAGAATTTGCAGGATAATTGCGTCCATGGTGCCCCACCTCCAAGCGCGGTCAGCCCATATGGGCCAAGGTCAGGGCGAAGAATATCTTCGCCCTGAAAGTTCAGTTAATTAAGTAAGTTAGCTGTGTGTCGCTTACGCGCCGGGGTTACAGGAACCCAGGGAACCGCCAGCCATCTGTGGATGATCGGGGTCATATGTCACCTGCTCGACAGGTGTCACTTCCACGATTTCCAGAAGGTCGAATTCGGAGGTCGGGTTCTCTTTACCCTTCACAACCAACACGTCCTTAAAGCACTGGTGATCCGCGCCACGGTAAAGCGTCTTGCCGTTGCCCATGCCGTCGAACTCGAAGTCTTCCAGCGCTTCCACAACCGCACATGGGTTGAAGGAACCTGCACGCTCAACCGCATCTGCATAAAGCAGCGCCTGAACGTAGCATGTGTGTGCCGCCTGTGAGGGCGGGAAGCCATATTTGGTGCCGAAGGATTTAACAAATGCTTTTGAACCTTCGTCGGTCAGCGACCAGTGCCAGTTTGTGGAGCCGAAGATGCCCTTAACGTTGGCACCCGCACCTTTCGCCATCAGGCGAGAGTAGAGCGGCACAACGATTTCGAAGTTCTTGTCGTTAACCAGCTTGTCACGCAGACCGAACTGCACCGCGTTGGTCAGCGAGTTCACCATGTTCCCGCCGTAGTGGTTCAGAACCAGAACGTCGGCACCAGACTGCAAAACAGGCGCGATATAGGCAGAGAAGTCGGTCTGCGTCAGCGGTGTCTTAACAGCTGCAACAGTTTCCCAGCCCATGGCTTCAGTTGAGGAACGTACCGCCTCTTCGGTTGTGTAGCCCCAGTTGTAATCCGCGGTCAGGTGATAGGCCTTGCGGTCTTTGCCATAGTTGGCGGCCAGAACGGGCGCGAGGGCCGCACCGGACATGTAGGAGTTGAAGAAGTGGCGGAAGCCATTGGCCCGCTTGTCCTTACCGGTGGTGTCGTTGGAGTGGGTCAGACCGGCCATGAAGATAACGCCGGCCTCTTGGCACAGCGCCTGCACAGCAACGGCCACACCGGAGGAAGACCCGCCGGTTACCATAACGGCGCCGTCTTTTTCGATCATCGACTTGGCAGAGGCGCGCGCGGCGTCTGATTTGGTCTGCGTGTCGCCGGTGACATATTCGACTTTCTTGCCCAAGATGCCGTTGCCTTGCAGGGCCTTGGAGCTGAAGGTGTTCATCAGGCCGCCGTCGCCGCCACCGTTCAGGTGTTCGACCGCCAGCTCATAGGCGCGCAATTCGTCAGCGCCCTCGTCCGCATAGGGACCGGATTGTGGGACGTTAAAGCCCAGTGTGACCGTGCTGCCTTGTGGCGCATTGGTGAAACCGGCATGGCCGTCGGCGCGCAGATATGTTGGCAGCGCCAGACCGGCACTTGCGACAGCACCTGTTTTAATCAGACCACGACGTGTGGGGTTCGAAAATGACATGAATTCCTCCCGGATTTGTAAATCGCCTGTCCCTTGCTCCCGGACAGTGCGGCACAAATGTGCAAAGGCACTATCGCCGAAAGAAGGAAAATTGATCAATAACCCCCTTGAACGTCACGCTAAATTTGTAAATATCTTAGCAGGGAGATTTGAAATTCTGTAAATTTTCTAATGTTGCAGCGCAGAAACGCATTGAAATTACGCGGTTTTGCTCATTTTACCAAAGGTTGTATTGATGGCACGTGAAGCACTTACAGGCAGTCGGATCCGCGAACGGCGGGTGATGGCCGGGATGAAGCAGGCGGAACTGGCACGGCTGGCTGGGATCTCGCCCAGTTATCTCAATCTGATCGAGCACAACCGGCGTAGAATCGGTGGCAAGCTGTTGTTGAACATTGCCGCTGCGCTGGGTGTCGAGGCGCAGGCCCTGACCGATGGGGCAGAGGCGGCATTGATCGCGACCCTGCGCGAGGCTGCGGATGCGGCGGGGCTGAGCGGTGATGAGGCCACCCGCGCAGATGAGTTCGCCGGGCGCTTTCCGGGCTGGGCCGATGTGCTGGCTGGCACCGCCAAACGCGCCGCTGCTCTGGAACAGACTGTTGAGGCATTGAACGACCGTCTGGCCCATGATCCACATCTGGCGGCCTCCATGCACGAACTTTTGTCAACAGCAGCGGCGATCAGATCGACCGCGGCAATCCTTGCTGAGAACGAGGCGTTGCAGCCTGAATGGCGCAACCGGTTCCATGCAAACATCAATGAGGACAGCCGCCGCTTGTCTGACAGCGCCGAGGCCATTGTCGCCTATCTGGACGCAGATGCCGATGCTGCTGATGCGGCCAGCTCCCCGCAAGAGGAGGTCGAGCTGTATCTCGCGGCGCAGGAGTTCAGCTTTGCCGAACTTGAAAAAGGCACTGTGGGCGAGGATCTGATTGACCAGATGGTGCAGGCCGCCCCGCAGCTGGCATCGCAGGCTGCGAAATTCATTGCCGGGCAAGTGTTGCGGCAGGTGGTGGAGGATGCTGCCGTGCTCAAGCTGGCGGAACTGCGCGCCGCCATTGAAGAGATCGGAATGGACCCTTTGTCACTGGCCAATCATCTGCATTGCGCAATGCCTTGCCTGTTGCGCCGCATGGCCGCCCTGCCAGAGCTTGGCGCGGGGCTGGTGGTCTGTGACCGCTCGGGTACGGTGATTTTCCGCAAATCTGTTGAAGGGTTCACCGTGCCGCGTCATGGGGCCTGTTGCCCGTTGTGGCCGCTGTTTTCGGCGCTTGGCCAGCCCGGCAGTGTGATCCGCAGTCGCGTCACCCAATTGGGCCGCGCGGATGCGCCCTTTGAGGGCTATGCGGCAGCGGGGACCATGGCAAACACCGGTTATAACAGCACCCCTTTGATGCAAGCGGTCATGTTACTGTTGCCAGCTGATGCGCCGGCAGGAGAGGTTGTTGCGATGGGCTCTACCTGCCGGGTTTGCCCGCAGGACCAATGTCGGGCACGGCGGGAGCCCTCGGTGATCAGTGCTGGTATTTAGTGTGCCAGAGGGCAGTGGCGAAGAACATCTTTTGACAGCCCCCCAAGTCCCGTGCATTCTGTGCGCCACTGTATGACCTTTCGCAACAGACGGGCGGCATGCGGGACTAGGGGGAGGGCGCGTCGCGCATGAGCAAACATGTTGTGCTGGTCGAGGACGAATTGAACATCGCAGAGGCGATCCGGTTTTTACTGTCCAACGAAGGGTGGCGGGTCGAAACGCTCGCCAATGGGGCGACCGCTGTCGAGGTGATCCGCAAGGCATCACCGGATCTGGTGATGCTGGATGTGATGCTGCCGGGCAAATCGGGGTTTGAAATCCTGCACGATCTGCGGGCCGACCCGGCGATGCAGGCGCTGCCGATCCTGATGCTGACCGCGCGAGGACAGGCCCGAGACCGTGAAATGGCGGAAAAGGCAGGTGTCAGCCGGTTTATGACCAAGCCGTTCTCGAATTCTGACATGCTGGACGCGGTGCGCGAGTTGACTAGCTAAGCAAGGGGCACAGCAATGGCGAACGGTCCCGTTTTTCTGGAACGTCAAACCTACCGGATGCGCCGGTTGATGGACGCGGTGCGCCTGTTGCCCCTGCTGGGTGTAGCGCTGTGGATGGTGCCCCTGATGTGGCCCCTGCCTGATGCGGAAGGTGGCGGCATCGCCATGAGCACCGCCTTGCGCTACCTTTTTGGCGTCTGGCTTTTGCTGGTAGTGATGCGCGCGCTCCTATGGCGCAAGACGCGGCCACAGGTCACAGCACCACAGGATGCGCCTGAATGAATGTTGGCATTAACCAACTTATCTTTGTCTGTCTGGCCTATGTGGTGTTCCTCTTCGCGGTCGCTTTTCTGGCAGAACGGGCTTCGGCGCAGGGACGCTTTGCCGCGATTCTGCGCTCGCCCTTGATCTATACCTTGTCCCTGTCGATCTATTGCACCGCCTGGACGTTCTACGGCGCGGTTGGCTATGCCGCTCGCTCGGGATTGGAATATGTCACCATCTATCTTGGCCCTTCATTGGTGATGATCGGCTGGTGGTGGATTCTGCGCCGCTTGGTCAGCATCGGGCGCAGTCAAAGGGTGACATCGATTGCCGACCTGATTTCATCGCGCTATGGCAAATCGAACGCGCTGGCGATTGTTGTGACCTTGATGGCGGTTATCGGGGTTACCCCTTATATTGCGTTGCAATTACAATCGGTTGTCTTGTCACTTTCGATCTTTGCAACGGCTGAAGGGGCAGGTGGACAGGGGTTCAACGCCACGCCTGCGGCCTTCTGGGTGGCGACCGGATTGGCCCTGTTTACGGTGTTGTTCGGCACGCGAAACCTGAACGTCAACGAACGCCACCACGGCATCGTCATCGCCGTTGCAGTCGAGGCGGTGGTCAAGCTGGTGGCCCTGCTGGCGGTCGGCATCTTTGTAGTCTGGGGGTTGGCCGGTGGATTGACCGAAACACTGGCCCGTATCGATGCTTCCGACATTGGCGAATGGGAGGTGCAGGGCAGCCGCTGGACCGCGCTGACCCTGTTGTCCGCTGCCGCGTTCCTTTGCCTGCCAAGGATGTTTCAGGTGATGGTGGTCGAGAATGACGACGAACGTCATTTGCAAATCGCCTCTTGGGCCTTTCCTGCCTATCTGATGTTGATGAGCCTGTTTGTGGTGCCCATTGCGGTTGTTGGGCTTGATCTGTTGCCGGCTGGATCAAACCCTGATCTCTTTGTGCTGAGTCTGCCACTTAGCCAGAACCAGAACGGTCTGGCGACGCTGTCGTTTCTGGGGGGGTTTTCCTCGGCCACATCAATGGTCATTGTCGCCACGCTGGCGCTGAGCACGATGGTCAGCAACCACATTGTGATGCCGGTCTGGCTGGCGTTGCGTCAGGGCGGGGCGACGCAATCGGGGGATGTGCGCGGCGTGATCATCCTGTCGCGGCGGTTTTGTATCCTGTTAACCATCGCGCTGGGGTTTCTCTACTACCGTGCATCCGGCGGCAGCGGGGCCTTGGCGGCGATAGGAACGATCAGCTTTGGCGGTGTGGCGCAGTTTTTGCCTGCACTTCTGGGGGGGATTTTCTGGCGCGGTGCCACGCGGGCCGGGGCGCTTTGCGGGTTGGGCACCGGCTTTGCCCTGTGGATATTCACCATGTTATTGCCCAGCTTCGGGATGGACGTTGCCCTGTCAAAAGACACGTTTGAACACGGGCTTATGGGGCTAAGTTGGCTGCGTCCGCAGGCGCTTTTCGGGATTGAGGGGCTGGATCCGACTGTACATGCGGTTGTCTGGAGCTTGTCGCTTAACACGCTTGCCTTCACCCTTGTGTCGATCTTTTCCTTCCCCGAACCGATTGAACGGTTGCAGGGCGCGCAATTTGTCAACGTGTCGGACCATGCGGGCCCTTCGCGGGTCTGGACCGCTTCAGTGGCTGGCAGCGAAGATCTGATGATCATGAGCCAGCGCATCATGGGCGCATCCGAGGCGCAGATTTTCTTTCAGAAACAAACAGAGGCACAGGGGCTGTCCGGGCATCTGCCGGAACCGACACCGGCCTTTATAGAAGCGTTGGAACGTGAATTGGCGGCCTCGGTCGGGGCGGCGACGGCCCATGCTATGGTCAGCCAGATTGTCGGCGGCAGCGCGATTTCAGTGCAGGACCTGCTGGCAGTGGCAGATGAATCCGCACAGATGCTGGAATACTCCAGCCAGTTGGAACAAAAATCACGCCAATTGTCAGAAACAGCGGCCAAGTTGCAGGCAGCCAATGAAAAGCTGACGCAGCTGTCACTGCAAAAAGACGGGTTCCTCAGCCAGATCAGCCATGAGCTGCGCACGCCGATGACCTCGATCCGGTCGTTTTCGGAGATCCTGCGCGACACTGGCAGCCTGAGCGAGGCGGATAAAACACGCTATGCGTCAATCATCCACGCGGAAACCATCCGGCTGACCCGGCTGCTGGACGATCTGCTGGACCTGTCTGTGCTGGAGAATGGTCAGGTGTCCCTGCATCTGGCGCAAGAGCCGCTGCATCTGGTTCTGGAGCGGGCAGTGACCACAGTGGTCTCTGGTGGCGAAGGCGGCTTGCAGGTGCAGATCACCCCGCAGGCGAAAAATGTGGTGCTGAACACTGATCTGGATCGTTTGGTGCAGGTTTTCATCAATCTGATCAGCAACGCGCAGAAGTATTGTCAGGCAGAAACCCCCAAGCTGACGATCATCCCTTGTCTGACGCCGACAGGGCTTACCATTGACTTTATCGACAATGGCACAGGCATCGCAGTGGATGAACGGGTGGTGATTTTTGAAAAATTCTACCGTGTCGGCGGATCACAAGGGGATGGTGCCGGGCTGGGGCTGGCGATTTGCCAAGAGATCATGGAACGACTGGGGGGAGAGATCCGCTATCTCGAAGGTAAGGCGGGGGCGGCGTTTCAGGTATCACTGCCCCATAGCGCATTGGTGGTGGAAACGGCGGCTGCGTCCTGACTTCTCCGTCCTGCCTAAAGGCTCTGGTAATACTTAATCCGCTATATCTCTGACTTAGGACCGCAACCGCGGGTAAAGTTAATGGGATCAGAACAGGACATGGCAGGGTCGGCAGGCACCGCTCAGAAGGGCGATGCACCCATGGACACGACCTTGCATCGCAAGGCGCAAGCGGGCCGTGCCGAGCATCAGGCGCGGGCGATGTCGCTTGCCAAGGCACTGCGGCTGACGCTGGCCAAAGTGGCTGAAGACAAGTTCGAAATGTCGATGGCCGCGCTAAGCCTGCGCAACCAGACGTGTCCGGGCGAAAAGATCGATCAACATTTGTCCGAAACTGATCTGTTGATGTTATTTGATGGCCCCGGTGGCCGCCGCGCGGCTGTGATGATGGATCCTGCGTTGGTCGGGGCGCTGATTCAGCAACAAACCATGGGTAAGGTTTTGGCGGTGAATGACAGCACGGACCGTCCTATGACGCCGACCGATGCCGCGATTGCCGCGCCGTTTCTGGATGCGCTTCTGCAACGTGCCGGACCTGTTCCTGAAGACCCGGATGATCAGAAACTGATTTCCGGGTTTCGTTTCGGGGCCTGGGTCGAAGACGCGCGGGTCTTGGCCATGTCGCTGGATGCGCCGGATTACCAGCTGATCCATATTGACGTCGATATTTCCGGCGGCATCCGGCAGGGCCGCATTATGATGTGCATGCCGCTGGGGCAGGAGGTTGAAAGCGCTGCAAAACCGGGGGATTCACCGGCAGAGGACAAACCGGATCTTGATCCGCCTCAGCGGGTGACCCTGTCAGAGACAGTGATGAAGCTGACGGTCGATTTACGGATTTCCCTCGCGAAAATGCGCATGCCACTGCGGGATCTGGGCAAACTCGCAGTGGGGGATGTCCTTGACCTCGGGGCGGCGGATTTCTCCAAAGTGCGGGTTCAGACGCTGGCGGGGCGCGCGGTGGGGCGCGGCACCCTTGGTCAGCTGGACGGGGTGCGCGCGGTGCAGGTCGCCGCGACCAGTGACGGCACACAAAATCTGCAACGTCGGGCAAGCGACCGTGATCATATGAATTTGCCGGATATTTCCGGCCCCGCAGCCGAGGCCGATGAACCGCACGGGATGCCAGACCTGCCGGAATTACCTGATCTGCCAGACCTCACCGGCGGTGAGGGCGAGGGCGCGACAGCCCCGGCAGACAGTTTGCCGGACCTTCCGGATTTGCCGGATATGTCTGATCTACCCGATTTTGATGAGGCGCCGGATCTGCCAGAGCTGCCAGAGTTAAATGTCGGGTGAACCGTCAGACAAAGGGCTGGGTCAGTGCCTGACGCAAATTGGACAGGTCGTACCCGCCGTCCTGCGCCGCCTGAACAATCGCATCTGGTTCCATGTCGCCAGCCTGTCCCAGCGCCCACGCGATGGTCGAACGGGTGCCCGATGCGCAATAGGCCAGGACAACGTCACCGGTTTCCACACCAAGGGCACGGTTCTGTGCAATTACATCCGGGGTCATCGTCTGATGGGTCAGCGGTTGTTCGCCGAAGGTCAGGCCCGCAGCTTCTGCCGCTGTGCGGATGGCCTCGGCGGAGTGGCTGGGCGGCACTTCGCTGTCAGGGCGGTTGCAAAGAATACGGGTGATGCCAGCAGCTGCCAGATCGGCCATGTCTTCGGCAGCGATCTGGGGGCTCACGAAATAGCGGGGGGTTAACTGTCGGATATCCATGGCGCAGATGTACGAAAGCCCATCCGGCCTGTCCATAGCCGTCTTTGCCATGAGTATCTCAAAGCTTGTTAATGGGCAGCTTCAACATCACCGTGCCATCCTCTTCGGCGGGGGGCATATGGCCCGCACGCATGTTGACCTGCAGGGAGGGCACGATCAGTTTGGGCATCGCCAGTTGCGCATCGCGGGTTTCGCGCAGATCGACAAAGCTGTCCTCGTCCTTGCCGCCGCCGACATGCACATTGGCTGCCTTTTGCGCGGCAACAGTGGTTTCCCAGGCAAAATCTTCGCGGCCCGGTGCCTTGTAATCATGGCCGACAAAGATGCGCGTTTCATCGGGCAGGGACAGGATTCGCTGGATCGACTGATAGAGGTCATGCGCTGAACCCCCCGGGAAATCACAACGCGCAGTACCGAAATCCGGCATGAACAATGTATCGCCAACAAAGGCCGCATCGCCGATCACATAGGTCAGGCAAGCCGGCGTATGCCCCGGCGTGTGCATCACATCCGCGCGCATCTGACCGATGTGGAAACTGTCACCATCTGCGAACAGCGCGTCAAACTGGCTGCCGTCGCGCTGAAATTCCGTGCCTTCGTTAAAGACCTTTCCAAAGGTATCCTGCACCACGCGGATTTGATTGCCGATGCCGATTTTACCGCCAAGTTTCTCTTGCAGATAGGGGGCGGCAGACAGGTGGTCGGCATGCACATGGCTTTCCAATATCCACTGCAAATTCAGCGCCTTATCTTGAATGAAGGCGACGACTCTATCGGCGGATCGGGTATCGGTACGCCCCGCGGCGTGATCGAAATCCAGCACGGAATCGATGATTGCACAGGCAGAGCCCTGCGGGTCCTGCACCACATAGCTGACGGTATTGGTCGCATCGTCAAAGAACGCGGTGACAATCGGGGCGGGAAGGGACAGTGACATGGGCGCACCTCTTGTTGGGTTGCGCTCAGGCTAGCGGTTTTTGTGCAACCCGCCAAGCGGCGGCTTTGCTTCCTGCGGCCCTTAGGCCAGAAAAATTCCGATGATCACCATCATCAAACCGATGACCGACAAACACAGCGCACCCAGGTTCAGTGGCATCGCCGACTGGATCACCTTGCGCATCGCTTCATCATCCAATTTTGCGCGTTTTGCGCGGCCAACCCGCACGATGCACCAGACCAGCCCCAGCAGGCCCAGCAGGGACAATCCGGCACCGGACCAGATGATGATGTCAAAAACGGATGTTGTTTTGGGTTCCATGGGCGCTTGGCTACGACAAATGATTTGGCAGGGCAAGGGCGGCTTGCAGGTCGCTGGGCGGGGCGGTAGTCAGTCAGGGAAATACTGACCTTCCCCAACCGCAGGACCCTATACAGATGAGCGATTTTTCCACCAATCCCGCCCCGCAATCCGATGTCGTCGAAGCGCAGGGCGACGCGACCTATCGTGTCACAGCCAATGAGCTGCGCCAGTTTGTCGAGCGGATCGAACGGCTGGATGCCGAAAAGAAGGATCTTGCAGAGCAGCAAAAAGAGGTCATGGCCGAAGCAAAATCGCGCGGCTATGACGTCAAGGTGCTGCGCAAGGTGATTGCGCTGCGCAAGCGCGACAAGGATGATATCGCCGAAGAAGAGGCGGTGATGGAAATGTATAAGGAAGCATTGGGCATGTAGCCTTTGGGGGTGGTGCCAAACGGGCCTTGCACCTTGGCACACACCCCAATAGAAGGATGCAAATTTTACCCCGCGCGGGCCCCGCGCGGCATATTTCTATGGAGCACACATGCAGGTCAATGAGACGCTGAACGAAGGTCTGAAACGCGGATATTCCATCGTGGTTACCGCCGCAGAACTGGAAGCCAAGGTCAACGAAAAGCTGGCCGAGGCACAGCCCGAAGTCGAGATGAAGGGTTTCCGCAAAGGCAAGGTGCCGATGGCGCTGCTGAAAAAGCAGTTTGGCCAGCGTGTTATGGGCGAAGCAATGCAGGAAAGCATTGACGGTGCCATGTCCGAGCATTTTGAAAAATCCGGCGACCGCCCTGCGATGCAGCCTGAGGTCAAAATGACCAACGAAGACTGGAAAGAGGGCGACGACGTCAACGTCGAAATGTCCTATGAGGCGCTGCCAGAGATTCCCGAGCTGGATCTGTCCAAGATCAAGCTGGAAAAGCTGGTTGTCAAAGCAGACGATGCGGCCATTGATGAAGCACTGGCCAATCTGGCCGAGACCGCGCAGGACTTCAAAGCCCGCAAGAAAGGTTCTAAAGCCAAAGACGGTGATCAGGTTGTCATGGATTTCCTGGGCAAGGTTGATGGTGAAGCCTTTGAAGGTGGTGCCGCCGAAGATTTCCCACTGGTGCTGGGCTCGGGCAACTTCATCCCCGGTTTCGAGGATCAGCTGGTTGGTGTGAAGGCCGAAGAAGAAAAGCTGGTGACTGTTAAGTTCCCGGATGACTATCAGGCCGAGCATCTGAAGGGTAAAGAAGCGACCTTTGAATGCACCATCAAAGAAGTGAAAGAGCCTGTTGCCGCAGAGATCAACGACGAAATGGCGACGAAGTTCGGTGCCGAAGATCTGGCCGCGCTGAAAACCCAGATCGCTGAGCGTCTGGAGGCGGAATATGCCGGCGCATCACGTGCCGTCATGAAGCGTGGCCTGCTGGACGCGCTGGACAAGATGGTTGATTTCGAACTGCCACCTTCCTTGGTTGACGCCGAAGCTGGCCAGATTGCGCATCAGCTGTGGCATGAAGACAACCCAGAGGTTCAGGGCCACGACCACCCAGAAATCGAAACCACCGACGAGCATAAGACACTGGCCACACGCCGCGTGCGTCTGGGCCTGTTGCTGGCTGAGCTGGGTCAGAAAGCCGAAGTTGAAGTGACCGACGCCGAAATGACACAAGCAATCATGAACCAGGCGCGTCAGTACCCGGGTCAGGAGCGCCAGTTCTTTGAATTCGTTCAGCAAAACCAGCAGATGCAGCAGCAACTGCGTGCACCTTTGTTCGAAGACAAGGTTGTGGATCACATCGCAGAAGGTGCGAAAGTGACCGAGAAAACCGTTTCGAAAGAAGATCTGCAGAAAGCTGTTGAGGCGCTTGAAGAGGCCGAATAAGACCTGCATTTTACCGTTATTGAAAGGGCCGTGTTGAAAGACGCGGCCTTTTTTTATGGCTTTGATATTCCCGTTATGAGTGCATTGTCATTTTTTGATGCAACCATATGCCCATTAATCGCCTAATACCTTCCTCTAAGTAACCATAATCTGCCTCTATTTCCTTGCTTGGAAGAGGTCACAGGCTGCGTGACCTTGGACATCTATTTCTGGAGGGTAGATATATGGAATATGGACGTATTAAGCCTATTGAAGGCGAAAATGGCTATGAGAAAACATCATTAACGATGAAATCAATTGCTCAGCTTCTGGCTGAGGAGGGAACCGATCTCGAAGAGTTGAAACGCTCTTCTGGCGGACAGGGGCCGACACCTCGTTCCGCAGATCAGCAGCGGGTGCAAGAGCAAACCAGCCCCGCGCCGCAGCCCCCCGTCAGTAAATCGGATCAGTTCCCCCCGCTTTGCGCAGCTGATGGCGCAGATGCAGCACAGTCAGGCGCGAAAAAGCCGCGTTCATTTTTGAAAAGATTGTTTGGTGGCTGACACCGTTAACAGGTTCAGACGGATGATCTGATTGACCAAGGCAGATCAGTCAGGTCAGGCGGAACGCCATTAGCGTTAATGCGACTGTCAGGACCAGTAGGGGCCAACCTATGTGGCGGCCCTTGCTAAACGCCAATGAAAACACCCCAACAGCCAGGAATGATGATCCGATCGTGACAAGCAGGATGGGCACCAGTGCCTGCGGATGAAAGGCAGTGGCATAGAGAAATCCGGCAAGGATCAGCCAGAAAAATGAGGTGATATGCCAGGCAAACCTCAACACAGAACGGGCAAGATGATTTTCCAGCACCCGGTTCCCGCGATATTTGAGCAGGGGCCGTATAAGATATGCCTCGCCTGCCCAAGAATGCAGCGCAGCGGTTGTACAAAGCGCTGAGATGGCGGCGAAAATGGTGACATTAAATAGCATGAGACGCGTCCTGTGGCGAAATACGGTCGATATGAACCATTTTACTTCGCGGATATCTCGACGGCCATGACGCAAAACGCCGCGCAGAGAGCTGCGCGGCGTTTCAAGCTTCTAACCTAATGCAAAAGGCTTAGGCGTTTGCTGTGTCGTCCTGATCGCCAGCTTCAGCGGCAGACTCTTCTGGAGTGGATACCAGATCATCGTCTTCGGATGCCGCGGCACCGATATCGTCAAACAGTTCAGCAATTTCAAAGTCGGCTGCGGCTTCTTCTTCAGCGGCCAGTTCCTGAATGGACTTGCCGGATGCCTGAAGCTCGGCCTCTTCAACGGAGCGTGCAACGTTCAGCTGAATGGTGGCTTCGACTTCTGGGTGCAGAACAACAGAAACGTCGTGCAGGCCCAGCTCTTTGATGGGCGCGGACAGGACAACCTGTTTGCGATCCACGGTAAAGCCTTCGGCAGTTGCCGCATCAGCCGCGTCACGGGTGGTGACGGAACCGTAAAGCGCACCGGCGTCAGACGCGGAACGAATCACGATGAACTGCTGACCGTCCAGCTTGGCAGACATTGCTTCTGCTTCTGCTTTGGTCTCAAGGTTCTGCGCTTCAAGCTGTGCCTTGCGGCCCTCGAAAGCTTCGATGTTGGCTTTGGACGCGGAGAGCGCCTTGCCCTGTGGCAACAGGAAGTTGCGCGCAAAGCCCGGCTTTACGTCAACGACATCGCCCATCTGGCCCAGTTTGGCCACACGTTGGAGAAGGATAACTTGCATGATGGTTCTCCTTACTTAACGGCGTATGGCAGCAGGGCGAGGAAGCGGGCGCGTTTGATGGCACGGGCCAGTTCACGCTGCTTTTTCGCCGATACGGCAGTGATACGGGAAGGAACGATTTTGCCGCGCTCAGAGATGTAGCGTTGCAGCAGACGTGTGTCTTTGTAATCGATCGCAGGTGCATTGTCGCCCGAGAAAGGGCAGACTTTGCGACGGCGGAAAAATGGTTTTGCAGCCATGGTTTAAGTCCTTTTCTTCAAGCTGATGATCAACGGCGCTCGCGGCGTTCGCCGCGCTCGGGACGCTCGTCACGCTTTTGCATCTGAACGGATGGCAGCTCTTTGTGCTCGTCCATTTTGATGGTCAAAACACGCATTACGTCGTCATGCAGGCGCATCAGACGCTCCATTTCCTGAACGGCTGGTGCAGGTGCATCCGAACGCAGGAAGGCGTAGTGGCCCTTGCGGTTTTTGTTGATCTTATAGGCCATCGTTTTGACGCCCCAATACTCGCTATCCACGAGTTTCCCGCCATTGTCGGCAAGGACGGCACCAAAGTGTTCGATAAGGCCTTCGGCTTGCGTGTTGGACAGGTCCTGACGCGCAATCATAACATGCTCATATAGTGGCATGTGCACTCCTATTTATATCAAGGCGCATTTCATAGGCAGGGCAGTATCCTTTGCGGCCCCACCACGAGAGACTGCGCGGTTCAATCGTCTTGCAAAGGAACTGCCCATATACACGGTATGGCGGGCAGGGCAAGGGGCACTGCCCGCCAGCTTGTCATCTTGTTGCAGCTGCGAAAAGCCCGCACCGCAGGTTCAGCGCCCTTGCGGTTTGGTGCAGCACGGCGACAGTCAGCACAGCCATCAGGATTTCGGCCAGCGGACCTGCCAGCCAGATGCCCGGTTCACCCCAGATCGCGGGAAGGGCGAATGTTAGCGGCAAGGCAAAAGCATAGGGTTTGCTCAGGCCGAGGATTGCAGCGCGGGACGCGTTGCCGATGGCTTGGAAATAGCTTGCGATGACGATCAACGGCCCGGCGAGCCAGAGCATGGCAACCGTGAAGGATATGATATGGGCAAAGGCTGCAATCACTGCCGGATCATCGACAAAGACCTTTGCGATGGCTTTGGGGAACATCATCAGCACGATTTGGAAGATCGTGCAGTAGATGAAGGCGATCCAGATCCCCAGTCGCAGGCTTTGGTCCGACCGACGCCATTCCTGTGCGCCGTAGTTGTTACCAACGATTGATTGCAGGGCAAAGGTCAGGCCCAGCAAGGGCAGGAACAGAAACGTCATCACCCGCGTAACGATCCCGAAGGCGGATACGGTGACTTCATAGTTCGCCACGTTGAACATTTGAAGCGCGGTGATGACTGCAGCAGATCCAAGGGCGATACCGATGAAATTTAGGCTTTGTGGTGCCCCAAGCGCAAGAATACGTGACCACCCGCGGGTGAGGGGGCTGTGCAACAACACCCGCGGGTGCAAATCGGCGCGGCCTGTCATGCGGTAAGCAATGATGATCGCAAAAGCCAGCAGTTGCGCCAGAGCGGTGCCATAGGCTGATCCCGCGACGCCAAGGCCCATCAGGGCGATCAGCACATAGTTGAACCCGATGTTAGAGATTGAGACAAGCAGGCTCATCGCGGCCATGAACCCGACACGCCCTTCATTGCGCAGTGCATCCGAATGGACGGACAGCAGAAAGGCAAGAGGAGAGACAAAGGCAGTAATGGCCAGATAGGTCTGTGCCATATCCGCCAGCGGTTCTGAGCCGGAAGCAAGCCCAAGGCTGAGCATGCGCCCAAACAGCAGGTAGCCAAGGATCAGGGCCGCGCTCACGAAGAGGGCAAAGCCATGTGCCCCGGCAAAGGTAGCGCGGGCACCTTCCATATCTGCGGCCCCCAATTGCCGTGCAAGGATGCTGGACATGCCGCCTGATACCAGAGTGGCCAGGGCGACGATCAACATATAAAAGGGGAAGATCAGGGTGACCGCACTCAGGGCGTCCGCCCCGACATAGCGCCCCAGAAAGATCGCATCGACCACTGCGAGCAATCCGTTCATGCCCATCACAAAGATGATCGGCAGTGCGGTTTTGAAAAAGATAGGGCCCAGTGGCCCATGGGTGAAACTATTGGTTTGCGACATCGTGAACCTCTTTTCAGATATTCCGCATATCAGGAGGAGCTCGCATTGCCGACCGGCGGGAACAGAAGAAAAAGGTCAGATTATTCTAATCGACACTTCACCAAGGATATACCTGCGAGCGGCTGGCGGTCGAACCATAGGCGCAGGCGTTAACCTTTCCTTTGGCACCACGCAACCCGGTTTAGGGGGCGTCTGGCAGACTCCGGCATGGTAAAACCCCGACATCGACGCGGACCCGCCGCTCTGGCACCGCATTTGCGCCCTTTTCCCGAAGCAATGGTTGATCAACGACAAAAGAAGACCAGGGAAAAAGACAATGACCGAGACAGCTGATTACATGAATGCCCAGCCCAAGGCCATCGAACCGGTTAGCATGGTGGACGGTGGTCGCATGATCATCCGCGGCACACAGCGTCTGGTTGGCGTTTCTCTGACCCTTGCTGCATTAGGTCTGTGGTTGGCCCCCGGAGCGACCTGGGAAAGTGACATCATGTTGTTCAAGCTGATCCTATCTCTGTCTGCGGTGATTGCCGGTCTTGGTCTGATCAGCCAAAGCGCGGGACAGCGCGCCCCTGAAATCGAGATTGACACCATCCGCCGTGAGGTTCGCCTTGTGCGCCGTCAACGCGGTGCGGCGGATCAGATCTTGCAAAGCTGTAGCTTTGCCAAGCTGGCCCATGCAGAACAGGACGGCAATACAGTGCGCTTGTGGGATCAGGCCGGCCGGTTTCTGGCCGAGGTCAAGCTGACGGACCGCGCCTCCCTGCGCAGTCTCGTCACCGGGCTGCGCGACGCAGGCAAGTTGGCATAAGCATGCGTTGCGGCGGGTTTTGCTGCCGTTGCATGTTCCAGTCGAAGGTCCGGTTGCCTCAGAACATATAAATCTCATTCAGTGCATTTTTGTCAGATAGGCGGTCTGTTGCCTGTTGATTGTGCGCTGGTGCGCAAGTCCTGTTGACAGTTATAGGGTTGAAAAGCAGCCGCCGGGTAGCGAAGTTTGGCAGGATGCACATCAAACAGAGAGTGAACCCTATGAAATCAATGATCCTTGCCGCTGCGCTTGCATTTGGTGCAAGCAGCGCTTTTGCCGCTGAAAAATATGTTCTGGACGCCAGCCACAGCCAAGTGTTGTTCAGCTATAGCCACCTTGGCTATTCAACAACGTATGGGATGTTCTCCGGCTTTGAAGGCGAGATCATGTTTGACGCCGACGCCCCTGAAAATTCCTCGGTAAATGTATCCATGCCGCTGGCGTCAATGTTCACCGGCTGGGAACAGCGCAAGGGCCACTTCATGACGGCGGATTTCTTTGACGCGAAAGAGGGTGACATGATCACTTTCGTCTCGACCGGCATTGAAGTGACCGGCGATGACACGGCCAAGATCACAGGTGATCTAACGCTGAATGAAGTGACCAAATCTGTGGTGCTGGATGCCAAGATGAACAAATCCGGCGATCATCCGATGGCGGGCAAGCCTTGGATGGGCTTTGACGCGACCACAACAGTGACGCGTTCGGATTTTGGTCTGGGTGCATTTGCACCGGCGGTCAGCGATGACGTTGCGCTGAATATTTCAGTTGAGGCGATGAAGGCCGAGTAACTTCGCCCAAGCTGCGTATTTTGTTAAAGCCCGCCAATTATCTGGCGGGCTTTTTCATGTTCACGGGTCTGGGTAATCGCAGGCCCTGATCCTTATTGGCCTGCGTCCTTATTGGCCCTTATTCCTACTGGGATGTGTCGCGCAATGCGGTAAGCTTGATTGCCACCTTGACCGCAAAGGCCAGGCTGCCCTCATCACCGACGTTGTCGCCAATGCCAAAGTCCCGCCGGTCCAAAGTCAGGTCCGCCCGCATTTCAGCCGCATCCCCGTTCATGGCCAGATTAAACGGCATCACCATCGGGACGCTGCGGTCCTTGATGGTCAGCGTGCCGGCCGCCTCAAACCCGTCGACCCCATGGCGGATCACTGCGTCAAAGACCGCCGTGGCGTAGGTGGCCGCGTCAAAGAAGTCAGCACCCATCGCCTGTTGGGTCACAGACCCGAGGGTCAGTGAGGGGATGGCAATTGTGGTGGTGACCTGACCAACTTCGCCGCTGGGAATTGCTTCATCAAAACGGATCGCGGCGGTCCAATCCGCGAAACTGCCGGAGACCTCATTGCCGAATTGCACCACGGTAATGCTGATGGAACCGTCCTGAACAGTCCATTCGGAGGCGACATCTGCAAGGGCAACCTCTGTTTTTTCCGCGGTGTCACTAGATGTTCCCATGATTGTGCCAATGGCGATGACGACTGCCCAGATCGCGCTGGCAGCCAGCATCGGCGTTTTACTGTGGGTCTGTGCGGGCAGGGGGCCAATGACCGGCTCCCCCGGCAGCATGCGCCGCAATGTGGCGTCACGATCAATGACATGGTGCTTCAGCGCCCCTGCAATGTGCAGGACCACTGACAGGGCAAGCAGTTTGGTGGCGACCCAGTGCAGTGATCCGAAGATATGTTCGATATTGGTGGATTTGGGCACCAGCGGCAGATCCTGCCCGAAAGGCCACCAGATCGGCGCGAAACCCGCAGCCGCAGCATGGGAAATCCAGCCCGACAGGGGCACAATCACAAGGGCAGCGTAAAGCAGCCAGTGGACCAGCTCTGCGGCGAAGCTTTCGGCAGGTTTATCCGCATTTAACAGGCCCGGTTTGGGTTGGGATATGGCCCAGAGGATGCGCAGCACCGCTACGAAAAAGGCGGTTACGCCAAGGGTTTTATGTAGCGAGAACAGCCATGCTTTTTGCGCCAATTGAGCATCGGTTTCATAGGGCAGCCAGTTGGCGATCAGCCCCAGCGGGATCAGAGTGAGGATCAGCAGGGCGGTCAACCAATGAAAGCCCTTGGTCACGCCGCCATAGCGGATTTCAGTATTGGTAAAGGCCATCAGTTACTCCTGCGATGTCTGGCTATAGTTATTGCTGGCACGGGTAAGGGCAATCTCAGTTTTCTGCACATGTGTTCTGCGCTCTTGTTCCCATAATCACGGCGGGCTAGACCAAGTGTCAAATCAGTGAAAGGGCCATTCATGAGCATCGCATTTGTTTTTCCGGGTCAAGGGGCCCAAACCATCGGCATGGGGCAGGCTTTGGCCGAGACCTATCCGGCAGCCCGCGCGGTATTTGACGAGGTTGACGAGGCGCTGGGGGAAAAACTATCCGAGCTGATCTGGACTGGCGAAATCGAGACGCTGACCCTGACCGAAAACGCACAACCGGCCCTGATGGCGACATCCATGGCGGCGCTGGCGGCGATGCTGGCCGAAGGGATCGGTCTGGACCGCGCCAGCTTTGTCGCGGGGCATTCACTGGGGGAATATTCTGCGCTATGCGCGGCGGGGGCGGTATCGCTTGCGGATACGGCGCGTCTGTTGCGCATCCGTGGACGGGCGATGCAGGCGGCGGTGCCGGTCGGGCAGGGCGCGATGGCGGCGGTTTTGGGGCTGGACGCAGAAACAGCCGCTAAAGTGGCCGAGGACGCCGCACAGGGCGATGTCTGTCAATTGGCCAATGAAAACGACCCAACGCAAAATGTACTGTCCGGCAGTAAGGCGGCGATTGAACGTGCAGTTGTGCTGGCGAAAGAGGCCGGTGCAAAGCGGGCGCTGCCCTTGCCGGTCTCCGCACCGTTCCATTGTGCGCTGATGCAGCCGGCAGCGGATGAAATGGCGAAAGCGCTGGAGGGGGTGCAGTTTGACAACCCTGCGGTGCCATTGGTGGCGAATGTTCTGGCGGATGCGGAATCAGATGCGACGCGGATCAAGGCCCTGCTGGTGGAACAGGTCACAGGGCGGGTGCGCTGGCGCTCTTCTGTCGAGTGGATGGCCGCGCAGGGCGTGACCGAGTTCTGGGAAATCGGTGCGGGCAAGGCCCTGTCGGGCATGATCCGCCGCATTGCCAAGGAAAGCACCATGCGCGCGATCGGTACGCCAGAAGATGTGGTGGCCTTGAAAGGCGCGTGATGCGGCTGGGGGCTGTCCTTGGGCTGACCCTAGCGGTGCTGGGCTGTGCGGTTGCTGACAATGCGGTGGACCGCACCACGATGCAACTGGATGGGAGCCGGCTGGTGTTGAGCGGGGAAATTACCAGCCGCACGCCGGCGAATTTCATTGCGGTATTGGATGCCAATCCACTGGTACAGGTTATTGTGCCTTTTGATATGCCCGGGTCCGTGGATGAAATGGCGGTTTACCGGATGGGGGATGCCATTCGCGCGCGCGGGCTGGACACACATTTGATGGCTGACAGCGAGATTTATTCGGGGGCGGTGAACCTGTTTCTGGCGGGCAATCGGCGCAGCATGGAACGCGGGGCGATCATGGGGGTGCATTCCTGGGCAGACGGCTTTGGCGAGGGCAGCAGCTATCCACGCGATGCGCGCGAGCATCGGGGCAATGTGGCCTATACCCGCGACATGCTGGGCAGCGATGCATTTTACTGGTTTACCTTGCAGGCAGCCCCGTCGGACGGGATACATGTATTAACGCAGGCCGAGATTAAAGGTTTCGGGCTGGTGACGGAATGAAAGTAAAGGAACGGATATGTTTGATCTGACAGGGAAAAATGCGCTGGTAACCGGCGCATCCGGTGGCATTGGGGCGGAGATTGCGCGCCAGTTGCATGCGCAGGGCGCGGTTGTGGGCCTGTCGGGCACACGGGTAGAGCCGCTGGAAACGCTGGCCGCAGAGCTGGGTGAGCGGGCGCATGTGCTGCCTTGCAACCTGAGCGACATGGAGGCGGTCACAGCGCTGCCCAAGCAGGCGGCGGAGGTGATGGGATCGGTTGATATTCTGGTCAATAACGCCGGCATCACCCGCGACAACCTGTTCATGCGGATGTCGGACGAGGAATGGGATGCGGTGATCAACGTTAACCTCACAGCGACCTTCAAACTGTGCAAAGCTGTGATGCGCGGTATGATGAAGGCGCGTTGGGGGCGGATTGTGAATATTTCCAGCATCGTTGGGGCGACGGGCAACCCTGGACAGGCGAATTACGCGGCCAGCAAGGCGGGTATGATCGGCATGTCGAAATCACTGGCCTATGAGGTGGCAAGCCGTGGCATTACGGTTAATGCAGTGGCCCCGGGTTTCATTGCAACGGCGATGACGGACAAGCTGACGGATGATCAAAAGGCTGGCATTATGGGGCAAATTCCGGCAGGACGGATGGGTGATCCGGCGGAAATTGCCGGTGCCGTGGTCTATCTGGCAAGTGCGGAGGCGGGGTATGTCACGGGTGCTACCTTGCATGTCAATGGCGGCATGGCCATGTTGTAAAGCGCATCCGATACCGTTTGCGCATGGCGTACCATGTGCTAAAGGGGGCGCAGAATCGAAAACGGGGAGGCTGCTGTGTCGCCCCGGCCTTGTGCAAACAAGGGTAAGAGCCGCCTCCGGGATCCGGGGGCATCCTCCAACTGCCCGACAGGGCGTGCGGATATAAAATAGGCCGGTTGGCCCGGAAGAATGAGGACTTTATTATGAGCGACGTCGCAGACCGCGTTAAAAAGATCGTTGTAGAACACCTTGGTGTTGAAGAGGACAAAGTTGTCGAGAATGCGTCATTCATCGACGATCTGGGCGCTGACAGCCTTGATACTGTAGAGTTGGTGATGGCGTTTGAAGAAGAGTTTGGCATCGAAATTCCTGATGACGCGGCCGAGAACATCCAGACGTTTGGCGACGCGGTGAAATTCATCTCCGAAGCTTCCTAAGACCGGATTGCCGCCGCGGGTGGCATCGGCAGAAATCATGTGAAACGGCGTTGTTCCAAGCGGAATGACGCCGTTTTCATTTTCGGTCGGTTTGACGGGGGTTGCTCATCGCTGGCGCTCTTCGCACAGTATGCTAAACGCCACAAAAAAGCGTGAAGGCAGATTGAGCAATGTCACGAACCATACCAACCATCAACACGTCCCGTGTGACCCTGCGTGCAATGCGCGCAGAGGATTTTGCCCGCTTTGCCGAGATCTGGGCCATGCCGGAAGTTGTCACCCATATCACCGGCAAGCCGCGCAGCAAGCCCGAGTCCTGGGATGCCTTTCTGCGCAACGCGGGCCATTGGCAAATCAGCGGTTTTGGGCAATGGGCGGTACAGCCCCGTGGCACCTCACAGATGGCGGGCCAGTGCGGTTTTTTCTTTGGCTCACGGGGGCTTGGCGCGGATTTCGATCCTTTTCCCGAAGCCGGTTGGGTGATGTCGCCGGAAATGCAGGGCAAAGGTTTGGGGCTGGACGCGGTGCAGGCGGCACATGACTGGTTTGATCGGGTGATCGCGGGGCGCACGGTCTGTATGATCACACCAGACAACACACCCTCGCTGAAAATTGCCGAGGCGCTTGGCTATGGTTTGCTGCGTGAGGTCGAGCTGGAGGGGGAGAAGCTGTGCCTGATGACGCGCAAGGGGCCGCCGGTTTGAGGTGGGCGAAAGCACCAGAAGTCTTGAATACTTGCCCGCCAGCAAGGTATAGGCGGAACAAAGCGAATTAAGGGGCAGGTTTATGCGCAGAGTAGTTGTAACAGGGTTGGGGCTGGTGACACCTTTGGCCGATGGGGTCGAAGAAAGCTGGAGCCGTATTCTGGACGGGCAATCCGGCGGCGGGCCGATCACCGGTTTTGATGCCTCGGCATTGGTAACGCAATACGCCTGCGAGGTGCCTTTGGGCGATGGGACCGACGGGACGTTCAACGCCGATAAATACATGGCCCCGAAAGAACAGCGCAAGGTGGATACCTTTATTCTGTTCGGTATGGCCGCTGCACAGCAGGCGGTTGAGGATTCCGGCTGGATGCCGGAGGATCGCGAAGATCTGGAGCGCACCGGCGTTTTGATCGGCTCTGGCATTGGCGGGCTGAACTCTATCGCGAATACGGCTGTGATGATGAAAGAGAAGGGCCCGCGCCGCGTCAGCCCGTTCTTTGTGCCGGGTGCCTTGATCAACCTGATCTCGGGTCAGGTCTCGATCAAATACGGTTTCCGTGGGCCGAACCATTCGGTGGTGACCGCCTGTTCCACGGGTGCCCATGCGATTGGTGATGCCTCTCGGTTGATCCAGCATGGTGATGCGGATGTGATGGTTGCAGGCGGTGCGGAAGCGGCGATTTGCGAAATCGGGATTGCCGGTTTTAATGCCTGTAAGGCGCTGAGCACCAAACGGGGGGACGCGCCGCAGAAGGCATCACGTCCTTATGACGCGGACCGTGACGGCTTTGTCATGGGTGAGGGTGCCGGCATTGTGGTGCTGGAAGAATATGAACATGCCAAGGCACGTGGTGCCAAGATTTACGCTGAGGTGATTGGCTACGGTCTGTCCGGGGATGCCTATCACATCACCGCACCTTCTGAAGACGGTGAGGGTGGTGAGCGTTCCATGCGGGCGGCCCTGCGCGGTGCGGGCAAAGAGCCCAAGGATATTGATTATATCAACGCGCATGGCACCTCAACGATGGCCGATACCATCGAATTGGGCGCGGTTGAGCGGATGATGGGGGAGCATGCGTCGAAAGTGACCATGTCCTCGACCAAATCTGCCACCGGGCATTTGCTGGGGGCGGCAGGCGCGATTGAGGCGATTTTTTCGATCCTTGCGATCCGTGATCAGGTGGCACCGCCCACGATCAATCTGGACAACCCTGCGGTTGAAACCAAAATCGATCTGGCCGCAAATAAAGCTGTGAAACGCGAGATTAACGTCGCGCTGAGCAACTCCTTCGGGTTCGGTGGCACCAACGCCAGCGTTCTGTTCGGAAAGGTCTGATACATGTGGCGCAATGTTGCCTCTAACGCGTTCAGTTTTCTGGTCGTGATCCTGTTCCTGTTGGGCGGGATCATTATTTGGGGGCAGTCCACCTATAAGGCTGAAGGGCCGCTGGAGAACGCCATCTGTTTCCAGGTGAAACCGGGATCCAACATGCGGCGGGTTTCGCAGGATCTGGCCGAACAGGGGGCGGTAAGCTCTGCCGCGATTTTTCGGATGGGTGCGGATTACGAGGAAAAAACCAGCCAGTTGAAGGCGGGTAGTTTTCTGGTCGAAGCGGGTACGTCGATGTCGGATATTGTCGAGACCGTGACCAAAGGCGGCGCAAGTACCTGCGGCACCGAAGTGGTGTACCGCATCGGGGTGAACCGCGTGTCGGTACAGGTGCGCGAGCTGGACCCGGTGAGCAACCGTTTTGAAGAGCGTGCTGAGTTTGTGCCCGGCACAGATGAGGTGCCAGAGGTCTATGTGGAGACCAAGGCACAGGCGGACACGCGGTTTCGCATTGCGCTGGCCGAAGGTGTGACCAGCTGGCAGGTGGTCAATGCGATGCAGGCCATGGATGTGCTGGAAGGTGAGGCGGGTGAGGTGCCAGCAGAGGGTACTTTGGCCCCTGACAGCTATGAGGTGCGCCCCGGTGACGGACGTGCATCGGTGCTGGAACGGATGGCAGCCGCGCAGCAGGCCCGTATTGCGGAGGCCTGGGAAGCGCGTGATCCTGATCTGCCGATCGAAAGCCCCGAAGAACTGCTGACGCTGGCGTCGATTGTTGAGAAAGAGACTGGCGTGGCAGCAGAGCGGCGGCAAGTGGCGGCCGTGTTCGTAAACCGGTTGAACCAAGGCATGCGGTTGCAGACTGACCCAACGGTGATCTATGGGATCACCAAGGGGGAAGGCGTTCTGGGGCGTGGTTTACGTCGCTCTGAACTGCGGGCGGAAACGCCGTGGAACACCTATGTTATCAATGGTTTGCCGCCCACGCCCATTGCCAATCCCGGACGTGCCAGCCTGATGGCCGCGGCGCAGCCAGACGAGAGTGAATTCATCTTTTTCGTAGCGGATGGCACCGGCGGACATGCTTTTGCCAAGACCCTGGCAGAGCATAATGAAAATGTTGCGCGGTGGCGTCAGATTGAGGCCGAACGCGCAGCCGCGCAAAGTGAAGAAGCCACCTCTGGCAGCGGCAACTAAGGCTGGCCAAGGTCATCTGCCGGCCCCGATAGCGGGCCGGCGGGGGTGGTATTTAACGAAAAATTTACCAATGATCGCACGGTGTTACAGGGGTTTGGTAATGCTCTTTTTCTTGACTTTGCGAACGCTCTGAGCTATAAATTTTGACATGCTAGAAGACGTGGGCGAGCGGCTTTGGGAGGAATCCCAAGGGCCGCTTTTTTCATGTCTGCTCGGTCGGGGGACCTGTGAGAGGTAGGGGCGACGATGGCAATAGACACCCAAGACCAAGACATTGCGCGCGGCAGCGAACTGCTTGCTTCCGTGCATGATGCGATCACCGATCTGAGGCGAGAGATCGAGGGGCTGACGCAGCAGGCGCAGTCTGAAAACAACATGAGTGAAACAGCAGCAAAGCAGTCTCTGGAAATGCGGGGGCTGACCCAGATCCGCGGAACGGGAGGCGCATTTGTTGCGGTACAGCACCTTATAGCGCTGGCCGCTGAAGTGCGCAGTATTCTGGGACCGGAAACCAAGCTCAGCTATGCGGCTGATTGGTCAGAGTATTTCGGATATCAGCCACAGGATGGCAGTGGGGATCGGTATTTTCACCTTGATCCGCTGTGGGCTGATCCGAACATTGATTTTATTGGTATCGACAATTACATGCCACTGGCCGATTGGCGCGATACGCCCGGACATTTGGACGGGCAAAAATGGGATGCGATCTATAACCTCGACTACCTCAAGAGCAATATTGAGGGGGGAGAGGGATATGATTGGTATTACCATTCTGTCGAGGCACGGGAGGCGCAAATCCGCACAGAGATCACAGACGGGGCGCATCTGGAACCTTGGGTGTATCGCTACAAGGACATTCGGGGGTGGTGGGAAAATTTTCATCACGAGCGGATCAACGGTGTGCGTCAGGCAGCCCCGACTGCATGGGAACCCATGTCCAAGCCGATCTGGTTTACCGAATATGGTTGCGCGGCCATAAACAAAGGGGCCAATCAACCGAACAAGTTTCTGGATCGTAAAAGCTCGGAAAGCAAACTGCCCTATTATTCAACCGGTGCGCGGGACGAGTTGATGCAGATGCAATATTTGCGGGCCATGGTTTCTTATTGGGATGACCCCGCACATAATCCGATGTCCACCGAATATGAAGGCCGGATGTTGGACATGAGGCGCGCCTATGTCTGGGCCTTTGACACACGACCCTATCCGTTTTTCCCCAACAACGTTGAGAAATGGAGCGACGGAGAGAATTACACACGTGGTCATTGGATCAACGGGCGCACGGCGGGGCGGTCGCTGGCATCGGTTGTTCGCGAGATTTGCTGGCGCGCTGGGCTGGAGGCATTCAGTACCGAAGGGCTCTATGGCTATGTGCGGGGCTATGCTGTTGAACAGGTGACTGATGCGCGGTCGGCGCTGCAGCCTTTGATGATCCGCTACGGGTTTGATGCGATTGAACGCGACGGGATTCTGCAGTTTCGGATGCGGGACGGGTTGGAGCCGGTAAAGCTAGACCCTGAGCGGTTGGCGATGAGTGATGAACTGGATGGCACAGCAGAGCAGGTGCGTGAAGCAGAGGCCGAGGTTTCCGGCCGGATGCGGGTGCGGTTTGTGCAGGCGGACGCGGATTTCGAAGTGATCGCCGAAGAGGCGGTGCTGGCGGATGAAGCGACCCATGCGGTGGCGGGGTCCGAGGTTAACATGGCACTCACACGTGGTGAGGGCCGACAAATTGCGGAGCGCTGGCTGACCGAGGCGCGGGTTTCGCGAGATCGTCTGCGTCTTGCCTTGCCGCCTTCGCAACTGGCGCTTGGTGCCGGGGATGTGGTGGACATGCCGGGGGATAAGGAGGAGCGTCCCGCCCTCTACCGCATTGACCGGGTTGAACAATCTGATGTTCACCTGATCGAGGGGGTGCGTATTGAACCGCAGGTCTATGATGTCGCTGACATTTTTGACAACGTGGTCAAGGCCCGCCAGTTTGTGACTCCGACGCCTGTGGTTTCGCATTTTCTGGACATCCCGCTGCTGCACGGGGATGAGGTGCCGCATGCTCCGCATATTGCCGCAACTGCACAGCCCTGGCCGGGGCCGGTTGCATTGTATCAATCCAGCACCGACGCAAACTACCAGATCAACAAGATCATCGGCGCGCGTTCCACCATCGGGGTGACCCGGACGGTGATGCAATACTCCAGCCCGGGCGTGATTGACCGCGGAGAGGTGCTGGAGGTTGAATTGATCAGCGGGGAATTGTCATCCGTTGATGAGGATGCGCTGTTCGCGGGTGCGAATATGGCCGCGATTGGTGATGGCAGCTCTGATCAATGGGAGATTTTCCAGTTTGCACGGGCAGAGCTGGTTGGTCCACGCACCTATTGGCTGAAGACGCGGTTGCGGGGACAGGCGGGATCGGATGGGTTGATGCCGGGGAGTTGGCCGGTGGGGTCAAAATTTGTCCTATTGAACGGCATTCCGGATCAGATCGAGCTAAGCCCGAACCTGCGCCGGGTGGCCCAGAATTTCCGGATCGGGCCCGCCAAGCGCAGCAACGACGACCCCTCTTATCGTCATCTGGTGCAGGCATTTGACGGCAATGGAATGCGTCCCTACAGCCCGTGCCATCTGCGCGGTGTGAGACAGCCGGGCGGGGATTACGCATTGAGTTGGATCCGTCGGACACGGATCAACGGGGACGGCTGGGAAGTCCCGGAAGTGCCGCTGGGTGAGGAAAGCGAAAGCTATCTCGTGCGGATCGGACAGGGATCATCGGTGCTGCGCGAAACGCAGGTTGGGGTGGCGCGATGGGATTATACCGCAGCCATGCGGGCGGCTGATGGGGTGGTCGGACCGTTTGACTTTGCCGTGGCGCAGGTATCTGCGGGCTATGGCACCGGGTTATTCGCTCAGGTGCAGCTGGGCTGATGCGCAGCTTACGGTATAGCGATGTTTCGGCGGCGGCGCGTGTTCTGCTGGTCACGCCACCGGCCTTTCGGGCGCAGGTTTGTCTGGGGATGATCCGGGAAGCCGAATATGCTGACAGGTTTGCAAAACGACTGGGCAAGCTGCACCCGAAATGGGGCAATGGCACCTTGCTGGCAACAGCGCGGCGCCGACGATTGGGCCGTGAGCCGAGTTTTAGTGATCCTGAGTATTGTGCCTGTTTCCAGCAGGTATTGGCCGCGCTACACGGTCCTTTGTCCAGTGTCGGATGTAAGAACAACTGACACATCAACATCAGAAATGTGGTGCATCACAGGTTTGCGTTTTGAAACCCTCAGACGAATGGGCTAAAGAGAGGGAAGCAAAAAGGATGTGACTGATGCCAGAACCAGAAAGAAATGTCACCGCGCTGGATCCGGTTTGGGACCAGATCACCCGCGAGGCCCAGCAGGCGGTTCAAGACGAGCCGCTGATCGGCGGGTTTGTTCACGCCTGTATCCTGCATCACAAATCCATTGAAAAAGCCCTGTCTTATCGTATCGCGGCAAAACTGGCATCAAACGAGATGTCGATGGTGGTTGTGCGCGAGATGGTGGAAGAGGCATTTGCCGAAGATCCTGAATTGGTCGAATCCGCCCGCGCGGATCTGATGGCGATTTACGAACGTGACCCTGCCTGCCACCGTCTGGTTCAGCCGATCCTTTACTTCAAAGGATATCAAGCGGTTCAGGCCTATCGCGTGGGTCATCACCTTTGGGCCAAGGGGCGCGAGGATCTGGCCTATTTTGTGCAGATGCGGGTCAGCGAGATTTTTGGCGTGGACATCCACCCGGGCGCGCGGATCGGCAAAGGCATCATGATTGATCACGCGCATTCGGTGGTAATCGGTGAGACCGCAGTGGTCGGTGACAATGTATCGATGCTGCATTCCGTAACCCTTGGTGGTACCGGCAAGGAAGAGGAAGACCGCCATCCCAAGATTGGTGATGGGGTGTTGATCGGGGCGGGTGCCAAGGTCCTTGGCAACATCAAGGTTGGCCATTGCAGCCGCATCGCCGCTGGTTCGGTTGTTTTGGAAGAGGTGCCGCCGTGCAAGACCGTGGCCGGGATACCGGCGCGGATTGTGGGTGAAGCGGGCTGCGACCAGCCGTCGATTTCGATGAACCACATGTTTGGTCCGAAAGAAAAGTAACATATTTATCAGTTAAACGGAAAAAGGCCGGGGCATACTCCCCGGCCTTTTTTGCATTGGTGTTTTTATGTTGTGACGCCGGCGGGCGCTAGGCCAGCATCGTCATTGGCGCTTCAAGGTTGTCCTTGATCGCATTCAGCAGATTTGCCCCCAAAGCGCCGTCAATCACCCGGTGGTCCACTGAGAGGGTGACAGACATGACCGTTGCAATGGCCATTTCGCCATCTGTCCCGACAACCGGTTTCTTGGCACCAGCCCCAACGGCCAGAATGGCACCGTGCGGCGGGTTAATCACCGCATCGAAATTGTCGATGCCGAACATACCGAGATTGGAAATTGCAAAGCTGCCGCCCTGATATTCATGAGGGGCAAGCTTGCGATCACGGGCCCGGGTAGCAAGATCTTTCATCTCAGCCGAAAGTGCCGAAAGGCTTTTCATTTCAGCGTCTTGCAAGACTGGTGTGAACAATCCACCTTCGATGGCCACCGCAACGGCGACGTCCGATGGTTTGAGTTTCAACACCCGGTCACCGGCCCAGACAGCATTGGCTTCCGGCACTTGTTGCAAAGCCAAAGCGCAGGCTTTGATGATGAAATCATTCACCGAAAGTTTCACGCCGCGCGGTTCAAGCTGTTTGTTCAGCTGGCCACGAAACGCCATCAGATTATCAAGCTGAATGTCACGACGCAGATAGAAATGCGGCACGGTTTGTTTGGCTTCGGTCAGGCGGGCGGCGATGGTTTTGCGCATACCGTCCAGTTTGACTTCCTCGAATTCACGACCTTCATACATCTTGAGGATCGTGTCGGTGGCAGGGCCAGCAGCCATCGCAGGGCTTACGGGTGCTGCGGCGGCAGGGGCCGCTGCTGCTGCCTTTGGTGCATCCGATTTCGACAGCCCTTCAACATCCGCTTTGATGATCCGTCCACGCGGGCCGGAGCCCTTGATGTCATTCAGATCAAGGCCCTTGTCGGCAGCAATGCGGCGTGCGAGCGGAGAGGCGAATACCCGGCTGCCATCCGAGGCAACCGGTGCTGCGGGGGCGGGTTTGCTCGCTTCAGCAGGGGCTGCATTTTCTGTTGCTGGTTCACCCTTGCTTTCGGGTTTGGGCGCAGCAGCAGGTGTGGAGGTCTCACCGATATCATCCGCGCTTTCGCCATCTTCCAGCAATATGGCGATAACGGCGTTGACCTTTACCCCTTCGGTGCCTTCGGCAATCAGGATCTTGCCAATCACCCCTTCGTCAACCGCCTCGAATTCCATCGTGGCCTTGTCGGTCTCGATCTCGGCCATGACATCGCCGGAGGAAACGGTGTCCCCTTCTTTAACCACCCATTTGGCAAGCGTGCCTTCTTCCATTGTGGGGGACAGTGCGGGCATGAGAATTTCTATAGGCATCGTGTCCGCTCCTTATTTATAGGTTACTTTTTTGACCGCTTCGATGACCTCGTCGGTGGTCAGCAAGGCATGTTTCTCAAGGTTCGCTGCATAGGGCATCGGCACATCCTTGCCGGTACAATTGATGACCGGCGCGTCGAGGTAATCAAACGCCTCCTGCATCACGACCGAAGAGATATAATTGCCGACAGAGCCTTGTGGCCAGCCTTCTTCAACCGTTACCAGACGGTTGGTTTTCATCACTGATTTCAGGATCGCGCCAGTGTCCATCGGGCGCAGGGTACGCAGGTCGATGACCTCTGCGTTGATCCCGTCTTCGGCCAGTCTATCCGCCGCTTCCAGAGCATAGCTCATGCCGATGCCAAAGCTGACGATGGTGACATCATCGCCCTCGCGCCAGATCCGGGCCTTGCCGAAGGGGACGGTGTAATCGTCCAGTTCAGGCACATCAAAACTGCGCCCATAGAGGATTTCATTTTCAAGGAAAATAACCGGGTTCGGGTCACGGATCGCCGTCTTCATCAGACCCTTATAGTCTGACGCGGAATAGGGCATCGCAACCTTGAGGCCGGGAATCTGCATATACCATGCAGCATAGTCCTGGCTGTGCTGGGCGCCTACACGGGCGGCGGCACCATTGGGACCACGGAAGACCATCGGTGCCCCCATCTGACCGCCAGACATATAAAGCGTCTTGGCCGCAGAGTTGATGATATGGTCGATCGCCTGCATCGCGAAGTTGAAGGTCATGAATTCAACAATCGGGCGCAGACCGCCAAAGGCTGCACCGACACCGATCCCGGCAAAGCCGTGTTCGGTGATGGGCGTGTCGATGACCCGCTTGGGGCCGAACTCGTCCAGCATCCCTTGGGAGATTTTATAGGCCCCCTGATATTCGGCAACCTCCTCGCCCATGAGGAAAACGCTTTCGTCACGGCGCATTTCTTCGGCCATGCCGTCACGCAAGGCTTCGCGCACGGTTTGCTGTTTCAATGTGGTGCCTTCCGGCCAATCAGGCGATGTGTCGACCTGTGGTTCCGGGTGGCTCATCCCGGCGGCAGAGGCATCCTCGGAGGATTGCGCTTTTTCCGCAGGGGCGGGGGCACTGGCCTTTTCCGGTTTGGCCGTGTCGATGTCATCGGCGCTTTCGCCGTCTTCCAGCAGAATGGCGATGGCGGTGTTCACTTTCACCCCTTCGGTGCCTTCTGCGATCAGGATCTTGCCAATCACCCCTTCATCGACGGCTTCGAATTCCATCGTTGCCTTGTCGGTTTCAATCTCTGCCATGATGTCACCAGAGGAGACAGTGTCACCCTCTTTGACCAGCCATTTGGCCAGGGTGCCTTCTTCCATAGTCGGGCTCAGGGCGGGCATCAGAATTTCAGTAGCCATTACACAGCCTCCTGCGGGACTTCGGTTGCATAGATATCGGTCCAAAGCTCGTCCAGATGCGGCTCCGGGCTTTCCTTGGCGAAATCGGCGCTTTCGTTGACGATCTTTTTGATGTCCTTGTCGATGGCTTTCAGGTCATCTTCGGTGGCATGTTTGCCGGTCAGCAGCAGGCTGCGTACCGCTTCGATTGGATCGCGTTCATCGCGCATCTTCTGTACTTCTTCGCGGGTGCGGTACTTCGCCGGGTCAGACATCGAATGGCCGCGATAGCGGTAGGTTTTGATTTCCAGAATATAGGGCCCCTTGCCGGACCGGCAGTGCGCCACGGCGGTCTCACCTGCGGCCTTCACCGCCAGCACATCCATGCCATCCACCGCTTCACCCGGAATGCCAAAGGCCTTGCCACGTTCCCAGATCTCGGCAGAGGAGGTCGAACGCTGTTGCGAGGTGCCCATGGCGTATTGGTTGTTTTCAATCACGAAGATACAGGGCAATCCCCAAAGGGCGGCCATGTTAAAGGTTTCGTAAACCTGCCCCTGGTTCGCAGCCCCATCGCCGAAATAGGTGAAGGTCACGCGCCCATTGTCCTTGTACTTATCCGCAAAGGCCAGCCCGGCACCCAGAGGCACCTGCGCAGCCACAATGCCATGGCCGCCGTAAAAGTGCTTCTCCTTGCTGAACATATGCATGGAGCCGCCCTTGCCCTTGGAGTATCCCCCCTCGCGGCCGGTCAGCTCTGCCATCACACCGTTCGGGTCCATGCCGCACGCCAGCATGTGACCGTGGTCGCGATAAGAGGTGATGCGCTTGTCGCCTTCTTCGGCGGCTGCCTCTAGCCCGACAACAACGGCTTCCTGACCGATATAAAGATGGCAAAACCCGCCAATCAGTCCCATGCCATAAAGCTGGCCGGCTTTTTCCTCGAACCTTCGGATCAGTAACATATCCTTGTAAAAGGCCTTGAGTTCGTCAGCAGAGACATTTGGCTTCTTGGTGGTTTTCTTTGCCGCCATGGGGCGTATCCTCCCGAAATACAGGTGTATTCACTAAAATAGTTTAGCGTTAAACTATATCCTATCGGATTCGTACACCAAAGGGTAGGGGCTTTTGATCCGCCATGCGTCAGGGAGGAAAGAGCCTTGGCGGACCCCGTGATCCGGGGCGCGTGGGATCAGCGGATTACAATCTCGTTGCTGCGCACCATGCCCAGAACACGGCGGGCCTGTTCGTCGAGCAGATCAAGATCCAGATAGTCATCCGACATCCGCTTGGTCAGGTTTTCCATCCGCGCAACGTCGCTTTCCACCTGTGCCAGCTTGTGACGCAGGTCTTCGCTTTCTGCGACAATCTCCGCTCGGCGGAACAGACCGAAATCACCCTGCACAGCGGCAAAGGTAAAATAAAGACTAAGCGCAAAGGCGATTGCAAAGAAAAACAATGTGCCAAATGCCGGGCGCGGGGTGCGGTTCATAATGGGTCTGCCTTGATGCGTCTCTTGATGGACGTGTCAGGACAGTATGGCACAGGTGATTCGCCATGTGAATCCCCTTTGCGCCTAAATCCCTTGTTTTCCGGGGTTTAGGCGCATTTTTGCGGGTCTAGGCTGCGCTGTCATCCAATGCAGCAACACCGGGCAGGGTTTTGCCCTCCATCCATTCCAAAAAGGCACCGCCCGCCGTGGAAATATACGTGAAATCGTCTGCAACACCGGCCTTGTTCAGGGCAGCAACCGTATCACCGCCACCGGCGACCGAAACCAATGCGCCATCAATGGTTTGTTTGGCGGCAATCTGTGCCGCGGCAACCGTGGCGGTGTCGAATGGCGCAATTTCAAAGGCCCCAAGCGGGCCGTTCCAGATCAGGGTTTTGAGCCCCTCAAAAGCAGCGCGTACAATCTCGACGCTGGCAGGGCCGGCATCCAGCACCATCTGGTCGCTGTCGAGCTTTGTCTCTGCGCCCAGTTGCACCACCTCATGGGCAGCGCCAGCGGCGAACTCACGGGTGACCAAACCGTCCTGCGGCAGGATCACACGACATCCCGAGCGTTCTGCCTGTGCCAGAATATCGCGGGCGGTGTCATAAAAATCAGGCTCTTGCAGCGAGGCACCCATATCTGCACCCAGCGCGCCCAGAAAGGTATTGGCCATGCCTCCGCCGATGATCAACGTATCCAGACGGTTCACCAGATTTTCCAGCAAGGCGATTTTGGTCGATACTTTTGCACCGCCCACAACGGCCCCCACGGGACGCTCTGGCGTGGACAAGGCTGCCTCCAATGCGCGTAGTTCCGCCTGCATCAAGCGACCCGCGCAGGAGGGCAGGTGCTGTGCAATGCCACTGGTCGAGGCATGGGCGCGGTGGGCGGCAGAAAACGCATCATTGCAATAGATATCACCCAGCGCGGCCAGACGTCGGGCAAAATCAGGGTAATTGCCTTCTTCACCCGGATAGAAACGGATGTTCTCAAGCAGCAGCACATCAGCGGCCTCTGCCTCGGCTGAGAGGGCCTCTGCCGCCTCCAGCGTTTCCAGCAACACAACCTTGCGTTCCAGCGCCTGTTCCAAAGCGGGCAGAACCTGCGCAAGGCTCATCTCGGGGTTCACCTGTCCTTTGGGGCGTCCGAAATGTGCCAACAGCATTGGCTTTCCGCCTTTGTCCAGAATGTCGCGTACCGTTGGCGCAATCCGCTCAATCCGCGTGGCATCGGTAACGCGGCCATCTTCAACCGGAACGTTAATGTCCACCCGCACCAACACGCGCTTTTCTGCCATTTCCAGATCGTCCAGCGATTTCCAGCCCATCGAATTCATCCCATTGTGCATATTTACCCAAGGGTTTTGCCTTTCTGGGCCGAATGGTCAATGCACTCGCTTGGCAATTGGGCAGATCATGCCTAGTTAGGGGGAAATCAGTTAAAGGAGCGCCACATGGCCGAGATCAAAGACCCGGAAAACACCATCCTGATGGAGCTGAAAGATGGCACCGTCACCATCGAGCTTATGCCAGATCTGGCCCCCAAGCATGTGGCGCGGATGAAAGAGCTGGCCCGTGCCGGTAAATATGACAACGTTTGCTTTCACCGTGTGATCGATGGCTTCATGGCACAGACCGGCGACGTGCAGCACGGCAACATGGAAGATGGGTTTAACCTGCGCAGCGCGGGAACCGGTGGCTCTGACCTTGGCAATGTGCCAGCGGAGTTTTCCAAAGTGCCCCACGCACGTGGTTCTATCGGCGCGGCACGTTCCGCCAATCCTGACTCGGCCAACAGCCAGTTCTTCATCAACTTCTCGAACAATGATTTCCTGAATGGCCAATACACGGTCTACGGTCAGGTTATTTCTGGCATGGAACATGTTGATGCGATCACTCGGGGCGAGCCGCCTGCGAACCCGGACCGTATGATCAGCGTCAAGGTTGCGGCAGATGTTTAAATCGGCTTTGACCGGCGGCCTTGTGGCGGCGCTCATGGGATCTGCGGCTGCGGCTTCGGGAATCAAGATCGAAGTGGCGGGCGAGGCCAATGGCACAATCGTCATTGACCTATTGGAAGATGTGGCCCCCAATCATGTAGAGCGGATCACAACGCTGGCGGCCTCTGGTGCCTATGACGGTGTTGTTTTTCACCGCGTGATCGAAGGCTTCATGGCGCAGACCGGCGATGTTGAATTCGGCAAAGAAGGCGGCGACACCCGTCGCGCCGGCATGGGCGGTTCCGATATGCCCGATGTCGCAGCGGAGTTTTCCGATGTGCCTTTCGACAAAGGCGTGGTGGGCATGGCCCGATCACAAAACCCGGATTCCGCGAACAGCCAGTTCTTCATCATGTTTGATGCGGGGCATTTCCTGAACGGCCAATACACGGTTGTTGGCCGTGTGACCGAAGGGCAGGACGTTGTGGACGCCATCAAACTGGGCACCGGTGGCAATGGTGCCATGGTTGGCGCACCCGATGTGATGAAATCGGTGACAGTCATCGACTAAGCATCAGACGCAGTTGCTGAATGTCAGAGGGCGTACCGCAGGGTGCGCCCTTTTTTCATGGGCGGGGGGTGCGACGGTCGTCTTGCAGGGCGCTGCAGTGGATCGTTGATAAGGCCGCAAACGAAAAAGGCACCGCCCAACTGGCGATGCCTTTGTTCAATCTTTGCTGTCGCTGCTTAGGCGGCAGGGTTACCCTTGGGCACCGGGGAAGATTTCGCACCGGGGTTCAAGGGATCATCCTGGCGCTGAACGGAGCCTTCGAAGTGGGCACCGGATTCAATCGCGATGGTCTTGTGAATGATGTCACCCTCGACCCGTGCGGTCGAAGTCAAACGCACCTTCAAGCCGCGCACACGGCCCACGATACGGCCGTTGATCACCACATCATCAGCAATCACTTCACCCTTGATGGTGGCGCTTTCACCGATGGTCAGCAGATGCGCGCGAATGTCGCCTTCAACCGTACCTTCAACCTGAATATCGCCTGTTGTCTTCATATTGCCGGTCACATGCAGATCAGCAGAGAGCAGCGAGGCAGGCGGTTTGGCCTTTGGTGCGCTGGCCTTGAATTCGCTTGGCTTTGCCTGTGCGGTCGCCTGCGGGGCAGGGGCTGAAGGGGCTGCCGATTTGGACGCGTCTGTGTCTTTGCTCGGGGCGGGGTCGTTGATTTTGCTTTTAGAAAACATCGTTTGCTGCCTTGATATAGATCATCGGGTTTACAGCCTTGCCACCTACACGCACTTCGTAGTGCAGATGAACGCCGGTTACTCTTCCAGAGGCTCCCATATCACCGATATGTTGCCCGCGCGAGACCCTTTGTCCGACTTTTACGCGGATGCGGGATTGATGCGCATAACGGGTTTCAATGCCAAATTCATGCTGGATTTTGACAAGCCTACCATATCCTGATTGCCAGCCCGCATGGGTCACAACACCGTCCGCTGTGGCATAAAGTGGTGTGCCGCTGCGGGCGGCGAAATCAACACCGGAATGCATCCGGCGGCCACCGGTTTTCGGATCGCGGCGATAGCCGAATTTGCTGGTAAAGCGGAAGGCATCCTTCACGGGATTCGCAAACGGGGCCTTTTCGGCGGCAATCCGGTAGAGGTTCAGCCGGTCCATCTGGTTCAGCAACCGGTTGGCCCGCAGGGTATCTGCTGTGGGTTCTTCACCACGGGTACTGAATGTCAGCGGGGTCATCGGGCCGCCCTGACCGGAGTAGCCGCGGCGGACAGTTTCAAGAATACGGTCGGTGGGCATGCCCGCGCTGCGGAACATCTTGTCCAGCGGCGCAACAGAGACGGTCATCGCTTCTTCCAGCTGGCGGAAAATCGCATCGTTCTGATCGCGCATCAGGGCAATCTGCTGGCTCATCCGGTCGGCTTCCAACAGGGCTTCCTGCGCGTCAGCCACAACCTTGTCCCGCTCTTTTGCAGTTTGCTCAAGCGCCTCTGCCAGAAAACCGATGGGCGCAGCATTTGATGCTGTGCGCACGGCACCGGTGTCGCCCTCTTCCAGGCTGCCCTCAAGCGCCGCCAGTTCCGCCCGTGCGGTTTCGCGGTCCTGCATGGTCTCGCGCAGGGTGCTTTGGATTACGTCGATCCCGGTTTCCAGTTCACGTCTCTGGGTTTCTGACTGCAACAGTTCTGATTGCATCACAGAGATCTGTTTCAATGCGACGTTAAACCGTTCCTGCGCGGCCAGCGCTTCGGTGGCGCGGCTGTCACGTTGCGACGACAGATCGTTCAGGCGTGCCTGATAGGTGCGCTGATCACGTTTGGCCTGTTCGCGAAAATTGCCCGACCCGATGCTGTCCATCAGGATCACAGCGGTGGCGATGATCGACCAGGCGACCAACAGGGCGCTGCCGGCAAATGCAATCAATTGGGTGCTGGGGCGGAGGCGGATAAATCGGGTGTCGCTGTCGGACTTCAGGAAAACGCGGCGTTCCGGGAAATAGGTTTCCAGTATCGAATGGATTTTGATCGCGATCCGTGTGCGCACTTGTGTAACCTTTCAGCATCCCAGTTGCGGTGCCGTAAGGGTGGCCCGTCTTTTTGTTAAAGGTTCAATATCCAGTGATTGCTGATGGGGCAAGTCTGTTGCCCTTTGTCACCCTGTGAAAGCGGCGGATTGATGCGGATTGGCAAAAATCCGCCGATACCAGTGACTTGTGTTGCGTGGTTCACGCTACACCAAAGGCTGTTTTCAGGCGGTCAGCGGCCAGTAGAAGTCCGGCGGGATGCCTGCCTCGGCGCGTTTCTCTTCGTTAAACGGTGGCTTCAGGTGGCCATGGAAATAGGTCCGCACCAGGGCGTGAAACCGCTCTTTGGGGTCTTCGTTGTGGCGGCCGCACAGAAAGTGAAACCACTTGCTGCCATAGGCGACATGGGCGACTTCCTCTGCATAGATGGTCTCAAGCGCTGCAACCGCGCTTTGTGCCTTGGCCTGTTTGAACAGTTTGATCATCCCTGGCGTCACATCAAGACCACGCGCCTCCAGCACCATCGGCACCACAGCCAGACGACCCATGAAATCACTGGCGGTATCCTCGGCGGCGCGCCACATGCCTGCATGGGCGGGCAGCGCCCCGTAAAAACTGCCCAATTCCTCCAGACAATCGGCCATCAGGTTGAAATGTTTGGACTCTTCATCCGCCGCTTTGACCCAATCATCATAAAATCCCATCGGCATTTCGACATCTGCAAACCGTGCGATGATGTCCCAATGCAAGTCCACCGCGTTCAGTTCGATATGCGCCACAGCGTGCAGCAGGGCGATGCGCCCCTCTGGCGTGCCGGGTTTGCGGCTGGGCACATCACGTGGGTTCAACAGCTCCGGCTGTGCCGGGCGGGCCGGGTGCATCGGCGGATCAGCGCGGCCAATTTCGGGCTGCTCGCCTGCTGCACGCGCCGCCTGCCACTCTGCGGCCAGACGTCGCGACAGGGCGGTTTTTTCCCGTCCATCGCCGCAACGCAACACGCTTTCGGCCATCTGCGCGAGCGGCATCATAAGGCGCGCACCGCATCAAGCACCGCTTCCACATGACCGGGGACTTTCACCTTGCGCCAGACCTGTGCGATTTTGCCATCAGCACCAATCAGATAGGTCGCCCGCTCGATTCCCATGGATTTCTTGCCATACATGTTCTTTTCAACCCAGACCCCGTAGTCTTCGGTAACGCGGCCTTCTTCATCGGATAAAAGCGGCACGGTCAGATCGTGTTTGGCGGTGAATTTATCGTGTTTCGCCATAGTATCGCGCGAAATGCCGAATACTTTTGCCCCCAAGGCCTCAAAATCGGCAAGGCTGTGAGAAAAGCCTATGCTTTCCTTGGTACACCCGGGGGTATCATCGCGTGGATAGAAAAACAAAACCACAGGCGCGCCCTGCAAGGCGCTGAGCGTGACACTGTCGCCACCGGTCACAGGCAGGGTAAAATCGGGGGCGGTATCGGCGATATCTGGCATCTCTGTTCTCTTTCACTTGGAAGCGCTTCGGTGGCCTGACATAGTAGTGGGATACGCGCCAGTGCCAAGCCCGCGCCCCAGAATTCGGACATCGATGAGCGAACCTGCACCCCCCTCTGTTGCAAAACCCCGCAAGCGCCTGTTGGGCCTTGGGGTGATGTGGCTGTTGAACTGGGTGCTGGGGCTGGTCACGGTTGCCGTTCTGGCGGTTGGTGGTGTGGTGATGTACCTCAAAAGCAACGCGGTCACGGCCCCGATCTGGGCCCGCACGATGATCGAGGCGCGGATTGCCGAGGCCCTGCCGCAGGCACGCGTGAGTTTTGGTGAGATGGCGTTTCTGATGGATGAGGGCTGGCGGCCGCGTGTGCGTCTGCGCAATGTCGCGGTAACCGCTGTCACCGGTGAGGAGCTGATACGGTTCCACGAATTCAAGGCTACGTTTTCAACCCGTCAGTTGCTGAAAGGACAGCCCCGGCCCAAAGACATCGCGCTGAGCGGTATCGTGGCGCGTCTGCGCCGGGACAGGGACGGGCGCGTCTCTGTGCAAACCGGCCTTAGCGGATTTGGCGCAGAGCGGCAGGCGGCAACCCTGCCAGAGCTGATCGGGCAGGTGGATGATGTTCTGCTCAGCCCGGCCCTGAGTGCCCTGCGCGGTGTCGATCTGCGCGCGCTGACCCTGCGGTTTGAGGATGCGCGATCGGGTCGGGTCTGGACGATGGATGGCGGGCGGCTGCAGCTGGGCCGTGACGGGAACACCCTGCGGATCAACGCGGATCTTGCGGTGCTGACCGGTGGCACCGGGGTTGCCACACTTGCGGCGAATTATACCAGCCGGATCGGGGAAACCGCCGCGGAATTTGGTGTTACCTTTGACGGGGTTGGCGCACAGGACATTGCGGTTCAGGACCCCGCACTTGCCTGGCTGGGGGTGCTTCGGGCCCCGATTTCGGGATCGGTGCGGGCAGGGCTAAACGATGCGGGACGGTTCACCCCTTGGGCTGCAACCTTGCAAATCGGCGCCGGCGCAGTGCAGCCGAACGAGGGCACGGAACCTGTCCCTTTTGACGGTGCGCGCAGCTATTTCAGTTATGACCCGGATGAAAAACTGCTGACCTTTGATGAACTGTCCGTGCGCAGCCAATGGATCACCGGTCAGGCAAGCGGCACCGCCGTTTTGGGGCTGGATGAAACCAGCGGTGCGCTAAGCGATCTTATCTGGCAGATCAGGCTCAGCGGTTTGCAGGCCAATCCGGGGGACCTTTATGAAACGCCGGTGGCCCTTGCGGGGGTTGATCTTGACCTGCGGTTGGAACTGAATCCGTTTCGGGTGACTTTGGGCCGTGCCCAGATTTCGGATCAGGGCAAGACAGCGCTGGTGGATGGCAGTGTTCTGGCGGGAGAGGACGGTTGGCATGTGGCGCTGGATGCGCAGATGGACGGGCTGGAACCCGACCGTTTGCTGGCGCTTTGGCCCCAACGCGCGGCAAAAGGCACACGTAAATGGCTGGTGGAAAACCTCAGATCCGGTGCGCTGAGCAATATTGATCTGGCAGTGCGGCGCACGCCCAATGCCACGTCCCGCACCTTTCTGGCGTTTGATTACACAGATGCCACCGTGCGGTTTTCAAAAACCCTGCCACTGGTCACCGAAGGGCGCGGACATGTCAGTCTGGCCGACAGACGTTTGGTGGTGTCGCTGGATACCGGCAAGTTGACGCCGCCTCAGGGGGGCACAATCGGGCTGACCGGATCGTCGTTTATCATCCCTGATATTCTGGCCAAGGACGGCACCCCCGCCGTGGTCCGTCTGGATGCAAGCTCAAACATCGAGGCGGCGCTGTCGTTGTTGAACATGCCGCCTCTGTCAGTGATGGATAAGGCCAAGCTGCCAGTGAAACTGGCCGAGGGCCGGGCCACAGTGACAGGCACATTGGCGCTCTCCCTGAAACGCGGCACCAAGCCCAAGGTGAGCTATCACGTGCAGGGTGATCTTCTGGACATGCGTTCAAAGGTCTTGGTCAAGGACCGGACCATCACCACCCCCAAACTGGTGCTTTTTGCACAGAACGAGGGGTTCTCTTTGACCGGCAAAGGCCAAATGGACGGTGTGCCCTTTGATGCGGTGCTGAAGCAGCCGGTGGGGCCGGACGCGGCCCCCGGTATCTTAAGCGGCACAATCGCATTAACGCCCAAGGCGCTGGAAACCTTTGGCGTCAAACTGCCCGAAGGGTCGGTGTCGGGGCGCGGTGTTGGAGAAATCGAGGTAACCTTGAAGCGCGGCACCTCTCCGAAGTTGCGCTTGCGTTCGAATCTTGTCGGGCTGGGGGTCGCTGTGCCGCAGGTCTCCTGGCGTAAAGCCGCGTCACAATCGGGTGCGCTGGCGGTGGATGTGACCCTGTCGCCAGTGCCCGCGGTCGAGCGGCTGGAGGTGTCGGGGCCGGGTCTTTCGGCCGCAGGTGCGGTGCAGTTCAACAGTGACCGCACGCTGGAGCGGGTGCGTTTTGACCGGTTGAAGGTCGGCAACTGGCTGGATGTGCCGCTGGATCTGGTTGGGCGTGGGGCGGGGCGTCCCGTGCAGGTGGCGCTGCGCGGCGGATCACTGGACCTGCGCCGCGCCGCGTTCGGATCTGCCCCGCCAGACCCCGCTGCGCCGCCGATGATTGTTGCGCTGGACCGGTTGCAGATCACCGACACGATTAGTCTTACTGGATTGCAGGGGCAGTTTGATACGCGCCGGGGGCTGGATGGCAGTTTCAAGGCGCTGCTGAACGGCGATGCGCCGGTCGAGGGACGTGTGATCCCGCAATCAGGGCGCAGCGCGGTGCGTCTGATCTCCTCGGATGCGGGGCGGGTGTTGCGCGCGGCAGGATTGCTGAAACAGGTGGTCGGCGGGTCGCTGTCGCTGGTGTTATTGCCGGTTGGATCGGGTGGAGCCTTTGACGGCAAGCTGGAAATCGGTGGTGTTGCCATCAAGGATGCACCGGGGATCGCGGCACTGCTGAATGCTGTTTCGGTGGTGGGGCTGGTCAATGAGTTGAACGGTGATGGGATTTATTTTGAGGATGTGGAGGGCAGTTTCCGGCTGACCCCGAACCGGCTGACCCTGACCGAAGCCAGCGCGGTGGGGGCCTCCATGGGGCTGTCGATGGATGGGACCTATGCGCTGGATACCGGGCAGATCGCGATGCAGGGGGTGATCTCTCCGGTCTATCTGCTGAACGGCATCGGGTCGTTGTTCACCCGCAAGGGCGAGGGGTTGATCGGGTTCAATTACACTCTCAGCGGAGCTGCAAAAGATCCCAAGGTCGGGGTGAACCCGCTCTCCGCATTGACCCCTGCAATGTTCCGCGAGATCTTTCGCGCACCCCCCCCGGATTTGCCGGCTGTAGAAGGTGTGACCGGCAGCACATTGCCAAAGCCGGAACCCCAACCAGAAAGACCCGTTGAACGCCGCTACGAAGGGCGATAAGGCGCGGCCATGAAACTGTCTGATTTTGATTTTGATCTGCCCGAAACATTGATCGCGACCCGCCCTGCGGTGCCGCGCACATCGGCACGCCTGCTGGTGGCAGAGGGGGATGTGATCCATGACCAACGGGTTACAGACCTGAAAACCTGGTTGCGGGCCGGGGATCGGCTGGTGCTGAATGACACCCGTGTTATCCCTGCGCGGCTTTTCGGGGTGCGGGTGCGTGACAGCAGTCAGGGCCGGGTCGAGGCCAAGATCGAGGTCACCCTGCTGGAGCCGCGCGGTGATGGCACCTGGTCTGCACTGATCAAACCACTGCGCAAGCTCAAGCTGGGTGAGGTTGTCACCTTCAGCGCTGATTTAAGCGCAACACTTGAGGGGACGCAGGACGGGCAGGGACATTTGCGGTTTAACTGCACGGGTGCGGATTTTGACGCGGCCCTGAATGCAGCAGGTGCCATGCCGCTACCGCCCTATATCGCGGCCAAACGCCCCGCTGATGCGCAGGACAAGACGGACTATCAAACGGTCTGGGCCAGACACGCCGGTGCTGTTGCTGCGCCCACGGCATCCTTGCATTTTGACGATGCCCTTTTGGCACAGCTGCGCGAGATTGGTGTTACCTTTACCTATGTGACGCTGCATGTGGGGGCGGGCACCTTTCTGCCGGTCAAGGCGGACGATATTGCCGATCACAAGATGCATGCCGAATGGGGCAGTGTCAGCGCCGCGGCGGCAGAAGAAATTGCCGCAACCAAAGCCGCGGGCGGGCGGATCATACCCGTTGGCACAACCGCGCTGCGCCTGATTGAAACCGCCGGGCGCGGTGGAGAAATTGCGCCCTGGCAAGGGGATACCGATATTTTCATCACGCCGGGGTTCAGTTTTAACGTGGCGGATGCCTTGATGACCAACTTCCACCTGCCGAAATCGACCTTGATGATGCTGGTCTCTGCCATGATGGGTGTAGAGCAGATCAAAACCATTTATGCCCATGCGGTCGCGCAGGAATATCGCTTTTTCTCCTACGGTGACGCTTCTTTGCTGTTGCCGCCGGTTTCTTAATCTAAATCCCGCAAACCCCCGATTGCGGCATTCCGTGTCGCGGACAGAAGTGACCCATTGGACGCAGAGGTTCAGTGAGGCACCACAACACGAAGGAACAAGCAGCATGATACAGGTTCTCTCTAGCGCATGGGCGTTGTTACTCGGTATGGGCCTGTTGATGGTCGGCAACGGTATGCAGGGGACGCTGCTGGGTATTCGCGGCGCCTTGGAGGGGTTTTCGACCTTCGAGATGTCGATCGTGATGTCATGTTACTTTGTCGGCTTTCTGGGCGGGTCGCGCATGGCACCCGGCATGATCCGCCGTGTTGGCCACGTGCGGGTTTTTGCGGCACTTGCCTCTCTGATCTCGGCGGTGATGATCCTTTATCCAACCTTTCCCAATATCGTGATCTGGTCTCTGGGCCGGATTCTGATCGGATTTTGTTTTTCGGCGGTCTATGTGACGGCGGAAAGCTGGCTGAACAATGCAGCGGATAACTCCAACCGTGGACAGGCTCTGTCGCTTTACATGATTGTGCAAACGCTGGGCATCGTGATCGCGCAGGCCCTGCTGCTGACCGCGGATCCGTCCGGCTTTATCCTCTTTGTGATCCCTTCGGTGCTGGTTAGCATCGCGGTTACACCAATCCTTTTGTCGATCAGCCCAACACCGGCATTTGACACCACCAAACCGATGAGCCTGCGCGAGCTGGTCAATTTCTCGCCGCTGGGCTGTGTCGGTATGTTCCTTTTGGGGGGAGTGTTCTCGGCGCAATTCGGCATGGCGGCGGTTTACGGTGCAGAGGCGGGGTTGAGCGTGGCGCAGATCTCGATGTTTGTGGCGACCTTCTTTGTCGGCTCCGTGGTGCTGCAATATCCCATCGGCTGGATTTCCGACCGGATGAACCGGCGGACATTGATTGCCATCGTTTCGGTTGCTGGTGCGGCGGGCTCCTTCATCGGCATGTTTCTTGGCCATGTGTTTCCGATTTTGCTGGCCTCGGCGTTTATTGTTGGTGGTATGTCTAACCCGCTGTATTCGCTGCTGATTGCCCATACTAACGATTTTCTGGAACATGAGGATATGGCGGCCGCATCTGGCGGAATGGTGTTTATCAACGGGCTGGGGGCGATCCTTGGGCCGGTGATCACCGGTTGGATGATGGGCACCGCATTGGGCCCCGGGGGTTTCTATCTTTTCACAGCGGTGCTGTTTATCGCCCTGGCATTTTACGCCACCTACCGTGCCACACAGCGGGCAGGGGTCGCGGTTGAAGACACCGGCGATTTTGTGGCGCTGACGGCGTCCTCCACGGTGGTAGCGGTCGAATATGCGCAAGAAATAGCCATCGAAGCGGAGCATGAGCCAGAAAATTCCCCGTGAAGCTTGCGAAGATGTCGGTTTTGATACAATTCGTGAATGGGCAGTTGCGCGAAAATGCCCCTAAGATGAACAGGTTGGGTCAATCAGGCCAAAGGAAAACGATATGACGACGCCCCAAGAGATCCTTGAATTCTGGCTGGACGAGGTTGGACCCAAGGGCTGGTATGAAGCAAGTGATGCGCTGGACGCACAGATAAGCGACCGGTTTCTGGACGCCTGGGAAAATGCCAGCGAAGGGCAGTATTCGCTTTGGCTGACCTATCCGTCCGGTGCCTTGGCCTATATCATTCTGACGGACCAGTTTTCGCGCAACATGTTTCGCGGGCAGGACCGCGCCTTTTCAACCGATCGTGCGTCTTTGGCTGTGGCCAAATCCGCGATCGAACGGGGCTGGGATCTGACCATCGACGAACCGGCGCGGCAGTTCTTTTACATGCCCTTGATGCATTCGGAAAACCTGTGTGATCAGGAACGTTGTGTGCGGCTGATGTGTGAACGCATGCCACAGGAAGGCGCGGGCAACCTGCTGCATGCCAGGGCCCACCGCGAGGTTATCCGGCTGTTTGGCCGTTTCCCCTATCGCAATGAAGCCCTGTCGCGGACCAGCACAGCGGCAGAAGTGGCCTATGTCGGGCAGGGCGGTTATGCCAGCACCTTGCGGACACTTCAGGCCAAGGCGGCCTGAGCGCCGCAGGTCGGTAAATCTCGCGGTTGTGGGTGGGGGCAATGTAGTTTAATGGTAAACTATATTGTTAATGCTTAGCACGCGAGGTGTCGACCATGGCAGCGAAATCCTTTGATCTGATCGTAATTGGTGCCGGTCCGGGGGGCTATGTCGCGGCAATTCGCGCGGCCCAGCTGGGCATGAAAGTCGCCATTGTCGAGCGTGAACATCTGGGCGGGATTTGTCTGAACTGGGGCTGTATCCCCACCAAGGCGCTGCTGCGCTCCTCAGAGGTTTTTCATCTGATGCACCGGGCCAAGGAGTTCGGCCTGAAGGCGGATGGCATCGGGTATGATCTGGATGCGGTGGTCAAACGCTCGCGCAAGGTGGCGGGGCAATTGTCCGGTGGCATTGGTCATCTGATGAAAAAGAACAAGATCACCGTGTTCATGGGGCAGGCGACATTGCCGGCCAAGGGCAAAGTATCGGTCAAGACCGATAAGGGCAGTGAAGACCTAACTGCGAAGAACATCGTCTTGGCCACCGGCGCGCGGGCGCGGGAATTACCCGGGCTTGAGGCAGATGGCAAACTGGTCTGGACCTATAAACATGCGCTGCAACCGGCGCATATGCCGAAAAAACTGCTGGTCATTGGCTCCGGTGCAATTGGCATTGAATTTGCCAGTTTCTACAACACCTTGGGCGCTGATACCACGGTTGTGGAAGTCATGGACCGGGTGCTGCCGGTGGAAGATGCAGAGATTTCTGCCTTTGCGAAAAAGGCCTTTGAGAAACAGGGCATGAAGATCATGCAAAAGGCCATGGTCAAGCAGCTGGACCGCAAAGGTGACAAGGTGACAGCCCATATTGAGGTGGGCGGCAAGGTCGAGAAGATGGATTTCGACACGGTAATTTCCGCCGTTGGCATCGTTGGCAATGTCGAAAATCTGGGCCTTGAAGAACTGGGCGTAAAAATCGACCGCACCCATATTGTGACCGATGAATATTGCCGCACCGGTGTGGACGGGCTTTATGCTATTGGTGACATCGCGGGGGCCCCGTGGCTGGCCCATAAGGCAAGCCATGAAGGGGTGATGGTTGCAGAATTGATGGCCGGTAAACACGCCCACCCGGTCAAGCCTGAAAGCATCGCCGGCTGCACCTATTGTCATCCGCAAGTGGCGAGTGTCGGCTATACCGAAGCCAAGGCCAAAGAGCTTGGGTATGACATTAAGGTGGGGCGTTTCCCCTTTATCGGCAATGGCAAGGCAATTGCTCTGGGCGAGCCGGAGGGGCTGATCAAGACGATTTTTGATGCCAAAACCGGCGAGCTTTTGGGCGCGCATATGGTTGGGGCGGAAGTGACCGAGCTGATCCAGGGCTATGTGGTAGGCCGCCAGTTGGAGACCACCGAAGAGGATTTGATGAACACGGTCTTCCCGCATCCAACCCTGAGTGAGATGATGCATGAGAGCGTTCTGGATGCCTATGGTCGTGTCATCCATATGTAGGTGATCCTGCGGACGCGGCGGTGCCGCGACTTTATTTTTTGGGATCTATGGCAACGAGATCGCAGCCCTTGCAAGGGGCGATGTGGTATTGAGGGTCTTCCCTTTGCTGAGAAGCGGTTCAGGGGCAGCTCTGCCCTGAACGCGCCTGATCAAGGGTGATGCGAGTCTGACCGGCGTCAAGGACAGGCCAATCAAAGATTGGTCGCTGCGCGATCCTTGACCCCGTTCAGAATCGCGGTTCCATATCGCACTGGACCCTTGTCCAATGCGCTGTCATAGATGTGATATGGTTAGTCTCAATCGTGTCGTCATGCAGCCGTCAAGCCGACGGATGATCAACGCTCTTGGTCCGCAAGATCTTGATACGGCGGAGATTTCCGGTAAATGGGGTGAGCGGTTTACCTTTAAGAGCTATGTGCAGTTTCGCTATCCCAAATATGACGTCTGCGCCAAACCTTTTGTGGATAAAGCCACCGGGGAGATGGTGCAATTTGATCTGATCCTTGCCAATCAGGTTTGGGAACATCTGGACCGTCCCTATGCCGCCACGCGCAATGTCTATGCGATGCTGCGCCCCGGTGGGTACTTCTGGCTTGCCGTGCCATTTTTTGCGCCGCTGCATGCGGCCCCGCAGGATTGTTCGCGCTGGTCCGCGCGCGGCTTGAAAAACCTGCTGGTGGAAGGTGGGTTTGATGAAGATGCGATTCATGCCGAGCAATGGGGCAACCGGCATGTGGCCCTGCGCAATCTTGAAGAAATCTGGCCGCCGGTCCATGACCCGGAGACGGATGACATCAGGAACGACCCCGAGATGCCGGTCTGTGCCTGGGCTCTGGCGCAGAAAATCTGATGTTCTTTGGAGCGAGGCATGGTTGAACGGACTTCATGGCCGCTGATCCTGACACTTTGGGGGGCGGGGCTGGGTGCTGCGGCGCAATATGGCAAGGTATCGGTGATTTTTGACCTGCTGCCACAGGCCTATCCTGATGCAGGTCCGGCGCTGGGGTGGGTTGTATCACTGGTTGGCTTTGTCGGGATCCTGTTTGGGGTGGTTGCGGGGCTGGTGGTGGCGCGGATCCGATACCGCCGCGCCTTGTTAAGCGCGCTTTGGGTGGGGGCGGCGGTATCGTTGTTTCAGGCCAGCCTGCCGCCTTTGCCGTGGATGTTGATTAGTCGGGTGATTGAAGGGGCCTCTCATCTGGCCATCGTTGTGGCCGCGCCAACCTTGATTGCCCAGCTTTCTGCGCCCAAGGATCGCGGGCTGGCCCTGACCCTTTGGGGCACGTTTTTTGGTGTTGCTTTTGCGGTGCTGGCTTTTGGTGGCTATCCGCTGGCGGCGAACCTGGGTCTGCCTGCATTATTTGCCGGGCATGCTCTGTATATGGCGGTTTTTGCGATCCTGCTGGGCGCCCGGCTGCGCGCCTTGCCTGAAGAAGGGGTGCAACCGGAGCTGTCCCTGAGCCAGATCCTGCGGGATCATGTGAAGATCTACCGCTCGCCTTTCATCGCAGCCCCTGCTGCCGGATGGCTGTTTTACACTTTCAGCTTTGTTTCTGTGCTGACGTTGCTGCCGCCGTTTCTTGATCCGGCGCTGCGGGCGATGGTGATGACAGCGATGCCGCTAACCAGCATTGTGGTGTCGATGACCCTTGGTGTGGCTTTACTGCGCATCATGCCAGCGGTGCGGGTGATTGAGCTGGGGTTTGCCTTTAGCGCCCTTTGTATGATCTGGCTGTGGGCGGTGCCTGCCGCACCCTGGGCATGTATTGCGCTTGCGGGTGGGTTGGGGCTTGTCCAGGGGGCCAGCTTTGCCGCGGTACCGCAGCTGAACGACAATGCTGCAACACAGGCGCAGGCCAACGGGGCGATGGCGCAAATGGGCAATCTGGGGAATACGCTGGGCACGCCGGTCATAGCCATGGCAATTGCCGGGCTGGGGTATAGTGCGTTACCGCTTCTGGTGGCGGTGGTTCTTGCGGTGGGGGGCTTGGCCCATCTGCTGTTGGAATATGCACGCCGATAGATGGATGTTCCTATTTAGTTCTTACTTTTCCATTGGAAAATCATGCGCAGCCGCCTATGTCTGGGATGTTAACAGGGGTGTGGCATGGCTGAGCTGAAAAATATCGAGGTGCGCGGCGCGCGCGAACATAATCTCAAAAGCATTGATGTGGATATTCCACGCGACCAACTGGTTGTAATCACTGGGCTTTCTGGTTCGGGTAAATCCTCGCTGGCCTTTGACACGATCTATGCCGAAGGGCAGCGGCGCTATGTCGAATCCCTGAGCGCCTATGCGCGTCAGTTCCTCGACATGATGCAAAAGCCGGATGTGGATCACATTTCCGGTCTGTCCCCGGCGATTTCCATCGAACAAAAGACCACATCAAAAAACCCGCGTTCGACGGTTGGCACGGTCACTGAAATCTATGACTACATGCGGCTGCTGTTCGCCCGTGTCGGCACACCCTATTCCCCGGCCACCGGCAAACCCATTGAGGCGCAGCAGGTGCAGGACATGGTTGACCGGATCATGAATATGGAAGAGGGGACACGCGCCTATCTGCTGGCCCCGATTGTGCGCGACCGCAAAGGCGAATACCGCAAGGAGTTTCTTGAGCTGCGCAAGCAGGGTTTTCAACGGGTTAAGGTCAACGGCGAATTCTACGAACTGGACGAGCCGCCGACGCTGGATAAGAAATTCCGCCATGACATTGATGTGGTGGTGGATCGCATCGTTGTGCGTGAAGGGCTGGAAACGCGGCTGGCGGATAGTTTGCGCACGGCACTGGATCTTGCCGACGGCATCGCCATTCTGGAAACCGCCCCGGCAGAGGGCGACCCGGAGCGCAGTACGTTTTCCGAAAAATTTGCCTGTCCGGTCAGTGGGTTCACCATTCCCGAGATCGAGCCGCGCCTGTTCTCTTTTAACGCCCCCTTTGGCGCGTGCCCCTCTTGCGATGGCTTGGGTAAAGAGCTGTTTTTTGATGAACGGCTGGTGGTGCCGGATCAGAACCTTAAGGTTTATGATGGCGCGCTAGCCCCCTGGCGCAAGGGGAAAAGCCCTTACTTCAAACAGACGATTGAGGCGATTGCCAAACATTACGGGTTCAACCAGAACACCAAATGGAAGGATCTGGACCCAAAGGTGCAAAAGGTATTCCTGCGAGGGTCGGGCAAGGAAGAAATCAAGTTCCGCTATGATGAAGGCGGGCGCGTTTATGAGGTCAGCCGCGTGTTTGAGGGGGTCATCCCCAACATGGAACGCCGCTATCGCGAGACTGACAGCAATTGGGTCAGAGAGGAGTTCGAGCGTTATCAGAACAACCGACCCTGCGGCACCTGTGAAGGCTTCCGACTGCGTCCTGAAGCGCTGGCGGTGAAGATTGCCGGGTTGCATGCGGGACAGGTGGTGCAGATGTCGATCCGCGATGCGCTGGCGTGGTGTGAAAGCGTTCCTGCCGAGTTGACGAAGCAGAAAAACGAGATTGCCAAGGCGATCCTCAAGGAAATTCGTGAACGTCTGGGATTCTTGAATAATGTTGGATTGGAGTATCTTACACTCGCACGTTCAAGTGGTACATTAAGTGGTGGCGAAAGCCAACGGATCAGATTGGCCTCGCAAATCGGATCCGGTTTGACAGGCGTACTTTATGTGCTTGATGAGCCTTCGATCGGGTTGCATCAGCGCGACAATGACCGTCTCTTACTGACCCTGAAAAACCTGCGCGACCAAGGCAATACCGTGATCGTGGTGGAACATGACGAAGAGGCGATCCGCGAGGCGGATTATGTTTTTGACATCGGGCCGGGTGCCGGTGTGCATGGCGGGCAGGTGGTCAGTCACGGGGTGCCTGCGGCAATTGCAGCGGATCCAAATTCGATCACCGGGCAATATCTGACGGGGGCGCGGGAGATTGCCGTGCCAGCCACCCGCCGCAAGGGGAACAAGAAGAAAATTCAGGTGGTTAAGGCCACGGGGAACAATTTGCAGAATGTGACCGTGGACTTCCCCTTGGGCAAGTTCGTCTGTGTCACAGGGGTTTCTGGTGGCGGTAAATCGACGCTAACAATTGAAACCCTGTTCAAGACCGCCTCGATGAACCTGAACGGCGCACGCCAGACACCGGCCCCCTGTGAAACCATCAAAGGGCTGGAACATCTGGATAAGGTCATCGACATTGACCAACGCCCGATCGGGCGCACGCCACGCTCTAACCCGGCGACCTATACAGGTGCCTTTACCCCGATCCGGGACTGGTTCGCCGGGCTTCCTGAAGCAAAGGCAAGGGGTTACAAGCCCGGACGGTTCAGTTTCAACGTCAAAGGTGGACGCTGCGAGGCATGTCAGGGTGATGGTGTGATCAAGATCGAAATGCACTTCCTGCCGGATGTCTATGTGGAGTGTGAAACCTGTAAGGGCGCGCGCTACAACCGTGAAACGCTTGAAATCAAATTCAAGGGCAAATCGATCGCCGATGTGCTGAACATGACGGTGGAGGATGCGCAGACGTTTTTTGCCGCTGTGCCCTCGATCCGCGAAAAGATGGACGCGCTGATGCGGGTCGGGCTGGGCTATATCAAGGTGGGCCAGCAGGCGACAACCCTTTCGGGGGGCGAGGCGCAGCGGGTGAAACTTTCCAAGGAGCTAAGCAAGCGCTCAACCGGGCGCACCCTGTATATTCTGGATGAACCGACGACCGGTTTGCATTTTGAAGACGTGCGTAAGCTGTTGGAAGTGCTGCATGAACTGGTTGATCAGGGCAATTCAGTGATTGTTATTGAGCACAACCTTGATGTGGTGAAAACAGCGGATCACATCATTGATATCGGTCCTGAAGGCGGTGATGGCGGTGGTCGTGTGGTGGCAACTGGCACGCCAGAGGATGTGGCGAAAGTTGCGGAAAGCTATACCGGCAAATACCTCAAACCGATGTTGGCGAAACGCGGGAAAGTCGCCGCCGAATAAGGCACGGCTTTTTCAATTGCGCGGGGGCGCGGTTAGACAAAGATCAAGCAGCCGGGTGAAATCGGTGGCGGAGAGGCTGTCAAAATCAGAACAGAGTGTTTCAATCTCGTTTGCCCGCGCCGCCCCAAGCACCGGGTCGGCGAACAGGTGGAATTTGTCGGAAATCTCACTGTCTGAAAGGGGCAGGTCATTGTCGCCTTTTGGGGTGCGCGGCACATCTTCAAAGCTGCGCCCGTCGCGCGTGTGCAACGTCACCTGCGCCCAGCGTTTGCCCTGTGAAATCCTGGTCAAATGGGGATCGTCGATCAGCCGCACGGCATCGCTGATCCGTAGAATATCAGGGTCACTTAATGTCGTAAGCCCCAGTTCCGACACACCAATTTGGCCACGCACAATCATTGTTGCGACAGGAAATGCGATGCCATAGGCGAATTCATCCGGGCTTGCGGGGCGGTGACCGGCAAGACGTGTGGCATTGTGAAACGTCTTTATATCAACAGACGCGATTTCCGTGTGGGTCAGGCCATGTGTGGCCATCAAATGGGCAACTGAATCAATGCTTGGATGTGCCCAACGACAGCAGGGGTAGGGTTTGTAGCTGGTGTCCTCAACCGTGCGCCAGGCTGTGCCAAGGTCGGACCAGAAGGGTGGCGCGTCTTCGCAGGTCAGGGCCGGTGCGCCGGTGAACCCGTCACGCGCGAGGTAAGCCGCAACCACGCCCGATGGTGCGCCCCAGCCAACGCCGTCGCGCACCATGGTCGGATGATCAATACAGCGCATCATTTGGCTACGCGGCCCGTGGTACTCTCCGATTCCGGCGGCGTGGCGGATCGTTTCGCCGTCACATCCCAACATTCGTGCGGCGGCCGTTGCAACGCCCACTGCGGTCCATGCACCAGAGGTATGATAATCTGCGCAGGTCGCATGCTGTGCCAGACCCACGCGGTAGCTGACCTCGTACCCCACCGCCAGATGTGTGGCAAATGCCTGTCCTGTCAGAGGGTTAGCTGATGCATCAGCCATCGCCATCAGCGCAGGGAAAACAGCCGAACCGCCATGCCCTTTGCAAGGTGATGTTGAATCATGCGCATCAACGGCATCGACAGTAAACCCACCCGCCATCGCGGCCCCGGCGGGCGACAGCGGCGTGCCTTCCATCAATATCCGTGCGGATCCGGTTGCGGTTGGGCCAAACATCGCCTGTGCCCCGCGCACCGCAATCTGCGCCATCTGTGTGGTTGATGCGACCGCCGCGACCCCCATAGTGTCCAGAAACGAGCGCCGCAAAACCGCGCGTAGCGCCTCTGGCAGATCTGCATAGGTCAGGTCAGCGGCAAATTCGTGGAAAGGGGGCGACATGGCGGCAGGCTCCAACTGGGGTGATCCCAGCCTAGCCCCTGCACCACGCGCCAAAAATGCCGTTTTGCGACCCTAGCTGTCGCGGTTGCGCGCTGAAAGGCGCGGCAACATGGCCGAGAAATCACGCCCCATGCCGTCTTCTTCCTCGACGAACTGGCGGTACAGGGACAGGGCAAGGGCACCCATCGGTGTATCCGCATTTGCGGCTTCTGCGGCTTGCTGGCTTAATCCAAGGTCTTTCAGCATCAGCTCGGCCGCGAAGCCGGGTTTATAGTCATTGTCAGCAGGGGAGGTTGGCCCGACACCGGGGGCAGGGCAATAGGCGTTCATCGACCATGAATAGCCTGAGGAAGTGCTGACAACATCAAACATCTTCTGGCGATCAAGGCCTAGCTTGTCGGCAAGCGCAAAGGCCTCGCAGGTGGCGATCATTGTCGCCCCGAGGATCATGTTATTGCAGATTTTGGCGGCTTGTCCGGCACCGGCTTCACCACAATGCACCGCTTTTTGCCCCATGATATCAAAGAGGGGTGCCGCTTTGGCAAAGGCATCAACCGTGCCCCCGGCCATAAAGGTCAATGTCCCGCCGGCGGCCCCGCCGATCCCACCGGAGACAGGCGCATCAACAGCAAGAAACCCTGCTTTTTCAGCAGCTTCCAATGTGTTGCGGGCGCTCTCTACATCTACGGTGGAACAGTCGATAAACAGCGCGCCCTGTTTCATATCGGCAAATGCCTGCGCGGCGACCTGCCGCAAAATCGAACCGTTTGGCAACATGGTGATCACCACATCGGCATCCGTCACAGCCTCCGCAAGGTTTTGCGCGGATATGACGTCTTTCGCCTCTGCGCCTGCGACGTCAAACCCGGTCACACTATGTCCTGCGGCGGCCAGATTGCTGGCCATGGGCGCGCCCATATTGCCCAGTCCGATGAAACCGATTTTGAGAGGGGTCATAGGGATCTCCTAAAGTTTGAGGGCCTGCGCACCCAAGGGTTGCAGCATTTTGGCGACGGCAGCGAGGGGCACGTCAGCATCCGCATATTGCCATTTGGGCTTGCGGTCTTTGTCGATGATGGCGGCGCGGATCCCTTCAAGGAAATCGCCATGTTCAGAGGCGCGATAGGTAAAGCGGTACTCCAGCTCCAGCGCTTTTTCCATACTCAAGCTTGGGCCGCGCAAACGATGCATCATTTCCACCGTACAAGCGGCAGAGAGTGGGGAGCTGCGCCCGATCATCTTAAGCGCGGCTTCGGCAAAGCTGCCGGAGGCATGACGCAGATCCGTCAGGATATCCGATAGGGTTTCACCGGCAAACAGGGTGTTGATCTGCGCCATCTGACCTTCGAACGTCCCGCCGCTGGCGGGCTCTGCTGCCTGCGAAATGACATCAGGGTCACCCGTCTGTGTCAGCTTTTCGATCAGGTCTGGCCAGTTTAACTCTGGGATGTAATGGTCTGCAAAACCTGCGAAAATTGCATCCTGTGGTCCCATGCGTGTCGCCGTGATACCTAGGTATTCACCAAGCCGTCCCGGTGCGAGTGCGAGCAGCAGCGATCCGCCGACATCCGGCACAAGACCGATGCCACATTCGGGCATGGCAATTTGGCTGCTGTCGCCCACGATGCGGTGTGATCCATGACAGCCAATGCCAACACCGCCGCCCATGGTGAACCCCTGCAAAAAGGAGATAACAGGTTTCGGATAGGTGAAAATCTTGTGGTTCAGACGGTATTCATCCGCCCAGAATTTCTGCCCATAGGCGAAGTTGCCCTTCGTCCCCTGTTCATAGAGATCCGCAATGTCACCGCCAGAGCAAAAGGCGCGGTCACCCGCAGCATCAAACAGGATCAGCTGCACCGCGTCATCATCGCGCCATTGGTCAAACGCTGCCTCAATCGCCAGGCACATCTCATAAGTCATTGCATTCAATGCCTTAGGTCGGTTCAAGGTGATCCGACCGGCATGGCCTTCAATGCGAATATCAATATCGCTCATCTGTTCTTCAACATATCGCGGGATACGATCACACGCATGATCTCATTGGTCCCTTCAAGAATTTGATGCACCCGCAGATCCCGCACCAGCTTTTCGATACCATAATCCGCAAGGTACCCGTAGCCGCCATGCAATTGCAGACATTGATCCACAACTTTGCTGCCTGTTTCGGTTACAAACTTCTTGGCCATGGCACAGAACTTGGTGGCATCCGGCGCTCCGGTGTCCAGTTTCCATGCCGCTTGACGCAGGAAGACCCGCGCGGCCTGAAGTTCGATTTCCATGTCCGCAAGGCGGAATTGCAGCCCCTGAAACTGGTCGATGGATTTGCCAAAGGCCCGTCGTTCGCCCATATATTCCAGCGTTTTGTTCAATGCGGTTTGTGCTGCACCCAGTGAACAGGCCGAAATGTTCAAACGCCCGCCATCAAGGCCCATCATCGCATATTTGAAACCTTTTCCCTCTTCTCCCACCAGATTTCCGGCGGGAATGTCGCAATCGTCGAATTGCACCTGCGAGGTTGGTTGGCTGCGCCAGCCCATTTTATCTTCCAGACCACCAAAGGACAGCCCGTCAGTGCCGTCTTCCACATAGACGGTTGAAACACCCGCGGCCCCGTCTTCCGAAGTGCGCACCATGCAGACATAAGCGTCTGAATATCCGCCGCCGGAAATGAACGCCTTGGTGCCGTTCAGGCTGTATCCTTCGTTTGTGCGTGTTGCCTTCGTCTTCAGCGCCGCGGCATCTGAACCAGAGCCCGGTTCGGTCAGGCAATAGCTGAGCACGGTGTTCATCGACAGGACATCTGGCATGACCCGTGCCTTCAGATCATCATCGGCAAAGCTGTCCAGCATCTTTGCGCACATGTTATGGATCGACAGAAAGGCCGCCACAGAAGGGCAGGCCATGGAGAGCGCTTCAAACACCAATGTCGCATCCAGACGGGTCAGGTCAGAGCCACCCGCCTCTTCAGAGACGTAAAGCCCGCCAAACCCCAGTTCCGCGATACGCGGCCACAGATCCTTCGGGATGGTCTCGTCTTTTTCCCACTGCTGGGCAAAGGGCGCGATGTTTTCCTGACCAAAGGCATAGGCCATGTCAAAAATCGCTGTCTGTTCGTCACTCAGTGCAAAATCCATGATGCGCTCCGCTGGTTTAATGAACGAGTGTTAAATTCTAATGTTTGCAGAAATTTTGCAAGGGCAGTGATTGCCGCTTTGGGCTGATTTCATCATGCCAATAACTCAATCCCGCCTTCACACACTGGACACATCAGTTGAAATTTGGGTTTGGGGTGGGCCTTGGGCCCACCCCGGTCTTTTATTCCATGACAGGAATTGAAAACTCGCCACCTTCTTTGATGCCTGAAGGCCAGCGTGCCGTCACGGTCTTGGTGCGGGTGTAGAATTTGAACGCATCCGGCCCATGCTGGTTCAAATCGCCAAAGACGGATTTTTTCCAGCCCCCAAAGGTGTGATAGGCCAGCGGAACAGGGATTGGCACGTTGATGCCAACCATGCCCACATTGATCCGGTTGGCAAAGTCACGCGCCGCGTCACCATCGCGGGTAAAGATCGCGGTGCCATTGCCATATTCATGATCCATCGCGAGGCCGATGGCCTCTTCATAGCTCTGCGCCCGCACACAGGTCAGGACCGGGCCGAAAATCTCGTGCTTGTAGATGTCCATGTCCTTGGTCGCCCGGTCAAACAGGTGCGGCCCAACAAAATAACCGTCTTCATAACCCTGCAATTTGAAGTCGCGACCGTCGACCACAAGTTCGGCACCTTGATCAATGCCGGTTTGCACCAGACGTTCGATATTGGCCTTGGCAGCGGCGGTCACAACAGGGCCGTAATCCACGTCTTTGCCCGAGGTGTAAGGACCGACTTTCAGGCTTTCGATGCGCGGCACCAGTTCCTTTATCAGCTTGTCAGCTGTCTCATCGCCCACAGGGACGGCAACCGAGATCGCCATGCAGCGTTCGCCAGCCGCGCCGTAGCCTGCGCCGATCAAAGCATCAGCGGCCTGGGCCATATCGGCATCCGGCATGATGATCATATGGTTTTTCGCGCCGCCAAAACACTGGACCCGTTTGCCCTGCGCACAGCCCGTGCCATAGATATATTCTGCAATCGGGGTTGAGCCGACAAAGCCAACCGATTGGATGGTGTCGTTGTAAAGGATCGCGTCGACCGCTTCCTTGTCACCGTTCACCACCTGAAGAATGCCTTTGGGCAGGCCCGCTTCCTCGGCCAGTTCTGCAAGCATCAAGGGCACTGAAGGATCACGTTCGGAAGGTTTCAGGATAAAGGCGTTCCCGCAAGCGATGGCGGGGGCGAACATCCACATCGGGATCATCGCGGGGAAGTTGAACGGGGTAATACCCGCAGTCACACCAAGGGCCTGACGCATGGAATACATGTCGATACCGGGGCCTGCGGAGTCGGTATATTCGCCTTTCAACAGCTCGGGCGCACCGATGCAATATTCAACCACTTCAAGGCCCCGCTGCACGTCACCGGCAGCATCTGGCAGGGTTTTACCATGTTCGCGTGACAGGGCTTCGGCCAGTTTGTCCATGTCGCGGTTCAACAGGGAAACCAGTTTCATCAACACCCGCGCGCGGCGCTGTGGGTTGGTGGCGGCCCAAGCGGGCTGTGCGGCAGCGGCGAAGGCGACGGCCTGTTCCAGTTCTTCTTTCGACGCGAGCGGGCATTTCGCCTGCACTTCGCCTGTCGCAGGGTTCATTACATCTGCGAAACGTCCTGAAGTGCCTTTGACATGGGCACCGTTTAGATAGTGGGTAAGTTCTTGCATGGGTTCCTCCTGAGTTGACCGCACTGTAGTCTTGCAAAAAGGTCTGGGAAAGGGGCAGTTTGACAAAGTGGTTTTGCATTTTTGCAAAGGTTCCCTATGTTGAAAACGCAGATGAGTTTAGGGGCAAGATGAAGGTGGGGCGTGGCGCATAATTGGGATGATTTGCGGTTGTTTCTGGCCGTGGCACGCGAGCAAAGCCTGTCGGGGGCAGGCAAATTGGTCCGGCTTGATCCGGCGACCTTGGGCCGGCGGGTGGCACGGCTGGAGAAGGCGTTGGAGGCGGTGTTGTTTGTGAAGTCACCGCAGGGCTATGCCTTGACCGACGCGGGTGCGCAGTTGCTGGAACGTGCGGAAGTTGCTGAACAGGCCATGCGCAAGGCGACAGCGGATGTGGCAGCCTCCAGCGACCGTCTGACCGGACAAATTCGGATTGGGGCACCGGATGGCAGCGCCAATTTCCTTTTGCCGCAGGTATGCGCCCGAATTGCGTCGGATCATCCGGGGTTGGACATTCAGATTGTCGCATTGCCCCGCGTTTTTAACCTGTCGCGGCGCGAGGCGGATATGGCAATTGCGGTCAGCGCGCCTGACGCCGGGCGTCTAACGGTACAGAAGATCAGTGACTATCATCTGCATCTGGCGGCTTCGGCAGAATATCTTGCCGCGCATGGCCCGATCAAAACTGTTGCCGCGCTGAAAGGGCACAGGATTGTCGGCTATATCGCTGATATGATCTTTGACCGGGAATTGGATTATCTGGCGGATCTGGGGTTGGGACGGGTCGCCTTGGGGTCAAATTCGGTCTCTGTGCAGGCGCATATGATCCAGCAGGGCGGTGGCGTTGGGGTGGTTCACGACTTTGCCCTGCCGTTTCTGCCGGGTGTGGAACGTATCCTGACAGAGGAAGTTTCGTTGAAACGGGCGTTTTACCTGATCCGTCATGTGGATGATCAAAAGAACCACAGGTTGCGCCGCTTTGCCGAAATTCTAAGCGGTGCTTTGCGCAATGAAGTTCAATTACTGGAGGCAAAAGCTTGACTCCCATGCAGTTTCTGGCGGACCTTTGGATACCATGGGTGGTCAAACAGGAGAAACTTGCATGCTTGTCTCACAGATTCTGAAGTCTAAATCGGATGATGCCGTGGTGACGTCCTTGCCATCGATGTTGATTTCCGAGGCCGCAAAGGTGTTATCGGAAAAACGCATCGGGACATTGGTGATTTCCTCAAATGGCACGACGCCTGACGGCATCTTGTCGGAACGTGACATTGTCCGCGAACTGGGTCGGGAAGGGTCTGGGTGCTTGTCGCTGACCGTGGACAAGCTGATGACCACCAAGTTGGTGACCTGTGGTCGGGATGACCGTGCGGATGAAATTCTGCAAAAGATGACCGAGGGGCGTTTTCGCCATATGCCGGTGCTGGATGAGGGCAAACTTGTCGGATTGATCAGCCTTGGTGATGTGGTCAAGGCGCGCCTGTCCGAATTGGCGATGGAGAAAGATGCGCTCGAAGGGATGATCATGGGGCATTAATCGACTTGCGCCCGGCTGCGCCGCGTGGTTGCTTGCGGTCGACATTGAGCCACCAAATCGAATTGACAGTCAGGAAGCCCTATGCGCATTGGCCTTTACCCCGGCACTTTCGATCCCATTACCTTGGGGCATATAGACATCATTCGCCGTGCTTCGACGCTGGTGGACAAACTGGTGATCGGGGTTGCGATCAACCGCGACAAGGGGCCGTTGTTCAATCTGGAAGAACGGGTTGCGATGATCGAAGCGGAATGTGTCACCCTTGCCAAACAGACCGGGGTAGAGATTGTTGTTCACCCTTTCGAAAATCTGCTCATTGACTGTGCCCGTGATGTCGGGGCCCAGATGATTGTGCGTGGTTTACGGGCAGTGGCGGATTTTGAATATGAATACCAGATGGTTGGCATGAACCGCCAGTTGGATGATTCAATCGAAACCGTGTTTCTGATGGCGGAAGCACAACGTCAGGCGATTGCCAGTAAACTGGTCAAGGAAATCGCGCGGCTGGAGGGGGACATCAGCAAGTTTGTCACCCCCCGTGTTGAAGCCAAGGTATTGGCGAAATACGCCAGCTAGGACCATTCCCCTAGATAAACTGTGCCATGACAGTGGCTGTATCCAGCATCCGGTTGGAAAACGCCCACTCGTTGTCATACCAGACCAAGACGCGGGCCAGATTGCCTTTCTGGACCGAGGTTTGATCACTGGCAAAAATGGCGCTGGCCGGATGGTGGTTGAAATCGGTCGATACCAGTTTGCGGTCCGTCACTTCAAGCACACCGTTTAACGGGCCAGTTGCGGCTTTCACCATGGCCGCGTTGATCTCTGCTTCGCTGGCATCTTGGGACAGTTCCACCACCAGATCACAACAAGAGACATTTGGCGTTGGCACGCGGATGGCGGTGCCGGTGATCAACCCGTCAAGCTGGGGCAGGACCACGCCCAAGGTCTCAGCCGCACCGGTCGTGGTTGGGATCATCGACAGGGCGGCGGCACGGGCGCGGTAGAGGTCTTTATGCGCCCGGTCATGCACCGGCTGGGTGCCGGTATAGCTGTGAACGGTGGTCATATGCCCCCGCAGGATTCCAAAGGATTCGTGCAGCACATGCGCCGCCGGGACAAGACAATTGGTGGTGCAGGAGGCATTGCTGATGATCCGGTCATCGGCGTTGATCAGCCCGTGGTTCACACCGTAAACTACTGTTTTCACATCGCCTTTGGCAGGTGCCGAGATCAGCACACGTTTTGACCCATTGGCAAGGTGCAGGGCCGCCTTATCCGGTGTGCGAAAGAAGCCGGTGCATTCCAATGCAATATCGACGTCATCCCAGGGCAGTTTGTCCGGTGCGCGCTCTGCTGTGACGCGCATCGGCCCGAACCCCACGTCCATCGTACCGTCGCCCAATGTCACCGGCTTGCCATAGCGCCCGTGCACGGAGTCAAACTCGAACAGATGCGCGTTTGTCTCAAGTGGGGCAAGGTCGTTGATCGCGACAACCTCAAAATCGCCCATGCCGCGTTCCGCCAGGGCCCGCAACACGTTGCGGCCGATCCGCCCAAAGCCGTTGATGGCCAGTTTTACTGTCATGGCGTCACCTTTTGATCAAATTCTTGACCCAGAAAAAAGGTAACCGGCCGGCTATGTCAACGGGCGCAGGGCAGGAATCAAGTACCGATACAATTTAACCGGCGCGACAGAGGTCAGCGCCAGAAAGCGATCCATTCGATCAGCTCGAAGAACTTTTTCCCAAGGAAGATAAGATGTTCCGTGCCGAACATCATCACGTCGATCACCAGAGCACCCAGAATGAACACTCCAAGAAAGATGGCGATGGGATTAGTCACTTGGCAAGGCTCCGCAAAGGTCCGCCCCGATATGACAGGGGCGGACGGGGCACGCAAGTGGCAGGGGCGTTAGTCCAGATTGCCCATGGCAACGGCAACATCTGCCATCCGCACCGAAAACGCCCATTCATTGTCATACCAGCCCAGAACACGCACGGTGCGGCCTGCGACAACGATGGTCTGGTCCGGCGCGAAAATACAGCTTTCTTCGGTGTGGTTGAAGTCGATGCTGACCTTCTGTTCAGGATCATACCCCAAGACACCTTGCATCGGACCTTTGGCAGCGGCTTTGGCGGCGGCGTTCACCTCTTCGACGGTCACATCGCGCGAGGCGGTAAAGGTCAGGTCGACGGCGCTGACATTCGGTGTCGGTACACGCATGGCGGTGCCGTCCAGTTTGCCCTTCATCGCGGGATAGACTTCACCCAAGGCTTTGGCCGCACCGGTAGAGGTCGGGATCAGGGCCATGGCAGCGGCGCGGGCACGGTATAGATCCGAATGGCGCCGGTCCAATGTGGGTTGATCGCCGGTGTAGCTGTGGATCGTGGTCATCAGACCGCTTTCGATGCCAATGGCCTCATGCATTACCTTGGCCAGCGGGGCCAGACAGTTGGTGGTGCAGGAGCCGTTTGAGATCATCTTGTCGGTTTTGACCAAAGTGTCATGGTTTACGCCGTAAACCACTGTGCGGTCAACGTTTTTACCGGGGGCAGAGAGAAGCACCCGTTTCGCGCCCTGTTCCAGATGAACGTTTGCCTTATTGCCATCGTTGAATTTGCCGGTGCATTCCAGAACAACATCGCAACCCGACCAGTCCAGCTCCTCAAGGTTGTAGCTCGACATCACTTCAATGTCGTTCTGGCCAAGGTTCAGATACCGTTCGTTTTCGTCGATGGTCACGGTGCCCGGAAAGCGACCATGTACAGAATCGTATTTCAGCAGATGCGCAGCGGTGCTGAGCGGGCCGGTTGCGTTCAACTTGACCACCTGAATGTCGTCCCGCCCGGAAGCCGCGATGTGGTTAAGGGTGCAGCGGCCAATGCGGCCAAATCCGTTGATACCAACTTTGATGGTCATGAAATGCGTCCTTTTGGTGGGTCTCTTGGGCGCTCTATATCCGGCTGTGGACCATAGGGGAAAGGGTGAAAGACAGGGGATAAGTGACTGTTAGCGCTAAATTTTTGTGTTAGCGGTAAAGTTCGGGGCTTGCAGCGGGGTGAGATCACGCTAAATTTCCCGTGAACGCGTGGAAGGATGCCGGATGAGCGGATTAATAGCCCTGTTGGACGATGTGGCGGCAATTGCAAAAGTTGCGGCCTCCTCGATTGATGATGTGATCGGGCAGGCGGCAAAAGCCGGTTCAAAGGCGGCGGGTGCGGTCATTGATGATGCCGCGGTGACGCCAAAATATGTTCAGGGGTTTGACGCAAGCCGGGAATTGCCGGTCATCTGGCGCATCACCAAGGGCAGTCTGCGCAACAAGTTGTTGTTTCTGCTGCCTGCGGGCTTGGCGCTTTCTGCCTTCGCCCCTTGCGCGATTGCCCCCTTACTGATGCTGGGTGGCGCCTATCTGTGTTTTGAGGGGGCGGAAAAGGTCGCGCATTCTCTGGGGCTTAGCCATGGGCATGAGGATTATCCCGACAAGGATCAAGTGGTCGAGGATCCGGCGCAACTGGAAGAGCAAAAGGCGGCAGGGGCGATCAAGACCGATTTCATTCTGTCAGCCGAGATCATGACAATCGCTTTGGCGGCGATCCCCGCCAGCACCTTCTGGATGGAAGCGGCCACGCTTGCGGCTGTGGCTGTGATGATAACGGTGGCGGTTTATGGCGCGGTTGCCATCATTGTGAAGATTGATGATCTGGGTTTGCTGATGGCCAACAAGGGCCGACTGGGGCTGACGCGCAGCCTTGGGCGTGGCTTGGTGCGCGGCATGCCGGGGTTTTTGAAGGCCCTGACAGTGATTGGCACAGCAGCCATGTTGTGGGTTGGCGGGTCAATTATCATCCACGGGCTAGAAGAGCTGGGCTACGCCACTTTGGGTCATTGGATCCACGATGCGGCATATGCCTTGGCCCATATGGTGCCCCCCGCAGTGGAAGGTGCCACAGAGTGGTTTGCCAAGGCTGTGATGGATGGCATCTTCGGGTTGGCGCTGGGGCTTTTGCTGATCCCTTTGGGGGAAAAGGTCATCACTCCCCTATGGCGCAAGGTCTTTCATCGGAAGGCGTGATCCTTGGAGGGGAAAACCGGTGAGACAGAGGTTGGTGCGCCAAACAACTGACAGTGGTCTCTCGCGCCTTTCACGATGAAAGCAAGTTAACCGCGGTTTTAGCGGGTAACTTGTTGTTTTAGTTTTGCTGGCGCAGGGCAGCGCGGCCAAGAAGGGCGGCAATCATCAGATGCCCGGTCAGGACGTAAACAACAAATGCCATCAGGCCAGACCCGCCCAAAGACAACCAGATAGCGCTAGATGCAACTCCAGCGCAAAGCGCTGTGATCATGAACGTGATAGACATACGGTCCCCTTCTCGGCAACTCTGCTTCACCGGATGATAAGCCAGCGAAAACTAAAAAAGTATGAACATCTCTTGCATCAACCTTAGGTTAGGGTGTTTTAAGATACTAGGGCTGAATTGCGGCTATCCGTTTTCGGCGCTATCTCGCTGACTTCATGCAAATTCCTGCTTACCGCGACCCCAAACGCGAAAAGCCCCGCCAAAAACAGGCGGGGCTTCCGGGTAACCTTAGGGTTGTAATCTGGCGTTAGAGCAACGCCTTGGCGGCATCTGCCACGCCCTGCGCAGTGATCCCGAACTTCTCGAACAGCTCTTCCGCCGGGGCAGAGGCTCCGAAACGGTCCATGCCGACAAAGGCTGCTTTGTTCGCCTTGCCACGCTCGCCAAACAGCCAGCGGTCCCAACCCATCTGCACACCGGCCTCAACGCCGACACGCACAGCGCCACCCGGCAGGATGCGCTTGCGATAGGCTTCGTCCTGCGCGGCAAACAGCTCCATACAGGGCATGGAAACCACGCGGGTACCGATGCCCTCTGCCTGCAACATCTCGCGGGCCTGCATGGCCAGATGCACCTCGGAACCGGTAGCGATCAGGATGACCTGACGTTTGCCGTCGGAATCCGCCAGTACATAGGCTCCTTTTTCGACCATGTTGTTGTTCTTGTGCTCGAGGCGCACGGTCGGGAGCCCCTGACGCGTCAGCGACAGCACCGATGGGGTTTTCTTGGCGGTCAACGCGATTTCCCAGGCTTCTGCCGTTTCAATCGTATCGGCAGGGCGGAAGACATAGGTGTTCGGCGTGGCACGTGAAATTGCCAGATGCTCGACCGGCTGGTGAGTCGGCCCATCTTCGCCAAGACCGATGGAATCATGGGTCATTACAAAGACGCTTGGCACCTGCATCAGCGCTGCCAGACGCATAGCGGGACGGGCGTAATCGGTAAAGCACATGAATGTGCCGCCGTAAGGGCGCACACCACCATGCAAGGCCATGCCGTTCATCGCAGAGGACATGCCGTGTTCACGCACGCCCCAGTATACATAGCGGCCCGCGCGGTTGTCCGTGTCAAACACACCCAGATCGGATGTCTTGGTGTTGTTTGAACCGGTCAGATCGGCAGAGCCACCAACGGTTTCGGGCATGATCGGGTTGATCACCTCAAGGGTTTTTTCAGAAGAGGCGCGGGTGGCCAATTTCGGCGCGGTCTCCGACATCTGCTTTTTGAACGCTTTGATGGTCGCGCTCAGCTTCTTGGGGGCATCCAGTGCCAGCGCACGGTTGAAAGTCTCGCGTTTGGCGCGGGGCATTTTGTCAAACCGTTCTTCCCATGCTTCACGCTCCGCCGCGCCACGTTTGCCGATTTCTTCCCATGCGGCTTTCACGTCTGCGGGCACTTCAAATGGCGCTGTGGTCCAGCCATAGGCAGCTTTGGCGGCTGCCATCTGATCCGGGTCGGTCAGCGCACCATGGCCTTTTGAGGTATCCTGCGCCGCATGACCCAGAGCGATGTGGGTTTTGCATGCGATCATCGACGGCTTATCGGATTTGCGGGCCTCGGTCAGGGCGGCGTCGATCTCGGCCGGGTTATGCCCGTCGATTTCGATCACATGCCAACCGGCAGATTCAAAGCGGGTCACCTGATCAGTGCGGTCCGACAGGGTGACAGGGCCGTCGATGGTGATGTTGTTGTTGTCCCACATGACAATCAGCTTGGACAGCTGATGACGCCCGGCCAATGTAATCGCCTCCTGCGACACACCTTCCATCAGGCAGCCGTCGCCAGCGATGACATAGGTGAAGTGGTCGACCACTTTCTTGCCATAGGTCGCGCGCTGAATTTCTTCCGCCATGGCGAAACCCACGGAATTGGCGATGCCTTGGCCCAAGGGACCGGTGGTGGTTTCGATCGCATCGGCCAGGAAATTCTCTGGGTGGCCCGCAGTGCGTGCACCCATCTGGCGGAAGTTCTTGATTTCTTCGATCGGGAATTGCGCGTCGCCCACAAGATGCAGCAGGGAATAGATCAGCATCGACCCGTGACCGGCGGACAGGATGAACCGGTCGCGGTCAGGCCACAGCGGGTTGGCGGCATCAAACTTCAGATGGTTTTCAAACAGCACCGTGGCAACATCGGCCATGCCCATCGGCATGCCGGAATGGCCGGAGTTGGCGGCGGCAACGGCGTCCAGAGTAAGGGCGCGAATGGCGGTGGCTTTGGACCAATGGTCGGGGTTTGCGGTGCGCAGGGCGTTCAGATCCAAGGGGGACTTCCTTATGGGTGAGCAATTGAGTTGCGCCTGTGCATATCAGTGCGCCCGCAAAGTTCAAGCCAAAGGCGCGGTGGGGCCTTTATGGGTTCAACTTCGCCGTTCAAGTGGCTGATCTCAAACGGGGGGGCGCATTTGGTAATTTCTTTGGGTAGGATTACGGGAATATTGTTTCAGGGCGATTCGCGCCCTAGATCTCAAAATGACGCAAGACGAATGAACAAGAACTTACGGGGGACGTCAGGCAAATGAGTAACATCGACGATCTACAACGCCGCATCACCAAGGCGATGGACCGGGTTGCAAGCGGGCTGGACAAAATCGGCGGCGGCCCGGCAGGGCCGGACCCGGAAATGGTTCAGGCGCTGGAGGACGAGCGCACCGCGAACGCCCAGCTGACCGAACGGGTGCGCACCCTGAAGACACGGTATGAAGATGAACTGGCGCAGATGCGTGCCAAGCTGGAGGAAGGCGAGGCGCGCATGGCGCAGCTGGACACCGATCTACAGCGGGTGCGCCGCGCCAACACGCAGTTGACCGAAGCCTGTGAAGCCCTGCAAGCGGCCAATGCCGAAGGGGTGGGCGAGCCGCATCTGATCAACAAGGCGATGCTGGCGGAGCTGGAGGGCCTGCGCGCCGCGCGGGCCTCTGATGTGGCGGAAACCAGCGCCATTATTTCCGCGCTTACACCGCTGTTGGAGAATGCAAAAGACGAGGAGACAGCCTGATGCCGGAAACCAAGATCACAATCGGCGGTCGCCAATTTGAAGTGGCCTGTCAGGAGGGCGAGGAAACCTATCTGCATTCCGCTGCCAAAATGCTGGACGATGAAGCGCAGATCCTGTCGGATCAGGTGGGCCGGATGCCAGAGGCGCGGATGTTGTTGATGGCTGGTCTGCTGTTGGCGGATAAGACCGCCAGCGTCGAGGATAAGATCAAGGAGGTTCGCGCAGAACTGGCCGAGCGCGAGGCTGAACTGGCCGGGTTGCGCAACACCGTGGTTGAGCCTGAACGCATTGAGGTGCCCGTGGTGCCCCAGCAAGTAACGGACACTCTGGCAGAAGTTGCTGCTCAGGCCGAAGCACTGGCCGCAGCGGTGGAAGAAAAAGTCGGTTAGGTCAGGCTGTCCGGCTGCCCGTTGGGGTTAGCTGACATAAAGAAATGACTGTCTGACCTAAAGGAATGCCGGACATGAAAAAGCGTTCCATCAGCAATGATGGAACGCTTTTATGTTTTCGTACACAAGTGAATGGTCACCTGCGGGCTTGGCGTTTGGACGTTACCCGTTGGCTTCGCGGATCTTGTCAGCGGCTTCCTTGTCGTAAGCCACGCCGTTTTCCTCAAACAAAGTGTCCAGCTCACCAGACAGTGTCATTTCGGTGATGATGTCACAGCCGCCGATGAATTCACCTTTGACATAAAGCTGCGGGATGGTGGGCCAGTCGGAGAAATCCTTGATACCTGCGCGGATCTCTTCATCGGCCAGCACGTTCACATCGGAATATTCGATCCCCATGTAGTTCAGCACACCGGCCACGCGGGAGGAAAACCCGCATTGCGGCATCTCTTTGGTGCCTTTCATAAACAACACAACATTGTTGTCGGTGATGGTGGATTTGATACGGGTGGCGGCATCGCTCATGAATTTAATCCTTTGATTTCGAAGACTTGGATTGAGGGGTGTGAAACGCGTCATGGTAACGCGCAGCATAGGTTTCATCATCGGCCAATGGCGGCACATCTGTATCGGCCCGCCCGAAAACGCCTTTGGAGCTCAACCAGTTGGTCTGGCCCCGCTCAAGGCTTTCGTTGCGCCGATTGGTGCGTGACACTGCGTCCAGATCAGTGGCTTCCATGCCCAGCGGCACATCAGAGGTGCGGCGCGGGGGCTGGCGGCCGGCAAGCGGGCGATAGGTGGACCGTTGCGCACGGTATTGCAAAAAGCCGGTGATACCGACCCCCGCAACAACCAGAGCAAGCAACCAGATCCACATGGTGTTAATCCGGTGCTTTGGTGGTCAGCGCCAGCGCATGCAGATCACCGTTGGGCCCGTCCATCTTGCCCTTCAGGGCAGCATAGACTGCACGTTGCTGTTGCACGCGGTTCATGCCCTTGAAAGAGGCGTCTACGACCATAGCAGCCATATGCACGCCGTCATTGCCCTGTACAGTGATCTCGGCGTCAGGGAAGGACGCACGGATCAAATCTTCGATCTCTTGGGCTTGCATCGGCATGAAGGCGGCTCCGGCAGTAGGGACAGTGGATGGGGTGTAAACGTTATGTCAGATGTAATCGCGACAGGGGGGCTGTGCAAGCGAATGACCGGTAATATTCGCGCAATAGGTTATCCCGTTGAGCGCGGCGGGGCCACAGATTAGATGTTTCAGGAAGGCCATGCATGAATAAGGATGCGCGCCAACAGTCACGGAGGACCGACATGCAGCAAAGCGAAAGAGCGCCGGAACAGGCGCTGGAATGGGCGCGGGCCGGCACAGGGGCTGTTCTGGCCACAGTGATAGAGACATGGGGTTCCGCGCCGCGCCGTGTGGGATCGCAGCTGGTGATTTCCGGCGAAGGCGATATGGAAGGCTCCGTTTCGGGGGGCTGTGTTGAAGGCGCAGTGGTGCTTGAGGCGCTGGAGGTGTTGGCGCAGGGCGGCACAAGGGTTCTGGAATACGGTGTCAGTGACGGTGACGCCTTTGCGGTCGGGCTGGCGTGTGGCGGGACAATTCGCATTCTGGTCGAACCGGTGGGCACAGGCGGCATGCCGCTTGAAACGCTGGAGGAACTGGTCACGGCGCGCGCAGAACGTGTTGCGGTGGCTTATGAGGTTGCTCTGGACGGATCGACACGTGGCTTGCGGCGTGACGGCCATGACGCGCGGTTCAGGATGGATCGTTCCGGCGTCAGCGAAGACGGTGCCAGCTTTATTGCAATCCATACCCCGCCACTGCGGCTGGTGGTTGTGGGTGCGGTTCACATTGCCCAGACACTGGTCAGCATGGCACGGGCGGTTGGTTTTGACCCCATCGTCATCGACCCGCGCGAGGCTTTTGGCTCTACTGCCCGGTTTCCTGATGCAACACTGATCAACGACTGGCCTGATGACGCCCTGAACGAAATTGGCGTCGATGCCCGTACTGCGCTGGTTCTGTTGACCCATGATCCGAAGCTGGATGATCCCGCCTTGCATGTCGGGCTGCATTCTCAGGCGTTTTACATCGGCGCATTGGGCAGCTCGCGCACCCATGCCTCTCGGGTGACACGGCTGGGGGAAGCCGGGTTCGATGCCCATCAGATTGCACGGATCAAAGGGCCAGTCGGACTGGACATCGGCGCGGCAGGCCCTGCCGAAATTGCGGTATCAATTATGGCCCAGATCATCCAGGCGTTGCGCGGCTCATGAAGTTTGGCCCGGTTCCCCTGAAAGATGCCGAAGGTGCGGTGCTGGCGCATTCTGTGGCCCTGCGCAAAGGGCGGTTGCGCAAGGGACGTGTTTTGGACGCGGATGATATCGCGGCTTTGGCGGAGGCAGAACTGCGCGAAATCATCGTGGCGCGGCTGGAGGCCGGGGACGTCAGCGAAAACGATGCGGCAGCGGCTTTGGCAAAGGCGGTGCTGGGAGACGGGCAGGGGCTGGATGTGACGGCACCCTTTACCGGGCGGGTAAACCTCTTGGCGCAGGGGCCGGGGGTTGTGCAGCTGGATGTGGCGGCCCTTGAAGCGGTGAATGCGGTTGATCCGATGATCACAATCGCCACGGTGCCGCAGTTCGGACAACTGGCCCGCGGTGGCATGGCAGCCACGATCAAGATTATATCTTACGCGGTCCCGGGTGTGGCTTTGCAACGGGCCATCTCGGCGGCTGGTCGCGGTGCTATCGCCTTGGCACGACCCAGCCTGCGCACCGCCACATTGATCATTAGCGAAATACCCGGCGGGGCCGGGGACAAGGGGCGCAAGGCAATTGCTGATCGTCTGGCCGCCCTTGATGTTGATCTGGAGGCAGTGGTGATGGTGCCCCATGAAACACCCGCATTGGCAGCGGCGATCGATGCGGTGCAAAGCCATCTAGCGCTGGTGTTGACCGGATCGGCCACCTCTGATCCGCAAGACGTCGCCCCGTCCGCCCTGCGTGCCGCAGGGGGGCAGGTGGAACGGTTTGGCATGCCGGTAGATCCCGGAAACCTGTTGTTTATCGGGGATTTACGCGGGCGTCCGGTGATTGGTCTGCCGGGCTGTGCCCGTGCCCCGGCACTGAATGGCGCAGATTGGGTGCTGTCGCGCGTTCTATGCGGCGTACCGGTGCGTGCGCGCGACATTGCTGGCATGGGGGTTGGCGGATTGCTGAAAGAAATTCCATCCCGTCCACAGCCACGGCGGGGTCGCTCGACTTAACACAAGACATGCTAACCTTGTCAAAGGCGCGTCGGAACCTGCCGGGTCGACTGGCGACTTCGACCTTTAATTGAAAACTCTCGAATTTTTTATTCTCAACTGCGCTTGCCCGTGGTTAACTCCCTTTAACCAAGCACACCAAGGGAGGGTGATATGACACAGGTCAAAATGACCGTGAACGGCAAGGCAGCATCGGGTGAGGTCGAAGGCCGCACGCTTTTGGCGCATTTTCTGCGCGAAGACCAAGGGCTTACCGGCACACACATCGGATGCGACACTAGCCAATGCGGGGCCTGTGTGGTGCATGTCAACGGCGCGGCGGTCAAAGCCTGCACCATGCTCGCAGTGGAGGCTGACGGGGCAACGGTGGATACGATTGAAGGTCAGGCAAACGCCGATGGTTCCCTGAATGTGATCCAACAGGCGTTTCAGGACCATCACGGCTTGCAATGCGGTTTTTGCACACCGGGTATGGTGATGTCTGCGGCTGCCCTGTTGAAAGAGAACCCCAAACCGACTGAGGCGGATGTGCGCCACTATCTGGATGGCAATATCTGCCGCTGCACAGGGTATCACAACATCGTCAAGGCGATCATGGCGGCATCCGGTCAGGATGTCAGCGCGATTGCGGCCGAATAAGTGACTGGCCCTGATTTCATCGAGATTGGCACGGACAACCGGGACGCCACTGCGGCGTTCTTTCAGGAGGTCATGGGCTGGTCTTGGGAAAGCATGGGCGCGGGGCCTGCGGGGTTTTTCACCGACGGGACACGCAAGGTCGGGATGCATGAAGAGGCATCCCCCTGCATGGTGCCTTATCTGGCTGTGGAAGACATTGAGGCCAAGGTGGCGGAGGTCAAACAGGCGGGGGGCACCCTGATGGGAGAGATCGCGGATGCCCCCGGTTTTGGCCGTTTTGCCACCTGTACCGATCCGCGCGGTGTGCGGTTTGGATTACATCAGGAAGATTGAGAGAGGCTGCGCGCTGCGTGCGTGCGGCCTGAAAATCATTTCAAATACGTAAGGTGCATTTCAATGCACCCCACTAGGGAGGAATAACATGCCTAAGGATGGCGGAATTGGTGCCAGCAGCAAGCGGCGCGAAGACGTTCGGTTTTTGACCGGAAATGGGAAGTATACCGATGACATCAACATGCGGGGGCAGGCCTATGTGCATTTCCTGCGCTCTGACGTGGCCCATGGTACGCTGACAAAGGTTGATACCTCTGCCGCGGCTGGGATGCCCGGTGTGGTGCAGATTTTCACTGGTGAGGATTTTGCAGAAATCGGCGGTATGCCCTGTGGCTGGCAAGTAACGGACAAACATGGCGATCCGATGCACGAGCCCAGACATCCGGTGCTAGCCCATGGCAAGGTGCGTCATGTTGGTGAACCGATTGCTGCTGTCGTTGCAGATACATTGGCGCAGGCCCGCGATGCGGCAGAAGCGATTGAAGTTGATATCGCCGAACTGCCGGCGGTGGTGAACATGAAAGAGGCGGTCAAGGATGGTGCGCCGAAGGTACATGACGAACTGCCCGGAAACCTGTGTTATGACTGGGGTTTTGTCGAGGAAAACAAGGGTGCTGTGGATGAGGCGTTTCAGAACGCTGCCCATGTCACCACGCTGGAGCTGACCAATAACCGGTTGGTTGCCAACCCGATGGAGCCGCGTGTGGCGATTGGGGATTTCGACCGCTCGGATGGTGAGCATACGCTCTATACGACCAGCCAGAACCCACATGTGATCCGCTTGCTGATGGGGGCCTTTGTATTGGGCATCCCGGAACATAAGCTGCGCGTGGTGGCACCCGATGTGGGCGGTGGTTTCGGCACTAAGATTTTCCACTATCAGGAAGAGGCGTTTTGCACCTTTGCCGCCAAGGCGGTCAACCGTCCGGTGAAGTGGACTTCAACCCGCTCAGAGGCCTTTGTTTCGGATGCTCATGGGCGTGACCATGTGACCAAGATTGAATTGGCGCTGGATGCAGAGAATAACTTTACTGCTTTGCGCACAGATACTTACGCCAATATGGGGGCCTATCTGTCGACCTTTGCGCCGTCCGTGCCCACATGGCTGCATGGCACCTTGATGGCGGGCAATTACAAGACTCCGCTGATCTATGTGAATGTGAAGGCGGTGTTTACCAATACGGTGCCGGTGGATGCGTACCGCGGCGCGGGGCGCCCCGAGGCGACTTATCAGCTGGAACGTCTGGTCGATATGGCCGCGCATGAGCTGGGTGTTGATCCGATTGCCCTGCGCCGGCAGAACTTTATCACCCAGTTTCCCTATGCCACGCCGGTGGCGGTGGAATATGACACGGGGGATTATGTCGCGACCATGGACAAGCTGGAAGAGATGGCTGATCTCTCGGGCTTTGAGGCACGGCGCAAGGCGTCAGAGGCCAAGGGCAAGCTGCGCGGCTTTGGGGTGAATTGCTATATTGAGGCTTGTGGCATTGCGCCCAGCAACCTTGTCGGCCAACTTGGGGCGCGTGCAGGGCTTTATGAAAGTGCGACCGTGCGGGTGAACGCCACCGGCGGGCTGGTTGTGATGACCGGGTCGCATTCCCACGGACAGGGGCATGAAACCTCTTTTGCGCAGGTGGTGGCCGAGATGATCGGCATTGACGAAAGCATGATCGACATTGTGCATGGCGATACCTCGAAAGTACCGATGGGCATGGGCACCTATGGCTCGCGCTCGATTGCGGTGGGGGGCTCTGCCATGGTGCGGGCGACGGAAAAGATCATTGCCAAGGCCAAGAAGATCGCCGCACATCTGCTGGAAGCCTCGGAAGGGGATATCGAACTGAAGGATGGCGCGTTTTCAGTGGCGGGCACGGATAAATCTGTGGCCTGGGGGGATGTGACCCTTGCGGCTTATGTGCCGCATAACTACCCGCTGGAAGACATTGAGCCGGGTCTGGAGGAAACCGCGTTTTATGATCCGTCGAACTTTACCTACCCCTCCGGTGCCTATGCCTGCGAGGTGGAGCTGGACCCGGAAACCGGTCAGGTCACCATCGAGCGGTTTTCGGCGGCAGATGACTTTGGCAATATCATCAACCCGATGATTGTCACCGGTCAGGTCCATGGCGGGATTGCGCAGGGGGTCGGGCAAGCCTTGCTGGAGAACTGTGCCTATGATGAGGATGGTCAGTTGCTCAGCGCATCTTATATGGATTACGCAATGCCGCGGGCCAGCGATCTGCCGTTTTACGAGGTGGATCACTCCTGTCAGACGCCCTGCACGCATAACCCCTTGGGGGTGAAAGGCTGCGGTGAGGCGGGGGCGATCGGATCGCCGCCGGCGGTGGTGAATGCGGTGATCAACGCGATGCGGTCCGGCGGGCATGATGTGAAACACATCGATATGCCAGTGTCGCCCGCCCGGGTCTGGGCCGCGATGAACGGGTAACAGGCGCGCGGTGCGGCGACAGCGTGCCGTCGCACCGGCGCTGTTTGATGGGATGTTTATGTCGCGCAAGCGCGAGATGAGTTTAAAGGCAAGATGAAGCAGGGGCTGCGCGGCAGATGCAGCGGCACCCCGGTGGAAAGGTAGAAAAGATGTATAATTTTGATGTTGAACGGCCAAGCACGGTTGCGGAAGCGGCAGCTGCAATGGGACGTGAGGAGGCGCAGCCGATATCCGGTGGCCAGACGTTGATCCCGACGCTGAAGGCCCGGCTCGCCGCGCCGTCCGTTCTGGTCTCGCTTGGCGGGATTGAGGAAATGAAAGGTCTGTCCATGGCGGATGGGCAGCTGTCGGTTGGTGGCGGCACCACCCACGCGGTTGTTGCACGTGAGGCGGCAGCGCATTACCCGGCATTGGCGGGTCTGGCCGCCCGGATCGGTGATCCGGCGGTGCGCAACCGGGGCACCCTTGGTGGATCGGTTGCAAATAACGATCCTTCGGCCTGTTATCCGGCGGCGGTTCTGGGCAGCGGGGCAACCGTTGTGACCAACCAGCGCGAGATTGCAGCGGATGATTATTTCCTTGGCATGTTCGAGACAGCCCTCGACGAGGGGGAGATTGTAACAGCGGTGAAGTTTCCGGTGCCACAGGCCGCACATTACGAAAAGATGATCCAGCCGGCGTCGCGGTTCCCATTGGTTGCAGTGTTTGTGGCGAAATTTGCCGATGGCGTGCGTGTCGCCGTGACAGGGGCCTCCAACAATGGTGTGTTCCGCTGGCGCGAGGCGGAAGCGGCGTTGAGTGCGGATTTCTCGGAAGGGGCTTTGTCTGGCTTGAAGGTCGATGGTTCGGAGATGATCAGCGATCTGCATGGCACCGGGGCCTATCGCGCACATCTGACCGCAGTGATGACCAAACGCGCGGTTGCCGCCATCGGGTGATCCGGTTTGTGAAGGATTTCAGGAGCCGCGTACCGCAGGGTGCGCGGCTTTTTGCTGTTGATATTGAATAACGGAACCACTTTGCGACATGTCAGTTGTGTGATGAAGCCAGTTTTTGGCAGTCGTTTCCTAACGAGGACATACCGATGAAAAAGTTTTTCCGTTCCACCACCGCCCTTGGCATGAGTGTTGCCATGGCGATGCCGGCGACCGGCTTTGCGCAGGATCTCGATTCCTGTGATCTGAGTGCTGAGGTTGCGCTGTTCCCCTGTATGGTTGAGGGCACTGTGATCCGCAGCGCAGAGGATCTGGCGGCGTTGGATCTCGCGGGGAGTGGTGAAGCTGCCCAGCAAGACGGTGTTGCAGTAGAGCGCGGCAATGTTGATGCGGCACAGGCTGAAGCGGATGCAGCAGCAGCGGCGCAAGCGCAGGCTGAAGCAGATGCGGCGGCAGCGGCGCAAGCGCAAGCTGAGGCAGATGCGGCGGCAGCGGCACAAGCACAGGCTGAAGCAGATGCGGCGGCAGCGGCGCAAGCACAGGCTGAGGCAGACGCGGCAGCAGCGGCGCAGGCACAGGCTGAGGCAGACGCGGCAGCAGCGGCACAAGCACAGGCTGACGCGGATGCGGCAGCCGCAGCAGAAGCCGAACGTCTGGCAGCAGAACAGCTGCAAGCAGAGGCTGATCGCGCCGCCCTGCGCGAAGCACGTGCTGTAGAGCGTCAGGCCGAATTGGAGGCAGCCGCCGCCGCAGCGGCAGCCGCAGCCGAGGGAACAAGCACCGGTGAGGTGGTGACCGAAGAGATCGCCGAGGAAGATTTACGTTCTTCCAGTGAGGAATTTGAGACAGCTGTGACCGGTGACGGCGCTGCGGTGGAAAACGGCGATGATGACGGTTTGAGCAAATTCGAGAAAGCTTTGTTGCTGGGTCTGGGGGCCGTGGTTGTTGGCTCTGTCCTGAAAAACGGTGACAAGGTTCTAAGCCGTTCAGGTGACCGTGTGGTGGTCGAAGATCCCAATGGCGATCTGCGGGTGTTGAAGGATGATGATGCATTGATCCGCCGTGCGGGTGATCAGGTTGCGACCGAAACCTTTGATGATGGTTCCTCGCGCTCTATCGTGACCAAACCGGATGGTTCGAAAATCATCACCGTCCGGGGCCGTGACGGCACGGTGCTGCGGCGTGTGAACATCGACGCACAGGGCAATGAATATGTGCTGATCGACGATCTGGCCCGCGAAGAGCGGGTTGTGGTCACCGAACTGCCCCCGGTGAAACAGAGCTTTGCAGCGGTGGGAACTCAGGACGAGGCCGCTTTGCGTGCCGCACTGGAGGCCGAAATGAACGCGGGACAGGACCGCCGGTTCTCCCTGCGGCAGGTGCGCGATATCAAACAGGTACGTGCGCTGGCCCCGGAACTTGAGCTGGACGCGGTCCGCTTTGACAGCGGTTCTGCTGCGATCCGTCCGGAACAGGCACGCAGCCTCGCCAAGATTGGCCGCACGCTGAGCGATCTGGTGGCGGCTGATCCACGCACGGTGATCCTGATTGAGGGGCATACCGATGCTGTGGGCAGTGCGACCTATAACCTTGCTCTGTCTGATCGACGGGCCGAAACAGTGGCTCTGGCATTGACCGAGTATTTCGACGTGCCCCCAGAAAACATGATCACCCAAGGCTACGGTGAGAGTGCCCTGAAGGTATTGACCCTGTCAGATGAGGTACGTAACCGCCGCGCTGTGGTGCGTAACATCACCAACTTGTTGCGGTAGTTCATCCTGACGTGAAACGACAAAGCCCCCGCTGGTGTGGACCAGCGGGGGCTTTTGCTAAGTGGTGGTTTACCACCACTGCGGTCTGGCAGTCGCTCCCCCTATAGGGAGCGATGAGAAGACCCTCTTGGGGTTTTATTTCGGCAGCGGTCCAATCAGCATGACCATCTGGCGGCCTTCCAAG